>BNJU01001176.1_pt1 | contig 97664 bp, 117 predicted proteins | sample 8539281 | NCBI WGS metagenome assembly BNJU01 (sample SAMD00202456, study PRJDB9452) | human saliva metagenome | isolation source: human saliva | place: Japan | reverse complement strand
TATATATTTTTATATAATTGCATATATATTATAAATCTTTTTATTTTAAGCCAATAAATACAGCTTTCTTGTATATTCAAACCTTATTTTTAATCAAAACTTTTTATTGTTTTGACTATCAAACAAATTGCCTATAAAAATATTATTTAATAAACTTTCAAGAAAAAGGTAAGACATATTAAAATAGTCCTTCCTGCAAATCTTAATTAATCATTTTCTTTGTTGTATTATCAATCTATTACAGTTATGACTAGAATTGATGTTTTTAAGAACAGTGTTGAGATAGTGTCTATAATTTTATGTAAACTCAAAATATAATATGTGCGCTGGGATGATAAAAATATCATCCTGTTTTTACATTTTTATTTTTATATTTCAAAGTATTTTAGACAATATATCTTTTTACCAATATTTGTTTTTCTGTGCATAAGAAAATAATCTCATCAATTCTTTCTTTATTTCAAATATCTTTTATGCTAAATTTTGCAATAAAATAGGAAATAATAATACTTGCAATAGCATCAGTAGTCAATGATATACCAAAAATTCTACTAACTCCTACTAAAAATCCTAAAATAAATAGTAACATTTTGATAACTCTGTTTTTATGACTTAAAATCAGATTGTTCCCCAAATAGTAATTATGTCCCGAAGGAAAAGAGCATGAGTCACCTTCAAAAAGAAAATTATTTTTATTAAACTTAAAACTCCATAAAATTTCTACTGGATTTGCCATGTTACTGAAGGTCTCGCTCTTCCAAACAAAAGTTTAAAATAAATTTCACAGTTATTTGAGTAAAAGTAAAGTAAAAAGATACCTGCAATATATTTTTATGTGGGATTTCTTTTGTTTAAAAATAAACAAAAATAATATAAATCTAATGATAATTCAAAATATCCTTCCCCAAATTTAGTAATTATACGAAAATTTTCAATATTCTTAGAATTATATATACTAGACTTTTGAGGATGATAAATGTTTAGAATCTGTCAATATATATTATTAGTTGAGTTGCATGCATCGCCTTCCTATTTTATTTTAGACTAAATAAAGTATAGAAAAATAATTTGAATTATATCTTTTATTTTCCTTGATTTAAGATATAATATATTTGATGATGTAATAATATCATAAAAGACAATTTAAAATGAATTTAACCTGAATAAATTTTAGAAAGAGAAATATAGGAAAAATACTAATTGTTGAAGATGATAAAAAATATCACGAATTTTGAGATACAGCTAGAACAGAAAAATCATGAAATAACAATAATTGAAAATGGAATTGACGCATTAAATGAAATTGATGGAAAAAGAGTTTTATCGACTTAATTCTTCTGATTTGGGACTTCCTTCTATGGAGGAAATGAAGTCTGTAAAAATGTTAGAAAAATATCAAAAAGTTCCATAATTGTCGTATCTGCCATATAGAAGAAAAAGTTGAATTGTTTAAAAATCAGTGCAAATGACTATGTACCAACCCTTTGATTTTTAGAACTTGAAGCAAGGATTAATATAAATATTGAAAAGAAAAAATTTCACAAATTATCTATAAAGACTTTAAAATTAAATATGGAAAATTATTCACGATCTCTTAGAAGATATCTCTATTTTGCTCACAAAAACAGAGTTTGAACTAGTAAAGCTGTTAATTGAAAATAAAGAAGAAATAGTTTGCGTGATAAAATCGTAGAAAAATATGGGGATGGGAAACGAAGCGACAATCTTCTTGATACAACAATATTAGGCAAAAACTGGAAAGGATAAAACTGTGAGAGAGAATTGGTTTGACATTTTAAAAATATGAAAAATAAAACTATAAAAGATAAATAATTTTTGCAAATACAGTAAGTCTAGTTTTATTTCCTTTATAATTATTTTAGGAATGACTATATGATTCATACAGCAGTTAGTGACAGTAAAGAAATGGATAAATTAATTCCACTATTATTGAAAACTAGATAAGGTTCCGACAATAAATTAAAGAAAACTTATCAAAAATACGATTATGCTGATAAAGAATACATTTCTCTTGCAATTTTAAGAAATGGAAAATTTATTTATTTGACAGATGATGAAGATACTTTTAAGTTAAAAAGTTTGAGTCAAATAAACTTAAAACAAAATGGGATCAGTTTATCTATAAAAATCTTATGCTGGACACAAATCAAAATATTACGTCATAAGAAATTTTTAGTTATGGAAGCTACTATGAACTTTGTACGTTGATGCTTGCAACGTTTGTTTTAATACAATTCAATTATTATAATTTCTAAAATTGTAGCAGAACAGTCTCTGAGCCCCCACTTTCAAATATAATTTCTCATAGTAATGAGCTAAAATGCGTATAATATTGATTTGCAGTTAACAAAGACACGAGATGATGAAATTGGCGAATTAATTGATGTTTTAAAATGAAACTTTTAATAGAAATTATAAAAAGCCAAAAAGCATTTACTTCCAATGTATCACATGATTAAAACACCTCTTGCTATAATGAAAGGTTATTTAGTATACTAAAATGGGGAAAGATGATAAAGATTTATTGAAATGTAGGCAATCGAAAATCTAAATCTTGGTATATTGAAAGAATAATCAGTACATCTGTTTTTAATTCAATCTTGAAAAATAACTGTGAGTATGTGATAAAACAGCTTTTCGAGAAAAAATAAAAAGATTATGAACTTCTAAATATTAAAAATGAAATGATAATAAAAAGCACATAATGAGGTAAATATTTTGTTGATAAAAATCTAATTTCAGAAGCTTTGCGTGGATTAATTGACAACTGTATTCGTACTCCATAGGAAATATTGAATTAATTGCAGAGAAGATGAAGTAGTCGAAATTAGTGCAGAAACTATGGGAAAAGGATCCCTGAAGAGACAAAAATTTGTTTAATCGAAATTTTCAATGTAAAAATACTAAAAAGGCTCGGGACTTGGACTTCCAATCATAAAGATATGAATTTTTACTAAATGATGGAAAACATTTAGAAAATAGAAAAAGATGGAGTTGATGTGATTCAGTTTGAAAAATTAATTACGAAAATGAATAAATGAATAAATAATAAAATAAAAACAGGCTAGTCTCAATATTTTGGAAGCCTATATATAATTAGTATTTTATCTTCTTTGCTGAGTTCTTTTGTTGCTGGTAATTAAACTCCCAATTTCATAGAAATATTTTTCAATTCCATTTGATGATACTTTTTATACTATCCGTTTCAATATAGCGAATATTTTGATAAATTTTGAATTACATACCTATATTTTAATAAAAGAATTCAAAACTTTTGTCCTATAATATAATTTCTATTTTATAATGGGATTTAGTATTAGTTATTTGTATTTAATATTGGTTTTACTATTTTTCATAGGATTGCTCGTTCTGCCAATCCTGCACTCATGCAGCTAGTCTACAACTTTTTATTTGCCCAACCTTCTAGCCGTCAGACAATTGTAATTGAACATAATAAAAGCTACTTCGGTTTATTAAAATAAAGAATATCTTCTTCTAGTTTTTGAAATACTGAGTTCTTATTCTTTGTTGGAAAAGTTTTGTATAAATTCGTTATTTAAATGGGGTTTAGTATTATTAATACTTCAAAATATTTAAACATCTATCATAAAATTTTATTGACTTTTTATATAACACGTGTATATAATGCCATAAATTTAAAAGATTACGGAGGTATTGTGAACTAAATATTTTTAGTAACAATTCAAAAATTAAATCAAAGGAAAAGGAGTTTTAAAAAGTATCTTCTTGGTACTAAGCGGAGTTATATTCTTATCGCATAATGCTCTCAACCTATGTCTGCTTTACTATCCTGCATCACTATTTCTGGGATCATTTGAATAATGTTGTAAGCATTGTCATGGTAGAAAATTCAGGAACAGCAACTGTAATTTCCTATGTTGCGGCAGGTAGCTAGGAGCTCCTATTTTTGCTGGAGTACAAATGAGGTTCATTGTTTCTACCAACAGGGAGGTTACATTATAGGATATATCATAGTGCAGTAATTTTAGGATACTTGTCTGATAAAAGTATGTATCTTATGTGAAGACATTTCTTTTCACTATTACTTATAAGTATCATTATTTTTATATTAGGTGCATTTAGTATTGATATATTTATTCCTATTAAAAATGTATTTATGGCTGAGGGTATTTCCTTTTATTCCTGGAGATATGATAAAAGAAATTGTTGCAACTCTTTTTATTTCAAGATTATGGAAATTTATTAAAAATAAAAATTAAATCATTTGTCAATGAAGTATCTCCTTTAAAGCAATTTTTGGGAGATCTTTTTATTTAATTATCATATCTTTGCTTAACACAATGAACACAAGGAAAGGAAAAAGAGAAATGTTAAAAAATACATCAAATTAGAACTGGTTAGTTTATATCACATTTAAAAAATAAAAATTAGTAAATGAAAATATGACACTAACTCATGAAGAACAATCTTTTATCCAAAAATTCCTAATGATGATATTGAAACTTTTGAAAACTTGCTTTTTGAGCGGCAAATCAAATTAGAGAAAAATTCTGTGGAAAAATTTTTGATTTATGTACTATTATTAATGCAAAAATCTGAGAAATGCTCTGAAAATTGCAAATTCTGTGCACTAGTCAACTCATTTTAAAAACAGCAGTAAATGTCTACGGTCTTATTTCAAAGAAACAGCACTTTGCGAAGCTAAAAGAAATGAAAAAATCATAGGCGCTCATAGATTTTCACTTGTAACAAAGCTGATAGAGGATTTAATGGAAATGAAAAAATTGAATAAATTAGCTGAGATTTACAGATTTGATGAAAGAGAACACACTAATAAATTAGTCTTTGTGCCTCTCATGGTATCTCTGTACAAAAGAGCAGTACAAAATTGGCTGATGCAGGTATTTCAATGTATCATCATAATTTCGAAACATCAAGAAGATTTTTATCCTAATGTCTGCACATCTCATGCTTATGATGATAGAATTATGTACTATAAAAAATGCAAAAAGCAATCGGATTAAACGTTTTGCACTGGAGGAATATTTGGCTGGGAGAAACTATAGTGAAGATAGAATTGATATGGGCATTTGATTTAAAAACATTGAAGTTAATTCTGTTCCGATAAATATTTTAACTCCAATTCCTGGAACTCCATTTGAAAATAATGAAGCATTAGAACCATTAGAAATTTTAAAGACTATATCTATTTATCGTTTTATTATGCCCAAAAACTCATTTAAGATACGCTGGAGGAAGAATTAAACTAGGAAATTATGTAAAACTGGCTTTAAAATGTGGAATCAATTCGCACTTACAGGGAAATTTCTTAACTACTACTGGGAACAACAATAGAAAAGATAAAAATATGATAACAGAATTAGGCTATAAAATTTAAAGATTTTTATAGAATCTTGTGTAGTCTCTATATATCTTGATACTATTCTCCATTAAAATATTAGATTTGTTATAACTCAGTTTTATAAGTTAAAGCCTCTTTTTAGAAAATAAATAAAAAGACTATCTCAAGATTTTTGAGAAAGCCATTTTTATATCTTTTGATTTTAATTATATCTTCTTTGCTGTCTTGTTTGCTGTTGTGAATAATTAAATGCTTCTAATTTCATGAAATATTTTTTCAGTTCCATTTGACACTACTTTTTAAGTTAACTTGTTTCACCAATTTTTAGTACAATTTCTCCGATAAATGATCCTACGGACGTTACACGTTTTCCATTGATTTCAAGAATTAAATCATTAACTTTTAATCCATATTTCTGCTGGCAGAATTTGGATAAATTTGTTGAACCAAAAATACCTGTCGAATATGAAATTCTTCTTTCTTTTTCAATTCAGGAGTTAAATCAAGTACTGAAATTCAATATATGGACGTTCATATTTACCATTTTTATTATAGAATCTTTTTACATTTTCAGCCAAATTCGATGGAATTGCAAAACTTAATCCTACACTTCCGCCATTTGGAGAATAAATGGCAGTATTTACACCAATAACATCTCCATTAATATTAAGCGATGTACCACTATTTCCTTGGTTAATAGAAGCATCTGTCTGTATAAAGTTTTCAACTTGCTCGATTCCCAATGAACTTCTTCCGGAAGCTCCGACTACCCCAACTGTCATTGAACTGTTCAATCCTAACGGATTTCCAAATGCAATTGCCCAGTGCCCGATTTTTATATTATCTGAGTCAGCAAATTTTTAATGGTTTAAATGTTCTGTTTGCATTTACTTTTAAAATTGCAATATCCACTTCTGGCGATGTTCCAACTAATTTTGCCAAATATTCATGCCCGTCAGATAATTTTACATAAATCTCATCTGCTCCGTCAATAACGTGATTGTTTGTCATCATATATCCGTCGCTTGAAATTATGAATCCTGAACCTAAACTTCCTGATTCACGTCTTTGCTGCCTTCTTCCAGATGTTCCGAATAAAAATGCTTCAAGCGGGTTATAAGTTTCCACAACGATTGTTTTCTTAGTTCTAATATTTACAACAGAATCTTTTTGCCTTTTCATAGACTGCTGAAAACGCGTTTTGCGCACTATACATATCTCCTGTAATATTTGTATTTTGAACAATTTGCTTATTTTTGTAAAAATATTTGTATCTTTTGAAACTGCGACTGTCGCTGTTAGGCTACTGCACATAAAACGATGTGGTCAAAAGTCTTTTTAATTTCATACTTTAAAGTCTCCTCTTTCATAAAATTTGTATTTTTAGATTTTAAAAATCTTTTAATGCTAGTTATTTTACTCCTCTTTTCTTAGAAAAATAATATCCTATAGTTAGTTTTTTCAAAATTTCCTCCATTAAATTAAGATAAATTTTTAATATTTTAAAAATGAACTTAGTAAAACTGTTCTTACAAAAATTTCCTTTATCAATTCCAAAATCATCAATCCCAGTATCCAGAAATATCAAGATTCATATTTCCAATTGGAAATTACTATTTTAAACATTTTGTAAATACGGCTCTGTAACCTTCCTTACCCATTGAAAAATCCCTATTTGATTGTATGGGTCAATCCATGTCCCCAAAATATTAATCAAGATAAGAAGAGCATATAAATCAAACAATTTTAATATTGCTCTTACAATAATATCCAAAATTACACCTCCAAAAAAATTTAAAAAGTATTATTTCTACTTATTTAAAACATTTTTACATTTTCAAAACATATTCAACTCCTGAAAACTATAGTCAATATTAACGGAATTAATAATAATATGTTGTTTGCTGTAAAATTAAAAGGTATTAAAATTATTAGTGTAAGCCTTTGCCATCTGAGTAGCAGTCTTCCATTTTCCAAGACTCTCTGCTTATAATAACCCCTTCAGTATACAATTGAACGAAGTCCAGTTATAAAGCAATTCTCTAAAAAAATTATTATTATTACAAACCATAGACTTATTTGATTAAATTTTGCAAGCGTTACTAATGCTTTGAAATAACAAGTATTTTTATCAGCTAATGGATCCAGTAATTTCCCTAAATTTGTAATTAAATTATATTTTTCTTGCAATTTTTCCATCATAATAATCTGTAATAGATGCCCTACAAAAGATAATTGCTGCAAATATTCTCATCGTCACAGAAACTGCTCGCATTATCTGAAACTTCCAAAGCTAAACTTAAAAATCACAAATGGTATAACTAGAATTATTCTTAATATCGCTAATTTATTAGGTAAATTCATTTTTCATTTTTGTCACACTCCTAAATATAATAATATTCTAAATTAATTTAATGTTTTCATGCTCAAGTTAAATTTGTCTTCACTTTCCATTGAAATTACCTTAACTCTGACACTTTTGTCCTTCTTTTAGTACATCTTCAGTCTTTTCGACTCTCTTATTGCTAATTTCAGAAATATGTAAAAAGCCCTTCTTTTCCTAGCGACACTTCACAAATGCACCGAATTTCATCAGTTTTCGTAACTTTTCCTTCATAAATTTCATTTAACTCAACTGACTGAGTTTGTCTTTTGACAAGTTCCAGCGCTTTTTTTCATATTTTCAGATTCTTTTCCAAAAATTGAAACAGTTCCATCATCTTCAATGTCTATCGAAACTCCAGTTTCATCAATAATTGCCCTAATAACTTTTCCTCCTGGATCAATAAGCCCAGCAATTTTTATCAGGATTAATTTTAATAATCTCAATTTTTGGTGCATTCTCAGCAACTTGCGCTCTTGGCACTAATTACTGCTTCCATTTTATCAATAATGAACAATCTTCCTTCTAATGCCTGTCTTAAAGCAATTTCCATTATTTCCCTTGTGATTCCTTCAATTTTTATATCCATTTGAATTGCAGTAATTCCATCTCTTTGTCCCCGCAACTTTAAAGTCCATATCTCCAAGATGGTCTTCAAGCCCTTGAATATCAGTAAGTACTGTGAATGTTTCACCTTCTTTTATAAGTCCCATAGCAATTCCGGCAACTGTAGATTTTATCGGAACTCCAGCAGCCATTAATGCAAGCGATCCTCCACAAATTGAAGCCTGTGACGAAGAACCGTTTGATTCTGTAATTTCAGAAACAAGCCTTACTGTATATGGAAATTTATCAGTCTCTGGCATAACGTATTTTAACGCTCTTTCTGCCAAGTTTCCATGTCCTAGTTCACGTCTTCCAGGAGCTCTCATAAATCCAGCTTCTCCAACTGAATATGGCGGGAAATTATAATGCAGGAAGAATTTTTTACGTGTTTCATCTTCCATTCCATCAATAATTTGCTCGTCTTCCTTGCTTCCAAGCGTTGCAACAACTAATGCCTGAGTTTCTCCACGTGTGAACAATGCAGAACCATGTGGTACTGGAAGTGTATCTATTTCTACATCAATTGGACGGATTTCAGTAGTTTGACGTCCGTCAGCACGGTATTGCTTGTACAAAATAGCATCTCTGACAAGTCTTTTTTCAACATCTCTATAATATTTCTTAAATTCTTTTTCAAGATTTTCATCAATTTCTTTATCTTCATTTTCAAGTTTTCAACATATTTTTCAAAAAGTTCTATTTCTAAGGTATCAATCGCTTCATATTTTTCAAGTTTACCTGAGTGTCATTATAGCCTTTTCAACTTCATTTTTCAAAACTGTCAATAAATTCCTTGATTTCAGAATCTACTTCCTTTTTCTCAAATTCATATTTTTGTACATCAAACTGTTCTAGAATTTGTCCTGCTCTGCACAAATTTCCTTGATTTTTCATGCCCAAACATAATCGCTTCCAGCATAACTCCTCAGAAACTTCCTTAGCTCCAGCCTCTACCATTGTTACAGCATCTTTTGTTCCTGCAACTGACAATTGAATTTCACTTTCTAACAACTGCTCTCCTGTCGGATTCAGATGTATTCTCCATTAATGTACCCAACTGTAACTCCAGCCACAGTTCCTGCAAATGGAATATCTGATAATCCTAAAGCGGCAGAAACTCAATCGTAGTAAGGTTTTTCCGGATAATTCATTTCATCATAGAAAGCACCGTAACACAATATGTACTGCATTCAAAAATCCTTCCGAAATAAAGGTCTGATTGGTCTGTCAATCAATCTCGAAATAAGGACTTCATCAGTTCCTGGCTTAGTTTCCCTTTTATAAATCCACCTGGAAATTTCCGGATGCATAAAATTTTTCAATATAGTCAACTGTTAGAGGAAAAAATCCTGCCCCTTCCCTGACATCCTTACTTCTAGTCGCTGTAACTAAAAAGCATTGTCCCTCCATTGAACAACAACTGAACCTCCAGCTTGACGTGCGATTTTTCCTGTACTTATTTTTAATTTTCGGTTTCCTAAATTAAAACCATAAATTTTCTCTTCAAACATTTTTCCTCCTAAAATTTATTTATTTTTAAGAAGGAGCAAATAATAGTAAAATCTTTCATCAAATTTTTAATAAAAAACTTTACAATTACTTACTCAAAATACCTTCTTAAAATTTTTATAATTATACCATTTTTTTCATAATTTTTACAAATTTAAAAAATTAAAAGAGCAGAAAAAAATCTGCTCTTAAAAATAAAAACAATACTATATACTTTTACTTTTTCCAAATCTTAAATTTAATTATTTAATCTTCTCTTCCTGTATTTCTACTGCTTGTGGATAAATCTCAATAATTTCATTCACAAATTTTTGTCAATCTCAGCAATCAGGTAATCTGTACTGCCTCTATCGCCTTTCATTGCAATTCTTACATGAACACAGCCTTCCTTTGCATAAAGGCGCAACTGTTGGATTTGACATTTCAAAAATAATCTTTTAGCCTGTCATCAATTTTACCCTTCTGGAACTCCTTTTATTTCAAGAGTTTTCATTAGCAAAATATCGTTTGAATATTTAAAATGGCAAAACTTGATTATCCACCATCCAAGTCATTTCCCTTGGAGGTCTAGCAATACTATTATTTTTTTATCATCTTTTCATAAAAATCCTGGTGCAAGCCCAACTTCATTATCAAGCAATTCTGAGTTCTTTAAAAATCGAAGCCTCTTTTCTCCCGCTGAAGCCACTTCTCCAAAGCCCCTCTCATTATATTTTTACAATCAAGTCATAGTCATGCTCTATCACTTCCAGCTCTTCCTCAAAAATAATCAGCTACAACTTCTTTTTGTAATATCATCAATTGTAGGTCCAAGTCTCAGTAGTAATTACCAAATCAACCCTTTTTAAAAAGCATTTTCCGGACACTCCATAAGCCGTCTGTAATTATCCCCAACTGTAGTCTGATAATACAAGTCAATACCAATATTTGTTAGCTTTTCGCTGAAATATACTGTGCATTTGTATTCACTATATCTCCAACTAATAATTCTGTTCCAACATATAATTTCTGTCTTCATTTTTGATTTCCTTCTTTATTTTTTTATTTAAAATACTGCTAAAATAAGTTTAAAAACGATAACCCTATTCAACGGTAAATTTTATATTGCTTTTTGATTTTTATTATTTTTAAAGATAATTGATTCATAAGGTTTCAGAAAAATTTTTCCGTCTTTGATTTCAGGTTCTGTTTCGTAGTTTGATAATAGAACTTGACATTTTTCCGATCCTGTAACTCGTTTCCTTCCAGTTCAAATTCCACTTCAGGTTCATAGAAGTTACTGATTACAACTAATTCTCCATTTTCTCCAACACGTTTGTAGGCATAAACATTTTTGTTTTGCAAATCAATGTCTTCATATCTTCCTGTTATCATTAATTCTTCATTTCTTCTTAAATCAATTAATTTTTGTAATGATAGAATATTGAATTTTTATCTTTTAAAAGCCACTTCAGCATTGATTTTCTTATAATTTTCAGGCACTCAATCCATGGGGTTCCACTTGTAAAATCCTGCATTTTCAGAATCATTCCATTGGACAGGCGTTCTAGAATTATCTCTTGATTTTCTGCATTAAAATTTTCAATGGCTTCTTCTTCAGAACATCCTTTATTGAGTAAAATTTTTGTAATTATTGGTTGATTCAACATCACGATATTTACTAATATCATCAAAATACGGATTTGTCATTCCAAATTCTTCTCCTGATAAATATAAGGCGTTCCTTGCAGTCCATGAAGAACTGTGGCAAGCATTTTTAGCCGACTCCCTATGATATTCTCTATCATTTCCAAATCTTGACAATGCCCTTGGCTGATCATGGTTATTCCAAAAAGTCGCATTCCAGCCGTTCCTTCATACATTCCAATTTGCCATTTAGATAATATTTTTTTCAATTCCACAAAATCAAATGGTGCTTTTCGCCCATTTTTCTCCATTTGGATAGTCAACTTTCAAATGATGAAATGAAAATGCCATTGATAATTCCTTTTCATCAGGATTTGAATATCTGATACAATTATCAAGGCTTGTAGAAGACATTTTCTCCAACCGTAATAAGTTCTCCTCCACGCAAATGCCTCTCTGTTCATTTCCTTTAAAAATTCATGGATTCTAGGCTCCATCTGTATAAAAATCTTCTTCATCAGTGTACAAATCTTGTATCAGTTCCATCATCATTTAAAAAATCTCTGATCCTTTGATATAAGGTTTATAACATCAAGTCTAAATCCATCTCACACCTTTATTCAGCCAAAATTTTATCATTTCATATACTTTTTCTTACATTTTCATTTTCCCAGTTTAAGTCAGCTTGCGTAACATCAAACAAGTGAAGGTAATACTGTCCTCTCTTTTCTGAATATTGCCAGGCATTTCCTCCAAATTTTTGATTGCTAGTTTGTAGGCTCTTTTTCCATCAACTGCATCTTTCCATATATAGAAATCTTTATATTCAGTATCTCCAGCTTCAGACTTTTTAAACCATTCATTTTCAGTGGAAGAATGATTTACAACAATATCCATCACTATTTTCAGCTTTCTTTTTATGTGCTTCAGACAGCATTTCCTCAAAAATCTGCCATTGTTCCATAATTAGGATCGATATCATAATAATCGCTTATATCGTATCCATTATCATTCTGTGGAGATTTATACATTGGAGTAATCCAGTTACTTCTATCCCAAGTTCCTTCAAATAATCTAATTTTTCGATAATTCCCCTTATATCTCCTTCTCCACTTCCAGTAGTGTCTCTAAAACTTTTTGGATAAATTTGATAAACTACTGATTTATGCCACCACTTTTGTTGGAAATTTTTCATAAAATTCACTCCTAAATTTTTAATTTATTTTACAATTTCTTTTTAAATTATACTCCATTAGTTTCCATCATATACAATCAAATTTCTTTAACTTTTCCTAAAAACTCATATATAAAAAGAGCAGTGAATAACATCTCTATTTTTATTCAACTTCCTTCTGCCTGTATATCCAAAACACATAATCTAAATTTATATTTTTCATCGAATTAAACACGCTTTGCTTGATTCAGGATTTTTCCTCAAGTCCGACAAGCAAGTCTTTACTTCCTACGTTTGCTCGAAGTCTTTCCAGCTTCGATTGTACATCCATGATTCATCGCACGTATTCCATTTGTTTTCGTATAATCAATTATATCGAGCTTCTTTTACATAAATTAATGGTCGAATCAACTCCAATTTCCCAGAGTTGACGGAACTTTTGGGGTCATTGTTTTCATTGTGCCAGCATAAAACATATTTATCAAAGTAGTTTCAATAACATCGTCAAAATGGTGCCCAAGCGTCAATTTATTAAATCCCAGTTCTTCCACTTGCGTATACAAAATTCACATGCCTATTTTAGCACATAAAAAACATGGATAGTCTTTTTGCCTTTTTCATTCGCAATCTCCCAAATATTTGTATCAATAATCTCACACTCAATATTTAATTTATCCAAATTATTTTTAAAATTATCTAAATCCGAATTTCTAAAACCAGGATTTAAAGCTAATAACTTTAAAAGTCAAAATTTTTCGTCTATCTTTCTTCAATTCCTGAAACAGCTTCACTAAAAAGCAAACTGTCTTTTCACTAGAAACTCAATGGCTATTTTATCCCCATCCTGTATCATATCAAAATCATTAATTGCCTTTAAAAATTTTTGACCATATACTTTTCTTATAAGTTGTCAATATACTTTTCTCAATTTCTTCCACATCCTTCATCAGACATCTGGAACAATAGCATCACATACTAAATTTACACTTTTCTCTCCTTAATATTTTTAAATCATATTCTTAAATACTCAAATAATAAAAAGTTGTCATAGATAAGTTCAGTTACTTATTTAAGACAACTTCATAAAAACTTATACTTTAACCATACATATTTAGTTTTAATTTTAAAACAATTCCTAAATTCTATGCTCTAAAATTTAATTTTTATCCTTTTATCTTCTTCTATTACATTTTTACATTTATTTTCTATAATGTATTTTTCAATTAGCCCTTCGTCTCTTGAGTCAATTCTAAATCTAGCTTTATATTCTTCAAGAGCTTTTTGATGTCGTCCCATATGTTCATATTTTCTAGCAAAAATCAATGTGAGCAATATACATGTCAAAAATCTAGGAATATAGCAAGTTCGTAACAGTCAATACTTCTGATATTTTTCCTTTTCTTGAATAAATATTTCCTAGTAAAAATAATACAAATGGCTCATCTTCTGTTCTTACGTCAAGTGCCTTGTTAAGTTTTTCCTCGGCTTTGTCAAGGTCTTCATTTTCGTAATATAAATATCCTAAAAATGCTAATATCTCAATTTCATCAGGTTTCAGCTTTACTAATTTTTCATAGATTTCAATTGCCTTATCATTTTCCTTTAACGCATGATAAATAGATGCCAATGTTTTTAACACTTCCACATCATCAGGGTTCTCTTTTATTTTTCCAAATTTTTCTTTAAGAAGTAGCTCGTTATTTTCATTGTATCTTATTTCTCTAAAAATTAATGTTTCTAACATTATTTCCTCCTGCTACTGTATTTACTTTATATTAAAATATCTGTAATATTCTTTTAATTAAAAAAGTACTTTTAAAAGTAGCATCTCCTTTCTTATTACATTTATTTCCCATTTTTATATAGAATTTACTGAATTTATAATTGTAAATATATTCTTTACTCAATATTCCTGTATTTTTATATTTAAACTAAGATTATAAAACTTAAAAATTAAATTAAATATAAAAATATATAAATTTCTTCAATATTAATTTCTTGTATTCATTTTATCATAAATAACAATTTTAGTAAATAAGATTATTTATAAATTTTTCTCTAATTTTTAAGAAAAATCAATTCAAATATTAATAAAACTTGTTTTTTTCAGATAATAACTAGATTTTCTTAAAATATGGCTGGTTATACAATAATTTATTTTTATTTTTATTTCAAGTTATTTAATTTCTTACTAGCTTCCTGACTTCCTGATTTTTACAGCTTTTTCATACCATTCCCTAGCTTCTTTTGTGCTTTTTCCACACCTTTTCAGCGGCATATAAATCTCCTAGGCTTCATACATTGGAGCTGTAACATGATCCATCCTGTTGTCTGTTTTTATAAAGTTCTCTGCTCTTGCGTAATCGCCTGCCTTTTCATGAATTTTTCCTAAGTTGTATCGTGACGTCAAGTCTCCTTTGCTATCCCCCAATTTCATAGTAAAATGCGGCATCATCAAGGCTTTTTCACTCCAAGCCCTTTTCTCAGACATTATTCCCAAGTATCTTGGCCTTTTCATATCTCCGCCATCTGTCGCCTTTGAAAATGAATCAAAAGCCTTTTTATAATCTTTTTCCACTCCAAGTCCATCCAAAATAAAGAATTCCAATGTTAGTCATTGCCCGGTAGCTTCCTTTTTCAGCGACTTTTTTTACTCCATTCCATGGATTTTTATAATCTGCTTTTACTCCATTTCCATGAAGATACATTTCTCCAAGTTCAGTTTGTGCCGATATATCTCCCTTTTCGGCTTTTTATCAATTCCTTGAGCTTATCATCCTGTCTATTTTCAATATTTGACTTACTTTGAGAATTTTGTGATTTTTATCTTTTTACCACAGCTAAAACAATAAAATTAATATTAATACTGCGATAGTATATCATAATTTTCCCTCTTTTCTTTCATATCCTTATCTCTTGCTGTAAATCAGCATTTTATATTATGCTTTCATAATTATAAAATATTTTCATAGATTTTTATTTATTACAAAATTAAATTTCTAATTCGATTATTTTTAAAGTCTGTAAGAAATAATATGTTTAGTAAATTATTATTCCTGCAATTCTTACAATTACTGTAAGCAATATTGGATTCATTTTCCATTTTTAACACAAAGTGTCACAGAAATAATGAATATTGCTACACTTTTTCCAGTCTATAAAGTTCTTTTTATCAATCAGCATTATATTATATGCCAGAATTAATCCGACAACAACGATTTTTAATCCTGCAAAAGCATTGTCCATATATTTATTGTCTTGAAATTTTAAATAAAATTTACTAAAATTGTCATTATAATAACTGACGGAAGAATTAATCCCAATGTCTTTGCTGTTCCCATTATAAATGCATCCCGAATCCAGCCTTGTTTCCAATCAGATAACCGACATAAGTTGCGGCATTTAATGAAATTGGTCGGCGTTACCTGTGAAATTGCCACAATGTCCGTAAACTGCTGTACATTTACCCATTTATGTAAATCTACAACATCTGCCTGAATAAGAGGTAAAATTGCATATCCACCACCAAAACTGAACATTCAATTTTAAAAATACAAAAATAATATCAATAATATCCCTAAATTCATTTTATTTCTCCTCCAAATCATCCAAACATTTCCTAAAAAGCACCTAAAAATAATCATAACAATAGGCGAAATTTAAGAAATGCAACCATTACTGCCACCAAGATTACAATCATAACGTTTTTCTATTAATTTTAGCCGATTTTCCAATTGTATAGACACTCATGACAATCAATGCAACTACCATCGGTCTTATAGCCTTAAAAGCCTTTATAACATATATGTTATCCTGTATATTGCTAAATAATGAAGCTATTACAAGAATAATTATGAACGACGGCAATGTTGCTCCCGGAACTGTAGTTATAAGCTCCCAGCAATCTCTTCATCTTATACCCCACAAAAACCGAAACATTCACAGCCAATGCGCCGGGTGAAGACTGGGCAAGTGCCAAAAGCTTTACAAACTCCTCTTCCTCAATCCATTTTTCTTATTCACAATTTCATTCTGTATGAGCGGAACCATGGCATATCCACCACCGAGAGTAAATGTACCTATCTTATCGAGAACAATTCCAAAATATACTTTCATTCTACTACCTTTCTACTATTTCGTATTATTTTTCATTTTATCATAGATACTCTAAAAACAACAAACTGCCATAAAAAGATAGCCAATATACGGCTATCTCCTTAAAAATAATATTTTTATCCTTTTGAAAAATTCCTTTGCCAGCTCCTTCAAAATAAAACACGTCAAAAATTCCCACATAATTCACGTACTGAATGCATCGCAAACATCGGAACTCCCAAATCCACTCCGTCTATATCAAGATGTGTTGAAGAAAGCGGATAGGTGTACTTCCTCCAAGTTCATTTGACTCATTGACAAAGGCTGAATCCGTATATCCGTTCCTTTTATAGTTGTCTAATTACAGCAATTGAATATCCATCGGATGTATATTTCTGTTTTGCGCTAATTTTTATTGAAATCCCTTCATTTATTTTTCCACGATTTGTAGGATCCGTTTTTTCCAAATGCGCAGGATGTGCCGCGTGTGCAGCATCAGCCGACAAAATAAACGAATTTTCAAGCATCTGCAAAAATCACTTCGATTAAGCCCTAACGATAAAAGCAATTCTTTCCAGCGTATTCAAAAGATAATTGGAATCTGCTCCCTGTTTTGTAGCACTTCCTATTTCTTCGTTGTCAAATGCTACAAAAATGTTAATCTGGTCCTGACTCGCCTCCTCTTCCACAAGCCCAAGAAGACCTGTATAAACAGAGGCAAGGTTGTCAAGTTTTGGAGATGACATAAATTCTTCATTTGCACCTAAAAAGACATCCTTTTTCTGTTGCATATAAATACAAATCAAAATCAATTATATTTTCTTTTTTTATCCCTGTCCTTTTCCAAAATAATTCTTTCAAGATAGCCTTCCTTCTCAAAATTTTTGATTAATAGAGTGAAATTACAGGCAAAACATCATTCTGTTTATCAATTTTTACTCCATTATTTACTTCTCTATTCTGATGGTGCAAGATTTGGTATTGTCAGCGGTTCATCTATCTTAATTTTTACAGTTTTTGGAAAAATGGATCTTCTCCTTTCACAATAACACGTCCAGCAATGGAAAGGGTCTATCAAACCATGTACTCAAAATAGGCATCCATAAACTTCCGTATTTAATCTCACCATATTTTTCTGTAACCATTTCAGGGTTAGGGTTTTATCCTAAAACAAGGAGAATCAGTATGTGCTCCAAAAATCTTAAACCCTTTTCTCACATTAAAAATTTTTCACCAATCGTAATTGCAATTATAGTAGAGCTGGATTTTTCAAAAAATATTTTCCACCTTTTTAGTTCCCATTTTTCACGAGCATAACCCTCTCAAAGCCATTTTCTTCTAAAATATCTGAACAATTTTTCACAACATGATAAGCACTGGGACTTTCATCAATAAATTCAATAACTTCCCTTGCAAAACTTTTTACTTCCATTTCGATAAAAATTTTTCTGTATCTTCTAATTCTTTTTTGTTGTGTATCATCTTTATTCATTCCTCTCAATTTCTAATTTCCATTATTAAAAAACATTTCCTATTAACAATATTGTACCCTATAATTTCAGATAATCAAAAATTTTTGATATTTTTTTAAATCTTTTTACTTAAAAATCTTTTGTGAGTTATAAAAATTATTAATCTGAATATTTAATACTAACTCCTTTTAAATAACGAAATTATTACAAACTTTTTCTAATAAAGGTATAAATCTAATATTTTCAAATAATTAAAATATAATTTTCATCTTTCAATCAGATTCTAGTATAAATAACCGTCGGGACATTTTTTTCTGCTGGCAGAAAACTGTTTGAGCATAGCGAGTTTTTGTGCAGTGCAGAAAAATCGTGAACTAACTATAGGTTGTAAGTTTTGCGGCAATGAGCAATCCTACTGAAAAATAAAAGAAAAAACATAGTAATATGAAAAATATCTATTAATCAAGATATCTAAAAATAATAATAAACAATTTAATTGAATGATTATGGATTAGCTATTAAGCAATCCTAATTATAAAAATTTATTCCTATTTTTTAAACAGTGTTTAGGTGTAAGTAACAAAAAGACTGGAGTTTAATCCAGCTCTTTTCATAATTCAAAATTTTTCCAGCAAATAAAAATTAAAAATCCCTTTTTCTTTAAACACTTTTGTCAATTTCCCATAAGTATCAGCTTCCATGCCTGTCAATAGCAATCTTACTATGTCATTATCAAGTTTTCCAAGTATTTTCATAGCAGCCTTCACAGTTACAGGATTTCCTTCCACGAACATATTTCTGCTTACATCGTATAATTTTGTGTGCAGTTCAAACGCCTTGTCAAAGTTCTTATTTAAGAATGAACTGATTAGATCGCTCATTTCTTGGGGCATTATGTTGGCAACTACAGAAACGACTCCTTTTGCGCCGATTGACAGCATTGGCAGGGATTAGGGTGATCTTCTCCCGAAAGAATTTCAATTTTATCTCCACATAAATCCTGAATTCTTATCATTTGTTCAAGACTTCCTGTTGCTTCCTTTACAGCTACAATTTCAGGCAGTTCAGCCAGTTTTGCGATTGTTTCCGCTTCAATATTTGTTCCTGTTCTTCCAGGCACATTGTAAAAGCATTATTAGAATTTTGCTTCTTGCGCAATTGTTTTTGTAGTGCTCATAAAGTCCTCTTTGACTTGGTTTTGTTGTAGTATGGGCAAGTGCTTAACGCACGATCACTCCCAGTTCCTTTGCGTATTTTGTAAGTTCTATCGCTCTTGTTGTGTTATTTGATCCTGCTCCAGCGACTACTTGTATTCTTCCTTTCACTTCTTCCACAACTATTTTTATTACTTTTTCATGTTCTGCAAATGTCAGAGTTGGAGCTTCTCCAGTAGTTACGAGGTACGATTCGGATGTACCATTTTCAATGTGATAATTTACCAATTCTCTTAATTTATCTTCATCCAATTCCGTTCCATTATTTTTAAATGGCGTAATTAAAAGCCACGTATGAACCTTCAAATTTCATTTTATTCCTTCTTTCCTTAATTTAGTTTCTTAATTTTTATTTTATTCCTATTTAAAATTTTAAATATCACTAAAACTCTATCTAAAAAGTGCAAATTATATTTTAAAAAGCTTAATCTCATTGTTAAATAGTATTTACTTTTTAAAATTTATAATTAACTTATTATTACACTGAAAAATAATACAATATCCAAATTATCTTTGATATTTATACAATCCTTCAGCTATTTTTTTCACTAGGGTCTGTCATAAAAGGCATCATTTTCTCCACCTTCATACTCAATAACAAGCTGTCCACCTGGAACTTTTACGTTCACTTTTTCATCAACAAATCAAAAGTCTTGGCCAATACTGCTGAAGTTACTGCCTGTTCCACAAGCTAATGTCCGTCCTGCTCCACGTTCCCAAGTGATTACTTCATATGTTTTCTATCATGCACTTTCACAAAGTTTACATTAACTTTTTTGAAACAAATCAGTATAGTTCTCAATTTTTACCAAATTCATCAATATTGTAATCATTAAAATCATTTACAAATATTACAGAATGGTCAGTTCCCATAAAAATATACGAAAATTTCAATTTCTGTTCCGTCGATATTGATTTTTTTCTCTTAAAAACTGCTCTTTTTCAGTATTTATCAATTCTTTTACATTAAAAACAGGTTTACCCATATTCACTCTTGCTGAAAAAATCATCTTTTCCTCATCGTAATTTACTCTTATCATCAAGTCGCCAGGAACTGTTTTTACAACAAATTCATCTCCTTCAACTAAAGTGATTATTCACAAGATAATGTGAAAAACATCTTATTCCATTTCCACACATTGGCGCTTGACTTCCATCTCCATTAAAGAAAAAAACATAAATGGCATGCTTGCCATATTTTAAAATAATCAGACCATCTGCACCTATTCCAAAAATGCCTGTCACAAAACCTGACTAGCAAATTCCCCATATTCAGGTATCCCTTTTCAATTAGTTCCCTTTCAGTAACAATAATAAAAATCATTCCCCGCACCTTGATACTTTTCAAATTTTAACATTTCAAAAACCTCCTTTAATTTTTAAAATATTCTCAACTTATACTAAAATTTTTTATTAAGAATCTTTCTTTTTCCTGAATTTTTCTAGCTATTCTTACAACAAACTTTCTTGAAAAATCTAGTTCCAAAAACTGCAATTCTATTAAAAATTCAGAATTATAATCATTTTCCCTTCTGAAATTCCTTATAGCCGATTTCAGCCACTTTTTTAGCTGACATAACTTTCATTCGTTCAAAAAGTGAACTTTCTTCCAAATTACTGCTTTTTCAAATTCAGTAGCTGTTGAATGAGGACAAAAGTACATATTTTTTTATATTTTTCTTGCGAACATCATTTTCATTTCTTCCCTAACTACTTCAGTAAACGACTGCACAAGGCCTTGCTCGCATAATACGTGCTCATCAGAGTTCCCGGCATAAAAGCCGCAACTGAAGAAACATTTAATATTTCGCCTCTTCCATCTTTTTATCATGTCGCTAAAAACAGCCTTGTCAATTCTACAACTGCCTTTATATTCAAATTTATCATTGCATCATTTCTTTTCATCGTTTTCTTCATCAAATTCAGAAAACCTTCCATAAATACCAGCTCCAGCATTATTCTGCAAGCGTATCAATTTTAAGATTGCTAGAATTTTATCTGATTATAAAAGCCTTTCAGCGACCTTTTCCTGCGACAAGTCATTTTCAATCACAGTTACTTTAATATTTTTAGAAATTTCCTCAAAAATTTCTTTTTACATTCCCAATTTATCCCTGTTTCAGTGCCACAATAACCAAGTCATGTCCATTTTCTGCATAAATTTTTAGCAAGTTCATATCCAATTCCACTGCTTGCCCTGTTATCAAAAACTCTTTTCATAAAATTTCCTTAAAAGATACCTTATCTATTTCACATTATAAAAATTTATTTTTTAATAACCATTTAATCGCTTCAAAATATATTTTGATATAGTTTTATTACTATTTTCTTATTCAAATTCTCCTTTTACAGATCAAATTCCTTCGCAAATAACTCAGCTAATCTTTTCCCATAACTTCATCTACAACTAATGAAATACTGATTTCAAAGTAGAAACCTGATGGAAGCTTATGTCGTTTTCTGAAAAGATTCTAAACATTTTAGCGACAACTCCAATGTTGCTTATCAGTCCTATTCCTACTACAGAAACTTTTTGTAATGTAAGGATTTTATTATGAACGATGTTCTTGGAAATTCGCTTCTATTTCTGCTCCAATTTTTTTCAAAGTGCGGCAATGTCTGTTTTGGACAAGTAAAGGCAAAAGCTTCCGTGATGGCTTGTTACATCATTTTGACTTATTATGTCAATGTTTTATTCCATTTGCTTCAGCTCTTTTTCAAAAATTTCATATACGTTTGTGCATTTGTTGGAATTTCCTCCACGTTTACCATTACCATATTTTCATTGATTGATACCCTGTTATTACTTTTTGCTCCATTTCCTTATTCTCCTTTGTTTTTCTCTCGATGTTATAATCGTTTCGTTTTTCTCCAAGCGATTTTCCAACGTAAATTTCTACACCATATTTGCTTCCAAGTTCAACAGCTCTAGGCTCCATTACTCCAGCTCCCGAAAGCCAGCTCCATCATTTCATCATAAGAAATTACAGATAATTTTTGCCTTTTTATAAACTCTTGGATCAATTGTAGTAAATTCCGTCAACATCTGTGTAAATTTCACTCTTCCACCAAGCTATGCTGACAGAGCCACTGCAGATGTATCAGATCCTCCTCGTCCCAGAGTTGTCACATCTCCAGCTTCATTTACTCCCTGAAATCCAGCTACAACTACAATTTTTCCCTTTTTGATAAATGTTCTTTTATCTCTTTTCCGTTAATGTCCTCGATTCTGTTTTTGTATAATGTCCGCTTGTTTTTATTCCTGCCTGAGCCCTGTAAGCGAGATAGCCTCATATCCAAGCGTCTGTAAAGCGATGCTAAAGCAATGCAATTGTCTCTTTGCTCTTCCAGTTGACATCAGCCTGTCCATTTCCCTCAAGTCAGGTTTATCAGTAATTTCGTGAGCCAATTTTATTAGGGCATCTGTAGTTTTTCCCATCACTGAAACCACGACAACTACATCATTTCCGAATCCTTTACACTTCCCAGATATTTTGCGATATTCATTATTTTCTCCGTTGTAGCAACCGAAGTTCCACCATATTTATGCACAATAATCACAGTAAATTCACCTCTTTCTTATTTTTTATAAATCAAAAATTTCATCATTTCTAATTAAATCATCCAATGTTTCTCTCTTCTACCAACTTTAGCTTTTCCATCCTTTACGAATACAACTGCTGGTCGCATCATTCTGTTATAGTTGCTTGACATGTGTAACAATATGCCCCTGTTGTCGTTACTGCCACAATATCTCCAATTTCTGTTGCTTTTGGCAATTTTCCTTTTTCAATGATAATATCCCTGATTCACACAGTTTTTCCTGCCAAAGTTATTTCTCTACATCTGTATCATTTAGCTTTGTTTACAACTCCAGCCTCATATTCTGCCTGGTATAATGCTGTTCTTATATTATCCGACATTCCTCCATCTATAAATACATACGTTTTTCCTCAGACTGTTTCCTTAATTCCTCCAACTTCGTACAAAGTAGTTCCGCATTTCCAACGATACTTCTTCCTGGCTCAATACAAAGTTCCTTTAAATCCAATCTGATATTTAATTTCCATTGCTTCTGTATATGTTATTATTTTCACTCAGAACCTCCTCTATCGGTTTTGGATCATCTCCTTCCTTATAGTAAACTCCAAATCCTCCACCCATATTTACTGTGTGAACTACTATTCCCAATTCCTTTTTTTCAATTTATCCAAATATTTAAAAATCTCATCTAGAGCAAATATAAAGAACGCCGATTGGAAAATTTGTGAACCGATATGCGTATGAAATCCTTTAAATTCTATCCATTCGCTATCATTCAACCTTTTTAATTATATCAAATAAATTATCCTGAAACAATGAAATTCCAAATTTTGAAGTAAGCCCGAAGTTTTTATATAATGATGCGTATGTGCCTCAATTCCTGGATCGATTCTCACAAGCACAGCCTGTTTCTTCCCTTTTTCACGGCAAATTCTCTCAATTTTATTAATTTCATCCTCATTATCAACAACAATCGTATCAATCCCAAATTCGACAGCCATTTCAATTTCATTTACCAATTTATTATTTCCATGTAGATGAACTTTATTCATCGGAAATCCCGCTTTATGAGCAGTATAAAGTTCTCCGCCTGAAACAACATCCAAATCCAGCCCTTTTGATTCAACCAGTTTAATCATCCCTGTTGATAAAAACGCTTTTCCAGCATAAGCAATTCTTGTATTAAATCTCGTTGACTTAAATGCCTCTTTCATTTTATCTATCGTTGTTTCAATAAGCTCCTGATCCATCACATAAAGTGGCGTTTTAAATTCTTTCACGAGTTCAACTGTATCTACTCCTCCTATTGATAAATTACCTTTTTCATTAACTTTTGACGTTCCAAATAATTTCATATTTCTACAGAAACTTTTAAAAATAAAAATTTCCTTCTCCTTTCAGTATTTTTGTTTTTTTGGATAATAAAAAAATGCTGATAACAAGCATCAGCATATAAAACATATATCTAAAAAAATTTTTTTATTATTTTTATTTAAAACTAAAAAAACTTAAAAAAATTTATATGAATTATATCTGACAGCTCCCCATTATCCTTTGATAATGACAGTCCTATGGATATTATCCATAGCCCCAGCAATAAAGATAGTCAATCCCTATGCTTCGGCAGTTATTCCTTTCAACTTATTTCACAGAATCGACTTTTTCTCCGTAAATTTACTTTTTAATAATTGCACCTCTATCACATAATATTTATTATTATAACTAATTTTTCACATTTGTAAAGTATTTTTCAAAATTTTGTAGAGACAAATATATTGACAATTCAAATTTTATAAGTAGTGTTATTACAGATGGGAGTGAAGAAAAATGAAAAGACTAATGCTTTTATTATTTTTTATCAGCATTAACAACAAGGCGCACGGTGTGGTATTCAGAAATTGTTCTTACTATGAAGGAGATGGACTGTATTATAATTCGGTAGATGATACACCTTGCACTTCTTTAAATATAGATAGAAAAATAATTTCTGTATAAAAGAAGAAAATTAAAAATGAAAAATTTTATTATTGATTATTTTAGTATTAACAACTGGATGTGACATTTTAGAGCAAAGCAACTATGAGAGATGTTCTTATAACGACGAGATGAAACATATTATGATTATTGGGTCAAATATCGGAAAAAGTGCCTTGTACGAGTTTAAATAAAGAAAATTGAAAGAAAGATAATTTCTGCAAGGAAAGAAGAATTAAAATGAAATTTTTTATTGATTGTTTTTATCAATATTAACAACTGGATGCTATGCTTGGAATATGGGTTTTATACCGAAAAGTGTTCCTATGACAAGGAAAAAGATGCTTTTTATAAATCAGTATTGTTGATGGGAAATATGTCGGGGTTAAAAGATGTAATATAAAACCGAGTGAGGGCAAGGAAAATGAAAAACATTATATTCATTGACTATTTTAACAGCATTATTAACTAGCTGTTATGCTTTGGAAATGAAAATTATAGAAATTGTTCTTATAATGAGGGAGATAAACATATTATGATTGGAGAATACCCCCAAAGGTACCATACTAAGACTTTTTAAATAAAAATAAAAAGAGCATTAAAACTATTGTAAAGAAGGTGATATTGTAAATTTTTTAATAAAATCTACCAGTATCACTTTTTATTCTGCTGTTTAAACAGAAATATTATAAAAATAAACTCATCCTCCTGTAATTAATACTATTTTATCAAAAAGACAAAAGAACAGCAAAATCTGAGTTTCCTTTGCCCTTTCCATTCTTTTTCTATTTTTAAGTTCTTAATCAAAGAACTGTAAAAATTTTGTTGATAGGATTTTTGACATTTTTACACAATTCTTCGTTTTTAGTAAATAGCCTGAATCCTATTCCACCTACTTTTTTACCTTTAGTGTCATATCCAGCATTTACGGTCATTCCAAATCTCGTATTATCAATTCCGATATTCAAGTCAAACTTCAGCTTCCTTTTCTGTCATCCTTTTCACCTCTTATTCCAAACCAGTCGGCACTTGTATATCTTACTCTTGCCTTGTTGTTATTTTCTCCAACTTTTTCCTAGTTCATTTTTCATAGTACTGTCAGTCCTACCGATAAATTTGTTCTTACTGCCAATGGCTGTACATATCTAATTCATTCACTTCAGGTTTTTACTGAGAGTAGTCGTTTCCTTTTTGCTTCCAGACGCATTTCCCTCTGTCTTCTTTTTTATGTTGTTAAATCTTCCGTATTCCATCTTTAATGCTCCATAAGGACGTAAATGTGTTCTCTCGCTCATTCTTATGTTATATCCAAGCTCATTCTAACTTCCGCTCCATAAGTACGGTAGTCAGATTTTGCTTCAAATACTTCATCTACTACAAGATATCTACGTTTCATATCATTAATTCCAGCATCACATCTCCGAGATAGTCCATCTTAATGAACCGTTATGGTCATTTTCAAGGCGACATTGTCTTGAATACTCCTGCCTTAATCATTGACTGATTTTCTTTAGAATGTCCAATATCCTTGAATCTGAATCTGTTGATTCTGCTCCGGCATACCATCCTGAACTGTTTCCTAATTTTACTGTATCATTTTCATGAACATAAGCAAATCCGTAAGCGTTGCTAGTGTTGTCAATTACTCCGGCAGTATCAGAATTATATTCGTCCCTCATACCGAATACCTTAATTTTGTTGTTGTCCTTAGATGGTTTTCTCCAGTCTTTTCTCAAGTGGTTGAACTCTTTATCCAGAAGGCTTCCAGTTTTGCTGATTCTTTCTTTGTGCAAATTGCCGTACTGAGTGCCCCATCATTTCGTCAAAAGCTTGGTACAGAAGGATTTCTTCATTATTTCCAGATTGAATTTAATTTCTGAAATATTTGATTTTCCCTAGTGCCAAGTGGCTTAACTCCGTATCTTTGTTCCAGCCCGTCAGCAAAATTATAGTATCTGTAACTTTTGTTGGAGTTACTTTTGCTGTTAGAGCCCAGTTAGTATATCGTAGCTTTTCGCCATGTACAGATTTGTAATTTCTCCTGTGTCAGGATCAAGAGTCAGTGTAGCCATCCAAGTCAACGCTCCGAATAAACTGTCCATTTTGCAACTCCACCGTACACGATTGCCCTGTTATATGGATCCAGAATATTTCTGTCATTTATCTGAATATATTTGCTTGCCGTATTTTCTGCGCCTCTACTCCTATTATCAGATCAGCCTCACCTGTCAATGCTCCGATTATCAATCGCCTGAGTATAATTTTTGCTGGAAGTATCTACATAAAGTCCTATGCTTGAAGCCGATACTGTTATTGGGATTTTCTGCTGTAGTTGTAACTAATGTAGCTGAACTCACCTTTTCCAGCTACTATTATTTTAGCAGTTGGCGATCCTGCAGGAGCATCAATTATCACATCTCCCATAGGTTTTTGAAGTGGCATTCTTAGCCATGTCGTACTCTTCCACAGCTCCTTTTTCCAGTTACATTTATACGTCCATCGGTTGATAATTGTTCCACCTTTTAAGATACACTCCTACTCCAGATCTTGAGTCAATATCTATCGTACCTCTATTATCCAAAGTTGAATTTTTGCTAAAGTACAACCCCTGTCACGCTTGACAGCACTTGCACCTGTTCTTATCGAACCGTTATTTATAGCCTTTGCACCTTCCTCAACGTAAATACCTATTGTGTTGTTTTGCATTCAATACAATGTCACTGTTGTTTTGTAACTATGGTTCCTGCTCCAACACCGTACATTCCTATGCTGTATTTTCCGTTTACGTTGATTGTTCCGTTGTTCTCAATATTTCAGTAGTTGCAGGGCGTGCTGGAATCTCCCTATATATCCAGCGGCCATTCCGACACTGAATATCTTGTTAATAGGATCAGATCCCCCAACAGATATTGTACCAGTATTTCTCGCATTTCCATTTTTTACAGAATAAACACCGACATTTCCTATTCCTGTATTAAAGTCAATATTTCCGTTATTTTCAATTGTCCCTGCAGCGTAAATACCATAGTTATTTCCATTCGTACCCTACTGATGTCAAGTTTGTGTTATTTCTGATTATTCCGAGTATCATTTGAATATGCGTAAACCGAATCATTCTTCAGTGTCACATCTGAAATATTGCTTTCAATCGTATTCCCAGTTCCAACATTTACAAATCCGAACGAAGTATCCCCTATTTCAAATGCTGTTCCTGTATTTGTAATCTGCTGTCAGCTTCCAACTGTATACAACTCCGACAGCTTCATTTTTTTCCAACCTTAATAGTTCCTGAATTTAAGTCAACATTTCCTCCTTTAGAGTACATTGCGACAGATCCATCGCCTACAGTTATGTTTTTATTGTTCACTTCTTCAAATCCATATATTCCAACGGCATTTTTTCCAATTGTTATATCTCCATTATTTATAAGCGGATTTGTACCAGTTCCAGTTGCATTTGTATACATTGCCACATTAGGGTCAGCAAGCGAAGCAGAATCTCCAAATGTGATTACTTTGCTGTTTACTGTGTCGTATGAAATATTATTTTTTGCGACTTTTGCATACATTCCGACATTCTTATCTTTTGTACTTGTAATTGTCCCCGCATTTTCAAATACTGGCGCAACAGTTATATTTCCAGGTTCGTATGTCATTCCAACTCCTTCTTCGTCATCAAGAGTTATTGTACCTGTATTTTGAAGCCCTGTTTCTGTATCGTATATTGTTACAGCGCTTGTTACTGGATCTGTAAATACGTCTGAATAGAACATTCCTGTCGATTTATTTCCTACCGAAATATTTCCTTTGTTATAAATCTCTGTATTTCTCAATCCATATAGCCCTGTCGAGCTTTTTGCTATCTTTATGATACCTGCAGTATCATTTACGATAATAGCGTTTTTCCCATAAATTGCAGCCGAGTTTTTACCAGACAGGTCTATAGTCCCTTTATTTATAAGTGTTACTGTAGATTTTGGCGTAGCAAGGTCTGAGTTTTCCTGCGCAATACCAATTTGCCCATCTTGAGTTCCTGTTATCGTGCTATTGTTAGTTATGCTTGAGTTTGAGATTTCAAGCAGGTTGTAGTCATCGCTTGGATTATCTAGATTTACTGCCTGATCTACATTCAAATGACTTTGATAAAGCATAAATCTTCTATAATCGTTACTTCCTCCTACTGTCGGCTTTTCTGTTGAGGCAAGACCGCTAAACAAGTTTGAAACTGACGTATTTGACAAATTCATATTAACTTTTTGAGTCAGGAACAGTCTTGAATCAGCCTGCATATTTAATGTCAAGTTGCCAAGCGTACTTGTTGTACCGTCTCCATAGTTAGTTCTTGCCCAAGCTGCAACGTTCCCAGGTGTCAATGCCGTATAAGAAGCGATATTTCCTAATGTCCCTCCACCAGTATAGTAGAATGCAGTACCACGTGTAGTAGCTTTAGTTCCACCTTCAATAGTAGCAGTCATAGGACCGTTTATAAGCACTTTTCCTCCAGGAGTATAGAACAGAAGTGAGCCCTTGTCAGTACCAGTTCCTGTTACGACTGTGCTTGAGCCACCATTATTTCCAACAGAGATAGTTCCTCCATTATCAGCAAAGAAGTTTACTGCTCCATTGTATGCTTTTATATCAGCCTTGTCAATTTCAATTTTTCCAGCCGAATATATTCCTACAGAGCCTTCATCTGTAACATCGGCATCTACATTCATTTTTCCGCCAGTCAGATTTGCCCCTGCCAATGCGACAACTCCTGCAGTTCCTCTTCCATCAGTTCCAGTTGTAGCTTTTGAAGATCCTGAAGCGCCTGACACAGTAACGCTTCCACCGTTAGCAGTTACAGAAGAATTTTTACCTGCTACAAATCCGTAAGCTCCATCACCTGTTACAGTCGTGTCTCCTTCGTATGTCAATCCACCTTTGTTTACAAATACACCATTAGCATTGTCTCCTGTCACATCTATGCTTACACCTGAAGCAATACTGCTCCCTGTACCTTGATCAATATAGTATCCAGTAGTCTTATCTCCCTTTACGGTAATATCTCCGCCTGCACCAAGGCTAATTTTTGAACTTGCATTTGCATAAGCACCAATAGTTGAATCTCCTTCAGTAGTTATCGCTCCTGTATTTATGATTTCTCCATTTTTCCCATTTTCACTGTCTGCAAACAGCCCAATTCCATCTTTTCCGTCAATTGAATTAGCTGAATCTCCAATCTTGACAGTTCCGCTGTTTGTAACTTTTCCAGGTTTTGCTATAATTCCTATACTGTACTTCTTGTTTGCGAGCGTCAGATTCTCCCAGTTCAATATTTCCACTGTTTGTAATGTTTCCATCTTCTGTAGCATAAATACCTACATTCCCTTTACCTTTAGTAAATTCGATTTTCCGCTGTTAATTACAGTTCCTGTAGCATAAATACCGTAGTTTTCTCCATCAGTTGCAGTACTTAGCATTTCCATGTCTGTTGAGTTTGTGATATTTTCCTTTTTGTATCGCTCGAGTAAATAAATTTACCTTTGTTTCCTAATGTAGCCTTTCCTCCACTTATTGTAAATGTATTTCCTGTTGATCCTGAATTTCTATTTTACAAATCCGTAAGACCCATCTCCAATTTCATATTCATAGTTAGTGGCTGTAACAGTCTGACCGTCTCCTACAACAAGAATTCCTCTTGCGTCTTTTCCCAACTTTTTATCTTTTTAGTTCGAGACGCAGTCATGTTGACATCTCCACCTTGTGAATAAATGGCAACTCCTCCATCTCCGACTGTTATATCTCCGCTAGTATCCAAATCCCATCCATACATTCCGATTCCATATTTTCCAAGTTCAATCGTTCCTGCATTTTCCAATGGATTTGTTCCTGCTGCAGTTGCATTCGTGTACATTCCGATGTTAGCATCGCCTATAGAACTTGCACCATCTCCAAGAATCTTTATGTCTCCCGAGTTTTTAGCGAGTCAACTTTTGCGTGCTACTGTTAGCTTCCGAATACATTCCAACTCTTTTTACAGATGCCGCTGGAGTTGTTCCACCCAATTCAGTTCCACTAATCTCAGCTCCAGTTTTATTTTCCATTGTTACATCTTGCGTCAAAGCCCCTGCCTTGTAGTACATTCCGATTCCACTGTCTCCAACAATAGCAATTTTACCTGCATTTTTCAAGATTCTTTTCAGTATAATCTTCAGCAAAAAGTCCTACAGATTTTTCACCAATCTGGATGTCTCCATCATTTATAATCTCTGTATCACCTTTTCCTGTATTCTTCCCAAAGATTGCGGCAGATCCTTCTTTTCTTCATTGTGATAGTTGCACCTGAATGATTTTTATAGTACCATCGCTCGCATACATCGCAACTGAATTTTTCCACCTAGTTCAATAGTTTTCTTATTTTCCAGAGTTACCCACTTATTAGTACCGCCATCATTTTCCTGTGCCATAAGTTTTACACCGTCATCATCTGTCTGTATAGCTGTATCATTAATAATTGATGAACTGGATAATGCTATTTTTATAATCATCATAAGTCTTTGGAGAATCAAGAGTCAATTTACTTCTGTACAGTAAAAATTCTTTATGTCCCAGTACCATTTATAGTCATACCTGTGATGAAAGATCCAAATCAGATAAATTAGCCTGTGCATACGAAAGCAACTACCAGATTGGAATCAGCACTCATATTTTGCAGTCAAACTTTATTTAATCCCGAAATAATCCGTAGACAGTTCTGAGCAATGTTTACAGGATACGAAACTGTCGTTGGAACTGGAGATGTTGTATATAAAATCCTGATCCACCTGTGGCAACATTAAGTTCTGCACACTATCAAATATTATCTGTTTCCTCCCGTTCTCATAAATCCAAGTGAATCAGCTCCTACATTTACTGTAGTCTTTTTTATTGTTTTTGCTAAATGGATATCCCCACCATTAGAATAAACATTTACAGCACCTCCAGAACTTGTAATTGTTGCATCACCTGCATTAATTGTACCACCACTTTCTGCATAAAGTCCAGTCCTGATTTTCCTTTTACTGTAATCGTTGTTGCATTGCTTGGTGAAGCTGTCGAAATATTTACAGTTCCATTCCCCATCGCAATTGCACCTGCAACTTCATCTCCTTCCACAGCAATAGTTCCACCATTATTGTTAATAGTTCCTGAGTTATCAGCTACAATACCTTTTACTTTTTAGCCTTCATAGTTATATTTCAGTATTAGTAGTAGCACCTGTCCCTTTTGAGTATATTCAATTGATTCTTCCCCAGAATTTTTGTTGTTTCAATTTTTGCGGCAGTTACTAAATCTTGTGCAGATTCATTAACAATCCCAACATTTTTCTTTTCCATTAACTTTTAAATTAACATTTGTTCCAAAATTAGCCTTTACTGGACTTATTGTATATCAAAACATTTTTCTTGCCTTCTGAATCTAATGTTGAGCGCTTGAACTTAAACTCATCATCTGTTGCTGTACCTGCATATTCAAGGTATATTCCCACATTTTTCATCTCCAGGCATTTTGCATATTAAGTTTTGAAGTAGAGACATCTGCCCAGCCTTTAAAAATATGTTCCTATATTTTTGAGTTCCCGAAATTTTAGTTTTATCTCCAGCAGCAAGCTCAATCTTAGCCTTCCAGTATTTCAGCTGTCATTTATAAATATTCCTGTATTCTGAGTCCGCCTATATCTAATGTTCCTGTACTTATTATTTCCCAGCCGTTACTATTACCTGCATTAGTTCCACCTGCAGAACCTACTTGGAACTCCTTTTCCAGCCAGCCTCCACCAATAGCTCCTATAGTAGTCGGCATATCTATATATGCAAACGTATTTTTAGAACTGTTCAGCTTTATTGTTCCGCCATTTCTGAAAAATATTGTCTTTATATCTGCTTCTTGCATTTTCATTCAATGCTACCCATACAATATTCTCAGTACCTCCCATATCAATAGTTCCATTATTTGTAAATTCAGCATTTAAATTTCCATTATGAAATTGAGAAGTATATACAACAGATTTATTACCCCGTTGTATTAATTGTTGTTCACTTCCTAGGACAAATGCAGATACTACTGCTATTATGGGCATCCGTGTGAAATAGCCATGCATCATAATTAGCTACCTCCCGATCTGTTAAAGGTTATAGTTGTATTGTCTATATTTGAGTATAATCTCCAGTATTTTTATAAGCGCATGTCCAGTAAATCCTGTTACGCTATGAGTTCCACTAAAACTCCAGCTTCCACCATTGAACCTGATCCAGTCAAATTTCCATTTATAGTAATACCTGAATCCGTGTAGCTAACTGTTCCCGAACTCATACTTACCTGACCCATAAGTGCAACTGCCGCCCTGTCATTTGGAGCATAATATGAAGCCCCTTTTGTATAAGTCCATGTCCCAGGACCTCCACCTAGCATATATGATTCATCTCCATTACCTGTTGCTGTAAAATTTAGCGTTGGCAAAGAATTTGGAGTTGGAATACTTACATTTACTGTTGGTGAAGCGGGTGTAAACGAAAGTGGCGTTGGCAACGTAATACTAAGCGACGTCGGAGGTGTTACCGTCAACGAGCTTATTGTAACTTGTGCAGGTTCCACTTGTGCGTGCTGGCGCTGTTACGCTTATATTAGGGCGTTAAAAATTGTTGTTCTGGCTGTGCAGGTGTTGCAGGCGTTTTATCTGCAATCGTTGTTGCTCCTCTTACAACCTGTTTTGGTCTAATTGCAACGCTTACATTAAATCCTACTGTCGGCTCTAAAAGAGGTTTTACTCCCACAAGTCCGTACGAATCTGAAACAAGCCCTGTTCTTTGCGAACTTGAAGCGGCATTTTTTCTTGAAGCAAGAGGCATCTCCTCGTACTTGTCACTAAAGGATGTATGCCCTTTCGTATCTGTCCCTCTTTCAAAAATTCCTTCATAAGGATATTTGTTTTTCTTATCTCCTCTTCCTTATAAGCGCCATGCCAGTCATCATAGAAAAAGTTTTGCCCAAATTGCCAGTGCTCCAGGACTTTTTGTTACATGATCTCCTGTTCCATCAATTGTATCAATTCCATGTTGCTGTCTTTTTATTAATTTTAGTTTCAGCTTTCACTCTTTTAAAGTTCTGGCGCATATCTGTTATGGATGTAGAAATAGATCTTCTTTGACTTTCTATAGTGAGGCTCTTTCGGGTTGCATCCCAGTTTTCCTGCAGAAAAATATCATTCCTGTTATTAAAAATGTGATTAATGCTGATTCCGTATATTTAAAATCTTTTTGTTCTTTTGGCAAACGCATCAAATCCTGCGAAAATCTTCTCAAATTGTTTGTCATTTCTTCTCCTTTTTATTAATTTTTCTAATTTTTACTAATTTTCTTAGCCGTGATGAAATCTTTTACAATCAAAATCATCTATTCTGAATACTGTTTCTAATAGCAAATAAAATTATCTAAAGTATACATCCATAATTTTTATAATCATTATAATTTTTAAATAATATTATTTATATTTCTATTACATTTAATTAACAAATACAAATAAAAGGTTATTCCACTCGTTGAGTTACTGTGAAATAACCTCATTAACAAAAGATGATTTAATTTTATTAAAAATTCATCACCTGTATATTTTATCAGATTTTAAAAATGTCAATGCCTTTTTAAAAATTTATATTTTTCGTATCAAAAGCATTTATTTTTCCTTATAAAATTAATATAATAATATTTACTATTTTCTATTTAAACATAGAAATAAAAATCTCTAAAAAGCATATATACTGCTATGCTTAGATAGAATTCTTTTATTAAAGAGCATTTTCGACTAAAACTATTTTTCAACATTTAGAACTGCTGTTTCTCCAGCTACTGCCGATCCTGATTCAAGCGGTTTAATGCGCTGTAACTTTTCATTTGAAATAATTACTGGCGTAATAATTGATTTTGCGTTTGCCTTTAAGAAATCGTAGTCGTATTTGATTAATGGGTCTCCTACTTTTTACTACTGCTCCCTCTTCAGCGATTCTTTCAAATCCTTTTCCTTCCAGTTGAACTGTATCCATTCCAAAGTGAACAAAAATTTCGATTCAGAGGCGTTACTATACTGAAAGCATGATTAGTATCAAAGATTTTTCTACTCTTCCGAAGCTGGCGCTAACATTACACCTGATGCAGTTGGTTCGATAGCAATTCCATCTCCTACCATTTTTGAGCAAAACTTCATCAGGCACTTCTGATAAAAGGTAATAAGTTTCCTGAAATAGGGCTATTACTTTTCATCAAATTCCTGTTTCACTTCTTCACCTTTGTTCCCTTTTTGAATAAATCAAATAATCCCATTCTAATTCCTCCAATTTATTTATTTTTATATTTAATTATCTTAATTTTTATGTTGCCATATATAATCAAATTAGTCAAATTTTTCTTCTTAATCCATAAAATATTATTGTCAATTTGATTTTTCAAGCTGTTTTTCAATATTTCCAAAATTACTTTTCGCATGTTTATCTCCAAGCATGCATGACCTTTAAAAACTCATTTCTCCGATTCCTTAAAATTTCCTTCATTTCCGAAAATCATTCCTAGATGGTTCATTGCATTAATATCGTCTTTCCGCCATTTGCAAATAAATGTCTTTTTCCTTTGCTGTCTGTCTAGTCGAATTATAAAATGTCAAAGATTTTTCCTTTGCCTTCTGAGTTCTTTTTCAATCGCCATAAGGTAATATTTCTCTGCTTCTTCGTTCTTCCATTCTGCTCATACAAAATTGCTAAATTATTCAAAAGCATCATAGTCTTTATTTTCAATTGCAATCAAATAATACTTTTTCAGCATTGTCAAAATCATGCTGACTGGCATAAAGATACCCTAGATTATTCGCAAACTCATAATCCCCAGCTTCAATAGCTTTCAAAAACCATTTTTGGCATTTTCATTATCATAGCTGTTTTTGAAAAATCAGACCAATTTCATTCATAGCCTTTGTATCTCAGCCTGTATCCTTTTTCATATACTTCTCAAAGCAATTTATCCATACCATCATATATATCTTTCACCATCCTTTCTAAATTTTATATTTTTATTCATATCTTTAAAAACTTCTTGACAAATTTTTGCTTAACATTATATTTTATTTATATTGATTACCATAATTAAACTGATAAGCTCTTATTTAAATACCTCAAAATTAATTTTAATTTATAAACTAAATAATTTATCAAAGGCATTTTTGGATAATTCAATAAACTTTCAATAGTTCTGCATGAGTAAAAGTTGCTTCTTCACCTGTACCTTGCAGTTCAATAAATTCGCCTTTGTCGTTCATTACAATGTTCATATCCACATCGGCTCTTGAATCTTCTTCGTATTCTAAGTCAAAAGCAATTCATTCCGAACCTTCCCGACACTTATTCTTTGCAACTTTTGATTTTATTGGGATATCTTTTAATTTTCCTTCGTCTATCAGTTTTTCAATTGCCAGTTCCAAAGCAAGATAAGCCCTGTAATTGAGGCTGTTCTTGTCTGCACGTCTGCCTGAATTACATCGCAGTCTATCATTATTGTTCTTTCCCTAATTTCTCCAAGTCTATTGCGAGCTCTTAGGGACGCTTCCGATTAGACGTTGGTTCCATAGTCCTTCGAGAAAGTTTTCCTTTTATTGATTCCTTTGGACACGTACATTTGTCAGCTCTTGGAAGCATGCTGTATTCTGCTGTTACCCATCCTGAGCCTGTTCCTTTCAGCCATCTTGGTATTTTTCTTCAACTGTTGCATTACAAATAACTTTTGTGTTCCCCAAATTCGATTAAAACTGAACCTACGGATGAATAATGTAATTTTTGTCACTTTACTTCTCTCATTTCATCATTTCTTCTATTATTTTTCTCCATTTTCTCTAATTTATTTTCCATTTTATTTATTTTTATAAAGATGAAATTTTTCATACTTTAAAACTTGCTCTTTTTACCTGAGCAATCACTGTCATTTATATTTCCCTAAAACAGTTAATATAAATTTCGCTACCTGTCTTGTTTCTTCTTCCTTAAATCCACGAGCTGTGATTGCAGGTGTTCCCAGTCTTATTCCACTTGTAACAAATGGTTTTCAGGATCGTTTTGGAATAGCATTTTTATTACAAAGTTATTCCAGCCTCTTCCAATTTTTCTTCAGCTAATTTTTCCTGTAACTCCCATTGGACGTAAATCAACCAGCATTAAATGGTTGTCAGTGCATGCTTACAATTCTAAATCCCACCTTTTTACCAATTCTTCTGACAAATTTTAGCATTTTTGCCACTTGTTCCTGATATTTTTGTATTACGGACTAGGTGCCTCTTTCATCAGTCGCTTTTCTTGACAATTATATGAACTAATGGCCTCCTTGTATTCCTGGAAATATTGTCTTATCAATTTTGTAATTTCTTCATCATTTGTCAAAATTATTCCACGACGGCCTCTTAAAGTTTTTATGGGTTGTTGAAGTTACCACATCTGCATATTCTATTGGTTGGATGAGTCCTGCTGACTAAGTCCAGCTATATGAGCCATATCTACCATTAAATATGCTAATCTCATCAGCGATTTCCTAAACTTTTTAAAAGTCAATTGTTCTTGAATAAGCGCTTGCTCCTGCAACTATCATTTTAGGCTTTTCTCTTAATGCAATTTCTCTGACTGCCTCATAATCAATCAGTTCTGTTTCAGGATTTAGACCATATTCAATCCAATGTAATTTTTCCCTGAAAAATTGATTTTGTAACATGTGTCAAATGTCCACCAGCACTAGAGCTCATTCCCGAAATTTTTATCCCCAGACTTCAAGCAGTGCAACATAAACTCCATATTTGCTTGAGGATCCTGAATGTGGCTGTACATTTGCATATTTTGCTCCAAATATTTGTTTTAATCTTTCAATAGCAAGACTTTCTACAACATCAGCATTTGCATCCACCGTAATATCTCTTTTCAGGATAACCTTCTGCATATTTATTTGTAAACACGGATCCATGCGACTCATTACTGCCTTTGAAACAAAATTTTCAAACAATCAGTTCAATTCCTTCCTCTTGCCTTTCTTTTTCCTCTTCAACAATTGCATTATAAACTTACTAAATCTACATCTTTGTATAGCTCATTCTAGTTTTCCTCTAATTTTATTTAAAATTAAATGCTTATTCTGTCAGACAAAATATACTTTTATTTTTTATATACATGTATTTTTCTGTAATTATAATAACGCTTTTACCAAGTCATATTCAAACGGCGAATTTAAATCTCCGTATCTCATGCCAATCATAGAACTGCATTTCAGTCCTGTAACATCGGTCTTTGTGAAATCCATAAATATTTTTATCAAATACTCCTGTATCAATAATTTTTCTTCTACCACGTCTTACTGCTCCTTCTGATATTGAGTCTATGCTAGCTTCCAAAGCATCCTCTTGAAATCACTTGGTCATAATACAGGTGAAAACTAATATGATCCTGTTCTACTCCATAATGTCCTAAGTGTCTCCCATTGTTTCAGGGTCTCTTTTTCATTCCCATATTTTTTTAGCGACATCTAGCTACACCCTAACACTACCTACAGTCGAATTTACCACAAATCTTCCAAGTGCATTTACAGCTTTTCCTGGGTTTTAAGTTGCAGTACTGAATTTACAAATGTCGGGTATCTCACTAAAGTTATTATAAAAATTTGAAATTCCTTTTTCTGATTGGTTTTGGTACACTACTGCATAAATCCGTGATGCTGGATAAACTATTTTTCTATCAATTTGCGTATTAAAGGCATACATTCTTCTGTTAAATGGTTCCAATGAGTCATTTGATTCAGTTAATTGAAAACGATTTGATGACAATGTAATCTTCATTCAGCTCTTCAGATTTCTTTGCCAGACACCGTATCCATCCTCTTCAAAAGGCTATGTATTTGTTGGTATCGGCTTATTTTTCTTTATTTGTTTATATTTGTTTGTGGAACTAATTTAATATTCTTATCAGATGTTTCCTGTGTTTTACCGTTTACAAATTCAACTAAATAAATCATCGTCAGCTTCATATTTCAGTTTTCTTCATATATGTAATTGTATTCTCATTTTCAGTTTCATTCAGCTTTTCAAGCGTTGCCACAGTAAGCATCGTTCCATAACATTATTAATTATTTTTCCTGCCATATTTTTATTTTTCCTCCAATTTATCTACCATTAATTTTGCTACGTCAGCACACAAGAGCTCCTGTATATCCCTCAAATGGTATTAAAACTTTGTTTGAAAACGTGTTCTTTATATAGTCCAGGTCATCGACTTTGAATACAGAACGTATCATTGTTGATGTTATAAATATTATGTTTTTATTATTTCTGTTGATAAAAATCCTGATTGCTTCTCAAATCAAATTCATTTGTAAATCATTAAAAATCAAGATTAGGATTTTTATATATAAATATGGATATAATATTTCCTTAGCATACTCATCAAATGAAACAGACAATCCTTCCTAAATTCCTGAGTAACTGAGATCAAATCTTTTATATGACTTTTATCGGATAGCCTTCCAACAACATTGTTTCGCTAAAAACTTCCCCGCAAAAGTCATGTTTGCTGAATAGAATCTAAATAGAAGTCCTGTCAGTACTTCAAAATCCTTTCCCCAAGCCTCAGCTTTCCTAACGAGGATGTCAAGTTTGAAAACTCGATGTCCTTTATCTGAATTGACTTGTCATACATAAGTCTGCTAAATATTGTATCAAATATTTTTCCAAAACTTCTTGCATCGTAAATTCCATTTTTTACTAAAAAGCCGTCCAAATTTTGTGTCGCAGTCAGAATGCTAACTGGCGAATTTAACATAAGCGACTTATTATTCCTATTCTTCTATGGAATCCAGCTCGTGAATTTAGTGACTGGAATCCACCTAGAGCTGTAACCTCCGATACACTCTTCCATTTAATTTCATGCCATCAGCCTTTTCCCTTGAAATAGCCTTTTCCACCAGATCGTACAGCTGTGCAGTTTCATCCTTTATGTAACCTGCATACGCATTTTTACTCTGACTTACTATATAGGGCATTGTTGTTGGTGAACTGAAGGCGATTACGTTGTATCCTCTGTCATAAAAATACATTTGCCATGTAAAGTGACATTCACTGTTGTAAAACGACCCTGTTCCCGAAAAGTATAATCATTAACGGCGCTTCCTTCTTTTTCCGGTCCGAACACCGTATTCATAGTCCTCCATTGTCTAAGTATTTTGCGGAATTGTCTTTGTCGTCTTAAATTTCCTTACTTTGAGTCCTTTTTGGATTTTTGAACTTGTGAGTGCTGTTCTGAAGGCGTTCCAAGAACGGTCGCCATTGTGCACTATCCTTATGGATAATCACTTGCAATTTGTGATATATCTGTTTCAACAATCCCAATGGCCAGCATACAAGCATCATTATTAAACCTAATAATAACATAATTTCCAATTTATGTAGACTTTTTCACATTTCTCCTTTCAATTTTCAAAAGTTATACTTTTTATTTATTTTACCTATATTCTATCAAAAATATCATTTCCAGTAAAAAGTTTATTAAATTACACGTCCACCGAAAACAATTTTAGTTTCCCCAATTTCCTTATTCATCGTAGCCCCGTAAAGTCTATGAGAACCCTTCATTGTTTCCTTATTATGAGTAATTAATATAAACTGTGATTTGTCAATAAACTGATGCAGAAGCTCTACAATGTATTTTTCATCGAGCTGCTCAATTTCATCAAAAAAGTAAATGGACTCGGCTTAAACATAAAGATTGCCATTATAAAAGATACTGCAAGCATTGATTTTTCGCCACCTGAAAGTAAAAGTAAAGTCTGTTCGGCTTATTTTTATATTTTACACTAGTTCCAAGCCAGTTTGAAAGACAAGTTTTCAGGATCTGTCATTTTTATCAACCTTTTGCTCCATTTAAAATAGTTTCACACATACTGAAAATTTTTATTTATTGTTCATAAGCCATAAGTTTGGTTGTAACTTCCTCTCAATTTCCTGAATAAGCCAAGCAATGCTTCTCGGCTTTCGAGCAAATCTTTTTCTGTGCGACAATGATTCTGATCTGCTCATTTTCATGCTCAAATTCTTCAATTGAGGCAAGATTGACTGCTCCAATGTCAGTTCTGCTTCTCTCATTTTACTGCCAGTTTTTCTTTGTTGCCATCAGCTCATTCTCATCAGCAATTTCAAAATATTCCTCATTTTCAAGAATTTCTTCAGTTTTCCAGTTCCTTAAATTCAGCCAGCTGAAACTCCAGCTCACTTTCGTTTCGTGTTATTTTTCAACAATTTTTCCTATAGTCATTTTTATGTTTTAACATATTTACTTCAATATCTTTGAGTTTCACTAATAAATTTTCAGCTCTTTTTCTTCAATTTCATGAATATTTTTCAATTTTTGAATTTCGCCTAAAAATATTCTCATTTAATTTCTCATTTTCGAAATTTCATATCGAAAATTTTTACAGATAATTCTTTTCTAACATTTCCCTTTTCTTTTTCCAAAATTCAGCCAGTTCTGCCTTCTCATTCAAAAAGCTTCTTATAATCAGATTCAATTTCTGCACAAACGATTTTTATTATTGTCTGTTCTGACCTTCAAAAATTTCATCAATCTCTGTCAGCGCATTCAATTTCTGAATAAATTTCATCAATATTTTTCAAAATTTTTCAAATCTTGATTCAAATTTTTCAATTTTAAGATTATTTTTCTTCAATATTTTTCAATTTTTGAATTAATTCAGTTTTCCTTTATTTTAGTTTCTTTTTCCAAAATAAATTTCTCATTTCAGAAATTTCATAGTTTCAAGTATTGATTTCACGCTGTTTTCGACTAAATTTAATATTAAAATCATCGTAGTTTTCATTAAACATCAGTATTCATTTTAAAATTCTCAAATATTTTTCTATTTCTGTTCTTTCTGCCTCAACTTTTTCAGCTTCCAAAAACTTCTCCGATAATTTTTCTCAAATTCCTCAAAGCTCTTTTTATTTTTATCAATTTCACTTTCTAGATGTTTTAATTCCTTTTTCGCTCAAAATTTCATCTTTACCCCCAAACGAATGCCCTCCGTCATTCTTCCACGAGAAGTGATAATATCCCTTCAAGTGTAACAATTCTGTCATTAAATCCTTTTCAAAAGCTGCTGTCCCAACTTCGGATTTTTCCACAACAACTGAATTTCCATACACAAACTGAATGACTTTTTCTATATTTTTATTTACAAATTTTTATCAATTTTCACAATATTCTTCCAAAATCAATAATTCCATTTTTCTCCTTTTGTGTTTGAAATTATATTTTGAATTTCCTCTTCTGTCATTTTATTTTTAAAGTCATTTTGCCACGAAACATCATCAATTGTAGGGCAAGAAATCATTCATTTTAGAAACACGAATATTTTCAATCGGCAAAAATGAGCTCTTCCCAGCTTTCTTTCCTTCAAGATTCAATACATTTTCCCAATTTCACTGTCTTTTACGACAATATCCTGAAACATTCCACCGGATAAAGTCTGTTTCTCTTCCTCAAATCCTGCTGGAACATCAATCAAATTAACAAAAGCACCAATTACTCCATCAATTTTTCATTCAGAATATGCTTTATGCTTCGATTAAAAAGTTTCATTTTTCTCAATAGCATCTAAATCGCCTTTTTGTTTAACCTCAAAATTCTGAAGTTTGTAGCTAATCTCATTTTTCTGTTTATTAATTCGAATATTCCTTTCTAAGTTCCTCTGTTTTTCATTGAGTTTCTGAATTTTTCAGCTCTTTTTCAAGTTTCTGCTTCTCATTTTCTGATTTTTGCATTTCAAAAGTCTGTTTTTCTTTATTTATTTTGTTAAACTCAGCTTCTGCAATATTTTTCTCAACGATATGCCTTTTTATTTTTCAGTTTTCATGACCAAAACTCTTTTCCAGATCCTCATTTTCTCCAGCGACTTTTATTTATCCACTTCAAAATTAGAGTTCTTTTGTGTCCGTTCTCTCAGTTCAAGCATGATTTTATCACTTTTTGCTTCAATTCTCAACTTTTTGCTTCCTCAGCCTTTTCCTTTTCTTTTCAATCAAATCCTTTGTTATAAAGCTCAAGCTCATTCTAGACTTATTTAAAAATCTCTTCTTTTTCAACAATATCCTTTTCCAAAATATCTTTTCTCTTAGCTTTTCATTGGCTTCCGTTTCCAAATTGGAATTTTGATTCACTAGCGTTTGAATACTCAGTCTTTTTAAAGTTTCCAAATTTTTAAAGTTTTCGCTATTTTCATGACTTTCCAGATTTTTGTACAATTCTTCCCAATTTCATTAGTTCTTTGAAGTTACGCCTGTTTTTCTGAAAAATTCTTTTTCACTTTTTCTAATTCTTTCTGTATTTCCTGACTTTTTCCTCATACTCATATTTTTAGCGAACTTTTTCATTGACATTATATTCCAGTACCATAAACCTTTGAACATCAATCTTTTTGTATACTCCTTAAACAGCCTGGGCCTTAGCCTGTTCATCCTTCAAATAGTCAACTCACGACTTTAATTCCTTTTCTCATAATCAATTTTTCAATTTCATTTTTAAGTCCTGCGACTTTTTCTCAGACTCTTCCTTCTCAATCTTAGCCCTTTTGACTCCAATGCCTCTTCAATAATCTCCTTTAACTCCTTTGGAGAAGAGCCAATAATTCTCTCTACGCCCTTGCCCAATTATCGAGTAAGCCTGCTTTCCAGTCCCAGTATCCATAAAAAGATTATGAATATCTTTTAAGCCTGGTTTCTTGTTATTTATTAGATACTCATTTTCTCCAGTCTTAAAAATTCTTCGAGTAATCTTAACCTCTGAAAAATCTACATCCAGATATCTATCCCCGTTATCAATAATAAGACTGACTTCTGCCATAGACTTTTGGCTTTTATTCTTCCCGCCGAGAAAAATAATATCCGAACTCTCTTTCGCCTCGTATGTTCTTATAACTCTGCTCTCCCAAAAACCCACAAAATCGCATCCAGAATATTACTCTTTCCACTCCCGTTAGGCTCCAACAATTGAGTAATCCCATTATCAAACTCCACAACAGTCCTATTCGCAAATGATTTAAACCCTGTCAGCTCAATGCTTTTAAAGTACATCTTTTCTCTCTAATTTTTAACTCTTTTTATTTAATGTAATTTTATCATACTTTCCTCTCTAAAGCCACATTCTTCCCTAATATTTTCTCCAATTTCTTCAATTACAACACTGCTTTTTCGCTCATTTTACATCATAACGAATATAAATGGTTGAAGTATTTTCTGTAACATATTCTGTTTCTTTATTATCAAAATTTACCTTTTTACGTTCAGTATACTTCCGGTTATCCCATCTTTATAATAATAATAAAACAGAATCTTTTGGAGCCAAAAAGCGTTAAAAAGTGCATATCCTTTAACTTTTTCCTTCTCAATCTTACCATATTGAAAAATAAAAATTTAAAATCTTTTTAATTCTGATATTTCTTTTCGGTATTTTTATAATAAAATTTATTATTTCTATATACAATATAAAAATTTCATCATTTAATTTATACTTTCCTTCCCCAAACATTATCTTTTTCTCAAAATCAATTTCATCAAAAATTATTTTTACGAATTTCCAGCCTGTAATCCTTCTCACAAAAATCATTCAATTTATTTTTATATAATTTTTCTATATTTTCTTCTATTTTTGCAATTTCATTTGATATTTTCATTTCATTGTATATAAAAATAAATTAGTAATGAAAATATCGGTAATAATATAATTATTAATATTACTAGTATTTTTCATATACATCTACAGCTTCTCCGTTTTTATGCCTCAATACACTATCCACAAGTTTCTACAATTTTTGTTTTCGATTTAGAATCTATAAATTCAATCTCCCCATAGTTCCTCCTCTATTTTGTGAATATATTTTTATTTTTTTCAAAAATTTTCTTTTACCTAAACTGACTAACATAACTGCTTATCAATTTTTATCTTTATATTCTGCAAACAATGCTGGAAACATTGAATCTTTCTTTTCAACTTCACTCAAAATATTAATTTCATTCTTTTTATAGTATCCGTCTGATAATTTAAAATTTTCTAATTCTTTTATTTTTATTTTTCTAAATCATAAAAATTCCATTTTTATATTTAATTTTTGTAATTTTCTCATTTACTTGATACTCACCTTCCCAAATTCTATTCCCTATTTTCTTTGATAAACTTATTTTTATTATATCCCTTATTGTTTTTAAAATAACGAATCAACAAACTATACTGATTTTTCTTCGCAAAATTCCTCTATATTTTTGCCTATTTTGATACATTTTTCCAGTGCTTCTATCTGATTTGAAATTTTTAGGTTTACAGGACACTAAAATCAATAATAGCAATAAATTGTTATTTTTCATATCATTTCCTTTTTAAAATTTTATTTTACATATCTGCAACTTTCCCACAAATGTAATTTTTCATTTTCCAGTTTTTATCTCCATCTGATAATAAAGAGTCCATTTGCTTTGATAATACACATCCATTTTAAATCGCCTGCTAAATTCCAATCTGAATCTTTAAAAATTCCTTAAATGATTTCTTATCTAAATATTTTCACGAAAAATATCCTTCATTGAGGTATAATCGGATATAATTCCCATACTTACTTCTTCTGTTGTCTCAATTCATCATATTTTATTATGTCACTTTGAAAATACGGTATAAAATCTTTTGTTCTTTTTCCTGTTTTGGAATCATAATATTTTTCATTTTCATATACAATTTCTGTTTCTACCCTATTTCATTAGTTGATTTATAATACTTTCCAGTCCATTTGTTTTATCTACTCTTCGTAAATTTAATGTTCACTATGCTCAATTCCGTTTTCAATATAAACTTTTCCAAGATGATAATAATCTGTACAAAAAGTATTTATAGTTTTATTTTTATCACTATACTGAGACTACCATAAATTTTTGTTTTTCAAGTTTTATAATCATAAAATATTGATTATGTAAAAGCAGAACGAATAAAATAAATGGGATAATCAAATAATTATAATAAATCATTTTATAACTCCATTAATAAATGTAAAAATAACATTCATTACCTTATCTCAAAATTTAAATCATTACTCCCTTTTCAAAAATTACAATCGTAACTGTCTTTAACAATATCTTCCATCAAATAAAAATATCGTGGTTTTTATATAATACAAGTCATGACTGCAATTTTTCTATAAGCATCCTCAATACTTGCTAGCATGGATCATAACTTGTGCCCAGCCAATGCCCCGGTTTTACAGTATGTCTTAGATTGTAGTACATAATTTCCTTTTCCATTGCTTTATAAAAATTCTCTTTACGGACGTGGTTCAGCAAAACTCATTTCTCCATGACACATTCCATAATTGCGGCAATTCGTCAATTCTTGTAAGACGCATAAATTTACCAAATTTTTGTGACACGGTTATCATTTTGTAGCCCGCATTTTGGTGCATCTTTTTCAGCATCAGTTGTCATTGAACGAAAATTTTACTATTTTTAAATAAAGCAGTTTCCTTCGCCGATTCTTTCCTGTATACAGAATATCGAGTCCACTCGACTCAGTATATCTATTATTATTGCCAATAATCATAATTGGAATTACACAAACTCCGATTAAAAAGTGCAAAAAAGTATATCAAGAATACGTTTTGGCTCAAAGTTAAAACTGTTGTAGTAAATTTCAAATCCTGTATTTTTCCAAAAACCATTTTTGGACTCAGGTTTTGAAACTGTGATTTGATTTCTCATACATTTCATAAAATTCTAGATAGTTATAATACTGCATTCCATCCAGGTTTGATACTCTAACAGCTTTATCTACAAGCTAGTATCATATAAAGATTGCTGCAAAATCTACAATTATATCAACTTTTTATTTTCACATAGATTTCAGTAGTTTTTCTGTCAAAGAACTCAATATTTTCTCTTCTTTTAGAAAGTCCGATAATTTTATATTGACGATCTTTCTTTATACTCTCCAACAAATCTTCTGTATACCCATTTTCTCCAACAAAAACAACTCTTTTTGCGTTTTCTGCAAAGTCCTACAATTATAATATAACGATATATAATCTGAAACATTGTAATCAACCCTAAACAAATTATCGCTTCATTTCAGAATGAAAAATCCTCAAAAATGTCGTGATTATAACAGTATAAAAAGTTAATTCCAACAATAATTATAATATCCGTCAATCTGTGATTCCAGTCATATTATATACATTTGCCACATAATATATTATCATTAGAACAAACAATCAACCACATGTTGTAAATCCAAAGTCACGATTTACAAGCAATAATCCTATAAAATACGTTACAAATTGTCAATATCCCAAACAAATGGAATAATCATCCACTTACTGCCATTCTAAATTACACTTCCTATTTTCTTCTTTGAAATTAAATATTCATAACTAATAATTCCATTTTACAATATACGTTGCAACAACACCTATTGCCTTATTCTTGCTGAATAATGTTAATTATAATTTTACTTCATTATTTTATATTTCATTTTAAGTTTTTCTATAAAACACAAGCCCATTACACAGAAAATTTTTCTCTATTCCTCTATTTCTTAATTCCACATCGTACTCTTTTTCTTTTTATCTGCTCAAATCCAGTTTTTGCATAATTTTTCAGCTCATCTTCATTATTTACAGCTTTAAATTCAAATATATACGCTGGATTTATTTTATTTTAGGCTCTAAGCCAAGTCTGCCCTTCCATAGCCACTTTCTCTTTCCGACAACCTAATATAATCATTTTCCAATATTATAAATATCCCAATTAAAAATGTTTTGTAATATTCCTCGTCCTTTTCTGTATCAAAATAACTAAGTGAAAGTATCTCGTCTTGAAGCCCTTTTTGCAAACTCTTCTATTTTCCCATTTTTAAATTTTCCACAATATTTGAAAACTGTGTATAATTTCAACAAATCTATCTATAAAAATTTTTCTAAAAAGTCTGTATTTCTTTATTTGGAAGCCTTAATGGATAGAGTTCCCCCTTTTCTCCCCATCAGTTGTCAAATATCCGCTGTACAAAAATAATTCCCATATATCCTTGCATTAAATACATATTCCATATACTCATTTGTTGCCTTATAAACTGTTTTCCCACAAAAAGTTTTTCAGATCTTCTATTACTTTTTATCTGCTTTTCCTAACAAATCATATATTGTCTTATTTCCTGAAACGCCTATCCAATAGGGACGTAATCATCCAAAAAGTTAATAATCGACCAGAGTTATAATTTCAGTTTCTCCAAACTGATAACCAGTCATATCACTCCCTTACATCTTCCATCTCATATTCCAGCCACTAATATTTCACAGCCTCAACAACTTCATTTTCAGTAAGTCCATAATACTCTGAATATTTTTCACTAAATAGTATTATTTATTTCAAATTATTTAATCCTGAAAAAATTCCTTCTTTTTGCAATTCTCAATATTCCAGTCATAATTCAAACTGCAAATATTATATCTTTCATTGCATCTCCATAAAACTTCTTAAAAAGAAATTGCCTGTTTATAATATCCCTCCTGATAAGCCTGAATTATCGGCGTATCATATTCATCTATTACTTACAACAGCTTTTTCCCATAATATTCATACAAATATTTTTGTCAACGCTTTCAATGAGCCTTTCCAATCTGCTATATCTTTATTAAAACAGAATATATTAAAATCCATCAAATCAAATTCATCCATATCTTTTCTCTTATGAATTTAAATTCATCATACATATTTCTTATTAAATTGTCTAATCTGCACTATGAAATTTTCCCAGCTAACCTCTTCCATGTTCCTAAAACTATATATATAACAGGATATTGCCCCTGCTCCTGCATGTGTTCACTTTCAAAAATATTTAATCACTTCAAATAATTTTCGGTTTTTCTTCTTTATTTTTCTATATCAAAAATATTTAATCATTGACATATTAAGGGTTTTCCAAATCTTCTTGGACGTATGAATAAGTTTACTTTTTGCTCTGTAGTGTAAAAAATATCTTCAATTAGCTTTGTTTTATCAATATAATAATAATTATTTTCTACAATTTCCTTAAAATCAGACACCCCCTATTGGCAAAGAGCTTTCTATTTCTGGTCTTTTTCTGCATATTTCTCCCTCCATTTATTCATTCCAGCTAAAAATTATATATTCTATCTAATATTTCGCTTGTAAAATGATAGCAAAAATACTATTAAAAACGTAATAATTATATAAAAAAATAATTCATTCGGACTTTAATATTCTTTCTATATCGGATGAATTAAATAAATATCATAAGTTTTTGCTGATATCAGGCTTTATAATTCCTTTTTACTTTTGCCTAAAACTTTTTCTCCATCAAAAAATATTTACAATATAATCATAAAGAAAAACTGTGGCTATAAATACACTAACTGAGTGATAATCGTAAAAATAGTCATAAAATTTTCCCACTTGATTTTTGTAAATATATAGTTAAAAAGACAGTTAGTGACACTCTATTAAAAACCGTATATTTTTCCCATTTTTCATATTCAAAGGCTTTTCTGCAAGTAAATAGCCAATTAAGTAACTGACATATTGCCCAGCTGGAGAATATATTTTTATATTTTCTTAAAATCACATTTAGAAAATGGTACTAAAATCATAAATATTATCCACACAAAAACCAGATAATTAATACTTTTTCTATCAATTTTTGCTACAACTTTTCGTAAAAACGGAGTTATCAAATAAAGCGACAATATCATATAAATATACCACAAATGATAGTAAATTTTTCCCTTGAAAAAGTTTGATTATTATAACTTTCTTTTACGGAAAAATCAAAATTATAGTCTTATAAGTTGATTTTCTACTGAAAAATAATTCATTATCTTTAACATCTTTAAAATTATTGTAAATATAATAACAGAATATACAAAAACTTAGGAAGAATTTTTGCAAATCTTTTTTATATTTTCACATCCTCATCTTTTTCTCAACAGAAAAATCCACTAACCATAACAAATATCGAGCACATTCTGCTAAATGAATCTGCAATATTTGCCATCATCCATCTATTTCGGATATTTTTGCCCATAATTATATAAACTCGCTTTGCAACAATATAGAATAAATAAAACCATACTAATTGCAATACATTTTAAAATATCAAAAATTAAAAATCTGTCCTTTATTTTTATCATTTATAAAATCTCCAAATTTATCAATTTCCTCAATAAAAATATAACTAATTTTACCATAATTCAGGCTATTTTTCAATCAGTTTTTCCTTTATATAAATAGGCTTACGATTATAATTATTGGTCTCAAATACCAAATTTATATGATTTTAACAGTTTAATAACTATTTTTATTTTTAAATAAAACTTGCATTTTGAATAAATGCTTGGTATAATTCTATTAGATAGTTTGATAATCAAAATTTTTTATGATAAGGAGGAACATGTTGTAGAATAAAACTTGACAATGTTTCTGAAACTATGCTTGTTACCTTATATGCACGTGCAAAAGATGCTAACAGCAAAAATCAATTTTAAATGACAAAATCTTTCGAGATTTTTCACAGCTAGATTATGATTTTTCAAAATTTGAAAAGGCCTGGGCTCCATACTATGGAATTCTGTCACGTGCAAAAGGTCATGGATAATCAAGTAAAATTTATGGAAAAGTATCCAGTTGTGTAATTGTATCATAGGGAGCGGTCTTGATACACGATTTTTAAGAGTTGACAACGGAAAAATACGATGGTATAACCTTGACTTGCCTGAAGTGATTGAAGAAAGAAAAGTATTCTTTGAGCCCTAATGAAAGGGTTACTGACATTCAAAATCGGCATTTGATTCGAGTTGGACTAAGAAATTAAGTTAAATGGTAAAAAAGGCGCTTATTATTTCAGAAGGTGTTCTCATGTATTTTTGAGGAAAAACAGATTAAAGTTTTGAAATGCTGACTGACAGTTTTTGATTCTTTTGAAGCTCAGTTTGACTTGCTTTACAAAGGAACAGTAAAAAGCGACAAAAACATCACGATGTACTAAAAATATGAACAGCAACTTTTTAAATGGGGAGTAAAGAGATGGAGTGAAGTTGTAAAATTAAATCCAAAATTAAAGCAAACTGGACTTATTAATTTTTGCAGTGAAATGAAATACATCTTCCTGGATGGAAAAATTATTTATTCCGTTCTTCTATATTTGTTAATAACAGACTGAATCTATACTTTTGAAAAATTTTAATCAGTCTTTAGATTATGGTTTTCATTTAATTTAGTAATTCTTTGTTAATAAAAATTTTTGTTATATTTTTAGTTTTTCTCTAATTAGAAAAAGAAACTATCGTTTTTATTCCAATCACGACATTTCTAAATTTATTAATTCAACTAAAATGATTTTTCAAGTAAAATTCTGTTAGAAAGTCCTTTATAAACAAATGAATGGAGGAGTTATTATGAAAAAGTGGAAATACTTGCTAAGTCTATCTGGTAAAAGCATAGGATAAAGCTGATTTTTCAGCAATATTCAGTATAGTGGTACAACATTATCTGCTGTCCCTTATCTTCTTGTGTATCAGATTGTTTTGGAGCTTTCTAAAACAAATGATTGATTTGAAAATAAAGTTCTGTGTATTTATTGCGATATATATAATTGTAAAAATAATTGTGCAAATTTTATCAGGTGTTTTTCACATATTGCGGCTTTTTCAATTTTTGTATAAAGATTCGGATTGATTTGATTGAGCATTTGTCAAAAGCTGAATATGGGTTTTTGAAAAATGATGTGCAGAAGCTGAAAAAGATTATTAATGAGGATATTGAAAAATTGGAACTCTTTGTGCATCAGATTCCAGATTTGTCATCGGCACTTGCAACTCCGATAATATCAGGATGTGATTTACTAACTGGAAATTGACACTTGTTTTATGTTATTCAATTATTTTTGAGCATAATGGCACAGGAAAAATGTTTCAAAGTTATGGAAGTCGTGTGAACGATTATTACACTCTTCTTGCAACTTTCGCCTCTACTATTATGGAATACATAAATGCAATGAACGTTGTAAAGCGTTGTAACTACTGCTAAAATCGCTTCAAGGATTATCGGGATATTACTCAGGAATATGCGGATTACTGGATTGAACTTACAGAACTAAGTGTTCCGTTTTTACTCGATTTTTCTCTGTCTGACTGATTCGAGTGCTTTTCATTATTCCCGTTGGCGGACTTATGCTGTTTTATAATCAAATTTCAGTATCTGTGTATATTTTATTTATTTTTAATGAGTACAATTTTTAAAGCTCATTAAAGGCATTATTGACTTAGCACACCATCTTTCCGCATTAACTAAAGGCTAGGGAAAATTAGTAAATCAATGAGAACAGAGCAAAAATCTGGAAACACAAATTTCCTTCTAATTTTTCAAGCTATATAAAATATGAAAATGTAAATTTTGCATATGAAAAATAAAAATGTTATAAATGACTTTTCCTTGGAAATAAAAGGCTGGAACTTCAACACTTGTGGGTAGCCTGGCTCAGGAAAAACAACGATAGGACTTCTGCTTGGAAGATTTTGGGATATAAATAGCGGAAAAATAACGGTTGATAGAACTGATATTAAGGTTTTGCTTACACTGAGATTGGCTGACAATGTTTCATTTGTTTTTCAAAGATACATTTATGCTTCACGACACTATTTTTGAAAATATAAGAATGGGGAAGAATTATTCGCTGGAAGAAGTGGAAAATGCAGCAAAAAAGGCACAGATTCACAATTTTATAATGTCTTTGCCTCAAAAATATGAAACTGTGATTGGAGAAAGGCGGGATTAAGTTAAGCGGAGGGAAGCAGAAATTTCAATAGCTCGTGCCATTTTATACACAGTGTCGTGCTAGACGAAGTTACTTCCTACTCCGACATTGAAAAAGCAAACTAAGATTCAGGAGGCTTTACGTGCTTTTACTAAAAGGAAAAACTGCCATTATCATTGCTCACAGGCTGTACACAATAAAAAATGCCGATAATATCGTTGTAATGAATAAAGGACGTATTACCGAGCAAGGTACTCACAAGGAGCTTCTGCAAAACAAGTCAGAATACTGGCATTTATGGAATTTATATAGCGATAATGAGTTTGATGGAAAAATAGGAAATTTAGGTGCAGACAATGATTAACGATATTAGAAATATAAAAACTCTTGCTGGAAATAAATATAAAAATCTGAATAAACCAATATCTAACAATAGATGCCTATATTTTATATGATGAACTATGCAATGTTTTTATTTTTACAATTATTGATTTGATGAATAATAATTTTACGATGAAAAATTGATAATCTATACTTTAATATGGTTTCTGCAATTGTTTGCAGGTTTTGTATTAAATCGTATCGGATATATCAGGATTCAAAGTGAGGGGCTAAAATTATTCAGGATTTGAGAATCAGGATGGGGGATCATTTGAAACTTGAATTTGGGATACTTTAACAGTCATAATATTGGGAATATTATTAACATTATGACAAATGATTTACAGATTTTGAGCAGGTTATAACTCACAGCACATCAAGATTATAAAAGTTATCCATACTGACCAATTTATCTTCTGTTAATTATATTTGCAATTTCTCCCCTACTTGCCATACTACCTAATAATTTCCCTGACTGGATTAATATTTGTCATTCGGGAACGAGATTACAAAAATAGCATTGAAAAAGCATACTATGGATAATGTTGTTTTCACGGATGGTGGAAATATATCGCTGGAATGGAACTTTTTAAGGCATACAATCTGACTGAGGGAAACGATTTAAAGAGTTAAAGGACAGCTTTTAATGATTTGAAAAAGGGAAAAGTACTAAATACTGAAATTGCTCTTGCCCCTTATGTATGATTTTTCAGCTTATTACGGATTTCTTTGCCTTACTTCTGCTTGTGTCTACAACTTTTATGGCTTCTTCCATTAATAAAGAGTGAATATCATAATTATTGGACTTTCACTTTCAAATGTGCTAAAAGCCTTTTCTACACAATATACTTTTTATCAATACTTGAAACTTGCCACAGATAAACTGATAAATGTGCATAATGAAAAGAAATTTCCTATGAACTTGAAAAAAGTTACTTTACCAAATTATGATATAAAAATTCGAGAATGTAAATTTTTCTGTATGAAAAGACACTCCTGTTCTACATTGCTTTTAAGCAAAACAGTACAAAAACTGCCTAGTTAGCTCGTCAGGGCTCTCGGGAAAAACAACTGTTACTAGTCTTATTGCAGATTCGGGACTGCCAGTGCGGCGAAATTACTATTGGTGGAATAAATATCAAAAATATATCCTGGTACGCTTACAAATATAAGCATGATTTTCAAGATGTCTGCTTGGTAAAGTAGCCTTTAGAAAATAATATAAGGCTGGGAAAACCAAAGGCTACAGGGAAGAAGTGATAATCGACTAAAATACCAATTGCCACGATTTTATAATGGAAAGCGAAAATGGATACGACACTATAATCGGAGAAAAGCGGCTCTACTTTGTGCGGTGGAGAAAAACAGGAATTTCAATCACAGAGCCTTATTACATACTAATTATCTAGTCGATGAGTCACAGCCTCTCTTGATGCCGACAACGAACACGAAATAAGAAAAATCACTAAGTATTCTTACAAAAAGCAAGACTGTAATTACAATCGCCCATAAACTCAACACAATAAAAGTTATAACAAAATTATAGTTATGTCCGATGGAATAATCGAAAATTGGAAATCATAATCAACATGAAAAATAAGGACGATATTATAAAATGTACATCGAAATGGAAAAAGACGACAGTCAAATTTGAGTTAATTTAATTAAAAGCTCAGTTCATTATAAATTTAATTAATAAAAATATACCCAATCTCAAATTTCTCAATCTAAAAATTTGGGTATATTTTCATTCTATCTAATTACTAGTCTTTTTAACAACGGATCATTTTTCGTAACCTCAACTACCAGTTTATGCAATCCAATCAATGCTGATCAAATTTGGAATTACCATAAGTCCGTTAAACATATCCCGCAAGTTCACACTAAATCAACTTTTGAAGTGAACCGTCAGTATGCAAATCATTACTAAAATTCTATAAATATTAAGAGCTTTTTTACCAAGCAGATATTTCACATTGGCTTCCCCAAAGAAATACCATCCAATTATAGTAGAAAACGCAAAAAAGAATAATGCAACTGCAACAAAAATCACTCCAAAATGCCCCAATACTGCGTGAAATGCCTGTTGTGTCAATGAAATCCAGTTCCATCTGCTTTTCCATCTGCAATCAAAATTACTAATGCCTGATAATGTCAAAATTACAAAAGTGTCAATAAAAACTGTGACAATTTGCAACATGCCCTTGATCTTCAGGATTTTTAACCTTTGCAATTGCGTGAGCATGCGGAGTTGACCCCATTCCAGCCTCATTCGAAAATAGCCCTCTTGCCACTCCAAATCTTATCGCTTTTTTTACCATTCCTAAAAATCCACCTAAAACTGCCTTTGTCGAAAAAGCATTCACAAAAATCGCTTTAAATGCCAAACCTGCATTTCCAATATTTAACACAATAATGAACAGACATAGTACAACATAAAGAACTGCCATAATAGGAACTATTTTTCAGTAACTAGGCTAATTCTTTTTACTCCTCCAAAAATATAAATCGGATAAAATTGCATATACCTGTTATAACTGTCGGAACATAAAAGCGATTATGAAAAGCATCTCCTACCGAATTTGCCTAGACGCATTCCCATAAATCCTAAAGACAGTACTGCATGAAACACAAAAGAATCCTGCCGATTTGGTACTTTTCCTCCTTTAAATAATGTTTCAATGTGGTATGAGCTGGGATATCCTGTCATTTCTCCATCTTTTTCTGTTTAAAAATCTGACTTAATACAGCTACTGAATAGATATTTGCCATTCCATGCACTTACCCACATCGAGAATATTGCTCCGGTCATCCTGATACAATCGCTGTTTATAGCTCCTGCGATTTCTCCTGTTCAACTTGCGTATGCAATAGCCGTTGCTAAAGCCTGAAAACGACGACATCCGTATTATCTGCCTTTTCTCCGCTCAAGTCCGATCCGCTCGTCAACTGTTTCCAAACCCTTTTTAAACTCCCTAACTCGAATAAATTTTAGCCGAATGTATAAATACTCCCGTTCAACTAACAAGCAATTGAAAATAACTTTCCCAAAAATTCATTAAAATTTTTAATAATTTCTAACATCTAAATCCTTCTCCTTCGTTTTTGTTTCTGAATTTTTAGAATGGATAGAAAAGTTTAAAAGCGTTTTAATACAAATTTTATTATAAATCAAAGAGGCTGTCTTTTACTTAAATAAAGTCAAGACAACCTCTTAAAATTTCTTTTATATTAGAAATATAAAATCCATAATTTTATATGTATCATTCTCTGTTCTTTACCTGAGGTTTGAGGGAATAAAAATTCCTTTGCTCCTTCAGTGCCGTCATTTGAGCAGTCTCTCCGAGGCTCGTCCACTATGAGTCCTTTTTACCTGAAAGAGTTGCTTCTTCGGTGTTTTATTACATATTTACCAAAATTTATAAATGAAAATAAAATCTCCTCATACCTTCATCAAATTATTCACTTTCTATATGTTAGCATATTTTTCTCTGTCAGTGTCAATTTTTCTCATTGTATTCTAAGTTAATCTATCAATTTTATATTATGCAACTTATTTTCCAAAAATTTCAATGCCTATCGACATCTGCCTCTTTTCCTTCCTCGACACGTATTCAATGCCTTTCATATTGTTTTCATCCACTATCATCAATGCTCTTGTTAAAAGCCCTTTTCCTTTATGCAAAAATCCATTTTGGATACCAAATTGATGATATTTAAAATCAGAAACTGCTTTTAGCCCATTAATTTCATTAGCTGTACAAAAATCTTTTCCTGAGCAAACGGAGTATCAACTGTTACTGAGTAAAATTTTACATTTGGATATTTTTTTGCAGCTTCATTCAGCTGTTTAGTCTGTAATGAACAAACCTTTGTATCAAGCGACGGCGCTGTGTAAATCACTTTTTATATTTTTTTATCTTCAAATATATTTTTTTCATCCAGTTTTGAATTTACAACCAAAAGGCACTTCCTTTATTTTATCTCAACTTTTAATTCTTTTCCAACAATTGTTACTGGAACTTTTCCCATTGTGATTTTTAAATTGTTATCAGCTTTCAAAGTGTCTAAATATTGTGTATATTCTGCATTTTGTCCAGTCTGTTTTCATTTTTGTGTTTTTGGGCTTATTTCCACAGGCAACTACAAACTACTGCAATCGCTCCTAATAATAATATTTTTCATTTATTTCCTTCTTTCGTAATCTTTATCTATTTGCTTTTAAAAAATCTAAATTGTATAATTTTTACAATTTTTAATTTAATTTATCATTTTTATTTTGATACTTCTCTGATTAAACTCGGATTATATAATAAATCTTCATTTCTTCTAACTTCTTCAAAAGTATATGTTTTCAAAATTTTTCCATTTTCAAAAACACATTCCATTACGGAATCTTCATGATATTGATTTTTCAGGTAAATCTGAGATATTTACTGTTTCAAATTCTCCATTTTTATTTTTTTTATCAAGTCAAGCCGTCCTTTTTACTGACTTTTCCTTTATCAGTAACAGGATTTTTGTAAACATCTCTAACTTCATTTCCAATTTTTATACAGCTGCATTTCATGGCAAATTTATGAGTATCCCTGTTAATGCTAGATTTTTCATTTCCTTGCAAAAGCGATCCTCCATAGCCCAAAGTAACATTTTCAGCCGAATATTTGTTATCCTTTAAAGATTTATAAATATCCCAGATTGTATCTTCATTAATTCCATCACCTTGTAAAAATACGGACTTTGTTAATCACTTTATATCCTTTGGAATTTATAGTATAGCCAAAAATTCTTTTTCCAGACTTTCAAGTGCAAATAAAATATTTGTAATTGCATCTCCGCTATCTGGACGTATTGTAACCATTCCATCTCTTGACAATATTTTTCTCGCAAATCTTTTTCCAATAATATTTTCTACCGCATTAAAAAAAGCTATAGCTGTCAAGAACAATTGAAACAATTCCTTTTGGAAATTTATCAAGCATGTTTTCGTATGCTTCCTTTTCATATTTCTGAGTCCACGAAGTCATTGTGCTGTGTTCAGAAGCAGGCACGCTGTAAGCGGCTATTTTTTCATTATAATATTTACGGGCAAAGACAAGTGCATTTAAGGTATCTGTTCCATAAAAATTTGTAAGATGAGCCATTCCGCCAATTCCAGCACTTTCCTCGCTAGAAACGCCACGATAACCAAAATCATGCAATTTAAACTTTAATTCTGACTCCACATTATCACTTGTTTCCTCTAAAAAGTATTTTATAATCTGTTTTGCCTTGTATGAAAATGTAGCAACTGTAATTGGATACCATACTTTTAACAGTAATGTTTCCGCCCAGCCCACAATCCAAGGCACATTTTTGTCAGTTGATTCAACTGTAACCAGCACATTATGATTTTTCACAATACTTCCTTCTGGCACAGCTCTAATTCTAAGTGGCAACTTCCCATCCAACTTTTCTACGATATATCTCCATCCTTCTTCAAAAAATGGCAATCCATGTAATTCACAAATTTCCTTGGCTTCATCTATCATTTCATTTGTAATTTCTTTTTGTCAAATACTCCATTAAGTAATATTGCAGTCCAAAAAATTTTTCACATATCCGTATAAGCCACCACGACTTTCGATATAATCGTGCATATATGTCATATTTTCTGGATATTGAAATGGATGAGTAATTTTATATGAATCTGTCGATAATATTAAATTTTTTTCATTTTTATTTTTGTATGATAATTGCAAGTTACGTAAAAAAATCATACTCTCCTTCCCTATACTTTTTTATTTGTATATTCAATTATAATCCTTTATCCTTTGAAAATATACTAAAAAAATACAGTAAAACCTCTTTGAATAAAACAAAAAGGCTTTTACTGCAATAAAGTCATTCTTTATTTTTCCAAAATTTTATCTGCCAGCACTAATGCTATCTTCTTTTCCCCCACCATAAATTCCACAATCATACTTTTCATATCCACTTTTTTTATTTTCCCACGTCCAAATTTTTTATGCTTAACCACATCTCCAACTTTATATTTAGAATTGGCACTTAAAGCAGCTTGAGAACTGCTTGATTTTTTACCAAATGTTCCAAATTTATTTTTAGAAAATGGATTGAAATTCTCTACTTTAGGTGTAAAACTTCTCGAAGTTTGCGATTTACTTCCATATTTTCTTCCAACATATTCCAGATTTTCCTGTTTCATTTCATAGATAAATCTTGATGGCCGGCGTGCGTTATCATCTTTTCCCCAGATTTTTCTAGAAGATGAATATGAAATAAATAATTCCTTTTTTGCACGGGTTATCGCCACATAGCAAAGTCTACGTTCTTCTTCCAGTTCTTCTTCTGGTGCATCAAAGGAAATTGATGGGAAACAGTCCGTCCTCCATTCCAGCTAAAAAGACATAATCAAATTCCAATCCTTTTGAACTGTGAATTGTCATAAGTTTTACATAATTTTCATCTTCTTCCATTTCATCAGTTGCCGAACTTAATGAAATCATATCAAGATACTCATTTAAAGTCATATTCGGCTTCTGTTTTTCAAGTTCTGTAATACTGTTTAACAATTCTTCAATATTTCTAACCCTGTCTTCCTTATTGTCTTCAATCGAATCAATATAATGTGTTTTTAATCAATATTTCATCAAATATTTCCTTAATTGACATCTCATCAAGATTTGAATAAATATTCTGCATCATATTGTAAAATTCCTGTAATGCCAATTTTGTAGCAGTTCTTACTGGAATTTCATCAATGTAGTGAAGCGCTTCCAGCATCGAAATATTTCTTTCATTTGCGACTTCCTGTATTTTTTTCCAGCGTCTTTTTCCCCCACAGAACGTTTTGGGAACATTAATTATACGATAAAAATTATGGTTGTCATTTTTATTATTCAAAAGACTTAAATATGCTAAAATATCCTTTATTTCCTTACGTTGAAAAGAATTGCATCCTCCATAAATTTTATACGGAATATTTGCAGCCAGAAGTTTTTCCTCCAGCACTCTTGACTGTGCATTCTGTTCTATACAAAATCGTCATATCCTTGTACTCAGCGCCATCTCTTTTTCTTTTTTTCATTTCCGTTATAATAAAATCCGCCTCATCAAAAACAGTCGCTGCATTATAAATCTTAATTTTTTTCACCATCTGAGCCATCTGTCCAAAGAGTTTTCCCCTTTTGAACTTTTATTATTTTTTTAATAAGTTCATTAGCTGTATCCAGTATTTTCTTTAGTAGAACGGTAATTTCTTTCAAGTTTTTACTGTAAATGCTTCCTTGTAATCCCTCTCAAAATTCAGTATATTATTAATATTTGCTCCCACGAAATGCATAAATACTCTGATCCTCATCTCCCACGACACAAATATTTCTATACTTTTGCCGCAATTAAATTTATCATTTCATACTGAATATCATTAGTATCCTGATATTCATCCACCACAATATATCTATATCTTTCCTGTATTTTTCCAGCACAAAAGCATCATCTAGCAATTTTCTCGCATTTAAAAGCAAATCTGAAAAAAATCCATCGCATTATTTGCCTTCAAAACTTCATTATATTTCTGATAAATCTCGCCAAAAGCCTATTTGCAGGAATTCTCATATCAATTTCCCGCTCCAGCTCCTTAATCCCTATACCCTGCTCCTTCAATTTACTAATCTTATTTGCAAGTTTTTCCTGGCTGAATACCATCACTATCCTTAATTCCCATTTCTTTTTATTTTTGTAATAATCGACTTCTGGTCATCCACATCATAAATATTAAAATTCCGTCCATACCAATTCTCTCAGAATAAGTTTTAAGCAATCTCACCGAAAAACGAGTGAAATGTAGAAACAACAAGATTATTCGCCTCATGTCCAATAAGTGCCGTAGCCCTTTCCTTCATCTCCCTTTGCCGCCTTATTCGTAAAAGTAAGTGCCAGAATATTAAGTGGCGAAATCCCTATCTCTTTTACCATATGTGCAATTCTATAGGTAACTGTCCGTGTTTTACCGCTTCCCGCTCCAGCCAGTATCAATACAGGTCCCTTCTATTTTTCTGCAGCTTTTTCTCTGCTCTTCATTTAATTCATCTAAAATACTGTGCTCATATTTCTCCTTTTTCTCATTATCTATATCTAATTTTTATATTGTTTTTCATTTTGTATAATATCTATTTTTGTATAAACAACTCAGAACATTCATTATTAAATAAGTTAATTTAAATCTTGCAATTCTCTATATTTAACTTCCGTTATTTTCGATATTTTCTCAACTACACCATATCTTCCTGTACTACTTTCCCCAGCGTGACTGCTCCCATTCTTATAGACAATTTCCTTCAAGTTCAAATCCGATTTTTAGTAAATCACTGTTAATAAAAATCTGAGTTAAGTACACCTTTTTATTTTGAAACAATGATAACTGAATCTAAATTCACACATAAAGTCGAATACTGTAGCTTCCTTCCAGTTTTAACAAAAAGTCGCCAGTAATTCTGACAAAAGATATAGTCGTTTTTCAATCAATGCCGAATTTATTTTTCACGTAATTTTATTAATCACTTTTTCATTTTTCATCCATTTTGCCCTTTTATAACTATTGTTGTTACTTTTTTATTTTCAAACAGTGCTCTTCATACATCAACAAATTTCTTGCCAACGTTAATTTCTGTTCCAACTATAAAATATATTTTTCCTATCAGTTCTATGCCTTACAATATGATGCCTTCGGCATCTTGCCTCATAATTTTCATTTCGCACCAACCATAACCAGCGGATCGTCGCAATAAGCGGGCTCCCCATTTGATAAGACGCTGGCTCGCATCAAGCAGGCTTTCGACAAATCATGCAAATTGCGTGAAACTTATCCACCTGATCGGCAATGCTCATCAGTTCGGCACTGGCTCGTAAGGTTCTGCCCTAAAGCTCATATCGAAGCCTGCGACAATCACTCTTTTTCCCATATTCCACATACTTCTTACAAAACTCAACAACTTTTTTCCCCAAAAACTGCACTTCATCAATACCAATTACTTCAGCATCAACATTTTTCCATAATTTCTTCCATTTGAGAAACATCACTCACGGGACAAGCTCTAAACTGTCATTCCCATGTGAGAAAATACTCCGTCTTCTCCATATCTGTTATCAATCAGCATGTTTAAATGCTACAATTTTCTGCTTTTGCATACTCAGCCCTTCTAAAGTCTTCTTATAAGTTCCTCACTTTTTCCCTGAAAACATGCTTCCGGTAACAGCTTCCAACGTTCCTATTTTAGAATTTTGTATCATTTTATCTTCCTTTTTATTTATTTTTACAGATTGCTCATTGTCACAATTTTTGAACAAAAATATCCTTTTTGTAGTATATTTACGTTTTTAAAAGGACTTGCCCCATATTTTATTAATTCTTTTATTTTGTCTAAATGAATCAAACATATTTTTGCGTTACTATATAAAACCTTTGACTTCATAAGGCTTTTACGTTAATTTGAATGTCGAAATCGCATAATTTTCCTTTTAAATTTCAACTGATTTCGATAAAAATCAAATAATTTTGGTACCTGCAATGATAATGGATATTCGTCTGACTCCGTTATTTTAGCACTATTATCATTGACTCATTTCCATCTGAAATTTCACAGGAAATAAAGTCTGTATTTGGTCTTGCTGGCGTAAATCACGTCCTTGGTACAATTTTGCCCGTCTATTCTGATCTGCTAAATAAGCAGATATTTCTGAGTCAATACGACCTTGTGTTTTTGGATCGCTGTAAACTTCAAGGATTCTTAATTTTCCCAGTTTTTAAACAGATTTTTATGTTCCTTTCTGACTTTTAGCAATGCTTTATAATGATTTTTCTATATCTGCATTGCTGTTTTACAGGATATGAAATCCATTTTTGCACTTCGATTTACTTCCACAACACTAGGAAAACTTCTAAGTCTGTCTTTATATTTGCTATGTTATCTGTTTCAGGTCGTATGGCGCGTAATCTTCCCACAACATAGGCTTTTCTATTTCGGCGAATCTGCTCCCCACATTCCCTTTTCATCACCGTAATAGATAACTGGTGTAGCAGCATCATTTGCATTACAGCGACTCTTTTTGAGTTTACACAGCTGTGCCATCATTATAAATCAGGACGAATATTTCAAGTATCCTTGATCCGACTGATTATTTCTATCATAAACTCTATTCGGTTTATCATTCCACTAAAGATTCTGTCTGTATCAAGCAGTCATAAAACTTGTGTCATATTAAAACGATTGCTTGAATATCTGTTGTAAATTTCATTTAATTTTGTTGCAAATTCCACACCGTTAATTCGATAATTTGGATTAGTATTCACAGTATATTTTATAATGTTATTGACAATATTATAATCTGCTCCACTGTCATAAATCCCATCTTCAACATCTTTTGTAATACTGTTTGAAACCTCTCCTGTGATTAGCAAGTCAGGTTTATATTTTTCAAATTTTCTGTAATTTGTGCAGATATTCTTTATTCTCGTTGTCGTAATAAACATATCTTATTCATCAATTCCGTCATCATACACATCTTTTTAAAGAGTCTCATCAGCGCATAAAATCCATCGGTGCATTTTCAATATATAATTTCCTAACGCGGATAAGTCAAGCACAGTATCCTTTGTGATACCAGTTGGAAGAATTAACTGTGTTTCTGACATCTGCTTGACGTTGTGTCAGGAGCCACTTCGAGAATTCTTTTCATCCCTTTTACTGGTGAGCCTGTTTTACAAGACTTACTCAACTGCGTCAAATCTAGTCCAGTCAGCTTTTACATTCAGTAAATCCTCATCAAGTAAATTTTTATCCGTTTCAGGATTGAAAAATAAAGCAAGTTTAATTCTTTATCCCCATTATTGATCGTGGACTTTTGCCTTTATATCAAGCCCTTTTTGATGTTTCCCAGTCTGCTCTGTATGGCGAAAATACGGATCCACGTGATTAAAATAAATCATTATCATATTTATGGTTTGAAAGTGAATAAAACGCGATGATAGAAATTATGTATTCCACACCAGATTTTTGATGTAGTCAAGTTGTCAATTATTCCCTGTAAATCCCACCATAGTAACATGTGTAGTTCTGTACATCATTTAATGTGTTTTCTTCCCATTCATCCTCATAGTTACTGATTCCATTCATTCAATGAAAACTGCAGTTTTCTTCCACAATATGCCAGCACTAAGTCTTTTTGTGAAGTTCCTGAACGAATTTCTCCAGTAGGCTCTGAAAGTCGTCTGTCCCAAATTCATTAAAGAAATTGCATCATTATCTACATCGCCATTTCTAAACGAATCAATATAAATCTGATATCAACTGAGCCTCTAGCCCATTACGGAATTGTCGTAAGCTTTGTAGAACGTGAATATTCAAATTTCTCTACATTTGCAGGATTTTTCGTAATATTTCTCCCATATAATATTTAGTCTTGTCATCAGTCAATACAAAAATAATAGCTTGACACATTGCTTGGAATTTCAGCCATAAAAATCTCATTACCACCATAATTTCCAATTCACGCATCATTTTTCCCGCCATTGTGAACAACTTCGGCCAGAATAAACATCGTTATTTTTGGTTTCTTTAACATAATTTTACATTATTTCCATTAAGTACCCTGAATTCAGAATCTTCCTTAGAACTAACAATTCAGGTCAATAACTCCATCATTTCTTTTGGCTATGTTTTTAATGATTCTGTTGAATTCTCCTCGTTTTGCCCTGTTTCATTATCTCTGGATTTTCAATATTTTCCTGTTTTATTCTGTCTTTTTACTGCACTAATCAAAATAACTTTCGCTATTGTTTACATCATTATTTTTAATATTCATTTTGAAAATTTTCATTTGTGCAGAATAATGAAACAACTGAACTACCAAAAACAATAAAACTTTCATTTTTAATTTAAAACTCATATTTCTCCTCTATTTACCTTAATCTCCCTAGTACTATGACCAGGACAGCAGTAATTTTTATATTATTTCCATATCTTTATTAGTCAATTGCTTAAAATGCTATTTTTATTTCCCGAAGTGTCGCTCCTGTCAGTCTAATATCATCAAAGTATCATAATTTTTATTACTCAAGTCAACATTCTTAGAAATCTAAAAAGCTCCCTCAATATTCCTGTTCCTTTCCTCTTCGTCTAAAATTCCAGCCATCTTTTTATCATTTTTACCCTCTCAATCCGAACATAATTCACATCAGGCAATTCAGGAATCTCATCAACCTGATTATATCCTCTTTCATTCTTTCTTTTTCACTGCTGACAGGCTTTTACTCCACGACAACATCTATCTTTTTCACGTTTCAAAACATAAAATTCTTCCTTTATTAATTCGGCAATCAACTTTTGCCATGATTTTCCTATGATTATATTTGTAGAATACAGTAACCTCTTAAACTCCTTATTGTAGTCCCACATAATAAATATTATTTTAATTTTCACAATCAGACTTTTCAGAATATTTTCATCTTTCATGATACAATACCGACCTCAACTAATTCCACCCTGAAATTATATCCTGATTTCTAAAATAAAATTCCTTTAAAATTAAATATTATTTTCTTTAAAATTTGATATCCTTCCGGATCTCTCAACTTTTGAACTATTTTGGTTGAGTACATCTCTGTATATCGCAATTTTACATATTTTCCAAATAAAATATGTCAATGGCAATCTGCGTTCCACAACTTTTTGTAGGATTGCTACCTTTTTCATTTCAAACATTTCTTCTCCACATTTTGCAGCATTTCTCATCATTTTACTCATACAATCACCTCAAAACGCATTTTTAACCACTCAATATACTAGAGCCGACCCCACTCAGCAATATCCTGCATATCCCATTCCTTTTTAAGATAAATTTGTGAACTCGTAGAATCTTATTCTGCTATCTCCTCCATCACCATCTCAATCGCCGATCCATCATTCTTCGATGTTGACCTCCACAAACACAAGCGTCTGACTCTTCTTTTCAAAATCAGTCAATCTCCCAAACCTAGTATAAAAGTACTCTCCAACAAACGTAAGCCCTGCAAAAATCAAATATTCCTTCGCTTTACATTCTCATACTTATGCCCAATTTCCCTTTTTATTCATACTATATTCTCGTTTCCATCCTTTTTACATTGTATCATAAATATCTATATTTATTCTTTTTAATTTTTATATTATATGATACCAATTTTTACTCAAGACTGGAAAAATTTAATTTGAGTTTTTAATTCTCTTAACTTAAATAATTCTAATGTTATTCAAAATAAAATGTTATCTTAATAATACACATTTTGAATTTATATTTATTTTTAAAAGTGAAAATCTAAGTCAGTTATTAATAATAATTCTTCTTTTCCGTAATGTTCTAGATTAACTACTCTTCTAGCATGATTCATTACTAAATCATCATAAATATTTCTTACCATTCTGCCATTTGAAAAATTTTCTTTTTATTCTCTAATTCTGTTTCATCACATTTAATTTTGCTCCTTTTCAGTCAAATCATAATCATTATTTTTACACATTGATATTAATATTTCAAAAGTTCTTTAGTATTATAATCCCAAATTCTATAAATGTATTTAAAACGGGATAGTCCAGGTTGAAGAGTTTTTCGGTGGCTCAGAATACCCAGCAACGTTACTGCAAATCATTTCTATAATCCTCTAATGCTGAGTTAATTCAGTTCTGCATTTTCTCTTCCATAGGAATCACTTTTGTTCATTTTTCAGTTATCTGTCTGCTTCATCAATAAATAACACTTTTCGACTTTTAGCTTTTTCTATAACATTTTTACCTTTAATGCCGTTTGCCTTGATACCCTGCATTAAATCTGTCGCGACACTTCAATAAAATGCCCTCTTGACAATAAACCTAATTGCTCATAGATTCTACCTATCGTTCTAGCAGCTATTTGTTTTTCCCAATTCCAGGATTTCCTGTAAAGATAAATGCAATGTGCTGCAGTATTTAATCCTTCTTTTCTCTCTCATCTTTTTGAACTTTGTGATAAATTATCAAGTCATTCACTTTAGTTTAACATTCTTCTAATCCAATCAAATTGTTTCAATTCTTCTAATAAATCCGTTAAGCTTCTAGCATCTTCTACTACTTCATCTGAATTACAAATCCGTTTTATTTCTAAATAACCATAATATTCAACTAAACTCAAAAAATTTGCTAACTCTTTTATCTCATTGGAAAATTCTTTTGAATCTACTATTTCAGCAATTTTTCTTTAATAATAAAACCGTAGATTCTACTATATTTTCTCTCAGCAATAGACATTCACTATTTTTGTAATTTTGCCGTTAGAATTAGTAACTGCATCTGGTTTAGAAGCATAATTCCATTTTCTTTATACTTACTCATCTATTTACTTCCCATAAAAATATTGAAAATAATAATATTTGTAATAATTCCAAAGAGTATATTTGATATCAAAACAGTTCTTTTTAAATAGTTTTCAATTCTGTATCTTCATCTGTTTTATAACCTTCTGTTCTAAATTCTATCATTTTTAGTAATGGTATTTTGAATATCTAGTAGTTTGTTTGTAATGTCTCTGAGTTTCTTCCTATATCGTATATATTTTTGTTCTATTCTTTCATTAGTTTTTATTCCTTCTATTGAAGAAGTATTGCACTTATATAATCTTTATCTAATGACTCAAAAGTATTATAAACTTCACCAAATTCCTTTTATGATTTTTACTTGAGTTTTTATTAATATCAATTAAATGTCCTTGTATTTGACTTGTTAATTCATTTAATTCTTTTCCTGCTAACACCATGATCAAACCATTTTTAAAATATCAATATCATCGTGATTTTTACTCTGCTCTAATTCAAAATCTGTTTTGAGTTTGTTCTGAAAATTTCTTTAATTTATTTTTCGATGTTTTCAAAATTATGTGTTTCAATTTTTGTTAATTTATTTTTATTTATCTTTTCATAAGCTCCTTTTCATAAAATTAAATATATCATTAAATAAATTTTTAGCTTCAACATTAATTCATCAGAAGTGAGTTTATTTCATCAAATTTATCTCTATTTGAATTTTCTTTACTAACTTCATTTTTATTAGTATCTATATTAAATATTTTTATTAAATGTATTTTTATGTAATTTGCAGTTTGTCTATGTCTTTCTTTTATTTGTACTCATTCTCTTTTGTTTCTACAACCTTATTTTCATTTAAATTTATTATTTTTGTGTTGAAGTCCTAATATTTCATTACTTTTATCTATATCAGTAATTTCCATTTCATACTGTCTTTTAATCATTCTTTCAATTAAATTAATTGCTATCGCTCCTATGATTCGGATATAGCTGCTCCCATAAATACTTCCTATTATATTTGCCAAACTACCAAGCAATGGTATTTCAACCAATAATATGGGTATTGAAAGATAGTCCTTTTTCTATTACTTCACTAATACTATAGCACCTGCTCCTGTTAATCCTGCTATCACAATTTTACCAGTTTCTAAAAATTAAACGTCCCATTGGTTTATTTTTGTTTCAGGACTTTTAATATAATCAATAGCATTTTTAATGAAAGCTAGCCTTGTTTTTAATATCGTCCACTTGCTTTAAAGTACGAAAAACAGGTCAGCAATAGCCGTAGCTATTGTAGTAAAATAAAATATTTCAGCATTTATTAAGTGTTTTTCATTTTTCCTATAAAAGAGAATGAATTGCTTCTTTCAAACTATCCCAAAGCATTTCAAAGTTTCCTTTTCGTTGTTTTAAACCATTTAACTAATTTGGTTATTATCTCTCTTATTAAATCAGCCAATAATCCCATAACAACGGCTCTAGTGCTGCTTACCACCACTACGAAAACGCTTCTTCTTTTGCGTTTGGATACCTTCTTTTCTTAACCTTTCTTCTCCTCTCTCTCTCTCAATAAATTTTTCAGCTTTTCTCATCTAGCTTCTTTCCAATGTAGTTTTATCTCTATCATCTATTTCATCAGGTAATTTGCCTTTTTTCTATTATTTCTCTCTGCAGTTGTATACCCTTGTAGATTTACGGATTATTTATTTACATTTGCTAATTCTTTATTATTATTCGCCATTTGAAGTGTTGAATTTTATATAGCTCTGCTGAAGGTCTAACATGCTCTCTTTCAGCGACTTTTAGGATTATTTTTACCATTTTCTAATTTAGTATTAGTAAATTTGTCTACCAGTATAGATATCTTTAACTGTATCAATACCTTTTTTTATTTAATTCTCAGCTCGTTGTAATTTCATTGTTGTATCTACATATTTGTCTCTAAAAATCTTTATGAGACATATTTTTATATCTATCACTAATTATGTTTTCAATTTCTTTTCACTTATATAATTATGTTTAGCTATTTTTCCTTTTCAAGTCAGAAGTCTGGATGTGTGCTTCATTCTTAAATCTAATTTTCATCACGTTTTCTTTTATAGAAGTCTTTTCCTGCTACAATTGCAATTTTGATTATTAATTTTGTTCCCAAATCACATCCTCTACACTTTACCACCTAAATTATTAGGATCTCCTATTTGTTTCTGATTTTCTTTTTAAAATTTCAAGTTCTGATAGTTCTAATTTTAACTGACTTTTGTAATTTTTCCTCTAATTCATCAAATCAAAGAATCCTCAAAGTTTTCTTCATTATTTAGTTCAGAATGCAAATTCTTTACTGTCCATTGTTTTCTCCTAATCATAATTCAATACAAAATAATTTTTCATTTGTCGCTTTATTATTTTATCATATTATTCTATAAAATCAAGATGTTGTTATAATTATCTTTGCAATTTCTTTAAAATAATATTTTTATAAAGGATTATAATATTTTATATGTTTTTAATTTTTACTCCCAATATCTTCTTCAAAAACGTCTTCCTATGATACCTACAAGCCCCTTTTCAAGCAAAAATCTCCCTATGTTTCTTAGTTCCATATCCTTTATGTTTCTCAAATTCATATTCAGGAAATTCCTTTGCAATCTCATAGCATTCTATCCTTGTAACCTTTGCCACAATCAGAAGCTGTCGCAATGGCTAACGACTTGCTGTCTCCTTTACAATACCTCCTGCTCTCCTTCATACTCACGGAATCAAATGATTACCATCAACTAGAACTATATCAAATGCTGATTTTTCAGCCCTCGAGTTAATCAGCTCGACACATTGCTAGAAATGTTGCATTCAAAAATATTCATCTCATCAATTTCTTTTTCTGAAGCAATTCCGATTCCCACAATACAATTCTTTCTATCGCCTCAAAATAATCTCTTCCTTTTTTCTCAGTCAACTTTTTTGGTCATTAATCTCACTGCATGAAATCCTGAATCACAATTACAACTCCAGCCAGCCAAACTAGTCCATAAGGCCCTCTCCCAGCTTCATCAACCCCAACAACAATCTTTGTTGTATTTTTCGTCAAATTCCATTAGAGTTTTCATTTTTTGGTTTTCTAGTTTTTGTCTTTACACATAAATTTTCTCTCTTTTATTAGTTTATTTATAAAGTTTCAAATTCCAGTCCGTATTTTTCAATGCTTTTTAAAATCTTGGCAGATTTTGCAATAAATTCTATATTTTCTTCTGTAATCGGATGTTGAAATTCAAAGCTATGAGGCGTGAAGCATTTTAGCGTTTTTCGGTGTCTGTTCTGCCATAGACACTGTCGCCTAAATTGGGTATCCTAAATGTTTCATGTGAACTCTGATTTGGTGAGTTCTTCCAGTTTCAATATGAACTTTAACAAGTGTAAATTTTTCCGTCAGAGAAATTACTTCGTAATTAGTAATTGCAGTTTTTCCTGAATTTAAGTCATTTATTACGGTCATTTTTCTTCCTGTCGTTTTATCACGTCCGATTTGTGTTACAATTCTTCCGCTTTTTCGGTTTAGTTTTCCTTTTAAAAATTGCAAGATAAGTTTTTTACAGTTTTATCGTGAAACATTTGTGACAATTTTAGATGTGACTTGTCATTTTTGGCGATTATTAAAAGTCCGCTTGTGTCCTTATCTAGCCTATGCACAATGCCAGGACGGATTTCTCCATTTATTCCCGACAAATCTTTGATGTGATACAAAATTGCATTTACAAGCGTTCCTGAGATAATGCCCATTTGCAGGATGTACAACAATTTCCAGCTTTTTATTAATAACTGCCAAATCATTATCTTCATAAATTATTTCAATATCAATGTTTTCAGTTTTAATTTCAACAGTTTCCAGTTCTGGAATTACAACTTTATCGTATCTATTTTCTTCAATCTTTATAAGCAGGCTTTGTCTCATTTACAAAATATTTTCATCTTTTATAAGCTGTTGGATACGTGTCCGTGTCAACTCAAGCCTTTCTGACAAAAATTTATCAATCCTGCTCCCTGCCTCTTCATTTAAAATAACAATAGTTTTCCTCATTTTTCACTATTTTCAACATCTATTTCATCTTCAAATTCATTTTCAACTTCATATTTTTCATTCATAATTATCTATTTTTCTTTCTTTTTATAATTTTTTTATTTTCCCAAAATTCTATTCTCTTTTAAAATTTATCCCATCAATACAATGATTATAAATCAATTCCTTAATTTCATTCATATCATTAGTTTCATAAAAATTTCACAAGCAATTCCAAAAATTTCTCCTGCTGTTTTATCGAGTACAGAAATAATTCCAGCACCATTTTGAATCATTACGTGATTTTGCAGTCATCATGCTTGTTCTTTTATTTCCATCATAAAAAGTTGACTTCTCATTAAATACAGCATTAAATTTATTGCTTTTCTGTTGCAGAGTTTTCACTTTCCAAAATTTTATTCAAATTATCATTCACTTTTTCCTTTATCTAGATTTCAGGCTTCCAGTCTAGTTTCCACCATACTTACATCAGAAAATCTTAATTGTCCTGGAAAAGGATTTGCATTGCCTCTCCAATGAGCTGATTAATTTTGCAAATATAGTTTAAATCAAGAGGATATTCAATATTTTTCAAAATAAATTCCCACGAGATGTTTTAAATTAACAATGGCATTTATATCCTTAACTTTCATATTCTGAACTCAGCCCTGAAAAAATCGTTTCTGTCTGAGGATAAGTCACAGCTATTCCTTCAGATTTGCCGATTTCCAAAATTGAATCCTATATTTCTTTTTCGCAACAAAAATATTTCTCCTCCAATGTCATTTTTATACTTATCTTTCATAAAATCACTCTTTTCTAAAAATTTTTCATCAATTTCTTAACTCTCATCGTCCATTTCTGAAAAATATCCATCTCCTGCGAATAACCTCTATTATGATGATTTTTTGCCAAAACCGCTACTTCCTCATCTACTTTTTCCAGCTTTTTCAAAAACTTCTTTGTGCATGATTTTCTGCAATGCTGTTTTAAATCCTAATTTATGCAAAACTCTCGTTATAATCGACATATTTTCTTTTCCACAGTCGTGTAGAAGTGCCAATTTCAAATATTTCTCATTACTTTTCAATTCCGTTTTTCATTTTTATAAACTTCAAGCGAATGAAACTTATCGTAATCAGACATTTCCAAAAATATTTTCTTTTCTTTTTCTGTCAATTTTTCAAAAGCCTCATTCATATAAGCCCTATTAATTTTTCGGTTTAAAATATTCCATTGCTTTTCTAATTATATACATTTTTCCTCTCTTTCTAATCTTGATTTTTCTTATTTTTCTAATTTTCTAACAAAAATATATTAATATCCTGTTATCAAATCTCATCATTCAATATTTTTCTATAAACAGTATCTAAAAACTTTTAAAAACAATAAATTTCTACATAATCTATAAAATATTTTTCAACTTTTTCAAATCTCTTTTTACAACTATATCTCCAAAAATCTTCTTTAACTTCTAATATTTTTCCCTCTTTTCCCAATAAATTCCCTTTATCTTTCTTTTTCAACGAAAAATACCGTAAAATAGCTATTTCTCTCAATTTTTCTCAACTTTTAATTTCTCAATACTTTTTAATTTTTCCATTCAAATTGTCTAATTTATTTTCAAATTTTCTTGTTTCAAACTTATCACTATTTTTCATTTTCAAATTTATCAATTCTTCAATATTTTTCATCAAAAGCTGATTTTATCCAATTTCTCTGAAAAATCTACTTTCATAAGTGTCAAATATTTCCCATCAAGTGGTTTATCTTTTATCCCCAATTTTCTATTTTCAAAATTCTCATCATTTAACTTTTTCAATATCAAACTTTGTATTATTTAAAAATAAAATTGCTCATAATTCACTTGCTGTGGCAAAAATCCATCTCCACAAAATATAGCTTACCATTTTCATATTTCACAAAAATTTCTCTTCTATGGTTTTTAATTTTTCCCCTTTTCGAAGTAAATTCGTAAAAATTCTTTTCTCAGATACTTCTTACAAATCTGATTTATTCTCTCTTCATCGTTTTTCCTAAGTTTTTGGATATTCATAAATATAATATCTTTTTCAATCATTTGTGGAAATTCAAGAAATGGCAATGTTCTTACTATTTTATTGATTTTTCAGTCCCTCTGTTTCCAAAAATTTTTAATTTTTGAAAATCAATTATCTCTTTGGAATTTATATAAAGAATATTTTCTTTTGCACTCACATTTGCATCAGTTCTTCCAGCCTGCTGAATACCTTTAAAATCTTGATTTTTGTTCTTTTCCAGAATTTTCTAAATTCTGATTTAACACTCTTTTTGATCAGGTTTTCATCAAAAGATTCAAACTTTTTGACCATCGTATTCTACAAAAACATATATCCAAAAATATTTTGTATTCTCAAAATCTCTTATTAATTTATCTTTTTAGCTTCTCATATCAATTTTCATTTTCTTTCCTTAATTAATTTATTATTCAATTTTCTTTCATGCAGAATCTTCATATATTCAAAACAATTTTCTAACATAATGTGTTATATTTTCCAAAAATATTAGTAATTCTAAATCTAATACTAAATCCCGTTAAATTTTTATGTAGGGTTGTGATGATTAATCTAAATCATCAACTAAATTTCTTTATTATTTTTAGATATTTTAGTTTATCTATTTTTCGTAAGTTGCCATCTTATAAATCCGCAACCTATAGCTGTCACGCTTTTTCTGTTTTGACACTGCTTTGCTCAAACAGTTTGCCAGTACTATCTCCGACAGATATATTTATGCTAGACTTTGTTAAAAATAAACAAAGTCTATATTTTGCTTAGTTTGAAAATATTAGGTTTATATCCTTTGTAAAAAGTTTTTAAACAATTCGTTATTTAAATAGGGGTTTAATGTAAAATCTCTTTAGTAAAGCTCTCTGCAATATTTATTACCAATCTTTTCTTCACTTTTTCCACATCATATTTCCTAAAGACACATGAATTTTGTAATTGCGACTTACGGTGTCATATCGTATCCATTTACAACACCCTAGTTCTGTGAGTATGGCATTTGACTCATAAAAGTCCCATTTCTACACTTCCAACTGTGCATTGAGTTACATTCAAATTATAACTCTCATATCAATTATATATTTTATTGTTTCTAAAATTCCTTATTTTGTGGAGTGTTTCCACTTCCCGTAAGTCCGTAATACAAGTCCTTTTATACTATCATCATCTTGGAATATCCGTTTTTAAAATTTTAGGGTTAAATCCAGGGAATACATCCATCATCAGTACATTTGGATTAATTTTTGTCAATCTACATAAAATTTTCCCTCTGGCTTTGATAATAGCCTGTTTTCGTATATTTTTGTTTTTGAGCCTGCCTGCCCTAACGGAAGATAATTTGGGAAGAAAATCCAAAATAATTTCGTGAATCAAGCTTTCTTGAACGATTTCCCCTAAAAGATGATCCCTGAAAAATACGCACACTTTCGGAATTTACAGGCAATGTTTCATTTTTCTGAATTACAAATTTCACTGTTTACCTGCGTCTGTTTTTCAATTATTTCAATAGAAAGTTAACAAATTTTTGCAGTCCATCACTTCTTATTTCCTGAATTGGACACTGCTCCTGTCAAAATAACCGTTTCCCAAGATTTTTAACATAAAGAAAGAACACTTTTGATATAGGACATCGTATCCGTTCCATACGATATTACAAAACCTTTGTATTTATCGTAATTTTTCTTCAATTATTTTACCAATTTCCAGCCATTTCATAATTCATATCAGAAGAATCAATGAGTTTTGCTTGTCTGAACATAATCAACTTTCATATCCTTTAAAAATTGATAGTTATATAACTTCCTCCCAAGATGAAGAGGGGCTTCAATGCACTTTTTATTGTCATCTTTATCTGAATGAATTATGCTGATTGTCCCGCCTGTATTTATTACCAAAATCTTCTGACACCTCTGCTCTTTCATACATCCCACCGTTCCTTCTTCTGCTTTTTCATTTGTTACCCCAAACTTTTTATCTTGACTTTTATTTTATCATTTCTCTAGTAAATGTATAGCACTTTTACAAATCATCGCTTTAATATAAAAATACTAAAACGATTTCCCTAAAAACTTTCTATTTACCTTTTATTCTTTCAATAATTTCCTGAACGCTAGACACCTTCATCTTCATCAATTCCATCCTCGCCTTTACTTCGCCAAATCCCCATTTGCAGTAAACAATATCAATTCAGCATTTTAGCTGTATTTTACATCCACAAGCATATCTCCAACAAATAATATTTTTCTTTTTGAAATATTTAAGTTTTGTGCCATTTCTATCAACATTATACGGATTTGGTTTATTTGGATATTTCCTTTTCATTTGAGACCAAATATTCCATCAAATTTCCATTTGGATAACTTTTTTTCAACTGCAGATAAAGCTGTTTCATGATCCTTATTGGTTACAATACCTTTTTCACGCCATTTTGTTCCAAAATCAAGCAATTCCGGTATTCCTTTATAGGCTCAACGCCATAGTCAAAAGTAAATATCATAATATTTTCTTATAACTTTTTCCATTTCCTTATTCGTTATATCCTCATATTTCTCTTTCCCAAAATATTCCGTACAAGCCCTGAAAACTCCACCACCAACAAATTTTACATTCATTGCAGAATATTGCTTTTTCCCAAGTTCTTCAGCGCTGGTTACAGTCTTTGTAATAGATTTTGACGCGTATCCATCAGCGTTCCGTCCAAAATCAAATATAACTAAACTCATATTTCATAAATTTCCACTCACTCGCTTCTAATCCACTTTAAACAATTACCAAAATCTTATCAATCCAACTTTCAAGATTTTAAAGTTAATCTCTAAATACTGTTATTACTGTTTTATTTACGCTTCAGGCTCAATAACATTTCAGTCATCATCAATTAGATTCCCATCATCATCCTCTAACAACCTTAATGCTATCCAGATGCCCTCTCACACTTTCGTAAAGTCAATATACATTTTTCTATCTTTTTCACGTCTTTCTTCTCTTCTTCCGTCAATTCCCTCTCACGTGCCAACTTTGAAAAATTCATTTACTTTTTAATAATATCTTCCATTTTTAAAATTTTCCTTTCTACATTACTGTAACCATACAGCAAAAATCTATAAATAATTATAGCACTAATTAACAAAAAGTAAAAATAATTTTTAAAATCCTGAAAGCTACATAAGCAATCAAAGCAATATAAGATATAAAATATTTTGCAATATCCAGTAAAGACAATGCTAAATATCCACAATTCTTTTAATTTATTCTTATTTTTCTTAAAAGTGTAATTGTAAAAAATATGCGATTACCACAAAACTATCGAGAAATATAATTTTAGCATACTTAAGATAATTAAAACAATTATTGTATCTATTACTATTATTGAAAACAAAATATAGTCATAGATCTTTTTATTCTTTGATTTTATCAAAAACTAACATTACAACACAATAAAACAATTGGATGAAATATCCGGTTATGGTAGCAAAACAACTAGATTTCTCATCAACACAATCCATCCTAAAAATAAATTAGTTCAACTAACTACGTCAATTTTCAAAGAAATTTCTTTACTTTTTCTTATTACTCGTGTAGTGTTAAAACAATTTTAAATAAATTATAAAACAATACTAATAATCCTATAATTATTATAAATCCATCCATTTATTCTCCATTCCTTATAATAGATATGTTTGACAACCTCATATTTGTGTACAAGGGGTCAAGACCCTTGCCTCAGAGATTAAGACCTCAGAGTTGAGCATTGCAATAGATCCCAAAATAATTGCAACCTCATTTAAAGCTAATAACAAATACATATAATTATCTAATTCTTCGATTACGTTCTTTTATTTTTAGATAAATTCCAACTTGAAATAAAACAAATATAATGAACGATACTATTCCGAAAGATACAAAACTGCCCCAAGCAAGCATCATATCAATTATTGTCATTATAATTATAAAAACACTATAAATTCTTCTATTAATGTCATTCATAAATACAAATACTAATACTTATAAAATAAAGTACCAAATGAATCAGCAAATTAGGCAATACAAAAATCGTAAATGTCATAAAAATATCATTATCATAATCAAGTCAGCAAGCGAAATTTTCTTACTGCATAAAATATACTGTATATCAATTTAAATAAATCATAAAATATAACTAATATGGGCACTATTATACGTCATTCATTCCTTTCTCCTTATTTAAATTCTTCCCATATTTTTCCAACAACATCAAAGTTTTTAAGTGAAATTGCAGATATATTGAGTGAATTAGCCATTATTAATGCCGAATATGTATATTTATTTAACCTATTATCATCTTTTACAAAATTTTGCAATTATAAAAATCGGCATTTGTAAAACTATAATTCCATAAAATTGCATATTTCATGATAAATCAATCTAACAAATCAGTAAAAACTAAGAGAAAAGCAACATAAGACAAGAACTTGTTATTTTTCTTTTTCATTATCATAAACAATGAAAACAACTAAAATACATACTATTACGTGCAAACCTTGGTTTTGTGATCCTTACCCAAAACTTCTATGCACAAAAACAAATACTATTCCAAAAACTAAAATCACCCCATAAAAAAACTTCTTAATTTCTTTCTGAAAAACTTTTTATAAAACAAAAATAAATCTAAATAAGCTATAAAACATCAATAAATTTAAAAATATAAGTACAATCATTCATTTTTACGCTCCCAAACAAATCATTCAAAGCTTCACTCATTGTCGGATGAGTAAATATCATATCTTTTTAGGAATGTATATTTTGTTCAGCTTTCATAGATGCAACAATGTTTATCATTTCGTGGGAAGTGTTGCATAATAAAAGTACATCCCAGTATTTTATCTGTTTTTGCATCTATAACTGCTTTAAGCAGTCCATCTGTTACACTTCTATTTTTGCTTTTGGAATTGCCATTGCTTCAAGTCTTCCTGTTTTTACTTCTATCCTTTGGCAATTGCTTCGCTTTCAGTCATTCCAACTCTTGATAAAGGTGGATTTATGAATACGCTGTATGGAATTACATTTCTATCATTTACTGTTCTATTTCCTCCATTGTAAAGGTTATCTCTTATTATTCTAAAGTCGTCAAGAGAAATATACGTAAATTGAAGTCCGCCTTTCACATCTCCCATTGCCCAAATGTTATCAGCTGTCGTTTTCAATGTTTCATCAACTATAACTACCTTTTTTTCGTCAGTTTTCACTCCTCTGCTTCTAGATTAAGACCTTCTGTATTAGGTTTTCTTCCAATTGCCACAAGAATTGCGTCTGATTCAATTTCAATCTTACTTGCTCCTTGTGAAATTTGCACATATCCTTTTCCATTTTTATCAACAATTTCCTCAATTTTTGATTCTAGTAAAAATTTAATTCCTTTTGCCTCAAATATTGCCTTTGCCCTATCAGCAATTTCTTCATCTTCTCTAGGCATAAGTCTTTGTGCCAAATCAATCACTGTAACTTCGATCTAAAATCAGCATACATCGAAGCAAATTCAGCCCAATATACCCTGCTCCCAAAATAGTCAATTTTTAGGAAGTTCCTTTTAATTCCATAATTGAAGTGCTTGTATAAACGTGATTACTTTCTTTAAGCCCTTTTATACCAGGAATTATTGTAGTCGAACCTGTATTTATAAATATCTTTTTCCCTTCAATCTGAACATTTTCCCCATTACTTTCAATATTAACTACATTTTTGAAACAAAAGCTTCCAAATCCATCATAAATATCAATATTTTTCCTTTGTAGCCAGCATTTCATAATTTTTCCACGTAATGCACCAATCAGTGTATTTTTATTATTTATGCTTTCTGTCATAAAATTTTCTCCTTTTCCTCAATACCGTTTAATCCTTTATTTTTAAGAACTTTTGTACTGTCAACAAGTTTTTGTGAGAATACATCCCAATATTTATACAAGTCCCTCCGTACATCTTGTCCGATTTCTCAATCAAAGCAACATTTTGACCTTTTCCCAGCCAAAATCCTGCCAAAGTTTTTCCACCTTTTCCCAAATCCAATTATTATTGCATCATATTTTTCATTTCTTCATCCTTTCCATTTTATACAATTAGTTACATAATTGTATTCATTATAAAATTAGATTTCCTTGTCTTTAAGAATACCACATTTTTTATAAAAACAAGATTACTTAATCTTATCAGTTTACTAAAACTTATATTTCAAAAATTTATTTCCCTAATAAAAAAATTTCAGCATTTACATTTATATATAAATTATGTTAAAAATAATAAAAATATTAATGTTATTAATTAAAAATTTATGATATATAATAAAGAAAGGAGGCAAATAAGAGCAGTAAAGAATTATTTTTATGTTTTTAATATTACAAACAATAATATTTTCTAAGTCGATAGAAATGGATAAAAATAGTTTACTATCACTATGCTCGAAAATCTTGTTCAAAAATTAGAAACTAGATTTGAAATCCAAAAAGTAAGAGGATATTGTGAATTTACCACAGGAGAATGTACAGGTTCATTGTTTATCACAGATCCAAAATCCTTAGAATGGGGTGAACGAAATATAGGTGTTTTAGTTAAACTTAATGTTGATTTGTCAAATTTTAAAGCAAAAAGATATTGGGATATTAGTTTTAAAGATGATAAAACTGTATTTTAACAAAGAAGTCAGATGTTATGTTAAAGATTCTGATAAAGAAAGAATAAAAATTAAGAAGATGCTGATAATTCATAGATACAATTAAAAATATTGCCGTAAGTATTGATGAAGCTGATGAAATAATGAGATCTAGTGAAGATGATTATTTATTTTGGGATAGAAGAGAAACGAAAAGATTTTTCAACGTACATTGTAATAAAAATTCCTGAATTATCGTCATCCATATTTTTATGTTTTTAGATTACGAAAAATATTGATACAGCAGTTATGTGGAAAAGAATATGCAGGAGAAGTTTAGATGAACTGAATAAATATTTAAAGCAGTTTATAGCAAAAATACGGATAAAGAGGTAAAATTTCCCCAAAAAGTATAATGAATTTATGGAAAAAGAAATTTATGAAACTAATTTTTATTCAGAATTGACTAAAAAATTTTTAGAATTGGAAAAGGATTTGGGAGAAAGAAATTACATTACAATTAATAAATTAATTAATTTATCATATTGATTTGCTTAAAAATCATCTGATACTATTTTCTATTTAAAAGAGTAGAAAATCAAAAAAATTTATGAATTTAAAGCATTTTTATAGGATTATGCTATTATCCAACCTGTATAGCTATTAAAAATATCTTTAATTAAATTTAATCATTAAGTACACATCTTAAGAGACTTTTATAATTTTTATTTATAAGCGTTATGGCTAAATAATATTTTTCTATTTTTAATGTAAAGACATCAGACGCCATGCCTTTTTTTCTCAATATAACTACTAAAAATTCAGTAGTTATAACTATTAGTATTATCAGTAATCAGTTAATGGAGCGACAACCGGATTCGAACCGGTGTACAAGGTTTTGCAGACCTCTGCCTAAGCCCCTCGACCATGTCGCCACTTGACTTTGATAAGTTTATCATATTTTTAAATTTTGTCAAATATTTTTATTTCCCGCCACCAACAATTTCATCTACCTAAATAAAATACAATGTGCTGTCCTCCTGAATTTTTCGTGAGTTTTTCATCAAACTCAAAAATTATCCTATTTTCATTACTTTCTTCACTTTTCAAAAAGTTTCAACTCTCCAGCCAGTCCTTTTTTGAAGAAAAATCTTGGACGTGCAGTCAATTTTTCCCAATTATTTCTTTTAAATCATAATGAAATTTACAATTTATCACTTCTATTTCCTTTATTAGCAATTCCTCAAAATCTCCCACAACAACCTCATTCGTTTCAGGTCAAGCTCAAGCACAAAAACGGCTTCCTAAATTAAGCCCTAATCCATGTCGCTGTCCCAACTGTATACAAAACTGATAACCTATGTGTCTCCAATAATTTTACCATTTTTATCCACAAAATTTCCCTTTTTACATCATTTCCAAGCACTTTTTCAAAAATGGAATATATCCGTTGGGAGCAAAGCAGATTCCTTTGGCTGTCAGGCTTATTATGGTATGAATGCCATTTTGTCTTGCAATTTCACGAACTTCGATTTTTCATATTCTGAAAGGGGAAACAAAATCTTTCCACGACATCCTTTATCCAGCCGATAAAGCATATAAGTCTGATCTTTTCTGTTATTTTTATCCCATAAAAGCATATTATTCTCGCTAACTTTTGAATAATGCCCTGTCGAAATGTATTTTATTCCATTTTATCAGCAAATTCTACGAGTATTTTTTACCTTTTCATCGCAAATTACACAAGGTGAAGGTGTTTTTCCAGCATTGTACATTTTTATAAAATAATCCATTACATCCTTTTTAAATTCTTCCACGACGTTTAGGACATAATGAGGGATTCCCAAAGTGTAGCAAGTATATCTTGCATCATTTATATCATCAAGGGAACAGCACGTTTTTCCAGGATTTTCTGAAAGCTCATCAGGCAAATGCTTTAACGTAACCCCTATAACTTTATAGCCTTGCTGTTTCAACAAAAAGAGCGAGCGACAGAACTGTCTATCTGCCACTCATTCCGACTACTACTTTTTTTATCATCTAATTTTTGTTCATTTCGTATTTCTTTCTCTTTTCTAAATTTTTAATTTCTATGTTTCCAAAACTCAAAAATCTTATTTTTATTTTTCTCTTTTTGCCACATATACTCCCCAATTCCTAAAGCAAAAATTAAAAACAATTTATTTTTATTTTCTTTAAATATTTTTCCAAATTTATATCTCTGTGCCCTGCAAAATTTGTAATAAACAGCATTATTTAGAATTTTCTGCTTAAAGATAAATTCGAGAATTGATTTCGTTATGATAAAGTGCCTGTCCTTTCAGATTTCGTAGCAGTAAATTATTGTATTTTGCTGTCAATCCATCTTCCTGATATTCCTTTATCTCGATTTTTCTCATTTACATAAACCATCTTATACTTTTTCACAAATTCTGTTATGAGACAATAGTTTCTGTAATAAATTTTTCATCATCAAAAACTGAAATTTATATTTTTATAATTTCAGTCCGAAAACATAAGCCCTTTATCGCCCTTAACTCCGTATTTATTGTAAATATCAAACTGTGTTGAAACCATCTCTTTTCTGGAAAACTAGAGCCTACTTCTCCATCTGGATAAGTTGATAAATATCCCATTCCTGCAATATCTATTTTTCTATATTTTTCCAATATTTCAAAAATAGTTTCAAGTCCATTTTCCACATATTCATCATCAGAATCAAGGCATATAAAAAGCTCTCCATTTGCTTTATCAGTTGCGAAATTATACGCTCGCTGTTTACCTCCATTTTCTTTAAAATAATACTTTATATTCAGCTTTTTCACTCAAAAATTCTTCTGTTCTCTTTTAGTTCCATCATCAGAGCCATCATCTACAATAAGCCACTCAAAAGTCTTTGAATGTCTGTTTTTGAAGTGATTTATACAATTTTTCAAGCAGTTCCTTTCGATTAAAAAGTTAGTGTAAAAATCGTAAATTTCATTTTTATTTCCCCTTATTTTTCCAAAACTTTTAAAATTTAACGTTTTATAATTTTTCCTTTTATTCCATTTACAAGATTTGCAATTTTAGCGTAAACTTCCCTATTTACAAAGCAATTTTGTCACTATCGCCAAATAAGCTATTTTTCAAGCCAAATTTCATCCACGAGCTGATTATTTGACAAATAGAATATTATAGGATTTACAATAATTATGAAATATAAAAATAATTTTTATAATTAAACGAAATCTTGTATTTTTCTTATAATCATCATTTCCATTATTGCTCTAAATAAAAAGGCTAAGTAACGTAGTCCACGCTGCAATAATAGGCCCAATTTCTGGAAATTTCGGTATAAAAATTATATTTCCGACTAGATTAAATATCATTGCAAACATTGTAAAATAAAAATGTATATACTGTCTTCGTGAAATGGAAAGAAATAATCTAGACAAAATAGTGCCTGAACGACAATTCCAGCTAGAATTAAAGGCATATAATTTATCGCCTGATAATAACTTTTTGGAAATATCAATTTTATCCCTTCTGGAGCAAACAACTGTGCGATTACACAGGCAAAGGAAATAATCGCAATAAAGTTTTCCACGCTTCGTGTTATTCTCGGATTTGTCCTATCCTCCTTCATCGCCTCATAAAATTCTGGCGTCCAGCTGTTTACAAAAGAACCTGTAACAACTGACAAAACCCTTCCTCCAGTAAATGCAAGCGTATATCCCCCAACTACAGCAAGAGAAACAAATTTTGCCAAAACAAGCCTATCACTCAAATTCACAACCTGATCCGTAAGCTCGATAAAAATTAGTGTAATCCATTTCTTAGCGAATATTTCACATAATCAAAAATTCAGCTTAAATCTAAATTTTCCAAAATAATCCTTAAAATAAAATAAAAATACTATAAGCAGTGCAATTAAATTTGCAAACTGGTTTCCAAAAACTCCCCATTTCAAGTATTTTATAAAGTAAATTGCCAGAATATAGGTTGTGAAAAGGCTTACAACACTTCTATCGCTAACTTTCATATACATTCTCTTCATTCTGAACAAAGTTGTCGAAAGATTGTTAAAAGCATTCGTTGTGGCAATTAAGATGCTGACAATTATCAAGGGATAATAACTCACCTTGCTTAAATCAACTATATATGAAAAATAGTTTTTGGGCTGTCAGTGTAAATAGAAAAACATAAGTGAATACGTTAAAAACTATTATAATCAAAGTTGAGAAAACATATAGCTTCCAAATTCATCTTTACTTTCCTTCAAATCTACATATTTCTTCATCTGAGCATTATAAAGTCCCTAGTCCCCAAAATTACCGTAAATAGAGAAGTAATCGGAGCCAATGTTCCCACAATCCCAAAATTCTTCCTGTGTCAATAGCCTCGTTATTATTGGCAAAAATATAAACGACCCCATCTTTGTAACCAAATTCATAAGAATAAACCATCGTCCCCTTCAATAAATTCTTATTATCCATTCAAAAACTCCCTTATCTTAATCCTATTAAATCGTGCCGTATCAAGCCTACAACATTTCCATTTTCCACTACTGGCAATACATTAATCTGGCTTTTTCTGTTTTCCATCAGATGAAGCGCATCGAGAGCCATCGCATCCTTCTCAATCGTTACTGGCGTGGAAATCATAATGTCGGAAGCCACATAATCAAAAAATTTCTCCTTATGCTCCAATGCACGCCGAATATCTCCTTCTGTTATAATTCCAAGCAGTTTGCCATTTTCAAGTCCTGTATCCGTAAATACACAGCTCTAATTTTTCTTTCGTAAGAATCATTAATACATTCTCAATTTTTCTCATCTTCTTTACAACTGGCAATTCATCTCCCAATGTGCATTAAATCTGAAACATGTAATAATAGCCGTTTCCCAAAGGCTTCCTCCCGTGATATTTGGCAAAAGTCATTTTTCTGTGAAAATTCTTTTAATTTCATAAGGCACACAGCTAGAGCGTCCCTGTTACAAGTGTTGCTGTGAGTCGAACTCATCGGGAGCCTGTCCCCAGTGGACACGCTTCCTTTTCTACTCCAACATTTATCGTAAGTTCGGCATATTTTCCCAATGTAGAATTAGGATTTCCAGTAAATGCACACAATTTTTCCTCCAATATTGGTGCTAAAATGCTTAATACTTCGTCAGAATTTCCGCTGTTTGAAATAGCAATTACTACATCTCCATCGCTAATCATTCCCAAATCACCATGAAGTGCCTCTAGACATTTATAATACTGCTGTTGTACCAGTTGAGGCAAGTGTCGCTGTAATTTTTCCCAATTATTCCAGACTTTCCAATCCCTGTCACAACAACTTTATTGTTATTTTTCAATTCTAAAAATCATTTGGACTAATTTTTGAAAATCATCTCCTAGCTTGCTTTTTAATTTTTTCCAGTTCTGCAATTTCAATGTCAAATACATTTTAGCTTCCTTTAAAATATCTATTTCCATTTTTAACTCTGCTCCTTTTTCACACAATATTTTTATATTGATACTTTTAGTTACACCTATCTCTTTTTAACATTTGTCTATTTAAATTAAATTATCAGCGTTTCAAAATAGTCAAATATTATTTTTGAATACTACTTTTTCATTTCAATTTTATTCAATATTTTCTTAACTTCCTGACTTTTTTATCCTTATGGCAGACAAGCAAGGCATCTTTTGTGTTTACAATGACAATATTTTTCTATCCCAATTGTAGCAATAATTTTGTCATTTTCCTTATTAATTACGATATTTCCTTCTGATTCAATCTGTTCAAAGTAATCAGCCTGCACAACGTTGTTGATCCTTGTCCTTTGGAAAAATATCCTCAAGCGACTTGAAGTTTCCAACATCATTTCCAGTCCAATGTCAACAGGGAATCACGCTTACAGATTTTCGTATGTTCCATCACTCCAAAATCTCATCGAAATTTTTCAAATTTTTCAAATTCATCCTTCACAAAATCACTTAATTTTTTTCCCATAAATCTCATTTAAATCCACATTTTCCAGCATTTCTTCAATTTTTCCAAAAATAACGCCATGTGTTTCCATATGTTTTTATTTCATGCAAAATAAATTCCGTTTTCCAAAGGAACATTCCACTATTCCAAAGATATTTCCCTGCTCGATATATTTTTCAGCCAGCTCATGATTAGAGCTTTTCCTAAATTTCTTCACTTATATGACTTGAATCTTTCTTTATTTTTTCATGATTATTTTTGTCATCTTTTTGCTTTTTCTCATCTACATACTCAATATATCCATACCCAGTTTCAGCATAAGTCTGCTTTAACTCCCAGGGTAACAATCTTATTTTTCTCAGCCTCCTTAAATGCAAACTCAAGCTGTCCAAAAATTCCTTTTCCTTCTTAATCAGATGATCTGACGGCAAAAACTGCCATAATGCTGTTCTCATAAATTTTCCTGATAATACAGGGCGCATATCCGATACAGCTGCCGTGTCCCTAGCCATCGGCTCAAAAATTATATTCCTGTCAGCAATCTCCGGCAGTTCCTTTTTATTGTATCAAAAGTATTTAATGTTTGTGAAATAAAAATCCTCTCTATCGGAATAAGTTTCTTTATCCTGTCAATTGTTTCCTTTATCATAGTCTTTTTGATACAAGATCCAAAAACTGCTTCGGCTTATCATTTTGTAGATAACAGCTGAAAAATCTTGTTCCACTTCCTCCAGCCATAATTAAGCTACTTTATTCATATCTTTCTCCTGTTCTTCAATTAATTTTTATTTATCATTCTGCTTTCTATTTTCAATTATTTTCAGTTAAAAAGTATAACATAATTTATTTGTTTTATCAAAAGATATTTTTAGAAAAATATTAGCAAAAAGTAATATTATGATAAAGTGAAAGTATAAGAAAACTTTTAGAAAGGAATTGGATATGTTAATAGATAAAGTGAAAAGTTAATTACTGATAACATTACAATTGGTAATGACAGATATTGCCAGATACTTGCGTGATTGAGATCAGAAGATTTGGTTATGGAGTGGGTGCGCAAAATGAAAAGACATTACTGACAAAACTAGGTATCCAGTATGTTTTAAGGCTTCGTTCGACAAAGGCTAACCGTTCTTCATCTCTTCATTTAGAATGGGACTTGAAAAAGGACTTGAAATTTTGGCACGAGTTAAAGAAAATACAGGTGTGGCTCTTTGCAACGCATATTCACGAACTTGGCAATGTAAAGAAGCGACTCAAAATACTCGATCTACTTCAAATACCTGCATCATCGACAGACCGACAGCTTTGTTGTAAGAAAACTGGAAAAGCTGTGAATATAGTTTTGCTTATAACCTTTAGGATATGAAAATGTTGTGATTTGAGGAAGTTGGAGCGAAAATATAGTAGCTTTGCGAACGTGGGGCTTCATTTTGGATACAATAATTTAGTCGTAGATATGCGTGGACTGAAGAGAAAATTTTGGCTATCCTGTTGTGTTTGATGCAACATTCGTACAAATTCAGGAGACGAGGAGAAACTTCAGGAGGAAATCGCCTATGTATATCCACTTGCCGGGCGGCCTGTGTCTGTTGGAGTCGATGGAGTTTTTGCAGAAGTACATCCTGAACCTGAAAAGAGATTTGTCTGACGGATACAAATATGTTAAAAACTTGACAATGTTGAAGATATTTTAACAAAAATTATTACAGTATGATAAATTGACAAAAGAATTATAAAATAAAAAATATCTATTTTAATAGAATTTTTAGGAGGATTATAATTATGAGTTCAAAATTATTATTAACACCAAATTACCTTAACATACCCGAAGAATATTTAGAAATTTTGGGAAATGATATTATTCATCACAGAACACCTGAATTTAGAAGAATTATGAAAGAAAACAATGAAAACTTGAAAAAGTCTTTAAAACAACAAATGATGTAGCTATACTTACTTCATACGGAACAGGCTCAATCGGAAACTGCCATTGTAAACTTCTTTTCAAAAAGGAGATAAAGTTTTAGTAATAAATACTGGATATTTTGGAGACAGATTTAGAAAAATTGCTGAAATTTATGGTTTAAATGTAATCAATTTACAATGAATTTTGAGCTATAACCTAGACGATGTAAAGGAAGTTATTGTTAGAAACTCTGATTTAAAAAGGAAATTCTAGCAACTCATAGCGAAACTTCAGTTGGAATTTTTAAATAATATAAAAGCACTTGGAATTTAACAAAATACTGATATTCTATTAGTTGTTGATACAATTAGTGGACTTGTAGTAAATGATTTTGATTTTGACGTCGGCACATTGATGTAGCAATCATGAGAGCCAAAAGCATTTTTAATACCTGCAGGACTTGCTTTTTGTTGCTGTAGTGACAAGGCAAAAAGCTATGGAAACATCTGATTTTCCAAAAATACTATTTTGATTTGAAACAATATGAAAAATATTTTGATGCTAACTCAGAAACGCCATACTCCAGCAATCGCTTTAATTTTTAGCATTGAATCAATCGCTAAAAGACTTAGTTAAAAATGGAGTTGAAAAGCACAATTAAACAAAAACACGATTTAAGAAAATATGTTGAAGAAAAAGCACAGAAATTAGGATTTGAACTATTAGTAAAAATGAAGAAAATAGGACAAATACATTAATTTCAGTGTAGAGAAGGAATTGTCATAAAATCAATTATTGTGCTCTTGAAGAAAAAGGGATACACTGTTACAGGTGGAAAAAGGTAAATACATCGAAAAGCCTTATGAGAATTGAATTTTAGGACAAATTTCAAAAGAGCAGATTGATGACTTCTTTGTAATCTTTGAAGAAGAACTAAAAACAATTATAAAATTTACAAAAAATAAATGAAGTGCTGGAACTGCTTTTAAGGTTTGTTTTCCTAATATAAAATGCTTTGGCAGTTCCTGTTGCAAATATTGAAAAAGGAGACAAGTGAAACCATATTTATTTAAAATTGGAGGTTTTGAACTTAGAATTTATGAGTTTAATGCATATTTTAGCCTTTCTTTTTGGAATGTTTTATCGCACTTGCTGATGATGTTGCTGAGAGAGAGCGTTGATGACAGAAAAATTATTGAAGATTTCGCATTTACAACAATTTTTGGCTGGATTAATTGAGGGCAAGGCTTTATTATGTTATTTTCAAATTCTCAGATTACATAGAAATCCTTTATCAATCTTTTTATATCTGGAAGCCGGACTTGCTATTCATGGTGGATTATCGGTGCATTTATAGGCTCATATCTGTATGCTAAAAACAAGCGAAATTGTGGGTACTTTTCACAGATATAGCAGTATGATTTGCTACTGTTTGGGCAGTTTTAGGAAGATTTGGAAATTTGGCAAACAGGGGAAGTTCACGGTGTTCCAACTGTTACTCCGTTTAACGTAATCTTTTCAGGAACATTTGGCAAATGGTGGGCTGGATACGGACTCTAAGCCTTTCTGCCAAAGCCCAGTTCAAACAGCTTGTACCTTGAGAATAACATTTCCACTAGATACACCTGCAGGATCGGAGTTTCCAAATATACCTCTGCATCCTGCCATGTTTCTGAAGGCGCTTTTAAATCTGATTGGATTTATAATACTATGGTTCTATTTCAGAAAAAGAATACAATCCCGGAGTACTCTCAATGATTTATCTAATTGTGTATGCGGTTATAAGAACATTTGTAAAAGTACATTCAGGGCAGAAGACTTACTGATTTTAGGAATACGTCTTCCATATCTGATAAGCATTGCCATGATTTATAATTGCAATTATCGGAATAAATTCTTTATGAGTCCGGAAAGAAAATTTGTACCTGTTAAAATTCAAATAATAAAGAAAATTAAAAACACTGTCATATCCATATTGGGACTGACAGTTTTTATTGCTTTATTATTTTTCAGTAATTATAGTTTTTCGGCTGGAAGTTCTTTTTCCACGATTATCCACCAATGCATCGACTCCACCTTTTTCTATGCAAGAATAAATTTGCTGATAGAAACTCCAAACTTTCAATTGTCTGATTATAGTCATAATTATTGTTCAGACAGAAAGTTACTGCTTCTACCTACTGCTTCTATTGTTTTTCTTACGTGTTATCACAGTGTAGTTTCCATTAGCATCCACGTCTTCTGTAATCTCTTATCCAGTAGTTCAGAACGCTCACAGAAGCAATATCGTATTTTTTTACAGATATCAAATAGGGAACCTTCATTGTTAAGATAGCTCTTAATGGCTTTTCCTAAGCTCACGAGTATAATGTCTATTTTTATCTCCTACAACTATGCTTTCTTCCCCCAGCTCAAGATATTTCTTTTTCCAAGTCATTATTGAAGATTTTTGCAATTCCATATTCTTTTTGCCAATCCTTGAATAGTTGCTTTTCCATCTAATACTTTCTTTACCAGTTCAATTTTTAGTTCGTTAGATACTTTTGATTTTCTTCCATTAAAATTCCCTTTCTATAAATAAAATATATATTCTTTAATTTGTTTAATGATAGTAATGAAACTGCTGAAAAATAAATAAATTGCTATACTAGAAAATATACACAAAAATGCGATACACTTCCAAGTATTACGAAAATATGCCTATCATATGGTTAAATTTACATATTTTTCCATGAATAGAATATTGTTCCAAGTGAATACAGCACACCTCCATGCAATCAGATAAATCAATGAAACACGATTTATATTACTTACAAGATCTTTCCACGCAAATACAATCATCCATCCCATAATTAGATACAGCAATGTTGACAGCATCTTGAATTTTCCTGTGAAAAACACCTTGAACACAATCCCCAGCACACATACGTCCACTGAATAGCTAGTATAATCTTATTCATTGGAGAATTAACTACCAAATAGAGAAAAAGGCGTATATGACGCGGCTATAAGGATATAAATTGCCGAATGATCAAAGATTTCAAAAATCATTTTGGCTGTTCCAGGATTTAAGCCATGATATATTGATGACATCGTATAAAGAACGATGAGTCCAAATCCGAATGCCATAAATGAAGCAACAGTTCCAATATCGCGCGTCCAGCTCGCACGGATTGATAGTATCAGAAATGCCAGCATGTGCAGCCCTGCACTCACAGTATAGCATTTACAATTTCTTCTCCACGCGAAAAATTTTCAGCTTTTTATGTATATCATTAGGTGAATTATTGCTCTTAGTTATTCATATTTTTCCTTTCAGATACAAAGATATTTTTATATTTAAACATGTAGTATAATATAGTTGATAAATGTTTTATAATATCCCATTTTTAAAGTTATCTGAACATAAAATCAATTTTAAAATAAAACACTTATATTATAATAATACCATATAAATTTTTATAAATCATGTTTTTCCCTTATAAATTAGTTTTATTTTTAGCTTTTTCAAATAATATAATTTTTATTACAATTACAATTTTTAACTCTTTTTATAAAAATATATCACCTGTTATAATATCTAATTTATTATAACAGGTATTTTAATTATATTCAACCTAAATATTTTAAATTTTTAAAAATTTTATATCATTTTTATGTGTTATGAGTTGTAATATTACTTTTTAGCAAATTATTAAAATCAAAAATATTAGTATTTAAATAAAAATATCCTGTTTTTCAGCATTTGAGCTTCAAATAATCTTGCCACAATGAATAGTGGCTTTTACTAATTTATCAAATAAAATTTGACACAAAAATATTTTTATAGTAAAAATAATTTTTATATCAAAAATAACAAGAGAAAGAAGGACAATTATGTTAAAATACCTTGTTGACGCGGAATATTTATGTGGGTAATTTTTACTTGCCTCAATATCTGGACTTGCTGTTATTATTGAAAAATGTATACTTTTTATCAAAAGAGAAAAATTGTCAGAAAACGAGAAAAATCAGCTTTATAAAGCACTTTAGAACAGGAAACAGAAGAAATTTTAAAAGCTTTGCAAAGATAAAACAGATTCTGTTTCTAAGAGTGTGACAAAAATTGTTTCCAATATGGATATTAACTTTGATGAGCTTGATACTTCACATAGACAGGTTATCGAGGGTATCATAAGTGAAAGCATGTTTTAGAGCAGACTACTGAACTCGAAAAAGGGATGAGTTTATTAGGGAACAGTTGTAAATCTTTTGCCTCCAACTTGGACTTGAGGAACTGTTACAGGAATGATTGCGACCTTTTCAGCCCCTTACCCGAAACGGTACAAGCACTGCAAAAATAGTAGCTGGGAATTTCAGAAGCACTTTACACAACTGCATTTTGGATTAATAGTTGCAATACCTGCATTAGTTTTTATAATTATTTTAACAGACGAATTGATGTTATTGTAGCCGAGATGGAAAGAGTGCGCATTGCAGTTTTTGAGCCGAGTAAAGATTAATTTTTACAACCTTTTATTATAATTTTAGAATTAAAATTCAAGTTAATTTTATCTGATTTAGATTAGTTTAACTTCAAACAAATTCAAGTAAAATTTGCAAATCAAATTTCTTAGGAGAAAAATATGAAATTTTCTAACAGACGAAAAACGTCAAAACGTTGATATATCAATGTTAAACTTAATTGATGTAATTTTTATCTCGCTAATATATATGCTGCAACTACATTTAACAATTATTCCCTAATTTCAGCTATCGGTTCCAAAAACATCAGCACAGCTTGAAAAAGGAAGATACAAAAATAGAAGTAATCGTAAAATAAAGATAAAAATACTTCTTAAAAATAGACGACAAAACTAGGGAACTTTCCCAAAAATGAAATAGCTTCCAACTTTTTCAAAAATTACCAAAGGAATCATTAAAATATAACTTTAACTGCTGATGAACATTTAGAATATAAGGACATTATGGATACAATGAGCATTTTAAAAATATGAACATAGAAAATATAGTTTAAATATTCAAAATAAAAATTAAACGTATGTAAAATTAGATATTTAAAGAAAAACGAATGAAGGTGAAAAATGAAATATTACATAATTTCCATTTGCAATAAACTTGGGAATACTCCTTATTCCAATTGCAACTCCAGTTTTAAAGCAAAAATTGAAGAGAAAAGCAGACTATTGTTGTTGACTTAAAAATAGTATTTTTGGAAGAAAATAAGACAAAAAGCACAATTGATACAGGATAGCAATGAGAAAGTAACGGGACGTCTCGGGTTACAAAAGAAATCTACCAAAATAAAAACAATGCAATTTCCGAGCTAAAAACATAGAACCAAGTAAACAGCCTCAAAAATCCAAAACAGCCCGAACTTTCACCATCACAACCAATACAGCAAAACAACCACAGCAACCAGCACCACAACCTCCCAAAGTACCTCAAAACACCATACCAAAAGAACAGCCAAAATCTTCATCAAGCCCAATTATCCCCCAATTACCTCCACCCCTAAAAATCTTCACAACCAGTAATTTCACAATCCACAGGAAATTCTGCCAGCACAAAAGTCAGTACAAAATACCATAATGCTTCAAACTCCACTATTTCCAATAATTACGGACATAAAAATATTTCCTCAAATTCAGTTGCTTCACATGGAAACAAAAATGGAAATACTGCTAACGAGTCCTGCAGGTAACAAAAACGGAAATGGAACAGGAACAAACGGGAAATTCAACTAGTTCGGAAATGGAAATGATAAAATGCGAAGTACAGAGGAGGTGGATGTCATGAAGGTACTGATTTTTCAGTTTCATACAGAGAAACATTGGAAATGCCACAAGGCAGTCAACGTTTAAAACAGAGAATTTAATGTTGTTGTAAATGTTACAGTAAAAATTTACTGAGAGGCGGCATCTCAGTAATTTCAGCTTCAGGAGCAAGTTCTATTTTTCTAAATGAAACCAAAAGTAGCCTTTAAAGGAATAAGAATAAACTTCAAAACTAACAATTGCTCATCGGAGTAACAACAAAATCATTTAGGTTTAAACAAAACTCACTAAATATGTTTAAGCAAAAATTTTCGTTAGAAGAAAAATTGTTTGAGCTTTTGAAAAATCTTTAAATCATTGATATTTATTTTATATTAAAATAACTTGTATTCAAAAAGCGAGTTTTCTTTTTCTTTATAAGAAAGTTTTGCGTAAAAGCGGGGTTGTAAGGGCATGGCGTCTGATGCCCTTACGTTAAAAATATAAAAATTATAAATTAAAGAAATAATTATTAATCAAACTAAAAATAGAAAAATTAAACTTTTCTTAATATCATTTATAAAAATAAATAGAAAAAATTTTGAATTTATATTTACACTTTAAAAAGTAAAAAATTTTAATAAAAAGAGGAAAAACATGGAGAACTGAAAAATTATCAAGAATTTTAAATGAATTAAATATTGATGGATTGTTTGTACAGACTTGTATAATCTTCGATATTTTACTGGGTTTACTGGAACAACTGAGTTGCTCTTGCGACAAAAATGAAAATTTTTTCTTTTTCGGATTTTTGATACAAGACGCAAGCGACTAAACAAGTTAGTGAAATGGGATTTGAATTCTGTGGAAGTCTCACGTGGTTCACTCAGACGAGTTGGAGAATATATAAAAAATTTAGGGCTAAAAATGTGGGATTTGAAGATGTGAATGTGTCATTTTCCTTTGTCAAACGATAAAAGATCATTTTTAAAAGTAGAATTAGTGCCAGTTGGAAATAAACTTGTAATGGAAAGAATGGAAAACTCAGAAGAAGAAATTGCACTTATTAAAAAGGCTGTAGAAATTAGTGATGTAGCATTTTCAGAGGCTTTAAAAATTATAAAGGAAGGCGTTTCTGAAAAGGAAGTTTCTTCATATATGGAATACATTCAGAAAACTAGATGCTGATGACGTTCATTTACTACAATTTTTGCCAGTGGATACTGTTCCAGCTATCTCTACTTTACGGAGTAGCTTCTGACATTCAAAAAGAAGAATTTATTACAATGGATTTTTGGGGCATATTATGAAGGGTATGTGTCAGATATGACAGAACTGTTTACTATGGAGACTAATATTTCTGATAGACACGTAGAAATTTATAATACTGTTTCTAAAGCACAAATATTGGGTATCAATACTATAAAAGAAGGAATAGTCAGATGATGTTGACAAAGTTGTTAGAAACTTTTTAGCTGAAAAAGGATATGGCAGTATTTTGGACATGGACTAGGACACGGAATCGGTGCTGAAATTCACGAATTACCTTACTTATCAAGCGCTTCACATATTGAACTAACAGAAAATATGGTTGTAACTTCTGAACCAGGACTTTAGTTTTTGACGGATGGTGGAGTTAGAATTGAAGATGACGTTATGAGTTAAGATAGCAGAGAAATATTAAATAAAAAGTAATAAGGAATTAATTATTTTTGCGTTAATTCTATTTTTCGATTTACATAACAAATTTATTACAAACTTCTTCCGATAAAAGATATAAACCTAATATTTTCAAATAATTAAAATATAATTTTCATTTTTAACAGAGTATAGCATAAAACTAATCTGACGTCGAGCATTTTTCTGTGCTGGCAAACTGTCTCGAGCATAGCGAGTTTTTGTCAGTGCAGAAAAATGTATAGACTAGCTATAGGTTGTAGGATGTGACACGAGCAATCCCTACGAAAATAAATAAAAATATAATAAAATCAGTAAAACTGTTATTAAACAAAATGATTCAATACTAAACTCATTAGAGAGAGGAATGTCCCATAAATTGAGACACTCCTTGTACAAATACATAAATAATGTTGGACACACTTCTTTCATGCTGTTTTGGAAATTGTGCACACCAGTGAAATATTGTTTTGGGATATTTTTGTTGATGTATCCTATTTTTCTTATAATTATTCAATTTTTATTATAATTATCGATAAAATCATCTTGAAAAATAGTTTTACTATTAATTTTGTAACTTTCCTTGCTTTAAAATATTGTGTGAGCAATTTTTCTTGAAAAACATAGGCCGGGATAAAGCAAAGTTTTCATTTTCAAAATAATTTGTCATAAATTTTGCTTCAAAGATATATTTATATATTTTGATAAATTATCCTGATTTTTATAATTGAATGATATATTTTTCTCCTGAGAAATTAACTATAGCCTGAAAAATCAAAAACTCAGCTCGCTGTGTCGCCGTTCACAAGATACGAGGCACACCATAACTTTTTCATTGTAACTTTTCACGCATTAATTCAAATGTAATTATTTCAAAAATCAAAAATTTCCTCATCTGTTTTTGATAGAATATCTATTAAATAGTCTACAAACTCATTATTATTTTTGGCTTTTTATGCGATATGGAACATATTTCCAAAACTCTTCACGTTTCATTTTAAGTTTTGTAGCAAAATTTCTTATAGACATTTTTGTCACACCTCTTTTCTCTTTTCCAACTTTTTATATTTCCATATTTTATTTTTATAAAAATCCACCCTCATAAATTCCATCTAATTTTTATTAATCTGACTCTAAACACTTTCAGGCATATTCAAACTTTGAGTAATAATGCAATAAATACAGCTGTAATCTTATTATCTCGTTTATTTCTAAACAGCCCTCCATCAGAATACGAAGCATCATTTTTCCTAAATTTATCCACACTTCCCTGATTCATATGAATATCATGCAACCCTTTCCCGTTCGCATAAAGCCTTCCAAACACAATCACTTCATAATCATCATTATTCATAGCCTGCACAACATTCTTCTCGATAACCCCAGTCAAATAAATACTTGTTACATCAAACCCTTCATCTGTATCATCTTTTTCGTGTGGAAAAAGTTTCATTCTACTATAATCCGAGATATAAATCCTTAGTGACATTCTGTAATACCATTTTTGCAACAGCATTTACGGATAAACTCTTTTCGTCAAATTATAATTCTCATCATATAAACTTCAAATTAAAGAAACAATCTCATTCATCTTCTCTCAAATACCCCAATATTAACCGCCAAATCAAATCTTTTTCTCCCATCATCCATCGCCACAATATGACAATGTGCCCTTTTATCAAAGTCGTACCATTTTATCTATAACTTTTCCTCGAAACATCATATTTTTTCCATATTTTCCCTTTACGCATACCTGAACTTTTACTTTTTCTCATTATAAGTATAACATATTTTTATGAAAGAAAAGGATTAGAATTTTACAACAAATTTTTAAAATTACAAACAAAAAATAACCGCTGTCTTTTTACAACAGATTATTTTAAGATTTTAATTTATTTTGAAGGAGCTAAAATATCTTTATCTTTGTTTGTTGAAGATTTTCTTTAACTCTTTTAATACTTCTGAACTAATTATATTAGATTGACTAAAATTTAACATCAAAACTTTCTTCAACCTTATCAGCAATAACTTGTCTTGAAGAGATTATTTA
>BNJU01004540.1_pt1 | contig 97672 bp, 133 predicted proteins | sample 8539281 | NCBI WGS metagenome assembly BNJU01 (sample SAMD00202456, study PRJDB9452) | human saliva metagenome | isolation source: human saliva | place: Japan | reverse complement strand
TTTCATGTATTGCTTGACATCTAGCATAAACAAAGATCCCAAGCGACTCCTCCTGACTGACAAATAATCATCATCCTTTTCTTCGAAACTATTTGCATACTGTGAAAGTGCGCCTTGATAAACTTCTTTGAAACTCAGAAGTCTCGCAGAGAGTTAACATACACTCAGGCAGCTCTAAAAGCCCGTATTAGAACTCCTACATACCATTTTATTATGCATACAAATGGCGCCACAATTCCATATACTCCTCATGGATTTTCTATCATCTAGCCTTTGCTATTACACCTCTTCTATAATTACGTCCTGGATTTACATAGAAGGACCTCTTTGAGTATATATATGGATGTATTTAATGCCCAGATTATTACCTCCACCATACCTACCCAAGATTTTTCCTCACTAAGCATACTTCAAACTTTATTAGACTCTCAACGCCTCCAAACGTAACAAGAATTATCCGTGGAATGGTTGTCAACCACAACAATAATATGCCCAACTAAACTATACTTTTCAATCAAACGTATAAAGGTTCTCTGGTACTGCCAGTCAATATAATTCAGTACCAAAACATCATTGCAAACCTCACCTCGGTCATGTCTCGTGCTCGGCAATACAATTAGCTAAATAAAACATCTCATTTTGAAATATAACATTCATCTTCTATCATTTTCATCTTTTTAAGTCTCGTTCACACAATTATCATTAAGCATATCTTTCATTAATATTCTGATAATACTATATAATTTATCTGCAAACTCCTTTATCGGGAGGATATGATACCTAAGCCTGGATTCATACAAACCCATTGCGACTTAAAGCTCTTCCTGGTTCAACTAACTCGAGGAATATGATATGTAATACCGTCATAGAATTTATTGATACGCGTATATTTCAGCTCCAGCTCCATGAAGATACACAGTACTATTTAAGATATTGGCTTCTTGATAGAAGTTTTCTCATCCGAATTAACATAGGCACCAGCAACTGGCATCATTTTGCAAATCCATTGGCTTTACAATATTCTTTATACTTTTTCCAATTCCGTGTACTCGTCACCATGATAAACAGCTATTGAACGAGGGTCATTTCTTTAATGCATCTAGGTTACTTCTTCTCGAACACATCTCATCAAACCGTCTCCAAACCACATTAATCCTTTTTATCTGATTTAAATTTATACAGATCCAACATCGTTTTCGATTAAAATTATGTGCAATTACACATTCATGACTAGGAAGAAATTCCTTTTAAAACCCCTGCTGATGATATAGAAGTCAAACGCACCATTTCTATTACCTTTTCCTCAATCAACAAATCAAAAAGGCATAATGTGTTCTGTAACTCATAAACTTATCATCACATATGTATTTACCTTTTCTTCCATAAGCAAATAATCTAGTAAAACTCTGACAACGCAGAAAGTGCACTATTCTATCATACTGATTCCTATCAAGATGCTGTATCAATCCATTTTCCTAAACCGACAAAATCAAAAGCTTTTGAACTTTACTTTCTTTCTTTAAGCTTCAGAAATTAATTATGGTTGTAGTACACATATTTCCATTGATAAGCTCAGAGATTACTCACCTGATTCCAAAATAAACGGTATAATTTAGTCCAGCTTTCTCACAAGACGCTCTATATATCTTGTTACATAAGGACACACTTAATATCCCCACAAAATACCAATGCACCATCTCATTCTCATGAAAAGGAAAATGAATCATCTTTCCCACTCCAAATCATATTTTTCTGGGTTAAAAGGCATCATCCCAGCCCGTGTAGCAGTGTTCGAAAATACCAAGTATTACCAATAAAAATCCACTCTCGTACAAACGGAAAATCTCATATATAAATTTTCTGCAGCCTCGTCTCTATTCTACATTACAAGAAAATCGGAAGTGTCACTTGAGGATATCTGTATAATCGTCTCTATGTAGTGGCATTTTTCTTCCATCTAGATAAAAGAAGCCAATTTGAGCTTGTCGATCATGAATCAAGTCGGTTGAAACGTAAACGAAAGTAGGGCTCTTCCATCAAAACATTTATAATCCGTACACACTTTCCCCAAGAAACTCTCATCATATAATCCCATGGATAAGTTAATTTTCTGAATAATGTAACCTCATATTTAAAAGCCTCCAAAATCTTCCTGTAAGCTCATCTCATCTCAGTTTCGATATTGTTTGAGTCCCACTCAAGCTTCTCTCTCTTTATCTGGATTACAACAATATGTAAGCACAGCCATGATTGCACTTTACACAAACTGTATGTGTGATTTATTCCAGTCTTTTTTTGTTTTTGGTGGTGTGTTTTTTGTTTTTGTTGTTTTTTTTGTTTGTTTGTTTGGTTTGTTTCATTGAATTTTTTATTGAACGTTTGTGGATTGTCCAACCAGCCTCTCGTGAAGAACCAGTTCTATAATCTAACTTAGACATTACAACATCAGATATAAGATTATGGGCTCATTGTCTTTGACATTTCTTCCTTACTTTATATAAAGAAATGAATCCCTTTCCACCTTTACATGCCTCTTCCCTAAACTATATTATCTACAATCGAAAACTATTTGTCCATTCTCCGTATACATACCCTCTGGAACATCGCTCCCAAGAGCACATAAGCAACTTCACAATTGGATTGTATGATTACTGAAGCTTATATGATCAACTGATATTTCTCCATTACCACTGGCATATAACAGTTACCCTCACTATTTACTTTTTGCATTTGGATTAGCTCGTTACATCAATCAGTACATTGATCCACAAGCAGATGCGTCCAGCACCAGAGGAGACAGATCGACCACCTACCTCTAACCTCCAGTTGTTTCTTTGTTTTTATGCACTAGACCGCCATAATCCGTCTGCATATCCAAGAGGAAGCGTAGCCACCTCTGACACTACGATTAGCCCTAAATTTCTTCCAACTAACTGCAATCGCCTGGATGAATAATCTTAATTTGATCGATAATCGTCTTTAATCCCATTAATGGTTGAAGCGTTCTCCCCGGATTTTTCAAGCATCTTGACGAAGTGCATGTAAGACCATATAAACACTCCAGCTCTCACCATATCCAGGCATATCCGGATAATCCTTCAACATCCTGCACTGTCTCGCACAATGTCGAATCATTAATTCCTCTAGATAATGTATAGGAATCTCAGACAATTTTCGAAACTGTTCATATACGTATAGTCTCTACCACTATCACCTCTTACATCAGCAGAGGGCAAAACTGAGTAACATCCTCTGCCTCTAACCCTAGTGTAAACGACAAACTTCAGCCACTGATTTAAGTTCTGACTCAACACATCGAAAACCACACGTCCTAGCATACCAGTATCAAAGTTTATCATGAATTTTTAACATTTACATTCTTTGCTGAGACGCATTGAAATGACAAATTTCTCTACCATAATCAAAACGAATATACACACTGACTAACTTGATACTTTGCCAAGTCAACTGCACAACATGGATTAGTATATCCTAAAAATTAGAATTGAATATAAATCCCTCCATTTCAGTTGAATAGCTTCCTCATATTAGAAACCGCAAGATAATCCCGCCCCCTAGCTTTTGCATACACCGAAAGCTGTACAGCACCATGTCCATATCCATTTGCTTTTAACTACACAGCATAATTTAGTATCTTTTACTAAGTTTAGAACGTATACATCTAAAATTATGCTTAGCTGCATCTAAATCAATGTTTGCCTCAAGTTCTTTTTGAAAATGGTTGAAGTTTCATTCTTTTACCTTCTTCACATATATCTTTTCTTATATAATCCAAATATCATATTTCGCCCTGTATTACGCAGTAATTGATTCTGTCTTTCTGCTTCTCTGTACAACTTATAATGCCAAAAATCATAGTTTTGATGTGTGTGTACTTATCGAACCCACTCTACCTCTGCGATAACAAGCTAATTCCTTCATCTAATAAAAAGCAATCCGCTCTATGACTAACTTTCAACCACATGGCGTAATCATTATTTTTCCTTATATTCTGCAACTTGGATTAATCCAATCACCACTTTATCGTACATAACTGTTAAAACATCCAGTACCAGCAGTAATTGAAAATCCTATTTTACTAATGCGTTTAGGTATCCAGTAACCATTACAATCGCCTTTTTCTTACTATGACTATCTATTTCTAGGGTAACGAGTATAAGAAAAAGTGATACCCATTCTTTTTCCATGAAAGCAATCTGCTTTTTCAACTTATCAGGCATCCACAAATCATCTGAATCCAAAAATGCCATCCATCTTCCCTTTGCTTCACAGAAGTGCACTGATTTCTGCTTACTGCTAGCTCCACAATTCTTTTTATTCTTCAGGTATTTAATTCTTTTGTCTTTTCATAAATGACTCGATAATTTTATCAGTCTCGTCTGTCAGAACAGTCATCCACACATAATCAGTTCCCAATCTGAATATGTCTGATCTAAAACTGATTTTATAGAATCTGCAATATATTTCCCTGTATTATACGACGGCATAATAATGGATACAGTACCAGCCATATTGATCTCATCCTTTTCATCTACATGTCGAACTCTTCCATTTTTAAAAAGAGCTTTGTATTTTATGTATACCACCAATAAATCTTATCCTTTTAATTAACTCCTCTAAAAGCGAAACAATATATTTATAACCCATTTAAATCCTGGTCTATAGATTATATTCAAACGACAATATGCTTTGCGAAATTGAAAGTACTTTTTCTAAATAGTCCTGAAAAAGCTGTTTCATGTTGGATGCTTCTGGAACCATCACAAACATATCCACCGGATTTAAAAATCTTCATGATCAGTTAATATTTTTGAATACAATTGCCGCATTGATAGCTAGTTTTTCCTTATTAGGATATGTTTTTAATACCGTAAAATCTATAAATTACCATTTCGTTCTAAACGAGCGCAACCGCACAAAGAACAATCTTCGTGAAAATGCCCTGTATTGCTTTATAATCCCTCACAGTTACTGATATACTCAATAAAGGAATCGTGATCAATATTTGGTCTATAGGAATCTGGATATTTTTGAATATGCCGAAATGGTTATTTGATAAAAATCTTCTGCAAAAATCCTTACTATTTATTTCTCTTTACATCAAAATTTAGGTTCCCTTTGTTTATTCTCATATCTACGTTTACTTTTCAGTAGATATATCAAAAGGAGAACTTTGATTACATACCACCAATCAGTCTCTTTATTTTACAATCCCAATCTGAAGCCCATCTCGCTATTAAGATAATTTCTATCGAGTCTCCAGATAGATCCGTCTTTATCGGGGTTGTATTTGCTGGTTCATGTGGAGCAGTACTTGAATTGCAGCATGTTGATAACTTCTCCACCCCTTTGATTTCCATAAACAAATCTCCAATCTATTTTTAGTAAGATGTTTCTTGCTTTTTCCTGAAGAGATTCATACTCTTCCTACTAACCTTCCCATCTTTTAACAATGCATCTCCATAGTCTAAAGATGTGGCATTTTTCGCCATCAGTAATACCTTCCTGTCTAATAATTGCACTTTAATTGTTTCAAAATTAGCTTAACATCATTTATAAAACTAATTTTTCTATATATTTCAAATCCCAATAAAATTTTTCTCTCCCATGTAATAGCATTTTCTTCCCTAACCTGTGCCAATCCAGATAGCCCAGGTTTTATAGTGCATGTCGTCTCTTTGCTCATCCGTCATAAAAACCATATCTCTAATGTTGAGGTACAGTACTCTATAAGACCTATATCTCCCTTTAAAATATTGAATACCTCTAACAACTCATCAAGACTTGTGCTACGAAGAGTACGTCCAAATCGCCCCAGCCTTTTGCTCATCTGGCAACAAATTTCCATTCTTATCTTTCTTATCAGACATAGTTCTGAATTTGTACATGTTAAAAATTCGTTCTCTCCTGTTTTAGAATCTATAATGCCATACTCGCGGTTGCTTAAATACAACTGGACCTCCCATTTTAAGTCTTACAAGTACAGCAACAATAATAAATAACCATCCAAAGATAATAATTGCCAAAGGGCAAGGTGATATCTAATATGCGCTAATATATCTCTCGTAAAACTCTTTTTAATATACATATCTGCAAAATACCTCTTTATCGTTAGTCTCTTTTAAAAGATCTCGTATAAACCTTTATCTTGCACATCGTCAGTATTGCATCATATCTGTTTGCGATTATTGCATCGCTTTGACTCTTAAATTCCCTGCAGGTTATTTACGACTCGACTGCCAAAAATGTTGTCCCATCATCCAATGTTGGCTCAAATACGATAACCCTGTTCCCTTAGCTTTAATACGCTTCATCACTCCCTGAATAGAACTCTTTGTCGGAAATTGTCACTGTTTACTTCATTGTCAGTCTATCATACACCTATAATGACATCCCTTTCTTTTTCTGATTATAATTATATCCATCAGAATAACTGTACAACCTGCTTTCAGCAAAATTCGATCCGCAACAAAATCCTTTCTCGTCCTATTACTCTCACAATAGCCTGAACTCAAATTCTCGGGAACATCCTTATAATTTGCCAAAAGCTGTTTTGTATCCTGCGCTAACAACCCCCATAACCAAAACTTCGGATTATTAAATAATCTCCAATGCGCGGATCTAAGCTAACGCCTCTGATTATGTCTGCAGTCGAAAGCCCTTTCATCTCAGCGTATGTATCCAACTCGTTAAAGTAGCTAACTCTTAGAGCAAGATAGGGTGTTTGCAACAGTTTCACCGCCTCCGCTTCTGCTAGCCCATATGTAGAATTTCAATATCTTCTATTTCAGCTCCTTCAGCAAGTAGTTTCCCAAAAGTGCCAGCTGTCATCTCTTGTTGCATCATCACTCCCTCACAATTATCCTACTTGGATACAAGTTATCATATAAGTACCTACCTCTCTTAGAAACCTCGGGGAGAAAAGGATGCGATCTGGTACAAAATTTCTCTCGCATTTTAGCGGTATACCCGACCGGAATCGTGACTTTTAATTATCATAAAAGCCTTATCATTGCAATTAACCACCTCTCGATGACATCTTTTCAACCGCCGAACAATCAAAGAAGTTTTTGTTCGGATCATAATTGGTTGGAAACCGCATATTACAAAGTCCGCTTCCTTGTACGCCAACGATTCATCCATAGTAGCCGTAAGATTTAGTTTTCTTTTTCCTACTTTTACTCCCGAGAAATACTTTTCATGTGTAATTATCCTGTATAGGCGAAATAAAAATGATTTATTTGTTCTACCTTTCCTCAGGTACTCATATCAACTGCCATCACCTGATTCTGCTGTGACAACAATACCGCTAATGATAATCCAACATATCCTGATCCCAGCAACAGCTATATCCATAAGGCAAGTCCTCCATTCTGTCATATCTGCAATAAGAATATATTTGAGTTATTCAAAGCAAGCTCTTGCAACTTCAATAATTCTTTCCTGCTCTTCTTCCGTCATTTTATTATCCGAAGGTAAACACAGCCCTCTTTGAAAGATATCCGCCTGGACATCTACTATTTCTCCTTCATCAATATAGGCATTTGTCCCACCGCGTCCATTACCCTGACGTGTTACAATGCATTCATCTCGGTAAATCGGCTGCATATGCATCGGTTTCCAGATGGGACGACTTTCTGCATTAATTGCCGAAAGCATCTCTAGTGATTTCTTTGCGGATTTGTTTTTTCCTTCTTGAGACTGGTATAATACTCCTCTCCCTCGTGACAATCGGAGACATTGCCTCTTTATCAATCAAAAGACAGCTGAGCCAGAAATTAGGCACACTATTCTCTGCATCATAAGGGTTCATCGTAATGGGTAAGTCTTTAAGTCCTTCCTTGTATCTTCTATAAATCTCTCTTTTTCTTGCAATATGCTCATCCAGATAAGGAATTTGTCCTCGTACTACTCCGGCTATTACATTAGACATCCGATAATTATATCCAATTTCTTCATGCTGATACCATGGAGCATCTTCTCGAGACTGGGTACTCCATTTTCTTACCTTATCTGCATCGTCTTTGGAATCTGTTAAGAACATTCCACCGGAAGAGCCTGTAATGATTTTATTGCCATTAAAGCTAATGGCATTATAGTCACCAAAAGTCCCGGTTTCTTTTCCCTTATAGCTTGCACGCAAAGGATTCTAGTTGCATCCTCAATAATGAGAGCATTGTGTTTTTGGGCGATTTAAAAATCTCGTCCATCTTTCCGGGAGTTCCATAAAGATGAGCCAGTACGATTAATTTCACATCCGGATAAAGTGAAAAAGCTTTTTCTAAAGTTAGGGATCCATGTCCAGGTATCCTGTTCCGTATCAATAAAGATAGCCTCTCCATCCTCATATATACCACAGGATCTCACGGACGCATCAGGTTAAATCGGAACAAAAGACTTTTCTTGCCTTTTAACGTTCTTCATGTGGTCTTGCCTCGTCCGTAAAGTTTCTCTCCGGCAAGCTTTGTTGCAAGATGAAGCGCTGCCGTTCCTGCAGAGAGCGCAACCGCATAGCGGCATCCTATTCTTTCTGCAACCTGTCTCTCCACCTCATTGATATTCTTCCCTACAGTAGACATCCAGTTGCTCCTCTAAAAGCCTCTTTCATAAATTCCAGCTCTTCTCCATGCATAGTAGGAGAGCTTAGCCAAACTTTCTTTTCAAAAGGCTTTATGCCATCCAGTGACTTCATTCTTGAACACTCCTTTTTTCTATTTCCGCCGGCTTATAGGTTCCCACAATGTCCTTTACCATCTCCCGGATATCGTCCTTATTCTTATAAGCCGCTTCCATTAAATCATCTACTTTTCCAAGGAAGTCATCACTATCGAAGCTCAGGGGCTTTTCCGATATGAATACGCTCATTGGCGGTGTTCTGAAAGCCCCTCCTCCGCCATTAGCTTTTTCTTCGTATAGCTTTTCTCCCGGACGAAGTCCGCTGTACTGTACTTTAATGTCGATATCCGGCTTAAATCCGGAAAGGCGAATCAGGTTTCTGGCTAGGGTATCAATTTTTACCGGGCTTCCCATATCTAAGACAAAGATTTCTCCCCCCTTAGCGAAGGTTCCTGCCTCTAAGACAAGCTTTACCGCCCGGAATGGTCAGTCAAAAATAACGAATGATATCCGATGGGTTACCGTTACTGCTCCGCCCTTTCAATTTGCTTTTTGAAGATGGAATAACGGAGCCGTTGGAGCCCAATACATTTTCCGAAACGCACCGCCACGAATTCCGTCTGGATATCCTGAACACTGCCCCTGTGCCGTCTTTTATCTGCGTTCTCCATACCCTTATGGGTGAAGAGCTGGGGAATGTCCTGCACTCTGCCTGCCTTAATCTTATTGTCAGCTCACTGATAACTCATTTCCTGCAAAGCCTTTTGCTGGCTCCCATGATATTGGCAGGATTTCACCGCCTCATCTCGTGAAATCAGCACAAAGCGCTTTACAGCCGCTTCACCATTGCTCTGCATAGGCGGTTTTGTAGGTTCCCAAAAGCATTATTCTTAATGCTTTCTGCAGGGGCTGTCCTCCATCAAGGGCACATGCTTGCGCGCCGCCGCATGGTAAACGATTTCCGGTCTGTACTCCTGAAAAATCTGAAACATTCTCCGGGAGTCTCACGGAGCCAATCAAGACCAACAGATCCAGTTCCGGAAAATTTTTCCCGTAGCTCCAGTTGGATATTGTAGGCATTGTTCTCGTAGATACCGAAGATAATCGCTTCTTCGGACTGTGACCTGCAATCTGCCTGCAAAGCTCCGAGCCGATACTGCCTCCTCCGCCGGTGACCAATACTGTCTTTCCGTTAATAAAGGAAAATACCTCCCGGAGATCCACCCTGATCGGGTCTCTTCCCAGCAAACTCTCCACGGAGACCTTTCGCATGGCGCTGGCACTGACCTGTCCGGTAACCAGCTGGTCACATTCCGGAAGGTTCTTCAGCTACAGGTGGTTTTCGTTACGAGATTTGCAGAATATCTCTTCTTTGAGAAACCGTAGCGGAAGGAATCGCCAGGAAGATTTTTGTCCACGGCAAATTTTTCCACCGCCTCCAAAATGCTTCTCTTCCTCCCACAACAGGGATGTTGTCAATCAGTCTTCCCCATTTGTTTTTGTTGTCATCGATAATACAAACTACCGCCCCGTCCACTTCTCCGGAGCGTTGAATGTCACGAATCAGCATTTGTCCGGCAGAACCTGCTCCAATCACCATAATCCGATGATGGCTTTTTCTTGTTATTGACCTTTCGGAGAAGCAGGATATAGCGATAGAGAAAAGCGAATGCCCAGTACCGCCAGATACTGTAAAATTGCCCCGATGACGTAGTAGGAAATGGGCATTCTTCCCCACAAGAGCGTGATGCCGATGATATGAAACATGGAGCAAATGACGGTGGCCATACTTACCCGAAGGAGCTCGGAGTAACTGGCAAAGCGCCAGATGCTTTTATAAAAGCTTTAAAAACCAAAAACCGCCAGTGACCCTAGAATGTAGAAGGGAAGAAACGCTTTCCAACGTTCTATATATATCGTGTCAATGGTGCTAGTAGGTAATCATAGCGAAGCTGGCAAAGGCAATCAAATAGGAAAAAGCTGAGGGCAAGGAATCATAAAGCATCAGTCCCAAAGCAATGATATGCCAATCGTTCTAATCGAAAGCTCCTGCCTTTTCTTTTCTCGTTGGGGTACTTTCCATCTTGATTATCTATATTCTCGCTAGACATCTTGTCCTGAGTATTTTCCATGAAGAATGATTTCTCCTATTGCGTTACAGTCCTTGTACGTGTTGTTAAAAAGTTCTGTCTGCTCTTTTTTTCTCGGGCGATGAGACGAAAAACCTTGTTTCTTGCTCTAGGTATTTCTTCCCGCTCCGGTAAATTCTGGATTCTTCTTCCTACGCAGTGAAGGGAAAGCTCTCTCCGGCTGCACGGTGACATCCTCCACCGTCTCCTCTCCCCTTGGTGATTACATAGCGTACGCCGTATTTTGGAAGAAACTTCCATAGCTGTCGTCTGTGGACTTTACTATAGCGGAAAATCCTGTACCGCCGCCGCATTGGAAATCTCCTGCATCAGCTGATCCAGGAAAATGGCAGCCTCATTGCTGACATTATCCACTATCTCTGCATGAACTCCACCATATGGGTATCATTACTCCGGAAATCGTCAGATTCTTTACGATAAAGGAAGTCCTCAGGATCCATGCTATCTATCACATCGTCGGAAATCTGGTCGAAATCGATAAGAATGACCTGATCAGCAGCTGCTGTGGTTAAATTTGGAGCAGAATTCGCTCCGTACTTGGGTTTGCAGGAAACAAGAAAAATAATGCCAAAAAGGCATAATAAAAATCCTCTCTATTCAACATGATAACTCCTTAAAAATTAATTTTTCTATATATTTCTTTTATCTTATATGCTAAAGCAGTATAGCATTGAACAGACTTTTAGCAATTCTTTTATGACTTAAGTTTTTCTTGTTTTCTGTATATAAAAAGACGTATCCCCTGGAGGAATACGCCTCCTTTTTATCTATTACTTTCTTGGATTCTTAATCTGCGCCTGTGCTGCAGCAAGACGTGCTACCGGCACACGGAAACTGGAGAACAGGAAACGTAATCCAGTCCGATATCGTGGCAGAACTCAACGGAAGAAGGATCTCCACTGTGCTCACCACAGATTCCTACGTGTAAGTGCGGACTTTACAGGCTTTCCTAACTCGATAGCCATCTTCATCAGCTTTCCCACACCTACCTGATCCAGCTTAGCAAATGGGTCAGACTGAAAAATCTTATTGTCATAGTAAGCATTCAGGAACTTTCCTGTCGTCTCTGGAGAATCCGAAGGTCATCTGAGTTAAGTCGTTGGTTCCAAAAGCAGAAGAAGTCTGCATTCTTCGCAATCTCATCCGCAGTGAGGCAGGCTCTTGGGATTTCCACCATGGTTCCTACCTGGTATGCAAGATTTACGCTACTCTTCTTGATTTCCTCATCAGCAGTCTCTACAACCACCTTCTTAACAACATTGAACTCCTTCACTTCGGAAGTAAGAGGAATCATGATTTCGGATTCATCTTCCAATCAGGATGCTTCTTCTGTACGTTGATTGCCGCACGTGATAACTAGCCTTGGTCTGCATAACGGCAATTTCAGGATAGGTACTGAGCAAGACGAAGTCCCTGTGTCCCATCATCGGGTTGAACTCTGCAAGGAAGTGATGATGTCCTGATTTCTGTACGCTCTTGTTCTTTGCCCTTAGCCAGCTTTCCTCGATTTCCTCTTCCTCCTGTGGAACGAACCCGTGAAGAGGCGGGTCTAAGAAACGGATGGTAACAGGATTGCCCTCAAGTGCCCTCTATAGAGTGCCCTCGAAAGTCTCCTGCTGGTAGGGAAGAATCTTCTAATGCTTCTTCTCTCTCTTCCTTTGGTGTCGGATACGATCATCTCACGGAAAAGCGAAGATTCTCTCCGGATCGAAGAACATATGCTCTGTACGGCAAAGTCCGATTCCCTCTGCACCAAGCTTCCTTGCCTTTCTTAGCATCCTGAGGAGTATCTGCATTGGTACGAACGGCAAGCTTTCTATACTTGTCAGCCCAAGCCATGATTCTTCCGAACTCTCCGGCAATGGAAGCATCCACGGTAGGAATAACGCCGTCATAAACATTTCCGGTAGAGCCGTCTACGGAAATGTGAAGTCTCCTCGTGGAAGGTCTTTCCGCCTCAAAGTGAACTTCTCTTATTTGCCCTCGTCCATGACAATGTCGCCAAGTCCGGATACACAGCAGGTTCCCATTCCTCTTGCTACTACTGCAGCGTGAGAAGTCATACCGCCACGAACGGTCAGGGATACCCTGAGCCACCTTCATACCGGTGATATCCTCAGGAGAAGTCTCCAAACGAACCAGGATCACCTTTTTCTCCACGTGTGTGCCCAAACTTCCGCATCGTCAGCTGTGAACACAACCTTACCGCAAGCAGCCCGGGAGATGCTGCCAAGTCCCTTTCCAAGAGGAGTAGCTGCCTTTTAATGCCTTCTGGTCAAACTGTGGGCTGAAGAAGGGTATCCAAGTTACGAGGATCAATCATAGCAACTGCCTCTTCCTCGGTACGCATTCCTTCATCTACCAAATCACAAGCAATCTTTTTAATGCGGCTTGAGCGGTTCTCTTACTATTTTCTGGTCTGCAACATATACAGCTTTCCCGTGCTCTACGGTAAACCTCATATCCCGCATATCTCTATAGTGCTTCTAAAATCTGACAAACTTCGTAAACTGCTTTGAAAGCCCTCAGGGAACTTCTGCTCCATCTCATTGATGTGCATAGGGAGTACGAACACCGGCTACTACGTCCTCTCCCTCAGCATTGGTTAAGAACTCACCGAACAATCCTTTGCTCCTGTTCCGGGTCTCTGGTCAATGCCACACTGGTTCCGCAATCGTCACCCATGTTTCCGAAAGCCATGGACTGTAGCCGTTAACAGCGGTACCCCAAGAGTATGGGATGTCGTTATCTCTACGGTAAACGTTGGCTCTGGGTAAGTCCCAGCTTCTGAATACCGCCATGATAGCGCCGTAGAGCTGCCCTTAGATCGGAGGGGAAGTCGGAACCAATCTTGGACTTGTACTCTGCCTTTCAACTGCTCTAGCTAACTCGTAAGTCCTCTGCCGTAAGGTCAACGTCCTGTAACGCCCTTCTTGCCTCTCATTTCATCGATAAGCTCCTTCGAAGTACTCTTTTCCTACTTCCATAACCATACATCGGAGTACATCTGGATAAATCTTCTGTAGCAGTCCCAAGCCCATCTTTGGATTGTTGGACTCTCTCAGCCAAAAACTCTAACAACATCTTCATTTAAACCAAGGTTCAAGATGGTATCCATCATACCCGGCATGGAAGCTCTCGCCCGGAAACGAACGGACACTAATCAATGGATTCTCGTGATCTCCAAACTTCTTCCTGTAATCTTCCATCTTAGTGATGTGTGCATCGATCTGCTCACGAATCTCGTCATTGATCGTCTTGCCATCCCTCATAGTACTGTGTACAGTTTCCCGGTAGTAATGGTAAATCCTCGAGGAACCGGTAAACTGATCTTGGTCATCTCCGCCAAGTTCGCTCCCTTTACCACCCAAAAGCTCACGCATGCCTGCATCACCTTCTTTGAAAAAGGTAAACCCATTTTTCTTGCCATTGTGCATCCTCCTTAATCGATTAGGGAAAATGGAAAAATCATCTCCTGTCATTTGAAGTAATTGTCAGATTGTTCTGTGATAAAATACTGAAAATCATACCTCGTCATTATAAAACAAGAATAAAATGATAGTAAAGGCGGAAACAGGTAAATTCAGCTAAAAATCAGAGATTCTCACAAACTACTACATAAACCCAAAAATCGCTTTTAAAAGTATAGGAAATAAACAAGAAAAAGAGCGTTAAATAGAGAATTTGTAATTATTAGCTCACTTTTCCGCATAGTTATTTTATGACACAGGGCATGTGAGCCTCAGGGTACTGCATGAAAAACAAAGATACTGCAGTTTTTCGCTTAAGTACCCCTGCATGAAGGCGAGCTTAGCGGAGCGTGCCCCGTGAGCAAAGTGACTATGTCGGAAAGTTGTAGGATTACAATACATATGTTACATCACAACTAAATAATAAAACGGAAGCACCTGTCTTGTGTTAAAGCTAGATCACCACAAAATAACAAACATAAGGAGGGCTTCCGCTGTGGCTACTATAACACAAGATATGCGTTTTAGACTATCTCATTCATTATTCTGAAAAAAATATGGGGTATCAAAGGCTGCAATGAAGTATCGTGTTAATCGACAGTATATCTATCGCTGGCGTAACTCGATATAACGGCTCTATTGATTCATTACGAAATCAATCTCGCCGTCCACATCATCATCCTAACCAGCATACTTTAGAAGAGCCAGTTAATTGCTGATATGCGCCGAAGAAACTCCCTATACAGGACTTGTTGTCTTCTGCAAAGCTCATGCAAAGAGGCTATAAACGCTCTATAGCAGGGCTTTTATCGTATTCTTCGAAGGCAAGGAATTATGGCTGATAAACTTCCTAATCCCAAGTATGTTCCAAAGCCCCTACGAGCAAATGCATTACCCCGGAGAGCGTATCCAAATCGATGTAAAATTTGTTCCTGCTGTATGCTTAGTGAATGAAGCAAAAGGGCAGAAATTCTATCAATACACTGCTATTGATGAGTTCTCTCGATGGCGATATGTAGAAGCTTTTGAAGAGCACAGCACCTATTCTTCTGCTGTGTTTCTTGAGCATCTCATTAAAGCATTCCTATGCCTATAGAGTGTGTACAAACAGATAATGGAGCAGAGTTCACTAAACGATTCACTTCCACTAAAGAAGAGAATCTAACGCTATTCCAAAAACGTCTAAAAGAACATGGAATTGTCATAGCAAATACGCCCATTTACTCCAAGACATAACGGTAAAGTGGAACGCAGTCACCGTAAAGACAATGAAAGATTCTATGCTTCACACACCTTCTATTCCTTTGAAGACTTTTCAAAACAATTACAGCTATACAATAGAAGGGATTACAATCTGTTTTATGAGACCTTTAGGATGGAAATCTCTAGTACCATCCTAAAGGAATTTATTCAGTGGGTGTAACATATGTTTGACAAACCCACAGAGCAAAGTGACTATGTCGGAAAGTGCTCTTGACTCTACGGATTCTCATTTAACGACTCCTTTTTCTATTTCCTATGCTTTTAAAGCGATACCCCACACCCCAGATTGTCTCTCGATGTATTGAGGTTTCACTGCATTTTCCATCTCAATCTTCTCACGAAGCTTCTTGATATGTACGGTAACGGTGGCAATATCGCCGATGGACTCCATTTTCCAAATCTCCTGGAACAGCTCTTCCTTGGTGTAAACCCGGTTGGGATGGGCCGCAAGAAAGGCCCAAAGGTCAAACCTCTGGAGGTAAAGCGCACTCTCCCCATTTACAAATACTCTCTCTGGCGGTGGTATCAATCTTTAAGCCCCTGATTTCAATGATTTCACTTTTCTTCCTTGCCGCTGTCTCTGAGTCTTGTATATCTTGCCAAATGAGCTTTCACTCTACCACCAGCTCACTGGCGGAGAAGGGCTTAATACATAGTCATCCGCCCCAAGGCCTAATCCTCTGATTTTATCGATATCGTCTCTTCTAGCGGAAACCAGCAGAATGGGGATATCCTTCTTGCTTCGCACCTCTTGGGTAATGGAGAAACCGTCTCTTCCCGGAAGCATCAAATCCAGAATCAGAAGGTCATACTTCCTTCCAGCGCCTTCTTCAAGTCCCCTTTTCTCCGTCTCCTCGGTTCCACCTGAAAGCCGGACAGTTCCAAATAGTCTTTTTTTCCAGTTCTGCAAATGGAGGCTTCATCCTCCACAATCAAAATTTTCTTCTTCTTCCATAGACTTTCCTTTCTTGCTTCTCTATTTTTCTTTTTCCTTTTTCTTCTTTTTGGAAATGTTTTACCTACCTTAGTGGTTTCTTGTTTGAGGAAAACATTTTCGTAATACAAAATGAATACTTGTTCCCTCTCCCAATTCACTTCTCCGCCCAGATTCTGCCACGCCGCTATCTTCGATAATCTTCTTCACAATGGAGTACCAATGCCGGAACCGCTGGTTTCGTATTTCTGGCGGCATCTGTTCGGAAAAATCTTTCAAAAATATTGTAAAATCTTTTTCGATTCCCTTCCGTTATCGGAAATCTCCACTCCACGAAGTTCTCGCATCGGAGAGCAATGAAACGAATCTTCGGATCCTTCTTATCCATATACTCTAATGGCATTGGAAATGATGTTGTTCAGTACCTTTCTAAGCTGCTCCGGATCCGCAATCACCTCCACGGATTCTTCCAGCAGAAAGTCCGTTTCAAACCGGTAGCCCATGGCATCCAGGTCCATAGACACCTCCACACTGAAATCCTGAAAATATTCCAGGGCGGGGAGCTGGCAAAAATGATAGGGAATCCTGTTGGTTTCTATCTTGGCATAATAATTCAATTCATCAATCAGACGATTCATCTCCACCGCCTTATGGTAAATGGTTTGGATGTATTTTCGTTTCTTCTCCTCGGTGGAGGCTACCCCGTCCAGAATTCCCTCCGCATAGCCTTTGATAGAGGTGATGGGAGTCTTTAAATCATGGGCAATATTGGTGACAAGCTCCCTGTTTTCCTGCTCATCCTTTAACTTTTCTTCCTGATTCTGCTTTAGGCGAATCCGCATTTTCTCAAAGGCCTGGGTCAGCTCTCCAAACTCATCGTGGCTTTCCGCCTCCAGACTGAAGTCCAAGTCTCCGTCTCCAATGCGCTTCGCCGCATTTTTCAGCTCATCCACAGGCTTTACAATACCGTTATAGATCCAAGCGATAAAAATAATCCCGCAAAAATCAGGATAAAAACTCCCTGTCCTATACGAAGGATTCCCAGAAAGGAGAGATAAAACAAGAGGATGGGCAAAAGGGTGGTTACCACAAATCCTACTGCCACGCGCCCCATAAGTCCTATGGGTTTCATAGTCTCCTCCTTCCGTCAATCCTTATTCTATTGCACAATTATGCTGTTTCCTGTTTAGCGATTATGATTTTCAATGCAGTCCGCTTCTTCATGATAACTGCTTCTCAGATTACGCTATTCTATATTACTATTTTTTTAATTTTTATCCTAATTGTTTCTTGGAAAAGTCTATATGGAAGCAATTACCATATCCATGTCGTAGTACTTGTACTCTCCCAATCGTCCGCCGAAAAAGTACCTTTTCTTCCTTCTCTGAAAGCGCCCTTGTACCGCTGATACAGCCTGGTTTTTCTCATCATTTACCGGATAATAGGGTTCCTCCCTTCTTCCACTCTGCACTGTATTCCTTGGAAATGATGGTGCTAGGAATATCTTTTCCTTCCAAGTCCTTTCCGAATGTAAACCACTTATGCTCAATAATTCGAGTATAGGGACTTTCTTCATCAGTGTAATTCACCGTGGCATTTCCCTGATAATTTCTATAGGAAGCTCTTCCACCACGAAATCCACCTTCCTGTATTCCAACTCTCCCAAGGAATACTCGTAAAAGGCATCAATAGGACCGGTAAATACAATCTTCTCCGCCTTTTCCATCCACATTTCCCTATTCTCAAAAAAGTTTTGAGACAGTTCCACGGGGATATCGGAAAGAATATTTTCCACCAGCTTGGTGTAGCCTGCCTTGGGAATTCCCCTGATATAGGGCGTTAAAGTAGTTGTTATCATAGGTTAGACGTACCGGAAGTCTTTTGATAATGGAAGCCGGAAGATCCTTACAATCCCTGCCCCACTGTTTTTTTGTATAACCCTTAATCAATTTCTCATAGATTTCCCTTCCCACCAAAGAAATAGCCTGCTCTTCCAGGTTCTTCGGTTCGGTGATTCCTGCCGCCTTTCGCTCCGCCTCAATTTTTCTTTCGCTTCTTCCGGACGGATTACTCCCCATATCCGATTGAAGGTATACATGTTAAAGGGCAGGGAATAAATCTCCCTCTTATAATTGGCTATAGGGGAATTGGTAAAGCGGTTAAACTCCGAAAAGCGATTCACATACTGCCAAACCTCTTCATTATTGGTATGGAAAATGTGGGCCCCATAGTGGTGAACCATGATGCCATTTTTCTCGTAGCTGTAAACATTTCCCTCGATATGATTCCTTTTGTCAATGACCAGAACCTTCTTTCCCCGTTCCTTTGCCTCTCTAGCAAAAACAGCGCCAAAAGTCCTGCACCCACTACCAGATAATCAAACTCTCGCCATCTATTCCTCCAATCTTGTCTCGAACTGTACACTGTTCCCTATTTTACCAAAGCTTTGGGAAGAACGATAGCGGAAAACAAGTCAACTGACAAAATCTTTACTCTATTAGTCGCTAAACAAAAAACCAAAAAGAAAGGAGGACCTTAGTCCTCCTCCAATCCCTCTAAGGTTCTATGCAATAATTTCTTCAATACCTGCATCTCTTCATCGCTTAGAGAAATGCATGACCGCATTCCCTCCGGAATGGACAGGGCTTTCTGCTTTAGTGCCTCTCCTCTGCACTACTGCGACACAAAGCGCTCTCTCATCCTCCTGATTGCGAGAGCGTGTGAGTAATCCTTTTTGCTCCAATCTTTTTCAAAAGGGGCGTCAGGGTTCCGAATCCAGATATAAAGCTTCTCCCAGATCCTTTTACCTGCACTTTTTTCTCCCAAAGCACCATCATGGCAATATATTGCGTGTAGGTCAGATCCAGCGGATCTAGAAATGGCTTATATTTTCTTGTGACCTCCTTGGCACAAGCATAAAGGGGAAAACAAAGCTGATTTTCCAGTCTCAAACTTAAGTCGCGATCTACTTTCATTTATAGTCCTTTTTCGTTGATATAGCTTACTGCTGCAAGTCCCTGCTACGGCACTGTCGGAAGCCGCTGTTGCCAGCTGGCGGATAGCCTTGGTTCTGCAATCTCCTGCGGTGAAAATGCCGGGAGTCTTGGTTAAGGTACTTTCCCCTGCAGAAATGTATCCCTTACCGTCTAATTCTACCAAGTCGGAAAATGCCTGATTATCCGGTGCCTGTCCGATACCACAAACTAAACCGTCCACCTTCAGGGTTCTCTTCTTCCATCCTTGTTCGCCACTACAACACCGGTCAAACCGGAGGCATCACTTTCCAGTCTCTTTACGGTGGAATTCAAAACCAGTTCCACATTGGGCTTTGCAACCAAAACGATCTACTTCCGCCTTGTCCGCTCTGAAATTCATCTCTTCTGTGAATCACATAAACCTTTCTGCACATAGTCGGAAAGGAAGGTAGCATCCTCCACTGCTGTGTTTCCGCCGCTGTTTACTGCTACCACCTTGCCACGGTAGAACATTCCGTCACAGGTTGCACAGTAGAAATGCCCTTTCCCACCAGTTCCTCTTCCTTTTCCACGCCAAGACTTCTGTTCTTGGCACCGGTAGCAAGGATTACGGTTTTTCCTTCGTAGCTCTTAGTCCTTGGTCTTTACTTCCTTGAACTGTCCCTTTGTCTTCAATTCCTCAACCTTCTCAAAAAGCAAACTCTGCGCCCAGATTTTTGCCTGATTATAAAGATTGGTAGCAAACTCAAAACCGGAAATCTTCTGGATTGCCGGATAGTTTTCACTTTCCGAGTGTTGATAATCTGTCCGCCGTAAGAAGCCTGCTCTAAAACCAATACGCTTTTTTTCCGGCTCTCAGTCCGTAAATAGCAGCGGATAATCCTGCTGTTCCTGCTCCCTACAATGATAATATCATGCATTGTTTTTCTTTCCTTTCTATGACTCTGCTTTTTCTACAAGAAAAGGGCGACCTGCAGTCACCCTCTTCTTCCCCTCCTTGTGGAGGATATATCTTATGACCCAAACTACTCATCTTCCCTAAAGAATAGACTGCTTTCCTTCTTTAAAGAAAATATGCTCCGTTAAATTACTTTTAAAAGATCTAAAAACCTGTTCCTTCTGAATAAATCCTGTATTCTGTTTGTAGACCTACGCATCCTTAAATACGATTAAGGTTGGGATAGCACGAACACCGTAGCGAGCCATCAAGTCCTGCTCTTCATCGGCATTAACCGCGTATACCTTAAAGCCCTGTGCCTCAGCTGCAGATCTCTCCGATAATTGGAGAAAGCATCTTACAAGGTCCCACACCAGTCTGCCCAGAAATCCACTAATACCGGCTCCTTGGACTGTAGTACCTTCTCTTCAAACTCTGCTGCAGTAATATTTGGTGCTGACATATTCATTCCTCCTTAAACAATTATAAAAGTAATTATTGATTTTCTTTACAGTTTTGATTGTACGCAATTAAATAGGATATGTCAAGTTTCCATTTCTAAAGAGTTTATAAAGTGCAGGTGCTCTCTATAAAGTTAAATTTGTAAGTCAGTATTATTTAGCATTTCTTTAAACAAGCTGTGATATATATCTTTTTGTAGAATCTTCTATCCTAGATATCGTGGATATCCTGCATCTTTTTGAAGATGATCCGCAAAGATAAAAAGGGATTCATAATCTGTTCCATAATCAATAGCAATATATCGGATCATGATACATTTTCTCGGCAATTTTCAATTCCAATGGAATATTTGGATAATCGTGTCTGAAGTCATTTAAAAATACTCTGTGTGAGCATATCCTTGTTTTTCAAATTATCGCTAAAGACTGTAATTTCAACATTATCTTTAGCAGCTCTCAATAATTCCAGTGTTTTTAGGCCTATATAGTTATCAATTAAGTAAATGCTTTTCTTTGCAGACTTATATACTGTAGTATAGGCAAGATTAGCTTCAATCTTCTCTCCGTTCATCAGCAGAAAATGTTTATAGCTATTCGGATCTATAAAGTTATCCATTACTTTTTTAAAGTCTTCCTTTGATGCCAAAGTGCTTATCTTATTATTAAGTGTTGCTATATCTCTGGTATTCTGTACCGTCTGTGCTGCCACTTGTATAATCGCTTTGGCATCGATAAACTCACTGTTTTCAACAAGGAAATCCTTCATCTGCTTAAACATTCGTATCAATGCCTTGCTTTGTTTTGTGGCAAGTTCTCCTTTTAATACAGTCATTAGCATATAAATTCCTTGCTCTGTAAAAAGCGTAGGGGAGATATCTTCTACCGCCGGATCCCTGCTCTGATCTTGAGGTCGAATTTTTCGACCTCAAAATTTCCCACTCATCTCTTGTGAGTTGAAACAGAAAATCTTCATCAAACTTGCCAGCATTGTTTTTCACTTGCTCATTAAATCTCTTCGTAGAATAACCATATATTTCAGCAAGTTCAAAATCAAGCATAACCTTTTGATGTCTAATATTGAAAACCTTTTTCTTAATTGTATTTTCATCTATTACAATGTCTTTTGATTCCTCCATGAACTTCACCTTTCCGATATACTTTATCTGTATTACTCTAGTGATAACTTCTCACTTAGTTTTGAAAATATATCCCCTATTGTTTATAGTTTCCCACCTCCTGCTGCAAATACTCCTGAATCATACTGTAAGAAAAGCCCTTTTCGAAGGAGGGAGTGCAAGCTTCTGTCTCTCCTTCCAATCCGACAGATCCATGTTTCTGCTTTTTTTCTCCAGCCAACGCTTTAAAGCAATTCTTTCCGGATCAGTTTCTTCTGCTCTTCAAAGGAGCTTTCTCTACCTCTTCTATGTTTTCTTTGAAAATCCTCCATAGGCTTCTCGAATCACAGATCCGTCAACGCCTCTACCATAGAGCTTACTCTGCATATCCTTTGCGGAACGGCGGTGAGCATTTTTCTCCAAATATTGCATACAATAGCGATAGTCATTGATGTAATCGTATTCCTTTTAGAAAGGAAAGGGTTCTCTATAATTTCTTCTGTATAATGCTCGGATTTTTGCAGTTTTTCTCGAAGTCTTCGTTCGGTCTTTGCCGCCCCTGTTAAGAGATAAAGGCTCTTTTCTTTGCATCGGTTATAGAGCCTTTCCTCCTCGGATAGACTTTCTTCGTAAAGGATTTAAAGAGCTGCAGCTCTTTTTCCAAATCCATCGATTTCTTTTCTTCCTATATTCCTCTCTCTCTGCCTGTTCCCGAAGATTCCTCCGGATTCCATTCCTTCAAGCTGTTCCTCCCTTTTATCTATTCTTTACTCCTCCGGCTTTCACGCACTCTTCATTCTTCTTTTTCTAAAGAGGCTCCTATGCATCTCTTTTGATAAAGCTTTAGGAAAAAAAGAGGGAGTCCGCACTCCCTCTTCAAACAAATCTTATTCCTCTGCGTCCTCAGCCAGGCTAACCGTAAGATCCATATCCTCATCCTCCGGAACAAAGGCCAAAACCTCTTCCAAATAGGGGTCTTCCTTCAAAACCGAATTCCTTACGAAGCTGAATCTCCAGATCCGCCATGATTCTGGGATGACTCTTTAAGCAGGCTTGGCATTCTCACGACCCTGACCGATCTTATCTCCATTGTAGGCAAACCAGGCAACTGCTTTTCTCAATCATCTTCTTTTCTACCGCAAGATCCAGGATTTCTCCTTCCTTGGAAATACCGGAACCGAAGCTGATGTCAAACTCCGCATTCTTAAAGGGAGGGGCAATCTTATTCTTGGAAATCTTCACCTTGGTACGGGCTCCACTGAAATCTCCGTCACCGGTCTTAATGCTTTCTCCCTTTCGATGTCCACACGAACAGAGGCATAGAACTTTTAAAGCGCGTCCACCGGTGGTGGTCTCCGGATTACCAAACATCACGCCGACCTTTTCTCTTAACTGATTGATGAAAATAAGGATACAGTTGGACTTGGCGATAATAGCGGTAAGCTTTCTTAAAGCCATAGACATCAAACGAGCCTGTAAGCCCACATGGCTGTCTCCCATCTCTCCGTCAATCTCCGCCTTAGGCACCAATGCCGCCACGGAGTCCACAACCAAGATGTCCATCGCACCGGAACGAACCATGGTCTCTACAATATCCACAGCCTGCTCTCCGGAATCCGGCTGTGCTACATAGAGGTTATCAATGTCCACGCCGATAGCCTGCGCATAACGGGGATCCAAAGCATGCTCCGCATCAATAAAGGCACCATGATTCCTCCACGCTTTTGTACCTCTGCCACTGCATGAAGGGCAAGGGTAGTCTTACCGGAGGATTCCGTACCGTAAACTCTCAATAATACGCCCTCTTGGGAAACCGCCTGCCCCTAAGAGCAATATCCACGGATAAGGAACCGGTGGTACTACGGAGATGTCCTTATTCACCCGGAATCTCCCAGCTTCATTACGGAGCCCTTCTGCAATCCTTTTTCAATCTTTGCTGAGAGCCGCATCCAGCGCCTTTAACTTTTCATCCCGATCTTCCAATGCTACTACAGGAGCCTTGCTTACTTTTGTTTGCCATGATTTTTCTTCCTTTACTTTTTGTATTGTTACTTGTACCGGTTTTTAGCTTCTTACCGGACTACTGTTCTTTTCCCTTTATTTCTTCATTTTTGCTTGCCGAGAGATTATATCATAGAACATACATTCTGGCTATTGGAATTTTTCTTCAGCTTCTTCCGTTATAACACAAAAACACCCAATCTCCTATACTCCACATTCGGATAAGCTTTTTCTTAAAAAATACGCTTTGAATTCCCTGTCCGGAATGCCTGTTTATCATCCAACGACTATCGCTAAGACTCTGTATAATGCTTTCCATAAAAATCCTTATGCGTATGTCCAATGAGATACCCCACTACCCGTGATACTCATAGAAAAAAGAGAGGGATTACTCCCTGTGGAAAGTATCCCTCTCTACCGCTTTCTTCATATTGAAGACCGCCTGATTATAATCCAGTTTTGCCTGGTCTGCTGCATTTTCCTTGGATAAGGCTTCTAAGGATAAGCCTTTGGAAATCTGCCCTTCCCAAAAGTCCCAGAGCATTCATCCGCTCTGCTTTTTCCTTCTGCAAACGAGAAAGCTCTGAAACGGATTCCGCCGCATTTAATGCTGCTTCGCTTGCCAATATTCCGTCTGAGCTCCTCCATGGAAACTCGAATCTGCTGCTCTTTTTCCTTCTGACTCTGTTTCTTCTCCGTCCAGCTGGTGATATTTCTGTCCTTTGTGCGAAGAATGCTTCCCAATTCACTGTTATGACTTAAAGCGGAATCAATGTCCTTTCCCCAGTCTCTTGTTGCCAGATAGTTTCTGGTAGTCGGGAATGGCTTCGAACTGAATATTAGAATAGGTATTCATGCTCCAACCAAGGCTCAGTCCCATATTTCTTCATGCTTTTCCAGACCGTCCTTAGTCTTTTGTAATCCCTGACTGAGCACTGTCCAGAGCAAGCTCTTGCTGCGCTCACATCATTTGCCGTAGCCTCGCCCAAGGCGCCTGTCTTTCCGTCTTCTCTAAGCCTGCCTGTAGCATCGCCACTCTTTTTCCAGCATGGTCTTGTTGTTTTTCCAGAGAAATCGCACTGAAATAAAGGTTTTTGCATACCGTCACTCAAAAGCTTTTTCCGGTATAGAAGCCGGATTTCACTGCTTTTTCCGTCTTAGCTTCCGCCTTCTTCATACTTTTTTCCGTCTCGGAAAGCTGCACCAAACCCTTGATTTACCTCAGCCAGACTGCTGTCTATATCCGGTAAAAATCTTCTTACTGTTCTTTACCTTTTCTAACTGATTGATCTGACTTTGCAAAAAGGCTTTTGGTCGTAGGGATCTGTGCTATCCTGCTTCTGCTCCTTTAGCTGTCAATGCTCTCCTGCAAATTCAGCAAGAATATCCGCTTTTTCGTCCTTTACCGCCTTCTGTACGGAAGCTATTCCTGCCGGTACTTTGCGCCAAAGCATCCTGTTCCATCCTGGCTACAGTACTGAATTGGTCCACAAGATCCGGAATTTCTGAAGGAAATGATATTGTCATTTCACATCCCAGGCTTCTCCTCTGCAAAAGCAGGAAGCTTTGACAGAGAAGTCCAAGGCTCAAAGCCAGAGCAAATGCGGATCTTTATCTTATTCTTTTTCTTCTCCATAAAAGATTCAATGTATCCTTTCTCTACTCTGCCGTCGCCAAACCGTTCTTTCCGACTGATAATCCAAATATTCTTCATAAAGCTTCAAATCCGCCTGCTGCTTTTTGAAGGCTTGCAGTATCGGAAGCATTTTTCGCCTTTTCAAAATCCACACGGCTTACACTTCCCAGCTTATAGCCTCGTTCCGCTTTTTGATAAGCTCCTGTGCATTGGACGCCTGCAGTTCCGCCTGTCTTTTTCGCCTCTTCTGCCTGCTTTTAAGCTTTGGTAGCGAGAAAGATATCGGACTGAATCTTCTCCTTTGCTGTGGAAATGCTTCTGGTCAGATTCTGTCGGTTGGCATCTCCTGTGGAAAGATTCAACTTTCTTTCTGAAATCCGAAGACTGTAGTTATTCTGTAAAGCTGTCTTACTGTCTTCCTCTAAATTCACTGTCGCAAGCTGCTCTGCACTAAGGCTTGGAATTACAGGGCATCTCCGAGTATCACTTGCCTTCCAGCCCAGATTCACCTGTAAAAGCTCCGTCATCTTGTCATAGGCGAATTGTTCTTCGTAAGACTCTAGATTCTGCCTGGTCATAGGCTTCCTTAGCAGTCAGCACATCAATCTGGGTAGCCTTTCCGATAGCTTTTCTTTTCTCTCGGTGCTTTCCTGTGCGCTTTTTCGCATCCGCTAAAGATAAGGCATCGATTTGCTTTTGAAGGCCTGTGCTTTCTCGCTAATGAAGGACTTTTTAATGGTCTCAATAGTATTCTGCTCTGTTTGTTCCACGGAAAGCTTGGCAATCTCCCGGTCTGCATTCTGTGCCACGGTATCTGCGTGAAAAATTGCTGCTGTTGCTCTGATACTGCATTTCTGCCAGAGCCTCCGCCACACTGTTTCCGTCTGCAGCGGACAATGCCTTTTTCATAGGCTTCTTCCACCTGATTTCTGGCATCCTTACATTGACATTGTAGCTGCCCTTGCTGTCACTTTCCCGGAAGTTTCTCCAAAGACTGGATACTGTAGGGTTGTACTCAGTACTCAAGTCCCTGATTTCCTCCCAGGAAATCACATTGTCCCTGAAGCTTTTGCCCACTCCTCCTCGGAACGCTGCCGTTCAAAGGAAGTCTGCATCTGATCCACGGAAACATTATCAGAAAAAGCCTGGTACCTTCTGTGCCATGGCAGGCATGGTAAAGGAAAAGGCTCGCTAAAAACAATTGCTAAACTAATAGGATATCCCTTTTTCTCATCTTCTTCTCCTATATCTCTGATTCATTTCTATAGCATGCAGGGCTGTAAAGCCCTGTACAGTATGACTGTCCTTACAGCCCCTACTAAGAGAAAAGGAGTCTTCTACTATAACATAATATTCTCGGAATTTCTTAACGAAAAATCGTCAATCCTGTGAACTTTTTGGTGTTCTTTTTCTCCTAAATAAGTTTCAACTATCCTGCCAAATATCGCCTTACGCTATGCACCAAAGCTCGCTGCCGGCTTTTAAACTTTATCATATGTTTTTTTCCTGCCATAGATAATCATGTAGTACACCGGAAGCAAAAAGTAGTGCCAGCAAGGTAGACGCCACCAAGCCTCCCACGTTTACTAAGGCCAGTCCCCTGCATCAGGGCACCGTTGTCTCCGAAGCCCATAGCCATGGGGAATCATAGACAGTACTGTAGTCAGGGTGGTCATCAAAAATGCTACGAAGTCTGGTGGCACCGGACTCTGTCAAAAGCTTTTCTCCAAAGGCATTTCCTGACGGTACTGATTTACCGTATCCACATAGAGAATTCCGTTGTTTACCACCGTTCCCACCAGCATCAAAAATCCCAAAAAGGGAGGTCATGGACAGAGTTGCGTCAAAGAGCCACAAGAGTCCGAAGGAACCGATTATGAGAAGGGATAGTGGTCATCACCATAAAGCTGAAGCGTGTAGACTCAAACTGCGCCGCCATGACTACAAAGACCAGGAAGACCGCAATGGCGATGGCACGGAACAAATCCGCAAACCTCTATTCATACTTTTGAGTCTGAGAATTAGGCACAACGGAAATATTCTCTCCCAGATTCTTGCTGACCAAGTCGTCAATTTCTGCTTTGGTATTGTTGTGTACCTGCTCCGTATAATTTGCCGTAATCGTAGCCTGATACTTTTTATCTTCTCGTTCAATGCTGGCAGGAGAATCCGTATACTTTACAGTAGCCAAACTTTCCAGAGAAACCTGCACCCCTGTAGGCGTGTGGTAAAACGAATGGACTTTACCTTTTTCCAAGTTATCAAATTGATCCTTGGGATATTTCACCCACACATCCACCTTTTGCCTTCTCCACCGTCATTTTTCATTGCTTTTTTTCCGGAAAGATCGGTATTTAGGACTGGGGCAATCTGGATAGGACTTAAACCTCCGCCGCCGCCTTAATGGGACTCAACTTTAACCTGCAAAAGAGGGGCTGCATTTTCCAGGCTGGAATGAATGCCGGTGAGGCTGCTCTGCTTTTGTAATAAAGAAAGAAGTTCATTACTCTTTCTTTTGCAGTTCTTCCAAAATCCGATCCCTGAATAATAATTTCATAGTTATTGCCGGAGCTGTAATCGCCTCCGCTCATACTGGTATCACTTACGGACTTTATGCTTAAAACCTCTTGAGAACGGTTTCTCCAGGCCTTCTTCCATGCCTTTACCTTTTTCCTTGGTTTTCATGGAACGATCCTTTTTCAGATATACCGTAACCGTAGGATCAGTGCTTCCTCCGTACAGGGCGGAAAGAGCGGAGCCTCCCGCCGTTGCGGTATAACGGTCTGTATCCGGATCCTTTGCCACCAACTCCTCCAACTCTTTGTATCACTCTTTCCTTTTTCCTCTATGGAAAGACCGGGCTTTTTGGGTACTGCCGATTTCAACGGTTCCTGTATCAATATCCGCCATCAACTCGGTTCGTAGCTGCGTCGCCAGGAAGAGAGAAAGAACTAAAAATCCCCGGCTGTAGCTCAAGCACTACTTTTTATGCCGTAAAACTTACTGATGGTGCTTTCTATAGGCATCCTGTAACAGTCGTACTCCCACGATAAGCTACCGCCTTACTGTTTCTCCTTCGGCTTATAAAGGGTAAAGCATAGAGGGCACAATGGTCACCATGAAATCAAAGAGGCCACCATACAGAAGACAATGGTGAAAGCCAAGGGCTTAAAGTATTGTCCGGAAATTCCCTGTAAAAATCCCAGGGAAGGAATACTACACAGGTGGTAAGCGTACCTCCGAAAACTGAGGGCTCCCACTACTCTTACAGAGTCGATAGCCGCTTCTGTAAGGCTTCTTTGCCACTCTCCGTAATCGTCCATGGCACGGAAGCAGGCCTCCAATACAACGATGGAGTTGTCCACCATCATACCCACACCCAAAACCAGGGCGGAAAGGGTCAGCATATTCAGGCTATAGCCCATAGCCCCATAAAACGACAGCTCACTCAGAAATCGCCAAAGGGAATGGAGGAACCTACGATTAGGGGAGGCCTTATATCTCCAAAGAAAAGGAAGATAATCAGCATGGAAATCACGATAGCCATAATCATGGTCTGAAATACGCTGGACAGGGAGCTCTTAATGTTGTCCGCAGAATCGGAAATCACATGAATTTCCAGATTGATTTCTTCCTTCCAGCTTTTTGATTAAGGTGTTCACATCCTTACTCATGGCAATGTCCGACTTACCTGCAGCTTATTTAAGCTTAAGGTAATGGTCTCTTCGCCGTTATATCGTCCCATACTGCTTTTTATCCGACAGGGCGGAACCCACTGTAGCCAAATCCGAAAGAGTCAGAGTATTTCCTGTTCCGGGTGGTAATGGGAGCTTTCGCAATTCCTCAATGGTGGAATAGTCCTGGGAGGTACTGATAGATAATCCTGGTCTCCCACCTGTACTTCCTGCAGGATAGGTGAAACTTGCGACCTCGCATCATTCTCACCACCTGTTCCATGGTCAAATGATACTGTTGCAGTTTTTCCGGGGAAAGCTCCACTCTTTACATAGCTTTCCTGTCCTCCGAAAGAGAAAGGGAAGCCACGGTGGATAATTTTCAAACCCGGCCTAATATTGTTTTTCTACATAATTATAAAGCTGACTCTCATTTTTATTGTTGATGGAGAGAACCATGTCTCGGTCTGGCATTAATGTCCACTTCCATTATGCTGATATCCTTGGCGTCCTCCGGCAGAGAGGATTTGATGGCATCCATCTTTTTCTTCAGGCTGTCATAGGCCTTGCTCATGTTCGTACCGTAATTGTAACGAACAACAACCATCGAAAAGTTCTCATTGACTGAGATCTGACCTGCTTTTACATCGGAAAGCAGGGAAACTTCCTCCTCAACGGGCTTGGTTACCAGCTCGTCCACATCCTCCGGAGAGGCTCCGGGATAGGTGGTGGTCACGATAAGGTAAGGAAAGTTCATATTGGGGAGCAGCTCCATTTTCATGGTGGTGAAAAGCTAATGAAACCAAAGAAAATAAGGGGTGATTACCACAAGAAAGGTGGTAACCGGTCGTCTTAAGACGAATTTCGTCATGGAAAGCATCCTTAGCCCTCCTTTCCGGTTTCCGTAGCGGCAGAACTAAGCTGCCGCAGTACTGCTATCTTCTTCTCCTGCCGTCTTTTTCATCAGAAGAAGCCTCTGTTTCCGAGCTGTTCAGTCTTACCTTTGCGCCGTCATACATCTCGTTATTCCAGGAGCTGACAACTAAATCCTTCTCCGAAAGACCGGAAAGTATCTCCACCTTTTCTTCTCCCTGCAGGCCAAGCTCTATGAACTGCTTTTTGATGGTTCCGTTCTCTCCCTCACCCTTTTCCAAAAGGTAAACATAGGGAGAGCCGTTGTCATAGTAAATCACGGATAGGGGAAGAAGATTTACCCCTGGTTCTGCTATCCTTCGTTACGGTTAATTTCACCCGGCTTCCCTCAGGAAGAGAGGAATTCTCTAAATTAGCCTTCACGGTGAAAAAGGCCCGGTCTCGCATTCATCACCCCGGAAATCTCGGTAATGGAGCCGGTATATTGTTCCTGTCCCTTCTCCACCTTTACTTCCTGGCCTAAAGACAGGTTCTTCATCAGTTCCTCTGTTACGGAAAAGACAAGCTGCTGTTTTCCGTTCCCTCATAAGACTGGCTATCTGGGTGCCCTGGGGAATCATGGCATCCTTCACCAAAAATGCTGTTTTGCAAAACCCCGTCTGCAGGAGCGGTAATGGTGGCAACCCACCTGGGTATCATAGTTCAGCTTTGCCGCCTTTTACCTGGGCTTCCGAGCCTTCGCCTGAGCATCCGCCGATTCAAAATCCTGGGCGGAAATATCTCCGGAGGCTTGGAGGCTTGCCAAACGGTTTCTGGCGTCGCTTGCCGCTCTCGCCCTGGCTCTCTGCCTGCTCCAAAGTATATTTTGCCGCATCAATCTGCTTTTTGATTGTCTAAACGGGCAATCTTATCCCTTTTTCAGCTCCGCACCATTTTCGCATAGATTTCCAAACCTCTCCGAAACCTGAGCTAAAGCATACTGCTCACTGGCCTCTACTGATTCCCCACCAAAGACTCTGTAATGGACAGGTCTCCCTTTTTCCACGGAAATGCCGGTAGCCAAAGGAAGCTGCGTATGTTCCACTTCCTCTTTAGGCTTTTAATACACGCCTTCCTACCAAAAATGCCACTCCTAAAAAGGATAAGCAACACGATTACAATTTTTACCCTTTTTTTCATCTCTACTCTATTCCTCCTAACGCTTTTTCCAAGAGTTGAATCTGCTTTTGGAAAAACACATAAAGAATTTTTGCAGATAAAAGGCTTCCCTGTTCTTTAGTATCCTCCTCCGGACGATCCCTCTTTTCGCTTTTCTGATGGAAAAAGCCTGCAAAAAGGCTGAGGGAAGCCAGAGAAAAATGCGGTTTGAACTCATGCCCTTTTCCTCCTCCGATAGTGTCTTCGGGAAAATAATCTTTGGGAATCGCTTCTAACACCACATCTATATTATCTCTGTCTTCCTCGTCCATGTGACTTTCTCATACTGGCCAAAGAAAGATTCTTTAAAAGCCGGAGCGATAAAACATGGCAAAGCTAGTCCTGCACAATCTGTCGAACTCTTCACGATTTCTATTACCCATTCCTGAATACTTTGAAAAATCTCCTGATTTTGCTGCATGATTTCCATGAAATACCGCACCGCCTTATCCTCTTCCGCCTCAAAGAGGTGAACCAGCAAATCATCCTTATCCAAGAAGTAGGTATAAAAAGCCCTCTGAAATACTCACTTTCTTGAATAATCCGATTAATGGATACTTTGTCATAATCATAGGAAGAAAAATTCTTTTTGCTGCTTCCAAAAATTCGTCTTTTTTTCTTCTTCTTCCAAATTCAGAAAATCTCTGTGTAGCATGCCCTCCTCCTCAAAGTACATGATCAGTGAAAATCATCTCTACTTTGTATCATCCGGTACAGGCATAGTCAGCTTTTTACTTCGACGGTAGCAGTGACAAGCTTGTCACCAGTTTTTACTGAGCCTCAGTATAGTGACAGCTTGTCACCCTGTCAAGAAGTTTTTATTTTTATCTACTTTTTAGTAACACAGAGGATTGCACTTGCAAAAATGCAATTTAACCTTTACAATAAAGTGGCGTTTGTATACAGGATTTTTAGAAAGGAAGAAGCATGGAAGAACAGCGAATTCAGGCTTTACGGAAAGATTAATCTTTCCTGGATGTGAAAGAGAAAAGACCGGATGGCTATCATGATGTGTGCATGGTCATGCATACCGTGAAGCTTTGCGACTGAAATTTTTCTGAAAAAGGGAGAAGACTCCCGGCATTCGCTCTAAGCAGTACTTTGGACTTTCTCCCACGGGGAGAGGATAATCTGATGGTAATGCCGCAAAGCTTTTTGGCTGACGAGTTCTCCATCCGGGAAGGCTTATCCTTTCACTTGAAAAAGCGTATTCCGGTTTCGGGGAATGGCGGGAGGCTCCACAGATGCCGCCGCCGTACTACATTTGATGAATCGGATATATGCTCTGGGTCTTAGTATAGAGGACTCTGGAGAAAAGAGGAGTGAAGTTGGGAGTGGATGTTCCTCTGTCTACACAGGGCTGTTATCTTTCGGAAGGTATAGGAGAAATTTTACGCCCCTTCCCAACTTACCGGCTTGTATTCTTCTTGGCTAAAACCGGCATTTTTCCTGTTCACATAGGCTGTTTATGAAGCCTCTGAACGTAAATGCCATTCCTAAAGAAGAGCATCCGGATGTGGAAAAATTTCGTATTTTCTGAAAAAAGGAAATTTATCGGAAATCACCCCACTGATGGGAAATCTTTGAAAAAGTCAGCATTGCTATGCGACCGGAACACAGCTTCTGAAGGAGCGGCTCCTATCCCTACGGAGCGGAGGTGGTTTAATGAGCGGTTCCTGGCCCCACGTGTTTTTGCCCTCTTCCTTTGGAGCATAAAGCTTAAGTGGAAAAAGCTTTATCAGCACTTCGCTATGGCGAGGATCGACATTTAGCACAACAGGTATATCTTTCATAGAGCCATGGGCAGAAGAAGGAGGAACAGATGAGTAGTGATTTTACCATTAATATGAACGAGTATCTTCCCTACGGGATTTGGTGTTCAATACCCTGAGACAGGCGATTTTAAAGGGAGAACTGAAGCCCGGCGAAAGACTCATGGAGATTCAGCTGGCAGAAAAAGCTGGAGTTTCCAGAACGCCCATTCGTGAGGCAATCCGAAAGCTGGAGCTGGAAGGTTTGGTTCTGATGATTCCCAGACGAGGGGCAGAGGTGGCAAAGATTTCTCACAAGTCTTTACAGGATGTGCTGGAGGTTCAGAGCTTTGGAAGAGCTGGCTACAGACCTGGCCTGCCAGAGAATCGACGAGGAGCAACTGGCTGCCTTACATGAGGCGGAGGATCGTTTTAAGAAGGCCGTAGCCACCGGTACGGAAATGGAGATTGCGGAGGCGGATGATACCTACCATGACATCATTTACAATGCCACCGGCAATAAGCGTTTGATTCAGATGATTAACAATCTTCGGGAGCAGATGTACCGCTATCGTTTAGAGTATATCAAGAGATGAAGCCCAGAGAGGAACGCTGATTAATGAGCACGATGAAGATTTTGATAGCTATCCGTATTCGTGACATTATTCGTGCAAAGGCTCTGATGAAGGAGCATATCGATAATCAGGAAATGACGGTTTCCAAAAACCTGAATGAACAGGAAGAAGCCGGAAAGAAATAAAGCAAGAATTCAGCAAAAAGATAGAGCAAGAAAATGGATTTTCGCAATCTATTCGATAATACATGTAGATCATAAAAACACCTTGGAAGGAGCCCCTTACGCCTTTCGGCAAGCTCTTTTCTACAGGTAGTTTTTCTTAACCTTCCTCGTTCTTTTCTCTCCCAAACCAAGAAAGGGAAAGGCTCTTACTCTTCTGTTTCGTGATTTTCATCATCCTCACTACGCTTCTTTACCTGGTAGCTCCAAAAGCTGAAGCTTCCCATGGCCTAGTAAGGCGGATAAACCGTAGAATACCATATCACTGTCATCTCCTGTAGGCAATCTTTTCTGGCCACGCCCAAGACGGTAGGGTACCTGACTGATGATTCCCTCGATGGGTTTTTAGGATTTCTCTACCCACTCCCAAAACGCCGGGATTCTTGGACGATTACTGAGGATTCTCATTCTCCCTTCGGCTCGCAGTCCGGGAGACGGAGTGGATGATCTCGTAGTAGCTGTTTTTAAACAACAGCTACTCGGACTTATCCTCTTCTCCTTCTTTTTCTCCGCAAGGACAATGGCATAAAGATAAGGAGATACTTCATTTCCATTGTAATCCTTTGTTCTTACTGTGTACTTCAATCACAACGGAGTATACCGTGAGTCAGTAGGTAAAGCCTTCTATGATTTCGCTGTTCTGACGAACACGATATGATACTCTCCTCACTTAAAAACTGCATCTTCCAAAGCTGAACTGTTTCTCCCTGGAGTCCATAGTGGAGATCCATAATGCAGGGGTTAGCGGTGCATTGGGGCTTTCCACAGCTCTTCTATATAGACGCGGGAACTCTGACTGGGGAACCTCTTCTCCGAAACAGAGATGGCAAAGGGAATCTGCATTTCTGCAGGCTTCTCCTAGCCGAAATTTTCTTCTGTTCACTGGCACTGGAGACCAGCACCGTGGGACTTCCCTGTCCCCATTAAGAGGAGGGCACATAGTCCCGCTAAGATTTTTGACATTTTTCGAAACAAATTCCTCACCCCTTATGGGTTTATTCTGGCAAAGACAATCATCCCTACCGTTGGTGGATGCGGATCACAGGTGGATAAGCTGATTACCTGATCCGTGTCTTTCATCCCAATATCTCTATACTGCTGTGCATTATTTTGATGTAATCCAGAAACTCCTGCATATTTCCCTGTTTATCCATAACATTATAGATATAGGGGTCACAGGCATCTCCTCCATACAGGCAAAAATCTCTAACTGCCTTGCCTTTCCGGGTAGATACAAAGTTCCCTGTCTTATGTTCTTCAAAATAACTGTCATCGATGAACCCATCACATCTCCGTACATTCCGCCGTTGTCCATATGATGTCCATAGGTCAGAATATAGGGGTTTGGAAAAATCCGGCATTGTGATAGCTCATAAAAATGGATCCGGATAAGGAAAAGTCCTCCACATCCTTATTGACGTATTCCATATCATCCTTTCCCTGTACCATGGGTAGCTGATATTGGTTCCGTCCAGGGTAATCCAAGCTCTGGTATCTTTTGTTTAAGGCTAAGAGTTCCTCAAAGCTTAGGACTGCCATCCTCACTTACTACTGGTTTTAAGGACATTAAGTCATTGTTTAAAAATCCTTCTTGCATGGTCATATAGGTGTACCAAAGGGAAAAATCCTGTAGCTCATGAGTAGAATCATTAGAATGGCAGCTAAGATGGTAATCATGATCTCCCAGCCTTGCCGCTCTCACCGCAATGTTCATATTTGCCTCTCACTTTTGTATCCCGGGATACATGCAATACTTTTGTTCGGAAAAATCTCTGCATCTATCCGGGATGACTGGGATGGATTGGGAAAAAGGGATGAGGAAGAATCCGGGGAAAAGAAAAACCCCATAGGTCTTTCCTTTTCTCCTGTCTCCTCTATCCTAAGAAGGGATAGACGACTTATTCTCTTCCTTCTTCCGATAAAGAACATGAAGCCCATGCTTCCTGCCACTGCCAACATCATGGCATAAGGAGCCACAGTCAGTACTCACACCGGTAGGTGTGATTTCATCGATGTGGTTGTGGTAAGCTCACGGCTGTCCTTCTGTACTAAGTTCTTATCTCCGCCTCTTTCTGTGGAGTTTGCTGCCGGAGCCACTGTTTCGGAGGTTACCGCTGCAGTATCCGGAACCGGATTTTGCCACATCCTCGGAGAAGCGTACATCAGACTTAATAGTTAAAGCAGTATTGTTGGTCTCCTTTACATTTATAGGTAGTGGTTTTGGGTAGACCGATGATTTCCAGGAGTGTCCATCCTTCAACTCTTGCTCCTAAGCCGGGGAATATCACTGCCTTCTTTAACGGTATAATGTGCTTGTCCCGCAGCTTTACCTCAACCTCGCAAATCCGCGTTGTCAGTGAGCTGCTCCCTCCATTGACTGGATTATGAAAAAGGTTGACTGTGAAGGGAAAGAGATTATCCTGTCATGATCATTCCGCGATCTTTCTTATCAATCTTAATCTTTCTTGGGGTATAACGGGTATATCCCTGAGGAGTATCCTCTCCTTGCCCGTTTTATTGCCATTCCATCAAAGCCGCTGTTCTTGTCTCCGGTATGTTTATTTCCTGTGTATTGCTGGAAACCAGAGTATCTCCACTGTGGAGAAACATAACCGTAAATCTCTGTCAGCATTCGCTATCCTTCAGACGTACATACACATCCAGGAAACGCTGAGTCTGGTAGGCTTTTTGCACACCATCCACGTTAACCTTCATAGCCTCCACGTCTGCGCTGTTTGCTCCTTGATGCAGCTCCTTCCGTCACTACGAAACGATATACTCCCTGGAGTAGCAAAGGCAGCAGGTTTAAAGCCGATTTTACACCATCAGTAAAATCCTTTGGTAGCACCGGTAAGTTCAAAATTGTTCGCCGTAAACTCGGCCTTTAAATCACTGGTGGTCCTCATCAATCTGAGAAGCCTGTCCGGCTAAAACAATCACTTCCTGATTATTTTTATCGTCACAATTTTTAGTTTTACCTGCACTGAAAGCTGCTGATCTGCGGATGTCGCGCCGACATTAATCTTCTGGTTGTTTGCGACTCCTGTAACGGGATATATGTCCATACCACATCCGGCTGGTTCTACCATCTCACCGTTGTCAGTCTCCACACGGATTACCTTATCAAAGGAAACGGAATTTCCTAAAGCTCCAGCTTCCACTCTACCTCACTTACCTACGTTTGCCTCTTCCTTTACCAAAAAATACATGTTCAGGTTAGGATTGGTCTTATAATATTTGTGTCTGTCATGAATACCGGTGCGGCGGTGGAAAGTACCATCATTCCCACTTTAATGCCAATGTCGCTAATCTGTTCATGTTCTTCTTCATCTAATTATCCCTCACTTTATGTTCTTTATAAAAATGTTCATGCAGACAAATTTTTCATACTCTTTTTCGTTTGCTTTTCGTTTATTTTCTTACTAAGAAGAAATTTTCTCTTTCTCCTTAGAAAAAGGAGCTATGCATTTATAAAGTTTTTAAGGGGACGGGGGAATCTCACCACGGGCTCTTTCTTTTTCTCAGCGCCTCGGTTCAGGCATAAATAGTGCTGGAACTCTCTTTGCCGTATATTCTGTGCTCCACGGGTGTTCCCTCTGTCCTCTTACCGTATTTTCGAAAGAGTAGAGTGTATTGCAGCTACCCTCTCAAGCTCTCTCCTGCCGGCGGTGCTTTTTCCTGCCTTTCTCTCCCCTCTTCGGGGGCTTTTTCTCACATCTCTCATTTCTTATCTTCCGCATGTTTTATAGCTCCTTTTTCTTAAATTATTTTGCTATGTATGCATATCGCGTTATTTTTAATATATACAGAAAAATCAAAAATATTCTATTTTTGCAAAATAATTTTTCTTTATAAGTGCCCTCGAAGAAGAGCATAAAAAGCCGCTATCTCCCTCGATAACGGCTTTCGTTTATAGCATTTGCTTTATGCCTTCTGTTCCTCGCTACAGGTAAAGTAAAAAATCTGACGACTCTTGCCAGCTCCTCCAGCAAAGCTCTTGCTCTGCTCCGTTTTTCTCATCCAAATGACTGAAAAGGGATCATCCAGTAATAAGAAGGCTTTTCCTCCTCGGAACATGGCATCAAAGATGACTAGCTTTTGACAGAAACGGCAAAGATCGCTGCAATCCCCTCACTTAGATAACCCTGCTCCTGGCTTAATCCTCTGTCCACAAAGCTAAGCTCCATATCCTCACTCATCTGGAATTGTGGGGCTCTGTCAGATGTCTGAAAATACTTTGAAAGCTTCCAGAAATAGGCTCCTTATATTGTAGGAGCAAAAACGTCCTTTTACCATTTCCAGATAGGCTTTTTGTTTTTGCAAAGATTGTAGCATTTCTCACACCTCTCGCTCTTCTTTTTCTGTGCTAGAGTCTTTCCTGTTCTTCCAGGAACTCCAAATCCTGAACCTTTCGCTTCTCTTTCCGCCTGTTTCTTCCGAATCTCTTCCTTCTTTCTCTCTTCCTTCTTCTGGAAAGCTCCCAGCTTTCTCCTACTCTCCTCTAAGGAAATAACTTCCTCCCATTCCTTCTGTTTCTCTTCCAATAAAGAAAAGGCCTGTTCTCCTCCTTCCTCCTTCCACGAAGCGGAAGGAACTCTTCTTTTTCAACCCTGCTGCTTCCATTTCTAAATCCTGCATATCTTCCAGCTTATGAAAAACGGGAAAGAAGCTCTTCCAAGGAAGCAAAGCGTATTGCCTGTTGCTTTCTTTTGTCTGGCTCTCCTCCTTCCTGCTTTCTCTCCATGTCCGCTTTTTCTGTTCTCCGCTCCACCAAAGGAAGAAGCAAAGACTAAGGAAAGAATCCCCAGCAATAGGAATAGGGACTGATGAAGTCCCAATGGGCATACCGAAAAGCTTCGAAGAAAAAGAAGAACAAAGAGTAGCTCCAGTCCTGCTAAAGCAAAAAGTACTGCCGGAGTAGTACCCGGACAGCTCCCTTTCGATTCCGACCTCAGCTCCTGTATTCTCCCGCCGATATTTTCTACACCGGCTTCCGATACCTTTTTCGATTTCCTTCTTATAGAACGAATCTGTTCCTGAAGAGACTGCATTTCCTCCTCCAAAGGAGTGCTTTCTTCTCCTCGGAATTCTCGGAAAAGCGATCCTGATAGTACCACTTTTAAGGCATTTTCATAACGATACTCCGCCTTTTTCCCATTCTTCTTCTCTTCTGGGCATAGGACATCCCACTTCCCCAAAGAATCCTTTTTCCGAAATCCTTTGACTAAGCTCTCTCAGGCCTTTCCTCTTCCTTTCGCTCGGTCTCCTTTTTCCGTTAGGGGAAAGCACTTCCTCCTCTATAGAAAGAACTGCATTTTCCAAAAGCTTCTTTTGTCCAAAGTCCGGAGGACAATTCCTCTTCCTGCATCTTTAACTTGAAAATGTTTCCGGTGCGACGGTTAGGAGACAGGGCATTGATGCCATCCTTAAGAATCGTCTGCACCTGCTGGAACTTCTTCACATCCTCCTGATCCTCCGCCACATTGCCAAGCTTGGCATGCATGCGAGAATTCATGGAAAAATGAAGATCCTCATGGCTAATCATGCAAACTCTTTGGAAAGACTCTGCGTCCAAAGAAAAAGCTCTTCTCCGATATTTTCCGAATAATCCTTGGATTCCTTTCTGCTGTCCTCATCAAAAAGCCGGAAGCTGTCCTCAGACTTCTTTAGCCCGAAGCTTCTTTCAAGCGATAACGCTTTCTCCCTGATACGGAAATGATCCGTCCTCCAAAGGATGCTCCTTGGAAGGCATGTAATGCTTTCGTTCATTTTCCTCCAAGTCCTGTTTTCATCCCCTGAAACCCCATAGAACATCAGCTTAAAAAGTAGATAAAGCTGGTTTTTCCATAACCGTTATCCTAAAGGAAACTGTTCTTTCCGGAGAGAAGGAAAAATCCGCATCCTTCCATTTTCCGAATTGGGCAATGTGGCATGCTTCTATAATCATAGTTCTCCTCCCTGCAAAAGCCCCATTCCTAAAGGCAATGATTTCTTCCCTGCTCTTCCTTGGAAAGATTATCCGCAGCACCAACACCCGCAGGAATTCTCCCTTCAGGCTCTTTTCCTGCATGGCTTCTTCCCGATTCCAGCTAAGCTCGCACTCATCCCGATTTCCAAGAAAAATCACGCTGTCCTGAAGTTGTAATTGCAGGTAACGAAGATTCTCTCCTGCTCCAATCCCTTCTTTTCCTTTTGTAAAATAATGCGAAGGCTGTCCTCTTTGACAATGCCACCTCTCCATTTCCACTCTATCTTTTTCAGACAGGCCAAAAGTTCCTCATCTTCCAAAAAGCTCAATCTCCAAAATCCGGAACTCCCTGCTTAATGGGGAGATAAATTCCTTTCAGATTTCCTTCTTCTCTTCCCACCTTCAGATACAGAAATCCCCTTTCCTTCCTCGTCAAAGCCTCTTCCTTGCAGGCAACCGGATAAGCCCAAAGGGCGCCATTATTTAACTTGCCTTCTCCCCTTATGGATGTGCCCTAGGGCGATATAGGATAGGGGAAGCTTTTTCAAGATTTTTCAGGAAAATGCCTTCCTCTCCTGAACAGCCTCTCCTTTGGGCGTTCCTGGATACAGGGCACCATGAAGCAGGAGGATATTGCAGTCCTCCTCTTTAGCTTTTAGGAACTTGGATCCTCCTCCGACTCAGATTCGCTTTTACTTAGCGCTTCCGCTCCATGTGCATTTTTCCTGTCCTACGCCTTGTTCGGCAGCTTGTCCGGCTCCCTGTGAGCCCCTTTTCATTTTCACCAAAGGAAATATCCTTGGTGCCGTATTCCACCCCTGCCAAAAAGTAATCTATCGTTTAAACGGTATTTCTTCCTTTTCCGAAAAAGAGAAAAGAGATTTTTCGGCAGGTTTTTCCTGATAGCGGAAGGTATTTTTCCGTGTCATGGTTTCCTCTAAATGAAGAAGGAAATCTCCGGATGCTCTGAAACAGTGGATAGGAAAAAGTCCATTGTTCCATGAGAAACCACCGGACAGTCAAAAGATCACCGGCAATCAAGATTCCCTGTACCTTTTTCTACAGCAAGGACAGCAGACTCCTTCCAAGCCATAAAGCTGCTTTTTGTCTCCTATTTTCCGCTCTCTTCCTTTGTGAAGCGGGAGCGAAATGCACTATCCAAATGCAAATCTGCGGTATGAATGAGTTTAACCATAGGGAATCCTTCTTTCTGAACTACTGCAATGCCTCGATTACCGGTATGAAGCTTATCGTTTATTTCTATTGACTTCGTTATTGACTTCTTTAGTAACTTTTTAGTGATTTCTTTATTGATTTCTTTATTAATCTACTCGTTATGCATTCTATTATAGCATCTCAATGGAGCGTTCCAAAATGCCCGTCATCTTCGCCATAGCCAGTCCGTAATTACAAATGGGAATCTTCTTTTCGAAGAAAGTCCTGATAACGACTCTCCACTTCTTTTTCCACTAGCATGCAGGCTCACAGTGAATCATTATCTTCACCCGCTTCTGTTCCTCCTCCGGTAAAAATCCCTTGCCCTCCGAGTATACAAACTGGAAGCTTCTTTCCGGTATATTTTTCCAGCATCCGAGGGAGCTTTACCGTTCCGATATCTCCGCACTGCCGATGATGACTACAGCCTCAGCAATGTAAACCTCTATCTCCATCCTCCAAGGTGGAAAGCACAGCACAACCCTCCAAGGCATAACTTAGAAACTCCTTGTATCTTGCCATACAGAATGGAAAAGGATGTCAATGGTATAGTCTTAGGAAGAATTTGATTCACTTTGAAAATGCCTGAGAGTCCGTAACCACCAGCTTGATTTTTATCTCCAAATTTTCCAGAATCTTCGAAGCTCCTCCACCTGGCAGACCAGAGAATTCGCATTATAATCTAAAATGTCTCGAATCGCCATTTGTTGCGGTAAACTCAGTCTTCCTTTCGGAGTGATTCATCAATAGGGGTCACCAATACCACAAAGTCTCCTGGCTCCACCAGACCGTGGAAGAGTCGTTTTTCTTCCTGAAGACTCGCTAGGGGCGCAAAAGGCATTCTTACTGCTTCTTCTCCCTCCTTGGTTTCTGAAGATACTAAAAATATCCCCTGAAAGGGCACGATCCTTTTTCCGGGAAATCTGGTATCTCTATCCACCCTCTATCCGCCTCTTCTTCGGAAGAAAGTTTTATCCGCCTGGCTTAATAAGAGGAATGCAGGAATTTTATTTTTCCTGAAAAGTCTCAGTAGGGTACTCTTTTCTCCGGCAAGAAAAGTGCCTTTCACCCTGCTCTTTTTCCTGACAAGAAAAGGCCTTTCTCCTGCCCCTCTATCTCTGACAAGAGAGACTTCACCTGCTCCTCTTTTCTTGCAGACAGAAAACTTGGCAGGAAGAAATAAGAGCACATCCGTTTCCGGAAGACCTCTTTTGGTTCTTTCCACCCTCATGCTGCCCAGCTCCCCTTCATCGTCAGCCCGTGTCAATCAAAAGTACCGGTCCCAAGGGCAAAAATCTATGGATTTCGCACCGGATCGTGGTTCTAAGATTTCAAGTGAGAGACAGCTCTGTCAGCAATGGCATTACTGATTTTCCCGCATTTCTCCTCCCGAAAAATGCGATGTGGATCCGCTCCCCTGAGGGGTATCCTGTAGACTCATCTTTTCCTCCTATGGTAAAAAGCCTTAGCTATAGCCGTAAGCGCACATCCTCTACGAAAGGCTGTATAAAACGATATCGCACGCCATGCATGATACTCATTATGAATCGAAAATAAATTTCCTAGTAATATAGGTCTGAAATTGGGGGTATGTTCTCAGACTCCTGCATTCAGACCTATATCGTTTAACTTAGATTCTATATTGCTTTTAGGAAATAAAAAGTCTCTTTATTGGACCTGTAAATGTACTGATGTGATCCTGGCAATGTTCCTTCGTTTTTCATTGGGGATGGTAAGAAGCTCTTTTCTCGATTAAGTCTTCTCCGCACTTCTTGGTACCATCACTGGCATAGTCGGTGAGGAACTCCGCCAAAGTCATAAGCGCATTGGGATGACAACAGTTTTTGAATCTGTCCGGATTTACAGCGCCATAAAGCGATCTCCGGTTCTTCCTCCCGATAGCAGGCGGTACAGAAGGAAGGCAATAGCCAAGATCCATCAGCCATTTTACCACCTCATCCAGGCTTCTCTGGTCGGAAACATCAAACTGCTCTGTATCATGGGGACGCTCCTCTTCGGAATAACCGCCTACAGAGGTTCTGGATGCTCCGGAAATCTGAGAAATACCGATGGATAAAGCCCTTCCTCTAACCGCTCGGACTTCTGGTAGAAATAATCATACCGGCATAGGCCGGCATCGGATGCAGGCAATGATTTTCTCAAAATCTCATCATCAATACCATTGTCAAACTGGCTGGGATCAATGTCGGAAGCTCTCTTCAGTCTGGGCACGGAAATGGTGTGAGCGCCACCGTGTACTGCTTCCAATGCTCCGCATGCATCAGAAGTCCTGCAAACTCATAGCGATACTTGTCCAAACCGAAGAGCACGCTGATACCCACGTCATCAATACCGCCCTCCATGGCTCTGTCCATAGCTTCCGTATGATAACGATAGTCATAGCTTTCGTCGGGTTGGGTGGAGCTGTTCAGCCTCTCTTATGATAGGTTTTCCTGAACAGGATATAGGTACCGATACCGGCTGCTTTAACTTACGATAATTTTCACGGTGGTTGCCGCAATGTTTACATTGACTTTACGGATATCTCCATTTTTATGATGGATACTGTAAATGGTTTTAATACTCCAAAATATACTCAATGGGGTTATTCGGGATCCCTCCGCCTCTAAAGCCAGACGCTTGTGCCCCTATATCCTGAATGGTGCAATTACCTCTTTTTCGAATCTCCTCCTGGCTGAGCTTTCTACGGCAATGTCCTTATTCTTCGCATGATAAGGGCAGTACACGCAACCGTTTACACAGTAATTAGAAGGTATAAGCGCAAAAAGCACGATACGATTTCGTAAAAAGCCAGCTTAATCTCCTCCGCCAGTTTAAACATTTTCTCGTTTAAATCCGGTAATTCGCAAGTCAATAAAACTGAGGCCTCCCGATGGCTCACAAACCATCGCAATGGACTCGCCCTTCTCATCATATACCGGCTTTTGCCTTTTCCAAGATTGACCTCATATAAGCCCGGTCATTCTTATGCTCATCGGCAAATGCCAAAGTTTCAGGATTTCTTCATGGGAAATAAATTCTTCTGCTTTTAGTTGATTTTTGGATTATAGATTGTACTCATAATACTCCCTTCTTCCGGTTCGAATTCCTCTTAAGGAAAATGTGTTTTACGTTCCGTTCAGATTGGAAGGCATAAAATGCTTTTCACCTGATTAATAGACTATTTGATGTTTCACACTTCGCATAATTTGCCAAATACCAGCTTTCTCTATCTTTACTGTGAAACGGTACTTCTATGCATTTTTCGTATCTTGCTTCCTTGGATTTCTTTGCATCTCCTCTATCCACACTAGAAGCTTGGCTCCTGCAGACTCCATCCTTCGACTTAAGCAGGCACGACACTGAGCCGCCTCATCTCCGGTACAAATTTTGTTGTCATAGAGAAGATATCAGACTGCCGTGGGAGACAGATTGGCATCAGAACATTTGCCCTCTAGTAAAATTCCCAGTTCTCTTCCCCTCGTTTATCGATGGTTCCCAGAGCTGTGGTGGCGGGAATCAAGAGATTCGGTTGAATCAAACGTAGCATGGAAAGAAGAAAGGGTGTCCTCCAAACTTCCCTGCTTTTCCTTTTGCGAAAATGATGCTGTGTTGGGGAATGAATGCGCCTAATCCCGACATATCCGGGCTTGAACTCCTGTATAAAGTACAGGTCTTCGCCAAACTTTTTACTGCTCTGCCCCGGAGAACCTACCTATGAAACCGCGAGCCCACCTGAAAGCTGATGTCCTTATGGTCCCAAGACAACGCATCCTGTTTTGAAAGGATAATTCCTTGGGATGGAGCTTCTGATAATGAGCTTCATCCGCCGTTTCATGCCGAAGAAGATAACGATCTCGCTCCTGCCTGAAAGTATTTATAGGACTCTTGGATTTTTCCCCAATGGAAAGGGTGACAGCGCAATCCGAAATTCTTCTTTGATTGCCTTTACAATCTCTGCGATTCGCTCATCCGTAAAGTAAGGATCCTCCTCCCTGTAAAACAAAGGTGCGAAGCCCAGCTGATGCCCTTCCCGGCAACAGTCCAAGATTTCCTCCTTCGTCAGACGATAGCGCTCCACCTCTTGGTTTTCCTCTGAATCCTGCAGTAGTGACAGCTGTTCTTGCTAACAGTTGGTAAACTCTGATTAACCCTCTGGTATACACCCCATTGCCGTAATACTTTTCGGTACAGTCCTCGCCAGGTTCTTCGCCAGCTCCTCATCCTCTTTTCGTCCTATTCGAAAGAATCAGCTCATATTCTTCCAAAAGACAAATGATGGGTTTTTGTGCACTGACGTAAGTAAATCTGCTACTTTTACTTGCTGGCATAGGCAGTTTTTACACTGATTTCTGGGATGTTCCCTAATCTTTCTGCCAAAGCGGGAAATCGTGTCGTTGGGGGCATCCAGAGCGATGGATACAATGTTTACTCCTTCTTCTCATAGGGTAATCCCATTCTCCCTACGATATAGTCCTATATTCATGAAGAAGATGATTCAGCGTATCCACGACTCACGATTCTCCACATAATCGCCATGACCGCAATTCTGCTTTCCTGTTCCATAATTGAACCTCCTTTTAGATATAGTTCTGTCTGATTATTTTATCATAATGCCAGGGAGAGGCTATAGGGAGTTTATTTTTGGAGAATATGTTAATGATAAAAATAATAATCATACCATTACTTAAATTAAGGATAAAAATTTATGTTTTTATGATATGATATATTATGCTACCACCTCAAAACGGGTACGGAAAAAGGTGTGCTATCATGGGATATTTTTGTCTTTTTAACTTGTTTTGGCGGGTATTGTTTGCCACTTTATCTGCAAATGGCTGGACGGAATCAGTAAGCGGTAGTCAACCCTAAGGTCTAATCCACCTGCCATTAAACGGAAAAATCCCCCAGGAGTTGCTGCTCCTGGGGATTTGCGTACCACATGAGTACTTCTGTCTTTTTACGTTTCAAGTATAGCATAAGCAGACAAAAATCAAGAAATGGTGTAATGAAATAATGTAGCGTTTGGAAGATTATGCTTCAATCCGAAACTCCAAAAGATGCCCTAAAAGCTCCTCCGCAGGTACAGCAAATTCCTCAGCAAGTTCTTTAAACGCTCATCAATCAAGTACTTTACTTTGTCTTTGATAACGCATTAATCTCTCTCCGTGGAGAAAGCTTTTCACTGATTCCATTGGGCTTTTGCCCCTAATTTCCGCATCATGCCGATGGAAGCTTCATTGTCCGCATCTACCTGTCCTCTATAGACAGACTCTCCGGTACGACGCTTTGCGCTCTTCATCAAAAGCTCTTCCCAAGCTTTGGTGCTGATTCCCTCGTCCTTGATACTGTTTTTCTCAAGGAAAATACACAACTCCCCATGGACTTGACTGCAGATTTTCGGATTCCACAATAGCCTAAGAATAGTCCATTAAATGAAAATATACTGTAATAGGCTCTATTCTCATAGTGAAAGCTGTTCCAAGATTCTTTAAAAACCTCTGGTCTGGAAAAATGCCGCCTTAAAGAAGGAAGCATCATATCCACTTCCATATACCCTTCCTATCTTCTTCTGCAATTCCCAGCAGACAAAGGCTTTCCTTCCGCCAGAAGTTCTCCTTCCTTCGGCAAAATACTTTCGTCAAAGGAGGATTTCTCCTCCAGAACTTCTTCCTCCAGCGAAATGAAGTTCCTCCTCTAGTGCAGAAAAGAGGCTGCAAAATCGCTCTGCCGCCTTCCTTCTTGTCACTCCCTGCTCAATTTTTCGATTTCTTTTTAAAACCTTCCAATATTTCCGAGAACAACATCTGTTCCTTCAAGTGAATATTTCTGTCCTCCTTCAGTACCTTCATAGCCACCCTCTCTGTAGGTCGCCGTCCCACGCTCTATAATTCTCCGCCTTATTGCCGGAGAATATTTTCTATACCGAAAAGGCTATCTTTCTAGCTTTAGGATACACCCAAGCGTATGATTTCTACACTTTAGAGCATAAAAAGCTTTTTGCACTGACTAAAGGCTTAAATTATTTTTCCAATTTACATATTATGAGTTTTCTATGTCTATGGAATTCAAAGCGTGCCCAAATTTCCCAGACCTATGATGCACGAAAGACTCATTCTCTATATTTGCAATCCTTCCTTTATTCCTTTCAGACATAGAAAAATCTTTTGTCCCGCCGCCTTCTTCATACGGTTCATCAAAGCAACTCCTACTCCTTCTTCGAATAGCACCTCCCAAAAATCAATTCCACTCTCTTCGTCCGCCTGCCGAAGCAGTCGAAACAAATTATGAGTCATGGATAGGGGTTCCTCTCGCTCACCTAAAATTTTCACCGTAAAACGACTATCCCCCTCATAGAGGAAGCAGTATCTTCTCCACAAAGAATCCAAATCTTTCTCTCCGGCAATCAGAGTTCCTTCGCCCCGTAGGAAAGGATGGATTTTGCTATCAGCTTTTTCTCTTCCCCATACGGTATTTCATTTACCTTTTGACTCTGATCAGAAAGCAGATTTTTCTGAAGAGTATCATCTCCGCCTTAGAGCATAGTGCCTATATTTCATGCCGGGTGCCTTCGAATAAAAGCCCTCGCCATGCTCTTTCCCAATAAAGTCTGGGGTCAATGCCACCTTTCCCCTAAAAACCTCTTCCAACTCTCTATCGTAATAGCTCCCGGACGGAGCAGGTGTGGACAGTTTTCACTTAAATCCACAATGGTGGATTCCCACCGATGCCTACTGCTCCATCCTCTAAGATGCCCTCAATCCTGCCTCCCAAATCTTCAAATACATGAGAGGCCCTCAGGTGTAGCTGACTGGAACATTTGCGGAAGGCCAAGCATCGGGGGAAAGCTGCAGGCGCGAATCAGGAAAGGGTTAAGGCATTTTTCAGGAGAACGAAGGCTATGGTTTCCAGTCCTCCGGTGCTTCCTTAGGCACAATGTCGGACTTTGGCAGTACCAGAGTTAAATAGCCCCGGCCAGGCTTCCATCAGCTTCTTCGCCTTTTCCGGCAAAGCTTTCACCAAAGGGTAGACCCTTCTATGGAGGAAACGTAAAATCAAAGGATTGTCGGAGGGTCTCCTTTTAGCGGCGTAAATCTTTTTGCCGCCTCCTTATCCAAACTGTTCCCTCCTAAGCTGTATACAGTTTCCGTAGGGAAAAGCCACTAAGCCTCCCCCTTTAGAATCTCACAGCTCTCGAAATTCCTGCTTTTGTCCAAAGATTTTGTCTTCATCCTGACGCCTCTACTTTAAGATATTTCTATATGTTTACCGTTTAATCATGCTGTTTTATGAAGCCTTTTTCTTCTAAATTCAGAATGCACTAAAAAGCCCTGAGGCTCCTGCCCCAGCTTCCAAGCCGCAACACCTGAATACCCTTTTTCCGAAGCAGGCTCATCTTTGCTTCCATGGATCTTTCATCCTCCATCCAATTTCCTTTTCTCATTTCCATCCTGAATACACCGTAGTATTGACCAATATCCCTTTTCCACTCTAAAGGAACATCTGTAATCCATTCCTTCGCTCTTTTGATGGAGAGCCTCGAACGGAGCTCCGTTTGCATCGGTAATCCACACTCTGGTATAGAAAAGGAAGGGCGATAATTACCTGTTCTGTCCATCTTCGCGCTGTTTCTGTCAATTCCTCTCTCCACATAGCTTAAAGAGGACACGGATCCTAAGCTTCCTCCGAGCCTGTATAATGCTCGTCATAGCAATATAATGACCACATAATCACAAATCTCTCTCCCAGCTCCTTATATTGTAGTAGGCATTATAAGAATAGGGAACATAGTAGTCCACGCTCAAAAGAGATCCTCGGTGCGGCAGGCACATGACAGCTCCTGCATAAACTCCAGATAATCTCTGGTCATGCCTCCGGTAAAAGCTCAATGTCCACATTGATTCCGTCAAGCTGCTTTTCCTTTAAATCCTTTACCAAATTTTCAATTAGCACTCCGATGCTTTGCCGCAGAAAAAGCGCCTTTGGCATCCACCTTTCCCGCATCAAAGTTATTGAGGTGGCAAATACCTTCTTCCTGCTCGCATGAGCCTTGGCCACATAGTTGGCATCGCTATAAGAAATAAAGTTCCCGGCATTGTCGGAAAGCACATACCAGGTAGGTGCCACAATATTTGCCTCTGCTGCACTGGGAAGCACAGGCATCCAAAAGTATTATTGGCTTCCGGAGTGGTAATCTGATGGAAGGCCAGAGTGGGATGAACTCATCTCCCATGCTTTTTATGAGAATAAACCAGGCCTGAAGTCGGAACTTTTTCAATCTCCACCTCGTCCCTAAGCGACTGTTTCGAAGGTAGCCGATAAAGCCGTCCTTGGTTTCTCACTTGGACACTTCTCCATTTTTCTAAAACCAGAACCCTATCTCCTTTTTCCATATCTGTAAGGATAGACTCTTCACTCCTGCACACGAACCGCCTCTTTAGTTGTTAAAGTGCCTGCTTTTTCCTTGCCAAAAACATTGTAGAGGAATACTTTATGCTCCGCATCCGTAAAAGTTCTCCACTTCCAGGGCAGTATGGGACTGAATCAGAGAGAGGCTGAGGAAAATGTTTTTCCCATCCACAAAGTAGGAAGCTTTCCATCCTTTCCCTTTTCTCCCGGCTGATAGATTTCGCAGAATCTGGCAGGGCATAGCGAGGGTTTTCTCATCATCGTCATAGTAAAAACGAATATTTAACTGCTTCACCACAAAGCCATAGGGAAGATACACCTCTCCGTCCTGTATTCTTCCCAGAGTCAGTACAGAATCTTTCCACCTGCTTTTTCATGGTTTAAATACAGCTCCACATTGTCTCCGGATACGGAAAAATAGCTGTTTAAATCCGCTCTGGCTTTTGGTAGGCATATTTCTTCACATAGTAAAAAGCCCTGCTCCGGCAAAAAGCAAATGAAGAAAAAGACTGTCAGAAAAAGGAATGAGACTCTTTCCACTCTTTTCCCCCTTTTTCTGCTCTGTCTTTCTCTTTTGTTCTTCCATTCCTTACCCCTTCTATACTTTCATCAGCACGATCTATTATTCCAAAGAAACTATTTTATTATACAAAAATCCCTCTTTTCCCCATTAAGAAAAGGAGGCATTTTTCCTTAATTCTTCCTTCCAAACGTGCCAGTTTCTAGCCCGATCTTCAGTAATCAACGGGTCAATTAAGAGATCCAGATCTCCGGAAAGCACCTGCATCAATATTGTAAAGAGTAAGCTTGATTCTATGATCCGTTACTCTTCCCTGGGGAAGTTGTAGGTACGAATCTTCTCGGAGCGGTCTCCCGTTCTCAACTGAGAACGCTTTCTCCGCCGCATTTTCCGACTGTCGCTTTTCAACTCGATTTCATAAAGTCTTGCTCTCGTAGTCGCATAGCCTTTCTCTGTTTTGTACCTGAGAACGCTCCTCCTGACACTCTGCCACAAGGCCGGTAGGCTCATGAATCAGTCGAACCGCAGAAGAAGTCTTATTGATATGCTGTCCACCGGCTCCGGAGGAACGGAAAACTTCCATGCGCACATCTGCAGGGTTAATCTCCACCTGCACATCCTCTCACCTCCGGCATAACCGCCACTGTTGCTGTGGAGGTATGGATTCTTCCCCACTTTCCGTCTCCGGTACACGCTGTACTCTGTGTACCCCGACCTCATACTTCAAACGGGAATAAGCGCCGTGACCATCTCACGATAAAGACCACTCTTTAAGCTCCCTGGCACTCGTTTCATTAAAGGAAACCAACTCCGTCTTCCAGCCTCTTTTTTTCCGCATAGCTGGTGTACATTCTATAAAGAGAGCTGGCAACAAAGCCGCTTCCTCTCCTCCTGCTCCCTCCCGCGGATTTACATACGATGTTCTTGTCGTCATCTTTCATCCTTAGGTAAGAGGAGAAGTTGAACTCCTTGGTAAGTCTCTCCTGGTCTTCCTTGCCTGCTGCAATTCTTCCTTTTGACCATCTCCAGAATTTCCTTATCCTTTCATTGTCCAAAAGGAAAGAGCCCTCTTCACTTCTTGCTCCGCCTTCGGAAAGCCAAATAGTTCTTGTAAATCGGCTCCAGACTGGTCTGTCTCTAAAAATCAACTTTTATACTGACTGATGTCGGAAACCACCTCCGAATCGTCAGATTATGCATAATTTCTTCGTAATGCTTACTTTCTAAATTTTCAAACATCCTTTACTCCTTGTAATGAATTTTCTAATTGGGATTCTTTAAATAGCATGCACTTTCTAAAGGATTTTTCCTCCTTAGAATATGCACTCGTAAAAGGGAACTATAGCAAAAAGCATCCCCTGTCAAATGGGATCGCTTGACTCTATGCTACATTTTGCGTATAGTGATATGAAAAAGAAAATCGTTATAAAAGGAGGAAACCATGAAGGTTCAAATCTGTTAGCGTCATCTTTGTCCGGGATGCAGAGAAATTCTGGAAGAAATGAAGAAAAGAAACGTAGAAGTGGATTTTGTTAATATTCTGAGGACTTCCTCTGAAATATTATCTGATGTTACGAGCAGGAGGATCATATGCAGAGATTCGGAAGCAGGTTTCTTCAGTCTGATTGATCCTGAAAATGGCAGACTGGCGTATTCCTTGCATGATTCTTCCGGATGGAAGAGAAGTTCTTGATATGGATGAGGCTATCGTGGCTTTGGAAGTTAACTTGAAAAGGGCTATCAAATAGCTTCGTTATGCAACATAGGTCTGAAGTGACACGCCTCACTAGCCTCGCCCCTGCGCGGTGAAGGACTGCACTCAGCAGTATGAAGACGTGCTTGACATAGTGTGGGGTTATAATTAGGCATCGCCTCTGCTAACTGCCTTTCGCACATGGCACTAACTTCCAAAGCTTTCGCTTTTAGCTCGCTTTAGTAAGAACCGGCGGGCTCAGATTGCCCTATTAGACAGCCCCACACTGTATCATTCTGCTCACTAGCGATTTTGACAGACCATTTCTGCCGGTCTCTGCAAGTATCGGCCCAGACTACTCCTCATTTAGACCCATATTGCTGAAATCTATTTATTATTATGATTTTTAGTCTTTTTCTTCTTTACTGTTTCGCAAACTTTCTTTAGACCTTTCCTCACAATGCTTCTGGGGCAGGCTAAATTCAGGCGGATAAATCCATCGGAATGTTAGACAAACATATTGCCTCCTTCTAAAAGAACGCCGGCTTCATACGCAAAGAAGCGGGGAAGCTCTTCCTCCTTCTGAAAAGTAGGCGCTTAGGTCTACCCAAGCCAAATAAGTCGCTTCTGAAATCTGCATTTTTCGCCTTCTCAAATGCTCTTCCAGATAGGACTTTGTAAAGGCAAAGTTGTCATCCAGGTATTCCTGTAATTTCTTAGCCAGGGCTCTCCTTTTCATAGGTCTGCCCTGTGCTGCGGCAATACTCAGAGGATTGTCAAAATTATAATGCTTATTGTTCCAAAGCATCCTCAGTCTTTCTTCCTGAATCAAAATATTGGAAATCATGAGTCCTGCCATATTAAAAGTCTTGCTGGGCGCCATGCAGGTCACCAATTTCTTATAATCCGGCATTATCTTTCCCAAGGGATATGCTTTTTGATTTTTCCGAGTAAATCGCAGTGAATCTCATCGGAAATCACATACAAATCATTTTCTTGAATGATTTTAGCCAGCTTCTCCAATCTCTTCTCTCCATACCCGACCTGTAGGGTTATGGGGATTACAGATAAAAGCTTCGCCTCTTTAGCTTTCTTTTGCAAAGTCATATAATCTATGCGATATATTCCATTTTCATTGATTAAATCCGAACAAAGCACTTCTTCCGCTTGCCTTTTGCCGCATATTGAAAAAGCATAGGAGGGGGTGAAAAAGAGTACCTTCCCTCCCTCTTTACAATGTGCTCTACCAGCTCATATAGAGCCGGAATAATACTGTTGGACATCACCAGCTCTTCCTTTGGAAAACTGAATCCGGTATCTTCTTTTGACACCAGGAAAGGAAGGCTTCATAATAGTCCGGTTCAAAAACTCTGGTATAGCTGAAAATCCGTCTTTTTCAGCCGTTCTTCTATTCCTTCGATAACCACATCCGGCGTAGCAAATTCCATATCCGCCACCCACATACGGATAAATTCCTCATCCTTATAGGGAAAGCTCTATACTTCCGTCATCATGGAAAAATATACTGGCGAAAGCCGTCCGTATTCAGGGCGTTGGTGTGTCTTCTGTCAATGATTTCATCAAAATTGTACATGATTTGCCTCTTGATCCATTCTTCTCGCCGTAGGCTTGAAATGCCAATATCCCAAACAATTTCCATACTGCACTTTGTATTGCTATCCCGGCAATGTATCCGGACTTACATCTCCCTTTTTCCACCTGTTCCGACTAAAACCGCAGCTCTCAAGCGCTCCGGCATAGCGGGCATTTTTATGGGAATGAATGGGCTTCCGATTTTTCTCCGATAAAAATCTCCTGAAATAAGCTGCTTCACAAAGACCTCCGGTAAGATAGACCTCCGGGCTTTGGTCTTCAAGCCTTCCCAACATTTGTCACGACCTTTCCGGCAACGGATTGCAGGATGCCGTAAGCAATGTTGGCTCGCTCAACTTCTGTCCCACTAAGGAAATTACTCAGATTCTGCAAAGACCGTACACATGGAACTGATCTTCACTTCTCGGTATGCTCCTTGGCAAGGGAATTCAATCCTCCATGGAAATGTTCAGCTGGTTTGCCATAACCTCCAAAAACTTTCCTGTTCCTGCAGAGCATTTGTCATTCATAAAAACTCTTCCATCGGTTCTTCCTTACAGGTAATTACCTGGTATCCTGACCGCCCACATCAATCATCATTCGGCTTCATTACTCAAAAAGAGCCATGGCCTCTGGCATGGCAAGTGATTTCGTCATGGTTTTTCCTGCAAAAGCCACTGCATTTCTGCCGTAGCCTGTGGCAATACAGGCATAGTGTTCTTCATCCATTGGCTCTTCCAATCGTTCTCCATCGACTTTAAGGCTTTCAAAGCTACCCAGTTGGTAGGCACGGAAAAAGGGCTTGAAGAATCTCGCCTTTTTCCGTCTAAAACCACCGCCTTCCTGCTGTGGAGCCTATATCAATTCCTAAATATTTTCTCTCCATCTTCCCTTTTCCTATACTAAACTTTCAAAAGGAATTACAGCATCTCAATAAATGCAGCCACACGGGTATTTAACTGTCCCTACATCAGACTGAGAGTAGTCCGTCTCACGTTAAGGTAAGGAATACCTTTTCTTCATTTACGAAAAGCGACGAATCTTATTGGTTTCATTAGCATAGGTATGGCAGGCCTGCAAGGTCATAGTCCAAAAACACCGTCAGCATGATATTCCGTAATCATCTCATCCAGGCTCTTAAAAACGATTGTGGTTTGGGTGTCATAACGGAACAGCTGATAGCGCATATCTTCTGGAAATTGCCTCATAGATATCTTCAGCATTTTCATCCACCCTGAATTCTGGATAGCCTTTTTCTCCCTGTGCAGTTCTCATAGCCTACAACCACACCGCCATTTTCCTCAACGGCACGAATTACCTTCTCGGTAGCTCCTCCGATAGGACAGCCGGTAATTAAGATCTGGGGCGCTTCTCAAAAATGCTTTCCTGCCTTATATTCCTCTCAGTCTTCTGCTCAGGGCAATCACTTCCTCAGCCAATGCCGCTCTGTCAAACTTAAAGGTGGGAGCCATAAAGCACCTTAAAGACATCATAGCCGGAAATCGGTGTAATATACTATTGCCGTAGAAACCTTTAACGCCTGATTTGCCTGGTTATTGACTCTGGTAGCTCTCTTACCATCTCATCGGTAATTTCCATCTGAACTTCTCGGAAAGATAATCCTTATGCGGATAATCTCGTTACGATAAAGTTGAACTGCCGCCTCTGTCTGCTCGTGGGCAGGCGCAGGAAGAAAACATCCTTGAACTCACTCATCAGTTCATACATTTTCTTCTTTCCGTCGCAGGTGCTTTTCTCCCACAACCACATCGGAAAAATAAAAGAAGGGACACTTATCGGTTTTTGCAAATCCGTAACTGGACTTAATCAAAGGACAAAGATTTCTGGGAAGATCCTTCTCCGCCTCTGCAATGGTTTCATCAGAAGTGGAGCAAAGAGACGCTGGCTGCTCCTGCCATGGCGATTTCTTCGGAAAAATAAGTACAGTAGGATCCCTACAACAGGGCTTCCTGATCCTTCCATTCCTTTACCATTAAGAAGGATTTCTTCTCTGCTCCGCAAAGCTCTCAAAAATCTCCGGTAATTCCTGCACAAGTTGCACTGTTTAGCTCCTTTTCCAAATAGACGCAAGTAAATGATATTGTGCTACAGCTCCTTCCCTCCTGACAAAGGAGAGAAACTGTTGTAACCTTTCCTGTTTGGTATCGGAAAAATCCTCCGGCGGGGCATCCACCTGAATCTTTCCTTCTTCCATAAATAAAAACCGGTTGACCACCTGTCTGGCAAAGGAAATTTCATGGGTGACGATAATCATGGTACGCCCTTCCTTCGCTACTTCCCATGGTGGCTAAAACTTCTTTTTACCCACTCCGGATCCAAGGCGTGAGGTGGGTTCGTCAACAAAATCACCTCCGATTCACTCGCCAATGCCCTGGCAATTCCTACTTTTTGCTGCTGTCCCCTGGATTAGCTTGGACGGATAGAAGTCCATTCTATCCCCATCCCTACTTGTTTTAAAAAGTCGCTTGGAAATTTCTTCCGCCTCAGCTTTGGGCATTTTTGCACCTTCGTTAAGGCTTCCATAACATCTTTCCAAGGCAGTTTTTTATTCTTGAAAAGGTTGAACTGTTGAAAAACCATGGAAGATTTCCGCCGCAAAGCGTATACCCTCTTCCTTTGTATGAGACTTTGCATCCACCCTACATTCCCTGATGCGAATCTTTCCTTCACTGGGTACTGTAAGATAATCTGCAACGAAGCAGGGTGGACTTCTCCTGTTCCCTGGAGGGGCCAATGATAGCTACAATATCTCCTTTTATGAATTTCTAAGGAAATATCCTTTAAAACCCTCTGTGCTCCCTGAAAGCTTTTTGGACAAATGTTCGATTTCATGAGTACTTCTTTTCTCCACGGATTGTCCTCCTACTTCTATGCTTGTATCTATTCCTTTACGCTTATGTCTGTAGTTCTCTTTAATCCCTTTGATTTTACTTTTCGATATAGCTAATTACTCCACAGTAAATCCAAGCTCGCTGTAAGGAATGATATTCTTGTCATGTCGGAATACATATATTTTCTACAATCTCGCCACGGTTCCGTCCTCCAGCATCTCGAAAGAACCACATTTACCTCATTTCTAACGCCTTGCCTTCATCCGTCTTGGCAAAGTAGTAAGCAACGTCATTAGCATAAAGACGCTCATCCAAGAAACGAAGCTTATTGTTGCTGGCATTTTCCCACTTATAGACTGCAGAGTCCGTAGAAGCAAAGGCATCCAGTCTGCCTAAAAAGAACATCCTGATAGCCTGCGGAACCGTTCTCTCCCTCATACAGAGTTACGGTAAAGCCCTTTTTTCCTGTCCCATTCTTTTCAATGGTCTGCTGAGCTGCCTCGTCCGTTTAATACGCCAACCTTCTTGTCCTTTAAATCATCAAAGGTCTTAATGGCACTGTCTTCCTTAACCACTACGCACTGTGCATCTCCGTAATATGGTACGGAAACCAAATACTTCTGCACCTCTGTCAGCATTTCACTCGCATACACAGTTTGCAGCCACATCCGCCTCTTCTGCATCCACCTGTCCAAAGGTTGCACCGGAGCCGGTAGCCCTGCATCACGTCACTGATCCAACCGGTTCTGTTACCAATTTCTTTCCAGATTTCCGCATCAATACTGATCCAGTTACCCTTGTCATCAATCGTTGTAGGGCTCTCCGCCACCGCTGGTCGCCACATGAACAGTTCTTCCCTTTGGTGATTTCCACCTTGGCACTATCACTGCCTGCCTTCTCTGTAGCTTTCTCACTTTCTCCTGCTCTTCTGTAGCTTTCTAGAAGCAACCTCCGTAGCCTTCTCACTTGCCTTCTCTGTTCCTGCCGCAGTTGTTGCGGTCTTCGCCCTCCGCAGGCATTCAGTGCCAATGCAGCCAAAGCCAAGGCAATCCATAAATTCTTTTTTCTTCATTTTTCTTCCTCCCTATACAAAAAGTTTCGCTTTTTAGCGATAGCCAAGCTTTTCTTTGATTTTTCTAGTAAGCTTCCTTCAGTCGCTTCTCCACTATTTTCCGGAAAAATCAAAGAAACTGATTACAACCCAGTACACCAGCATTACCGCCCTGTAGACTTCAAAGTATCGGTAGCTTTGGGAACCTTCCGTTCTGGCTGCTCCCATAATATCTGGAACCCCAGCATAAAGGCCAGGGAACTGATCTGATCAGATTGATAAAGTCATTAGAAGAGGGGTGGTATAGCCACACGAATTGCCTGAGGCAAGACAATGCGGTATACCACCTGAAAGTGAGTCATCCCTAAAGACAGAGCCGCTTCTTTCTGTCCTTCTTCCTACAGACATCAGGGCTCCTCGGATGCTTTCATGACATAAATGCTCCAACATTGACACTCAGCACAAAGGCCACAGCGGAAATCGGTGTCATATCTCTTACCAAGACACTGTAAACCGCCGTCGAAGTAAAAAGAAATACAGCTAAGCAACAATGGGGTTCCCGCATAAAGGAAAACCAAAAATTTACATAAGGGATTTAAAATCGGAACCTGATATTAAGAAATAACGGCAATCAAGATGCCTAAAATCAGGAGAAAAATGTTATGATTAAAGCGATTTCCAGGGTTACGGGAACCTTCATGAAAAATCTTCGGAATTACAGATAAGAAACATCAAACATTGCGCTATCCACTTTCCTCTATACAAGCCTTTAAAAATTCGTGTCAAAAAGAAAATTTTTTCTTTTCATAGGATAAAACGAAAAATGTATAGCATGACAAATTCTGAAAACTTATAATTCGCCATAATTATAGGAAATTTAAATATGTATTTGTATGATTTCCTATTGAAAAAGAGAGCCTATCGGCTCTCCTGAGCTGATATCTCTTCTGTATACCTTTATCTGTCTGCCTCTTATGCTTCCTCCGCCAAAGACCGGATAGACTGGGCATATTCCTGAGGGAGACATATCACATTCCTTTTTAAACTGTCGGGAAAAATAATGAATGGAGGAATAGCCCAGCTGATCCGCAATCTGTGAAGTTTAGCTGTCCCTCTCGAATCATCCGCTTTTGCAGTATCCACCTTCATTTTATGGAAGAGCTCCATCACTCCCCATGCTTCCCACCTCCTGAAAGAGCTTTTGCAAATGGGAGCGTCCCAAAAGCATATCTCTGCAAATCTCTTCAATCGTCAGCTTATCCTGCAGTCTTCTTTCCAAATACTCCACCACACTGTTATAAAGCTCCTGTTTTCGATTTCCTTTTCCACAAAAATACCCGTACTTCTCCCCGGCAAGGGCAAAGAAAAAAATATCTTCTGTACAGGGAAATCAAAAACCCGCCAAATACTGCCGAATCAACTGTTGCCCGCCGAAGTTTCTGCTCAGAAGAAAAAGCAGCTTCTTCTGGTACGGTCTGATCCATTCTTCCGCTGAAAAACATTGCTGCCTTCCTGAATGATTTTCGATAAAATCCGCTTTTTCCTGCTCCGTACCGAAAAGACATTTTTCATGCAAAAATGCCAAAGGGCAGGACTGTGACAGTAAAAAGCTGATGACCACAAGGCTTGGGGCACTCTTTCCATTGGTTAAGACATTATGAAACTCATTGGGTCTCATGGAAATAAAATCTCCCTTTTTCAGGGGAATCTCCTTTCCTGGCAATAGCGGTGATTTCTCCGAATCCACACAAACAAATTCCCAAAAAGGGATGAGCCTCCGGGAAAAAGCAAAAATCTTTATGGTATTGAAAATAATGAAGAGATACCAGTTCCCTGAATCTCTATAGAATCCTGCAAATACACACTTTCGTAATCCATTCTTACCTCCCTAAACTTGCCTCCCCTCATGTCGTCTACCATCGACATACTATTCGATTATACCAATTAAATCGCTAATCATGCAAATATATATTCCCATTTTTTTATGCTTTTTGCACTAAAATACGGGAGTAGATTTAGAAATTATACAGAGGAGCAGCATTATGGGAAAAAGAACAGGACAATTAACCCTTCCTGGAGAAGAGAATTTTTTTGAAGAAACCAAGGAACTAGTGGAGTCGTTTAGGGAGCGGATGCCATCAGAGACAGCGATGGCACACACTTGGATCCAAAGAGCAAAACCCTGCCGGTAAAAATTTACAGCACTCTATTTTGTAGCCAGAGGGCACAATGAATTTGCAGAAAAGCATCCGGAGGAGTGTCAGCAATTTTATCTGATGTCAAAGCCTCTAACCGCCTATTCCTCCCACTTGGAAATCCCCTATATGGAAGGCTTCTTTCCAAAGCAGGTAAGTCCGGACTTTGACCATGATCCGAAAAATGGTGGGAGCTATAGACCGTGGTACAGGGAAGTGGTGAGTCCTCCCTTTGGAGCCTAAAAACAGAAAAAGAAGGAAGAGGGAAACCATTATCTCCTGATTCTGGAAAATGCTATTCCTTCCATCGTTATACCCTGAGCTTTTTGGCCTATGCCCTTTGGGATCCCACAGAGCTTTATAACCACATTACTAACCAATGGGGAGATAAGCCCGGAGACATCCCTTTTGACATTCGGAAACCCCACAGTAAGGCCTTCGCAAAATCCTGTCTCAGTCAGTGGCTGGCAGAGCATCCGGATACGGATGTGGGTACGCTTCACCACATTTTTCTACTATTTTACCCTTCTTCTTCAATCATGAAGAAAAGGAAAAATATGTGGACTGGTTTGGCTATGGAAACACTGTTTCCACAGATGCTTTAGAGGCCTTTTGAAAAGGAGTACGGCTATGCTGCTTCGCTGGAGGATTTGGTGGATGAGGGATATTTCAACAGTACCTTCCGCATTCTACCAAGGCTTTATCTGGATTACATGGATTTTATTCAACGCTTTGTGGCAAAGGAAGCCATGAGCTGGTGGAGCTTTGCCATAAGGAAGGTAGAGAAGCTCATGATGTCTTTGGGAGATAACTGGATCGGCACAGAGCTCTCATGGAAAATATTTTCTTCCATCGGCTTAGACAGCGTGGTGGGAAGTGTGGGAGGGAGGGGCAACCTTCGTCTGATTTCCGACATTCCCAGGAGTCCGTTATACCGAAGGGACGTTTCCTTCCCTACTTCTTCCCGGACAGCTTCTCCCGGTATGCATCCTGAAAAAGGAAGCAATAGAAAACTGATCAGTGCAAGACGGGCTACTTTTCAGAAGTCCCATTGACCGCATCGGTTACGGCGGATATTTGCCTCGGCATACAAATTTCAGCCTTTTTGGACAGCATGGAAAAGGTGGCGGAGGAATTTAGAGAAATTCATCAGGAAGTAAAGGGGCAGAAGGCTCACAACAAATGTAAGGTAGCCATCCTGAATGCCTGGGGAAAAATTCGCTCCCTGGCAGGCTTTACATGGTGGCTCACGCCCTGTATTATCAGCAGATTTACAGCTATTTTCGGTATATTGAAGCCCTGTCCGGTATGGCGGTGGAGGTGGAGTTCCTCTCTTTAGCGATCTTTTTGGAAAAATGGTATCCCAAAAAGACATTGATGTTATCCTGAATGCGGGTGATGCAGGTACCTCCATCTGCGGTGGAGAAATCTGGCAAAATGAAAGGCTTTGGCACCATGCTGCTGGGCAATTTGTCTATGAGGGTGGCGGCTTTTATCGGTGTGGAGAGCCCTGTGCTACGCAGTATCAAGGCAGCTTCTTCCAGCTCTCGATGTCCTCGGTGTAGAGAAAGGAGCTGAGCTTCAGCTTATTCTACAGACAAGTATTTTAAAACGAAAACTGCTCACTTCCTATTGGAAGATTCTCCAAAGGAAGAGCTTTCCTTGGGGAGAGTAAGAAAAACATTTACGCAACGGATAAAAGATACAGAGATTTTGGAATACAGCGACGGTTCTGTACACCTTTCTTCCCATGCTTTTCGGAAAGGGACGAGGCATCTATATGGCAGGGATCTCCCTACCTCCGAAAAACACCAGGCTTCTTTTTACGAGCACTTTTATACAGCTGCGGTAAGGAAAATGAATACGCTCTCTACCAGGCCACAAACCCTAACTGTGAAGTGCATGCCTATCCGGAAAAAGGGACTGCTTGCAGTTTTAAACAATAGTCAAGAGCCCTCAAGATACCGGCTATTATGACGGAAAGGGAAAGGCTACAGGAACCATTTGGAAAGCCGAGAAATGCAGTGGCATAGGCAGAAAAAAACTGTAAACTATATACGTAAAAGAATAACAAAAATAAAGCAGAAAAGTACATAACATGATAAGCTGGGACAGCACGCACTCAAAAGGACAAATGTTTTACACAATCGTATAAAGATTATTTAGGAAATTCTCCTATACTTAGAAGAAAATAACAGATGTTTTTGTTCTTCTATATAATTCATAAAAATAAGAAGAAGCAGAACAAAAAGAGGAAAATCCCCTCACAGTAAGCAAGGGATTTTTCCGGAAAACGGAGGAAAAATGAAAAGAAAATTATTGTATCCCCATCGCCGTATGGCATCCTTAGCTCTTTGCGCTTACAGCATGCGGCGGCAGCCAAGCAAAGGAAAGTGCAAAAGATGAAAAGAGCGAAAGCAAGGCTGATGCAGGTAGTGAAGCGCAAGGCTGATGCTTCCGCACAGAGTGGAGACGGCTTTAGTATACTGATCCATGTGGGAGGCTACAGAGCCACAGGGACAGGCTTTTCGAAAGGAAGCAATTGATGCTTTCACTCAGGATACCGGCATTGCCGTAGATGTGCAGTTTAGGAAGAACCGGAATCCGTGAAGGATTACAGCCTGCACTGGATGCCGGAACCAACATTGACCTTTTCGATGAGGATATCGACCGTGTAAACAAGACCTGGTCTGCTTATCTTTTAGATTTAGAAGAATTGGCAAAGGCAAATGACTACGAGAAAACCGCAAATGCCGGCCTTATCGCAGCTTGTAGAGAAGTAGGCGGAGGAACTTTAAAGTCTATTCCTTACCAGCCAAATGTATTTGCTTTCTTCTACAATAAGGCAATCTTCGATGAAGCAGGCATTAAGGAAGTACCAAAGACCTGGGAAGACTTGGACAAGGCTTGTGCTTTAATCAAGGAGAAGGGCTATGCGCCTATCACCAGTGATGACGCTTATATCTTAAGCGCTTTGGATACCACCTGTCCAGAATCAACGGCTATGAGAAGGCCTCTCAGATTGTGAAGGACGGAAAATGGGATGATCCTTCTGTTCTTGCAGTAGCTAAGGCTTATGAAGACTTTGCTAAGAAGGGCTATTTCTCCGAGAGCATTGCTTCCAATGTTTGGCCGGCAGGGCAGAACCAGGAATTGGTCTGCAGGAACTGCTCGCAATCTACTTAAACGGTTCTTGGCTTCCAAACGAAGTGAAAAGACATTGCCGGCGACAACTTCCAGTGGGATGCTTTAGCTATCCTGCAGTAGAAAATGGAGTAGATGGCGTTGGCGGGCAAACTTCGAGCACAGGTATTGGCAATCAACAAGAATCCCAAGCATGCTGAAGATGCATTCGTTAATCACCCATCACCAAGGGCAAGTACGACCAGAAGCTTTTCCGAGATGTCTTTGGGAATTCTGCAGACAGCGACAATAAGGAATGGCCTGAGATTTTATCCTCTGTAAAGCCTGTTATGGAGAGCTTAAAGACTCGTTATCCATGGGCAGCTTCCGCAGAAGATAATGCGGATATGACTCCGATCTTTAAAGGAGAACTTCACAAAGCTTTTTGCGGCGGCAGTATCACTGCTGAAGAGTTTGTAAAGAATTTACAGAAGTAATGAAATAGTAAAACGACATTTGACGCCGTAAAAAGTGAAATCAGCGCCTCCTCTAATCTGGGGAGGGAAATGTCTGAAAACTTCTTTTTCACAGCCAATTTTAGGAGGCTACAGTGAAAAAGAATTTGCTATACTATTTGCTCTTTGTCAGTCCTGCAGGCAATTCTCTTTCTTTTTGGTGTTTCTTTATCCCATCCTGAGAACCTTGTGTATGAGTTTCTTTAAGATCGACGGGGTAACGGATACCTTTTCAAAATGGCAATTTGTGGGATTGGAAAAACTATCAAAAAGCTATTAAGCACCACCCTTTTCCGGATTTCTATGGGAAATCTCTTCCGGATTTGGGCTTTTAGGGGGAATCCTGGTGCTCAGCCTTTCCCTTCTTTTTGCTGTAATTATAACCTCCGGCATTCGTGGCAAAAGCTTTTTCCGTGCCATGATTTATCTTCCCAATATTGTTTCTGTAGTAGCCTTAGCCACCATGTGGCTCCAGTATGTTTACAGCCCGAAATTCGGCTTATTGAAGAGCTTTTTCACCATGCTTCATCTGGACAAGCTGGCTAAGATTCAATGGTTCAGCAATGACCATAAGTTTATGGCTCTTTTGATTGCCCATTGCTTCGGTATGGTGGGCTATCATATGTTGATTTTTGCCAGCGGTATCGAGAGAATCAGCGGAGACTACTTTTGAAGCCGCCACCTTAGACGGCGCCAATGAGACTCCAGCACCTGACATATTACCCTTCCTCTTTTAAAGGAATGTTCCATACCAATATCACCATGTGGTCTGTCAGCAGCTGTAGGCTTCTTCTGTCTTATCCCAGCTTTTCTCCACGGTAACGAGGACACCCAGACCATTACTCCTATGGTCTATATGTATATGCAGATTTTTGGAGCGGGAAACAGTGTTACGGAGCGAAATGCGGGAATCGGAGCCGCGGTAGGGGTTTGCTTAAGCCTTTTGCGTAGTCCTAATCTTCCAGCTTTGTAACCGCCTTTTTCGGGACAAGGATTTGGAGTTCTAGATTTGCTGAAAATACTATCGCTAAGATTCTAAAGTATTTTCCGTTATAAAAATCTTATTCCTAAATCCAGGATGGCTAAACTCATTTTTCAAAAAGTCCGTAAAGCTAGTCTGTGTAAAGATAGAATAGGAAACGTAAACAAGAAGGAGAAACAATATGTCATTCTTTTCCAAAGAAAAACTTATAGAGAACCCATACGGTGCAGAAAGAGCTCGCGTTTAGCCCCTGCTTATCTGTTGCTTTTGATTTGGATTTTCTTTCACCGTGATTTTGCTGGGTTGGTGGTTTTGGCCAGTTTTTCCACCACCAAGGAAATTCTTTGCCAATAAATTGCTTTCTCTCCGGTTTCCACTGGAGAATTACGAAAAGGCTCTAGTCAATTCTGATGTATCCACCATCTTTTTAACTCTCTTTTTATTCTCTGAGCTCGTTTTTCTTTTTGGTTGTAGTCTGTGCCCCTGGCAGCCTATGCCCTCTCCCCTGCTTTTCCTTTAGGGGAAATCAGCTCATGCAAAATGCCTTTGTGGCATCCATGGGTGTACCGGTAGTAATGATTGTCCTTCCTCTCTGCCATGGTGGCAGGACTGGACATTTTGAATCATGTAATTCCCCAACAAACTCACCCTGATTTTTCCCTCTATGTGGGCATCAATGTACCTTACACCACGATTTTTCCTGATGGGATTTTTGCCAATATTTCCAGAGCCTTTGAAGAGGCTGCCGCCATTGACGGTTGTCCTCCCGGAAAATGCTTTTGGCAGATTATGCTGCCTATGGCACAACCGCATTATCACTGTCAGCATTTTCAACTTTATCAATGTCTGGAACGAGTACTTCATTTCCCTGATTTTCGGAAACTCCGACCAGGTGCGTTCTGTGGCGGTTGGACTCTACTCCATGATTAACTCCATGAAATATACCGGAGACTGGGCAGGGATGTTTGCCTCTGTCATCATTGTCTTCTTACCCACCTTTGTACTCTACCTCTTCCTTTCCGAGCGAATTATTGCCGGAGTAACCGGAGGCGGTGTAGGGATAAAAGGAAATACTTTGCAGCGCACAGTCGCAGTTTTTTTCCTCATGCTATTTTTGAAAAGGAAGTCCTATGAAAACAAATTAACAAACTGAAGAATTGCAAAATGCCCTTTCCCTGATTCACTTTGGAGGGAGAGGTAAAATCCTGCAGCCCTTACGGTTCGGGGCATATCAATGATACCTTTTGGTGGAAGCCGGCAGAAAACTATATTCTGCAACGAATCAACAGTGAAATCTTCACAAAAGCCCAGGGAGTTGATGGAAAAATGTAGACCTGGTCTGCCGCTTTCATGACGGAAGAAATCAAGAAACAGGGCGGAAATCCGGAACGGGAAAGCTTGCAGATTATCAAAAACCAAGGACGGAAATCTTTATTACGAAGACGAGAAGAAGAATTTTTCCGAATGTATTCTCATATTACCGACTGTAAGGCCTTTTGACCTTGTAGAAAAACCGGAGCACTTTTTATGAAAGTGCCTATGCCTTTGGGCATTTTCAAAAGCTTCTTTTCAGACTTTCCCGCAGAAAAATTGCATGAGACCATCCCCCACTTCCATGACAGCCCACAGCGTTTTCAGCATTTTCTGAAGGCTGTGGAGAGGATAAATTCGATAGAAAAAAGATTGTGAAGAGGAAATTCAGTTTTTCCTCTCCCATGAGAAAGACTTGTCCTATGCTTTGGCGCTTTTTGGAAAAAGGGAGAATTGCTGCTATGGGTAAGCCACAACGACACCAAGTTAAACAATGTACTCTTTTGATGCCAATACGGAAAAGGCTCTTTGCATCATTGACTTGGATACCGTCATGCCGGGACTTTCCATCTTTGATTTTTGGAGATGCCATCCGCTTTGGTGCCAATACTCGGGGCAGAGGACGAAGAGGATTTGAGCAAAATTTCTGTCTCTTCCCTCTTTTCCCTCTATACCAAGGGCTTTTTAGAGGCTCTGCGAGGCTCCCTTTGGGAGAAAGAGATTCTTTCCTACCGGAAGGCGCAAAGATTATGACTTTGGAATGCGGAATGCGCTTCCTCACCGATTATTTGCAGAGGGCGACAGCTACTTCCATGTGAAAAAGACCTAGACATAACCTGGATCGTGCCAGAACCCAGATTGCCCTGGTAAAGGATATGGAAAAGAAATGGACGGAGATGAAGGAAGAAGTGAAGAAATATCTTCCTGAGAAAAAGGTCAAAAATCTAAAAATATAAAGATATGCATATAGGGTCTGAATGAGCACGCTCATACGAACCCAGCAATCAGAACTGTGTATTGAAGCGAATCAGTATGGGTCTATAGATGGGCATCTACTGTCAGTATGGAAGCTGCAATCGGGCACGGGTCAGACAGACTTTCATTGAAAAGTCGTCCTGATACAGACCAACTCGAAGCATTGCTTTAGCAGTGAGCAGTGGTTAACATAAAACCACCGTCAGCGAGGCTAGAGTGCCCCAATTATAGAACCCATGCGTTATTAACGTCATTTTGATAATTTACAGTCCTTCACTATCTGGGATTAAGCTAGCGAGAGCAGTGCCCCCAAATTCAGACCTATATTGTATAGAAAATTTATTTGATTTTTACAGCTCCTTTTTATCTCCAAATAAACTCAGACGAAGAGGTAGCCGGTGCCTGCTGTCACAGGGTAAAGGGAATTCCTGATTTTTCACACTCGCTGAAGCCTACCTTTGCAGCCCTCCTGCTTCAGCATTCCTACTGCTGTGATATTGCACTGGCTCTGATGGGGAGTGATATTTCCGCCCAAAGTTGCTCCGGTTAAAGAGTCCAAAAATACAGAAGATAGGGTTCAATCTGTGTAAAAGCTGGCAACACGGTAATGATGGGAGCATGGTTGCTACATAGGGAATGTTATCAATAAAGGCAGAAAAGATCACGGAACCCCAAACAATAATACTGTATAAAAGGAAAGAGATTGTTTCCTCCCAGCTCACGATTCCTCTCCGCCGCAAGGTCTATTAAGCCCACATCCGTGATGCCCCTGAATCACAAGGAAAAAGCCCCATCAAAATCATAAGAGTTTCTCTATCCACAGAAAGCAAAGACTTCTTGAGATTTTTCCGGCATTTTCTTCACATGAAAATCCACCGCCATACAGATGACAGCGATAGCACAGCAAATCAAACCGTTAATAATTCCGGGAGTGTTGGGAATAAAGGAGGCCACAATCAGAGAAACCACCACCCTAATCAAGGCAATACTGGGAAAATATCCTCTACCTCGGTTTTTCCTGTAGCCTCAACCGGTTGACGGACTTTTCTAAACAGAAACATCATAATCGGTACGGTCGCCATGGCTCCCCTAGCTCTACGGAAAAGAACATTCCGGGTCTTCCCTTCATAAAGAAAAACCCATGAAGTTCATCTTGGCATAGCCCTCCCAACATAATGGAAGTAGTATCCTCTACCAGGGTTGCTGCTCCTTGTAAAGTTGGAGGATACCGCAATGGATAAAAAGCATGGGGAACCGGGCTGATTTTGATTTTCTTACAAATGGCAAGTCCCACAGGAGCAATCATCAAAAACCGTAGCCACGTTGTCGATAAAAGGCGGATACTGATCCTGCAAATAAGGACATCAAAATGATAACCCACATCACATTGGAACATTTATCCAATATAATCTCCGCCAGACGGTTGGGCATCTTGATTCAATAAGCAATATACGATAACCATGGTTCCGCCGATCATCATAATCACATTCCAGTTAATGACAGACAGGGAGGTAGAGGGGATTTCTGTAATATACCCTAATCCCACAAAAAGGAGTGCCACCGCCCAAATGGCATATAGCCTCCATTCCTGTTTTACAATCATCACCACATACATGAGAATAAACAAAATCAATGCAATACTTTGTAATGGCATCCCTACTACTCCTTTACTCTACAATATCCACTCTTACTACTTGGCTTCCTATACTACTGTTTTGTGTTGCTTTCGATCGCTTTTATAGTCGCTTTTATGATTGCTTTATACGGATTTATCTCGCTTTCTTACCCCTAATACTACCGGGTCAAAGAAAAACTCCCGCAAAGCAGGAGCTGTTTTTCCTTGTTATGCTATTTGTGCCCTAAGCTATTAAGAATGTCAAGAATTCTCTTCTTTTGATACTTTGCACCATTTCCAAAGGGAAAGTTCCTCTCCTACCCCTTTCAGAAAATGATACTTGGCAATCCCTGATCCACCATGTCCATATCGTAGTTATCCGGGTACCGAAGCTCGCAGTTCCCCATGCTCATAAAAAGAACTTCGGCTTTTTGCTATTTAAAGCACTGGGGCTATACACCGCCTCCATCCCTCCTGAATCCAATGAGGATAAGAATCCTGTCCGAAATGCGTTCATGCCAGGCTTTTTCTTCATAGGGAATAAACTGCCATCAGCTTTCACCGATTCCTCTTCTCCACTGTGTCCAAGCGCAATTACCGCCTGAATATGCTCATCCTCCGGATAGCAGAAGCTTTCCCGGTCAAAGGTTCCTCCAACCCAGCAGCTTCCCTATTCCCAGCTCTTTCCACAAACAGTACCAGCTCTTCCCCATAGAAACCGATTTTCTCCCGAAAATGGGCAAGTCCTGCATTTCCTTTTTAAGAGAATTAAACTCGCGAACATTTTTGAAAAAGTCCGTAGCTTTTTCCGAAAATCCTGAAATGCTCTACTGCCGTCTTCTTCAAACTCTATCGTAAGTCCTGTTTCCAGATTGATTGCAGTAAAATTTTTATTTTGAATCGCCTCCATTTCCTCCTCGGACAGAGGGGCAGGAGTGAAAAATACGATGTGATTTACGATGTAGGGATTGCGTCTGTCATGCTTTTTCTTCAATTAGCCTTTCTTTTTAGAATTTATTTTCTGTTTCGCTTCAGCGTTGATAGCTATTACAAAATTTATTACCGACTTTTATGACCCAGCTTTGTGCCGACTTCTTCTCTATTTTCAGTAGAAGAAAATACCCTTCCTAGTATAGAAAGTTTTTGCAAAAAGCAAGGGAGAGGATGTCACTCCTCCCTCTCCTATTCCGCCTTTAGCAGTGCGCTTACCAGTGCCGGAATCGCCGCAAAATCCTCTTCCTTGGCCACCCATTCCGCCCTGAATATTTTCGGGAATCACAAAATACCTGCAGCCTTTAAGGACTCCTGCAAACCTTCACGGACTCTCCGCTCCAGCCATACACAGCCAAAAGTCGCCGCCTTTTTCTTTTTAAACTTCAGTGCTTTAAAAACTCAAGCCAGCCTGCCACAGGAGACAAAATAGAATTTGCCACCGTAGGAGACCTGCAAGGGCTTTTTGACTTAAAGACCTCCGTCATTACTTCATTTTTATCCGACTTGGAAATATTAAAGGACCTTCACCACCGTATCCGGACTTTGCCGATGAATCTCCTCCGCAATACTGTAGGCAATCTTTGTGGTGCCTCTCCCACATGGTATCAAAGGCAATCGTCACCTGATCTTCCTGATAATCCTGTGCCACTCCGCATATTTTTCCACAATCTGCATGGGGTTTTCCATCGCCAGATGGCACCATGGGAAGGGGCAATCATTTCAATAGGCAGATTCAGAGACGTAATCTCTTCCAGTTTTTCCGTAAAATGGGAGCAAGGGCGCAATGATATTGGCATAGTACTTCATAGCTTCCTTCATAAGTACGCACTGATTTGCCTTATCGTTAAAAAGCTCCTCCACCGCATAATGCTGTCCGAAGGCATCCATGGAGAAAAGGATATTGTCCCAGTTAAGAAAGTTGCCATGGAATCCGGCCAGTGGAGCATCCGCATTTCCAGGAAAATAAGCTTCTTTCCATTTCCGATATCCAAAGAATCCCCGGTCTTAACCACGTGGAAATTCAGCCCTCTTGCCATACTGTCCTTCAATGCTTTTTACCGCATTTTTCCGTACAATAAATCGGCACATCGGGAATCTCTTCCAAAATAGTGGTAAGGGAGCCGGAATGATCGCACTCCCCATGATTTGCCACAATAAAATCAATCTTTTTAAATCAATTTCTTTTCAGATTCTCCACGAAGTCAAAACGGTGGGGTGTCCAAACCGTATCCATCAAAACCGTCTTCTCTTCCTCGATGAGATAGGCATTTGGCTGGAACCGTTGATGATGGAATAATCATCCCCATGAAAATGCTGTAGTTCCCAGTCGATATAGCCTATCCAACTGACATTTCCCTTTACCGCTTTTCTCATCTTTTTCCTCCCTAAAGAATCCTTCTTATGTACGCTAAATATTCTTTTACGCCAAACTAATCAACAAAGCCATTTTGAAATTCCTTTGCTGTGACTGCATGTCGTCCTGCCTTGGCAAATGTAACTCTTCTCCCGCATGAATTACACGATCCACACCCTCATACTGAATCACTGCTTCCCTTCCAGAGCAAATACCATAGCTCTCTCCCGGCGTCATGTCTCGGAAAGACCGGTTCCCTCAGAAAAGGACATCAGCACAAACTTCATTTTTCATTATGCATCAAATCCATGTTTACAATCTTACCCTCCTGATAGGGAGTAAGTCTGCCAAACGAAAACCTCACCTGCTTTACTGCTTCATTCATAAAAATCTTCCCTCCTTATGGAAATTTCTGTGTACACTGCGCCCTTTTCACTACGGGATTCCCACCGGTTTTCTCCACCGGGGTGAGAATGGCCTGCCCCTTGACAGGAACTTCCTTCTCCTGTTCCATAAACTTCTATCTCTCCTCCACTACGAAAAGTAACTTATGATAGGGATAAAGCTCTGCACTAATATCCGTCCTCTCCGCCATGGAAAAATAAATGACGGCGTTTTCTCCGGATGAATCTGCTTAGATACGGTACATCCCTCGTACCGGTGGATTCTCTCTTGCTATGGAAAAACACTTCTCCAGACTTTTTCTTTCATAAGCCTCCTTTCTTTGCCGAAGGACTTTGATTTTGAAAATGCTGAACTTTAAAACATTGTTTTTGAAGTCTCTTTAAGCTCTAAAAAGTTTTTGCCCTAGAAACGCTTTTAAACTTTAGATTTATAAAGGGTTTGCATCTTTAAATCCTTCTTACAAAGTCTATTGTATACATATAGATTCATTTTGTTGCATAATGCAACAAATGAATCTAACAAAAGAAAAAGAATTTTTACCGATATATCTCATACAGATGCTTTCTACAATTAGATACATTATTTATCGCCATAATGAGAACCACATTCTGCAATTTCCAGCATATCTCCCACAATACGAAAAAAACAACTCGATTCTTTTCATCAATTCTTGACTCAAAAACCGGACAAATTACCTGATAATTTTCCGGTTTTCCAATACAATTATATCCATTTCTATCTATGTCTTTCAAAATTTTATTTATTCTTCTTAGTGTTTTCTTATCTTGTCCCTGCCAGTATAAATATTCCTCCCACGCTTCATCATGCCATATTTTTCTCATTATTCGGCCTCAATAAGCTCATGCTCATGTATCTTATATCCGGCCTTCATCTCCGCAACTCGTCTTTCCAAAGTAGCTAAATGTTCACTGCTATAAAAACGTGTCTCTCTCTGTTGTAATTTCAAATGGAATTCTTCTTTCACGAACTACCGTTTTAGCAAAAATGCAAAATGCTGTAGTCATATTCATCCCCACATCAGAACAAAACTCATCAAACTGTTTCTTTTAAATCTTCATCCATACGAACACTAATACTCGTCTCAGCCATATGAAAGCCTCCTTATCTGTATTGAATTTTTAGAATCATCTTCTATATAGTATATATACATTGTATTATATTTTCAATGCAATGTATATATAATTATTGTTAATTTGGTAATTTGCATTATAAAGTAAATCACCATACTAATCTTTAAAAATTGATTCACTAATCAAGATAATTTTATTCACTATTCTTTTGAGGAAATACTAACTCTTTATCAACTAACTTGCTTCCATTTCCAAAGAGCCGTTCCGAAAATGAGGGCATAGCCCACAAAACTATAAACGTCCGAATTTCCCCAAAAACCACAAAGCTCAAAACAGCCGCAAAGAGCACCTGGGAATAGTCAAAGACGGATATTTCCTTGGCCGGAGCATAGGCATAAGCCTTGGTCACAAAAATCTGTCCCACCGCCGCACTACAGCCCGCTAAAATCAAATATACTGTTTGCTGCGACAGACATTGGCTTGTATTGCAAAAAGAAAAAGGGAAGCAGTATCAAAACGGAAAACATCGAAAAAGAAAAAGACCACTACCGATTCGCTTTCACTCCGCCCAATCCTACCTTTCGCACATAGGTATAGGCGGTTCTCGCCGAAAACCCACCAAAAAGTGCCACCAGTGCGGGAAGCCCCACGATTCCCTGCCCGGGCTTCACCACAAAGGTCAGCTCCCAGCAAAGCTAAGAGTACGAAACAATCGCCATCTTATTGGGTTTTTCTCCCAAAATAAAAATAGACATCACTATGGCAAAGAAGGGCGCCATTTTCTGTAAAATACTGGCATCCCCCAGCTTCAGATACGTAATTGCCCAGAAATTACAAAGAATCTAAGGTTCCAAAAAACAGCAACGAAGCAACAAAGGAATTCTAAGCTCCTTGGGTACAGAATAACGTATTCCCTGTTGCCGCATCATCACAAAAAGGCAATCAAAGCCGCCACAGTTTCGAAACATTGCTTTCTGCATGGTAGGTACATCTCCGAAAGCTTTCACAAAAAGCCATTCCTGCAAAGCCTGCTGCTGAAAGGATTATGGAGATGATTCCTTTATTTTACAGTCTTTTTCTACTCTGATTTCTTCTTTCATTTACACTACTCTACTTTCTAAACTAAAATATACTATCTTATTATAACGAAGATGAAATAAAACAGCCAGCCTAGTCCATCTACAATTCTCCCCAACATATCCTCATTTTAATCCACCCCTATAAATTCTCTATTCCTTTTCTCCTATAAAAGCCTTTATACTGAAAAACACTTGAACAAATAAGCTTCTATTCCAATTGAAAGTATACAGAAAGTTTGATTTGACATCCTATGTACAGCGCTATTGATAATATTCATTTTCATTTTTTATATATTGATCGCTATTCCTTTGGGCGGGAATTGGATATTTCCGGAAAGCGAGCATTCCCTACAATATGCTCCGTTACATTGAATCCGGAACCGCCAGTTTCTTTATAGATTCTCAGAGTATTCTGTAAAAAGACCAAATTATCTATATTCCCAGAGGAAGTCAGCTCTCCTGCTTTGCCACCAGCAGTCATTTTTCCTTCACCAGTATTCGTTTTACCAGCTCTGTGAGAGGAGACCTACTGAGGGATTATTATCATTGCCGAAAATTATGGAGGGTAAGGGAGAAAGCTTTTACTTTTGATGAAATGTATCAGTGGGTCAAAAGACAGTCCCTAAGATGTTCTTTGTCAGGGTTATTTAGAGCTTTTGATTGCCTCTCTCATTGCCAAAGTCAATCCGGAAAGAAATCAAGAGGTTTCCTCCTATTTCTTTTGAATACTAAAAATGATATAGAAGAACAAGCTAAAAACTCAGCTAATTTATCTTCAAAGTCAGCCTTCTTCATGTTCAAAAAGGGAAGCCACAGAAGAACAGGACTTAGCAAAAATCAGAAATCAAATCAAAAATCCGGTACCGGCATGGATTCTCGTATCCAAGGGGTAGTGGATTATATTCTCTTACATCCCAATGAAAAATATTCTCCAAGTCGTCTAGCGGAAATGGCGGAATTAAGCAAGCAAAAGATTTACTGCTCTATTCAGTTCCCAGCTTGGAAAGTTCCTATGGTCTATATCAAAGAGTTGAAGCTACCACTGCCGCCAGAAAATTACTGGTTTCCAACCTTCACATCAACGATATTGCCTATGAACTGGGCTATGAAGATACCAATTACTTTATTCTGTGAATTTAAACGAGCATTTGGATGTACGCCGAACCAGTACCGTCATATTGCCAAAGAATATATATTTCTTATTTATAATTTAATAAAGAAGATAAATCTTATTGACAGTAAAAACTTTGTTTTTCAAGCATAAATCTTTATTATTAGGTCTATTTTCTATAGAATCGTCTAAATTGTTCCTATATCATACAAATTAATCAGTTATTATACATCAAAGAAATATTGCAATTCCCTAAAAGTGAACTTGCAAACAAGATGCCCTAGGATTCCCCTATGCACTTGCATACTACTAAGGAGGACGATTTATGAGAAAAAGATTTTAAGCGCTATGCTGAGCCTGACAATGCTTTTGTACAGCTCTAAGCGGATGCGAGTAACAGTGCCGCAAAGGAAGAAAGCAAAGCTCTGAGCAAAACAGCAGCGAAGCCAAGGGCAGTGAGGAAAAAGGCGGAAGCTAATGCTGAATTGGAAGGAGATATTACATTCTGGCATTCCTTTACCCAGGTGCCAAGATTGGAAACCATTCAGGAAGCTGCGGATAAGTTCATGGAGGAACATCCAAAGGTTACTATCAAAATTGAAACCTTTTCCTGGAATGACTTTTTACACCAAGTGGACAACAGGACTTGCCTCCGGCAATGTGCCTGACATGAGCACCGCCCTGGTTGGTCAGGTTTCCGAAAATGATTAACTCCGACGCAATTATTCCGCTGAATGGATTAATTGATGATATCGGACGGATAAGTTCTATGAAAAACGCATTAAATGAGCTTTCCGTAGATCGGTAACAACTATGCTGTGCTCTCATTCTCACGCCATGGTGATGTGGGTTCGTAAGGATTTACTGGATAACTTAGAGGTACCAAAGACATGGGATGAGCTTTATGAAGAAGCCAAAACGCTGACAAAAGACGAGCATTTACGGTCTGTCCTTCCCTGTGGTTCCACAGACTTTCAGACCCACCAATTTCCTGAACTTCTATGTCAGGGTGCAGGAGGAAGCTTGCTGACGGATGATTTAAAAGGCTAACCTACCAGTGATTTGGCTATAGAAGGAATCAACTATTGGCTGAAAGTCTATAAGGATTGTTCTCCAAAAGATTCTATCAACTACAATGTACTGGATCAGGCCACCCTCTACTATCAGGGAAAGACAGCCTTTGACTTTAACTCGGGATTCCAAATCTCCGGCGTGGCAGCAAACTCTCCTGATTTACTGGATTATGTAGATTGCTATCCTATTCCTACCATTAAGGGAACAGAGCAAAAGGTATTACCACCTCTAACCAGCCTTTGGTTATTTGGAAGAACTCTAAGCATCCTGAAATTTTGCGAAGCCTTTATTAAGACCTTATACGAAGAAGATACCATGTGAAATTCCTTCATTCCGTTCCTGTTGGAATGCTTCCCGGCAATCAAGGGAATCGAGGATTCTGAAGCGTATAAAGATGACTCCCACTATTCAGAAGTTTGCCCATGCGAAGAAGTAATTTCTTCTCAGATTCCCAGCGGAACCACTATCGGATTTGAGCATGGCGAGCGTGCAGGCAGGTATCCCTACCAACCAGCACGTGATTGAGAAATGTTCCAGGATATCATCACCAACGGAACAGATGTAAAACGGTCGCAAAAAGTCGCTGAAGATAAGTTAAACGAGCTTGATGGAAGTCACACAATAATTGTGTTTTTCCCGGAGAATCTGTAGAACTTCCTTCTTACAGATTCTCCCTAAATAGAAAGGTAGGTCAGAAAATGAAGACAAGATCTTATACGAAATGGTTGTTTGTGCTTCCTGCCGTCATTGTCGTAGCCGCCCTTTTTATCTATCCCATTTTCCAGTCTCTTTTTTTCAGTATGACCAGTAAGAATCTTTATTCGGCCAAGATACAGTTTTCTGGGACTGAAAAACTATAAAGATATTCTAAGTGATCCCAAATTTGCGCAGCCTTTTTGAACTCTTTTAAAATGGACTGTATTTTCCTTGTTGGGACAGATATTGGTGGGCTTCACTCTCGCTCTGGCCTTAAATCGGGTAAAGTTCTTTAAAGGGATGTATAAAACTCTTCTGATTATCCCCTAGCCTTCCTTCCATCGTTATTGCCTTCTCTTGGACTTGGATATTAAACGGAGTCTATGGCATTTTGCCGAATCTTTTGGTGAAATGGAAAAATTTGCGAAACCGCTCCACAGTTTCTCACAGAAAAAGAATCTTGCTTTTATCGTACTGGTACTCATCAACATTTGGTTCGGAGCACCGATGATTATGGTCAATGTCTTGTCTGCTTTACAAACTAGTACCACTAGGATCAGTATGAAGCCGCAAAAATTGATGGTGCCAGTGCCTTGCAGTCTTTTCAACACATCACTATTCCCCACATCAAGCTGGTTATGGGACTTTTGGTGGTTCTAGAACAGTTTGGATTTTCAATAACTTCGACTTAATCTATCTGATTACCGGTGGAGATCTGCCGGAAGCACTCAAACCGTCCCCTTTATGCCCGTATGAAATGGGTTGGGGAACCAAGTCACTGGGAAAATCCTCTGCTGTAACAGTACTACTGTTTATTTTTCCTAATGAGTGTTTGCATTATCTACTTCACCATTATGAATTGCTGGGAAGGAGGAAAAATAAATGAGAAAGAAATATTTTTGTGAGCTTAATCAGCCACATCTACCTCTTGCTCCTCTGTTTCTTCGCCATTTTCCCTTTGTTATGGATTATTATTTCCTCCGTTAAAGGAAAGGGCGAATTAACCGGGAATCCCACAGCCTTTCTTCCGAAGGTAGTAACTTTGGAATATTATCGCCATGTGATTTTTGATTTGGGATTCATTGTGAATATTCAAAACAGTGTCATTATTTCCTTAGCCACAACCGGAATTGCCATCACAATTTCCTCTTTGGCGGCCTATGGCATTGTGCGTTTCTTCCTAAAATCGGAACAGCGTACTGTCGAAGGTTTTTGGTGACCACCTACATTTTCCCTCCCATCCTCTTAGCCATTCCTTATTCCATCGTAATGGCAAAACTGGGACTAACCAATACCAGAATCGGATTGGTTCTGGTCTACCTTTCCTTCAGTATTCCCTATGCAGTTTGGCTTTTGGTCGGATTTTTCAAGACAGTCCCCATAGAATAGAAGAAGCCGCAAAGATAGATGGAGCCAATAAAAATTCAGGTGTTCATGCAAGTAGTTATCCCTCTGGTGGCACCGGGAATCGTAGCCACCGCCATTTATACCTTTATCAATGTTTGGAATGAGTTTTATACTCTTCAATCCCTGATCAATGATACTTCCAAGATGACTGTGGCTGTTGCCCTTCGCTCCTAAACGGTTCAGAAATATTAGACTGAGGCGATATGATGGCGGCTTCCACATTGGTAGTAGTTCCTTCCATTATCTTCTTCTGCCTGATTCAAAATAGATTGCAGGAGGACTGTCTGAAGGAGCTGTAAAGTAATTTATTTTTAAAATGATAAAAAGCGAGGAATAAAATATGATGAATTATGCCGTAGTGGGTGTGGGCTATTTCGGTGCAGAATTGGCTCGTATCATGAAAGAACAAGAAGATGCACAGGTTGTTGCCGTATATGATCCGGAAAATGGAGAGACTATTGCGAAAAGAATTATCCTGCGACGCAGAAGCAAAGCTTGGAATCCCTTGTATCCAGACCGGATGTAAATTGCGTGATTGTGGCATCCCCAAATTATTTACACAAGAGCCGTAATTACTGGCTGCCAAAACACGGAAAGAATGTTTTTGTGAAAAAGCCTATCGCCCTCTCTCTACGCAGAGTGTGATGAAATGGTAAAAGCCTGCGAAGAAAATCATGTGATTTTCTATGGCAGGACACATCATGAACTTTAATGGTGTACACCATGCAAAGGAACTGATTAACGAAGGAAAAATCGGAAGGGTTCTTTTTACTGCCACTCTGCCAGAAACGGCTGGGAAGATGCGCAGGAATCCGTATCCTGGAAGAAGATTCGGGAAAAATCCGGAGGACACCTTTATCACCACATCCATGAGCTGGATTGCGTCCAGTTCCTCATGGGAGGAATGCCGGAAGAAGTTACTATGGAAGCCGAAATGTGGCTCACTGCAAGGCGAGGCCTTTGGTGATGAGGATGACATGATTTTCATGCAACCGCCCGTTTTAAGGATGGCCGTTATGCTGTGATGGAATCGGTTCCCGCCTTCCGTTGGCCGGAGCATTACCTACTGATTCAGGGTACAGAGGGAGCCATCAAGCTGGATATGTTTGATGCCGGCGGCACCCTGAAGGTAGACGGAAAAGAAAGCCATTTCCTTCTCCACGAAAGTGAGGAAGAAGATGCAGACAGAACCCGGCATTTACCACGGCTACCGAAATGGACGGTGCCATTCAATATCGGTAAGCCGCGAAGAGCTCCCACTATGGCTACAGGGCATTATGAAGAAGGAAATAGCCTTCCTCAATGGTATAATGCACGGTAAGGAAGTAGTGATCGAATACAAGCCCCTTCTCACCGGAGAAGTCGCAAAGAGCCGCTATTGCCACTGCGGATGCTTGCACAAAGTCCAGAATGGAGACAGAAGGTAATGCTTTCAGAAATTATCGGATAAAAAGATAATCACTCTTTCATAATCCACCGGATTGCCTTTTTCAATCCTTTTGCTCCACTTCACAAAAATGGTTTCGGATTTGGCTCAAAATTCACTACTATAGCGAGTTGGTAGTGCTCTACCAGTTCCCGGTTTTTCTTTCTATTGTGGACAGGACGGCATGCTTTTGTCTTGCCTCCTCTGTTCCCAAGGAAAGATAGAGCCTCTCCGCTTTACTCTGCATTTTCTTCTCCTTGGCAAAGGGACAAAGTCCGGATACCAAAGAGACCGGAAACAGAGGCAATTCGAGAAAAATAAAGAACTTCGATAGCTGGCATATAAGGCAAAAAGCCCCGCCAAGGAATACCCTGCTAAATGTAATGATCTCGGCTCTTCTCCAAGAATTTCTACCGCCTTTCGGAATAATTTCCTTTTCCAAGAGGGACAAATATTCATCCGCTCCACCGATAAAATCCTTTTTCCGTATTGATTAAAAGCAGGACTATCCCAGGGCACATATCCTTCTGCCATTCCAAGTTATTGACACAAAAGAAGCGGAAAGCTAAAGTACTCCTGCCCTTCAAAAGCTTTACTACCCTCTTCCTCTTCGGAAAAAGCAATGAAGAATCAGTAGCGGATTGGATAATTTGCTTTCTGATGGTTTGCCTTCTGATGGTTTGCCTTCTGGTAATTTCTCCCAAAACTTTTGCTCCCGTAGTCTGACCATTTGTGTTCAGTTCGATATTTGTATTCGCCTGATATAAATTCTTCTCCGCCATACTTTCAAGCGGTTGATACAGTGTCGCTTTCTTTTCCGTCTACGGAAAAGGAAGATATTTTAGTTCTTTCTCCATTCCTATTTTCTCCATCTCTATATGCACATCTATCAAGGTATCATACTCCAAATACTTTTCTATACTATAGCATTGTTTTCCTTTTCGAAATACAAATCTAAAAAGCCGGAAATCATGGGGAAATTTTGTAGAGTGCCATCTCATTTGTGCTAAAGTAAAAATACTAAAAATCAAAGTCATGATTTCTTTAGTAATATTCTGCTAAATATTCTAAGTTTAATTTCAATGCTACAAGATTACTTCATGATGAACTTACCAGATAAGAAAGGGGTTACTATGCAGAAAACCATATATCTTGCAGGAGGTTGCTTTTTGGGGGTAGAGGCCTATTTTCAAAGAATTCCGGGAGTGCTTTCTACCTGTTGCGGTTATGCCAACGGAAACAGCAGAAATCCCAGCTATAAAGAGGTTTGCCACAACAATACCGGCCATGCGGAAACCGTAAAAATCGACTACTGATCCGGAGCGCCTGCCTTTTAAAAATCTCTTGCGCTATTATTTTCGCATTATTGACCCTACCAGCTTAAATAAGCAGGGAAATGATGTGGGCACCCTAATACCGCACCGGTATTTACTATGTAGAGGAAGCGGATAAAGAAATTATCCTGAAAGCTCTAAAAAGAGCAAGAGCAGTACAGCTCTCCTTTGGTAGTGGAGGTGCTTCCCTTAGAAGCCTTTGACTCTGCGGAAGAATACCATCAGGATTATCTGAATAAAAATCCGGGAGGCTACTGTCACATTTCCTTGCCCTGGCGGATGAGCCCTTGATTGATTCGAACAATATCAGCCTCTTTCCGAAGATGAACTACAGGAAAAGCTGACAAAAGACGAATACAATGTGCTGGTGAATAGTGCTACAGACCGCCCCTTTGAAAATGTCTATTGGGATACAAATGCCAAAGGGCTTTATGTGGATAGAGCCACCGGAGAGCCTTTATTTTCCTCCAAAGACAAGTTTCACTCCGCCTGCGGCTGACCTCGCTTTGCAAAAGCCCATTGCCGAGAAGTAATCCGCTACCTGGAAGACAACAGTCTGGGAATGCGTAGAATAGAAGTCCGTTCTCAGGGTGGGGACTACCATCTAGGTCATGTCTTTAATGACGATCTAAGAGAACTGGGCGGCCTCCGCTACTGCATTAACTCCTCTTCTGTCCGCTTTATTCCCTATGAGGAAATGGAAAAAGAGGGGTATGGAGAACTGAAAAAGTATATATAAAAAACCATCTTTCTTGCCTTAGTTGCCGGCGCAACTAAGTTTCCTCCAGTCCCTATACGCTCTACATTCCATCTACTCTTCAAATCATATTGAAACGAAAACAAAAGTATGATAAGATAGTAAAAATTAATGTTTAAATAGTACGGAACAAAACAGAGACGATAAGTAAAATTCTTAAAGAGGAAAAGGCAAGGAGGGCGAAATGAAAGCAAAAACAATTCATTTTAGTATTATTCCTTCTCCTTAGCTTTGTTTTTCTGTCTTGTGCAAAGGCAGAAAAAGAAGCTGCGGGACGGACAAAACAGGGGCAGAATCCGGTGATTCACAGGGAGCCGCAGAAGGACAGCGGAGAAGAAAAAGAAGCACAAGCTGAAAGCACGATTATAGGAATGCCCCCATATCCTTTTTAGAAGAAATCGGAGAAAGGCACACAGATGCAAACTATCATTATCTGTATGAAGAAAGTACTAAGTTACACCTGAAGGAAGAGGGTGAGGAATTTAATGTCCCTGAAATGCCTTTGAAGCCTATAACAAGGAAGTAGAAAACCTATATCGAAAAGGGATTTTTGCGGAACTGGTAAATACCGCTAATACTTCAGAAGAGGCCAAAAGGAATGTGGCGAACTACTTAGGAAATACTCCTGATAAAGACCAATAGTGATGTTATTCGCGCAGACAAAAGCATCGTCAGCATTTTAAATTCCAAATCCATAGATTACACCGGAAGCGGAAGTGAGTATCAGTACTATTCTGTGAATTTTGATAGTAAAGCGGAAAACGACTGGCATTTTCCGATGTGATAAAAAGACAGGGACAGCTTCTTTGCTTTGGCAGAAAAAGAGCGCAAGAATCCGCAGGTGCATGTGGTGGAATTTCCTCTTGCACTTTTTGCAGAATATAAAGAGAAGGGAGATGAACTTACCTGGACGGTAAAATGCGGAGGGCGTTTCATATATCCGATATCGATCTTACCGGCCGGTCTCTTAAGTCCCCCAAGGTTCTTACCGTATATTTTGATGAAGGGGAGAATATATTTTCCGAAGAATATACAAAGACGGAAGGACTATGTAATCCCACTCTTTTGACAATATGTATCTGGATTTAGATGTGGAGGAAGCGGAAGACGGGAACCCGTTTATCTGACAGGAAGAAGAGAATGTTTTATTTGATCTCCATCGTTTCCGGCAATAGAGAAAAGTGGAGCTGTGGAAGGCATTGACGGAACCCTTTATCTTCTCAAAAAGTCCGGAAAATACTACATTTACCTCTTTAAGGATGAAGAAGACGGATAACTTTACTCTATAGAATCGACCTCTCCACTATGGAATTAAAACCGGAGGAAAACTGGAATGTCGACCTATCCGCTAGAGAATACTACTTTAAAAATGTAAACAATATCGAATACACACATCTTCTCAAGGAAAATTTTTACGGATGCTAAAGGGTTTTGCGGAGCAGAAGACAGCAGCTTTCTCAGTACCAATACTGTCGAAATAGACTGGTTGATTGATGCGGAAGCTTATCCAAAAGCCAATGGAAAACCGATACAAAAATAAGCGAGCAATCATGTTATCCAGGCTATTCAAGATGTTCCGGTTCAGAAGTAGATGCAAATGGAAACGTGCTAAAAGAAGGAACTATCCCCGCAGGTTCCTATCTCCTACTGATGTATACGGATAATGCCTCTTACATGGATATGCGCATTGTTGATGAAAAATATATAGACAATGTAGGAAATGAGGACTTCAGCATTTTTAACCTAAATGATTTTTAGTCAATTCCAATACAATGGAACTTGCTACCGAGTACCAGTTGAAAGAGATACGCAGAATTGGACTTTAAGATCGACGGAAAAGATGAAAATGAACTCTTTCGAGAATGCTATATGTTGGCTAATATTGTCTAAAGTCCACACATGCCGGTTCTGATACAATCTAAAGATAGGAAAAACAGAAAATAATAGCTTGGGAAAGCTGGCAGAAGACTTTCATACCAACGATCCAAGCAAATGCATCTCGACAATACTGTCCAATAGAGTAGCAGAACCTAGATCTACCGGACTTTTATGCAGAAGGAGACGAAAAATATGAATATTCTTTTAGAACGTTGATCATAAGTACGCCTGGAAGAGGGCAGAGAAGAAGGCAGAGAAGAAGGCAGTGAGAAGTCAGCACAATTAATGGGTATTTTGGCGGAAAACGGTGATCTGGAGATATCAAAGCTTCAAGGATAAACGCTTTGAAAAACTCTTTCGTGAACTGAACTTAATGTAGAGTCAGCTCTACTATCGTGCATGCTTTACAGTGCCCCAAGCTCAATCTCTGTTAAGCTATGCTTTTTCTACCTGTAAGTGAATCCCTTCTCCTTGAAGCTGATTTTCCTAGCCTCCTCCGGCGACTCATAAAAGGGTGCTGGAAAGAACCTGCTCTCCGTCATTCACAAAAGCTCAAAGGAAAAACGATCCAGCAAAAATCTAAGCGAAAGCTCTTCCGAGCTTCCACGATAAATCCTTCTTACTTCGCAAAATACTGGCCCGATGCTCTGCATGACTTCTATCCACAGTCAAAATTCCGGAAGCAAAATTGTAAGTGCAGAGGACATAGTTCTCTCCTGCTTTGCAAATTTCATTTGGAAGATACCCTTGCTTTCTCCATTCTTAGGCGCAGAAATCCGCAAACTAAAGATCGAGAAGTTTCCCCTCTAATTCCGCATAGCTTTTCTCTTCATTTTCACGGAGTCTCAAAGTCCACCCTATCTTTTATAAAGCTTCTGAATCTCTGAAATAGCGCTGACACAGTCTGTCCCCTCGAAAAACAGTTCTCTGGGAAATGACATTTGCCCATACCACTTAGCATTCTCAGAACATTTCCACCAGCCTCGGGAGCCTGCATCCAGCCTACCATGATTGTTCGTCCATCCCTTTCCATGGTCTGAGGCGCATAAAATCAAAGCCTAATCCGAAAAGCCTGAGGCTGCATTTTCTCATGACCTTCTGTAAGCAATTTTCCAAAAACTCTTCTGTTCTATTCTCTTCCTTTCCCTGCTGTGACTCGGTAGAATACCTACTTCATCACTTATGGTATCCCCCACAAAAGCAACTGTACAATTTCCATTCCTAAACAGGGACTTGTATTTTTCATATTCATGACCGACAGAGAAAGCACCGGAGCCTTCCAAGAAAAAGAAATCGCGCACTCCACATCCCCCAAAGCTTCCCGTCATTTTCCTAATCGTATCTAAATACTGCCACTCACAGCATTTTCCGAAGAGAAAAAGCAGAGCTGCTCCAAAATTATCACTCTTCTTTCTGGCTACGGTTACCGCATAATATTTTCCGTCTTTTCCAATCCAAAGTTTCGGATCACGGAAATCTTCCATCGTAAATTCTTCCGGCAACTCCTTTTCTGAAATCACCGGATTTCCCTCATACTTTGATACTGTCTCCCATCCCCTTTGGCAATGCACTGGGTTTCTCTGCGAACGCCATGTTCCCGGATAAATCCGTAGAATAATCCGGAGCTCTTTAGTGTAATCCGCGGTATACATGATAAGATGCAGACCGTCTTTATCCGTAATAGCTGTTCGGAAAAATACCCCGGTTTCATAGTCCTCATCCGGTGCAAAGCTTGCCTCGTGATATTCCCAGTGGATTACGTCCTTGGAAGTCCAATGTCCCCAATGCATCGTCATCCACCTGGTGCTATAAGAGTTGTATTGATAAAAAGATGATACTCCCCCTGTAGAAGGAGAAGCCATTGGGGTCGTGAGCCAGCCTACGCGCAGGGGCTTAATGAAATCCCGGACGCTCCTGCCTTTGGATCTCTGAAAAATGTGCCTTTTCGAAAAGAGCGGGCAAGGGATAATTTCTTTGAAATTTTATCTGCTATTGGCTTCATAGTACTATCGACTTCCTCTCACTCTTGCCCAGCGCTTACCAGTTCACTTTTCCGTTCTTTTTCCGAAAATGTCTCATCCTGTCATCCAGCATATCAAATTCCTGAATGGAGCATATCTTCATCATCTCACTGCTCTCAAACTCTACTGGCATCTGCAACAAGAACTGACTTCGCTTCTCTAATATAGCCTTTTTGAGCCCGCTTTTTCCAATGTGGGGAGTACTCAGCTCCATCCTGTCATTGATGGAAGAAGCCCCTAAGAAAGCGATATCAAAGAATAATCTTTCAATTGATTCACTGTATAGCTTCCCAAAGCAGAGCCAGTACTCTTTCTGGATTTCTCCTCCGCAGATCCTTCCCTTTTCCGCTTTGCAAAACTCCGTAACCATCAGGTCCGTGGTGACCACAGACAATCCCTCACGCTCTTTTAATAATAGAGCCAGCTCCCTGTTGGTGGTTCCCGCATCAAGAAAATCACTTTGGCATCTTTGATGAGTTCTAAAGCCCTTTGGGCAATCCACGCTTTTGCCTCAATATTCTGCACTTCCTTCTCCCGATACAGCACCTCATCCCGCAGAATGGCTCCCCATAGAAAACGCTCTATCCGGTTCTTTTCTTCCAGATATTTTAAATCTCTACGAATAGTCATTCACTGCTGACGAAAAGCTACTTCTGCCAAATCATCATGAAAACAGAACCATCCTTCTCTAGATGGACAGTATGCTTTTGCCTGTTCTCCTGATAACACCTTTTCTTTTTTCCATACCTCTCCCTGCCCTGTTCAGATCGTTTTTCCAAAAATATCTTAGCATATTTTTTATATGAGCTTAGCTTCAGGAAAAAACCAAGCCATTGTCCTCAAACATTTATCCTCGGAAGAATTGAGTGCATAATAAAGCTAAGGATAGATTGACTTTCCAAACATCCTACTGCCCAGATAATGGTTGTGGTGATAGATAAAACACGAATCTGATATTTTGCCTCACTTACCCCAAGAGTTCTGTTTACTGCAAAGTAGCTGTCGTCTGAAATAGCTGAAGAAGCTGGAGCCTACGCAACAAGCCAGGGCGGAAACTACAGGATTCAGCTCCCGGTAGCCAGGATAATCGGTGCGGAGATACTTGCCGCAGTAGTCACTAGCACGGTTCCGGATCCTGGATAAAACGCATTACAGTGGAAATAATCGATAGGAAGCAGGATAATCGGTACATTCATCGCGGTGATTCCTCTGCCACTATAGGTTTCCAGACCGGAATCGTAATGATCTGTCCCAATGCTCCACCGCCACCGGTTACCAGCATAATGATTCCTGCAGACATCATTCCCTTTTACCATGGAAGCCAGAATCATCCTTACGGCTCATATTTTTGCAAAGAATGAAAAGACCGTTAATAATCGATGCCAACCGCCACGATAGGGCATGTCCCAGGAAAAATCAGGATATGGAAAATAGTCGGTCAATCTTCATTGCCGTGAGCACGGTATTCATTTAAAATCAAGATGACCGGTAAAAACAATGGGGAGGAAGGAAGAAAAATGTAGAAGGAAGATTCTCAGGACCCAATTCAATGGATTTTTCCGGATTCTACGCTACCCGCCTGTGCTCACAGCTCATCATTTTCATTAATAACCCGGTTTAACTTCTTGTAATATACTTTCTGGCATAGAGAACCGCCACAATGGTCATGGAATGGAGAGAACCAAACCCAGTAAAGATAAACTGTCTCCATCCACCGAAAATTCCACCAAACACTTAGAAATTGGTGTGAGGGAACCATGGTATGAGTAATTACAAGATATCTTGAGAGCCACCCAAAAGAAATCGAATTTCTTGGTTACCTAAAATAACCTTTGCGATAGGGAGACAGAATAATGAAACCAGAATCCCAGAAGATAGGAATGAAACCAGGAAACCGGTAAAGCCAAAACCTCCTCTTCCTTGTCTTTCCATACCTTTAGAAGCAAAAAGGCCATTCAACTTCCTTTGCTACTTCCTCAAAAATTGCGCCCAGCATTACACCGAAGCCGATGATGATGCGATACTGGACAGAGTGTTTCCAATCCGCTGGTAATGGACTGCAAATACTGAACTCGTTCCGATTTCAAGGTGATGGTGTTCAGCGGATTCCATAATCCGCCAATCACTACGGTGGTGATAATCAGAGCCAAAAGGCCTGGATCTTTGTCTTTATACCATAGAAAATCAGTAAAAACAATACCGATTGCCAAGCCCGGAGCATTTAACTCTCCATGTAAACCGTTAACCATACTTTCCTCTCTCTGAAAAAGACTTTTACTTTTCCTTCGTTTGTTAAGATACTTACTTTAGTCCTTCAATGCCCTTTAAACGAAACACTTCGAACATTAGAAAATTAGTGGCTTAAAGCCTCACATGCTGCTGCCATAGACAATCCTTCTTCCTGCTAATGCTGTCGCATTACAGTTCAGCAATGTCAAATGCGGTTCCATGATACGGACGTTCTTAAAATCAGCATACCGTTGGTAGTACGCAATCGTTCATCAAAAGGTCCAAGGTCTTGTGCGATGTGTCTGGGTCATGATAAAGAGACAGTACAGTGTGTATCTTCCCTGTGCCTGATGGAAAAGCAGTCGTCCGATAAGTTAGCTTCAGCCCTCCTTCTGACTCTTACGACGGGCAATCTCTCTTATACATCGTCTCGAACAATCCATGCTCTCGCGGTGAGGTTCAGCAATAGCCGTTTTTCCATCTGTAACCCCAGCTTTTTCCAAGCTTCAGACATGCCCAATCAGTATACGCTCCTCAGTGATCATATCCAGCATTTTCCGAGAGAAACGTGTCTGGTTAAAGAAAGAAATACTCTCATGCCGTTACACTCAAACATGGTCAAAAGGGATGCTTTCCGTATTGGTTAAGGATCCATCTCCGTGTGCCGATACAGGGCACCTCTGCAGCCTTTAAGTTCCCTTGATGATGGGTGCGGGTAGCCACCGCATCCACCAGCTTTGCATTAGCCGCTCGATGGATTTCCTAATGCAGGAAAATCGTGCCACCGCCTAGCGCTTACCTTTCCATGGGCAAAGTCCATACAAATCTCTTCCTGCATATAGTAAAGGGTGTCCTTCTCTTCTCCACTCCTCCTTTTCAATCTTTTTCAGTGGATGGGACTTTACAGATTTCCTGCCTTTTCAAAAATCTTTCCGTCTCCGATAACTACCACCTTTTGCAGTGATCTGGATTGCCTTTTGGATGTAGCCTTCACAGATTTCAGAGTACAATTCTGCAAATGCCGTTACTACAATTTACTGCTTTCATTCATTTTATCCTCCTTCTGTTTCGTTATTTCATTCATTTCATGCTCAAATCCTCCATCTCATTGAAGTATCTCAAAGCTATCTCTAACTACCTTCTTACAGGCTTTTCCTTCGGGAAGGAAATGCAACGAATGATAACATCTCTCCCTCTCTATGCTCCTTTGTCACCATGTGCATACCCGGGAGAGTCTCCCAGAAGCATTTCCCCAGTGGCTGCCAGTAAACCTCTTCCTCTAAAACTAAGTCCCGCAGTGCGAGCGTTTTGCTGATGGAAACAGTACATCTCACCACTGCTGTATGTTCCCATAAGCTCTTTTCCGCTCACAGTTCGATGAGCAATCTCGCAAAGGCCAGATTCATCTGTTGCTGATTTCTTCGATTTGGCAGCTCACCTTTCCGCCAGCTTTCCAGATCACCTGGTTTTCCAGATAGATACCGTCTCACGTCCGTGAAGACTCTGTCATATCCACATCCTGTGAATGGCATCCACCACTCTTTGGATGTCCTCCCTGCTCTTCCAAAAGCGCACTGGTTTCACAAAAACATTCTTACATGGGAAAGCCACAGTTCTTGATGCAGTCGTGTGTGGGGTTTACTACCACCCCATGAGACCTTGTTTTTCTCCTTCTTTTTCTGTGGAGAATTCTCTTTCTCACAAGACTTGCGATAAATACACCGGGATTTGCCAGACCTTTAGTTTGGGAGGTTTCCACATCTGCAATCAAAATCAATGTCTTCTTGGCTTTCACAGTCCACCACAATAGCACGATTGCCTCATCCGCCAGTTTCTTCATGCATTCGCCAGATAATGCTTTCCGTGCAATCGTCCTATCATCAAATGGAAGCAATAGGATGTTTGCTCTGCTTTCGGACACTGCTGCCTCGGATTGTCACCGGCGTTTTCAGGTCAATGGCAATGTCGCTATGTAGGGAAGCCCCTCCACCAGCATATATCCGCCAAGGACAATACCGGGAAGAAGTGGGAAATGAAGTACGCACAATAGCCATAATCTTCTCCAAGGTTCAGCACAGCGTCCACTTCCGCTCCGGGTTTTCCTCGTAAAGTACTGTCAATTCGTTTGCCGGCTCGGTATCTTCGTTCTTCAGTGATTTGTAAACATTGACTCTTCATACATGAATCACCGGTCGATCCTCTAGTCCGTGGGATATGAAATCGTCACTACTGTCCAGCATGAACAGCTCGACGCTCAGTTCAAAACCGTAGGGCGCTGCAATTCGTCTTTTTCAGCAAAACTCATTGTTGCTCCCGGTTAAATCATCTGCGATGACGTACACTTCGCATTTCTTCTCCTCCCGCTTGTTGATGGTTCTTAATGGATGTTCTATGCGTTTCCTTTATCTTGATAAGTGCACATGGGCATTCGTATAAATCTCCATAACGGATATACATTTCATACATGTTGGTGTGTTAATATGTTCTTTTATGTTTATTTAATGAAAATAAACCATTTAGCAGACGTCAATAAAATCCACACGAAAATAAACGTTTGTTAATTTAGATAAAATAGCTTACCGGTTTTGTAATCCCTCCATCCATAGACTTTCCACCGGAACTAATAAAGTCTTATCCTCAAGCATGAAAGCCATATAAAACCTCTCCAAAACTCATCACACACACCGCACTTGCGTGGGTATGATGCATATTTTTCTTTTAACTAAAGGAAAGATAATACTTCTTCCTTCAAGGGAATGGTGAGCGCACCAAATCGAAATGGCAATTCCTCGACTCTGGTACCAAATCATAACTTTTGGAACCGTTTCTCATTTAAAATACCTGACATAAAGTATCGGTAAAGGTATCTCTGACAGTGGTATCCACAATCTCGTTTTATAGGATGCTTTTGGCGGTAAAGGCTTTCCCCGTCAGTAAAGCTCCCTTCCCCACAAGGTTAACGATTTTCGCTGTCGGATACTGAAGATGTAAGACTCTAATCATTTCTTCGCTCTCTCGGTCGGCACTATCCTGTCCTAAGATGCGCGCGCCTCCATTCATTCAGAAAATAATCACATATTCAAAGTCGCTAAGATCTAGCTTCATTCATAGGAAAGGATTCAACACAATCTTCATCCCTCTTTCTGAGGCAGTTTCATAATATTATCTATCTCGATTGATTTCATTTTGCAATGAGAAAAGTCTCCTTCCCACAAAATTTGACGATGGTCTGCTGCCTGTGCCTTGCTGATTTTATGATTTTCCGCTTGCCAGAATAGACAATTATCCCCCTCTTTATCCTTTTGGATCATCGCCGTTCACCATTTGCGCTGTCAAAAGACTGCATATCCTATCATTGCCTTGCTGGAAAGCGACTTTAGAAATTCTCCGTCCTTTCCTACAGCTCCGGCATGAGATCTGTCGCTATCGCTCTCCCACAAAGCCAGGGGCAGCGTTTCAGCTTACCCAGGAAATATGTTTCAGGCATCAGAGAATCGTTTCTCCTTTTGAACAGTAAATTTGCAGACTGCTGACTAGTCAATGTTTAGAAACCAAAATTTAAAACCTTCATAGCTTCTCGTTATGCCTTTCCTTTATTATTAACGCTGCAGGTTTTGGAACAAGCAGTTTGACATCCTGTCCACTTCCTCACAGAAATTCAGGTGGTGCCAGTGAGGGCGCAGTCCCGTGAGTGAACTTTAGCGGATGACACCGTATTCTCCCAAGCGATAAAGATCGTCACATACTGTTGCTAAAGTTCTATGCCTCTGGTTTTAAGATGGTCTCTGTGTAGCAACTCGACTTCTTGGCCGGGTCTTTTCTGGTCCCTCAAGCATAGTCATGCTCTTCACAGAAACAGGCGAACTCGTCCTAGTGCTCCATACACACGGTCGTCTGTGGCAAGTACCTGCTGCCGGCAAAACCTCACTGCACGGTGTCGCCGCCACTTTCCCTACGCGTCTTCCGCCACGCCAGGTCAATATCGTCACCCATTGAGAGGCACCTCGATCCAAGACATGGTCGTGAGTACCTGTGGATTACAACGGTTCAGCACGATTTCAACGGCGCAGTAGAGGGTTGCTCGGGTAGAAGGTGTGACTCAATGTCTGATAAAATAATCAAATCATACTGACTTTAATTCTTAGCGAAATGAAAATTCTTACTGTTGCCTTAAGTAATTTGGAGAGAAATGCAGCTCATAATCCTCCCTCTTCAAAAGCTCTTAATATACTTCTCTCCTGTCTCGTAAACGCAAGTGTAAAGCTATCCGATCCTTTCGTGAGGTGGTATACACATCCGCAGTTACACCACCAATAAAACTTTCTTTTGCCATGTATTCTCCTTTTCTTTCTACTATTTGTTCTTAAGCTTTGTATCCCTTTTAAGAGCACATGTGTACACGACCAAAGTCCAATATCAGTTCTGCGTCAAATCAAATGGACTGGCATGATAAGCCTCGTACAGCATGTCGTCACAGCATGACACTGAGCAGAGTTTCCCGGTGGCATTCTGATGGTGGGGCATTCCGCGATAGTTTCTCCATAGCGAGAGTCATAACCTGCCGGAGAACCCTACTACCTTGACATCCTTTCCTCTGACTTCCAGGATAAAGCCTCTTAAGCTGCAATGTCACACAAAGGGAAGACCTCACCTCCGCTCATAAAGCCATATGGAATTGTGTAACCTGTATTTCCAGTGATACTCTTCCAGCCAAGCATCTGAGTTTGTCCTCTTTCCACTACTTCGGAATTCTTTACCACCGTGGTGTACTCATCCTGATTTAGGAAGATATTGCTTACGCAAAGCCTCAAACATACAATCCTCTGCCACAGTGGAGACCGGCGGTTCCTCCATGGATGAGGCCTACGTTTAAGATTTGGAGCCAATGATAGAGGATGTGCTGATGCAACCACTCATGCTCCTTCTCATTTTCAAAAGCTGAATAACTGATTGCTTTTTCTATGGCGCTGACACCATTTGCTTGGTACCGGGTGGCATGCTTTCCCGGAAAATTTCACTGAAAAAGGCAAAACCATATGCTTAAAATTAACTCATCTGCTGGTACCCTCCACAGACCACAGCACCCATCCGCCTCTGCCCACTCATCATCGCCCATGCAAATAGATTTCACGCCTTCTTCATCCTAGACTGATAGTGGTACCTGCAGAACCGGAGAATTCCACCATCCTGCAAAAGCTTTGCGCCATGGTCTGACCATCAGCTTCCTGTCTGCCGTGCCTCTTCCAGCTAATCCGTCCCTTATCTCGTGAGGCAAAGGGAGGCGTGGTCCATTCCTCCACTTCGTCGCGGCATTACGTCTATATGACCGTTAAACATCGGCGTCTTGCGGGCTTTTCTCCGTTAAAATGGGCGTAAACATTGTATCGATCAGTCTGCTGATGGCACGGTTTCCCTCTTCGATAGGAAGCATTTTTCAATGTCTCTTCCTTCCATAGGATCCGGTGACTGCTCATCTTCCTGAGGTTCCTATATGAATACCATCTCCTTGTTTTCGGAGGCCTACCATCAATCCCATGCAGATCATGAGTATCTATCGCCACGAGGAAACTCGATGAGGCGATCCGATGTATTCTGTTTGTTTTCTAGCCTCTTTTAAAGCTTCCACTGTATGTATTTCGCGGAAGTACCACCATTGCCGACTATCTTTTTCCACATTGGTCGTTGTGGTTTAAAACCATCTTCCACAATGTCCCAAAAACTTTTCCACATCCATATATCAATGCCAACAGTGACATTTGGCTCCTTCATCATATAACCGAAATAGTCTGCTGGGTGAATTTCCATGCTGCCGTAGAGGACTGCAGGCCTGGAAGTGTCCAGTTGTTACATTCATTGCCTTGGTTGTTAAGAGCATGTCCAGATTGATCAAATCAGCAGTGGTGATCGGATCGTGTGAGGAATGCCCTCCCAACCATAAACCGCTTTTGCGTTTACAGAAAATGCCATTAGATAGTAAATGAGTCCGAGCCTTGCCAACCTGTACGCATCCGCTCCACGAATTTCCAGGATAGCAAAGAAGCCTTTCTGGTTACGTCCAGCCCACCATGGTGATAGGAAGTCGGGAATGCAAACGCAAGGCCGCTTCTGCATCCTCGCCATATTATGACTCTGCGACAGGCCGTTACACACTCCATTGGCGGAACCACCCGGCGAAAACAATTTCTTGAATCTTATCTGCAATCTTCGGCTCCGCTGAAGAGCCTATACCCAAATTAGTCCTGATGGTAAGTAACCGCATGTCTCGTTTCGCAGAAATTCATCAGAAGTCTTAATGATATGGACGACAACAGCATGATGCGCACTCAGTTTCCCGATTTAATTCCTCGAAAGCAGGAATGTCTAGACCGGTTTCTCCGTGGATGTCCGCAATCCACCTTATCTCTAACCGCTGGGTTGACCGCAACCTGCATAAACCGGAATATTCAGTCCCGAAACACCTGTACTAAATGAAAGCATTTCTCTGAGGTGTTTTCCAAGTCTGGTTTCCTGCAACAACGAAGTACCCAAAAGTTCCAAATTAAGTTCTTTGCCGCAAGAATTATCGCCCACTGCATCATCATGTCCCGGATCGCAATCTAATATAATTTTTCTTTTATTCATTCTTTTCCAACTTCCTTTCATTTCTGATCCTAAACTCAATTTCAAATAACATTCTCTAATTCGTAATTAATGAAGGCTGCTTTTCTTGGTAGCTGAATCTTTACCGCCATGGAAATAGCCAGTACTAATGGTCACAATATGGGGCATCATCGAAATAAGATTGGGCAGAATACCGTGGCCTGTAATCTTCCTACGGAATCGGAAAATCGAAAAGTAGACACTCCATAGCTGTCAGCGGTTGTACCTCCGAGTGCGTTCCGCAACTCCGTGAAACCGGCTGTTGGTCATATTTTCCAAACTGTGTTGCTATGGCAAAGATAATGGGCTGCCAATCTGATTAGGCCGGATGTCAACATGGCTTGATGTTGCTGCGTGGCTTGAATTCCCGCAGTTTGTAGCCATGAGGGGTTGTCCTACTGCACGAGGCGTATCCTGCCGTCTTATAGAAGATAAACAAGGAATTAAGATAATTGCAAACCATTCCGTAAGCGCCAGTCATTAAACAAAGCTGTTTGAATGGGTTGTTTTCAAAAATGTCGTCAATGTGGTGGAATAGGAACGATTGAGGATTGGAGAAGCTTCTTGGTGTGGAAAACGCCTGGAAACTTGGTGTAATCGTGGCAAGGTTTGTGCCCATACCGTTGGCTTAAATTCTGAAATTGGCGTAATGTGACTGACAGCCATAATCTTGGCAATGAGGCTCCTGGCTTTGCGCCAGGTTCCCGGCGTCAGCTACGGTAAAATGGCTCACAGCCACTGCTGTAAATGCTCCCACAGGATAGTTCACTCGGTGGAGTATTTAAAATGTTGCGTGTTTTGTCGGTGCATAAAGCTGTAGATTAGGGGTGGATGCAGGAAGGTTGCGTAATCAGTGGTGTTTTTTGTTCTCTGACATTTTTCTTTCTCTATCTGATTGAATTATCTGTTTTATTCCTTTTCAAGCTTTTCTCACATATGACTAATGGCGAAATCATGGTTGCGATAATATGCGGCTTACTGGAGATAGTATCTTATTGAATTTCAATTGTTGTAGTATGCTGCATAGCCATAGCCCCTGCCTTTTGCTTGAAAAAGCCTGGGTAAAGAGCATGTTTGACTTACGGTTTATGTGTACCGTTCGTTCTTCCTTGCAAAACCGTTGTGATGGTATCATGTGCACCAGGGACTTCTGTCCTGCAACTCCACCAAGGATGCAAAGTAACATCGCACCGATAGAGACTTTTAGAATTAGTACCGGCGTAATCCGCGTTGATTGGTTTATGATTCTAATCTTATTCCCCTTTGTCTTATAAGTCATTAAATGACTTGCCAATACCAAAGGATTGTAATAAAAAACCCCATATTTGAAGAAAGCTTTGATTTTTGGAATCGTTGCAGACAGGCTTGGACGAGGGTAGCCCTCCTGCTCTTAGGTTGCAACGGATATGAACCAATATACAGCGCTACCGTGTTCATCAAAATCGTTACTGAACTTGATACATTAAATAAGCCTTCAAATCGCGGGATCAAGGCCTGTAGTAGTACCACAGACTAGTAAAGCGGGCAAGATATAAAGAGGTACAGATGAAATAAATTGATGCTGTTGAGGCGTGTGCCTCTGATTACTTGTCCTCTGCTCCGATTAAACATAGCTGGCATTGCAAATGCTGTTGCAGTTAGCGTGAGGTAAAGAGTAATGACATTTCTCTTCTGAGTTTTTGTTAACATAAGCGCTGTAAATGCCAGATAAGCATCTGTGGGTTTTAGCCATGAAGATAAAAATAGGCGCCCATAAAATCGAGGAAAAAGGTATTAAGTATTTTCAAAAAGCTGTTCAAAGACTTATTCATTTCCGCTTTCCTTCCTGTAACTGTTTTTCCGTCCGCCTTCTTTTGCCGTGATGGTATTCTACATCAACTTTAGGCTGTTGCTTTTGTCGTATCTTCTTTTACCTGATGGTGCCATTTCCATCATCAATTGAGGTTGTTTTCATTGGCTTCTCGGCATTAAGCTCTCGGTAATCGTTTCCTTCGTGAATAACATTGATGCGGTGGAAGGGATGTATTTCTTCTCTCCGGAAAACCAGCTACTGCCGTTCTTCTTCGCCTCTCAAGTCTTTTTGAATGGTCTGTATGGCGCGATATCCCTCCTCTGTTGGTGGCGCCACAGTAGCTTCTTATTCATGGGCTTCTCTTGCTGCTACTACCTTCTGTGCATTCCTCGAAGGGGATGTTGGGTAGCTTATAGTCTGTGGGGCGAATATTAAGCGCTTCTGTTTCTTGGAGATGCCGGTTATGGCGGCTGTGTTCATGATATCCCCCTGCTGAAGGATTGTTTGTAAAATTCCACCGACTAAATTTTGTTCGATACTCATGGTTTTATTCAGTTCTTTGGTATTTCTATCCTCCGGGCAATCCCTTATGTACTTTTTTCGGAGAAGGTTGGTAATTCCTTTTTCGTCAGGAAGTTGCCTCTTCACAGGACGTAGACGGTGATTCTCAATTGTTCTGATTGCCATTTCCGTCTTCCTGCCAGTAAGCGCAATTTCTCCTCATTCATGTAGGACAGGCCTCGAATTTTGGGGCTTTCCTTTGGCTTGGAATCAACATCTTGTACATCAAATTCTCCCTGCTTTTCTTAAGTCTTATAATATGCGGGCTTCTCGACCAATCATTTTCTTGGTTAGTCAGTGGAAGTTTCTTCTTAAGACAATTCTTGCAGCCCTGTCATATTGCTGAAATACGATCAAAATTTCATACTTCGTTTTGCTATGAGAAATAAACACCAGATTTTTGCTCTTTCTTTCGTTGTTTAATATCTAAAAGCTTTGGTTTCTTGAGGTCAAACAGTTGGCTCATCATGATGATATCTACCCTTCATCAGAGTTTGTTGATTTCTACACTGCTCTCCACAAGATCTGTTAACCTTTTATCAAGGCTGAATCTCCATGTTGTTGGTCGATAAGTGTTGGAATCTCTTTTCTTGTTATCGAAGTCAATCTGTGGTCCTTTTTGGTTCAAAACCTAAAATAGCATTTCTTACAGTCAAATCATTGAACATAAGTTCCTGATGAATCATTCCATGTTTGAACCTTTAGCGGGATCTAACTTTATGGGCTGTCCTTAACAATAGTCTCACCGGAGATCTATAGGGTTTTGTACCGTAAAGCAGTTTCATCATAGTAGACTTTCTGCTCCGTTTTCTCAGTTTGATGATGAATTTCTCCTTAATCAGGTTGAATTGTCCATCTTTACGGCGTACACTTATGAAAGTTTGATGTTTTCATTTCTATAGAATTCCTCTTCTCTCCTGTTTAACTGATAAAGAAGGGGCATGGGAGCCTAAGGTTGTGACAAAATTCAGGCTTCTTTCGGATGAGAGCTTCTGCTGTTTTACTACAGTCTCACCGGAATGTTCTTGGGACAGGTTCTTGCTTGTCTACGTTATCCTGTGAGACTTTCTCTCAAAACTTTTGATCTCTGCAGGATCAGTTAAGCTCACCTCTGGTGGATACTGGGTGGAACCGTCCTTATGTCCCTCAGCAATTTGAATAAGAATGCTTGCATTATCTGCTCTCTTCTGTGGAGTTATACATGTTGGCTGGTCAGCATCCTGGTTTAAGTCTGCGCCGATAGCATGTTATCCGCTTCCTTTGCCCTTCAAAATTTCCTGTTCCTGTGTCAGGCCCACATTCATAACAATATCAGCACCCTGCTCATACAGGTTCTTTTGCTTGAGGATGCGTCCAGGAACAAAGCCTGCAAAATAGTAACATCGGATCGATGTACTTTGCGCCCTACTCATATCCTGTGTAGAAGTCATGGGGTAGAATATCTTCTCGGCCCATCCGATTACATGCGCATCATTTGTGGGAATATAGTCTTTGTTGTAACCTCCATGCTTGCTCAGCAGGAAGATCCTGGTTCTGAGCAAAGTAATGGATTCTATTATCGAGATCGACGGTTGTCAATTACCGCAACAACGTCCGGATGGTTGGGGCATGCTCAGTAATATAATCAACGATATTGGGCACCGATGATCGAGATCGCTTCTTCACGAGCCAGCTACTGATTCGCTTCCTCCTGTGCTGTGGTTCGCCTCAAAGAGACTTTAAGTCAATGAAATCCTCAACTGCCTTTTGCTTCATGCAGAGTCATTATAAGACTTATCTCCTAAGTTACCCGTATAAACAATGCAATCACAGATCCCTTTTCTCTTTGGACTCAGACTTGTAGAAGACTTTTCGCATTAAGTCAGCCTTTGCAGCCTCAGTCTTCTTCATTGGATTCTCCACCTCGTTGCAGACTTTCACATCCAGCAATAAGGAACA
>BNJU01002009.1_pt1 | contig 97714 bp, 123 predicted proteins | sample 8539281 | NCBI WGS metagenome assembly BNJU01 (sample SAMD00202456, study PRJDB9452) | human saliva metagenome | isolation source: human saliva | place: Japan | reverse complement strand
AATAACAACAAAAACCCTTGATTCACAAGGGTTTTTGTTGTTTTCGCCCTCAAACCCGCCCAAAAGTTTCGAAGATATTTCTTATTCGATTATGATTTTTTCTTCTTGTTGCTCTAGTTGATGGGCATAGACTTCTAGTGTAATTGTTAGATTTTCATGGCCTAAAACTTTGGAAATGGAAATAAGGTCTACTTCCTTAGAAATGAGATAGGAAGCGTATGTGTGTCTGAGAGAATGTGCATGAACATCTCTGCCTACAATGTTTCTCAGAGTCTTATTGACTCCGTTATTAGATATTTTTGAGAAAATGCGATTTTCATCATTTTCTTTCCAGTATTTTTTTGTACTTTTCTAGCAAGAGTAGTGTGTGTTGATCAAGTGGGATTTTTCGGATACTGCTTTTGGTTTTAGTGGGTTTGAAGCCAGTATTAGTATGATAATCCCATGTTTTATTGACAGATACGGTCTTTGCTTGCTTGTCTATATCGTCCCAAGTAAAGCCAAGGCACTCCCCCAATCGACCCCCTGTAACAGCTATGATATAGATGATAAAGTATGATTGGTATTCTAGTTTTTTGCTAGTAATTTCGAGTAGTTTGAGGTATTCTTCAACTTCAAGAAATTTGGTTTCTGCTGTAATTCCTTTGTTTTGAGAGTTGACTTTTGAGAATGTGCAGAAATTTCTAGTAATCAGACCTTCGTAAGCTGCCATAGAAACTGCCGCCTTAACATGAACATTAAATTCTTCTACAGTTTCCTGAGCGTGTGTTTGAGCATATCTGTTGATGATTTCTTGTTACATGCTACTGGTTGGATTTGACGACAAAGACTTTCAAGAAATGGCTATTATAATCTTGGTTCTTGAAAAGGTTGAAGGAGCGAAAGAAACTAGGGTAGCGTAGAGGGGCGCGATTCCCCTCCTAGTTATTGCTCATAGAGCGAAAAAAAGAGAAAGGAGTATGAAAATGCTAGAGCAAAAAGAAAAATACCACGATAGACGTGGTAGACCTGATGAATTGAAGGTTGAAAAAGTTATCCACCTTTCAATTTTGAGAGGCGAAGGAACTGAAGCGGATAAAATTCGAATTGTCGAGCAATATTACAATATGGACGGCAATCTAATATTTGAATTAGATCCTTGCTCTCAACATTATCAAGAATTTTTAGATTTGCGTTGATTTTGTTTATCTTTGTCCAAATCTAAAATATCTTGTAGTAATTGCTCGTTGTCATGGCGTTCAATATACCATTTTTGCATAAGTAATTCTATAAATTTCAGTAACATGTGAGCCTCGTTGGGTTCGATATCCACTATAAGATTTACATCTTTTTCTGGATGAGCTCCAATGTTCCCAAGTTTTCGTAGGGCATCAAGTACCTTTTTAGTACTTGGGTCAACAAGGTCTTTTAAAGCGTCTATCTCATCTACTAATCTCGCTTTCGAAATCCCCCAAAAATCCCTAATCATTCCCTGTAGGCAACGTCTAGAGAGGGTTGCGGAGGCTTTGGGGCTGAGATTTAAGATAGCGTGAGCTTCTTCATAATCACTTCTGATTGTTTGTGGGATGTAGTCTGGATAGGCTTTAGCGAGAGAAATTGGATTGAAGTGCATAATGCGATCTGGGAATTGACTTCCTACGCCCACGATGTCGATTGAAACTTTATGACAGTTTGGACAATTCATTGTTTGTATTGTTATTTTGTCACTCAAATTTTCTTTGCTAGAAAAATATGGACGACGAATCAAAAAGTGGTGCTCGTCTTCTCGAAAAGTATCGTTGTGATTTGGAACAGAGCAACCACAAAACAAGCAGAAGAGTTTATTAGAATCCATAAAATTTCTCCAATCATTTTATTTTGATTATACCATATTTGAAAAAGGGGGTGATAAAATGAGAGCAATAAGGAATCAGTTTAATGTTGAGGTTTCTGGTATTGATGAACTGAGAGAAGCTATTCAAGAAGTAGCTAAAAAAGCCGAAGAATTGCAAGGAGCAATTAAACGGCTTAATGAAGTTGAGTTGGAATTAAAAACCGAGCTTCTTCATGATTAGGATTTGTGCTGCGAAAGACATCATATCTTTCCAATTATCAAACTTTGTTTGTTCAGAAACAAAGACGTCAAGAATCGCTTCATTCGCTTTTTCGAATTCTTCTGCGTTAGAGATTTTTTTCTGGACTTGATAGCAAGAATTCATCTATGGTTGAAAAGTTTGTGTTTTCAATCATGAATTCATCAGTGAAAACTTCTTCAAAAGAGTATTCGTGTGTACCGGCAATGGATCGAGCGTTCTCTGAAAGTTTATCAAGTCGGTTAGAAAACTCATCCAGTCCGTTGAATTCTAAAGTCATGTTATTAAACTCCTTTCTGTTGAATTTTTGACTAAAACGGTGAGAGGTCCTAGTCAAAAATAGATTATATGCTAAAGAACAATATTTGTCAATATATTGTGTAAAAAAAGGAGGATAAATCCACAACAGACACAATATATAGTGTGATAGCGCATATAAGAATAAAAAAAGCATAAAAAAATAAAAGCTAGATAAGGAGAAAAACGGCTATGCTTTGGGAAAAAAATATCCGAAAAAAACTTGCAGAAAGAAATTGGTCGGTTTATAAACTTTGTTTAAAAAGCAGGCGTTGGTACAGCCGGAATCTATCGTCTAAGAGATGGAGAGGTGAAAGATTTATATTTTAACACAGTTAAGAAAAATTGCTGGCGCGTTAGAGATCAGCATAGATGAATTAAGAATATTAATAAGGTACTCGAACCAGAACACTTAGAGTATGTTGAGAAACATAGGGATGAATTTGCAAAACTTTTAGATTATGTGCTTGATTTTAACGAAAAGTATGTTGGGGCGTTAAAAAATGGAGAGAGAATCCGGTGAAAAGATACTAGAAATTGTCCAAGTTTTTAAATATCTTTCAAAAAAGAAACTCCTTGTTCTCATCAATGCGACCGCCTATCTATCAAAGGATGAGTTAGTAAATCTGATAGAGTATATCCAACTCAATCAACTAAGGGTTTTATTTGTCGAACCTCGAAAAGTCTATAATTTCCCGCAGTATGTGCTGGATCAAGACTATTTCTTGAACCCTGAAAATATGGTATAATAAGAGTAACAATGGGAACCTGACGAGCTGAAGTCTGGCTGAGACGAATGGTGCAATTACGAAATTTCGTGAGAAAAATTTCTCTACGAGGTTTTAGAGCTGTGTTGTTTCGAATGGTTCCAAAACGATATTAAGATTTAATTCAATTCAACCATACTAGCTAAAGGTTGGTGGGGAGTTCAAATGAGAAAGCAGATAGAAAAGTTATTAAACAGCGATATAAGCACAAGCGCAATCGCTAAAGGAGCAGGCGTTCCTTGGTCTACAGTAGCAGACCTTAGAAACGGAAAAACTAGCATGGATAAGATGTCTTTGCTTACAGCTGAGAAATTAAATGATTTTGCGGAAAAATCAGAGGCTGAAAAGCACGATGAGTTTTACAATTAATCTATCAAAAATAACCACCTAAACAGGTGGTTGTTTCATTATCTATCACTGCTTACTAGAAGAAGAACTTGAGCTGCTTGAGCTATCGCTGCTGGATTCAGAACTGTCTTCTGAGGAGCTGGTGCTCTCAAATTGTTCTGGGTGGAGCGCTCGATAGCTTGGAGCATCAAAGAGGTCAATGGTCGATTCGCCCTTGCGTTGGCTGTAGAGACTGGTTGATTGGTTTCCTTTTTCTTCCTCGATTTTCTTCAATGCTTTGAAAGAGTGGTTGTAAGAGTATTTCTTGACATCTACCTTGCCCAAGTCATTACCCTCGTAGAAGCGAATCAAGTCACCAGTTTGAATAGCGTCACTAATCTTCAACTGAGTATTGGCAGCATTACGAATGTCATCCAGTTCTTTCTTGATGGTTTCGTCTGGATTGGTAATTTCCTCACCGGTTTGAGTGTAGTAAGTCCGTCCGTTGAAGCTAGTGTATTTTGGTGTGACAAAGTTATTGCTGGATCGGAAAGCTGTAATTTGCTGATGCTGAGTTGATAGCATATCCTGGCCGACCTGAAGGTAGTTTTTAGAGTCAATACCCAGCAAATGCTCCAATGTTGGCAGCATATCTACTTGACCACCGTATGTATCTATTATCTTTCCTTTGTCCATGCCAGGAATTACGACCATGTAAGGGACGCGTTGCATCATGGCATTGTCGTAGTTGGACCAAGTCTCAGAAGTCTTTCCTACAAGAGGAGCCAAGTTAGGATTACGGGTTTGGGAAATTCCAAAATGGTCTCCATAGAGAACGATAATAGAGTTGTCATAGAGGCCGGATTTTTTGAGATAATCAAACAAGGCCTTGACAGAAGAATCTAAATAGTTGGCAGTAGCAAAGTAGCCATTGATAGTCTCATCCTTGGTCTTAGCCAGCGGGAATCCAATCTCGTCACCAATCAAGCTAGTCGTGTAAGGATAGTGGTTGGAAACCGTGATATATTTAACATAGAAAGGCTGCTGTAGGCGCTCCAGGTATTTGATGGAATCTTTCAGCATAATCTTGTCATTTAAGCCGTACTGAAAGGAGTTAGTGTCGTCCTGCTTAGTAAAGTAAGACGCGTCGAAGAAATAGTTATAACCCCATTGTTTATAGGCTGTATTGCGGTTCCAGAAGCTTCCAGCATTACCATGGAAAACAGCAGAAGTATAGTCGCCATTTTTGGAAAGAATAAAAGGTGCAGCTTGCTGGGTATTGGTACCACCGTAGTTAACCATGAAGGAGCCTTGGTTGAGACCGAAGAGCCCAGTTTCAATCATGGTTTCAGCATCAGAAGTCTTACCAGCCTTAACCTGGTTGAAGACATTTGAGAAAGCCAGAGTCGAATTGGAGTGGTAGAGGGAGTTGAGGAAAGGGGTCACCTCGTACGCTTTTCCATCCGCCTGAAGCTTATAGTCGATTAGGAACTGCTGGAAGCTTTCCAGATGGACATAAATAACATTGCGACCTTTGGCAATGCCAAAGTAATCCTTGTTGGGTTCTGCATAGTGATTCTGAATGTATTCTTCTACAGGCTTCAAATCTTCAGCAGAGGCTTTGGAGCGCTCTTTGTTGGCTTGATAGGTTTGATTTCCGCTGTAGCCTAGAAAGGCTGGAAGTCCTAATGCCCGAACGACATAGTAGTTTGAGAAACCACGGGTCAGGAGCTGAGGACGGTCAATTTCCGCCAAAAAGAGATTGGCTGTAAAGAGCATAGTAGAAAGTGCTGTGATGGCAAAGCTAGCTCTCTTATTAAATGGACGATGGTCAACCCTGATGAGCTTTTTATACATGAGGTAGCCTAGGATCGGGAAATCAATCAGATAGATGATATCCCATGGTCTAAATAGGCCGAGGGCGGCTTCACCCAAACCAGCAGAAACACTGCTGGAAGCCATCATAGTATTGACGGTTACAAAGTCACTGAATTCGCGGTAGTATACGGCATTTGAAAACAGCCAGATAAAGAGCAAAATATAAACAAAAATTGAAAATCCATAGAATATGGTGCTTCTTTTGAAATAAAGCGCTAAGCCAATAAATAATAAGCCTAAGGGGATAGGATTTACAAAGGCTAAGAAGGCCTGATAAAATCCTTGGATATCCAAATTAAAGTCGACAGTGTATGCCCACATGGTTTTTAACCAGTAGAAGCAAAGCAAGGTCAAGACAAAACCTAGTCTGGTACTCATGAAATTGAGTAATTTCCTAGTCATTTTTTTCACAAAAGTACTTCCTTGTCTTATTTCCTAAATTTTTCTGTATCGTATTAAGTATATCACATTTTGTTTTATAGGGTGAACGAAAAGTATATGCTTTGTCTAAATTAACAATCAAGCAGAATTTGCTGAGGAAGATGGCTAAGAGGGCGTAGAAGGATAAAATAGAGGGAGCTAATGTTACTACGGGCTTGCTTTACGTAATTTTTTTGAAATATTTCTCAATATTTGATATAATTTAGAATATGAAAAAGCTTACGGTTTCTCGTTATAAGGAAGAAAAGATTCGGCAGGGTGCCCTGCTTTTAGAAAAAGAAGACTTTCCAGAGCTATCTTTTGATCATCAAGCTGTGGAGCTGGTATCAAGCCAAGGAAAGTTTCTGGGCTGCGGTTATATTTCAAAGCAGAACAAGGGACTTGGCTGGCTTGTTTCTAAGCAAAAAGTAGATTTTGATAAAGATTTTTTTATTTCCTTATTTGAGAAAGCCAAGGGAAAGCGTCGTTTTTACCGTCTGGCAGAGGATATAACTGCATACCGCCTCTTTAATCAAGAGGGTGATGGTTTTGCAGGATTGACTGTTGACCAGTATGGAGACTATGCTCTCTTTTCTTGGTACAATCCTTTTGTCTTTTCTTTAAAGGAAGAAATCCTTCAAGCTTTTCAAGAAGTCTTTCCAGAATTAATGGGAGCTTATGAAAAAATTCGTTTTAAGGGGCTGGACTATGAATCAGCCCATGTCTATGGAGCTGAAGCACCAGAGGTCTTTACGGTTTTAGAAAATGGTGTGGCTTATCAAGTATTTCTGAATGATGGGCTTATGACTGGGATTTTTCTAGATCAGCATGAGGTTAGGGCCAGTCTTGTTGACGGTTTAGCCCTTGGGAAAAGCTTGTTAAATATGTTTTCCTACACAGCTGCTTTTTCTGTTGCAGCTGCTATGGGAGGTGCTAGCCAGACGACCTCAGTTGATTTGGCAAAACGTAGTCGGGAACTGTCCGAAGCACATTTTCAAGCCAATGGGTTGACTTTAGACAATCATAGGTTTGTGGTTATGGATGTTTTTGATTATTTCAAATATGCCAAGCGACATGGCCTCAGCTATGATGTTATTGTTCTAGATCCACCAAGCTTTGCCCGTAATAAAAAGCAGACTTTTTCTGTCGCGAAAGATTACCATAAAGCTTATCAAAGAATCACTGAAATTTTAAATCCAAAGGGAGTGCTGATTGCTAGTACCAATGCGTCCAATGTGACGCGTGCTAAATTTAAAAAAGAAATTGAAAAAGGTTTTGCAGGAAAGCACCATCGTTATATCAAAGAATATGGTTTGCCAGCAGACTTTAGTTATAATAAGAAAGACGAAAGTAGTAATTACTTAAAAAGTTTTTACGATTAAGGTAGAAGAATGAAGTTAGTTGTCTCTGTCACCCCTAGAAATTTAGAAGAAGCTCAACAGATCGACGCGCAACGTTTTGTAGATGCGGATTTGATCGAGTGGAGAGCAGATTTCTTGGAAAAAGAAGAAATCTTAAAGGTTGCACCAGCTATTTTTGAAAAATTTGCTGGCCGTGAACTGATTTTTACACTTCGGACCAAGGATGAAGGTGGTCATATTCAGCTATCTGATGACGAATATGTGGAAATGATAAAAAAAGTAGCCCAGCTCTATCAACCAGATTATGTGGACTTTGAGTATTTCTCCCACAAGGACAAAATCGATGAAATGCTGGAATTTCCAAACCTGGTCTTGAGTTATCATAACTTTGAGGAAACTCCTGAAAAATATGATGGAAATCTTGTCCGAGCTGACTAGCTTAACGCCTAAGGCTGTCAAAGTATCAGTGATGGCTAATAGTGGTCAGGATGTTTTGGACTTGATGAACTATACTCGTGGCTTTAAGACTTTAAATCCTGAGCAAGAGTATGTAACTATTTCTATGGGAAGGGTTGGACGCATCTCACGAATTGCATCTGATTTGACGGGTTCTTCTTGGTCTTTTGCTAGTTTAGATGAAGCAACAGCGCCAGGGCAGATTTCTTTGAGCAGCATGAAAAAAATTCGGGATATTTTAAATGAAAATTGATGGACACACTCGTTTGGCTGCTGTCATAGCCAAGCCAATCAAGCACAGCATTTCGCCCTTTATTCATAATATGGCTTATGACCTTACAGATACCAATGCGGTTTATCTGGCTTTTGAGGTGGACAGGGAAAATCTGGAACAGGCTGTTGAAAATATTAGGCTTCATCAGATGTTGGGAGCTAATATTTCTATGCCCTATAAGCAAGAGGTAATTACTTATCTTGATGAGCTTGATGAATCAGCCCTGCTTATTGGCGCGGTCAATACAGTTGTCAATCAAAATGGCCGACTTATCGGATATAATACAGATGGGCTTGGTTTTTTCAGAAGTTTGTCTAACTTTCATATCAAGGGAAAAAATCTGACAATTCTTGGCGCTGGAGGTGCGGCTTCCGCTATTATTGGTCAGGCTATGCTGGATGGTGTAGAAAAGGTCTGTGTCTTTGACCTCAGAGATAGATTGGCAGGACATCAAGAGAAAATAGAACAGCTGTCTCGTCGTCTGGGTCATCCTATTCAATTACTAGCTGTTGAAGATCTAGTAGCTCTTTCTGATGCAGTCAATCAATCAGATTTATTTATCAATGCGACAGGTCTGGGGATGGATGGAAAATCACTACCTATTCCAAGCGATTTTGCTTTTCCTAAAGGGACTGTTAGTAGCCGATATGACCTATTGTCCGGCTGAGACACCATTTCTGCGCTTGGCTAGAGAACAAGGACTGCAGACTGTAAATGGTCTGGGTATGTTGCTCTATCAAGCAGAAAAAGCATTTGAACTAATGACGGGTAAAAAGATGCCATCTGAAGAAATCAAAAAGCCTTGTTAGAAAAAAATTGGAAATATAATTTATAGTAGATAGTGTGGGACATTCTTGGACTTTGTAGGCTTTGGGTGTCCATTTTCATATATAAAGGAGGCGCTTATGAAACTAAATGTAAATCTTCCTCATCATCCCTATGATATCATCATCGAAAATGGGGCATTATCTCAGGCTGGAGATTGGCTGAGTCAGCTTTTGGCAGCCTCAGAAACTAGTAATTATCACAGATAATCGGGTGGCTAGACTTTACGCAGAGAAGGTTAAATTGAGTTTGGAAGCTGCTGGCTTTAAGGTCTTTACCCTTGATTTTCTTGAAGGTGAAGCTAGTAAAAATCTAACAACTGTTAATAAAGCCTATGAATTTTTGGCAAAGGTCGGTCTGACTCGCAGTGACGGAATTGTAGCCTTGGGTGGCGGAGTTGTTGGTGATTTGGCAGGCTTTGTTGCTTCGACCTACATGAGAGGCATTCATTTCGTTCAGATTCCGACCAGTCTGACAGCTCAAGTGGATTCCTCTATTGGTGGTAAGACAGGTGTCAATACGCCTTTGGCCAAGAATATGGTTGGCACTTTTACCCAGCCTGACGGAGTGCTGATTGACCCTCAAGTTTTGCAGACTTTGGGGAAACGTGAATTGATCGAAGGCATGGGCGAGGTGGTCAAGTACGGCTTGATTGAGGATAAGGAACTCTGGGATGAGCTTTTGGAAATGGATGGCAGTCCAGAGTCGATTTTGGAGCATGCGGAGAGCATCATTTACCATTCCTGCGATGTCAAGCGTAAGATTGTGGTTGAGGACGAGCTGGATAATGGCGTCCGCCTCTATCTGAACTTTGGTCATACCATTGGGCACGCCATTGAAGCAACAGCGGGCTATGGTCAGGTCATGCACGGTGAAGCTGTAGCGATTGGCATAGTACAGGTTTCCCGCGTCGCTGAAAAGCAAGGTCTTATGCCAACCGGAATCACAGAAGACATCATCCATATGTGTCAGAAGTTTGGCTTGCCGGTGGATTACCAGCCTTGGGATGAGAATGATCTTTATCAAGCACTGACCCATGATAAGAAGGCTAGGGGCAACTCTATCAAGCTAGTACTGGTGCCCGAGCTAGGGTCGGCTAGTATTCACCAGATTCCGCTGGAAGAGATGAAAGAATTTCTAAAGAAATAAGAGTCTGATGGAACCTGAGACGATTGGACAGTTTGGATAATAAATAGATGGACTGCCCAGATTTTCCATACCAGAATAGGAGAAATGTATGAGATACTTAACAGCAGGAGAATCCCATGGACCACGCCTGACAGCTATTATTGAGGGTGTGCCGGCTGGTCTTCCTCTGACCGCTGAATACATCAATGCTGAGCTCAAGCGCCGTCAGGGTGGATACGGCCGTGGAGCCCGTATGAAGATTGAAAGCGACCAAGTCGAGATTACGTCTGGGGTTCGCCATGGCTTGACCATGGGCGGTCCAATTACTCTCAATGTCACAAATCTGGATCATCAGAAGTGGTTGGAGATTATGAGTGTGGCTGATGTGGATGAAAAGAAAAAAGGGCTACGTAAGATTACCAAACCACGCCCTGGCCATGCGGACTTGGTCGGAGGTATGAAATACCGCTTTGACGATTTGCGAAATTCCCTAGAGCGTTCTTCTGCCCGTGAAACGACTATGCGTGTAGCAGTCGGAGCAGTAGCCAAGCGCTTGCTAGAAGAAATCGGTGTGGAGGTAGCCAGCCATATCGTAACCTTTGGTGGCATTGATATTGATGTACCGAATAATCTAACTGTAGCAGAAATAAAGGAAAGAGCTGCCCAGTCTGAGGTTTCCATTGTCAATCCCGAGCGAGAAGAAGAGATCAAGGCCTACATTGACCAGATTAAGAAAGACGGTGATACTATCGGTGGTGTCATTGAGACTGTCGTTGGCGGTGTGCCAGTTGGTCTGGGCTCCTATGTCCAATGGGACAAGAAGCTGGATGCTAAGATTGCTCAGGGGAGTCGTGTCCATCAACGCTTTTAAGGGAGTCGAGTTTGGTGTGGGCTTTGAAGCTGGCCGTCTCAAAGGTAGTCAAGTCATGGATGAAATCCTCTGGTCCGAGGAGGATGGCTTCACTCGAAGGACCAATAATCTAGGCGGCTTTGAGGGCGGTATGACCAATGGTCAGCCAATCGTGGTGCGCGGTGTTATGAAGCCCATTCCAACCCTTTACAAGCCACTGATGAGTGTGGATATTGAGACCCACGAGCCTTATAAGGCGACAGTCGAGCGGAGCGATCCAACGGCTCTTCCAGCAGCGGGTGTAGTCATGGAAAGCGTGGTGGCCACAGTTTTAGCCACCGAAGTTCTGGAGAAATTCTCTTCGGACAATCTGGAAGAACTCAAGGACGCGGTAGCCCGCCATCGGGAGTTTGTCAAGAACTTTTAGAAGTAAGGAGAAGGGCATGGAGAGAAAAACAGTCTATATCGCAGGTCTGGGACTGATTGGAGCTTCCTTGGCTCTGGGCATTAGGAGAGCTCATCCTGAGATTGAAATTCTTGGTTATAATCGAAGTGAGGAATCGCGCAGGGTTGCCTTAGAGCGTGGGATGGTAGACCTGGTAACGGATGATTTTGCCGCCTTTGCACCTTTGGCTGATGTGATTATTCTGGCTGTGCCCATCAAGCAGACCATAGCATTTATCAAGGATCTAGCGGATCTGAACCTGAAGGAAAATGTTATCATCTCTGATGCTGGATCGACCAAGGCAGAGATTGTGGCAGCTGCAGAAAGTATCTGCAGAATAAGCCCGTCCGCTTTGTCGGAGCTCACCCGATGGCCGGAAGTCACAAGACTGGAGCCAAGGCAGCCCACGTCACCCTCTTTGAAAATGCCTATTATATCTTCACGCCCTCAAGCCTGACCAAGCCAGGTACTCTTGAAGAAATGAAAGACTTACTGAGCGGTCTTCAGGCCCGCTTTATCCAGGTAGATGCAGCCGAGCATGACCGAGTGACCAGTCAAATCAGCCATTTTCCGCATATTTTAGCCTCCAGCCTTATGGAGCAAACGGCAGCTTATAGCCAAGAGCATGAGCTGACCCAGTCTTTTGCGGCCGGTGGTTTTCGAGATATGACGCGGATTGCGGAGAGCGAGCCGGGTATGTGGACCTCTATCCTCTTGACCAATCCTCAAGCTATCTTGGAGCGGCTGGAAGATTTTTAAAAAAACAGCTAGACAAGGTTGCCACAGCAATTGAGGCTAAGGACGAGACAGCTATCTGGGAATTTTTTTCGACCGAGGACGGCAGAGTCGCAAGCAGATGGAAATTCATAAGCGAGCTGGTGTGGATAGCTTCTATGATCTTTTTATAGAGGTACCCGACGAAGAAGGAGCCATTCTTAGCGTCCTAGAATTGTTGAGAGGGATCTCTGTTGTCAATATCCGAATTAATGAGGAAAATCGAGAGGATACACACGGTATTCTACAAATCACCTTTAAAAATCGTCAAGATTTAGAAAAAAATCTGCTAAAATAGTAAGAGAAAAATACAAGATATCAGGTGTTTTTAAATTAAAGAAATGGAGAAATACTATGTTAAATATTTATGATTTAGCCAATGAACTCAACCGTACTTTCCGTGAGCTACCTGAGTACAAGGCAGTTTTGGAGAGCAAGGCAGCTATTGATGCAGATAGTGAAAGCCAAGTCTCTTTTTGACGATTATATAGCTTTTCAAGGAAAAATCCAGCAATTAATGCAGACAGGACAAATGCCGACACCAGAGTTGCAAGAAGAAATGAAGTCATTCGGAGAAAAAATCCAAGCCAATGCAATTGTGACGGAGTTCTTCACGAAGCAACAACAACTTTCTGTTTACTTGTCTGATATTGAACGCATTGTCTTTGAGCCAATTCAAGATTTGATGAAATAAAAGCTGACAGTCTGTTTTCTCTTTTGAGTCAACAGGCTTTTTGCTTCAAAAACTTGATTTTTGATGCTTTCTGAGTATAATGAATCATAACGAAAAGGAAATGAGAGGAATTTCTATGTCACGAAAAGTTGCTATTATTGGGATGGGAAATGTTGGAGCTGCGGTTGCCCACGGCTTGATTGCTCAAGGAGCTTTTGATGATTATGTGCTAATTGATACGAATGAAGCTAAGGTCAAGGCTGATGCATTAGACTTTCAAGATGCTGCAGCCAATCTCAATCATCATGCTAATATCACAGTTAATTCTTATGAAGCCTTAGCGGATGCTGATATTATTATTTCAGCTTTGGGGAATATCAAATTACAAGACAATCCAAATGCTGACAGATTTGCAGAGTTGCCTTTCACTTCAAAAGAGGTGATTGAAGTTTCCAAAAAAATCAAGGAAGTAGGCTTTAAAGGGATTTTGATTGCCATCACGAACCCAGTTGATGTTGTGACCAGCCTATACCAGCATTATACAGGCCTTCCGAAAGAAAGAGTGATTGGGACAGGTACCTTGCTGGATACTGCTAGGATGAAGCGGGCAGTTGGAGTCCGTTTTGGAGTCGATCCTCGTAGCGTTTACGGCTATAATCTGGGCGAGCATGGAAATTCCCAGTTTACCGCTTGGAGCCAAGTTCGAGTTAAGGGGCAGCCTATTAGCAAGCTGACTTCAGAAGAAGTTTTAGAAGAAATTGCTACAGAAGCAATGAGGGGTGGTCACACCGTCTTTTACGGGAAAAAGTACACTTCCTACGGGATTGCTAGTGCGGCTATCCGTTTGGCTTTGGCTGTCATTTCAGATGCCCATGAAGAACTGCCTGTGACTAAATTACTATGCACCGCTTGATACCTATTTAAGCTTTCCAGCTCTTGTTGGTCGTTCAGGCATTATCGAACAGTTGCAATTGACCTTGACAGAAGAGGAAGAAGCTAAATTAGCTCGTTCGGCGCAATTTATTCAAGATAAGTTTTCAGAACATATTTAATCATTCAAAAAATACCCTAATCCTATAACACTCTAATAGATTTAGAGTGTTTTTTGTCTTTAGAAAAGGCTGATCTTCATTTGTTTTCATGCTCTATTTGTGTTAAAATGAAAGGAAACAATTGTGCGAGGTATTCCATGAAACTAAGGACAAATGCAAAAGGTTTAAGAGGAAGTTTGCGTGTGCCAGGTGATAAGTCAATTAGTCATCGCTCCATTATTTTTGGGAGCTTGGCCAAGGGTGTCACCAAAGTTCATGATATTTTGCGTGGAGAGGATGTCCTCTCAACTATGCAGGTGTTTTCGAGAGATGGGAGTTCAAATCGAGGATAAGGGGATCTTGTTGAAATCCATGGCTGTGGCTTTGATGGTTTGCAGGAACCTCAACGTCCGCTTGATATGGGGAATTCAGGCACCTCTATGCGCTTGATTGCTGGTGTTTTAGCTGGTCAGAACTTTTCTGCTCAGATGGTGGGAGATGATAGCTTGTCCAAGAGACCCATGGATCGTATCAGCCTGCCTTTTGAGACAGATGGGAGTTGAGATTGCTGGCCAAACAGAGCGCGATTTACCTCCTTTGACCATTCATGGCAATCCAAACCTAAAAACCCATTCAATATCAATTACCTATTGCTTCGGCTCAGGTGAAGTCAGCCCTCATTTTTGCAGCTCTGCAAGCGCAGGGCGAGTCGCTGATTATCGAAAAAGATTTGACACGAAACCATACGGAAGATATGCTCTTACAATTTGGTGGTCAGCTAAAGGTGGACGGCAAAGAGATCCGAGTAGCGGGTAAACAAGAGCTGCAAGCTCAGGAAGTCGTTGTACCTGGAGATATTTCTAGCGCAGCTTTTCTGGCTGGTAGCTGGTCTGATTGTTCCAAAGCTCCCAAAATTACTCTAACCAATGTCGGTATCAATGAGACTCGAACAGGCATCTTAGATGTGATCCAAGCTATGGGAGGCAAGTTGTCAGTGTCTGAGGTTGATGAAGTAGCCAAGTCGGCAACCATCACTGTTGAAAGCTCGGACTTGCATGGAACAGAAATCGGTGGAGAACTAATTCCTCGCTTAATCGATGAGTTGCCTATCATTGCTTTGCTAGCGACACAAGCTCGAGGGACAAACCCTGATCCGAGATGCTGAGGAGTTGAAAGTTAAAGAGACGGACCGCATTCAGGTTGTAGCTGATGCACTCAATAGTATGGGAGCGGACATCCAGCCGACAGCGGATGGAATGATTATCCAAGGAAAAACGTCTTTGAAAAGGAGCTTCCGTTCATACATATGGAGATCATCGAATTGGTATGATGACTGCCATCGCAGCACTTTTAGTAAAAGATGGAAACGTGGAGCTTGAGAGGGCAGAAGCAATCAATACCAGCTATCCGGACTTTTTTGCTCATTTGGAGGGATTGTTAAGTGACTAAAATACTATTAGGTTTTATGGGTGCAGGAAAGACGACAGTTGGTCGCCTATCTGGATCCCTAATTTTCATGATATGGATGAGCTGATTGTTAATCAGATTGGGATGTCTATTAATGACTTCTTTGCTCAGGAAGGTGAAGAGGCATTCCGAAAAATCGAGGCTGCTACCTTGGAGAGTTTATTAGCAAATCAGGCTGAAATCATTTCTCCTGGTGGAGGAATTGTGGTCAATCCACATAACCGAGATCTGCTTGAAAAGAATCCATACAATATTTATCTACGAGTGGATTTTGATACTCTGTATCAGCGCATTGAGAATGATCTTGCCATGCAGCGGCCACTCTACTTAAACAATACACGAGAAGAATTTAAGAAAATTTTTGAAGCTCGCTTACCTCTTTATGAGAAAATTGCTACGCATATCATTGATGTAGCAGGAAAAACACCAGAAGAAATTGCGGAGATGATTCGATGCTTGTAGGCTATCTTGGGCCCAAGGGCTCTTTTTCTCATCAAGTGGCTCAAAAAGCTTTTCCAGAAGCACATTTAGAGTCTTATCCAAACATCACAGAAGTCATCAAAGCTTATGAAAGAGGTCAAGTGGATCTATCTATTGTTCCAGTTGAAAATTCGATTGAAGGAAGTGTTCATGAGACTTTGGACTATCTCTTTCATCAGTCCCAGATTCAAGCTGTAGCAGAGTTGATTCAACCAATTAAGCAGCAGCTCCTAGCCTGTCAGACTGATGGACCGATAGGGACAATCTTTTCTCACCCACAAGCTCTTGCTCAGTCTAAGACTTATATTCAGGAGCATTATCCATACGTTAAGTTGGAAGTAACTGCTAGTACAGCTGCAGCAGCGCGTCTAGTAGCAGAAACATCCAGAGGAGCCTTATGCTGCTATTGCACCAGAAACGGCTGCTGAGGAGTATGGCTTGCAACTTGTGGCAAGAGATATCCAAGAAATGAGTGAAAATTTCACACGTTTTTGGGTTTTAGGACCTAAGAGACCGGAGTTCGCTTTAGAAAAACTTGCTCTCAAAAAGACCTTGGGCTTGACCTTGCCGGATAATCTACCAGGTGCTCTCTATAAGGCCTTTGTCTGTCTTTGCTTGGCGAGGGAATTGATTTGACTAAGATTGAAAGTCGACCTCTAAAGACAGCACTGGGAGAGTATTTCTTTATCATTGATGTCAATGGTGAACAGGAGTCTCTGCTCCAATTTGCTCTGGAAGAATTAACAGCCATCGGAATTACTTATAAAAATTTTAGGACAGTATAGTGTCCATCTTATTGCATAAATGTCGGGGAAATATGGCGAAACAACAAGACAATCTGAGCCATCATGAACAATTACGTTTAGATTATTTATAAAAAACTTTCATTACTTTAAATGAGCGGGAACAGGAAGAATATAACTATCTGATGCGTAAGGCTCAGGGAGAAATTTTTGAGCCTAGCTACAGAGAAGAGGAAAAGCCTGTTTCTGACAAGTTGGAAGAATCTTTACCTGTTTACCCAAATAGAACAAACCGCAGAAAGGATCGGCAACAGTTCGAAAAAGAAGAGAAGCCTAAAAAACGGCGAATAGAAAAGCCGATTCAGACTGACTCAGCTCCTGAGGGAGAGGAAAAGAAACCCAAAAAACGCAAGAAAAAAATGGACCTTTGGTCGTGTCTTGAAATGGTTGCTTACTTTTATTGTTCTTGTATTGGCTGGAATGCTTGTCATGTTTATCAAAGGAGTCTGGTCAGTACCAGCTGAAAACAAACCGACAGCTGAAGTCTTTCATGGCGAAGATAGTCCAAATGGAACCAATATTCTTATTTTAGGGACAGATGGTCGTGTTGGACAGACTTCTGACGAAACGAGAACTGATACCATCATGGTTCTCAATGTTGAGGGCAAAAGACAAGAAACTGAAATTAGTCAGCTTCATGCGGGATACTCTCGTTAATATTGAAGGTGTCAGTCAGCCTGGTGAGTATGATCAGAAGCTCAACTCAGCTTATACCATTGGTGAGCAAAATAATCACCAGGGGGCAGAATTGGTGCGTGAAATGCTCAAGGATAATTTTGATATCAATATCAAATACTATGCCTTGGTAGACTTTTCAACCTTTGCGACAGCTATTGACACGCTCTTTCCAGAAGGCGTTGAGATGAATGCTCAATTTTCAACGATTGATGGCCAACCTGTAACGGAAGTAGAAGTCCCAGATGACCTCAATATGAAGGATGGCGTGGTTCCTAATCAAACGATTAAAGTCGGTCCGCAGCGGATGGATGGTAGAACCTTGCTCAACTATGCGCGTTTTCGTAAGGATGACGAAGGTGACTTTGGTCGGACTCGTCGCCAGCAGGAAGTATTGACAGCAGTGATTCAGCAATCCAAAAATCCAATGAAACTCTTTTCAGGCTCAGAGGCTTTGGGTAAGGTCTATGCAATGACCTCTACAAATCTACCTTACACTTTCCCTTTGACCAATAGTTGGTCTCTATTGAGTGGGGCAGCTGGTGGAGTTGAACGTGTCACCATTCCTGACTTAGGTGACTGGCAAGATGCTTATGACATGTACGGTGGCCAAGGTCTCTTGATTGACTTTGAAGCCTATAAGGCCAAATTACAGCAAATGGGCTTGAGATAGATATCTATGATATAATGGAAGGGTAGGACAAGTTTCTACCTTTTCTTTTTGGAAATGGCAGAGTGATAAAGCAGAAAGAGAAAAATATGTTAAAGAAAAAAATGATATTGTAGAAGTTGAAATTGTTGATTTGACCCATGAAGGTGCTGGGGTTGCCAAGGTCGATGGCTTGGTTTTCTTTGTAGAAAATGCTCTACCAACTGAGAAAAATCCTTATGCGGGTTCTCAAGATCAATAAAAAGATTGGCTATGGGAAAGTTGAGGACTATCTTACTCAATCCCCACACCGCAATCAAGACCTAGATCTCGCATATCTACGTACTGGGATTGCTGATTTGGGGCATCTTGCCTATCCAGAGCAGCTCAAGTTTAAAACCAAGCAAGTCAAAGACAGTCTCTACAAGATTGCTGGCATTACAGATGTAGAGGTTGCTGAAACGCTTGGCATGGATGATCCAGTCAAGTATCGAAATAAGGCACAGGTGCCCGTTCGTCGAGTGAGATGGTGTCTTGGAAACTGGTTTTTCCGTAAGAATTCTCATGACCTTATGCCCCTTGAAGATTTCTTTATTCAGGATCCTGTCATTGACCAAGTCGTAGTAGCTCTTCGAGATTTGCTTCGTCGTTTTGATTTAAAACCTTATGATGAAAAGGAACAGTCTGGCTTGATTCGGAACCTTGTGGTTCGTCGTGGGCATAATTCAGGACAAATCATGGTCATTTTGGTGACAACTCGTCCAAAAGTTTTCCGTGTGGAGCAGTTGATTGAACAACTAATCAAGCAGTTCCCAGAGATTGTGTCTGTCATGCAAAATATCAACGACCAAAATACCAATGCGATTTTTGGCAAGGAGTGGAAGACTCTTTATGGTCAAGACTATATTACAGACCAAATGTTGGGAAATGATTTCCAAATTTCAGGACCAGCCTTCTACCAGGTCAATACTCAAATGGCGGAGAAACTCTATCAGACAGCCATTGACTTTGCAGGATTAAAAGAAGATGACGTGGTTATTGATGCCTACTCAGGAATTGGAACGATTGGTCTCTCTGTCGCTAAGCATGTCAAGGAAGTCTATGGTGTGGAAGTGATTCCAGAAGCGGTTGAAAATAGCCGAAAGAATGCGGCAATCAACGGGATTACCAACGCCCACTATGTCTGTTACACAGCTGAAAATGCCATGAAGAACTGGCTTAAAGATGGGATTCAACCAAGTGTTATCCTAGTGGACCCACCACGCAAGGGATTGACCGAGAGCTTTATCAAAGCAAGCAGTCAAACAGGAGCTGACCGCATTGCTTATATTTCATGTAATGTGGCAACCATGGCGCGTGATATCAAACTCTACCAAGAGTTGGGATATGAATTGAAGAAAGTCCAGCCTGTGGACTTATTTCCACAGACGCATCATGTCGAGTGTGTAAGTTTGTTGGTGGCAGTAAAAACCTTGTAACGAATCAATAATGAAAAAGCCTTGATATTAAGGCTTTTTATAGTGAAGTCTTTATTACTAAATACAAAAATATTAAAAAGGTATAAAGGTATTCTATTTTAAATATTTATATTTTAAAAAGAAAAATAATTGACACAAGTGTTACACCTGTGATAGAACTAACTAGAGGTGAAGAAAATGGCAACTGATAAAAATAGAATAATGATTAGCTTAGATGATAAAAATCTAGAGAAACTTGAAAAATTTAGTAGAAGATGCTAGAGATAGAAGAGGAATGCGACTAACAAAGTCCCAGGTTATTGAATTACTCCTAAATACCGTTGATTATTTTGATGATATTATGGGAGCTATTTACTCAAAAAATAAAAGCAAAAATGCTATCATACAAACAGGTGCAACACTAGTGATATAGGAGTGATGAAATGGTTGTTTATATTAGACAAAAGTAAATTACCAAGAGAGGTTTCAATTAATAAATACAATGCTCAAGTAGGTGCCTACTTACAAGGAGAAAAAGTTATTTTTATATCAATCTTTTCTGAAATAAAACAGTTAACAAGTGATGATACAGTTATAGATTATATAACGGAGACTAGAGCATTACTAAAAATGATGGGGTTAAACGTTCCAGTATATGACTATCCTATTGAGCTTAAAGAGTTTTTATGGTCGAAAAAAATTTATGCAGGTGTTTTAGGAGAGATTGTAAATATACCTGATAATTGGGGAAAATTTATTAAGCCCAAAGCTGGATCAAAAGTATTTACAGGAAGAGTTGTTAATGGAACCCGTGATTTGATAGATATTTGTCTACCTTTCGACTATCCTATATGGATTAGTGAAGTTGTAGAATTCATAGCTGAATGGCGTTGTTTTGTTTTGGATGGTCGCGTATTAGATGTTCGACCCTATACAGGTGATTATCATGCACAATTTGATCCTAGTGTAATTGATGAAGCTATATCATGTTGGAAAGACGCGCCAATTGCTTATGGACTAGATATCGGTGTTACTCGTGATGGCAGAACACTTGTAGTTGAAGTAAATGATGGTTATGCATTGGGGAATTATGGCTTATTTCCTTTAAACTCAATCAATTTTCATAAAGCTAGATGGAAAGAAATGGAAAAACCTTATTTTTGAAGAAAACGATGTTTTTACCATTCCTGAAATTGTAAATATAAGTTTATAAAAAGAAACATAAGTAAATCTATGATTAACTGCAACAAGTAAGTTGCAGTTATTTGTTTTGAATAATGATATAATAGGTTAAGATAATAATGAAAACGCTATATATCTGAAAATTGATTAGGAAAGCAGGAAGTATGGAAAACAATCGATATGATTATTAAATCATCAACTGAATTTTATAACGATTTAAAAGCTGATGAACATGACAGATATCGTTCATGGGAACATTGCTATTCACATTTTATGAAAGCTCGAAAAGAGAATGATGTGAATCTTGATTACCTGAGTTTACAACTTGCATTTTATTTAGCAAGTTGGGGGATGTATCGAGGTTCTTCATTTCTATTACAAAAGGATTATAGAATACACATCCCTGTTGTGAGTGAGATTTTAAAGCAACAAATATGATTCTCTAGCAGGAATAGAATGTAAAGATTTTAGAAAATGAAAGTAATCAAAAAAATTGCTAAAAGGAAATTAATGAATTTATTGCAAATTATTATGATGGAATTAGGCGTGAAGTAAAGGTTCAGCACTAAAAATAACTTGTCAGAAACACTAATCACAAAAGATACTGATGGGCACACTCAGTTTGTGTTCCGGCATATGATAGATATTTTGTTTCTGGGGGTAAGATCACAAAAGATTGCAAGTGGAACCTATAACATTAAATCTATTTTACAACTAGTAGATTTTTATGAAAAAAACATAGAACAATTAGATTCAGTTCAAAAAGAATTTTTATTGTTGCTGATATGCTGTATCCTCAAATGAAAAATACTCGATATGGGATTTTTGGCAGATCGGTTTTGACTTAGATAATAAATAACTATTTACGTCTATATCTGGAATTTATAAATGGATTTGACTTTTGAAAAGATAGCAACTCTAAATCTGAAGAGATTATTTTTTTGCTTAATAATAATTTTTCATTGAATAGATTTTAGATTATTAACTTTCAGGTATGATGTACCACAAATTAATTTTTATTAGAAAAGCAACTAGAAAGAATACTATCAAGATATTATTAAATAGATGATATTGAATTTTGGATTATAACAAAGGAGTACTAACATGCCAAAAATATACTGACGAGATATTAGAAAAAAATAAATAAAATCACATTAAAAATTGCTGGTGATTACTTAGGGTATAAGTTCACAGGCAGTTGCTATAGGTCTTAGAAATAATCTTCTTCCAATTGGTTTTGCTATTCATAATGAAGAAAGAGACAGACGTTTTTACTGAGAGCTGGTCATATCATATTATCGCTGAAGAATGATTTCTTACAATCACGGTAAGCTATCAGAGATCCGTGTTGAAAATATTGAAACTAGTTTAGATAAAAATTATAGAGAATTTAACGGTTTAAAACAAGATTTACTTTTTATATTAAGCGAAAAATGCAGAAGTGAAGAATTAGAAGTTTTTGATTTGTGCGTTTTCGCTTGGTAAACATAAAAACGGTGATGTAAAAATATAAGGGTAAGGGTGTTTCAAATGAAGATGATAAAGACCTTTTCTGAGAAGAACTCTATGAAGAAATCTGGGAGATAAGTGCGAAAACAAGTTTCATTGAAATATGATTTAAGTTATTCTGACTTACTCAGAAATGCAAAGAATTTGAAATCCCAATTCCAAAGGGTAGTTATTGGTATCGTAAGAATACTGGACAAGACTTAAGTGAACTGATTGTCCCATTACCACAAAATGATGTAAATGAGGTTCATATTGATAGAAAAAAAGTTTAAAGAACAGTAGAATTAAAGATGCTAAACATAAAGAAGATAGTACAAAAGATAAAAAAACGAAGATACTGCTAAACTTGATACGACTAGTATAAGAAGTTCATTATCATTTTTGAGGACGATAAAATAGAGCGTATTATTGAAACAGTTTCAAAATCTAAACCAGTCTCCAAATAAGAGATTACATAAATCTGTAGCTAATTTAAGAGATAAAAAATTGCAGAGTGGAATAAGAGGAAAAAGCAGCTTCTTATCCTTATTTTGATTCTGAACACAGATATAATGATTTAAAAGAACCTAAATTTGTAAAAAGTATTTCACTAAATTCTCTTCCACGTTTATATCGCTTTTTAGATACACTAGTTACTGTTATTGAAAAAATCGGTGATAATGTAACTTCAAATTGGGATATTCAAATTGAAAAGGATATTGTTCGTTTTTGAAGTTATAGAATCAACAGACAAAGTAAGTCATGAATTAACAAAGAAGAAGCTAAAAGAATTAGCGAAGTACAATGATAGCGTTAAGTTTAATAGATATGCTTTTAAACCAAGAATAAAAGAAGTATGACTATATACCAAACGGAAAATTTCGATTTAAGATAATAGATGGTAAATATATTAAAGATACTAAAAGAAATTCACACTTGAACAATCAATCCCAGAAATAATTGTTTTTAATTTACCAAGGTATTATAAAGTTAAGAACTTACGACTTGAACGTGAGAGAGAGCAAGACTATATGAAGAGGAGCAGGAGCGAAAAGAAAAGTACAAAAATAGAATCGAAGAAGAGAAAAAGCGGACAATGTCTCTTCTGAATATGCTGAAGATTTTCAAACTGCAAATGATTTAAGGCTGATGGCTGATAAATTGGAGATAGTAGGGAAACTTAGTAAAGACAGAAATTGATTGGATTAGATCCAAAGCTGACTGGATAGACCAATACTTTCTTCAACAGACGAAATTGTTAGGAATCAGAAATCATGAAAATTCTAGAGAACAAAAAGAACAACATCTAAGTGAGAAAAAGATACTACTGCTAACTTTATTTTTCATATGTTTATTAAAAGAATGTTGTATATAACGGAGGTTTAATTATGACAACTAGTCCAGTAAATAATAAGTTTATAGAGAAAACAAGAGTTGGCTTAGATTTAGATGAAGATGATCCAAAAACTTGGAGTTAGAGGTTTTTGAATTTGATAACTCAACATCTGAAAAAGATTGTGTTTTTGGTTATTGGTCTAAACCCTGCAGGAGATGAAGAAGATGCTACAAATGAGGAAGATGACAGGACATATCTATATAGTTTAAAAAGTCTATAAAAAGTAAATATGTTTATAATAAATACTATAAACCTATTTATGAACTAATGAATGATATCTTTGATAATGGTGCTAAATGGCATTGGTGTAATAAATCATGGGATATTTTAAGTAAAGAAATAGAACATTCTATAGAATATTTTTAAGAACAAAAAAATTTTTAGATGTGATACATGAAGAGTATTTAAAAGCACCAAAATAGTAAAAAGTATCAATCTATATTGGAGATATGTTCTACTATCATGAAACAAGTTCTAAAAAAACTTCTACTTAAAAATCAATATCTTACCCTCAATACTGCAAAGAAATGTTGGAACTTCACATTGAGTCTCTTATAGAAGCTGGTAAAAGTATAAAAATTTGTATACATAAATAATTCACAAGTTTCTCAATGGTTTGTGTGATAGTGATATAAAGACATTTACAGTTTTCGGGGATAGGAAAAATTCCTGTTTTTCTTTGGTGGAATAGTTTCAGGTGGTAGAATGGTTTGTTTTCAAAGAAAAAGATTAGTTCATGAGATAAAAATTATTTAAATAAACTTGAACCAAAAATCGAAAAACTAATTAAAATTCTATGAGGAACCGAAGTTACATAAAAGAATATGTTTTTAAAGTTTGGAAAAAGAATTTTCTTTAATAGAAAATGGATTTAAAGAAGAAGAAAAAGGGCTCTTGCTGACTATCAATCAAACGATAATGCGTATACTAAAAGAATTAGCATTTCTAGCCTTTAAATCAATGTATATCAAGTTAGAATGTACAGTGTATTTCTTTTTGGATACTTATCAGAACAAGATGATATTTTTAGCTTTTTATGCGAGATGAAGTTTCAAAAGATGATAATTGGAGAGTTCAGGAAGTATTGGCAAAGGCATTTGATGGATTTTGCAAGAAAATAGGATATGAAAAAGCACTTCCAGTAATTGACGAATGGTTAAAAATAATAATCCTAATACAAGGAGGCAGTAACAGAAGGATTAAGAATATGGACAAGCAGACCATATTTTTAAAAAAATCAAACGAAGCTATCAGACGAATTGCAGCATTAAAAGAAGATTCCAGTGAATATGTTAGAAAAATCAGTTGGCAATTCTTTGAGGGATATTAGCAAAAAATTTCCAGAGTTAATTAAAGAAGAACTTGATAGTTGGGATGTTAATAGTAAAAGATTGAACAAGTTTATAAGTTAGCAAAGTAAATTTATTAAATGATACCTATAAACTATAAAGTTGAAAAATGGTAACTAAAAATTTTTCATTCTATAGTATAATTTTATAAAAATACTCAATCACTTTCGTTCTATAATATAGTAGTTTGCTATCACCACACGTCGAATGTGTAAGTTTGTTAGTGAAACGTAGTTAATCCTCAAAAGGTTCCCCAAACCTTTTGAGTCCCTCAAACGCACCATGTTGAGGCGGTATCACTGCTTGTTCAAACTGATTAAACATGGGTGTAGCTAGTGAAAGTCCTACAGTAAGGAGTTTAAACATGAAATTCCATGAGTTTGGTGATAAGAATTTGCCTCCTATTTTACTGATACATGGTGGTGGCAGTTCTTGGTGGAATTATCTTCGTCAAGCACGAATCTTGTCAAAAGAATACCGTATTATTCTACCCACTTTGAATGGCCACGGCGAGGAATATCAACTTGATTATGTTTCTACTGAAGATTCTGCTTTGGAGATTCTAGACTATATCAAAGCAAACTGTGGTGGGAAATTGTTTGCAATCGGTGGTGTTTCACTTGGTGGTCAAATTGTCATGGAGCTTTTGTCTTTAGACAGTGAAATTGCTGAGAAAAGCCATCATAGATGGAAGCCTCTGTATTCCTCAACCAAGGTTAGCTAAAATCAGCATCTTTCTAGTGTCTCTATTTGGCAAACTGATGTTTAGTAAATTTCTCTTGTAAAAATCCAATTAGGCATGATGAACAAAATTTATCCTAAACTGGCTTATCCAGAGGAAATAAAAGCTTATTATTTGGAGGATCTGCTAAGGACGCCTGTCAAAACATTGGTGACCATTTACAAAACCTATATGGGGCATTACAAGCTGAAAGATATGACTTCTGCTAGCAAGGCTCAGGTCCTGTATATCTATGGTGAAAAAGAATTGAACTGTGTGAAAGAATCAGCGAAATTATTTCATCAGCTACATTCAAATACAATTTTTGTATGAAAGCAAGGGCTATAACCACGGCTATTTATCAGCTTACCTGCCTTATAGTGGATTGATTTGGTGGTGCCATTTTTAAAGAGTAATTCATTAGAAATATGTAACGAACCTGGTATGCCATAAGGAGGAAGCGTATGCTAGGAGCAAAAAGTTGGAGACATTGTGGGTTCAGTTTACGAATGGAACAATATCAAAACGAAGGATTTTCCTTTATTTTGTGAGGATTGTTTTTCACGAATGATACGAGTAAGTCCGAACCGCTGAGTGTGTAAACTTGTTAGTGAAACGTGGTTAATCCTCAAAAGGTTCCCCAAACCTTTGAGAGTTCTGCAGACGTACCATGTTGAGGCGGTATCACTGCTTGTAGCGATCTGAGGCATCATCCAAGTAAGTGAGATGCTCCGCTCATGGGATGAGGACTCGTAGAATGAGAAGGGGAACCGACGAAATGATACAGTAAGTCCGAACCGCTGGGTGTGTAGCTTTTGCTGGTAAAAGCGTAATAACCATGTAACGAAATGGGTTAAAATCCTTGAAGGTAGCCTCTTCTCGTTTAGAGGAAGTATTATAGTAACTGCTCATATACTAGGTTTAATAACTTATTTGAGATGGATTCTATTTCTAAAAAAACACTGTGGGGATGCTTTTGTTTCTAAAGATAAGAAGTAAATGGGAATAAATGTATCCCTTCTATCACTAGTTTAATAAAATGGAGAAGATAATGTGGACTAAAGAAGTACATTATTTAACCGAAGTAAACGAGCTTTCGGATTATCTAAAACAGGTAAATAATTTTACCGACTGTATTAGCTCTTTCAGTTTCTATAGTGAAAAGCAACTTTATACTTGACACTTGAAGAAGATGAAACTTCAAGTGATTTTTATAAACTCTTCTTCACTAGTTTGGGACTTAATGTGTGAAGGTGTTGATGATTTTTCTCATGGAAGATATGGTGGATTATCTAAATGGTGGCTTCATACTCTAGACTTTGAAGACAATTACTTTCAGTTTCATTTATTAGATGGCAATTTTTCATTTAAGGTAGCTAGTTTTAAATTAGGTATTCCTTATAGCTCTAAAACTTCAATTGGGAATGATATTCAAAGTTTGCATATAGACTATCTACTTCAGGAATTTAAGACTGGAAAAACATAGATGAAAACTTCTTTCTCGTTCGAAAGTGATCCTATAACAGATTTTCGCTTTATTGGTTATTCAGAAAATGAGCCCTTGCCATATTGGGCCGGTCTATGCGACTTACCTAATGGTGCCAGATTTCGAACGGCTGATGAACTTTTTGATGCTAAAAATATATGGAGTAAGTCACTAAGGGAAAGATGGTTTGAGGTAACGCTATATAGCATATATGGATTTCCGCTTGAAGAATGGTTAAGTTTCGTTGATCATTCAATTGAAACAGATGTTTTAGAGCTGGAAGATGATTATATTTTTGTGTATAAATGGTGTGAAATTAGACGGCTTTTATAGACGATGATTTAGTATGTTTAAATTGTTATGCAAATCAATGTTATTTGGATGCCTATGATGAGTATTTTTGTCCCTATTGTAATATATGGATGTATAAAGATTTTTGGGATAGAGACGAAACACATTATTTTTCAAAAAGACCTTTAGAACCAGAGTTGTTATGGAAACCATGTAAAGAATTGAATTTTTGTAATGTTCGATTCTTTCCAAATGACAGAGAATATGTGTATTATTGTCCTGACGAGTCAATAGAGAAATTTTGATTGGATAGAAGTTCCTGTTGAGAACAAATCTAATCTAAAAAGAAGCACAAGTTACTGAAGTTTTCAAAAAACAAGCCAACAAACCGCCGTTTCCTCTTGAAAAAATTAAAAAAGTAGAGCGAAAACTATCTACTATAAACGAAAAGATAATAGAAACCAACAACAGTTTAATAAGTGAAGGAGTTATCTGCGATTTATCAGAAGCTAAAGATGTGATAAATTCTAAGCAAGCTTATGATATCCTTAAAAACACCAATCGGAAACTTTTGGTTAGAACTTAATGGTTCCCCCATAAAAATTTCCATTGGTACACATTATCCAAATAATGATGACGAATACTATGTGGAAGCTTCCTATTACATAAAACCTCTCAATCCTGATTTTGAAAAGTTTAAATCGTTGATAATCTGCTCAGATATTGATTTAAGAAGTGCTAGATTAATAGACAATTTAGGAGGTGAACATAAAGAGGGTTGTAACTGGCAAGTAGATAATATTGATCTAGGTATTGTGGCTCATCCATATTCCTATCTAGAACAGGAAGTCACTGAGAAGTCCCGTTGGACTTCCATATTATGCAGAATGGATTGAAAAATATAAAGAACTTTATGGATTTACAGTTGCTTGGAAATATTTTTGTTTCTGATGACGATTTGTCAGTTTGGTTTAATACATAACAATTTTTTAAGTGCTTATAGTATCTATTATTATATAATTTAAGAAGATAAATAGTATTAGTTATATAATTTCGAAACATTTTTCTTACTTTATAATCTTTATTAAGTCACTCTGAGGTGTGATTGTGATCTAGTGTCCTAAGTATGAAAAACGGCAAACAGTAGAGTTCTCTTTTAAGATAGAGTAAACTGGCTTTAAGGAGGTGTTATATTGATAGAGACAGACCTGAGTTTGAAAAATCTTATCCTTTGATGAATTTAATAAATACTACTGGTATCGTGATGAACTTTCACAGATATGCAAGTCATTAGGGCTTGAAAATAGAGGTACAAAACAAGAACTCAATGATATTATTGAGCAGTACTTTAAGGGAAATTTGATTAAAAATCATCAACAAAAAAAGAAATAAGAAACGAGTAGAAGTCGTTACCTTAGATACGCCTATACTTGAATGCGGATTCTCCTTTAATGCACACTTTAGAGAATATTTCTCAACTTTAACAGATGTTTCGTCCCTTTAAATTTACTGCTGATATGGCGACTGCTTGGAGAAAAAGTAAAAAGAGAAAATAATTTGAGTTTTACAATCCAAGATATGCTAAAAGTTTATTATGGAAACTCAGACTATGCTAAGTATGACCATTCGGTTTGTCAATGGAATCAATTTCTAAAGGATTTCTGTGCAGACGAAAATAGTCGCAACTACTCCAACAAGTTAAAAAGTTGCTTCTATTCTTTGGAAAAGAAGTTAGAAATTCAAAAATGAAAAAAATTTACTCAAAGAATCTTTTAACCGAATATGCTGATAAAATAAAAGAGTATGGCAAGTAGAAAATGTCAGTCTAAACCAATAGTTCGTAAGGAGAATACCATGCTAGGAGCAATTATTGGAGACATTATAGGTTCTGTCTATGAGTGGGATAATATTAAGACAAAGGATTTCCCTTTATTTCGTGAAGACAGCTTTTTCACAGATGACACTGTTATGACCTGCGCTGTTGCTGAGGCTATTATGAAGGGTGGTCAGAAAGATAACTTTATCGACGCCATGAAGAAATATGGAAAAATGTATCCCGATGCGGGCTACGGTGCTCGGTTTAGTAGTTGGATCAATAGTGATAATCGTGAGCCTTATAATAGCTTTGGAAATGGATCTGCTATGCGTGTTTCTCCCTGTGCTTGGCTTATGGACTGTGGTTTTTGTGCGAGAACAGGTATGACACCATCAACTAGAGAGCTTGCACGACTTTCTGCAGAAGTCACCCATAATCATCCAGAAGGTATCAAGGGAGCCATGGCGACAACTGATGCTATCTTTCTGTGTCGTTATTACTTTGGAGGTTATTGCGGGGATTATGAGCAACCAATCAATAACAATCCTACAGAGTGCAAAAGACGGATCAAGGATCATATTGAGCAGGAGTATGGCTACAATCTATCTCAAACTCTAGATGAAATTCGTCCTAACTATCGTTTCAATGAAACATGTCAAGAAACTGTCCCTCAGGCCATTATTGCCTTTCTGGAAAGTAGAGACTTCGAAGATGCTATTAGAAATGCCATCTCTCTTGGTGGCGATAGTGATACACTTGCTGCAATAACGGGGGAGTATAGCTGAGGCGGCATATGGCATTCCGGACTGGATCAAGGAAAAGGCCTATTCCTATCTAGACGAGCCGTTAAAGGATGTAATTAGCCGATGGAAAAAGTTCATTCCAGAATGATAATAGAGGCTTTTGTTGTTACATACACATTTTATACAAAATATTAAGCCCTTTTATCCTGTCTAGAGATAAAAATCCCATCTAAGTTGGTGAGATAACTTCAGGAGGTTTATACGCTATGCTTAGATCTTATGTAACTAAAAAGTATTTATTCTTCTATTTTGTGGCGATTATGATTACTTGGCTGGAGGCTGTCATTACACCAGCTTTGATTCAGTATATTGTCTCTAGTTTTACCAATCACCAGTTGCATTTGCTGTGGCAGGTCTTGATTTGGGGGATTGTGGGGAAATTTGATTCTTTTGCTGGGTTTGGCGGAAACGCTATTACTATGCACGAGTGCTGACGGACTTCAAGTCGGGCATTAAGCAGGCCATCTTTCAGACTTTCTTATATAGCCGTCGGATAGCGGATGAAGAAGTTTTGTCCGATCTGGAAAATGATGTGAAACAGCTAGAAGATAACTATATTGAGCCGACTGTCATTATCATTTCTTCTTTGGGATTTACAACCGTTTCCATCTGTTATGCACTCTGGACTAATTTTTATCTAGGCTTGCTCTTTATCATTTTTATTCAATACCGGTTCTTTTGCAGTAGCATAGGTTCTAAACGCTTGGATGCGATTACTAAGCAGAAGTCCCTAGCTAACCAAGGCTACGTCTCTCAGGTGACCAATATGATTGCGGGTGCTCGTCCCATACGGCATTATCAGGGGACAAAAGCTTGTTTTTACAATCTTTTTCCAAAAGATTTGCACAAGACTTTAGAGCAAGAAAATCGCCTATGAAAAGCAGCGGACGCTAAACAGCCTCTTTATCAATGGGATTGATGCCTTTTGCTCGGTCGCGCCGATTGTCATTGGTGGTTTCATGACCTATTATAACTACCTATCTGCAGCCAGCTTTGTTGGGATTTACCTAGTATCGCACAATATCGGCTACCAATTTCAGGAGCTATCTTATTTTATCAATACTAGAAAATCAGCCAAGTCTCTCTGTGATAAATATCAAAAACTGCTTGGAGAGGAGTTGACGAATCCTTCTGTTCTTGAAGGTTCCGTCTTTCCTATCCAGCTAGAGCAAGTCAGCGTAGAGCGTGATGGCCAAGAAATCTTAGCCCCTTGTGACCTTACCATTGAGGAAGGGGAAAAGATTGCCATTATCGGAGAAAGTGGGTCTGGGAAAACAACCTTACTGAACCTCATTTATGGAGAAATCAAGCCTAGTCAAGGTCGAATTCGATACCATGGACAAGAGCTAAGCTCGGATGAACTCTATCAGGCAGGAGCCTACATTCTCCAGTCTAGTCATGTCTTTGATGGATTGACACTAGAGGAAAAATATCGCTTTGGGACAAGAACTTGATTCTGTAAGGATAGAAGAGATTCTGCAGCAAACCGGTTTAAAAAGCTCTCCAAGGCAAAAACACCTAGTAACCAAACTCTGTCAGGGCGGTGAGAAGCAGCGGCTAGAAATTGCTCGAGCTCTCTATCACAATCGCCAATTTATCCTGGCTGATGAGGTCAAGGCCAATCTGGATCTCAAAAACCAAGAAAAAATCAGCCAGCTTCTCTTCTCTCCCACAAGCACTCGTGGAAGTGATTCATCACTATAGCAAAGAGGACTTGAGGCGCTATGATAAGGTGATAAAAACTGGAGAGATAGGAGGAGGATAGATTTAAGAAAAGGAGTGGCTGAGGCCACTCCTTTTTGTGAGCTGGAAAAATAAGATGATTAGCTTTTTCATTTATAATATACAATAAAGTTAACAAAGTAGTAAAAGAAGAGCGGTGTAATGGATAGTAAAAACAACTCAGTCTCAAAAAATATCGGTACAAAAATGTCAAATGAAGATTATATTGAAGAACTTGATGAACGACTGAATAATTTTAAAAGCTAAAAATAAAGCGATTGTATTGAATTAGAGTTTGAACTATTTAATGAAGTAGTTAAGTCGAAAAAGAAGAGCAAACGAACAGTTAGAAAAATCTAAGATGTAGAATGTAAGTTGCGTTTAAAAAGTTTAATTTAAATCTTTCAGCTTCGATTATTTTGTTTCATAATATAGGAAGATACAGTCAAGACATGTCAAAAGCGAGTATCACTGTTGGTGAAAAACGTAGGAATATTTAAGCGAAAGGCTTTATGAAGTCACTGGGACCAGTGGCTTTTTAGTTTTAGTGAGGATGTATCAATTGCCATGGAGACAAAGAAACCTTGCAGCAGGATTTCCTCAGAGTAATATAGGTGCTTCAAGAAAACAAGGAAAAACTACGTGAGAATCGGAATAACTTTAGAGAAGAATAAAAATCTAGAAAGTATCATGCAGCTCGACTAAAGTTGGTTTTTCAAAGTGTAACTAAGATAGGTATGCTAAAAAATTTTGGTTATGTTTGTGAAGTGTTTTAATGTTTGAGTGGCAATTAAGAACTGTAAAGGTTCTGGTGCTTGAGTTATACAACTTTCTATATTGTCTTTTAATGTATTACTTATATTTGGTCTTGTGGCAAAAGTGGTTAGAAGTCGGATTGAATAATAAAAACAGCTCTACCATGAAAATTTAGGTAGAAGGTAGACCTGTTTTTAGGATTAACTAGCCAATTGATATACTATTCCTTCAGTCTTTTTGAGTAAATCAAGTTCTTCATCTGTTAAATCAGAAATCAATAATTTAACTTTTTCATTAGGAGAAATTCTATCTAATAACATTTGATTGAGTTTATTGCGTATTATTGGTTCATTGATAGTTTGCACTTCACTCTTAGTTTTTCTATCAATTCACTGAAATACTTGCTTGATTAAGAATATTTACGATTTTTATTTATCTTACTTTGAGCAAAGGTTCCATAGATATCACTAGTATCCATTTCATCATATATTATTCGTTGTATATTTTTTAGCGAAGGTATTAACTTGCTTTTGAAATCACCTTTCCGTAATCTTCTTTAGAGAAATCACATTATTATTTTTATATCAGATAAAATAAATGAGAATGGGTTGTAATAATAAACTGAAAAAGTTGGATTTTGACAGGAAGAATTTTTCGATATCTAAAAAGTAAGTACAGCATAAAACTTAAGAGTTGAATCATTTTATTTGACCAAGAGGATGAAACGATTCATCTATTTCATCTATTAAAATTATATGGTTCCCACTTTTAGCATTTGAAATCAATTCAATTAATTGTCCTAAAAATTGAATTAAATTTTCTTCTCCTGTGGATGATAGTTCGTGTAACTTAAAAATAAATTATCTACAGGAAATACAACGATGCCTTTTAGGGTTTGTTGTATTACAATACAAAAGCTTTCATATCCCATTAGAAAATCGTTAATCTCTTTTGTTTCTGATGAAAAATCAATAATGAATGAGTTATTATCCACTTCTAAGTGGTCATAAGTTTTTACATAATAATTGCATTGCTTCTATTGAAAAAAATTAATAAAATCAGTAATTTGGTAGTTGTTATCTTTGTTCACTTGAGGAAATTTATGTCTAAAATAATCTTGTAAAATTTTAGAAGTTTCACCAGTTTTATGATATAAAATATCTATTTGATTACTTTGTAGTCAAAGTTAGATATTCACAAATTTGATTCAAGTAGGTCTTCAATATTTTTGTTCCAAAAACGATATGTTTCCTTTAAGGTAAGCATTAAATCTATAAGAAAAGCAATCATTTGATTAGTAAACTGAAATGGTAAAGAATTGTCGCTATTCGCAGAGGAAAGACTGAGTAATGTAATAATTTTTCGTCATAGATACTTTTCTCAATTAATAAGGATTGTAGTTCATCATAAGACCAATATGAAAATTCTATATTTTCATTATTTTATTTGAGGGGAAGAAATCATTTATTTTTAGAAATCTAAAATGCTTGAATAACATAATAATTAGAAGGAGGTTGACATAAGTATCTAGTGATCAAGTTATTGCCGCTAAATAATGTGTCAATTATGTCATTATTTTCACCAAAACTATATTGGTGGTATTTTTGAAAATGTAGTTTATGCTCCCGGCAGGATTACTAGAAATAATTTGGTAATTATCCCCCTGTTTTTGAAAAATATAGTTTGAGTATCTCCAATAAGACCATCGATTGTATCTATAATATAATCATTAAATATAATTTGGTTTTACTGCATGTTTATTATTGAATTCAATAATAATGGATTCATCCATTTCATAGAAAAATAAAAGTATTCGTATTTCCTTAGAAATTCTTTTTCGCTCTGAGAATTTAGACCCAATAAAGTTCAGTAAAGATGTTTTTCCAACACCATTTATTCCTACAGTGCTGTGATATTTGTGACATTTTCTCCATAAAACTCGGGCAATGTGGTGTGGATTTTTATTAATGTTATTGTCTCATTCCAATCGAAGTTTATAGTGTACTCATCTGAAAAATGAAAAATTTTGCTTGCTTATTAAATTTTCATAATCACGTATAATCAATCCTAAAAGTTTCATTTTTACCTTTCTAAATAATTTAATTCAACGTATATATCTGAAATTAATTTTGATAGAGGTCTTTTATGATAGTCCTTTTCAGTTGTATATGCACCAGTAAATAATCTATCAATATCATTTTTTTCGATAATGGGAGAATTTTTATTAATTTCATTTAAATAATGACTTGAGTATGAAAAGTTTTTAGTATTATATCTAAGACCAAGTCACTGTGTATTTGATATAAAACTCTAAGTCTAATAAACTATAGTCATTATCATAATTATTATAAGTCTCCGAAATAATGCGTATAGAGTTATGATTCGCCAAGAAATCCCTCCAAAAGGCCACCAACTAAAAAGTTATTCTACTATCTGATGAGATTTCATTTTTATATGGTGATAATAAAAACGAATGAGTACCTTTATTTCTATTACAACTTGGACAGGAGGGAATCAGATTAAAAAGAAGCTGCGAAAATAGGAAATTGTGATTTGTGCCAAAAAATGATCTAATTCATAAAGTGTTTTTATTATTGGAAGAATTCATAAAAATTACGATTACAATAAGGGCAGACTGATAGACGAGTTATTGATAGAATTCTCTTACGGTTACTGTCTTTGCTAATCGAATTGTAAACATTATTGATAAGATAGTTTTTAACTGAAACAGCTGTTTTGCTTTTTGAGTTTTTATTACTTTTTATGCTGTAGTTGTAATTCTAAATTTATGATTGAAGGAGATTTAGTGAGTTTTTCTATTTCATTATAAGAAAGCAACATAATATCTAAAAACGGTTTAGTTTGATAACGGTCTATCTAAAATTTTTTTGAAAATATAGGATCTACTCTTTTTAAAACACCATTTATTTAAGTTGTTTCGGTAATTATTATTCATATTCTCATAAACAGTGGTACATAGCTTATTGATCTCATCAATATCCATCAGAGTAATTGTAATCAATATAACTCACCCTTCCTAATTCATCACTTAAAAATATATTATATATGATTAATTGGAAAAATATGAAGCATAGAAGAAAAATTCAATTAAGTAGATTGAGATTTTATTGTAATGATTAAGGGAAAAATTTATTTAGATTTCTAATTATGAATTTTTGGGAGAATATAGATTAGTTTTAACTTCCTGTGTTAAAATTTAACTGTTCCATAAGAGTCTTTCTAATGATGGTTTGGTCGCTTTTCATTATAGGTCTTATAGGATTTTTCTACAACAAAAGAGACTCCATAGTTCCTACTGTGGTTTTACCCACTACAGAAATTATAGAGCCAGGACTTGAAGCGCTATGATAAGGTGATAAAAACTGGATAGATGGGTGGAGTATAGATTTTCAAAAAGGAGTGGCAGAGGCCACTCTTTTTGTGAGTTGGAAAAATAAGATGATTAGCTTTTTTTCTCTTTTATGACTTGTAATGACGATTAAGAAAAATCTTATATTTTTGTAGAGGCATCAGTCATATAAATTAACTACTTTTGCTAAATGTTCTTTCATTTTCTCAATCAGATTTGTAGGTTCTATTACTTTAACATTGTCTCCATATATAGTTAATAATGATGATAAATAATCTATTTCATTTAGACTAAATAAGTCTTCGTATACACCCCAAAAAGTTGTTATCCTGCTCCCATTTGATTTTTGAAAAATCTAAAATTGGTGTATTTAAGATTCTAATTGCTTTTTTTATTAATTTTCATTTTTGACCAATAGTTTATTTGCTTCATCACTTTGGGTTTGATTAGCTAGTGCCTCTTCAATAGTTATCTGATCTTTTTACGCTGAGAATATTATCATTGCTAACTAAAGATTTAATTCTATCTACTCGATATGTTCTCATTTCCATTACTTTGATTATCTATTGCACAAAAATACCAATAGCCATTATCGGAATAGACTCCTATCGGAGACAGTATTTTTATCTGAATTTTTTAAAGAATCATATATTATTTCAATACACTCATTATTTATACAAGCATTGAATATCTCTTTTTAATAAAGGATTTTTCATTTCTCACAGGAACTTTTTAAAAAGAAACACTTTTCAGCTTGTTTTAATTTTTAGTAGAGAATCCGAAGAGTTTGAAAGTAATTTTGCAATGACACTTTCGATTTCAAACTGGTAAGGAAAAAATCTTTGTATTGTGTCATGCTTTTTGTAGGTAAGAATTATTGAAATTATTTCATCTTCTGAAAAAGAAATAGGGGGCAACACTTCTTGATGTAACAAAGTGTAACCACCATTTCTACCAACCTCGGAATAAAAAAGGCACTCCCAGAAGACTTAATTCATCTATATCTCTTTGAATAGTTCTAGTGGAGACATTAAACTTTTTGCAAGTTCAGTAGTTGTAAATTTTTTTATGATTATTTATATACAACCAAATATCTATTAATCTTGTTGATTTTACCATTACACTCCTTAATAGTGATATAAAAATGACGTAATTTAATTGTATAATATTTTTTTAGAAAGAGGTAAAAGAAAATGAAAACTGCACTTATATTAATGCTTAATGACTATGCTGATTGGGAAGTTGCTTACATTTCTTCTACAATCAATATGAGCGAAGAATGGATCTGTCAAAACAATTTCTACTCAAAAGAAGTTAAATCTATAGGAGGTTTGACTACAAAGATTGACTATCTATTAGAAGAAATTCCTTCTCAATATGATTTATTAATTCTAATTGGTGGGAACTCTTGGACAAATGATGATTCTGATATTATTAATCTAGTTAATCATACTTTTAAACAACAATATAATTCTCAGAGCAATTTGTGGCTCAGTTGATTTTATGGCTAGAAATGGTTTATTAAATAATTTTAAACATACAGGAAATGATTTGAGTTTATGGAATACTTTTGACCAATATTCAAATAAAGATGAATTTCAATTTAAGCAAGCTGTAAGAGATAAGAACCTTGTTACTCAAATGGTACAGCACCAATTGAATTTGAGCAATTAATTCTTGAAAGCATTGATTATGCTGAAAAAATGAAATAGAAAAACAATCTATCTCCATAGGTATGGTTTTTACGATTATTCAAAAAAATATGGAAATCCTTTTGCTTAATTAAACTATTGATTATACCGTCAATATTATACTTTTGGACACATTAATAGGTTGATACTAGCTGATTTTTGTACTGCAGAAACATTATAGTCAATGGATGGAATTACACTAAAGATCAATTTAAAGAAACTTTTTAGTGGAAATATGAGGTGGAGTAAAAAGTAGAGTATACGACTATGCATAGAATTAAATGAAATCTCAAGATAGAAACTAATATTAAGCCTTGCCCTCAAGGCTTTTTAACTTGCACAGATAAGCTCCTGCTCATAAACTAGCCCACAACTTGCAATCATTTTTTTAAAAATAGTATACTAGGGCTAGTCTATGGAATCGTTTGCATAAAAGTTGATATGAGTTTAAACAGAGAAATCTAGGAGATAAAAATATGGAATTAACAGCCATTTACCACAGGCCGGAGTCGGAGTATGCCTATCTTTATAAAGAAGGTCAAGTGCATATCAGAATTAGGACTAAGAAAGAGGATATAGAGAAAATCGTTTTGCACTATGGGGATCCCTTTATCTTTTTTGAAGATTCTTATGAAGATGTGAAAGAGATGGTCAAAGTGACCTCTGATGCCCTATTTGATTATTGGCAAGTAGCTGTCTCTGTGAGTTTTGCTAGGCTCCAGTATCTGTTTGAACTTAAGGATAAAGAAGGCCAAAGTATCTTGTATGGAGACAAAGGTTTCACTGACAATAGTCCAGAAAAACCTTGCTTCAGAGGGCAATGGTTTTAAACTCCCTTATATTCATGAGATTGATGGTTGCCAGGTTCCAGACTGGGTTTCAAAAACGGTCTGGTATCAGATTTTTCCAGAACGTTTTGCCAATGGAAATGCTGAACTTTCACCAGAGGGAGCTCTAGATTGGGATTCTTCAATCACACCTAAAACTACGGATTTCTTTGGTGGGGATTTACAAGGAATTATTGATCATCTGGATTACTTACAAGACCTAGGGATTACAGGGCTTTATCTTTGCCCCATCTTTGAATCTCCTAGCAATCACAAGTACAATACGACGGATTACTTTGAAATTGATCGACACTTTGGGGACAAGGAGACTTTCCGTCAACTGGTGGAGCAAGCTCATCTGCGTGGCATGAAGGTTATGCTGGATGCGGTTTTCAATCATATGGGCGATCAATCCGCTCAATGGCAGGATGTTCTCAAGCATGGTGAAAATTCAGCTTACAAAGACTGGTTCCAAATTCAAGGGTTCCCAGTGACGAATGATAAGCTTGTGAATCCCAAAGAACTCCCTTATCATACCTTTGCTTTTGCCAGCTATATGCCTAAGTTAAACACGGCAAATCCTGAGGTCAAAGACTATCTTTAAGCGTTGCGTCCTATTGGATTGAACATTTTGATATTGATGCTTGGCGGCTGGATGTGGCTAATGAGGTTGATCACCGATTCTGGCGAGATTTCCGCAAGGCTGTTTTGGCCAAAAAGCCTGACCTTTATATTATTGGAGAAGTTTGGCATACATCACAGCCATGGCTAAATGGAGATGAGTTTCACGCGGTCATGAACTATCCTCTATCCGATAGTATCAAGGACTACTTTTTGAGCAGGAGTAAGAAGACCAATCAATTTATAGCTGAGATTAACTGCCAGTCCATGTACTACAAGCAGCAGATTTCTGAGGTCATGTTTAATCTCTTGGATTCGCATGATACAGAGCGCATCTTGACGACAGCTCAAGGTGATATCCAGCTTGTCAAATCTGCACTCGCCTTTCTCTTTTTACAAAGGGGGACGCCTTGTATCTATTATGGGACCGAGCTAGAATTGGGTGGAGGTATGGACCCGGATTGTAGAAGGGTCATGCCTTGGGACCAGGTTTCCAATGACAATGACATGCTCAATTTTATGAAGAACTTGATTCAGCTTCGTAAGGAAACTGTGGACATTATTCAGTATGGGAAATTTACCCTAGAAGAAATCAAGCCTAATGTTCTGGCTTTAGAATGGCAACACGATCATCAAGCAATCCGAGCCATTTTTAATCAGTCCAAAGAGAATTATCTCTTAGACAAAGATTCAGCTGATTTGGTGAGTCATTGCCAAACTGATGACCAGCAACTCGTCATCTTACCAAAGGGATTTGTAGTTTATTGTGATGAGTCTAAAAGGTAATAGTGTAGAAACAAAGGAACTCGGACAAACAGGCTTTTATAAAACCTTCTTTTTAAAGTGTTGGAATTTTTTCATGGTGGTGTAAGATGAAATCAAAAGAGCTTCTGAAGAAAAAGTTGATTAATCTAGCTAGCGGGGAATTGGCAGCTGTTGTAGTATTTTGGATGAATTTTTTCCTGCTTAAAAAGTGGATTCTCACTACTAAAGCCTTCATTTCTGTTTCTTTCTCTTTGTTTCTGCTAACTTTTATCTTGATACAAGGTTCCATTTTTTGGTGGATTTTAATCAAGAGGATTTCCAATCCGAGATTTGCTGAAAAGTATACTGGGAAAGATATACAAGATATTGAAGAAATTGGATTTTTATTTTACTAGCTACTGGATTTTTTTGTGATATTATTTAATCACGGAGAGTTTTTCTACGTTTATCATTTCTTTTTCGATTTGGATGTTTGCTCTTATAGAGTGGGTAAATTACTATCAATTGCAATTGTCCTACAGCTTGAATCCTGCTGTTTTATGGAGATACATCAGATATAGGAAGTTGAAAAAGAGTAAAATCGCAAAGGAAATTGAGAAAATCCTATAAACGCTGATGATTAGCAAAATGATTTCCAAGTACTGAAAGTTGCAAAGGAGTGTAATCTTATGCCTAGACCGAAAACTAAAGAAGATTTGCTGTTAGCTGCTAAGGAAAACTTTGAGAAGTTGCAAACTCTCATTTCCAAATTGTCTGATCAAGAGTTAAATAAGCCTTTTGATTTTTCTCGGGATGAAAAGAAGAAAGAGGCCCATTGGAGACGAGATAAAAATCTAAGAGATGTTTTGATTCACCTCTATGAATGGCATCAGCTATTGTTGAATTGGGTGTATTCTAATCAAAAAGGACAGGATCACCCTTTTCTTCCTGCGCCCTATAATTGGAAGACTTATGGCGAGCTGAATCTGGAATTTTGGAAGAAGCATCAAAAGACTTCTCTAAAAGAGGCAACTCAGATGTTTCAGAAATCGCATCAAGATGTTTTGGACTTAGCAGACACATTTACAAACGAAGAATTATTTTCAAAAAATGTCTATAAATGGGTCGGAGGGACTGTACTAGGTTCCTATTTTGTAAGTGCTACTTCCAGCCATTATGACTGGGCTCTGAAAAAATTGAAGGCTCATCAGAAAAATTGTAAGGTAAAATAGTCTGTAGAAGACAAGAATTAGAGAGAAATAAAATATGAAAAAATACAGCAAAATAATCTTGTCCTGCGCCTGCCTAGCTTTAGCTTTTGGGCTGGCAGCATGTGCTAGTTCGCAGAAAAATAATCAAACAAGTCAAACTACATCGACTTATTCAAATCTAAACAATAAAAAGAGTGTCGAAGAAGTGAAGAGTTTGTTATCAGCTCATTTGGATAAAGACAGTGTGGATAACTTTGTCAATCTAGTCAATGATTACAATGGCCTTGTCGGATCGACCGGATTAAGGGGCGATTTCACTAAGTTTACCAAAACTGAATATGATGTAGAAAAAATCAATCCCCTATGGCAGGCAAAGAAGGGTGATTTTATCGGGACAAATTGTCGGATTAATACTTATACTTTGCTGAAAAATAGCATCGAAATTCCTCAAGTGAAAAAAGACGACGAACTTTTGTTTATCGATAATGATTCGATTGACAAGGGGAAGCTCTTTGATGCTAAGGATAAGGAAAAGTTCAATATTCTATTCTCAAGGGTCAAGACAGAAGCGACTCAAGATGTCAAAGTCCATGCTAAGAAGATGGAAGAATACTTCAAACAGTTCAAGTTTAATGAAAAGGCTCGAATGCTATCAGTCATTGTTCATGATAATCTTGATGGCGATTCTCTTTTTGTAGGTCACGTCGGTGTATTGGTCCCAGATAAAGAAGGATATTTATTTATCGAAAAGCTGACCTTTGAAGAGCCTTATCAGGCAATCAAATTTGCGACCAAGGAAGATGTCTACAAATACTTGCAGACCAAATATAAAGACTACACAGGGGAAGGTTTGGCCAAGCCCTTTATCATGGACAATGATAAGTGGGTAGAGGGTAAATAGTGTGCTCTGTTAGCATTAAGAAAATAGAAGATGGAGATTTAGCGTATGGAATTAAAAGATTTTACAGAAAAAGAGCAGGAGCAGATCAATCAAGGGCTCAGCACTGCAGAAATTTCCGATAAGGAAGTTGCTAAAAAGATTCTGGCACTCGTGCCTGAGGAATGGATTAAGAGGATTCCTTTCTTCGTGAGAGGGCATGCGACGACCAAGACCGTTGAACGAGTTGCTAAGCAATATCCTGAACTATACGCTGTCGCTAAGCAACAAGGCGAACTTCCCGACAAAGAAAGAGAAGAATTGCGCGCCATTATGACAAGCATTTTTGAAGAAAAGATGAATAAACATAAGATTAAGTAAGCGAATTTCAAGGTGGTCTGAAAAAAAGTCTTACTTAATACTTAGCATACAAAAAACAAGTGACGGCATCAATAAAAGATGCGGTCACTTGTTTTATATTATTATTTTCAACCTCGTTTTGGAAAACTAGGTTAGGGTTTCAATTCTAGTACCTTTTCAAAAAAAGCCATCAAGTATTGGTATTTGTTAGGATCAATAATTCCCAAACCAATCTGTTGTTGCTCCGTCCCATTTTTTGCATAAAGGAAGAAATTTTTAGTTTTTACATTGCCAGCATGAACCCACTCTATCTTTAAAGTGATGGACTCAATTTCATCTAAGTAAACAGGCATAAGGAGTCTCTTTTTAACGAGAAAGAGAGCGTCTCGGTAGAGATAAAGAGAGTTAAAATCATCTTTAACGAGTGCCTTTTCTTGGATGAGCTGGTGCTGGTCTGCAAGCTCAGGATAGCGTTCGTAAATGCTTTGATATTTTTCTCGGATTTTTTGCGGTGCTTTTAATGCTAAGTGGCCAAAAGCAATAACGATTCCTAAAAGAATAATTCCAAAGATTCCAGAGAAAACAAGTCCAACAGTGTCATTCTTTTGGAGAGCAGATGGGAGATTAAAAAGAAGAAATATCAGGCCAAGACTCCCCAAAAATGACCCAGATTAGTGAAGACGTAACAGAAGCTTTGATTTCTTTTTTTGCATGAAAGCAACTCCTTTAAATAAAATATACAGTCTTATTGTAACACGAATAAGCGCCCTTGAAAACTAGAGTAAAAGAACAATCAGAAATTTCTGATTGTTCTTTTTGATGATTTAAGATTTTTTTATTCAAGGTTTAGCTTAGTTCGAGTAATATAGTAAACCCCAAAATAGAAAAAGAAGAAGTTTTTATAATCTCATAAGTATAAGCAGACAGGAATGAGAACTGAATAGGCGGTTCGGAATAAGAACCAACATATTGTGCATAGGTAATCGCATAGATGAAAGGATTTGTGAAATAAAAGCTGACGATTCAGTACTCCTATTATAATCCATAGAACAAAGGCTGCTACAAAGGACATTAAAATGCGATGATTTTGGAAAAGCTGTCCAATGGAAATAGACAAGTATAGGAATAATACAAAAGAAATCGAACCTAGAAGCAAATAGAAGGCTATTTGAAGAGTAGGAATCAATGGAATGTAGGAAAGAAGAAGACCAATTTTATTGAGGACATCAACCCCTGAACCAAGAGCTACAAGAAAAGCCATCCAGATGATGCTTAGGAAAATTCCCAAGACGCTCGCAATATACCAAATAGTTGCCATTGTCATTTTTGAAAGGATGATTTGGTGGGCATTTGCGGGCAGTGTCCAAGTCAAGTATGCTTCACGACCAAAAATATTTTGATAGAAACGTCTAATGGTAATGACTAGGTTAGAAATAACAAGTGCTGTACAGGTTGAAAAGAATACAATAGTAAAGAATGAATAGACTGCTGAGACAGCATCATCTGACGTAATTCCAGTAGATATACTGTTAGACAGCATCAGACCAAATATTGATGAGACAATAGCCAGAATTAAGAACAAGACGCCATATAATTTTTCCGGCTGCTTTAAATTCATATTTTAATAATTTCCCAAACATAAATCTCTCCTTTAAATTCTAAACTGATCACGGAAGATATGGTCAATAGTGTTGTCATGTTTTCTGCGAAGCTCATTAGCATCTTCCTGCAACAAGATTTCCCCATCTTTGATAAAGATGACATCATCAAGAATATCTTCGATATCGGAAATCAAGTGGGTAGAGATCAACACAGAAGAATTCTCTGAACGGTTTTGAATAATTGTCTTCAAAATATAGTCTCTGGCTGCCGGATCCACACCACCAATTGGTTCATCAAGAACGTAGAGATCAGCCTTTCGACTCATAACTAGGATCAATTGAACCTTTTCTTTATTACCTTTTGAAAGATTCTTCAAACGACTTTTTTCGTCTAAATTGAGATCTTCTAAAAGGTGGTTGGCCTTTTCTTCATCAAAGTCAGAATAGAAGTCTTTGAACATAGCAAATACTTCTTTAATTTTCATATTATCACCAAGATAAGTTGTATCTGGTAGATAAGAGACAGCCTTTTTCGTTTTTGGAGAAGGTTTTTCTCCGTTGATAAGAACCTGTCCAGAAGTCGGTTGCAGAAGACCATTGATAAGTTTGATGATAGTTGTTTTTCCACTACCATTTGGTCCTAGCAAACCAACAATACGTCCAGGTTGGATATCCAAGTTAACACCAGAAAGAGCTTCAGTCTTTCCATAATTCTTTTGAACATGCTCCAAACGAAGCAAAGATGAAGTTGACATATAAACCTCCTAAAAGATACAAAGCTAACAAGACAGCATCATGCGGTATTGATATTAGATTTGATTCTTAGTTGCCAGTACAATTAGTATTATTTGGGCTAAAAAATCAATATGCTTTTAAGATATTATATAGTTTGTTAAAAATCAAATTTGTTCGAGATTCCATAGATTCTCTAAGGCTTTTTTTGTCATTGGTTTCTTCTTTTTTTAAATTCTAGTATAATAGGAAACTAAAGATTACAAGCGAAGGAGAGGCCAGTGATTGCACAGTTAGATACTAAAACAGTATACAGTTTTATGGACAGCCTCGTCTCAATTAAAAAATATGTGGAAAAGGCGAAAGAATTTGGTTATAGTCACTTAGGGATTATGGATATGGATAATCTCTACGGAGCCTATCATTTTTTAGAAGAAACAAAAGTAGCTGGAATTCAGGGGCTTTTTAGGTCTGGATTTGAACTTAGTCAAAGATGGACAGCCTTTGTCCTTACGATTGTTGGCGATAAACAGCCAAGGTTATCGGAATTTGATGAAGGTTTCAACTCTCATCATGCTTGATAAAAAGAGTGGTCAGATATTCAGCATTTGATGCAAGGTTTGGCTCTGATTGTTCCTGCTTATCCTGGAATTGATGATTTAGATCTGGGAAAAGATTATTACATTGGGGTTTCTCCAACGACTCCTCTTCAAGATTTTTCAAGGCCTACGCTACCTCTTTATACTGTCCGCTATTTTGATACAGGAGACTTGGAAACCTTGCAGATGCTGAGGGCTATTCGAGAGAATGTTAGTCTGAGAGAGGTAGGGGATTTGCCAAGCGGTCAGCATTTTTTGCGACCCGAGCAACTTAGGGACGCTTTTGAGAAGACCTTTCCAGAGAGTTTGGAAAAATCTTGAAAGACTAGTTCAGGATGTCCATTATGATATCGATACAGAGTTAAAATTGCCACGTTTTAATCCGGAGCGTCCAGCAGTGGAAGAACTACGTGAGCGCTCAGAAGCTGGGCTGAAAAAACGAGGCTTAACAAGCTCTCTCTATCAGGAACGCCTCAATCAGGAACTTGCTGTTATTCATCAGATGGGCTTTGATGATTATTTTCTCATCGTATGGGATTTGTTGCGTTTTGGACGTAGTCAGGGTTATTACATGGGAATGGGGCGAGGCTCTGCAGTAGGAAGTCTGGTGGCTTATGCTTTAGAAATCACAGGAATTGATCCTGTCAAAAATAATCTACTCTTTGAACGCTTTCTAAATCTGGAACGCTACACTATGCCTGATATTGATATCGATATTCCAGATGTATACCGGCCGGAATTTATTCGTTATGTCCGTGATCGTTATGGTACACTTCATGCTGCCCAAATCGTGACTTATTCGACCTTTGGAGCTAAGCAGGCCATTCGTGATGTTTTCAAACGCTTTGGTGTCGCAGAGTATGAGCTGACCAACATCACTAAGAAGATTCGCTTTGGAGATAGTCTGAGTACAGCCTATGAAAAGAATATTGCATTCCGACAGATTATCAATAGCAAGTTAGAGTATCAAAAGGCCTTTGACATTGCTAAAAAAATCGAAGGGAACCCCCGCCAGACCTCTGTTCATGCGGCGGGTGTTGTAATGAGTGACAATGATTTGACAGACCAGATACCACTCAAATATGGCGAGGATATGTATATTACTCAGTATGACGCCCACGGAGTCGAGAGCAATGGACTTCTCAAGATGGACTTTCTAGGTTTGCGCAATTTAACCTTTGTCCAACGAATGAAAGAAGCTGTCATAAAGAAATATGAGATAGACATCCAAATTGAGTCCATTGATCTGGAGGATAAAAAAACTTTACAACTTTTCGCTACTGGTGATACCAAAGGAATCTTTCAATTTGAACAGCCAGGAGCCATCAGTTTACTCAAGCGAGTTCAGCCTGTTTGTTTTGAAGAAGTAGTCGCTACAACCTCTTTGAATCGACCTGGTGCTAGTGATTATATTGACAATTTTGTCAAGAGAAAGCATGGTCGTGAAGCTGTTGTCTCAATTGATGAAAGCCTAGATGATATCCTGTCTCCAACCTATGGTATCATGCTCTATCAGGAGCAGGTCATGCAAGTTGCCCAGCGCTTTGGGGGCTTCAGTCTAGGAAAAGCCGATATCTTACGCCGAGCCATGGGTAAGAAAAATGCTGTAGAAATGCATAAGATGGAGGAAGAGTTTGTCTTAGGCGCAATGAAGCTTGGACACTCAGAAAAGAAAGCTAAAGAAGTCTTTGCCATCATGGAGAAATTTGCTGGCTATGGCTTTAACCGAAGTCATGCTTACGCTTACTCAGCCTTAGCCTTTCAGTTGGCCTATTTCAAGGCTCATTATCCAGAAGTTTTCTTTGATGTTCTCTTAAATTATTCTAGCAGTGACTATGTTACGGACGCACTTAGCTTTGGATTTAAGCTTGCTCCCTTGACCATCAATACAGTCCCTTATCGCGATAAATTTGAGGAAAATCAAATCTTTCTAGGTCTGAAAAATATTAAGGGACTTCCTCGTGGTCTAGCTTACTGGATTATTGAAGAGCGACCTTTTACTGGAATTGAGGATTTTCTGCTACGCTTACCATCCCAGTATAGGAAAGAGTCTTCTTTGATTCCTCTGATTCAGATTGGCCTTTTTGATAGTTTTGAGTCTAACCGTCAAAAGATTATCTCCAATCTAACAAACCTCTTCATTTTTGTGGAAGAGCTGGGAAGTCTCTTTGCTGATAGCAGTTATTCATGGACAGAGGCTGAGGATTATAGTCAGTCTGAAAAGTTTGAGTTGGAACAATCTATTCTTGGCGTTGGCTTATCAGATCATCCTTTAATGACCATTGCCAAAGCGACAACAGAATCCTTTTCTTGGATAGGAGATCTAGCTGAAAACAGCAGGGCAAAAATTCTTGCTCAAGTCCAGTCTATCAAAGTTATTCGGACGAAAAATGGTGAGAATATGGCCTTTTTGCAGGTCACTGACACCAAAAAGAAACTGGATGTGACCCTGTTCCCAGAAACTTATAAGTTACTAGCGAATCGTATAAAAGAAAAAGGTATTTATTTTTTAACGGGGCGTATTCAGGAAAGGGATGGTCGTTTGCAAATGATTTTATCTGAGGCGGTAGAAGCTAGTTCAGAACGGTTTTGGATTCAGCTAGAAAACCATGAACATGATCTTCAGATTGCAGAAATCCTCCAACGATTTTCGGGATCGATTCCAGTTGTTTTACACTACGAAATTGATGGTAAAACAATCGCTGCACCGCATTTCCAAGTGGAAAAATCAAAGGATTTGCAAGAGGATTTACAAAAATTTACAATGAAAACGATTTATCGCTAAAAAAGGAAGAATTTTCCCCAAGATTGTGGTATAATCAGTTAGAATGTTAAAAGAAAAAGGAGCATAAACGAATGAAACGTATTGCTGTTTTGACCAGTGGTGGAGATGCCCCTGGAATGAATGCTGCCATCCGTGCAGTAGTTCGTAAAGCAATTTCTGAAGGAATGGAAGTATTTGGTATCTATGATGGATATGCTGGTATGGTTGCTGGTTCGATTCAACCATTAACAGCTGCATCGGTAGGGGATATCATTTCTCGAGGCGGTACTTTCCTTCACTCTGCTCGTTATCCTGAGTTTGCGCAAAAAGAAGGGCAACTTAAGGGAATTGAGCAATTGAAAAAGCATGGAATTGAAGGTGTCGTGGTTATTGGTGGTGACGGTTCTTACCACGGTGCTATGCGTTTGACAGAGCATGGCTTCCCGGCTGTTGGTGTACCAGGTACAATCGATAATGACATCGTTGGTACTGATTTTACAATTGGTTTTGATACAGCAGTAACAACAGCAATGGATGCGATTGACAAGATTCGTGATACTTCATCTAGTCACCGTCGTACTTTTGTTGTTGAAGTAATGGGACGTAATGCTGGAGATATCGCGCTATGGGCAGGTATTGCTACTGGTGCAGATGAGATTATTGTTCCTGAAGAAGGTTTCAAATTTGAAGAGATTGTGGCTAGCATCAAGCATGGATATGAGGAAGGTAAGAAGCACAATATCATTGTTCTTGCAGAAGGTGTTATGTCAGCTGATGAATTTGGTGAAAAATTAAAAGCTGCTGGTGATACAAGTGACCTTCGTGTAACTGAGCTTGGTCACATTCAACGTGGTGGTTCTCCAACCGCTCGTGACCGTGTTCTTGCTTCTCGCATGGGAGCACATGCTGTTGAATTGCTTAAAAAAGGAATCGGTGGTGTAGCCGTCGGTATCCGCAATGAGAAAATGGTTGAAAATCCAATTCTTGGAACAGCAGAAGAGGGTGCACTCTTTAGCTTGGCGCAAGATGGTAAGATTATCGTCAACAATCCGCACAAGGCAGATCTTGCTTTGTCTAGTCTAAATCGTAGTATTTCTATTTAATTTGTTATAAAGGTCAGAATGGCCAAATATATAAAAGGAGTTTCATAAGATCATGAACAAACGCGTAAAAATTGTTGCAACATTAGGTCCTGCGGTTGAAATCCGTGGTGGTAAAAAATTCGGTGAAGACGGATACTGGGGTGAAAAACTTGACGTTGAAGCTTCAGCTCAAAATATTGCTAAATTGATTGAAGCAGGAGCAAACACTTTCCGTTTCAACTTCTCACACGGTGACCACCAAGAACAAGGTGAGCGTATGGCGACTGTTAAACTTGCTGAAGAAATTGCTGGACAAAAAGTTGGTTTCCTTCTTGACACAAAAGGACCTGAAATCCGTACAGAATTGTTTGAAGGTGACGCAAAAGAATATTCATACAAAACTGGTGAAAAAATCCGTGTTGCAACTAAACAAGGAATCAAATCAACTCGCGAAGTGATTGCTTTGAACGTTGCTGGTGCCCTTGACATCTACGATGATGTCGAAGTTGGTCACCAAGTTTTGGTTGACGATGGTAAACTTGGTCTTCGTGTTTTCGCAAAAGACGATGCAACTCGTGAATTTGAAGTAGTCGTTGAAATGACGGTATCATTGCTAAGCAGAAAGGTGTAAACATCCCAAACACTAAAATTCCTTTCCCAGCACTTGCTGAGCGCGACAATGCTGATATCCGCTTCGGTCTTGAGCAAGGAATCAACTTCATCGCGATTTCATTCGTACGTACTGCAAAAGACGTCGACGAAGTTCGTGCAATCTGTGAAGAAACTGGTAATGGTCACGTTCAATTGTTCGCTAAAATCGAAAACCAACAAGGTATCGACAACTTGGATGAAATCATTGAAGCGGCTGACGGTATCATGATTGCTCGTGGTGACATGGGTATTGAAGTACCATTTGAAATGGTTCCAGTTTACCAAAAAATGATCATCACTAAAGTGAATGCTGCAGGTAAAGTTGTTATCACAGCTACAAACATGCTTGAAACAATGACTGAAAAACCACGTGCAACTCGTTCAGAAGTTTCAGACGTATTTAACGCTGTTATCGACGGAACTGATGCAACAATGCTTTCAGGTGAGTCTGCAAATGGTAAATACCCACTTGAGTCAGTAACTACAATGGCTACAATCGACAAGAACGCTCAAACTCTTCTTAACGAATACGGACGTTTGAACTCAGATTCATTTGAACGTAACTCTAAAACAGAAGTTATGGCTTCAGCAGTTAAAGATGCTACCAACTCAATGGATATCAAATTGGTTGTAACACTTACTAAGACTGGACACACAGCCCGCTTGATCTCTAAATACCGTCCAAATGCTGATATCTTGGCGTTGACATTTGACGAATTAACAGAGCGTGGATTGATGTTGAACTGGGGTGTTATCCCGATGTTGACAGACACTCCATCATCAACTGATGACATGTTTGAAATTGCTGAACGTAAAGCAGTTGAAGCAGGTCTTGTACAATCTGGTGATGATATCGTTATCGTTGCTGGTGTACCAGTTGGAGAAGCTGTTCGTACAAACACAATGCGTATCCGCACAGTTCGCTAAACATATATATAAAACCAATGATTCTCTTGTAATCATTGGCTTTTTTTATTCTGTAAAAAATGGTATAATAGGGTGAAAAAGGAGAGATGATGGTTAAGAGAGATTTGATTCGTAATTTGCTGATCCTTGTGATAGCAATTTTCATTTTTGTTGCCTTGCGTCTATTAGTTTTTACTCCCTATACTATAAAAATCACAAGATTCAAATCACTATCTTGCTGAGAATGATTTTGTATTAGCGATTAGAGGAGAAAAGATTCAGAGGGAAGATTTTGTTCTTTACGAAGTAGATGGTAAGGAATATGTAGGACGAGTGATTGCCAAAGGAAATGATGCATTCATCTATATGGATGATGTCTTATATCTGAACAATAAGATTAAAACTGAGAATTACTTATCTAGTTTAAAGGAAAAATACCTGGCAACACCTGGTAACTCAGGTTATTTTACGCATGACTTTAGCTTGCAGACGCTGACTGATTCAAAAACTCGTAAGATTCCGAAGGATTCCTACTTGATATTAAATGATAATCGGCAGAATACAAGAGATAGTCGAGAGTTTGGTTTAATTTACTAGCAAGCAGATTCAGGGAGTCATTTCATTCAGAATTTCCCCATTAAAGAAGTTTGGTTTTATTGAGAATAAGTAGAAAACAAAAAGAAGAGGCCTAGGCCTCTTCTTTCAGAATTCTGCTTTGTTCGCTTCTTGCATTTAATTATAGATTTGAAGGGATTAATAATTAAGGTTTTTAAAAATTGGAATCTTTTTGTCCCAAACTCTTTTTGGAGATAAGGGACTATTGTCCCAGACTCTTTTACAATACTGATATTGCCTATTTAACTATCATTTCTTTTTATTAGGAATCATTCTAAAATGTGATATAATAAGGGGTGAATTGGAAATAGGTAAACTATTTTCATCATTCTTTCAAAAAAATATTATATTAAGAAATATGTAAAGACAAGATTAGAAAGTGAATATTCCTATGTCTTCTTACAAAAAGGTCTCCCTTTCTGAGATCAATCAATCTATTGAAACTCCGAATAACAATCATTTTTGGCAAAATCTAAAAGCATTTTTAGGGCCTGGAGCTCTTGTAGCGGTTGGTTATATGGATCCAGGAAACTGGATCACCAGCGTGGTTGGTGGCGCCTCCTACAAGTACAGCCTTTTATTTGTTATTTTAATTTCATCCATCATTGCTATGCAGTTACAACAGATGGCTGGAAAGCTCGGTATCGTGACTAGGATGGACCTAGCGCAGGCAACAGCTCATCATGCTCCCAAGTGGCTTCGCTATAGTTTATGGGTGATTTTAGAATTAGCTTTAATGGCGACAGATTTGGCTGAAGTTTTAGGTTCAGCAATTGCCTTAAATCTTTTGTTTAAAATACCGATTATGATTGCTATTCTTCTAACCGTTTTAGATGTATTTTTTTGTTACTTTTATTGATGAAATTTGGTTTCAAAAAAATTGAAGCCATTGTTACGACCCTTATTTTAACCATATTAGCCATCTTTGCCTATCTTGTGGCCTTATCCAATCCAAGTATCCAGGGGATTATTGGTGGTTATTTACCAACTTCAACTTTATTTGAAACACCGTTACCAGGTCATGAAAGTCAATTGACCTTGGCTCTAGGGATTGTAGGTGCGACAGTCATGCCTCATAATCTCTATCTCCATTCCTCCCTATCCCAAACAAGGAAAATCAATCACAAAGATAAGAAGGATGTTCGGAAAGCAGTGCGCTTTATGACCTGGGATTCAAATCTTCAGTTGTCCTTAGCCTTTGTTGTCAATTCCTTGCTTCTTATTTTAGGGGCATCTCTCTTTTTTGGTCATGCATCTGAAATTTCGGCCTTTTCTCAAATGTACAATGCTTTACAGGATTCGACAATAGCAGGAGCGATAGCTAGCTCAACTCTGTCAACTTTATTTGCTCTGGCCCTCTTAGCAAGTGGACAGAATTCTACCATTACAGGCACTTTGACAGGTCAGATTGTTATGGAAGGTTTCTTGCATCTGAAATTACCTCAGTGGATTATCCGTATCGGGACACGTATTTTTGCCTTGCTCCCTGTGATTATAGTCGCCGTCTTGTTTGGACATCAAGAAAAAACCTTGGATCAGTTATTGGTCTATTCGCAGGTCTTTCTTTCAATCGCTCTTCCATTCTCAATTTTCCCCCTAATTTATTTGACATCTAAGAAGTCACTGATGGGAGAATTTACCAATGCCAAGTGGAATACAATCCTAGGTTACGCAGTTTCAATCATCTTGACCATTCTCAATATCAAGCTTCTTTTCGATATTTTTTAAACTTGTTTAAATCAGGTCTCGGCATCAGCTTGAGGATTGATAAAGAAATAATAGTAGTGGTTGGTTCATGAAAATTAAAAACAAAAAAGAACAGCTGAAACTGTTCTCAGATCGAAGACAAACGTCATTTTTGGCGTTTGTCTTTTTATCTTTTCAAAAATATTTTGTTCCATCATCTCCTAATCTATCCCAAAATCTGAATTTGAGAAAAATAAAAAGGGATACAGATTGAAGAGGCCTAAGTCTCTTCTTTTTTTGGGTATTTAGATCTTATTCAAACCAATCTGAGTTAAAAGCCTAGGATTATGTCACTTAGGAAATCTTTAATCTCCTTTTTCTGGTTTCTTGGTGGAAGATATTTTGCCAGTTTTCGTGACGTCGCCAGATGCTTGTGTGAAGAACGTCATCAATTTGATAACGGATAAGCTTGGTTTTGTGGCTGATAGAAATCAGTTCAAAATTTTTGAACTTTTTTTCTGAGGATTTTTCAGCCTGAAATTCAGCCTTATTTAGCTGACGGCCATCTTGGGAAATGTAGAAGAATTCTTCAGAAAGTAAATTGTCTAACTGACTTCCTTGGTCAACTAGTTGTTCACGCATTAGGAGTTTTTTTTATAGACATTATCGAGTATTTCATCTTCTGGTATGGGAGCGGGTTCAATGTGAATATCAATGTCAAAAATCCCAAAGCGTTCCATTAACATCTCTTCAACTTGATCAGCAATTTCGTGACTCTCATAGACGGAAAGGTCCGGATTCATTTCAAGAATAATATCTAGATAGATATTGCTTCCATAAGTGCGGCCTCGCTGGGACTTAACTTGTGTGATTTTAGGAATTTCAAGGATGGCTTGCTTATAATCTTGCAAGAGGCTTTCATCGAATCCATCAGAAAGACTGAAGGAGGATTCCATAAAAAAATATCATAAGCAGTTTTTTTAAGATGAAGAAAGTAATAATAATGGCTACCAGCTGGTCAACTAGGGGATAGTTCAAGGCGCTCGCTATAATAGCAATTGAAGTACCAAGGGAAGTGATAGCATCTGATAAATTGTCTTTAGCCGCTGCTTCTAGGGCTTTAGAGTTGGCTCTTTTTGCAAGTTTTTTATTAAAGAGATAAACCCCAGTCATGATGATGGCTGAGATAAAACCTACGATTGCACCTAGAGGATCGATGGCTGTGACTTGTTTGGAAATAATCTTTTGAACGGTTTCGAATAAGACGTCCAGTCCAACAAAAAACATGATGAGGGAAGTGATTAAACTAGCCAGGTCTTCAATCTTCCAGTGACCAAACTTATGGTCCATATCAGCTGGTTTTCGAGCCATTCGCAGACCAATAAGAACTGCAATATTAGCGACGATGTCGGAAATGTTATTGAAACCATCAGCAGTCAAACTAGAAGAGTGTAGCATAGAGCCTGCAATCAACTTGGTAGTAGAAAGAAGGATATAGGTCACAATAGCTAGCAAGGCACCCTGCTCTGCCAGTTTGAGATTTTTTGAGGGATTGTTCATGCTTACTCCTTTCAGATAGTACATTATAGCGTTTTTTTGACTTTTTTTCAAATAATCATTGGTATATAAAGAGCTAGGAGATTGTTGTAAATTTCTTGCTTTTTTTATCTTTTTGATTCTGTTGACTCGGTACACCCTTTGAAGGTATTTTTTGGTATAATAATAACATTGACTTTGAAAGAGGAAGAAAAATGCATCCTTTATTAAACGGTATGAATGACCGTCAGGCTGAGGCGGTTCAAACAACAGAAGGGCCTTTACTGATAATGGCGGGAGCTGGTTCTGGTAAGACCCGTGTCCTGACCCACCGCATCGCCTATTTGATTGATGAAAAGATGGTCAATCCTTGGAATATCCTCGCCATTACCTTTACCAATAAGGCGGCGCGGGAGATGAGAGAAAGGGCTGAAAAACTTAAAATGGAGGCCCAAGATTGCTTAATCGCTACCTTCCACTCCATGTGTGTACGCATCCTACGGCGAGAAGCAGACCATATTGGCTACAACCGCAACTTCACCATCGTTGATCCGGGCGAACAGCGGACTCTGATGAAGCGGATTCTCAAAAATCTCAATCTAGATCCCAAAAAGTGGAATGAGCGTGCCATTCTGGGGACTATTTCCAATGCTAAAAATGACCTGATTGATGAGGTAGCCTATGCGAATCTAGCTGGTGATATGTATACAGAGATTGTGGCTAAGTGTTACACGATCTATCAAAAGGAATTACGCCAGTCTGAGGCCATGGACTTTGACGACTTAATCATGCTGACCTTGCGGCTTTTTGATCAAAATCCTGACGTCCTGACCTACTATCAGCAACGTTACCAGTACATTCATGTGGATGAATATCAGGATACCAACCATGCCCAGTACCAGCTGGTCAAGCTCTTGGCTTCCCGCTTTAAGAATATCTGTGTGGTCGGAGACGCTGACCAGTCTATCTACGGCTGGCGGGGAGCCGATATGCAGAATATCCTGGACTTTGAAAAGGATTATCCAGAAGCTAAGGTAGTCCTGCTTGAGGAAAACTATCGCTCGACTAAGACCATTCTTCAGGCGGCTAATGAAGTCATCCGAAACAACCGCAACCGTCGTCCTAAAAATCTCTGGACTCAAAATGAAGACGGTGAGGAAATTGTCTACTATCGGGCCAATGACGAGCAGGATGAAGCTCTCTTTGTCGCTCGGACTATTGATCAGCTGAGCCGAGAAGGTTACAGTCATAAGGATTTTGCAGTTCTTTACCGGACCAATGCCCAGTCACGGACGGTGGAAGAAGCCCTGCTCAAGTCCAATATTCCCTATACCATGGTCGGTGGAACCAAGTTCTACAGCCGTAAGGAAATCCGCGATGTTATTTCTTATCTCAATCTCATCGCAAATCCTAGCGATAATATCAGCTATGAGCGCGTGGTCAATGAGCCTAAGCGTGGTGTTGGACCAGGAACGGTGGAGAAAAATTCGAGATTTTTGCGTCCAGTCAGGAAATCTCTTTACTGGATGCATCGGCCAATATCCTGCTGTCGCCAGTCAAGGGTAAGGCTGCTCAGGCGGTCTATAATTTTGCCAATATGCTTCTGGATTTACGGGAGCACTTGGATGATTATACAGTGACGGAGCTGGTAGAGGCTGTATTGGAAAAAGACAGGTTATGCAGCAGCCTTGGCTGCTCAGGCAACGCTGGAAAGCCAAGCTCGGATTGAAAATATCGAAGAATTCCTGTCTGTAACCAAGAACTTTGATGAAAGTCCAGATAATTCTAGTGATGAGTCTGGCCTTGATAAGCTTAGCCGTTTTCTCAATGACTTAGCCTTGATTGCAGATACAGATGACGGAGATACGGAGAGTTCCGAAGTGACTCTGATGACCCTTCCACGCAGCCAAGGGATTGGAATTTCCAGTCGTCTTTCTGATTGGTATGGAGGAAAATGTCTTCCCTCTAAGTCGGGCATCTGAAGATGAGGATGAGCTGGAAGAGGAGCGGCGTCTAGCCTATGTCGGTATCACCCGAGCAGAGAAGATTCTCTATCTGACCAATGCCAATTCCCGTATGCTTTATGGTAAAACCAACTATAATCAACCTACTCGCTTTTTGAGAGAAATCAGCTCAGACCTGCTAGACTATCAGGGACTTGCTAGACCAGCAAACAGCTCCTTTAAGGTCAGTTATACCAATAGCGATACTAGCAAATTCGGTCAGGGCATGAGTCTGGCCCAGGCTCTGCAAGAGCGGAAGCGTCAGGCGGCACCAAGTTCGATTTCTACAGGCAGTCTGCCTTTTGGAAAGAGCAGTCAGAACCAGCCATCTAAGCCAGGAGTTGCTTGGGCTATCGGAGATATTGCCCACCATAAGAAATGGGGAGATGGGACAGTTTCTAGCAGTCTCTGGCAGCGGCAACAGTCAAGAGCTTAAGATTAATTTCCCAGAAGTCGGTCTGAAGAAAGTGCTGGCCAGCATAGCACCGATTGAGAAAAAATCATGATGAGACAGTCGATTGAAGCCTGGATCTATCATCCAGAGGATAGGGAAATCTTGCTCTTGAAAGTGGAGGATGAGCCAGTTTCCTTTTGGCAGCCCATTACTGGTGGGATTGAGAGTGGTGAGAGCCCAGAAGAGGCCTGCCTTCGTGAAATAAAAGAAGAAACCGGCTTGCTCTTAGCTTGTTCAAATCTGACTAGTCTTGGAGATTTTACGGTAAAGATTGATGAAAATCTGACCATCCACAAAGATCTCTTTCTAGTTCTGACAGAGCAGAAGGACATCCAGATTTCTGATGAGCATGTGGGATCTCAGTGGGTAGCTTTAGACAAAGTTTCGTCGCAGTTGTACTGGCCCAGCAATCAGGCGACTTTTGAGATGATATCTGAGAAGCTATAAGATATAGCTTCTCTTTATTTCTTTTGATAAGGAAATTCTATTAGTCAAGCGGGGCGTTTAGTGGTAGACTTATCACATAACTATAGTGAGGTGACCTTATGACACGTGAATTTAAATTTGAAACCCTGCAACTTCATGCCGGACAGACAGTTGACCCGACAACCAAGTCACGGGCTCTGCCTATTTACCAGACAACTTCCTATGTGTTTGATGATACTCAGGAGGGAGAAGATCTTTTTGCCCTACGTAAGCCGGGCAATATCTACACTCGGATTACCAATCCGACCCTGTCTGCTTTTGAGGAACGGATTGCGGCTTTGGAAGGTGGAGTCGGAGCTCTAGCAACAGCTTCTGGTATGGCAGCTGTTACCTACACCATTCTAGCTTTGGCCCATGCTGGCGACCACGTAGTAGCAGCCTCTACCATCTACGGTGGTACCTTTAATCTGCTCAAAGAAACCCTGCCTCGCTATGGCATTACCACGACTTTTTGTTGATATTGAAAAATCTGGCTGAAGTAGAAGCAGCTATTCAGGACAATACCAAGTTGGTTCTGATTGAAAGCTTGGGCAATCCGCTGATTAATATCCCGGATTTTGATGCTTTTGGCAGAGTTGGTCCATTCCCACAAGATTCCGCTGATTTCCGACAATACCTTTTGCTACACCATATCTGATCAATGTCTTTTTCTCACGGAGTGGACATTGCAGTCCATTCTGCGACCAAGTTTATCGGTGGTCACGGAACCAGCATTGGCGGTGTGATTGTGGACAGCGGTCGTTTTGACTGGGAAGCTTCTGGCAAGTTTCCGCAGTTCGTGGACCCGGACCCGAGCTATCATGATATCAGTTATACGCGCGATGTCGGAGCAGCAGCCTTTGTTACTGCTGTGCGGACCCAGCTCTTGCGCGATACGGGCGCAGCCATGTCTCCCTTCAATGCCTTTCTCTTCCTGCAGGGGTTGGAAACTCTCTTTGCGTGTAGAGCGCCATGTGTCCAATGCTGAGAAGATTGTGGAATTCTTAGCAGGGCATCCTAAGGTCGAGCAGGTCAATTATCCCAAACTTGCTGACAGTCCATATCATGCTTTTGGCAGAAAAAAATATTTCCCTAAAGGCGTGGGCTCTATCTTCACCTTTAATGTCAAAGGCGGAGAGAAAGAAGCTCGTAAGGTTATTGACAGCCTAGAGATTTTTCTCTGACTTGGCCAATGTAGCAGATGCTAAGTCCTTGGTTGTCCATCCAGCTACGACAACTCACGGTCAGATGTCGCCAGATGCTCAGCTGGCAGCAGGCATTACACCAAATCAAATCCGTCTCTATCGGCTTGGAAAATGTGGATGACTTGATTGAAGATCTCAAGCTAGCCTTGGAACAATTATAAGATTAGAGAAATTATAGTTTGAAGGAGGTGTTTGGTGTGATCCGTTATGTTTTGTAATCCGAAGCTGGATTTTGTGGCAGTGCTAGATCTCTATGCTTCGGTTAGTTGGAGCAATTACACCAATCATCCTCGGCGGTTAGAGCAAGCCTTCCATCAGTCCTTGTTTGTAATGGCAGCCTATGATGACGATGAAGAGTTGGTTGGTTTGATCCGAGCGGTTGGGGATGGACTAACCATTGTCTTTATTCAGGATTTGCTGGTGTGTCCACACTATCAGCGTCAGGGGATTGGCCGGAGTCTTCTTGAGCAGACGCTGGTACGATTTAAGGATGTTTACCAAATCCAGCTGGCAACGGAGCAGTCAGACAAAAATCTAGCTTTTTATAGAGAGCTCGGCTTTCGCCGACAGGAAGATTTCGACTGTACTGGCATGATTTATGCACCTAATAAAAAATGAAATTCTAGAGAGAGTGGGACAGAAATCGGTAATTCGTTAGAATTCGATTTCGTCGTCCCACCTCCGCACAGTTGAGTAGGGCTGTAAAAGCTGATGAAATCGGCGTAGTAGAGCCCACTCAACCACTGCGTCTTGCTCGACAATCCAAAGACAATTTAGAGGCTAGGACTTTTGTCTCAGCCTCTTTTGTCATGTTTACAAGAGGAAAAGGAATAGTACTGGACCGACAAAAATATTTCTCGGTCTCTTTTGTTTTTCCTTGACAGTTAAATTGTCAGAATTTATAATAAAAGAAGAAAGGTGATAACGGTGTTATCGAATTAAAATCATGAAAAAAGAAACAGATGAGTTAAACGAAAAAATCTTGGAAAGCGCAAGGAGTGAGTTCTTGACTTATGGCTATCAGGATGCTTCACTTCGGAGAATTTGTCGCGCTGCTGGCTTGACGACTGGTGCTCTTTATAAGCGCTATGAGGGTAAGGACAGTCTCTTTACTTCCCTGCTTGAGCCTACTCTGATAGCCTTAGACCAGTATGGACAAGAGCAGAAGCGACGTGACTATGCTTTCCTAGAAGAGGGACATCTGTCTGATATGTGGGACCATCGCTTGGAAGATCTCCAGTCCCTGATGCGGATTCTCTATGAGCATAAGGATATTATGCAGCTCTTGCTCTTTAAATCTCAGGGTTCTTCGCAAGCGGACTTCAGGACGCGTCTGCCTCATTTGGCTGCAGACGAGACTTATCGCTATTTGGAGCTGGCTTACAAAGAGGAGAGATTAATCATTTGGTCAAATACGAGTTTCTGCAATCGTGCATGACAGCTTATTATACAGCTGTATTTGAGCCTTTGGCGCAAGACTGGCCCCAAGAGCAGGCGCTGGAATTTTGCCATTCCATCATGGACTTGTTTGACTGGGGAGGTTTGCTAGGTTTTTGATAGAAAGAAGGAAATCCTATGAAGAAAAAATCTACTCTTGCTTGGATCTGGGACTTTGTCTCCCTTCATAAGATATATTTTGTGCTCAGTCTGATCTTTGCTTTTGCCTCTGTGCTTTCAGGATTTCTGCCTTATTTCTTTATTGGCGGGATGATTAATCAGCTCTTGGCTGGCAATAAAAACTGGAATTTCTACTTGCAGCAGTCAGCTTGGGCAGGTCTGGCCTGGATTGGCTACTGGGGATTTCACGGTATCTCCACCATGCTGTCGCATACGGCTACTTTTAAGATTCTAGCGGAAATGCGGCGCCGCCTGACAGACAAGCTAGCTAGGCTGCCTCTAGGTATAGTGCTTAGTCAGTCATCAGGCAGTTATAAAGAACATTATCGTTGAGCGGGTGGATGCGACCGAAACGACCTTGGCTCACCTGATTCCAGAGTTTACTGCTGGGAATTTTTTTGGTCCGATTATTGTCCTCATTGCCATGCTGGTCATCGATTGGCGGCTGACCTTGCTGTCTCTCCTGACAATTCCCTATTGTGGCATTTGCTTATATACGGATGGCTACCAATAGCGAAGCGGACTATCAAAAATACTCTGGTCAAGACCAAAAAAACTCAATGATACAGCGGTGGAATACATCAATGGGATTGAGGTCATCAAGGTCTTTGGCAAGGAAAAAAATTTTTCATACGATAAGTTTGTGACGGCTGCTAGAGAAGGAGCAGACTGCTTTTATTGAGTGGATGCGTAAGTTCAATCTGGAGATGGGCATTGTGACTGCTTTTTCTGCCATCAGGCTTGCTCTTTCTGCTTCCGGCTGGCTGTTATTTCTATCTGCAAGGTAGCTTTGACTGCTGGCAATTTCATTTCTGATGATTATTCTTTCGCTCAGTCTTCTAACTCCTCTGATTTTAGTGGCTAGCTATATGGACGATTTACGGAAAAATCGGCACTATTTTTTTGGTCAAATCATTGATATTTTGGAAAAGGCCTGATTTGAAAAAGGCCTCAGGAGCTGAGAGAACTTCCAAAAAGGAAGGGATCTGGTCATGACGGATGTCAGCTTTGGCTATACGGATGAAGAGGAAGTGCTGCACGGTATTTCGCTAGATATTAAGGCTGGCAGCATCAATGCTTTAGTTGGGCCATCAGGCTCAGGTAAGTCTACAATTGCCAAGCTTCTAGCTTCATTCTGGGATGTCAGTTCTGGTCAGATTACCTATGGTGGCTTGGATATTCGTCAGCTTCCGCTAGACTATTACAGTCGGCAGATTGCTTACGTGACCCAGGATAACTATCTCTTTGATGAGACTATTATGGAAAATATCCGGATGGGAAATCCAGCAGCTTCTGATGAAGAGGTCATCGAGATTGCCCGTCGCTGTGGCTGTTATGACTTTATCATGAACTTGGAAAGATGGCTTTTGAAACTCAGGTAGGCTCTGGTGGTGGTCATCTATCTGGTGGGGAGCGTCAGCGGATTGCCATCGCCCGTGCCATGCTTAAGGATGCGCCGATTCTTATCTTAGATGAAGCGACTGCTTATACAGATCCGGAAAATGAAGCACGGATTCAGTCCAGTCTAGCTCGTTTGATTGAGGGACGGACCTTGATTGTCATTGCCCACAGGCTGTCTACGATTATGAGTGCAGACCAGATAATCCTGGTCAATGATGGTCGGATTGAAGCTAGAGGTCGGCATGAAGAATTGCTGACAGCAAGTCCGCTTTATGCTTCCATGTGGCAAGCCCATATAGCTACTAGGGATAGTGATGAGATGGAAGGAGGGCTGACTCATGCTTAATATACTGAAGAAATTCTTTGATTTCTGTACGGCAGAGGACCGTAGGAAATTTTATCAATCCATTTATCTGGGCATCATCAAGTCCTTTTATCATCGCTCTGCGAATTCCAGCAATCGGCCTAGTCGTTATGGGACTGATTGAGAAGAATCTCTCATGCAGACCTTCTGGCTGGCTCTGGGCTATCATGCTGGTATCCACTGTACTAAATGTCTGGATTACCCTGAAAATTACCATGCTTCAGACGGAAGCGGGCTATCATACCTGTGCTCAGAAGCGGATTGAAATTGCCGAGCACATGCGCTATCTGCCCATGGGTTACTTTAATCAAAATAGTTTGGGCAAGATTACCAGTGTTACGACTAATACGCTGGAAGGACTATCTGATGTAGCTACGCGAGTGGTTATGATGACTGTGCAGGGATTTCTGACGACTGGCCTCATCACTATTTTGGTCTTTCTCTATGACTGGCGGGTTGGACTGATTCTCTTGGTGGGTCTCGTCCTCTTTCTCCTACCAAATACTCTCATGCGTTGGCAAGTTGGCAAGGTTTCTGATGACAAGTATCAGGCGGATATGGACCTGGTAGCTGTTGTTTTGGAGTACAGCCAAGGGATTGCTGAGGTTAAGAACTACAATCTGGTCAACCGTTCTGCCAAGAAGCTGTCCAAGGCTATTGAAGGCAAAAGTCAGCTAGATACCAAAATGACACTCGTGACCTCACCTTACATTGCCCTCCAGGGCATGGTGACCAAGCTGACCGGTCTCTTTATGGGGCTTTTCTCGATCTACTTTTATCTCAATGGCAGTATGGAGCTGCTGGTAACCATTATGATGATTGTCAGTGGTTTTATGATTTATGAAAATCTAGACGGCGTTGGGTCTTTCTCTTCTCTCCTGCGTATTGTTGATTTGTCGGTTGATATGGTCAATCAAGTCTTGGCTATCCAGCCGATGGACATTAGTGGTCAGGATATTGAGCCTAAGAGCAGTCGGATTGAGCTGAGAGACGTTAGCTTCTCTATGGGAATAAGAAAAATCATTGACCAGGTTTCCCTCACCATTCCTGAAAAAACAACAACTGCTCTGGTCGGACCATCTGGATCAGGCAAAACAACGCTCTGCAACCTCATCGCCCGCTTCTGGGATGTGGATCAGGGAAGTATCAGTCTGGACGGGCATGATGTCAGGGATTACAGCTATGACAGCCTGATTCGTAATTTCAGCTTTGTCTTCCAAAGTGTCTATCTCTTTGAGGATACCATTGCCAATAACATTCGTTTTGGCAAGCCGGAGGCCAGTCAGGAAGAAGTGATAGAGGCTGCCAAGAAAGCGGCCTGTCATGACTTTATCCTCTCACTGCCTGATGGCTATGATACCAAGATAGGTGAAGGAGGTGCTAGTCTTTCTGGAGGTGAGCGCCAGCGCATTTCCATCGCTCGGGCTATTATCAAGGATGCACCTATTATCATTCTGGATGAAGCAACAGCCAATGTTGACCCAGAAAACGAAGAAGCCCTCATGCAGGCTATTCAGGCTCTGACTCGTGATAAGACCATTATCATGATTGCCCACCGACTCAAGACGGTTGAGCATGCAGATCAGATTTTGGTGCTGGATCAAGGCCGTATTGTCGAGCAAGGCAAACACCAAGACTTACTGGCCAAACAAGGTATCTACAGCAAATTTATCCAAGAAAGAAAAACAGCCGCCAGCTGGCGGATAAATACGTAAAGTTAAAGAAATATCTTAGCTAACAAGAAATTCACATCGTAATAAGAAAAGTAGCAAGCTATTTGTTTGCTACTTTTCTAATACCAAATATAAGATAACTTTCTCACTTGACTGTCTATAATATATGGTATAATAAGTACTATGCAAACCAAACCAACCTCTGCTTATGTACACATTCCTTTTTGTACTCAGATTTGTTATTACTGCGATTTTTCCAAGGTTTTTATCAAAAATCAGCCAGTAGATAGTTATCTGGAGCATTTGATTGAGGAGTATGATTCTTACGACATCAAAAAGCTCCGTACCCTCTATATCGGTGGCGGAACTCCGACCGCTCTATCTGCTCCTCAATTGGCTTTTTTACTGGAAAGGCTGACGGATAAGCTTGACTTGTCTTATCTAGAAGAGCTGACTATTGAAGCCAATCCTGGGGACTTGGATCAGGAGAAGATTGCTGTACTTAAAGACTCGCCTGTCAATCGGGTTTCGTTGGGCGTACAGACCTTCAATGACCGCATGCTCAAGCAGATTGGCCGCAGTCACTCGGAAAGGGACATCTATGAGAATATTGCCAATCTCAAAAAAGCTGGTTTTGACAATATCTCGATCGATTTGATTTATGCCCTGCCCAAGCAGACTATGGAAGATGTGAAAATCAATGTTGCCAAGGCTATTGCCTTGGACATTCCCCACATGAGTTTGTACAGCTTGATTCTGGAAAATCATACGGTTTTTATGAATCGGATGCGGCGTGGGAAGTTGCCTCTGCCCAAGGAAGACTTGGAAGCGGAGATGTTTGACTACATTATAGCTGAGCTTGAAAAGGCAGGTTTTGATCATTATGAGATTTCCAACTTTTCCAAGCCGGGCTTTGAGAGCCGCCACAATCTCATGTACTGGGATAATGCGGAGTATTATGGTATTGGAGCGGGAGCGTCTGGCTATGTCAATGGTGTTCGCTATAAAAACCACGGGCCAATTCGTCATTATCTGCAGGCGGTGGAAGCAGGCAATACCCGCGTGCAGGAAGAAGTGCTGACGCTGAAAGAAAAGATAGAAGAAGAGATGTTTCTAGGACTGCGGAAGAAATCAGGTGTTTCTAAAAAAAGCGCTTTGAGGAAAAAAATTCGGCCTTTCCTTTGAAGGTCAATACGGAGCAGTTGTGGCTGAACTGACTGAGCAGGGCTTGCTAGTGCCGGACAGAGACATCGTGCGTATGACCAAGAAAGGCCTCTTTTTGGGCGATACGGTTGCTGAGAAATTTATATTGGAGTAAATCATGGGCTTAACTTATCAAATGAAAATGAAAATTCCTTTTGATATGGCAGATATGAATGGCCATATCAAGCTTCCAGATGTCATCCTGCTGTCCTTGCAGGTATCGGGGATGCAGTCAATCGAGCTTGGCGTCAGCGATAAGGATATGTTAGATCAATATAACCTAGTCTGGATTATCACGGACTACGATATCGATGTGACACGTCTGCCTCGCTTTGCAGAGGAGATTACTATCGAGACTGAAGCCTTGAGCTACAACCGGCTTTTTTGCTACCGTCGCTTTACGATTTTTTTGATGAAGCAGGGTGAAGCCATTATACAGATGATGGCAACCTTTGTCCTTATGGATCGGGATAGTCGCAAGGTTCATGCAGTTGAACCTGAGATTGTCGCTCCTTATCAGTCCGATTTTTTTCCAAGAAATTACTGCGTGGTCCCCAAGTATCCAGCTTTAGAAAATCCTGTCAGCAAGGATTATCATGTGCGCTTTTACGACTTAGATATGAACGGTCATGTCAATAATAGCAAGTATCTGGACTGGATCTTTTGAGGTCATGGGAGCGGATTTCCTCATGAAGTATATTCCTAAGAAAAATCCATCTCAAGTATGTCAAAGAAGTTCGACCAGGCGGCATGATTGCTTCAAGCTACGACTTAGATGGGTCTACAAAGTAATCACCAGATTTCCAGTGAAGGTGAAGTGAATGCTCAGGCTTTGGTTACCTGGCAAGAGTTTAAATCAGGAAAGTTAGGAAGAGTAGAAATGACTTATAAAGGATATTTGATTGATTTAGACGGTACGATTTATAAGGGCAAGAGCCGAATTCCGGCTGGTGAAGCCTTTGTGCATGACTTGCAGAAACGCAAAATTCCCTATCTTTTTGTGACCAATAATACTACACGCACGCCAGAAATGGTTCAAACCATGTTAGCTGAGAATTTTCAACATTGAGACACCACTTGATACCATTTACACAGCAACTCTGGCTACCATTGACTATATGCAGGAGAAAAATCTGGGCAAGAAAGTCTATGTTATCGGAGATGTCGGGCTTAAACATGCCATTGAAGAAGCTGGCTATATAGAAGATACAGAAAATCCTGACTATGTAGTAGTGGGGTTGGATTGGGAAGTGGACTATGAGAAGCTAACAATAGCGACTCTGGCCATTCAAAAGGGTGCTCACTTTATCGGAACCAATCCTGATCTCAATATTCCGACTGAGCGAGGACTGCAGCCAGGAGCGGGTGCTATCAATGCCCTCTTGGAAGCCGCTACTCGGGTTGAGCCAACCTTTATCGGCAAGCCTAACGCAATTATCATGGAAAAAGCCATAGAGCATCTAGGACTGGCGCGTGAAGAAGTGGTCATGGTGGGTGATAACTATCTGACAGATATTCGAGCGGGAATCGATAACGGCATTCCGACCCTCTTAGTTACAACAGGATTTACACTGCCAGAAGAGGTGCCAAATCTGCCGATCCAACCGACATATGTCTTGTCTAGCCTAGCGGAGTGGGACTTCGATGCGTGATAAGGTAAGATTTTCAGCCAGCGTCTTGTGCTTGCTGGCAACAGCTATCATGTTAACCATTTATCTGGCTTGGCTCTTATACCCAATAGAGATTTCTTATTTCAACCTGCCAGATAAAGTATATTTAAAATCAGAGACCATTCAGTATAATTTTAATATTTTGATGAATTACCTGACCAATCCTTTTAGTCAAAAATTGGCGATGCCGGATTTCCGTTCGTCGGCAGCAGGTCTGCATCATTTTCAGGCAGTCAAGTATCTTTTTCACTTGGCGCAAGCTATTTTTTTCTAGTTACTCTGCCTGCTTTTGTTTTTTTCTTTATCAAAAAAAGTAGTCAAAAAAAGGGATTTTTAGGTCTCTACAGACGGGCTTTTCTAATGATTAGTCTTTTGCCACTTGTTCTAACAGGACTGGTCTTCATGATTGGTTTTAACAATTTTTTTACGCTCTTTCATCAAGTTCTTTTTGTTGGTGATAGCACCTGGTTGTTTGATCCAGCCAAGGATCCAGTCATTTGGATTCTACCTGAAGAATTTTTCATGCACGCTTTTATTCTTTTTGCTTTGCTGTATGAGGGAATTTTTTCGACCTTGTATTTCCTGAGCAGAAAGGTTAAATGACTAACTTAATTAAGGAAATATTTATGACAAGTAAAACTAATCAAGAAATCCGCAAGGATGTTGCTCGTTTTTCAGGCTTGTGTCTCTTGTATACTTTAGCTATGTCGGCAGTCGTGACTGTTTATTCAATTGTTACCCTGATGATTTTTATTTATCAGCATAGAGGGGGAGATTTGCAAGCTGCAAAGGAAGCTGCATCACAATTTCTAGCAAATGATGGGGGTATGTATCTTTGTGCGGTACCAGTTGGCCTCTTGATTTTCTGGTTATATCGTAAGAAGCAACTTTTTAGCACTGATCTTAAATATAAAAAAAGATCAATGACATCCAAAGCATTTCTTATTCTGACTAGCTTGCTTTTACTTGCCCAGACATTTTTTAACTTGTTTAGTCAGGTATTTGAATCCTTTTTGAATATTTTTGGCCTCTCATTAATGTCTTCAGTTGAGGCTGCTTCTGCAGATTCGACAACCTGGACGATGTTTTTATACAGTGCTATTGTCGGTCCTATATCAGAAGAGTTGATTTTCCGAGTTGCTGGACTAAGGACTTTTGAAAAATATGGAAAAGTATTTGCCATCAGTTTCTCTTCCCTTTTATTTGGAATTTTTCATGGCAATTTACCTCAGATCATTTTCGCTACCTTTGTTGGTTTCATTTTCTCTTACGTCACTCTAGAATATTCTGTATTCTGGGCTATAGGACTTCACATTTTTCAACAATCTTGTCCTTGGAGATGGCTTAGCATTGCTTTTATAGCCACTTACCGGGAGTTTTAGTTGGACTTGTGCACGTTATCTTACTCTATGGTGGAAGTGGTCTAGCCCTTTATTTTCCTTTTACAGTCTTCGTAAAGAGATTTCTGCCTATATCAAGACAAATAAACCTGAGAGAGGAAGCTTTCGTTCAGCTTTTTATGTCTGTCTGGTTTTGGCTCTTTACGATTTTTCATGATTGGAAATGCAATATATATGCTATTTCTTTAATAGTCTGAGAAGACCTTCTGGGAAATCCAAATCTTGACAATTTTACGGTCTGAGTTCTTGCATAGGAGCGAGTTGGAGGTTCATCGTAGATTCAAAGGAGTAAAAAATGAATGATAAAGTAGCTGAACTCCTAAAAGCAATTTTGATTGCTTTTTGCGGTTTTTCTAACTATTGGACTTTTTGATACTTTTTTCAACTTTTAATCCCTTAACTTTTAATCTTTTTAAGGCATCCCCTAGCGATATAAGGGAAGGTAATACAAAAATCGAAAAAATTTTTACTTCTCTAGGTTTGAAGCCAGAAAAAGTCGAATCTGATGGAAGCTATCATTATGAAGGTGGAGGACTTACATTTACTGTTCATTTTTCAGAAGAAATGATTCAGCGTCACCCTGTACTAAAAGAAAGTCCCAAACGAACAAACAACCGAATTGAGGTATATGTTGTACAGCTAGAGGATATTTCTTATGCTGAGGTCGGGGAAAATTTATTAAATACTGGTTTATATCAGTTTTTAGAAGAAAAAGGTAGGGACTACTTTAAAGAGATTGGGAAAGATCAGTCTGTAAATTACTCAATTCTACAATGGAACAATCAGGAAAGACTAAAAAAAGGGATTGAATATTATGAGAAGGCTTTAACCTTGGTTGATATTCAGGATAATTCAGCCATAAGGCACATCGATACGATCACTGTAAAACCCGGTAAAGAATCTCAAATAAAACAATTGATTCGTGAAATGGATCAAGCTGGGTTATTAACTCAGACAACCGAAAAGAATGTTGCAGTTTCCCAGTGAAACAAAAATCAATCCTGTCAAGTTTTTTTCTTGACACCTTCATAAAACTATGGTAAGATAATATCTGTCAGTAAATAGCTTTGTTATTTACTAAAATATAAAACAGAAAAGAGAAATTTAAAAATGGCAGTTAAAATCCGTTTGACTCGTATGGGTTCTAAAAAGAAACCTTACTACCGTATCAACGTAGCAGATTCACGTTCACCACGTGATGGACGTTTTATTGAAACAGTTGGAACTTACAACCCACTTGTTGCTGAAAACCAAGTGACTTTGAAAGAAGACCGTGTACTTGCATGGTTGGAAAATGGTGCGCAACCATCTGATACAGTTCGCAACATCCTTTCAAAAGAAGGTGTATTGAAGAAATTCCACGATTCAAAATACTCTAAATAATAGAATTGTAGGTTGATTATGGACACGATTGAAAATCTAATTATTGCAATAGTGAAACCTTTGATTTCACAACCAGATGCCTTAACTATCCGAATCGAAGATACTCCAGAGTTTATGGAATATCATCTCGATCTTGATCAAACTGACGTTGGACGTGTTATCGGTCGTAAAGGTCGTACTATCTCTGCCATAAGAACGATTGTCTACTCTGTCCCAACCGAAGATAAAAAAGTTCGCATCGTCATTGATGAGAAATAAGAAGTAGCGGGGCCATGTGTCCCGTTTTTTCTATTTCTCTTAGCGAACTGAGTGCCTAGCACGCAAGTGAGGTTAGAGAAATAGATGCAGTTCGAGCTCCGCGAGAACTACGCTCCTTATTATCATTAATGAACCAAGCCGTTAGGCGTAGTTGAATTTAGGGCCATTGATGCAGTTTGAGCTTCGCGAGAACTACGTTCCTTAATTTTCTTGCCGAAACAAGTTATTAGGCGCAGTTGAGTTTAGGACCATTGATACAGTTCGAGCTCTCCGAGAGCTGGGTACTCCATTTAAGAGAAGAACGAAATGCAGGGGCGAGTTTAGAAAAATTCGAAACTGGAGGACATATGAAGCCAGAAGATTATGCTTGGAATGCTCATGAGCGCAAGTGTTATGAGAATAGCCAAGTGATTTTACCGAGTCCATACAAGCTGAAAATCCTGGATGATGGTGAGGAGAGATTGGAATTGGAGCTTGTTTTGGAACAGCTTCCTCAGGGGCAACTGGCTCGATGGGCTATGAAAATGGCGTCAAGCTTTATAGCTCTGATAGATGCGGAAGATGAGTCTGAAAAAGCAGAAGATTTTTGACTCAGGTAAGAGCAATTTTTTTCAGGCTCGACTTGATGGTAGGGCATCTGCCTATGAACTAAGGCAGGCTGGTTTCTTGGCTAACAAACTGTCGCAGCAAGCCCAATCACAAATCGGTAAATATGCTGCGCGTGTCTTTGCCCAAGCAGTCGCAACAGGCCACATGCGGGGCCATGCTATTGTCGCAGCGGATTATGCCATCAAAGTCAGAAATTTGCAGAGTCCAGATGATATGCAGCGGGCTGTCAAGGAAAGAGAAAGACAGATAGAGCTGGCCTCTGCTTTTATTAGATCAGGAAAGGAAACTTTATGAAGCATTTATTTTCACGCTTGTCACCAGCGCAAAAGATTATCTTGTCTTTTCTTCTGGTGATATTCTGTGGCTCCTTGCTACTCAGTCTGCCTTGGGTGCAGACGGCTAGTTCCCAAGCGGGCTATCTGGATCATCTTTTTACAGCTGTATCGATGGTCTGTGTGACAGGGCTTTTTACTCGATCGGTTGTGGATACATACAATGTCTGGGGGCAGCTCCTTTGCATGTTACTGATTCAGATTGGTGGCTTGGGCATCCTGACCTTTATCGGTTTTTTCACCATGGAAAGTCGGAAAAAGCTCAGCCTCAAGGATCGCCGTATTCTGCGGGATAGTTTTAGTTATGGTCACAATCGTACCTTAGGTCAATTTGTCCGTTCGATTTTTATCACGACTTTTAGTATCGAAGGACTGGGTGCGCTCCTTCTCATGATTCGCTTCATTCCCAAGTTTGGTCTGAGAAAAGGGATTTTTAATTCTATCTTTTTAGCCGTTTCTGCATTTTGTAATGCGGGCTTTGATAATTTTGGCAATGATAGCCTACTAGGCTTGCAGACAGATGTTTTGGTCAATATCACCTTGGCTCTCCTCATCATTACTGGAGGACTGGGCTTTATGGTCTGGTTTGACTTGGCGACTAAATTGGGAGGAAAACAGAAGGGGCTGCACTTTCATACTAAGGTAGTCTTGCTGCTGACTGCTGGTCTCCTCGTTTTTGGGACGGTCACGAGTCTCTGGACGGAGTACAATAATCCTGGAACGATTGGCAATCTTTCCTTTGGCGATAAGCTACTGGTCAGCTTTTTTCAGACAGTCAGTATGAGGACAGCTGGGTTTTCTTCCATAGATTATACGGCTGCTCGTCCAGTAACACTGTTTATCTATCTGCTTCAGATGTTTCTAGGAGGGGCTCCGGGTGGTACAGCGGGCGGTCTGAAAATTACGACCTTCTTAGTTCTTTTGCTTTTTGCCCGAAAGGAAATTCTGGGCTTGCCTCATACCAATATGGGGCGGAGAACGCTGTCTCCTCAGCTAGTGCAGAAGGCTTTTGGTGTGACAGTGATTTATCAGCTGACATTTCTGCTCGGACTTTTAGCACTGGGGCTAGTGACCGATAGCAGTCATCGCTTTATTTACCTGATATTTGAGACTGTGTCGGCATTGGCTACAGTTGGTGTCACGGCAAATATCACTACCAGCCTCAATACAGCTGGTATGATTGTGATTATGTTGCTAATGTTTATTGGACGGGTGGGGCCGCTGACGCTTATGGTCAGTCTTAACCATTATCAACCGAAGAATGCTGCAACCTTGCATTACAGCAAGGCGGACATTATGATTGGATAGGAGAATAGAAATGGCAAATCAAACAGTTGGAATCCTCGGCTTGGGGATTTTTGGACAGAGTATCATTGAGGCCTTGATTTCTCAAGATGTAGAAATCATTGCGATTGATAATCACGAAGAGACAATCAATCAGTATGAAGACATGATTGCCGTTGGTGTGATCGGGGACATTACTGATATGGAGCTTTTAGAGGCGGCAGACGTTGGGGCGTGTGATACGGTCGTCGTAGCGACGGGAGAAAGTCTGGAATCCAGCGTTCTAGCGGTCATGCACTGCAAAGCATTGGGTGTAAAAAATGTCATTGCCAAGGTCAAAGATGAAGTAACTCAGCAGGTGCTGGAAAAGGTGGGAGCTGATCTGGTTATTCTGCCTGAAGTGGAGGCTGGTACTTCATTGGCTAAGACCATTCTCTTTAACCATTCGATTGAGGTTTTCCAGCTGGATGACGATGTAGTGGTGGCTGAGTTTGAGTTGCCTGCTAGCTGGGTCGGGAAAACAGTTCGTGATGTAGACGCTCGTAGACTGTATCATCTCAATATTATCGGCTATCGTCTGACAAAAAATCAGCCTTTGGAAAGCCAGTTTACTCCAGACTTTGTTTGGCAAGAAGGTGTCAGCATTATGGCTGTGACTGATAACCAGCATTTGGATAATTTACGTGAAATAGTGAAGTAGCAGCTAGAATGAGTCCTCTTCGCTGGGAGTCCAACCGATTCTAACTAGGCATTCGGCACCTTTCTATTATATGAAGAAAAAATCGATACATAGGAGCTCTTTCAGGGCTCTTTTTTGAAACCAGTTGTAAAATTTGTTATACTACCACAAGAAAAGGAGTGATTTTATGAGCTTAACCAGCCAGATCATTACAGCAGATTTTCCAGATTTGGATAAGGTAGAAGCCTTGAATAATGAAGCTTTTCCAGAAGAGGAAAGGATACCGCTCAGTGAATTTTTACGATATGAGGAACAGGAAGATGCTAATTTTTTCGCCTTTTATCATGAAAAGGAATTTGTTGGTTTTGCCTTTGCCATCTCCAACGCGCAAGCCTTTTATGTTAGTTTCTTTGCGATTATGCCCCACCTGCGCAGCCATGGCTATGGCGGTGAAATCATCGAAAAGCTGGTCAATTTCTATCAGCGAACCATGATTTTAGAAATCGAGCGCTTAGATGAGCCGTGTGATAATATTGAACAGCGTCAAGCTCGCTGGGATTTCTATCACAGCAAGGGTTTCCGCTCGTCGAATGCATTTCTAGAATATGACGATCTTAGTTTTGAAATTCTTTATCGAGGGGATTCTTTTGACGAAGAAGCCTACCGAGACATTTTCCACCGACTTCAGGAGGAGAATTATTTCGACTTTGAAATCAAACATAGACGTTTCAGCGATTATTAAAAGGAAGTTCTCAGGAGCTCAATTGAGATTTGGATCAATAAAAGATTGCTTTGTTTTTACTATTAGGTATTTTACCTTGTAAATAAGATGCCCACTCCTCATCTCAGCAGACCCTCCTTCTTATATTTTTTCCATTACCTTAGCATAGATTTTTAGGAAAAACAAGATTTACAGTAATATGATACATTTTTAGGAATAGAAAATGACCGAGATAGAAACTCGGCCAATGAGTAAGCATTGTTTTAGGAATTTATCACCCTAGGATTTGTGCGACCGCATCTCGAATCTCCTGAACGGTTGCGGATTTGCTATGGTCACTGGTATCAAACTCAATGTATTGGCCATCAGCATCAACAGTTCCACCGACAGGCCCTTCGGATCCATCGACTGATGTTCCAATGGCTGGTGGCAAACTCTTATCCGCATCATCAGTATCAATAACTATGATGCGAGTATTGGACTCGAGATCATCTATCATTGGAAGAGACGATGCGGAGGTCATGTTCTGACTAGCATAGTATTCTAGAAAAGCCTTGATGGTTGGATTGTCAATTTGAGCAATTTTTTCATCAAGGGCTGAGAGATTTCTAGTTTCCCTCGTTTCATTTTCCATTGCTTGGCCTTTTTTGACCTGTGTCAAAGCAGTCAGACTGGTGGCTGTTGCGGCTAGAATAGCAGTAGAGAGCAGGAGTTTACTTAACTTTTTCCCCATAGTCGTCACCAACTTCTTTCTAGTTTTGCGTAAACACACTCGGGTGTTTATAGTGTTAAAGCTCTATATGTATAATTATACGTTAAGTAGCAACTTTAATCAAATAAATATAGGTAAGGGAATTCCCTATTATCTCGCTTGTACATTCCCCTATATCATGATAAAATACTAGGCAGAGTATAATATGTTGGAGTCAAGATGAATTATTTTAATGTTGGAAAAATCGTCAATACGCAAGGTCTGCAAGGTGAGATGCGGGTTTTGTCAGTGACAGATTTTGCTGAAGAGCGTTTTAAAAAAGGCAATACCCTTGCCCTGTTTGACAAGAAAGATCAGTTTGTCATGGATGTGGAGATTGCTAGCCATCGCAAGGTCAAGAACTTTGATATTATCAAGTTTAAGGGCATGTACCATATCAATGACATCGAGAAATTCCGTGATTTTAGTCTGAAGGTAGCTGAAGAGGATTTATCGGATCTAGAAGATGGAGAGTTTTACTACCACGAAATCATCGGACTTGAAGTTTATGAAAATGACCTTCTTCTTGGTACGATTAAGGAAATTCTGCAGCCAGGAGCTAATGATGTCTGGGTTGTCAAACGCAAGGGTAAGCGTGATTTGCTGTTGCCATACATTCCGCCAGTGGTGTTGGGAATCAATATCGAGCAAGGTCGGGTTGATGTAGAGATACCGGAAGGATTGGACGATGAAAATTGATATTTTGACTCTTTTTCCGGAGATGTTTGCTCCTTTGGAGCACTCAATTGTAGGTAAAGCGCGGGAAAAAGGACTCTTAGAAATCAATTACCACAATTTTCGAGAAAATGCAGAGAAGTCTCGCCATGTGGACGATGAGCCTTATGGCGGTGGTCAAGGAATGTTACTTCGGGCTCAGCCTATTTTTGATACCTATGATGCCATTGAAAAGAAGCAACCGCGAGTGATTTTGTTGGATCCTGCTGGTCGGACTTTTGACCAAGCCTATGCTGAGGAGCTGGCTAAGGAAGAGGAACTCATCTTCATTTGTGGCCATTACGAAGGTTATGATGAGCGGATTAAGACGCTAGTGACAGATGAGATCTCGCTTGGGGACTATGTTCTTACTGGTGGAGAATTAGCAGCTATGACCATGATTGACGCTACTGTTCGCCTGATTCCAGAGGTTATCGGCAAGGAAGCCAGTCATACAGATGACAGTTTTTCGTCTGGCCTCTTAGAGTATCCTCAGTACACTCGGCCCTATGAATATCGGGGCATGGTCGTTCCGGAAGTCCTCATGAGTGGCCATCATGAAAATATCCGTAAGTGGCGTCTCTATGAAAGTCTGAAAAAGACCTATCTAAGACGGCCTGATCTCTTAGATGATTATGATTTCACAGAAGAAGAAACAGCATTTTTGGATCAAATAAAAGAATCTTTAGAAAGAGAAAATCTTTAAGAATAATTTAAGATGCCTATTCTATACTATAACCATCAAATAAAAAAACTCCTAATTTTTATTTGATAGTATCCTAATCTTTTTCATAATAATCTCCCCAAAAAGTCACCATCGGTGGCTTTTTTTTGTTGTCATAAGGTTTCTGAGAAAAGACGGATATCTTTAAAAAAATATGAAAAAAATACTTGACAGGATAGCCCAAAAAAAGCGTAATATGTTAACTGGTTAATAAACCGGTTAAGAAAAAATGGAAAACGGCTGTTTTTAAGACATGTTTTAGTGTTTTAGAAATAGCTGTTCATTTGACTAATTATTGAACTGGTTAAGGAGTTTTATGAAAATTAAAAGAATACTTCGTTTAATAGCTCTTGTGATAGTAGGGATCTCACTTGTAGCTTGCACAAAAAAGGAATCGAGTCCACCTCAGAGTCATAAGGGGCTCAAAATTGTGACAAGTTTTTATCCTATCTATTCTATGGTGAAGGAAGTCTCGGGTGACTTGAATGATGTCCGAATGATCCAATCAGGTTCTGGGATTCATGAATTCGAACCATCTGCCAGTGATGTGGCAGCTATTTATGACGCTGATATTTTTGTTTACCACTCAAGAACGTTAGAATCTTGGGCGGGTAGTCTGGATCCAAGTCTTGAAAAGTCTAAGGTTCAAGTGGTTGAAGCTAGTGAAGGTATGCAGTTAGAAAAGGTAGCTGGCCTAGAAGATGTTTCTGCTGATAAGGGAATTGATGAAAAGACTCTTTATGATCCTCATACTTGGTTAGATCCTGACAAAGTAGCTGAAGAGGCACAATTAATTGCTCGACACTTATCTAAGTTAGACAGTAAAAATGCTACAAAATATGAGAAAAATGCGTCGAAATTTGCTGAAAAGGCTAAAGAACTGAGTAAGAAGTATCAAGGAGTTTTTTTAATGGAATTAAGAATAAGACTTTTGTTACGCAACATACAGCTTTTTCTTATCTGGCCAAGCGTTTTGGTTTGAAGCAGCTTGGGATTTCTGGTATTTCTCCTGACCAAGAGCCCAGTCCAAGACAATTAACTGAAATTCAAGATTTTATTAAGACTTATCAAGTAAAGACCATTTTTGTAGAAAGCAATGCTTCTTCTAAATTGGCTGAAACCCTCAAGAAGGCGACAGGGGTTAATCTCAAGGTATTAAATCCCTTTGGAAGCCGACCCTGAAAATGATAAGTCCTATCTGGAGAATTTGGAAGATAACTTTAAAATATTAGCTAAAGAATTAAAAAATTGAGGTTTAGAATGAAAAAGAAATATATCATTGGTTCAGTTGCGGCCTTAGCGACCCTAACAATATGTGGATATGCTATTATGCAACATCAATCAGAACAGACAGAATCAAAAAATAAGGTCGCTTATGTAGAGAAAAAAGCAAATAGTAAACAAAATAGCAAAGCTAGAAAGGCTGAAAACTTAAAACCTGACCAGGTTAGTGCCAAAGAAGGTATTGCAGCAGAGCAGATTGTCGTTAAAATCACAGCGGAGGGCTATGTTACTTCTCACGGTGATCACTATCATTACTATAACGGGAAAGTTCCATTTGATGCGATTCTTAGTGAAGAATTGATTATGCGTGATCCCAATTATCAGTTGCAAGAAGCTGATATTGTTAATCAGGTAAAAGACGGTTATATTATCAAAGTAGCTGGGAAGTATTATTTATACTTGACGAATGCTAAAGAAACAACTAATGTTCGGTCAGTCGATGAAATTGCTCGACAACGTCAGCTTCATCCTGGTAAGGAAGATGAAGCAGGAGCTGAAACGGATGCTAAAGCAAGTCAAATCAGACCAGAAAGACGCAAGACTTTAGTCGCCCAAGTGCCTCGTTTGCTGCTGGAAAAAGAAGTACCTCACCTGTGACTACTGCATCACAGAATAGGGGAGGAGCTTATACGACAGATGATGGCTATGTATTTAGTCCTTCTGACATTATATCTGACACGGGTGATGGCTATTTGGTTCCTCATGCTGGTCACATTCACTATATTCCAAAGGGAGACTTATCAGCTGGTGAATTGGCTGCTGCTCAAGCTTATTGGAACTATTTGCAAGGCAGAAATCATCAGGCTTCTTCAACTGATAAACCATCTGGAGAAGAAAATTCGAATCTTGCAAACAATCCTTCTCAAGACCAGAACACAGGCCATATAGCAAATTCCAATCATCAAGCAAATCATGATCCAGCTCCTGTTCCAAGTCAGCCTTCCAAGCCAAGTCAAACTGGAGGAGTAGGATTAGTCACTAAACCGAGTGGTCAAGGAACTGAGGTTAGCAAAAACTATCAGGATGAATTGCAGAAGCTTTACAGCATGCCGAAAGAAAAACGTTATGCTGAAAAAGATGGCTTGATTTTTGATCCTGCAAAAATTGCCCATAGGACGGCTGAGGGAGTGGCCATTCCACACGGGAACCATTATCACTTTATCCCATATAGCAGCTTGTCAGCTCTAGAAGAAGAGATTGCAAGAAATATTCCAATAGCAGGTCAAAAGACGTATCCTAAGTCAGCTACAAATACACCTATTCAGCCTTCTAAACCAAGTGAACCAACAAAACCAGTTGAAAAAGATGACCACGGTTTCCACGCTGAAAATGTCATCTCAAAAGATGAGGAAGGATACGTTGTTCAACATGGTGGTCATGCTCATTACTTCTTTAAAAAAGATTTGTCAGCAGATCAAATTGCAGCGGCTGAAGCACAGTTGACCAAGCATCAACATTCTGCTCAACCAAGTCAAGAGAAATCTGATTATGATCGTTTTTCTCGTGATGCGAGCGACGAAGAAAAGATGGCTTATATCTCTAAGACCTATGGAGTTCCTCGTGAAGCCATTAAGATTTCCAAAGGTTTCTTCGTCTTTAATAATCCAGATCAAGCTTATGATCCAACCCATATCCATCCATATGCTGTTAGAAAAGAACATGTCCGTATTCCTTTAGAAACTGGAAATCCTGAGTTAGACTTTTTAAATGAACTCTATACAACTGCCCTTCGTTCAGGTTTGTCGCCTTACAGCATTCAAGTCGAAAACGGTCAGTTTGTCATTCCTCATGGAGATCACAACCATTACATCCGAGTTCAATCTAAAGGGGTTAACTTAGGCTTGAAGAATAAATTGCCTGCTTTACAATCAGCATATCAGGCCGGAGCTTATAGTGAAAAGGCAGTTTTAGAGAAAGTAGACTCACTGCTAGCTGCTAGTCGAACAATCTACGAAAATGATCTCTTGATGCAACGTCGAATTGAGCTTGCTTTAGGGAATTTTGTAGAAACCATGAAGCAATTGCCTAGCAACTCAACAGCTGGTTATTTAGCAAGTTTGGAGCAGTTTGATAAGCATTACATCCATGTGGATAAAAATGCCAAGAACGAGCAACTGACAGAAGTGGATAAGAAGTATCAGGAATTAGTTGATAAGATCAAACGCTTGGAAACAGATAGCTACAATGTTAATAAAGCTTCCTTGTTAAGTGATTTGCAGATGGCGAAGGTTGAAAAAAATGAAGAAAAGATGAAAGAAATTGATCAGCTTCTGACCAGTCTTCAAGATTATCAAGACCGGACAGGTATGACCTCTGTCGAATATCTTAAGGCCTTCTACCTTGCTGTAGATGATGCTCGCCTGCAACCGGAACTACGTAAAAAAGTTGCTGATTTAGCTATGAAACTTTACAAGTCGCAAGCCTTTATCGAGGCTGTGGATTTGAAAGCTTTATTCTTGGATCTCTATCAAACCAAACTAGAAGTTGATAAGGCTCTTGCGAGTGGAGAGGCAAGTCAGGCTAAAGATAAAACTATTCTAGATACCGAAAAAACGGATGATCAGAACTACAAAACAGCCATTTACGGTTTCTTAAAAGAACTTTATGGTGAATTTGCGCCACAGCCAAAAGTAGAAATCCCTGACGCAACCTTCCAAGCACTCTTCCTGCAAGGACAAACACTTTTAGATAAGGTTAAAGATTCTACTAGCCAGGAAAGCTATAAGAATCAATTATTGACTCTTCAAGCTGATCTTAAAGAAGGGCGCAAGGATCGGGAGACCATCTTGGAAGAGCTTAAGTTACTCTTGTCTCAAATGGTTGATACTATTAAAAATCAGCAAGAAGAAACAAATCCAAAAGATCAAGAACTGTATAAGAAATTTATGCTTTACTGATGGCAGCCCATAAGCTACTTGAAGAGCAAAATGCGTCAGATGAATTATTTACTAAAGTAGATACTTTATTTGATAAGCTTGCAGATAGCAAAGTCAATAAAGAAGAGTTGCTTGCCGAAGTTCAATCGTTTGTTGAAGGGCTTCAAAATCAAGGGAAGGTAGAAAAACCAGTTTCTGATACACCCAAATCAGAAGAAAAAGAATCTGAAACTGTAAAACCTACTGAAACTGCAACTGATAGTTCATCCAATCAGACATCTAGTGAGCCTAACGAGTCTACTAGTTCATCAAGTGAAAGTTCCACTACAACAGAAGCAGCTAGTCCTGCTTTAGAGCCAAAGGAACAAGGAAGCGAGTCTGTTCAAGAAGAGCCAGCTCAGCCTTCTGAACAGGCATCTACGACAAATGAAGTAAGCAACTAATAAAGAAAAGGTTTATTCTGAGAAGATTCTGTAAGATGTTAATAAGATTACCTAGGATTTATCAGACGAAATCTCATTCATAAAAGCCTAATCAAATTAGAAGAATAAAAAAATGAACAAGCTAATTTCGAAAAGAATTAGCTTGTTCGTTTTTTATGTTCATGAGAGGTTTATTTTTCTTGGTAAGAGACAATGCCGATGATGGTATCGACAGCGTGCTCCATGGTTTCTAGGCTGACATACTCAAAGCGTCCGTGCATATTTTCGCCACCGGCAAAGAGGTTAGGTGTCGGGATGCCCATAAAGGAAATTTTTGAGCCATCAGTTCCGCCACGGATAGGCTCGATAATAGGCCGGATGTCAAGACTTTCCATAACTGCCTTAGCGATAGTGATTGGTGTCATGTCTTTTTTTCAATGACCCTGCTTCATATTATAATACTGGTCTTTGAGGGTCAAGTTGATACGCTCGCTGTCCAGCTCTTGGTTCATTTTATCAGCAATAGCCTGCATAGCAGCCTTGCGATTTTCAAAAGCATCTGTCTCAAAGTCGCGGATAATGTAGCTTGCTTTAGCTTCTTCGACAGTACCAGTCAGATTCATCAGGTGGTAGAAGCCTTGGTAGCCCTCGGTCTTCTCTGGTCGGTCGGCTTCTGGTAGCTGGTTGTGGAAGTCAATAGCCAGCTGGAGAGCATTGATCATTTGACCTTTGGCAGTTCCTGGATGAACATTGCGACCTTGGAAGGTCAGTTCGGCTCCAGCAGCGCTAAAGGTCTCGTACTGGAGTTCGCCTAGAGGTCCGCCATCTACTGTGTAGGCAAAGTCCACATCGAAGTCTTCAGCGTCAAACTTATCAGCTCCGACGCCGATTTCCTCGTCTGGGCCAAATCCCACTCTGATTTCTCCATGCTTGATCTCTGGATGGGCAGACAGGTATTCGATAGCAGTCATGATTTCAGCAATACCAGACTTATCATCTGCTCCCAAAAGGGTGGTTCCGTCAGTCGTAATCAGGGTTTGCCCCTTGTATTTATGAAGACTAGCAAAGTCCGCAGGATCTAAGTTGAAGCCAGATTGCCCCAGCGGAATCACTCCACCGTCATAATTCTCAATGACCTGTGGCTGGATGTTTTCTGCGTTGAAGTCCGCCGTATCCATGTGGGAAATAAAGCCAATCTTGCGGTTAAAGCTTGGGTCGTTGGCAGGCAGAGTTCCAATCGCAAAGCCGTTGGGCAGGTAGTAGACATTTTCCAAGCCAACCCGCTTCATTTCAGGAATAAGGACATTGTTAGCAAAGTCCACCTGACTCTGGGTGCTGGGTGTAGTAGTAGATGTCTCGTCTGAGCGCGTGTTGACCTTGACATAAGTCAAGAAACGCTCTAAAAGATTAGGATATTTCATAAAAATCTCTTCTTTCATTTTTGATTTAAATCTATTTTAGCATATTGATATGTTTCTGACAAAGTAGAAAAAGAATAGAAAAAGTCATACTTATTTTGACTGATATCATGTTATAATAGCAGAGAGCTTTAGAAAAAGAGGGAAATATGACAAAAAAAGCTATTTTGATGATGACCTTTGGTTCGCCAGAAGGTTATACTTTTGAAGACGTTGCTGCATTTTTTACTAATATCCGTCGAGGTGTGCGTCCAAAAGACCAAGAAATTCAGCATCTTTACGATAACTATCAGTTAATTGGTGGCAGTCCTTTACAGGAAATTACGAGAGAAGAAGTCAAGCTGGTCGGACAAGTTTTATCAGACGAATATGAAGTTTATTTTGCGAATAAATTCTCATCCCCCTTCATCCCAGACCTTATTCGTCAAATGGAGTTAGATGGCATTGAAGAATGTATCTGTCTGATTTTGGAACCGCATTATTCTTTTTACTCGGTTATGGGATATGAAAAGTTCATCCACAGTGAGAAAATCCGTTTTAATATTATCAAGGACTGGTACCGTTCAGAAGATTTGTTAAACTTTTGGGTAGATGAAATTAGGAAGATTATCGATAAACAAGTCAAGGGTGAAAGCTTCAAAGTTATTTTCTCAGCACATAGTGTACCACTATTAGCTTTAGATTTTGAAGATCCTTATATTGATCAAATTGTTGACAATGCACAGATGATTGCAGAACGCTTGGGACTATCTTCTTCTGAATATACTAATACTTGGCAAAGCGAAAGTGACATTGGCCTTCCTTGGATCAAACCAGATGTCTTAGAGTATCTTCGTGATCAGACAGTGCATCCTAAACACTATATTTTTGTTCCGATTAGTTTTATCAGTGAGCATATAGAAGTTCTTTTTGATAATGATGTAGAATGTCAAGAATTGTGTCAAGAGCTTGGTGTAGCTTATCATCGTCCACCAATGCCCAATGCAGATCCCCGTTTGATTGCTGCAATCGTGGCGACCATTCGTAAGCATGAAGGAGATGATTTTCAGTATCTCTATCCAGAACAAACGACTTTTTGATGAACTGGCTCCTTCTGAGACAAGCTCTAAGATATTAAAAGAAATTGATGAGCCTCAAATGCCTGAATTTGTAAAAAAACTAATTGAAAAAAAGGGAATTGAAAACGTAAAAATGCCCTATTTTGTTAAGAAAATGCTAGAAAAAAGGGGAAGAATCAATCATTAAAAATGAATGTATGTTATTCTATTTATTGTTAAATAATGAATTTTATCCTCTTGAAGAGGTGAAATGCAAGTTTAGAAGGAGTCTATATGTCTTTTAAAAGAGTTTTATTTTTGATTTTAGGAGTTTTTTTGCTGTTTATCATGCTTTTTGTAACTCCATTACCTGCTGATTCAGATGTTTCTTATAGGATGGGTGCCCTCGCAGCTAATGTGTTACTTCCGGTCTTATTATTCTATTTTGCTTTTTAAAAAAAGAAAAAGCCTAAAAAAAGACAAAAAAATAAAGAATAATTCAACCGAAGTGATCTATGGATAGTCAAGAAGCTTGGAATTTATTGTATTTTTTTAACTATATTTGACTAAAAAAAGCTCTCTGAGAATTTTTTTCTCAAAGAGCTTTTACTATGATTTGTATACAAGTTTAAAGTAATTATTTAAGATGAAGGATGGTTACATGGTAAAGACAATAGCGATGTATTGAAAGGCAGAGGCGGCAAGAATAAAGAGATGCCAAATCATATGAAAATAGGGTTTTTTCTTGGCATAAAATCCTGCTCCAATGGTATAGCAAAGGCCTCCAGCCAGCATCAATCCCCAGAAAAGCGGGCTTGTTTGGCTAATAATTGGTGGGATAATAAAGACAACCAGCCAGCCCATCATAAGATAAAGAGCAAGACTAAATTTTTCATTGACCCTTTTGGCAAAAATTTTGTAGAGAATACCAAAAATTGTCGTTCCCCACTGGATTAGAATAATCAAATAACCCAACCAGTTATTCATCAATGCCAAGACAACTGGGGTATAGCTACCCGCAATGGCAATATAAATCATACTATGATCTATGATACGTAGGATATATTTATGAGTTGAGCCATAAGACATGGAGTGGTAGATTGTAGACGAAAGAAACATGAGAAAGAGACTGATGACAAAAATGGAGACGCCAATAGCTGATAGTAAGCCATGGACTTCATAGCTATAAATAGCTGATAAGGGAAGTAAGATAAGAGTAAGGACAGACCCTACTGCATGGGTAACAGCATTTGCCACTTCCTCGCCAAAACTCAAACGTTTACTTAATTTCATGGTTAGATTCATTTGGATGTGCTCCTTTCAATTCTAGAGATAATTGTCTGGTTTGATGGTAGAGTTTGACTGTCTGACAAGCAGATGAAACAAGGGGATGAATTTCCATATCCGTCTCTTCTTTCATATAGCTAACAAATTGATTGTAAAAGAGTTCGGAACTTTCTTGGTTTTTCACTAGATACTCCACTGTCTCAATAATATCCTGAATAGGAAATACTGGTTTTAGAGTTGTGAGAATAATTAGCCGAGCAATTTGCGTGCGATTGTATTTCTTCTTGATTGGTTTTTGAATGTGTGCATGCTTGACATAATTATTAATCATCGCTGCCGTTAAGACTTTTTCCTGTCCTGGAAAAGCCTTTTGATTGACAGAGTTAACATATAATAGGACCTGGTCTAAATATAAATCAAGATCAGGTAATTCTTGCCAGAGGGGAAAGGATATCATAAAATATCAACCTTTCTATAATCTAGTATCGATAACTAGATTATATGATATAAAATATAATTAGTCAAGAATAAATCGTAAAGATAGTCAGGAAAATATAAGTTTTGTTATAATAAATCTATGAAAATTTTAATTCCAACAGCAAAAGAACTAAACACCCAAGTCGCTCAGATTGAGCCAGAAAGTTTATCAGAACAGACGAAATTAATTATTCAGGCTTTGAGTCAGTATTCAGTGACTGACTTAGCACAGCTATATCAGATTCGACCAGAGAAAGCAGAAGAGGAATACCAACGTATTCAGGAACTTCAAAATGAGACTGCGCCAACCTATCCCGCTCTCTATCTTTTTGACGGTCTCATGTACCGAAACATTAAGCGTAAGGATCTGAGCAAGGAAGAAGAACGGTATATCCGAAATCATCTCTTGATTACCTCTAGCTTGTATGGAGTGATTCCGGCTTTGGCGCCCATTGCTCCCCACCGTTTGGACTTCATGACGAAGCTCAAAGTCGAAAAACAATCATTGAAAAAGCTATGGACAGAAACCTATGGTCAAGCAGTTGCAGATCAGGAAATTCTGCTCTCCCTCTTGTCTAGTGAGTTTGAAGATGTCTTTCCTAAAGAGGTGAGAGACAAGATGATTCGCTTCAAATTCATGGAAGAAAAAGATGGAAAACGGAAAATTCATTCGACTATCTCCAAAAAAGCGCGTGGCCAATTTTTAACTGCCTTAATAGAAGAACAAATTCAGAACATAGAAGACATCAAGAAATTAAGCTTTGCTGGCTTTGTATTCCAAGAAAATCTATCGACTGACCAAGAACTCGTTTTTATTAAGCAGGTTTGAAAAAGTGAGGCTTTATTATCAATGAGCTAATGAAGATCTGAAGTACGTTTTTAGAACTAGTCAATCACTTATTGAAAGTTCTTTAACAAGCCCTGAACATCTAATTTAACAAGACGTATCGGACCTTGTATGATGAATACGGTCGATATGTCTGTGTCAGAAGTGCATTCTAAAACCCCTCGCAATATTTTGCGAGGGGTTAGTGTCTTATTGGTTGTTTTTGGATTTAATTGATAGCTGCAAGAAGAGCGTCCGCTTGAGCTTTAGTCCTACAAGAGTTTCTGAGCTAGCAATAAATTTACCATCTACCCAAGCAGAATCATTGACTTGAGCTGAGGTGAATTCTCCCACGGCAGTTGTCCGAATAAATGGTAGTAAGTCTTTATAGATAGCAAACATTGGCTCTTGTCCTGCATTTGCAACTGAAGAGACAGTCACAATCTTCTCGTTAATAGCAGAAGCGCCATGAGGATCAGAAAGATCAAGTGAACGAGAGAGCCAGTCTAACAGGTTTTTCACTGAACCAGGAATAGAGAAGTTGTAAACTGGTGAGAAAATCCAGATAGCGTCTGCAGCTTGGACTTCTTCGCGGACCTTAGCAACAGCTGAAGGCGTTGATTGTTCCAAATCTTGGCTAAAGATTGGAACTTGAGACCAATCGAGGTAAGACACGTCAGCTTTACCAGCCAAAGCTTTTTCAGCTTCTTGTGCCAGCTGGTTGTTAAAAGAACCTTGACGAAGGGATCCAACGATAAATAGTACTTTAGACATTATGAGTCCTCCATATTTTTTAATCAAAGAGGGTTAGACCTCTTGTTACCGAATATGTTACAACAAATATTACTAATTAGCAATTATTTAGCTCAGATTCTTATATTTTTTTAAAATAGCAATGAGAGTCTCTTTGTCTTCGTCTGATAAAATTCCAAGTGCTTCCTTTACACACAGGATATGTTGAGGGAAAATTTCTTCGATTAAGTCTTGACCTTTTTGGCTCAATTCAATCAGATAAGAACGGCGATCATTTGGATCGCTAGTCCGAGAAATCAAGCCGTCACGAACCATATTTTTGATGACGACAGTCATATTTCCAGAGGTCGCAAGCATATGGTCTATCAGATCTTGGATTCGCATTCTTCCCTTACTATAGAGAGTTTCCAGAACAGAAAACTGAGTAGGTGTTAGCTTATTTTCTTTGATGACTCTTTGTTCAATGGAGCGTATGGTCCGCTCAGCTTTCCTAAAAACAATCATAGTTTTAAGGTCTAGTTTATTTTCTTCTAATAATTCTTCTAGTGTTTTCATAGCCATATTTTATCAATAAATAGTATTAAAATCAATGTGAAAAAAAGATAGAAATATAGATAGAATTATAGTATAATGGACGAGTGAAAAATAGAAGAAAAAGAAATAAAAAAATCCTTATATGGCAGTACGTCATTGGAATAGGTATTCTTTTAACGGTACTTGCCTTTTCTCTGCTAAATCTATTTAATTTATCAATGGAGCCTTATCGGGCTGCTCGTTCTAATTCCATTGAGTTGGCACGCAAGTATGCAGGAGTCAGTAAAGTTGATAGCTTTGCCATTTTTAATGGGGACAAGACCTATTACAGTCTGCTAGGCGAAACTGATCAAGAGAAGAAAAAAGCCGTCCTGATTGAGAAGGGTTCTGATAAAATTTTTGTTTATGAACTCAGTGAGGGAACTAGCAAAAGGCAGGCTGAAAAGATTGCAAAGAAAAACGGAGCTGATGCGATTGATAAAGTGACTTTTGGTTATTTGAACGGCCGACCAATTTGGGAAGTTAAATCTGGAAAGAGTTACTATATTGTCGATTTTGAAAAAAGGAAATTGCTGAGCAAGGAGGGACTATGAAATTATCCAATCGTGTTTTAAAAATGGAAGAAAGTGTGACTTTGGCTGCAGCAGCTAGAGCCAAAGCTTTAAAGGCTGAAGGCAGAGATATTCTGTCGCTAACTCTTGGAGAGCCGGATTTTCCGACTCCTAAAAATATTCAGCAAGCAGCTGTGGCAGCTATTGAAGATGGGAAAGCTAGTTTCTATACAGTGGCTAGTGGTCTTCCTGAGTTAAAAGAAGCTATTGTTCAATACTTTGCAAACTACTACGGTTATGAAATCAAACCGAATCAAGTGACTGTGGCAACAGGAGCTAAGTTCTCCCTCTACACCTTCTTTATGAGTGTTCTTGATCCAGGTGATGAAGCAATTATTCCTACGCCTTATTGGGTCAGTTACGGCGATCAGATTCAGATGGCTGAAGGAGTCCCTGTCTTTGTTCAAGCTACTGAAGAGAATGACTTTAAGGTAACTGTAGATCAATTGGAAGCAGTTCGGACTGACAAGACCAAGGTCTTGGTTCTGAATTCACCATCCAATCCGACGGGTATGATTTATACAGCAGAGGAACTTTTGGCTATTGGAAACTGGGCCGTGGAACATGATATTCTGATTTTGGCAGATGACATCTATGGACGACTTGTATATAACGGCAATGAATTTACGCCAATTTCTAGTCTATCAGAAGCTATCCGCAAGCAAACAGTGGTTATCAATGGCGTTTCTAAGAGTTATTCCATGACCGGCTGGCGGATTGGCTATGCTGTTGGTGAACCGGAAATCATAGCTGCTATGAGCAAGGTTGCGGGTCAAACTACTTCCAATCCAACGACAGTTGCTCAGTATGCAGCTATTGAAGCCCTGACAGGTAGTCAAGAGACTGTTGAAATTATGCGTCAGGCCTTTGAAGAGCGTCTCAATACCATTTATCCACTTCTAGCTCAAGTACCAGGTTTTGAAGTCATTAAGCCTCAAGGAGCCTTCTATCTCTTCCCTAATGTCAAAAAAGCTATGGAGATGAAAGGTTTTACAGATGTGACAGCCTTTACCACAGCTATTTTGGAAGAAGTTGGAGTGGCTTTGGTGACAGGAGCAGGATTTGGTGCTCCAGAAAATGTCCGTCTCAGCTATGCGACTGATCTGGAAACACTGAAGGAAGCTGTTCAACGCCTGCAGCAATTTATGGAGCGCTAAAGCATGAGGAGAATCTCCCTTTTTGCAATGTTGGCAATTAGCCTGTTTTGCTTAACTGCTTGTTCTTTTGTTCATTCAGAGCAGAGGTGGACCACTGTTTCTCAGTCTAAGGAAGGAGAACCCTTTTATAGGTTGCGAGTATCTGGAAAAATGTACCAGATTTTATACAATGACAATGGTTCAGCTAGAAAAACCTGGCATCTAGATAATTATAATCCGATTGAAAATCTTGAGTGTCATACTCTTAATGAAGAAGAGATAAAGGGTTAGATGGAGCGACAGCCAAGAGGGAGCTGTCTGGTCAAGGTTCTGCTAACTTTACTCTGGTTTATGAACATTATTCAGGTAGTCAAAAAGAAGTAAGTTATTATCAAGTTGGAATAACTGCTGATAAGAATGGACAAATCAAACCTTCGGAAAGCAGTATGGTCTTAGTTAAGACTGAAAAGGATGATTCTAAGTAAACATATAAATGAAAAGCAATTATATTTTTAAAATAGAGGATGGGCTTACAGCCTGTCCTTTTTGCTTTTCTTCGACTCTAGCTGGTAAGAGGTTGTTTAAAGTGATAGAATAATTCTGAAAGCGTTTGTTCTAGGGCTTCCTTATGGATTAGCTCAGAGTGATGAAATATAACCTTAATATCAGTTAAAGCGTATCTAATATATGTTTTGATTTCTATTAGAAAGGAATGTAGCATGAAACGTAGTTTGATATTTTTAAACCTAATAATATGTTTGGTCCTATTGACGGCTTGTTCTTTCCTTAATGCTGAGCAAGGGTGGACAACTATTTCTGAATCAAAGCCTAGCGAACCCACTTATAGCTTACAAGCCAAGGGTAGGCAGTACCGGATCCTTTTTGAAGAAAATGCATCAACCCGAATGGATTGGTACTTGAACGATTATCAACCAGGGTTAGAGTTAAAGTTACGAACTTTAAATAGCGAGCATTTGAAAAATTCTGTCGGTGGACTTTCAGAGCAGGAACTTTCTGGAAAGGGATATGCAGACTTTACTATGGTTTATGAGACTCGTTATAACCCTCAGATTGAGCGGACTTATTTTAAGTTACATATTGAAGTCAATGATAAGGGAGAGGTAAATACAAAGAAAAGTAGTATGGTTTATGAAAAGTCTGAGAAGCTTGAAAATAAGAAAGGAGACTGATTTTCTAAACAGCTGTTTTCTTTTTCTGATTTCTTATAGAATAGTATTTTCGGAAAAAGATAGCTTTTTAAAGAATTTTAAATTTTCGTCTCTTCAAGGATAGCTATTGCAATCGCTTTATGGTAAAATATAGAACAGATGTCCAAAAGATTTGTCTTGATTAAAGTGACATTTAGCAACCAATCTAGGAGGCAGATATGATTGATCATTTTGGTATTAAAGTTAAGGATTTGGAAGCTAGCAAGCTCTTTTATCAGCAAGCTTTGGAGCCATTGGGCTATAAGATTGCCTTTGAAATTCCTCAGGCGGTAAGTTTTGCAGAGCCGCAAACAGCTCCAGCTGGAGATTTGGTTAAGTCAGGGGCAATCAGATTCGTCTCATTTTGCCTTTTGTGCTGAGACTAGAGAGCAGGTGGATGCTTTTTATCAAGCAGGCCTTGCAGCGGGAGGTCAAGATAATGGCGCTCCGGGTATTCGTCCCCAATATCACCAACCTTATTATGCAGCCTTTGTCTTGGATCCAGATGGTAATAATGTCGAGGCAGTCTGTCACAAAGAATAAAAAATAGAAAAGAGAAAAAAAGTGTCAAACAAATATGTAACGATTATTGATGTAAAAGACTATGTGGGTAAAGAAGTGACCATCGGTGCTTGGGTTGCCAATAAGTCAGGTAAGGGTAAGATTGCTTTCTTGCAACTACGTGATGGTTCAGCTTTTTTCCAAGGTGTAGCCTTCAAGCCAAATTTTATCGAGAAATTTGGTGAAGAAGTAGGACTTGAGAAATTTGATACTATCAAACGACTTAGTCAGGAAACATCTGTTTTTGTGACAGGGATCGTTAAAGGAAGACGAACGCTCAAAATTTGGTTATGAGCTGGATATCACAGATATCGAAGTAATCGGAGAGTCAAATGACTATCCAATCACACCAAAAGAACATGGGACTGACTTCCTTATGGATAATCGTCACTTGTGGCTGCGTTCTCGTAAGCAAGTTGCCATGATGCAGATCCGCAATGCCATCATCTACGCTACCTATGAATTCTTTGACAAGAATGGCTTTATGAAGTTTGATAGCCCAATCTTGTCAGGAAATGCTGCAGAAGACTCAACTGAGCTCTTTGAAACTGACTACTTCGGAACTCCAGCATACTTGAGTCAGTCAGGTCAGCTTTATCTGGAAGCAGGTGCTATGGCTCTTGGTCGCGTTTTTGACTTTGGTCCTGTATTCCGTGCTGAAAAATCAAAAACCCGTCGTCATTTGACGGAGTTCTGGATGATGGATGCAGAGTACTCATACTTGACGCATGATGAGTCACTTGACCTGCAAGAAGCTTATGTTAAAGCTTTGATCCAAGGTGTTCTTGACCGTGCTCCTCAAGCTTTGGAAACCTTGGAACGTGATGTAGAACTTCTGAAACGCTATATTGCAGAGCCTTTCAAGCGTGTTAGCTATGATGAAGCGATTGACCTCTTGCAAGCTCATGAGAATGATGAAGATGCAGATTATGAGCATCTTGAACATGGTGATGACTTCGGTTCTCCACACGAAACTTGGATTTCAAACCACTTTGGTGTACCAACATTTGTCGTGAACTACCCAGCAGCTATCAAGGCTTTCTACATGAAGCCAGTTCCTGGGAATCCTGACCGTGTCCTCTGTGCAGACTTGCTTGCTCCAGAAGGCTACGGTGAAATCATCGGTGGTTCTATGCGTGAGGAAGACTACGATGCCCTCGTTGCTAAGATGAATGACCTTGGTATGGATACGACAGAATATGAATTCTACCTTGATCTTCGTAGGTATGGAACAGTTCCACATGGTGGCTTCGGTATCGGTATCGAGCGTATGGTAACCTTTGTAGCAGGTACCAAGCATATCCGTGAAGCCATTCCATTCCCACGTATGCTACACCGTATTAAACCTTAAAACGAATCAAACGCCCATGTGGCGTTTTTTCAACAATGAACTATGAAATAATCCAAATATAGAATTTTAGAGAAAGAAGAGGTAGGAGTCATGTAAACAGCAGATTAACAAGTGATAAAGGATAGAAATTTTAAAAAAACACTTGTTAAAGGAGAAAATATGTTTAAAAGAAGTTATCGGAAAAATATCGGTCTTATGGCCGGAGTAGAATTTTTTGCCTTTCTAGGCATTACTAGTTTTTGGATTTTATTTCTAAGTCAAAATGGCATGTCCCTTTGGCAGATTGGGCTTTTGGAAAGTATTTTTCATGCGACTAGCGTCATTTGTGAGATTCCTTCTGGGATGTTGGCGGATCGCTTTTCCTACAAGACCAATCTTTATCTGAGCCGGATAGCTGGGATTGTGTCTTCGATTCTTATGTTAGCTGGGCAGGGCAATTTTTGGATTTATGCACTGGCTATGGTGATTAGTGCTTGGTCCTATAATTTTGATTCGGGGACAAGCGCAGCCATGGTTTATGATTCGTCTGTGGAGGCCGGACTCAAGGAACGTTACCTGTCCATCTCCAGTTTTATGTCGGGGGTGGCTGAAGCGACCCGGTCTTTGGGAACGGTCTGGGCTGGATTTTTGTCCATGGACAATTGCATCTGACCTACTATATCATGATTGGCACCTCTATCGTCGTTCTTTTCTTGACCTGGCTGTTGAAAGAACCTAGTGTCAAAGCAGAGAAAGCGGAACGTCTGACTATGAAAAAGATTATCTGGGCTGTCAAAGAGGAGTTGCAGAGGAATCCCAGCCTTTTTACCTGGATGATTCTATCCCAAATCATCGGAACTCTGATGTGTATGTTTTATTTTTACTACCAAAATCAATTGCCTGACTTAAAAGATTGGCAGATTTCGGTAGTCATGCTGATTGGTAGTGCTTTGAATATCTTGGCGGTCTATCTGGCGAGTATGATTGGAAAGAAGTATTCTGCCTTGAAACTCTTTCCTACGGTAGTTTTTCTAACTGGAGCAAGCTACCTGCTGTCCTATTTTGGAACGCCAGTTATCTATATTTTGATTTATCTAATCAGTAATGCCCTATATGCTCTCTTTCAACCGATTTTTGACAACGATTTACAAAAGCAGCTGCCAAGTGAAGTACGGGCTACCATGCTCAGTGTCTATTCTATGATGTTCAGCCTGAGTATGATTGTCATTTTCCCTATGACGGGCTGGTTGATTGATCACTTTGGCTTCGATTGGACTTTTATAGCTTTGGGCGGCTTTTTATTTGCAGTAACCCCATTTTTACATATAGCTCTAAAAAAAATAAGTCAGAGCTTACAAGAAGTCTAATATCAATGTTCTCTTTCTGCTGGTCAGAAGGAGAATATTTTTTAGCCTTTGAAAATTATGGTAAAATAAATACAGTTTAATGGAGAAGTAGGCAGTATGAAAGATTTATTGAAATATTTCAAGGGCTATATCAGGGAGTCTTTGCTGGGACCCTTGTTTAAGCTCTTGGAGGCCAGTTTTGAACTCTTGGTTCCGCTTTTGATTGCGGGTATTGTGGATGAGACCATTCCTAGACACGACAGCTCCCATCTCTACTGGATGGTTTCTTTTGATGGGCTTGGCTGCGCTGGGCGTGGTGGTAGCAGTGGTAGCCCAGTATTATTCGTCAAAGGCGGCAGTGGGCTTTACTCGTCAGATGACAAGCGACCTCTATCAAAAAATCCTGCGTTTGCCTAAGGCTAGTCGGGATGAATTGACGACTTCTAGCTTGGTGACTCGGCTGACGAGCGACACCTATCAGAACCAGACGGGAATCAATCAATTTCTTCGTCTCTTTCTGCGGGCGCCTATCATCGTTTTTGGCTCCATCATCATGGCCTTTACTATCAGTCCGGTCATTACCTTGTGGTTCTTGCTCATGGTGGCAATTTTAACGGCTATTATCGTTCTCATGTCACGTCTGATGAATCCTCTCTACGCCAAGATTCGTCAGCTGACAGATCAATTGGTCAATCTGACGCGTGAGCAGCTGCAGGGCATGCGGGTTATACGAGCTTTCGGTCAGACCCAGCGCGAGGTTCAGACCTTTCGCAATCGCAACGAGCTCTATAAAACCTGGCAAATCAGGACGGGAGCTCTGGCTAGTCTGATTAGTCCTCTGACCTTTCTTACGGTCAATGGTACCTTGATTGCTGTGATTTGGCATGGGAATAGCTTTATCGTCAAAGGCTTACTGACCCAGGGGATGCTAGTGGCCTTGGTTAATTATTTATTGCAGATTTTGGTGGAATTGCTCAAGCTGGCCATGCTGGTCAACTCGCTCAATCAAAGCTATATCAGCGCAGGCCGCATCAATCAAGTCTTCGAGCAAGCAGAAGAAGATGTCCTGCAGGAATTAGTGCAGGAAACAGCTCTGCCGAATCAAGCCATTAAAGTCCAGCAAGTCAGCTTTTCTTATCCAAATGCAGCTAGTCCAGCCTTGACTGGTCTGACTTTTGATTTGAAAAACGGCCAGACTTTAGGTGTTATTGGTGGGACAGGTTCAGGGAAGTCTACTCTGGTTCAGCTGCTGGCTCATCTTTATCCTGTGGCTGCTGGTCAGTTGACCATCTTTTCCCAAGGACGCAGTCCTAAAAATCTGAGAGAATGGCGGTCTTGGATCAGTCTGGTACCTCAGAAGGCGGAGCTTTTCCAAGGAACTGTTCGCTCCAATCTGACTTTGGGTATGTCAAGCAAGCCAACAGACGAAGACTTGTGGCAGGCATTAGAGATTGCTCAGGCAGCGGACTTTGTCTCTCAGAAGGAAGGTGGCTTGGATGCGACTGTAGAGGCCTTTGGTCGGAATTTTTCTGGCGGTCAGCGTCAGCGTTTAACCATTGCCAGAGCTGTCTTGCGGAGGGCGCCTTTCTTGATTTTAGATGATGCGACCTCAGCTCTGGACTATCTGACAGAGGCAAGACTCTTGCAGGCTATTAAGAATGAATTGACTGAGACCAGTCTAGTTTTGATCTCTCAGCGGACCAATAGCTTGCGCTCAGCAGATCAAATTTTAGTCCTAGATAAGGGAGAACAGGTGGCTCTTGGTCGCCATGAGGAACTCTTAGTCAGCTCTGCCATTTACCGAGAAATCCATCATTCACAGCATAGTCAAGGAGAGGAGGGTAATCATGAAGCATAAGACATCACCTAGCAGCTTGAGGCGTTTGACTCAAGACTTGCTACAGGCGCGCTGGCTCTTTCTCCTAGCTAGTCTGGGAACGGTGGCTCAAGTGGCTCTATCTGTTCTTCTCCCAGTTTTAATCGGGAATGCGGTTGATAGTGTTCTTCTTCCTCAAGCAGAGCAGCATTTGATGCCGATTTTGGGTCAGATGTTGTTGGTCATCTTAGCCAATACTCTGATTCAGTGGCTTAATCCCTTGGTCTATAATCAGCTGGTCTATCGCTATAGCCGGCAGCTCTGTCAAAGCGTCATCAAGAAAGTTCATTATCTGCCTTTGGCTTATCTGGATCGGCAGGGAACCGGCGACTTGGTTAGTCGGGTGACGACGGACTTGGAGCAGCTTAGCAATGGCCTGCTTATGGTTTTCAATCAATTTTTTGTGGGTTTGCTGACAATCTTAGTGACCATCATTAGTATGGCTCAGTTGGACTTTTTCCTCTTGCTTTTGGTTCTGCTTTTGACACCCCTTTCTCTCTTCTTAGCTCGCTTTATTGCTAGAAAAAGTTTTAGCTTTTTCCAACGGCAGACGCAGGCAAGAGGAGCGCAGACCCAGCTGATTGAGGAAAGTCTGACCCAGGAAAGTCTGATCCAGGCTTTTAATGCTCAGGAGCAGTTTGATACAGCTTTTACTCGCAGTAATCAAATCTATGCAGACTATTCGCAGGCGGCTATTTTCTATTCTTCGACGGTCAATCCTTCGACTCGTTTTATCAATGCCCTGATTTATGCTTTGATTGTAGGCTTTGGGGCTGTCCGAATCATTCAGGGAACAGGCTTTACGGTTGGGCAGCTGGTAACTTTTCTCAACTACGTCAACCAGTACACCAAGCCTTTCAATGATATATCGTCTGTCATGTCGGAATTGCAAAGTGCTTTAGCTTGTGCGGAGCGAATTTACAGCGTTTTGGACCAAGAAGAAATAGCAGAGTCAGGTCAAGAAATTCTTCAGTCTGAAGATGTCAAAGGACAGATTAGCTTTGAGCATGTGGCTTTTGGCTATGACCCTGGCAAAGAGCTGATTCAGGATTTGAATATAAGGATTCCAGCAGCTAGCAAGGTCGCAATTGTCGGGCCAACTGGTGCTGGTAAGTCAACCCTGATCAATCTCCTCATGCGCTTTTACAATGTAGACAGTGGTCTTATTTCGCTAGACGGTACTCCCATCACGCATTACACCAGAGCCTCTTATCGCCAGCAGTTTGGTATGGTACTGCAAGAGACTTGGCTCAAGACGGCGACCATTCACGACAACATAGCCTTTGGCCGGCCAGACGCTAGCCGAGAAGAGGTCATTGCAGCTGCTAAGGCAGCCAATGCTCATTTCTTTATCCAGCAGCTTCCTCAGGGTTATGACACCTATCTGGCGGATGCCGGGGACTCCCTGTCTCAAGGTCAGCGGCAGCTCTTGACTATTGCCCGTGTCTTCTTGGCTGTTCCTAAAATCCTAATCTTGGACGAGGCGACTTCCTCTATTGATACCCGAACAGAAGTTTTGATTCAGGAGGCTTTCAGCAAGCTCATGGTGGGACGGACTAGCTTTATCATCGCCCACCGTCTGTCTACTATTCAAAATGCTGACATCATCCTCGTCATGGTAGATGGCAATATCGTCGAACATGGTAATCACCAGGAGCTCATAGATGCCAAAGGTGTTTATTACCAAATGCAGACGGCGCAGGAGTAGAAGGGGAGCTTTATTAAAGTTCACAGATTGATGCTAAACAAAACTAAAAGAGTTGGAATTTCCAACTCTTTTTGCTTATAGTTCAACGTTCGCCTAACTTGTTTTCTGCTAAAAATCAGTCTATGAAATAGTTATATTTCCCATATTGCAGTTTAGATCAAAGATAGGGAGACTCACAATTAGTATTTTTGTGTTTATAGAGAGGTATTCGTATAGCTAAGACCATTTATAGTGATAAAGGCCACTACTGACCTTTCAATTTGTAAGAGGAGGATATCTGATATCCCGGAAAAATTATATTACCCATATCACATGTGAAATTAGCGTTCTGTTGAATAGTACCTTGAAGCGATGTATTCCCCATGCCACAAAGCTAAATTACAAGTATTACATTCTAGGTTGTTAATAAAAACACTCCCTCTAGCTGTATATAGATTAATATCATCAGCTTTGAGCCATTGAAATGTTGCTGTGCTATCTTCAACTTTAACATTGTAGTTTCAACCTTGTTGAAAGGAATCGAAAATAGTGATTTTAGGAATCATCCAGAAACAGATTGTTTTAAATACATTCACTTCTTTCAGGATAAATTCGGAATCATTGATTATATTTTATAATCCTCTCAGGAGCAATTTTAAAGGATAATTTGAATTCTTTTCCTTTTTTACTTCAAAGTCAGTTCGGCACATCAATTTCAATTCTTTTCATGTTTTATATCCTTTGTTTGTAAATAAATATCGTTTGCAAATAATAAGGAAAGGAGAAGTAGGGCGAATAGATAAGGAATCCATACTTTATAGATAGATAGGTAAGCTTCGGATATTTTCTGAGAGTATGGACCGTTAGAATATATTATTTGTAAGTATAGAGATAAATAGGAAACTCCTATAACTGATCCAATTTTAACTAATGACGCTTTGAGAAGCCGTTAACAATTCTCCATCTAATGTAAGCTGCTAAAACATTAATAGGCCCTGCAATAATACCAAAGCCAATCCAAAACTAATGTTGAAAAACTCATGGTTAGTGTATTGTTAGGATCTAATGTTATCAATAATATGTAAAATAAGAAATTGCTAGACAATAAATACCAATAAGCGAGGACCAAGTTTATTAATTGCTAGGCTTCCCAAGCCTCCAAAATGAAAACAGTTAATGACATCGGGAGTAGTATTAGAGCAGCATCTAATTCGCTCTTCCCTTGAACAGTAGTAAAGAGGTTGGTAGAATAACAATAACTCAATGTGAAAAATTGAGCAATAAATGCGACTAATGAGGCAGATAAAATTCTTTGATCCTGAATAAATTCAGATTAATCATTGGAGAGGAATTTGTTTTTCTATAATAATAAATAGAAAACCTGTGATAGAAATACTAAAGCAGGTGATGGTCTTCCAGTCATTGAAACCCAATCTCTTACTTTAATTAACCCGAGTCAATAAGCAAAGCGATATCATAAAATCAAACTACCATACCAATCAATTCTGGTTGAAACTGTAGTATCTTTTTAAAGTCAAGATTTTATCAATAATAGAGAACAATTATAACAATGGGAATATTTATAAAGAATATCCAATGCCAAGATAAGCTATCGGTAATAATACCTCAAGTGTAGGACCAATTGCAGCTGCTCATCCCATTGAGTCCTAAGCGGCAACGATTTTAAATCTATCTTCAACTTTCCAAGAAGAAATTCCTAGTATATTTCCTACTGGTAATAAGATTGATGCTCCTAGACTAGCAATAACTCTACCTAAAATAAGCTGATAAAATTCCATTGCCAATCCAGAAATTAAACCCGATACAAAAGTACTAATCCAATAATAAAAATTTTCCTTTCCCGTAAATATCTGTAAATTTACTCAATGGGATAGTACATGTAGCAAAAATAATGGTATAAATGTTTAAAGCAAGATAAACTGTCAAGCCCAATATTTAGTCCTTTCTGTATGAGGCAACGTAATGTTCATGATAGTTGTGTCAAGCATGACTAAGAAAATAGCTAAACACATTGCAATAGTTATTATAGTTTTTTATTCATTGCAATTCTCCTTTCTTAAACATGAGTTTTAACTCATGTTTAATTATACTCTTTTATTTTCTGTCAAGAAAAATGAGCATT
>BNJU01002880.1_pt1 | contig 97864 bp, 90 predicted proteins | sample 8539281 | NCBI WGS metagenome assembly BNJU01 (sample SAMD00202456, study PRJDB9452) | human saliva metagenome | isolation source: human saliva | place: Japan | reverse complement strand
CGGCTCATGCGGTGCTCGGCGTCCTTGGTCAGGACCAGGGTGGCCCGGCCCCGGGTGGGGGCGATGTTCTCACGCAGGTTGACCAGGTTGACGCTCTCCCAGATCTCGTTCGCTCCGGCCAGGGCGACGTCGTCCGGGATATCGGCGAAGCGCCGGAAGTAGGAGCCCGGCCGGGTGAAGGCCGTGTGCTTGAGAGTGAGGAACCGGTCCAGGTACCAGCGGCGGATGTCGGCGGGATCGGCGTCGACGTAGATGGAGAAGTCGATGAAGTCGCTCACCGCCAGGGCCGAGGTCCCCGGCCGCGTTCCCCGTGGGGCGGGCTGAAGGACGTTGAGCCCCTCCAGGACGAGGATGTCGGGCTGCTCCACCACGATGTGCCGGCCCGGCACGATGTCATAGACAGTGTGGGAGTAGACCGGCGCCTGGATGCGCTCGCTGCCGGACTTCACGGCCGCCACGAACTCCAGCAGCGCGCGACGGTCGTAGGACTCGGGGAAGCCCTTGCGGGCCATGAGCCCGCGCTCCTCGAGGACCCGGTTGGGCAGGAGGAAGCCGTCGGTGGTGACCAGGTCCACCCGCGGCGTGTCCGGGAATCGGGCGAGCAGATGGGCGATGAGGCGGGCCGTCGTCGACTTGCCGACGGCGACCGATCCGGCCACCGCGATGACGAAGGGGGTCGGCGGCTCACCCACGCCCAGGAAGGATCCGGTACGCTGCGCGCGCTCGCGCGAGGTGGCGATGTAGTCCTCCAGGAGCGCGGTCAGGGGGCGGTAGACGGCGTCCACCTCGGCCAGGTCGATGGGATCCCCCAGACCTCTCAGCTTCTCGACATCGGCCTGGGTCAGCGGCAACGGCGCCGAGGACGCCAGGGCCGACCACTGGTCACGGTCCAGCTCGATATAGGGCGAGGCGCCCGGGATGCCCAGGTCGCTCGGGTCACTCAGCTCGGAGGTCACCGACACAGTGTCGCAAAAAGAGTCGTTCGGCGGACAATCCCGGATGACCGAAGAGGAACCGGTGGGATACCGACTCGGAAACGAATCGAGGGGCCGGCAGGCGGCGGGGTCGGCCTGCAAGGAGCCCGCAGTAAGGCCTACATCACGCCGAGATCACACTGACGTGGTCCTGCGCTCGTTGTCAACATCGCGTCAGCATGATTCGATCAGAGTATGTGTGGAATCGTCGGCCACGTCGGCCCTTTGACTGAAACTGGTTCTTCCCGTTCCCTCACTGTTCTCATGGACGGCCTCGGTCGCTTGGAGTACCGCGGCTACGACTCCGCGGGCGTCGCCCTGGTGGGCCCCTCGGGACTGGACGTCGTCAAGGAGGCCGGTAAGCTCTCCGGCCTGCGCGAGCTGCTGGAGGCGACCCCGCCGGCCCCTGCCACCGCAGGTATCGGTCACACCCGTTGGGCCACTCACGGCGGCCCGACGACGGTCAACGCCCACCCGCACCGCGCCGGCCACCTCGCCGTGGTCCACAACGGCATCATCGAGAACTTCCGCCCGCTGCGCGAGGAGGTCGAGGCCGCCGGGCGCGAGCTCCTCTCCGACACCGACACCGAGGTCGTCGCCCACGTCCTGGACATCGACTTCACCGAGCGCCTGCGCCAGGACCCGGCCGCCGCCTCCGACTCGGCCAAGGTCGCCGAGATCCTGGTCGCCTCGATGCGGGCCGTCACTGCTCGCCTCGAAGGAACCTTCGCACTCCTGGCCGTCACCGACCTGGCCCCCGCGGCCATCGTCGCGGCCCGCCGCTCCAGCCCGCTGGTCATCGGCCTGGGCGAGGGCGAGAACTTCCTGGGCAGCGACGTCGCGGCTTTCGTCGCCTTCACCAAGAAGGCCGCCGAGGTCGACGACGACCAGGTCCTTCTCCTGACCGCCGACGCCGTCCACGTCTGGGACAAGGACGGTCACGACGTCGAGCCCAAGACCTGGGAGGTCACCTGGGACGCCTCGGCCGCCGTCAAGGGCGGCTACGACACCTTCATGGACAAGGAGATCCACGAGCAGCCCACCGCCGTGGCCGACACCCTGCGCGGCCGCGTTGACGAGCGCGGTGAGCTCCAGCTCGACGAGATGCGTATCGACCCTGCCGTCCTGCGCAGCGTCGACAAGATCATTGTCATCGCCTGCGGCACCGCCGCCTACGCCGGGCACGTCGCCAAGTACGCCATCGAGCACTGGTGCCGCATCCCCGTGGAGGTCGAGCTCGCCCACGAGTTCCGTTACCGCGACCCGGTTGTCAGCGAGAAGACCCTCACCGTCGCCATCTCCCAGTCCGGCGAGACCATGGACACCATCCAGGCCGTGCGCCACGCCCGCGAGCAGGGCAGCAAGGTCCTGGCCATCGTCAACACCTACGGCTCGACGATTGCCCGCGAGGCCGACGCCGTCCTCTACACCCACGCCGGCCCCGAGGTGGCCGTGGCCTCCACCAAGGCCTTCCTCGCCCAGATCACCGCCTGCTACTGCTGGGCCTCTACCTGGCCCAGCTGCGCGGCAACAAGTGGCCCGACGAGGTCGCCGAGTACCTGGACAACCTGGAGGCCATGCCCGAGCGGATCCAGCACGTCCTGGACAGCCAGGAGGCGCGGGTGCGCGAGCTGGGTACCGAGCTGGCGGACAAGTCCTCCTTCCTGTTCCTGGGCCGCCACGTCGGCTTCCCGGTGGCGCTGGAGGGCGCGCTCAAGCTCAAGGAGCTCGCCTACGTCCACGCCGAGGGCTTCGCCGCCGGCGAGCTCAAGCACGGCCCGATCGCGCTCATCGAGGAGGGCCTGCCGGTCTTCGTCATCGTGCCCACCCCGCGCCGCCCCGTCCTGCATGACAAGGTCATCTCCAACATCCAGGAGATCCGGGCCCGCGGTGCGCGCACCATCGTCATCGCCGAGGAGGGGGACGCCGACGTCGAGCCCTTCGCCGACCACATCATCAGGGTGCCCGCCACTCCCACGATCCTGTGGCCGCTGCTCACCGTGGTCCCGCTGCAGGTCTTCGCCGCCGCCCTGGCCGGGGCCAAGGGCCTGGACATCGACCAGCCGCGCAACCTGGCCAAGTCCGTCACCGTCGAGTAGCTCCGATGGCGGCTCATTGCCGCACCTCGGCCCCACATCTCAAGACGTCGAGCCCCGGACCTTCCGGGGCTCGACGTCTGACAGGGCTGGGCGCAGGGACTTCACCTGCGGCTTGACGCGGGCCTCGGAGCGCTGGGAGGACAGGGCCAGGTCGTCGTCGTTGTCGACGTGGTCGGCCTGGGCGACGACGAAGGCCTGCGCCATGCCGCCGTCGTGAGCCAGTGAGAGGTGCCAGTGGCCGATGCCCGCCTGGCGCGCGGCCATGGCGGCCGCTCCGGTCAGGCGCAGGCGCGGCGGGGTGCCGGGTGTCGAGGTCACCTCGATGTCCTTGTAGGCCCATCCTTCGGGCGCGTCCAGTCCGAGCTCGGCGTAGGCCGACCCCAGGGCCTTGAGAACCGCCTCCTTGGCGGCCAGCCGTGCTCCCAAGGAGGCGGCCCGCTTCTGGCAGGCGGCCAGCTCGACGGGAGTGAAGAGCCGTTCGCGCAGGCCGGGTACCCGGTCCATATAGCCTTCGAGGCGGGTGACGTCGACCAGGTCGGTCCCTACTGCGCGGATCACTCGGCCATTGTGCCGGGTAGGTGAAGGCGTTGAGGGCTGAACGCGTCACCTTTTTCTGGAAAGGACAACTTTCTGGGGCCGCGGGCACGGTCCGCGGCCCCGGCGACGAGTCTCTTGCGAGTCTTACTCTCTGAAACCACCCGTCTCAGAACGTTGCTGGAGGGGCGAGGAGCGCTGAGCGGAGGACAATGGGACAGGTGAGTGACCTCAACGACTTCACGCGTTCCGACGACGTCACCGACCCCACCACCTGCGCCTGGCCCGCCCAGGAGATCGCGGCGGCGGAGGCCCCCCGTCACCGCGGGCACCGACCGTTACATGAGAGCCGCCGCCCACGCGGTGGCTCGGGCGGCACTGCGCGAGCTGCGCCAGGGGCCCGTCGTTCCTGGGGCCGCGGCGTCCCTCGCGCGGCCCTCCTCCGGCTCTCCGCCCCCGACGTACCTCGCCGGTCCGCCGGCATCACCCGCCTCACCGGTCTCCCCGGCAGCCCCGGCAGGGACATCGGGCGAGGCGGCGGGGACGCATATGAGTCCCGGCTGGATCTCAGGAGCGCCGGTACTCCTCCTGGTGGGCGGCGGTCACAACGGAGCCGACACCCTCCTGGCCGGAGGCCTGCTCTCACACAGCGGCTGCGCGGTCACTGCCGTACTCGCCACGGAGCATCCTCACCCCGTCGCCCTGGAAGAGGCCCGCAGCCACGGGGTCACCGTCTACGGCGCCGGCTACCGCAGCGACGGCGCAGAGGACTGGGACAGCGCTGAGGCCGTGGCCGCCGTCGAGGCCTTCCTCGCCCGTGGCGGGCTCGTCCTTGACGGACTCACCGGTATCGGGGCCACCGGGCCGCTGCGGCCCGACGCCGTCGCCCTCATAACCCCGCTCGTTGCCGCCGGAGCGCCGGGGCGGCGTCCGCTGCGCGTCATCGCCGTTGACCTGCCCAGCGGAACCGGCGTCGATGACGGCACCGTCGATGGTCCGGTTCTCGCCGCCGACTGCACGGTCACCTTCACCTGCCTCAAGGGATGCCTGTGTCTGCCCCCGGCCCGGCACCTGTGCGGTGCCGTCGAGGTCGTCCCCCTCGGGCTGCCCTCGCCCACGAGCCGTCCCATCGCCCGCCGCCCCGTCGACGGCGCGCTGGGCGACTACCTGACGCGAGTGGTCCCCGAGCCGGGTGCCAATGACCACAAGTACACCCGCGGTGTGGTCGGCCTGTGGGCCGGCAGCGAGACCTATCCCGGTGCAGCCGTCCTGGCCGCCAACGGTGCGGTGCTCGCCGGAGCCGGCATGGTGCGCCTGACCGCGCCCAGGAGGGTGGAGGACCTTGTTCTGGCGGCTCGACCCGAGGTCGTCCCCGCCGCCGGCCGCAGCCAGGCGCTCGTCCTGGGGCCGGGAGTCGCCCCCGCCGACACCGTCCGGGCCGACAAGCTGCGGGAGGTCCTACGCCCCACCCTGGCCCCCGCACGCGACAGCGGGGGCGGGCGGGTTGCTGACGGCGCCAGGACCGGTGAGGAGGCAGCAGACAGTGCCGCTGGCGCAGCTCCTGCCGGGGCCCCCGTCGTCGTCGACGCCGGAGCGCTGAGTATCCTGACCGAGCTCCTCGACGAGGGCCTGCGCTGCACGCCGCGTCATGTTCTGACCCCGCACGCCGGAGAGGCCGCCGCCCTCCTGACGGCGCTGGCGGACTCGGAGACGCCCGAGGGGACGGCCCGCCAGTGGAACCGGGAGCGCGTCGAGGCGCACCCGGCGCACGCGGTCCGCGAGATCTGCCGCCTGAGCGGCGCCACCGTCCTGCTCAAGGGGGCGACGACGCTCATCGCCGCGCCGCACCATCCACTGGTCAGCGTGGACTCCGGCCCAGGGTGGATGGCGACCGCAGGAAGCGGGGACGTGCTCGCCGGCGTCCTCGGCGCGGTCCTGGCCGGAGCCGCGGCCCGCTGGGAGCGGGAGGTGGGGTGTGCAGCCGCCGGTGCGGACTCGGCCCAGGGCGTTCTGGTTGACTCGGTGGCCGCCGGAGTCCGGCTGCACGCGCTCGCGGGCGCCTACGCCGCCGCGATGCCGGGAGCCGGCGTCGTCGGTGCGGGTGGTCACCCGGTTGCTGCCCTCGACATCGCCGCGGCCCTCGGCCCGGCCCGCCTTGAGCTCAACTGGCTTCAGGCGGTCCCGCACCACTGAGACATGTCAGCCGATCGGTCGTCGCCGGAGGAGGTGAACAGTCGAGTGCGAGAGCCAACAGCCTCGCCTTCGGCCACCCAGTGCGACAATCGCGCTGTGACCACTTCCGCGGACTCAGTAGCAATGCCCCCCCTCCACCGCTCCGGAAGCCTCAGCAGCCCGGCCCTCGCTGCCCGGGGCAGCCACCTCGCGGGCCGTCATTGATCTGGAGGCCGTGGCCCACAACGGAAGGCGCCTGGCGCAGGTGGCGGGCGTGCCGTGGATGGCCGTGGTCAAGGCCGATGCCTACGGCCACGGCCTGGGGCCGATAGCCCTGACGGCCCTGTCAGTGGGAGCCTCCTGGCTGGGGGTGGCCCAGCTCGCCGAGGCCCTCGCCCTGCGCGCGCTCCTCGATGAGGCCGACGTGGATCGACCCGCGGGGGAGCCCTCCGGTCAGGCTCCCCGGATCCTCACCTGGCTCTGCCCGTCATGGATCCCGCCCGGGCGGCCGCCGAGGACTCGCCCCTGCGCGCCGCACTGGCGGCCGACCTGGACCTGTCGGTCTCCACCCTGCCTCAGCTCGAGGCCCTGTCAGCTGCCGCCCGGGCTCAGGCGACGACGGCGCGCCTCCATCTCAAGGTCGACACCGGAATGTCGCGCGGCGGTGCCATGGTCGAGGACCTGCCCGCCCTGGCCGCCGCGCTGAGGCAGGCTGAGGACGAGGGGGGTGGTCGACGTCGTCGGCCTGTGGTCCCACCTGTCCCGTGCCGACGAGCCCACCAGCGGCTCCACCGAGCAGCACCTGGAGCGATACCGGCAGGCTGAGCAGATCGTGCAGGAGGCGGGACTGAGGCCCTCCATCCATCATCTGGCCGCCACCGGCGGGCTCCTGTGGCACCCGGAGGCCCGCATGGACCTGGTGCGAGCGGGAATCGGCCTCTACGGACTGAGCCCTGACCCGTCCGTGGCAACCAGCTCCGAGCTCGGGCTTCAGCCCGCCATGCGCCTGGAGTCCGCTCTCTCGTCCAGGTCAAGCGCATCGACGCCGGGCAGGCCGTCTCCTACGGCGGCACCTGGTGCGCTCCCACCGACCGCTGGGTGGGACTCGTCCCGCTGGGCTACTCCGACGGTATCCCGCGCGCCGCCGGCTCGACCGGCCCGGTGGGCGTCGGCGGCCTCATGAGCTCCATCGTGGGGCGGGTGTGCATGGACCAGGTGGTCATTGACCTCGGTCCGGCCCGAGATGAGACCGGCGCGCTCCTGCCGGCGCCGGCCCAGGTCGGTGACACCGCCGTGCTCTGGGGCGCCCCGGATGCTGTGGGGCAGGAGACCGTCCCCACGGCGGACGAGTGGGCGCAGGCCTGCGGGACCATCAACTACGAGATCGTGACCCGGCTGGGAGCCCGCGTCCCGCGCTGCTACGTCGGGGCAGAGGCTGGTGGCGGCTACGCTCGCCCCTAGACAACAGCGGGCCTCGGAGCACGTCGGCCCGGCGACCGGTGCCGGTCGGCTCCGGTCGCCGGCTCCACCTATGAATGAGGAGGACACATGAGCGGTGCGCTGCACACACCCGAGGCCGTCCCCGAGATCACTGTCGCCACCGGCGACGCCGATGAGACTCGGGGGCTCGGTGCCCGCATTGCCCGCCTTCTGCGTGCCGGCGACCTCGTCATGCTCTCCGGCGGGCTGGGGGCGGGCAAGACCACCTTGGCTCAGGGCATCGGCGCGGCCCTGGGAGTGCGCGGCCGGGTCTCCTCGCCCACCTTCATCATCGCCCGTGTGCACCCCTCCCTCGCCGACGGCCCCGACCTCATCCACGTCGACGCCTACCGGATCACCTCCCTGGAGGAGATCGACGCCCTCGACCTGGACTCCTCCCTGGATCGTTCCGTCACCCTGGTCGAGTGGGGCGAGGAGAAGGTGGAGGCCCTGAGCCCCGATCGCCTCGAGATCCAGGTGCGTCGGCCTCATGGCGCGGTCCGCGACGGCGTTCGCAGGCCTGACGACGTCGCCTTCGGTTCTGAGTCCTCCGGTGGCGCAGTGACGGAGGATCCCGTTGTGGACCTGGGTGAGGTTGATGACGGCAGTCGGACGATCACCGTGTGTGCCCTCGGTCCACGATGGGCTGACATCGACCTGAGCCCCCTGGCCGCCGACACCACCCACCAGCCTGGAGCAACGCAGTGAACACTCCTTCTCCCGTGGCGCCGGTCTGCGACGCCATCCCCATCTGGCCCGACGGGCGCTGCGGGCGCCCGATGAGCACGATCCGCCTGGCCCTGGCGGTGGCTCTCCTTGCCATCTGCCTTCTGGCTGCGGGGCCGGTCCGAGCCGCCACCGACCCGCCGTCGACCGGTGCGGGCGACCCTGACAGCGGTGACGGCTCAGCCGTGGGAGCGTCGGCGACCTCCGACCCGGCTGCCCAGAGCGCGCCGGCCACTCCCGCCGGGGGCTCGGCGGCTGGCTCTGCAGGCACGGCAGACGCGGACTCGCGCAGCGCGGCCAAGTCGCTCATGGAGAGTGACTGCGTGGCCCAGGTGCGTCAGAGCACCGGAGAACAGGGTGAGATCACGCTCGGAGACGTGCGGAGCGTCTACACCTGGGCCCCCGGCTTCCTCGACGGCTCCCAGCCCTCCGCGCAGCCCATCGACACCGGCGACTGGGCCGCGACCGCCACCGCCGCAGGCAAGCCCGTCGGCCTTCTCGAGTGGTCACGGACAAGGGACGCACCACCTGCACCCCCATGTTCGACGACGACCTGGCCACCGACGTCGACCAGATGGGAGACGCCCACCTCATCCACGACCGCAATGCCAATGCCTGGTACTCGCTGCGCGGCACCACGGTGACCGCCCTGGGGGAGGCGGCCACCCGGCGTCTGGCCGGCCCCATCGAGCTCAGCGACTACGGAGAGATCCTGCGCGAGAGGGCGGGTTCCAAGCCCAAGACCTCCGCCACCCAGAGCGAGGCCCGGTCCACCACCGGCGGCTGGGCGATCTGGGGGCCGGTCCTGGCGGTCGTCGTCGTCGGAGTCGCCACCGTCATCATCACGGTCCGCCATGAGCGCAAGGTGACTGCGCCGCTGCGCCAGGCCCGCAACCGTGCCGACATGGCCGAGCGCGCCGACCGGCTCAGCCGGGACGAGTCCGACACCCGCGGCGTCGCGGTGAGACGGGGCATCCCTCGTGCCGCCATCGATCTGTCTCTCCTCGGAGACGGGGCCGAAGGCGACACCGGCACGACCGACGGTGAGACCCTGGGGGACACGATCCCCGAGAGCCACGTCAACTCCCCTCGGGGCCCCAGGGCATAGGCTGGTCCGGTGCGAATCCTCTCGATCGACTCCTCCCTGGGCACGCAGGTCGCGGTCGTCGACACCGCTGAGACGGCCGGGCTGCCCGTCACCTGCCCTGTGCAGGTGCTCAGCCGGGCCGAACAGGCCGATACCCGGCGTCATGCCGAGTCCCTGGGTCAGATGCTCTCCGAGGCGTTGTCCGCTTCCGGTGTCGCCGATCGTCCTCTCGATGCCGTCGTCGCGGCCACAGGGCCGGCACCCTTCACCGGGCTGCGTGCCGGGCTGGTGACGGCCAGGGTCGTAGGGCGTACCCGCGGCATCCCCGTCCACGGCGTCTCCAGCCTCGACGCCGTCGCCCGCCTGGCCCTCGATGAGCTCGGTGCGCGTCAGGGCGAGAAGGACCCTGTTGTCCTGGTCGCCACGGACGCCCGCAGGCGCGAGGTCTATGCGGCGCTCTTCCGCGCCAACGGGCCCGATGACGTCACCCGTCTGACCGAGATCAGTGTCTGCCCCCCGGCTCAGGTCGCCGAGTGCATTGCCGTGCAGACGCCGGAACAGGGCAGTGGGGCCGGCACCATCGACGCCGTGGCCGGCTCCGGCGCCGCCCTCTACCCCGAGCTGGTGGGGACCGCCTCCTGCCACGAGGTACTGGCTCCGGTCTCCGGTGACGTGCTGACCCAGGTGCGCATCGCCCTGGCCCGTCTAGGCCGCGGCGAGGAGCTGGGCACGCAGCCGCTCTACCTGCGTCACGCTGACGTGCAGATGCCCGCCGCCCGTAAGCGCGTGCGCTGAGCCCGGGTGACTCAGGTGCCCGAGGTGCCAGTAACAGGGGGGACACCCTTCCTGCGGGAGATGACCGAGGAGGATCTGGACACGATCGCCCGTCTCGAAGGCGAGCTGTTCGGGGCTGAGGCCTGGAGCCGGGGTCTGCTGAACGTCGAGCTGGAGGCGTCCCGGGGCCCGCAGGCCGACCGCCGCTACGTCGTCGCCGAGTCCGAAGGCGCCGACGACGCTGCCAGTCCCAGCGCTGGGGCCGGACTGAACGGGCCACGGCTCCTGGGGTATGCCGGCCTCTACCACGCCAGCGGCCTGACCAGCGCGGACCTGCTGACCATCGCCACCATCCCGGTCGCACGCGGGCGGGGGATTGCCTCCCTCATGCTCACCGAGCTCGTCAGCACCGCACAGCAGGCCGGCTGCCCCGATGTCCTGCTGGAGGTGCGTCAGTCCAACGAGGCCGCCCAACGCCTCTACACCGGGCACGGGTTCGTTCCCATCGGCCGACGGCGTCGCTACTACCAGGCACCACCCGAGGACGCGGTGGTCATGAGGCTGACGCTGCGTCCGCGCCTGGGTCCGGTCGGGTCTACCGGGAACGGCGAGTAGATCCCGGGCTGAATCGGACCGGGGGCCTCTTCGAACCGAAGGACGTGCCGCATCCGACCAGGAGGATTGCGCCGGGGGTGAAGAGGCAGATAGGAACGGTAAAGTCGACAATAAACACAGTCTTCCACCTGAGAGGTGCTGCGTGTCGGAGACCTCACAGATTTGTCTGACACCCTCATGACGAAAAGGTGGCCGCAGAGGTGGCAGTCAGCAAATTCCGCAGCGTTGAATCTGAAGTTGAGGGTTCTCGAAATCCTCATGATTTCGCGGATAACTGGCATATCCACGCTGATGGGGGCATTGATGGCGCCAACAGCCCTCCAAGCCCGGCTAGCCTTTTGCCGTGGCCAAAACATCTGCTCCTTCCCTGAAGAGGCGGACCGCCTTCTCCACGACCGTCTTCATGAAGCGCATGATGGCGATCTCGGGTCTGGTGTTCCTGTTCTTCGTCCTCTTCCACGCCTACGGCAACCTGCACTACTTCGAGGGTGAGGTCGCCTACGATCACTACGCCGTGTTCCTCAGAGCGCTGCTGGTTCCGATCATGCCTTACGGCGGTGTCCTGTGGATCCTCCGCCTGGCGCTCATGGCCTGCCTCCTGGCTCACGCCGGCAGCGCCTTCCACCTGTGGGTGCGTAACAAGCGGGCTCGCGGCAACGACAAGTACGCCGTCAAGAAGCCCGGCGCCGAGTACTTCGCCTCCCGCTATGCCATGCGCACCATGCGCTGGGGCGGTGTCATCCTGCTGCTGTTCATCATCTGGCACATCCTGCAGTTCACCACCCTGTCGCTGACGCCGGGGGGACACTACGAGCACGGGCGCGCCTACATGAACATGTGGTACGGCTTCCAGCTGTGGTGGGTGTGGCTCATCTACGCCATCGCGCTGGTGGCCTTGTGCCTGCACGTGTGGCACGGCGTGTGGTCCGCCCTGCAGACGCTGGGGGCGGTGCGAGGAAGCACCATTCCCTTCATCCGGCTGATCGCCTTCGTGGTGGCCTTTGCGGTGTTCGCCGGCTTCATGGCCGTCCCGACGGCGATCCTCTTCGGCTATGTCGACGCCCCCATGGCCGCTGCTGACTACTACCCGCAGTTCTGTGATGCGATCGGCTCCTCCGCCGAGCACTTCACCGAGTGTGTTGCGGCAACCCACTGAGAGTGAACGACTATGACTGAACTCATCGACGGCCTGTACTACGAGGGCGAGAAGATCGCCGACACCAAGGCCCCCCACTCCGTCCCGATCGACCGGCGCTGGGAGCAGCGCAAGTTCGAGGCCAAGCTCGTCAATCCCGCCAACCGCCGCAAGCTGGACATCATCGTCGTCGGCTCCGGCCTGGCCGGCGGCGCCGCTGCCGCCTCCCTGGGCGAGCAGGGCTACAACGTCAAGGTCTTCTTCTACCAGGACTCCGCCCGCCGAGCGCACTCCATCGCCGCCCAGGGCGGTATCAATGCCGCGAAGAACTACCGCAACGATGGCGACTCGACCTACCGCCTCTTCTACGACACGGTCAAGGGCGGCGACTACCGCGCCCGTGAGGATAACGTGTACCGCCTGGCGGAGGTCTCCGCCAACATCATCGACCAGTGTGTGGCCCAGGGCGTCCCCTTCGCCCGCGAGTACGGCGGCCTGCTGGACAACCGTTCCTTCGGTGGTGTCCAGGTCTCCCGTACCTTCTACGCCCGCGGTCAGACCGGCCAGCAGCTCCTTATCGGGGCCTACCAGGCCCTGGAGCGTCAGGTGCATGCCGGGACGGTCAAGGAGTTCCGCCGTCACGAGATGGTCGAGCTCATCGTCGTCGACGGCCGCGCCCGCGGCATCGTCACCCGGGACATGGTCTCCGGGGAGATCGAGACCCATCTGGCAGACGCAGTCGTCCTGGCCAGCGGTGGGTACGGCAACGTGTTCTTCCTGTCCACCAACGCGATGGGCTGCAACGCCACCGCCATCTGGCGCGCGCACCGCAAGGGCGCCTACTTCGCCAACCCCTGCTACACGCAGATCCACCCCACCTGCATTCCGCAGTCCGGGGACTTCCAGTCCAAGCTCACCCTCATGAGTGAGTCGCTGCGCAACGACGGCCGCATCTGGGTGCCCAAGAAGGCCGAGGACTGCGACAAGGACCCGCGCGACATCCCCGAGGAGGCACGCGACTACTACCTTGAGCGCATCTACCCGGCCTTCGGGAACCTCGTGCCTCGTGACATCGCCTCGCGCCAGGCCAAGAACATGTGCGACGAGGGACGCGGCGTGGGCCCGGCCATCAAGGAGCGCGACGCCAACGGCAACGAGCGGATGATGCGCCGCGGTGTCTACCTGGACTTCTCCGAGGCCATCGGCCGCCTGGGCAAGGACGCCGTCTCCGCCCGATACGGCAACCTGTTCGAGATGTACCAGCGCATCACCGGGGACGACCCCTACGAGGTCCCCATGCGCATCTACCCCGCCGTGCACTACACGATGGGTGGTCTGTGGGTGGACTACGACCTGGAGTCCAACGTCCCGGGCCTCTACATCGCCGGAGAGGCGAACTTCTCCGACCATGGTGCCAACCGCCTGGGCGCCTCCGCACTCATGCAGGGCCTGGCCGACGGCTACTTCGTCCTGCCCGACACCATGAACGACTACCTGGCGGACATGCTGCGCCTGGGCAAGGTCGACCCGAACGCCCCAGAGATCGTCGAGGCCAAGCGCTCCGTCGAGGAGCGCGTCGCCCGCCTCATGGCGCTGCGTGGAACCCGCAGCGTGGACGACTTCCACATGGCCCTGGGGCGCATCATGTGGGAGTACTGCGGCATGGAGCGGCGTGATGCCGGTCTGCGTGACGCCATCAAGCAGATCCGGGCCCTCAAGGAGGAGTTCTGGCGCGACGCCCGCATCACGGGCCAGGCCGACGAGCTCAACCAGGCCCTGGAGAAGGCCGGCCGACTGCTGGACTTCTTCGAGCTGGCCGAGCTCATGTGCATCGACGCCCTGCACCGGCGCGAGTCCTGCGGTGGTCACTTCCGGGCGGAGTCCCAGACGCCCGAGGGTGAGGCCATGCGGCATGACGACGAGTTCCTCTACGTCGCCGCCTGGGAGTGGGGCGGGGGAGAACCGTCCGCCGATCCTCCACAAGGAGGACCTCGTCTACAAGGACATCGAGCTCAAGCAGCGGAGTTACAAGTGAACATCAAGCTCAAGATCTGGCGCCAGAAGAACAAGGACTCGAAGGGCCACTTCGAGGAGTACGCCATGAGCGGGATCGAGGAGCACATGAGCTTCCTCGAGGTCCTCGACCTGCTCAACGAGCAGCTCTTCGCCGAGGGCAAGGAACCGGTGGCCTTCGACTCCGACTGCCGCGAGGGCATCTGCGGTCAGTGCGGTGTGGTCATCAACGGCCAGGCCCACGGGCCGATCCGCTCCACCACCTGCCAGCTGCACATGCGCCACCTGGCGGAGGACCCCTCCTTCAAGGACGGTTCCACCATCACGATCGAGCCGTGGCGCTCCACCGGATTCCCGGTGCTGCGTGACCTCATCGTGGACCGTTCCGCCTTGGACCGCATCGTCCAGGCCGGTGGCTACATCTCGGTCAATACCGGTGGAGCCCCTGAGGCCCACTCGGTGCCCGTGCAGAAGGAGAAGGCCGACGCCGCCTTCGAGGCAGCCGCCTGCATCGGCTGCGGTGCTTGCGTGGCCGCCTGTCCCAATGCCTCTGCCATGCTGTTCACGGGTGCGAAGATCTCGCACCTGGGTCTGCTGCCGCAGGGTCAGCCCGAGCGTCTCGCCCGCGTGGTGAGCATGCTCAACCAGCACGACGCCGAGGGCTTCGGCGGCTGCACGAACATCGGTGAGTGCGCGGCCGTGTGCCCCAAGTCAGTGCCGCTCGAGGTCATCTCGCGCCTCAACCGGGACCTCGGCCACGCCCTGTGGAAGGGGCAGCACGCTCACTGAGCCCCCTCATACGCCGAGCCGGGCTCCCACATCGTGTATTCCTGCAGAAATTCTGTTTGGGCCGCGATGGGAGCCCGGCTCGATGTTAGGCCATGTTGAGAAAACAAAGACGTGCGGAGTGCGGGTGTTGCTCCAACGCTGCTTGTTCTGTGTTTCGGGCCGCCCCGGCCAAGCCAGGGTTTCGTGTTCGAGCTCGTCAGGGGTGCGGTATCCCAGGGCTGAGTGAGGGCGAATGTGACTAGGTGCTACTCGTCGTCTTGTCGGGGCGGCGCTTCTGCCTCAACGATGCACCGGCCCAGCCGAACCGACTCGGTTGCCATCGCCCGCTGACCTTGCCACCCCCCTGGGGCGCCGCAGGGCGGGTTGCTGGGCCTCCGTGCCGATAGGACACCTCGCATATGTGTAGAAAATGCACAACATGCACGTGGATATATGTCAACTTCGCCTCTTCTCTTTGTGTGTATGAGACAGAGAGAGTTCTATTTCTACCAATAAGTCGAATTTCAAGGTAGCATAGTCGCGTGACAGCGGAAGCGAAGTCATGGGGGCTTATTCGCGGCATCCGTTGCAGGTTCTGTGGCCTGCGTAGATGCTGGCGCCGGCCGGTACCGAGTGTAAGTTTCATTCTCGATCTAATGCTCGACCAAAGGAGGCGCTCCTCATAGAATTCACGAAACAGAACCTTGTCAAGACCGCAGTTCTAGGGTCGGCAATCATTGGGGTGGTGATGCTTGCGGTTCCGGCCTCGGCCGCCTCGCCCGGACTATCGAACTATAGAGCTGATGATCATGTGGCGGTCAGTTACAATGATGCGACTAACCAATTCTGTGCATCAATGGAGACGGTCGCCGGTGGCGTTTTACCTGCCTTCAAGATACTTAATGACCCAGAAATACGCGTCGTGCCCGAGGGTGCCGACAGTGGTCCAACCCGCATCTTCAACATTAACCCAGGAGAGACGAAGTGCGTCAGTTTGGAGGGGGCGGTCGAGGATAGTCGCTACTATTATCAGGTAGGGAGTCGCGCCCCGGTATACTTCTACAGCTGATCGCAGAAATCGATATAAGCTGACGGGACTGGAGAGATGTGGTCCCGCCTCTTCCGTCCGCTCTGATGGGGCCTTTGGTGGGCCCGGTCGTTCTGGGGTGTGGCGATCAGGGAATATCCGCACTGCACGAGCCTCCGCACCCAGTGGGGTGCACCAACCTCCCAGCCAATAGCGTCCAGGCATCGACAACTGGTCCTGTGGGGCAGCCCGCGAGTTCTCAGGTGCGTCCGTGACGGGCCAGGGGAGGGCCTGCCGCAGCTTCTGGCAACCCTGTAGCCCTTACCTCGCAACAGGACCTGAGCCGGGGGCCCTAATCGACGGTGACAGTGATCCCGGTGAAGTCCGCGATCCGCGGCGTGCTCGGATCGGCCTCGGGGGCGCCGGTGCCCACGAGGAGGACCTGGGCGCCGGCCCGCCGGGCCGCGGTGTAGCCGGAGGTGGCGTCCTCCAGCACCAGGCAGGAGGCGATTGGTATCCCCAGGAGCTCGGCGGCCTTGAGGTACGCGTCAGGAGCAGGTTTGCCGCGCTCGACGTCGTCGGCGGAGACGACGATGGAGGGGGGATGGGCACCCCGGCCTCCTCCATACGCGTCCGCATGAGCTCCATGGGGGCGGAGGTGACCAGGGCCAGCGGAGCGCAGGTATTAATCAGGGTCGTTACCAGGGTGGCGGCCCCGGGGATCTCAGCCATACGCCCCGCCGTGCGCATGATCTCCTCACGGGCGAAGCGTTCGTAGATGGCGTCCTGCTCCTTCGCTGCCAACTCCGGCAGGAACCGGCGGACCGTGTCGAGGCCGGTACGGCCGGGGGAGTAGGCCATGATCTCGTCGAAGCGCTCGCTCATGCCATGATCGCGGGCGAAGGAGCTCCACATCGACTCCACGACTGCCGAGGAGTCCACGAGTGTGCCGTCCATGTCGCACAGGACCGCCTCGGCCCGGGCCAGGAACACCGGTCCCTCGGCGGTACTGCCCGACGACGACCACAGCTGAACGGTCACGATGCCTCCTGGAGCAGAATTGATGAGATGAACGGCGTCAGCCTATCGAAGGATATCGTGAACCTGAGTCGCCGACATCGTATTCAGCGACAGCCACCCCTTTGAGGGATGTTTTGCCGTCTGCGTATTGGTGGTCCTGTGGTCGCGTCTAGCTGGAGGTGGTGACGAACTCTCCATTCTTCAGAGTGTATTCCTTGCAGCGCTGAGCATTGTTCTTGGGTCGCGCAGTGCAAAGATTAACGCTGGAGACAGTGGGGTACCTCTCGATCGTTGACAAGACGGAGCGCGTCGTGCCCTGGTCAGGGCCATCCGGGTTGTAGGGGCCAAGTCCTCTGACATCCACCTCGAATCCCGTTTTCTTGTCGGAGATGAGAGCGTTGGCGGTGATTGAGATCCCAGGGTCCTTCGCCTCAGGAATGGAGAGGGCGAGGATGTCGGAGATCAGCGAGGTGGGCAGCGTCTCTGTCGTGTTCTCCTTGCCTGTGTGGGCTCGGATGTCCCAGTGGCCGATCCTGAAAGTGTCTTCCGTGTCGAGGCGCTGACCATCCTTGGTCGGTAAGGGCTGGGTGATGACGTCAGATGGGACTGACTTCTCATCGCCGCGCTCGATCGTCAGGGTGTCGTAGCTCTGAGTGATCCTCTCCGCGGTGCCGCCGGAATGCTCCACCGTCGTTTCCATGGTGTCGCAGGCCGCTTCCAGGGATCGTTTCTGGTTGTCTGCGAGGTAAGGGTTGGTCTCTTCGTAAAGGCGGATGGACTGCTTGTCGAAAACAAGGACGGTGCCGTGGTGCTTCCAGGTGAGCTGAATGTACGCAGTGTCCTCCTTGATCTTGTCCAGGCGGGGAAGCTCAGTGGCCGCCTGGTTCAGGATCGCGCAGGCCTTGTCCGGCTCCGTGTCATCGGAGAGCGTCGTCGTGGCGATGGCATGGCACCCTGTCTCCTCATATGTCTCGCAGGAGGTCTTGACCTTCTCAACCCCGTCCTGCTTCAGGAGCCAGGAGCGGATGATGCTGCCTCCGCCGTCGGAGCACGCCGAGAGCGGTAGGACCGTCAGGGTGACGGCGATCACGGCAATGAAGGGTGCTGCCGGCCGCTTCTCGCGCCGCGTACGGAGGCTGCGCACGGGGTGGTCGAGGTGACGGAGAGGAGCGCGCTGCCCGGGGCTGTTCATGGCAGGAGCGTAGGGGTGCATGCGGCTACGAAGTAGGGGTATTGATCCCCACCGCGGGTCCGGCGAAGTCGGGCACGCGCACCGACGTCGGAGGGCTCGGGATTCCTAGCCCCAGACCCCGGAGGTGCCACGGCGGTGGGAGCCAACCAGGTGGGTATCGATGATCCCGATCGCCTCCATGAGGGCGTGCATCGTCGTCGGACCGACGAAGCGGAAACCACGACGCTTGAGCTCGCGGGACAGAGCCGCCGACTGAGGCGACTGAGTGGGGATGTCTGCAAGCCGGTGCGGTCGCGGAGTCGACTCCGGCCGGTAGGACCACACCAGGTGCGCCAGGCCGCCGGCGACGTTGCCCGTCTCCCTGAGTCGCAGCGTCGCGCGGGCGTTGGCGATGGTCGCCAGGATCTTGGCCCGGTTGCGCACGATCGCGGCGTTACTCAGCAGGCGGTCCACGTCCTCGTCCCCGAAACCGGCCACCACCTCCGGGTCGAAACCGGAGAAGGCGTCCCGGAAGGCCGGCCGCTTGCGCAGGATCGTGGCCCAGGACAGGCCCGACTGGAAGGCCTCCAGGCTCAGCCGCTCGAAGACTCCCCGTTCGTCGCGCACCGGGATGCCCCACTCGGTGTCGTAGTACTCGCGCAGCAAAGGGTCGGTGGCCGCCCAAGCCGGCCTGGCCAGACCGTCGTCCCCCACCACCAGGTCCGGGTTGTCGGGCTCAGTCACGAGTACCTCCTCGTCGGTGACCTGTCAGGGGCGCCTGGTCGGTGTCGTCTCCCGATCGGCCCGTCCCAACGGTAGCCGGGACAGTGGCCGGGCGGCCTGCCGGCAGTGGGCGGGATGGCAGGCGGCTGTCCCGCGTCCGTCTCGGTAGGCGATAGGGTGGGGACTTGTGAGCGACCCCCTCATCCTCGGCATCGAGTCCACCTGCGACGAGACCGGCGTGGCCCTCGTGCGCGGACGCGAGCTCCTCGCCGACGTCACCGCCACCTCCATGGACCAGTACGCGCGCTTCGGCGGGATCATCCCCGAGATCGCCTCGCGGGCCCACCTGGAGTCCTTCCTGCCCACCCTCGACGCCGCGCTGGAGAAGGCCGACGTCGACCTGAGCGAGATCGACGCCGTCGCCGTGTGCGCCGGCCCCGGACTCATTGGTTCCCTGACCGTCGGCATCTCCGCCGCCAAGGCCCTGGCTGCGAGCCTGGGCTCACCGATCTACGGCGTCAACCACGTCATCGGTCACCTGGCGGTCGATGAGCTGGTCGACGGCCCCCTGCCCGAGCGGTTCATCGGACTCATCGTCTCCGGCGGCCACTCCAACCTCCTGAGCATCCGTGATATCGCCACAGACGTCGTTGAGCTCGGCGGTACCCTCGACGACGCCGCAGGCGAGGCCTTCGACAAGGTCGGCCGGCTCCTGGGACTGCCCTACCCCGGAGGTCCGCACGTGGACCGTCTGTCTCAGGAGGGCGACCGCAGCGCCATCCGCTTCCCCCGCGGCCTGGCCGCCGGAAAGGACAAGGAGCGCCACCGCTACGACTTCTCCTTCTCCGGGCTCAAGACCGCGGTGGCCCGTTACGTCGAGTCCCTGGAGGACGCTGGGCGGGGCGTCCCCAGTGCCGACGTCTGCGCCGCCTTCTCCGAGGCCGTTAACGACTCCTTGACGGCCAAGGCGGTCCAGGCCTGCCTGGATACCGGATGCGACACGCTCGTCGTCGGAGGCGGCTACTCGGCCAACTCCCGTCTGCGCTCCCTGGCGGCCGAGCGCTGCGAAGCCGCCGGCATCACCCTGCGCCTGCCACCGCTGCGCTTCTGTACTGACAACGGTGCCCAGATCGCGGCCCTGGGATCAGCGGCGGTGCGCTCCGGCGTGGCCCCCAGCCCCATGGACTTCGCCCCGGACTCCGGGATGCCGCTGGACGTCAGCGTCGCTCACTGACATCCGCTGACGTCCGCCGACGCTTCTCGACGCAGGCTCCGGCGCGTTCAGGATGACTGTCCGATGTCTGCGGCCACACCCCGGATGATGATCTCGATCTTGCGGTCCAGTCCGCCTCGGCCTAGCCAGCTCTCGTTCGGAGTCAGTGCCTCGGGCAGGGCCGGTGCCCTGCTGGTCGTCGCGAACCGGCTCGCCTCCTCCAGCCCCGTGGCGCCGCCCCTCCCGGCGCCCGAGGCGCTCTCTCCCGATTCGTGTCCCAGGAACGGTGCAGGCAGTTCGGGGCGACCGGCGGGGGGGAGCGCATGACCTCGATCTGCGCGTGCGTGGCGATGACGGTGTCACCGACGAAGTCCAGGACCACCCCGGCCTCGTCGGCCTCGAGTCCTCCCTCGATCAGGGCCTGACACGCCTGGGATACGGGCCTGGCGAAGACCTGGTGGGCCCAGGGAACCCCCATGATGACGCCGGCCAGGCCGGGATAGCGCTCCAGCATCTCCCAGACGGCCTCGGCATGCGCCCGAACCGTGTCGGGCCAGCGCTTCCCGGGGCGGGGAACCTCGATCTGGGCGGCGATCCGTTCCAGGCAGGCGGCCAGCAGATCCTCTCGCGAGGTGATCGTGCGGTACAGGCCGGAGACCGCCACGCCCAGCTGCTTGGCCACGGCGGTCAGGTGAATTCGGCGATGCCGATCTCGAGGGCGGCGTCGACGACGTCGTCGCGCGAGAAACCGGGTCTCGGTCCGGTTGGCCTGCCCAGTCGTGCCTGTGATGCCATGACAGCACCGTAGTGCGACTCAGCGACGGTTGCTCCCGGTTCAGCGACCAGAGTAAGGTGTGCCTTATTGAGTTCTGAAACACCTTCAGAATTAGAGTCGACGGAAGAACGAGGCACCTGATGAGCACGCAGGCACAGCGGCCGGCGCCAGGGACGTCGCCGCAGACGGCACCGCAGTCGTCTTCGCAGCTGTCGCCGCCTTCGACGGGCCCCGGAAGAGCCGGGGAGCCAGGTGAGCAGGCGCGGAGGAGCAACGCCCAGCGCTCCCGTGAGGGGCAGGCCGCCATCGCGCGCCTCGGCGCTCCCGTGCGCACCCGTCTGCGGATCGGTCAGGTCCTCGTCCTGCTCTCCGCCGTCCTGGCAGCGGCGCCCTATATCGCTCTGGTCCAGCTCGGCGACATTCTGCTGCGCGCCTACCGGGCGGGTGTGAGCCCCGAACCGCAGCAGGTGCGTTCCGCCGTCATGCTGCTCGTGAGCGCCTACTCCACCCGCCTGCTGCTGTACTTCCTGGCACTGCTCATCACTCACCTGGCCGACCTGTCCCTGCGCGACCGACTGCGGCGCGACATCGTCGAGCGCATCTCCCACGCTCCGCTGGCCTGGTTCACCGCCTCCTCCTCCGGGCGTATCCGCAAGGCCGTCCAGGATGACACGACCTTGGTCCACACCGTCATCGCCCACGGCCCCGTTGAGCGTCTCAACGCCGTTGTCACCCCCGCTGGCGCTGCTCGTGTGCGCCTTCTGGATCGACTGGCGCCTTGCCCTGCTGGCGGTCTCCACGCTCGTCCTCTATGTGCTCACCTACTCGGTCTCCATGCGCGGCATGAATGAGAAGACCGTGGAGATGGACCGAAGCTGGCGGCCATCTCCTCCACCATGGTCGAGTTCGTCTCCGGTATCGGCGTGGTCAAGGCCTTCGGGCGCGTGGGGCGCGCCCACTCGGCCTACCTTGCCGCCGCTGACGAGTTCTCCGCCTTCTACCGCGCCTGGGCGATGCCCCTGGTGACCGTCACCTGCCTGTCCTTCACCTGGGTCTCGATCCCCGTACTGCTCCTGGTCAACCTCGGCGGCGGGGCGTTGCTCATCCATACCGGTGCCGTCACCCTGCCCCAGGTTCTGGCCACGACCCTCGTCGCCCTGGTCCTGCCCGCCGCACTCATCACCATTGCCTCGATCTCCTGGTCCTACCAGCTCGCCGGTGCCGCGGCCCTGCGCCTGTGCGAGGTTCTCGACACCCCTGTGCTGCCAACCGCAGACCGCCCCGAGCGGCCTCGCACGGCGCTCGTCGAGATCAGCGGTGTCTCCTTCTCCTATGGGGACACCCTCGCCGTCGACGACGCCTCCCTCGTTCTGGAACCCGGCACCGTCACCGCTCTGCTGGGCCCCTCCGGCTCGGGCAAGTCGACGCTGGCCACTCTCATCGCACGCTTCGCCGACCCGGACGCCGGCGCCGTACGCATCGGTGGCGTGGACCTGCGGGACATGGACGAGCCCACCTTGTACTCCACGGTCTCCTTCGTCCTCCAGGACGCCCAGCTGCTCGGCACCACCGTGCGGGAGAACATCGCGCTCGGACGCCCCGACGCCGATCTGGAGCAGGTGCGCGATGCTGCCCGCGTGGCCCACATCGACGAGGAGATCATGGCCCTGTCGGAGGGTTACGACACCGTCCTGGGGCAGGACACGGCTCTGTCCGGTGGGCAGGAGCAGCGCATCGCCATTGCGCGTGCCATCCTGCTGGACACCCCCGTCATCCTGCTGGACGAGGCCACCGCTATGGCCGACCCGGAGTCGGAGGCCGAGATCCAGGAGGCGCTCAGTGCCCTGGTCGAGGACCGAACTGTTCTGGTCATCGCTCATCGTCCGGCCGCCGTGCGCGGTGCCGACCGCATCGTCGTCATGGAGCGCGGGCGCATCGTCGCCTCCGGCAGCCACGACGATCTGGTCGACGAGCCCCACTACCGCGCCCTTCTGCGCCAGACCGGCGAGCTCGGCGATGTCTCCGCCTGGCCGGTCAGGGACCCGTCGCCGCGCCGGACGGTCCCACTCGGGCAGGTGCCGGATCGAAGGAGGAGCCTCCCGCCGCTCTCGGCCCGGACGCCGGCGTGGAAGCCGACCGTCCACGGCCCGTTCCTCCGGTACTGACACCGGAGGTCGAGACCTCCCGGGGCGCGAGCTCCCTGCTGGCCCGCTTCCGCAGGCTCATGCTGGAGTCCTCCTGGCGCCAGACGCGTGGCTGCCTCATGCTGGCAGTGGCCAACGGCATCGCCTCCGGGGCCGCACTGGTCTCACTCCTGCCCGCCTCGGTCGCCCTTGGCGCCGGTGCGCCCCGATGGGGGCTGTCCTTCGGCGGTTGGCTCGTCACCTTCGGCATCTGCGGCGTCGTCGCCGCTGTCACGGAGTTCCAGGGGCAGCGGCGGGGAATGTCCGGAGCCCTCGGCTTCATGCACGATGTTCACCACGCGGTCGGAGACCGGATCGCCCGCCTGCCCCTGCGCTGGTTCAACGCCGACTCCGCCGGCACCCTGTCGCGGGCTGTCAGCCAGGAGATGGTAGCCCTGGGGGAGTCAGCCGCCCACTTCATGTACATGCTCACCTCCACGAGCGCTGCCTGCGTGGTCGTCTGGGCCGGATCCTGGGCCTGGGACTGGCGCCTGGGCCTGCTGCTGACCGTGGCCGCGCCCCTGTTCGCCGGGCTGGTGCGTGCTGCGCGCCGTCTGCTGGACCATGGCAAGTCCGTTTCCGAGCCCGCCGAGCGCGAGCTCGCCACCCGCATCGTTGAGATCGCCCGTTGCCAGGGCGCCCTGCGCTCGTGCCGAGCCGCCACCGGCTACAGCCGCCTGGCCTCCGCCTTCGACGACGGAGCCCGCGCCTCGAGGCGCTCCCTGTGGTGGGAGACCGCCGGCAACGTCGTCAACGGCGCACTGAGTCAGGTCATCGTCGTCGCCATGATCGCCCTGACCGCCTCCTACGCGGTCTCCGGCACCATGGAGCCGCTCGTGGCCGTCGCCATCATCGGCATGTGTCTGCGTTTCACCACCATGCTCGACGACATTGGTGCATCCGTCATGGGTTTGGAGGAACGGCGTCAGATGATGAACCACCTTGACGCCGTCATGGACGCCGAGCTCATGGCCGAGCCCGAGGCTCGTGCCATGTTGCCCGATCCTGGCGCCGTCGAGCTCAACGATGTCGTCTTCGGCTACCGTGCCGACGAGCCCGTCCTGGGTGGAGTGTCGATGAACGTGCCCGCGCGCAGCATGTGCGCGATCGTGGGCCCCTCCGGCAGCGGCAAGACGACTATCGCCCGACTTATCGCCCGCTTCTGGGACACCGGCTCCGGGACCGTGCGCGTGAGCGGCACCGACGTGCGCGACATGCCGACCGCCCAGCTCATGGAACAGCTCTCCATGGTCTTCCAGGACGTCTACCTCTTCGACGACACCCTGGACGCCAACGTCCGCATCGGCGACCCCGCGGCCGACGACGAGCAGGTGCGCTGGGCCGCGGACCTCGCCGGCGTCACCGAGATCGTCAACCGTCTGCCCCATGGCTGGAGCACCCGCGTGGGAGAGGGCGGGCGGGCCCTGTCCGGCGGCGAGCGCCAGCGCGTCTCCATCGCTCGGGCCCTGCTCAAGCGCGCACCGATCGTGCTGCTCGATGAGGCCACCAGTGCCCTGGACGCGGAGAACGAGGCCAATATCGTTGCCGCGATGCAGGAGCTGCGGCGCACCTCGACACTTATCGTCATTGCCCACAAGCTCGAGACGATCGCAGCGGCCGACCAGGTCATCGTCCTCGACGACGCCGGGCAGGTCGCCCAGTGCGGGAGCCACGAGAATCTTGTGGAGGTGGACGGTCCTTACCGGAGCTTCTGGGAGCAGCGCACCCGGGCGCGCGGCTGGGCACTCGTATCGCGGGCGGAATGATCGACCCGGAGACCGTCAACCGCGAACAGGGGGAGACTCTGAGCCCGTGCCTGCTCGGAGTCGGAGCGAGGCTCGGGGACGGATGTCATTCTTGACTTCTCAGTAATGGACTGAGGCTAGCGTTTCAGCGGATTCATGGCGTTGATTCGTTCAACGATACGCTCTGCGCGGGCCTCAGTCCGCTTACGGAAAATTCCTTGGGCAACGGCTCCTTGGAAGGACAATCCGCTTGTCGCCCATGGCGACGTTGACTGCGCCAATCTCTTTGAGGGTTCCTCGCTGGATCGTAGTGTCGCCATGAAGGCGGCGAAGCCGATCAGGGGGTGGCGTCGACCAGGCCTGCGAGGGCGCTGCACGTCATGATGAGCCGCCCTGGGCGTACGTCACGCGAGTGGCTGTAATGGGGCGTTCGTGCCGCTGGGGCGGAGAATCTCGGAGGAGGGCTGAGAGGGAAGTGAGGTCATGGGCGCGAATGCAGGCTGTGCATTTTTGAAACACAGTCTTCCATAATATTATCGCGACAATAATTTGATGACGTGGAAAATGTGTGCTTCAGGTGGGTGTGGCAGAGGGTGACTTAAGCTTAATGGTGTTTCGGGTTTGCGTGGACGTGAATTCCATTGCATGGGTGGGCCTCGAGGTGAGAAATAGTCTGCATTGTTCCTAATGTTTGGTGTCGTGCTTTGCTGTGGCGTCAGTGCGCGCTATTCTCTTCCGCATTTTCCGATACTCGTTCCACGGGAAGAAAAGGAGAATTCGTGTCTGCTCTTCCTGCTGCTGTGCACGTCGACCCCTCCGCCCGTGTGCTCACCGCCAGCTCAGCAGCACTCCGGGGAAGGTTCGGAGCGCTGACCATGTTCGTGATCGTCGGGCTTGTGAGCGTGTGTCTGTGGGAGGGATATCCAGTGGACCTGATGTCACAGTCCCGCAAGCTGCCCGTGATCGCGATCATGGGCATGGTCGCGTGCGCCATCGGGCTGCCGCTGAGCCGGAACCGGGGCGCCCGATGTCGGTAATGTCCGGCAAGCCACTGACAAGCGGAGCTCAGGGCTTGGCAGCCAGCGAGAGCACCTCGGTGGGGCGCAGGGGCCTGCCGGCGCGGGCCTCGGCCAGCAGCAGCCTGACGGCCGCCTCTCTCTGCCCTCCATAGGCCCCGACGGCGGCGATCTGGCGTTGGTAGGAGGCTCCCGTCTCCAGGGTAGCGCGCACGGAGTCCAGCTCGGCGGCGCAGCCGAGATCCTCGGCGACCGGGGCGAGCTCAGTGAGCATCCGCTCAACCGTGTCGCCGACCAGCTCCTCCTCGCCGGCGGAGTTGACGATGAGGATCGCGTCCATGCCGTAGCGGGCTGAACGCCACTTGTTCTCGGCGACGTACCAGTCGGGCATCGCGTCGAGTTCCTCGCCGCGGTCCAGGGTGCGGGAGAAGGATTCCACGAGGCACTGGGTCAGCGCCGCGATCCCGGCCAGCTCGGTCAGGTTCGTGGCGGCGTCGCAGGCTCGCACCTCGATGGTGCCCAGACGCGGTGAGGGGCGCACGTCCCAACGGATCTCGGTGAAGTCCTCGATGACGCCGGTGTGGACCAGGTCCCCGGTGTAGCTCTCCAGCTGTTCCCAGGTACTGAACTGCTCGGGGGCGCCGGCGGTGGGCAGCTGCTGGAACATCATGGCCCGGTTGTCCGCGTATCCCGTGTCCGCGCCGGCCCAGAAGGGAGAGGAGGCGCTCAGGCACTGCAGGTGAGCGGTGCGCGTGAGCAGGGCCTTGAGGATCGGTAGGACCTTGGCCCGGTCCTCGACCCCGACGTGCACGTGGGTGCCGAAGATGAGCATCTGGTGGCCCCACAACCGAGTGCGGTCCACCAGGCGGGCGTAGCGCTCGGCGTTGGTCACCTTCTGCACCAGCGGGTCTGCGAAAGGGTGGGTGCCGGCGGAGGCCAGGTCAACGCGCAGGGGATCGGTGACCGGAAGGACGCGGTCGAAGGCGAGGGCGATGTCCTCCACGCACTCTGCGACGGTTCGGCGCGCCCCGGAGACCAGCTCGATGGTGTTGAGCATCATCTCGCCGTGCACGTGCGGATCCGGGCCCACCTTCTGGAGGATCTCCTCGGCGCACTGGCGCAGGTCGAGGCTGTCGCGGTCGATGAGCGCCAGCTCCCACTCCACCCCCCAGCGTGGATCGCTCCGATCTGGTGAAGGGCAGGGACTGAGGCCGGCGGGCCGGCGGCAGGTCCGTTGTCGTTCCGGCGGCGGATGCGTGCTCTGGTTCGTGTCCTGCATGTCCTGGTCATCTCCTCGGGTCCCTGACGGGGTGCCGGCAGGTGGATGCGGTGGGCTAGTCGTCGGAAGGCGCGTCGTGGATTCGGGACGTTGACGAGTCGGTTGAAGGGCCCCTGGAGATGGGGTCGACGACGAGGACGACTCCCTTGGCCTTCTCGCCCACACGGGTCAGGATCCAGGTCTCGGTCTCCTGACCGCTGAGTCTCAGTGAGGTGCGCAGCGCGTCGGGTGAGACGTCGACGCCGCGCTTGAGGATCTCCAGGCTTCCGACCCCCAGGTCGCGGGCTCGGGCCCGCAGGGTCTTGAGCCGTAGTGGCAGGACCTCGGTGAGCCGGAAGGAGCGCACGAAGGGGGTGGTTGCCTCATCAGGGAGCCGCTCTCCTGTGAGGTAGCCGATCCGGGGCCCCACCGGCCGGGCGTCCAGGCGCTCACAGAGGTGGGCGACGAGCCCGGCGCGCACGGCGGCGCCGTCGGGGACGTGGATGATGCTGCCCAGGTCGTCGGGCGAGCTGATCGGGTCGACCTGAACCGGAGGCTGTGAGGGGTCAGCGGTGCTGGGGATCGACCAATGTGCAGGTGTTCACACCATCCGTCCCCTGAGCGCATGATCAGTGCGGAGCGCCCGGGCCCCTCCGGGGCGAGCGGACCGCACCAGATGGCGGCTTCGACGACGTCGCCGTCCACGCTCACCCACTGGGTGTGGGAGTCCCGCGGCAGCGCGGCATGGTCGATGCCGGGGGCGACCTTGATACCGAGAGCGGGCACGGACTCACGCAGCGCGAGTACCCGGGACAGAGCCGGCGACCACTGCTCCGGATCAGTGATGCGCCGCCCCTGGGCCCGGCGGGCAGGGTCGGCGAAGACGGCGTCCACCCCTCGCTCGGCCAGGTCGATCTCAAGGGCGTCGGCGCACTCGACGCTCGCATGGGGGAAGGGCATGAGGTTGATGGTGGCCAGAGCGGCTGCGGCCTCATCGCGGTCAACGGCGAGTACCGGCAGGTCGAGCCCGGCCAGGGCGACGGCGTCGCCACCGATCCCGCAGCCCAGGTCCGCGACCTTCGTCACGCCCGCGGCCGCATAGCGGGCGGCGTGGTGAGCCGAGACGGCGAGTCGGGTGGCCTGCTCCAGGCCGTCAGCGGTGAAGAGCATCTGCTGGGCGAAGGGCCCGAACTTTGCTGCGGCCCGGGCGCGCAGACGCTGCTGGGTCAGCGCTGCCGCCACCAGGGCGGGGGAGTGGCCCTCCTCTCTCAGGGAGCGTCCCAGCGACAGAGCCTCGGCCGGGTCGTACGGGGCCAAGGAGGACAGAAGCTCCCAGCCCTCGGGCGTCAGAAGGAGCGCGACGTGGTTCTCAGCCATCACCCCAGATCATTCCATGGTGAACCCGTCAGTGCGCGTGATGTTCGCTGGGTGGGGTGCGAGGAGGGGCTCTCGGTACCTGTCGGGCAGGCGAGCGGGGAGGGCACTGTGCATGGAGTCGTGGGTAGGGTGGTGAACCGATGTCCGCATGCCTGCGGAGCCGGACGGCCTTGGATGGGGAAGATGGATGGGGAGTCGATGACTGACGAGGAACCGCGGCTCGGGGGTGGTGCCGCTCCCGGCGACGTCGCCGAAAGTGAGGGTGCTGATGGGGACGACCCACAGGCGGCACCCCGCTCCGTGAGCCGTCGCAGGGCCCTTCTGCGGAGACTGATGCGGGTCTCGTTGGTCGTCGTCGGGGTCCTGGGGCTCATCACGGTCGGTGCCGGCACCTGGGCCTGGACCGTCAGTGCCGGACACATCGAGGTCGCCGGTGAGAGTGCCGACGGCGCCAATGCCGCCCGGGCCCCGGTGGCGATCGTTCTGGGAGCCGCCGTTCACGCCGACGGCCTGCCCTCGCCCTGGCTGGCCCACCGTCTCGATATCGCCGCCGACCTCTACACCAGTGGCCGCACCGAGGCGATCCTGGTCTCCGGGGACAACCGGCGCGTTGGGTACGACGAGCCCACTGTCATGCGCAACTACCTCATCTCCAAAGGGATCCCCAGCCAGGCGATCGCCCTGGACTACGCGGGCTTCGACACTACGACACCTGCGTACGGGCTCGCAGGATCTTTGGGATCGAGCGCGCTCTGCTCGTGACCCAGGACTTCCATGAGCCGCGTGCGGTCGCCATCTGCCGCTCGGTCGGCCTGAGCGTCGACGGCGTGGGTGACTCACGGGCCCGTCATGACCGCATCAGCTGGGCCGTCAGCTGGACGCGCGAGCGCCCGGCCACGATCAAGGCCGTCATCGACGTCGTCTCCCGGCGTGATCCGACCCTGGGGCACCGTGAGACGAGCGTTGCGGAGGCCATCAACTGGACCCGGGAACACCGGCGCTGACGAGGACTGACGCCCATGGCGAAACCACCGCCGCGCTTTGGCACTCGCATTGACTGAGTGCTAACGCCGTCGTAGATTCTCCGTCAGGCGCAGCGGAGTGCCTGCTCCGGTCCTGAGACGCGGGCGGGTACCTTCTGCGACTCGCACTCCTGCATCGTGCCGGACCGGCCCCCGCGACGGCGGTCGGGTACGCCTCGGGAGGGCGATCAAGCCGTTCTACTGCACGTTGAAGAGAAGGAGGAGGTCTCCAATGTCGATCTCCATCAAGCCGCTCGAGGACCGCATCGTCGTCCAGACCGTTGAGGCCGAGCAGACCACCGCATCCGGCCTGGTCATCCCCGACACCGCCAAGGAGAAGCCCCAGGAGGGCAAGGTCGTGGCCGTGGGCCCCGGTCGCGTCGATGACTCCGGCAATCGCGTTCCGGTTGACGTTGCCGAGGGCGACGTCGTCATCTACTCCAAGTACGGGGGCACCGAGGTCAGCTACGCCGGTGAGGACTACCTCATTCTGTCCGCCCGCGACGTCCTGGCGGTCGTCACCAAGTGATCCGCTGAGGCCGTGTGCGCCAATCGGCGCCGCGACGTGTTGAAGGGGAGGCACCAACACGGTGCCTCCCCTTCAACACGTCTGCAGCAGAAAGCCGGCTGCATCGATGTGCTGTGTCTGGACGATCGTCCGGACGTTGAGCTGGGAACGTCTGTGCTATCGGTTCCCTGAAACAGGGCGGAGCGTCAGGCCGGTTCGTTGGCGAAACGGCGTGCCTGCTGCTCGTAGTAAGCGCGCCGCTCCTCCTCGCTCATGCCTCCCCAGACGCCATAGGGCTCGCGAGTGCTGAGGGCGTGCTCTCGGCACTCTTCCAGGACGGGGCAGTCCTGACAAATGGCCTTTGCTCGTTCGTCCCGTCGTCGACGGGAACCGCCTCTCTCTCCTTCGGGGTGGAAGAAAACCGAGGAATCCATGCCGAGGCAGGCCCCACGGTACTGCCACTCCCAGAGGGTGGAGATCGGGCCGGGCAGACGCGAAGAGTCGTGCATTGCCTACCTCCCCTCCTTTGGATATGGCGGTCGGGCACACCGAACTTGATGTGCTATACGTAACGATAAGATCGCTCGGTGCGTTAATCAAGAAGAATCATTCTATCTCACAACGAAATTTTCTCCAGATTTGCTGGACATCTGTGTTCTGGCTATCTGAAATCGTGTGTCATATTGTGGCGCTCGAATAGCAGAAACGTTTTGTGAATGATGTATGCATGTGGATCATCTTTTTTCTGAAACGTTCCGCATTCGTTCTTGATTTATTTTTGAGGTGCAACTCACGTCGTTGTGGTGGTCTCGGAAATGACGCAGGGATCGTCTTGCTCTGTAAGACTGCTCGGTTCCCAGGGGGGTGGGTGAGGCGAGCTGGCCGGCGCCGGCGGATATGCACGGGATGGTCAGGTCGTCCTACGATGTCCCCGTGAGCGACTCGATCACCAGCCCTGACGTCTTTGCCCCCACCGGACTGACCTATGATGACGTGCTCCTGCTGCCCAGGCTGACCGACGTCATCCCCTCCGAGGTCGATACGACCTCCAGGCTGACTCCGAGGATCAGCCTGGCCACGCCCCTCCTCTCGGCGGCCATGGACACGGTCACCGAGTCGGACATGGCCATTGCCATGGCCCGTCAGGGCGGTATCGGCATCCTCCACCGCAACCTGTCCATTGAGGAGCAGGCGCAGCAGGTACGGCGCGTCAAGCGCTCGGAGTCCGGCATGGTCACCGACCCGGTGACTGTCGGGCCGGATGCCACGATTGCTCAGCTCGATGAGCTCTGCGGGCACTACAAGGTCTCGGGGCTGCCGGTCGTGGATGAGGGCGGCAACCTTCAGGGGATCATCACCAACCGTGACCTGCGTTTCGTCCCGCCCGAGCGGTGGTCGAGCCTGACCGTGCGCGAGTGCATGACGCCGCGCGACCGCCTGATCACCGGCTCCACCGGCATCTCTCGGGAGGACGCCAAGGCGCTCCTGGCCGAGCATCGAATCGAGAAGCTTCCCCTCGTTGACACCGAGGGGCGCCTCACGGGGCTCATCACGGTCAAGGACTTCGTCAAGACCGAGCAGTATCCCAACGCCACCAAGGACTCCGAGGGACGTCTCGTGGTGGGTGCCGCCGTCGGCTACTGGGGGGACACCTGGGACCGTGCCGGAGCCCTGGCCGAGGCCGGTGTGGATGTTCTCATCGTTGACACCGCCAATGGTGGCGCCAAGCTGGCGCTGGAGATGATCTCGCGCCTCAAGTCCGACTCCACCTTCAGCGGCATCGAGGTCATCGGCGGCAACGTTGCGACACGGGAGGGTGCTCAGGCGCTCATCGACGCCGGGGTCGACGCCGTCAAGGTCGGAGTGGGGCCCGGCTCCATCTGCACCACCCGAGTCGTGGCCGGCGTGGGTGTTCCCCAGGTGACGGCCATCTACGAGGCCGCGCGTGCCTGCAACCCCGCCGGGGTCCCACTCATCGCCGACGGAGGCCTGCAGTACTCCGGTGACATCGCCAAGGCGCTTGTGGCCGGGGCGGAGACGGTCATGCTCGGTTCCCTCCTGGCCGGTTGCACGGAGTCGCCCGGCGACCTCGTCTTCGTCAACGGCAAGCAGTGGAAGCGCTACCGCGGCATGGGCTCGCTGGGCGCCATGAGCTCGCGCGGACGCACCTCCTACTCCAAGGACCGCTACTTCCAGGCCGATGTCTCCTCCGACTCCAAGATCGTCCCCGAGGGCATTGAGGGGCAGGTTCCCTACTCCGGGGCGCTGGGCGACGTCGTCTACCAGCTCATGGGCGGGCTGCACCAGTCCATGTTCTACGTGGGGGCCCGTACGATCCCCGAGCTCAAGGAGCGCGGGCAGTTCGTGCGCATCACGAGCGCCGGCCTCAAGGAGTCCCACCCTCACGACGTCAAGATGACCGTTGAGGCTCCCAACTACACCGGGCGTGACAGCGCCTGAGGCGCGAGCAGAGACTGTCGTTCGGGAAGCCGGCCGGGTCACTCCGGTCGGCTTTCTGGGGTGGAAGCCCCTCGGTGGTTGTACGACGGGTGAGTCCTACGGCTCAGCTCATGGGGGAGTCCGGTAGGGGCCATGCGGTCTGGGCCGGTGTGCGCGAGGGATTCTTGCGCGCCAGCCACTCGTTGAAGGACTCCGCCCAGGTGCGGTGGGCTCTGGCCTGGAAGGCTACGAGCTGTTCGGGGCCGAGCTCCGAGACCTGCGGGTGGGCGATGGCCATCGCCTCGAGCACGTCGAGCGTAGCGATCACGTCCACCTCCGCCGTGTGCAGGGCCTCGTCGACCTGCACACCGTAGACCTCGCAGAGATCGCCCAGTCGGCGCTTGCCCTTGCGATAGCGGTCCACGGCCCGGTCCAGGACCAGGGGATCGGCGATGGGACCCAGCTCGCGTCCTAGGCGCGAGCGCATCGTGGGCAGGTCGTGACGGGCGAGCTCGGCCTCCATGAGGGTCAGGTCGTAGGAGGCGTTGAAGGCGACGACAGGGGTTCCGGCGGCCATCGCCGTCACCAGCAGGTCGCTCACCTCTGCCAGCACCTCGGTCACCGGTCGGCCCTCGGCCCGGACCCGTTCGGTGGTCACGCCGTGGACCGCCGAGGCCGCCTCGGGGATCTCCACCCCTGGATCTGCCAGCCAGGTGGTCACCGACTGCTGTCGATCTCCACCGATCGTGCGCTCGGTGCGCCGGATCAGTGCGGCGGTGACAAGACGGTCCTGGGAAGGATTCACGCCGGTGGTCTCCGTGTCGAAGCCGAGCAACGGGCCGAAGGGCCAGGCGGTGGCGGGGGCGGCGTCGGATGAGGAGGAGTGCGGGGTGCTCATGGTCCCAGCATGCCACCGGGGCACGACATCAATGGCGGCTGTCTGTGTGCCTCGTCCGGCCTCGGTGCGCCAGCCGAGCACGCCGGCTGCTCCGCCGGTCGTTCCGGTAGATATGAGCTGGGCCCACTAGGATCGGGCCATGAGCACAGAGGTCGAGATCGGACGCTCCAAGCGCGCCCTGCGCGCCTACTCCTTCGACGACATCGCCTTGGTGCCGGCGCGCCGTACTCGTGACACCTCCGAGGTGCGCGTGGGCTGGCAGATCGATGCCTACCACGTGGACCTACCGGTCATGGCCTCACCCATGGACTCGGTGATGAGCCCCGAGACGGCGATCATGGTGGGACGCCTGGGTGGGATCGGCGTGCTGGACCTGGAGGGGCTGTGGACTCGCTACGAGGATCCCACCGATGCCCTCGAGCGCATCCGCCGAGCCTCCCCGTCCCAGGCCACCAGCGTCCTGCAGGAGGTCTACCGGGCCCCAGTCAGGCCCGAGCTCATCACAGAGCGGCTGACCCAGATCCGCGCCTCCGGGGTCGTCGTCGCCGGGCGTCTCAGTCCCGCCCAGACCCAGCGGCACTGGCGCACTGTCCTCGAGGCGGGCGTGGACCTCATGGTCATTCGCGGTTCCTTCGTGTCGGCCGAGCACGTCTCGGGAGCCGTTGAGCCCCTCAACCTCAAACGCTTCATCTACGAGCTCGACGTACCCGTCGTCGTCGGAGGGGTGACCACCTACACCGCCGCCCTCCACCTCATGCGCACCGGCGCTGCCGGCGTCCTCGTGGGCCAGGGCGGCGGAGCCTCCTCCTCAGTGCGTCAGGTCCTGGGCCTGCACATGCCCATGGCCACCGCCGTGGCCGACGTCGCCGGGGCCCGGCGCGACTACCTCGACGAGTCCGGGGGCCGCTACGTCCACGTCATCGCCGACGGCTCCGTGGGCAACTCCGGTGACGTCGTTAAGGCCATTGCCTGCGGTGCCGACGCCGTCATGCTTGGAGCCGCCCTCGCCCGCGCCGAGGAGGCTCCGGGGGGCGGGTACCACTGGGGTGCGGAGGCCCGCCATGAGCGCCTGCCGCGGGGCTTCCGCAGCTACGTGGGCACAGTGGGCACCATGGCCGAGATCCTCAACGGCCCCTCCGACCGCGCCGACGGCACCCTCAACATCATGGGCGCCCTGCGGCGCACCCTGGCCACCACCGGCTACGCCGACGTCAAGGAGCTCCAGCGGGTCGAGGTCGTCCTGTCCCCCTATGCCGGTTCTGCGGGCTCCTGAGTGAGCCCCGCCACGCCTATAGGCCTTTTTGAAGGGTGGAACAGTGCAACTGAGCCGTGATCTCGGGTAGTCTCGGCCGGGACGGCAGCCATCGCGCTGCTCACACCGGTGCGGGGGCGTGATTCGGTCCCCTCACCGTTAGCCCCCACATGTCATAAGGAGCTTCACATGGCCCAGGTCACCGCCACCATTGCTTCCAAGGTCGGTCTGCACGCCCGTCCTGCCGCCACCTTCGTCAAGGCTGTCGCCGAGAAGGGCGTCCCGGTCACCATCGCCAAGGAGGGCGGCGCTGCGGTCGACGCCTCCTCCATCCTCGGTGTGATGACCCTGGGCGCCGGCTTCGGCGACGTCGTCACCCTGGCTTCCGACGCCGACGGCGCCGACGCCGCTCTCGAGGAGCTCAAGGCTCTCCTGGAGACCGACCTGGACGCCTGAGAACAGGTCCAGCCGACGGGGCGCGCTCCACTGCGGGGCGCGCCCCGTTCGCGTTGAGGCGCGGGGGAGACCCGTCCTGGACGCTGGCGAGTTCGTCACCAGTCCCGAGCGGACACGATCGACGGCGTCGCCGCAGCCGCCCGCTGCGGCGACGCCGTCGATCGGCTTGGCCAGGAACCGTACGTGATATCGACCGGTTCGGACTCAGTGCCGGACAGTCGGTCTCAGCCCTGCTCGCCCCCGGAGGGGTTCGGCTTGATCCACCACCACAGGCCCATGCCCGCTGCGATGGCCAGCAGACCCAGGCCCGCCCACAGGTTGGCGTTGATGCCTCCGGTCTTGCTCATCTCCTCGGCGCTGTTGAACAGGACCGAGCACACCACCAGGTAGAGGCCGATGAGCCCCAGTGCCCCGGTGATGACCGCCCGGATGTCCGTGAGTGAACGATTGCTCATGAGTGTTCTCCTTCGTGTGTCCGAGCGGGTCTAGTGGAAGATGCTGTTAAGCGCGATGACCAGGGCCCCTGCGATGATCCCCAGCGGGATCGGACGGCGGTACCAGGGCAGCTCGTGCAGGTGCGGGTCGGTGCGCTCGCTCTTGGGGGTCAGGGCGTAGACGAAGCCCTTGAGCTCGGAGTCGGGCTTCGGCTCCGTGACCAGGGAGACCAGCACCGTGATGACGACGTCGACCGAGAAGGCCACGCCCGCCGCGAGAAAGGCGCCGCCCTGCCCCGGCAGGACCAGGAACTCGTACTTGACGAGGATGTTGACCGCCAGGGAAGCCCAGGGTTCCGCCGACGAGGCCGATCCAACCGGCCTGTGAGTGGCCCGCTTCCAGAACATCCCGATGATGAAGGTCGCGAACAGCGGCGCGTTGAACGTCGAGAACAGTATCTGGAGGTAGTCCATGAGGTTGGGGTAGCTCGCAGCGATGAATGCGGTGAGGATCGCGACCACGGAGGCCGTCAGGGTCGAGAGCTTGCCGACCTTGAGGTAGTGGGCGTCGTCGGCGTCCTTCTTGAGATAGTGCTGGTAGATGTCCACACCCCACACGGTGTTGAAGGCGGAGATATTCGCCGCCATACCCGCCATGAAGGAGGCCAGCAGACCCGTGATCGCCAGACCCAGCAGACCGTTGGGCAGCAGGTCGCGCATGAGGTAGAGGACCGCGTCGTTGTACTGGTAGCTCGTGTTGGCCCCGGACTTGAGCTGCTGGACCTCCGTGACCATGACGCCGGCGACCATGCCCGGGACGATGACGAGGAAGGGCACGAACATCTTGACGAAGGTGCCGATGATCGGGGTCGACTGGGCCGAGGAGATCGAGTCCGAGGCCATGGCCCGCTGCACCTCGACGAAGTTCGTCGTCCAGTAGCCGAAGGACAGCACGAAGCCCAGGCCGAAGACCAGGCCGATCACCGACATCACATTGGAGTCGAAGCCGGAGATCGAGTTGCCGGGCCAGGAGTGCAGCTGCTGGGCCGGGTCGGTGCCGGCGAGCTTGGCGGCGGCGGTGATCTTGTCGGTCAGGCCGTGCCAGCCGCCCACGCGGTGCAGGCCGATGAGGGTCAGGGGCAGCAGGGCCGCCACAATGACGAAGAACTGGAGGACCTCGTTGTAGATCGCCGCGGAGAGCCCACCCATGGTGATGTAGGAGAAGACGATGACGGCGGCCACGATGAGTCCCACCCACAGGGGCCAGCCCAGCAGCCAGTTCATGATCTTGCCCAGCAGGTACAGGTTGATGCCGGCGATGAGCAGCTGGGCCAGGGCGAAGCTGAGCGCGTTGACCAGGTGGGCGGCGGTGCCGTAGCGCTTGAGCATGAACTCGGGTACCGAGCGCACCTTGGAGCCGTAGTAGAAGGGCATCATGACCAGACCCAGGAAGATCATGGCCGGGACCGCGCCGATCCAGAAGTAGTGGAAGGTTGGCATGCCGTACTCGGCGCCATTGGCGGACATTCCCATGATCTCGACCGCGCCGAGGTTCGCCGACACGAAGGCAATACCGGTCACCCAGGCCGGCAGGGAACGGCCAGAGGTGAGGAAGCCGTCCGCCGTGGCAGCCTTGGACCGGGCGATGAGTCCGACGCCGATGACGAAGGCGAAGTAGATGGCGATGGGGATGTAGTCGTACCAGCGCGCGGCAATGAGCGTGCCGGATGACGCTGACGAGGCTGACAAAGCGTTCAGCGTGGAGGACATCTGTGTACCTCTCGAGGATCTGTTTCAGGTGAGCAAGCTCATTCTTGCTGTTTGGCAGACTAGCACGACGGCGACATCGGCATAGATGATTGTGCCTGCCCGGGGCCATCGGCGTCGCTGGGTAGAGTGCCTTCCATGACTCTGACTGCTGCTGCCGACGGCTCCTCCCTGGGCAACCCGGGACCGGCCGGCTGGGCCTGGTACGTGGACGATGACTGCTGGGCCGCCGGAGGCTGGGAGAGCTCGACCAACAACCGCGGCGAGCTCACCGCCGTCCTGGAACTCCTGCGGGCCACCGAGGCCGCTGGACTCGCCGGCGAGGAGCTCCTCATCCAGTGCGACTCCCAGTACGTCATCAACTCCCTGACCAAGTGGCGCCACGGGTGGAAGAAACGCGGCTGGCGCAAGGCCGACGGCAAGCCGGTCCTCAACGCCGACCTCGTCAAGGACCTCGACGCCGCGCTCGCGGGCCGCACGGTGCGCTTCGAGTGGGTGCGCGGGCACGTCGGCCATCCCATGAACGAGGCCGCCGACTCTCGGGCCCGCGGCGCCGCGACCGCCTACCAGCAGGGTCGCCCGGTGCCCTCCGGACCCGGCTGGACCCGGGCAGGCCGTGCACAGGAAGCGGCACCCGACGTGGTCTTGGACGCGGCGCCGTCGAGCGCTCCTGGCGGCGCGCCGCGGACCGACGCTCTGTTCTGAGTCGCGGCTCCGGAGGCCTCTTCCCCGGAACCATCACCGCACACCCTCACAGGAACAGCACAGGCACGTCAAACAGGTGGCATAAGGCCTGCAGCCAGGCTTATCGCCATGACGACGAGCCCCGCCCTCCCCGCATCGGCCGACCTTCCCTTCTCCCGACTCACCGTCCTGAATCGGTTGGCGAGCCTGCGTTCTCGCATTCCGACGGTTGTCCTCTTCGCCGCCGTGTCCTTCTCCGGCTGGACGATCGACTACGCTCTGGTGCTCATCCTCAACTCGCTGACCGGCTCGGTCCTCTACGCCGTCGTCGGGGCCCGGGTCGTCTCGTGCACCCTGGGCTTCCTGCTCAACCGGCGCCTGTTCCGGGCCGCCCCGGAGACCTTCTGGCGCTCGGTCGGCGGCTATGCGGCTGTCCAGGGAGGGGTCGCGGCGACGTCCTGCGCGGGCATTGCGGTCCTCACCGGTACCGGAGCGCCCCTGTGGCTGGCCAAGGTGCTCGTGGACTCCACGCTCTTCATCGTCAACTACCTGGCTCAGTCCCGCCTCGTCTACCGGGCCCCGGCGGAGCAGCCCGTCCTGGCTCCGGCTCTGGTGACGGCGGCCTGAGGGAGTGGCAGCGGCTCAGGACTGAGCGTCGCGCACGAGGATGACGAGCTGGACCCGGTCGCGCAGGTCCAGCTTGGTCAGGATCCGGGTGACGTTCTTCTTGACCGAGTCCGGTGCCAGGACGAGTCGCTGGGCGATCTCCGCGTTCGTCAGTCCCTCGGCCACCAGCTCGGACACCTCTCGTTCACGCGGGCTGAGATGGTTGAGACGTCGCCGCGCCGCGCGCTGTTGGGGCGAGGCGAGGGGGCGGAGCATGTGCCGGTTGAGCAGCTCGCGGGTGATGCGCGGGGTGAGGATCGCGTCCCCGGAGCTAACCGCTCGCAGCGCCTGGTGGAGCTGGGCCGTGCGGGTGTCCTTGAGCAGAAAGCCCGAGGCGCCTGCGGACAGCGCCCCGAAGGCGAACTCGTCCTGGTCGTAGGTGGTCAGCACCAGCGTCCGGATCGAGGGGTAGAGCTGGGTGATACGCGCCGTGGCATCGATCCCGTTGAGAACCGGCATGCGCACGTCCATGAGGATGACGTCGGGAAGCGGCTGGCGCTCCTGGCACAGATCGGCGAGCTGGTCGAGAGCGTCCTGTCCATGGGCTGCCTCGGCCATGACCTCCAGGTCGTCGGCCCGGTTGATGATGAGGGACAGACCCATGCGGGTGGCCCTCTGGTCATCGACGATCATCACCGTGATCGGGGTGCGACGCTCCGGAGGGGCCGGCGATGAGGGAAAGGAGGCGAGGGTCATGCTTCCTCCAGATCGGGTATGTGGACCGGGACGACGGCACGCAGCACCCACCCGCCGGATCCTGGGGCGATGCTGGGGCCGACCTCAAGCGCACCGCCACGCTCTTGGATCACGGAGGCCAGATTGGTCAGTCCGTGGCCGGTCGATGGCTCATGGGAGTCCTGCGAGGAGTCGGCGTGGACGGTGACCTGTCCGTCATCGGATACGGTGACCCGGGTGGATGAGCCGGTGTGGTCCAGGGAGACGACAACACGCGTGGCGCCCTCGGCGTGCCGCATGACGTTGGTGAGAGCCTCCCGGATGACGATGTAGACAAGCTCCCCGAGTGCTCGGCCCACGGCCGTGTTACTGGGGCGCCGACCGGTCTCGGTGAGGGCCGCGCTGAGGCCGGTCGCTCGTACCGTGGTCAGCAGGTCCCCCAGCTGATCCCAGCCGCGTACGTCTGCGACGACCTCTGGGCGCGAGCTGGTCACCGTACCGGATCCGTAGTCGTCGAGGAGGGCTGGTGAGGACTGCAACGAGGCAACCGCGTTTCGTGTGTCGGCCAGGCCGTCGCGGGCCAGGGAGTTAACCAGGTCGATGGCCTCGTCGACATCCGGGACACCACTGGCACCGTGCAGCCCCTCGGACAGGGCGATGATCGCAGTGAGGGAGTGGCCCACGGAGTCGTGGAGTTCGGCGGCCACTCGGGCCTGGTACCGCGCGGCATCGCGTTGCACCACGAGCTGTTGCTCGGCCGCGTGGGAGGCGAGCTGGGTGTCCCCGTGCTCCAGGGACTCCCGATGCGAGCGGGAGATCGATGCCACGGTGAGCACGGCGATGAGGAGTCCGCCCTCCCACATGAAGTCCGACAGCGGCACCCTCTCCTTCATGAGCCCCGGCAGTGGCCCGTTGAACGATGCGAGATAGGGGATGAACATGAAGACCAGAGTGGCGGCAATGCCCAGGAGCCGCTGGCGGATGCTCGCGATGGCGATCAGGGTGTAGACCGCGATCAGCAGCGGGAGGAGGAACTCTCCGGAGTCACTCTTGATCATCTTGATCATGAGGGCCACGTTGTTGATGATGACGATCATCAGTGGCCAACGTCGTCGCCAGATCAAGGACAGGCCGGTCACCGCGGTGAGCACGAACTTGATCATGGGGACGTTGAAGCCGAGAGAAAAGGCGAGCACGATGCCGGCGCCCTGGAGCACGGCGTTGATGACAACCATGCCCCATGTCCCCACGGGGCTGGATCGGTACCACTCGGCGATGCGGTCCAGGCGCGTGCGCGGGACCCTGGGCCCGGCCGCGGAGGCCCGTTCAATGGATGTGCTGCTCATGATGGCGTCTCATCTGCGTTTCACCGTTGTCTCACCGCCGCCTGACCGTCTGAAGCAGGGAGATGGCGAAGACTGTCACCCATGCCAGGTTGATGAGACTGTCGACGGCGGCAGCACCAGGCGAGGTCATGGCCTCGGGTTTCAAGGATGCGGTGGCTCGGATCAGTGCGGTCATGGGATTGAGGACGCTCAGTGGCTGTGCCGTCAGAAGCATTGCCGTCCCCACGATCGCCCCCAGGGTGACAGTGATCATTGTGGTGGCGAAGGACCTCACCATTGTCCCCAGCCAGGTGACGAAGGTCAGGATGCCCCACATTCCCAGTACGGTGGCGCCGAAACGGGGAAAGTACGCGGTCAGACCAAGCAGGCTGAATCCGGCGACCAGGCCGGTGACGGCCGTGGTCAGGATGAGGATCGCAGTGGTGGCGACCGCAACCTGCAGGCAATGGAGCAGCTTGCCTGCGACCATGGCCGTCTCCAGACGGTTGGCTCTCATTCGCTGCCAGTTGTCTCCCTGGTGCTCACCGGTGGTGATCTGCGCCGCGAAGCCACTCATGACCAGCGGCAGAAGCCACATGGAGAGTACAAGTGTGGACTGTGGCCAGATGATGTCCCAAGTGCTACCTCGGGCCTGGAACTCGCTCTGGTGGGGGCGATACTGCAGGTATCCGGACAGGGATGCCAGGGTGCACAGTGCTGTCACGGCACCCCAGTACCAACGGTTGGGAGCCTTGCGGTTCTCCCAGTACCAGGCGGCGCGCACCGATGGCCGACGACGTACCGCATCGGGCGTCCGCACGGTGAGGTCGGTTGGATGCGGTGATGTCGTTGGGAGACCGGGACTGGTGAGAGGCGTCGAATACGAATGCATGGCGTGACTCGGGGCTGGGAAGGTGGGTGATGCGGTGGTGCCCGTCACCAATTATCCTCATGGATAATAAGGCTGTGGGCGATGGAGGTCTAGCCGGTTCAGCCGGCTCGGAACGTATGGTGCGGTCAACGATGAGTGCCTGCGCGTTTCAGGGCGCCGAGGCGGCGTGTGTGGAGTAGACCAGCTCCAGGAAGGCCTGCTCCCGGGTCTTGAGCGCGGTCTGAACTCGGTAGACGGCTGTTCCTGAGGAGACGATGCTGGCGATAAGTCTGCCGATGTCGGCGTCGGGCATGATGGCGGTACGCACTATCCCGCCGCGTACTTCATGGACCACTCCTAGGGAGGTCAGGAGGGTGGAGACGGCCGTGGGCGCGGAGACCGCCAGTTCAATGACGCCGTCGCTGTCCAATCCGGACAGAGGGCCCTGGTAGCGCAGATGTCCGGCACACAGGATGCCAACGGTGTCGGCCAGCTGCTCGATCTCCGGCAGCACATGGGTGGAGATGATCATCGTCATGCCCTCCTGGTGGGCCAGGGCGGCGATGATCTGACGAACCTCTGCTGCGGAGGCCGGGTCGAGTCCGTTGGTGGGCTCGTCCAGCAGCATGAGAGGGGGATCGGTCAGAAGTGCCATGGCCAGCCCGAGGCGCCGCTTCATCCCCGTCGAGTAGCGTCTGACCCGCGTGTTCTCATGTCCGCTCAGGTGGACGGTATTCAGGGCGTGAGTGACGCGGCTGTTCGGCAGTCCCAGGTAGGAGGCCATCATGGCGAGGTTCTCCCGGCCGGTCAGGCTCGGGTAGTAGGAGGGGTTCTCGATGAGGGAACCGATCGCTCCTGGCGGTGGAGAGTGGCGTGGCTCTGACGGACTGTTCAGGACGCTGATGCGGCCCGATGTCGGGTGGATCAGCCCTAGCAGGAGCTTCAGAGTGGTCGACTTGCCGGCCCCGTTGGGGCCCAGGAGCCCGTAGACACCACCGGCGGGCACCCGCAGGTTCACTTCGTCGACGACGTTGACGCCGTTGTAGGAGCGGGTCAGGTCGTCGGTGGTCACTGCGAGCTCTCCGGTAGGGGTGGGGAAGGCCTCTGGCGCAGTGGGGGCGACGAGACGTGAGCTGGGAGGGAGGATGCTGTGGGGACGGGAGGTGAGACCGGGGTGGGGCTGGCGACGGGGTGAGTGATGGGGGTGGCGAAAGGGTCGCCCTCCTGATGTCCTGCTCGGGTGAGAAGACAGTAGGTGGTGCGGGCGTTGTGGCAGTCATCGGAGAGGTCAGCGATACCGTCGGAGGGGCGATGCTCATGAGCCCATGCAATCGGTCAAATCCTATGAGCGCAGCACTTTTGTCCTATTTGTCCCCCTCGGGGGACGAGTGCGGTGCCGCAGCCGGCCCGTGTCAGGGCGGATGCGGCACCGCGCAGTGAGCAGCTGCTCCGCAAGGGCCCGACGCGGACCCTCCTGGAATCTGAGAGGTACTCAGATGAGGGTGAGCGACTGGCGGGCGATGGCGAGCTCCTCGTTGGTGGGCACCACGAGCACGGTGACCTTCGAGTCCGGGGTGGAGATGACACGCGGCTCGTCGGAGCGGACGGCGTTGAGCTCGGGGTCGATCTCCACGCCCATGAAGCCCAGGCGCTCGCCGAGCTCACGGCGCAGGTTCGCGTCATTCTCGCCGATACCGGCGGTGAAGGTCAGCGCGTCCAGGCCCCCCATGACGGCGGTGTAGGCGCCCACGTACTTCACGAGGCGGTGCAGATAGATGTCCATGGCCTCGCGGGCCTCCTGCTCGCCGGCGCCGATGCGCTTCCACACCTCGCGCATGTCGTTGTCCCCGGCCAGGCCCTTCATGCCCGAGCCGCGGTTGAACAGGTGGTCGATCTCGTCGATCGACATGCCGGCCACGCGCGCCAGGTGGAAGACGGCGGCCGGGTCGATGTCGCCGGTGCGCCCTCCCATGACCAGCCCCTCCAGCGGGGTCAGGCCCATGGAGGTGTCCACGGCGTGCCCGGCCACGACCGCCGAGGCCGAGGCCCCGTTGCCCAGGTGCAGGACGACCTGCTTGAGGTCGTCGCGGTCCAGGAGCTGCGAGACCGCTCCGGAGACGAACTGGTGGCTGGTGCCGTGAGCCCCGTAACGGCGGATGGAATAGGTGTCGGCGACCTCGCGGTCCAGCGCGTAGCGGGCGGCCTCCTCGGGCAGGTCCTGGAAGAAGGCGGTGTCGAAGACGGCCACGTGCGGTACGTCGGACAGGAGCCGGCGGCCCACCTCGATGCCCTTGAGGTGGGCAGGGTTGTGCAGCGGGCCCAGTGGCACGAGCTGCTCGATGCGGGCCACGACGTCGTCGTCGATGAGGGCCGGGCCGGAGAAGTAGCGCCCGCCCTGGACGACGCGGTGACCCACGGCCACGATGTGGGCGTCGGCCAGCGACGGGCCCTGCTCCTCGAACAGGCGCAGTACCTCGGACAGGCCGAAGCCGTGGTCGGGGACCGGCTCGGTGATCTCGGTGCGCTCCTCGCCGTGCTTGTGCGTGATGGCGCCGGTCTCCTCGCCGATGCGCTCCACCAGGCCAGAGGCGAGCGAGGCCCCCGAGTCGGGGTCGACCAGCTGGTACTTGATGGAGGAGGAGCCTGAGTTGATAACGAGGACGGTGCGCTGAGTCACGGGGTGCCTTTCAAGAACGGTCGGGGATGAGTGCGGGGATGACTGGATGACTGATGAGGATCCTGGGCGAGCCTCAGCGGCACGGGGCCGGGCCCCGTGCCGCTGAAGGGCTCAGCCCTGGGCCTGGACGGCGGTGATGGCGACGGTGTTGATGATGTCCTCCACCAGGGCGCCGCGCGAGAGGTCGTTGACCGGCTTGTTGAGGCCCTGGAGGACCGGGCCGATGGCGATGGCGCCCGAGGAGCGCTGGACCGCCTTGTAACCGATGTTGCCGCTGGACAGGTCCGGGAAGATGAAGACATTGGCCCGCCCGGCCACGAGCGAGTCGGGGGCCTTCTTGGCGGCCACGGTCGGGTCGATGGCGGCGTCGTACTGGATGGGGCCCTCGACGGCGAGGTCGGGCTCCTTGGCCCGTACCAGCTCGGTGGCCTCGCGGACCTTGTCGACATCCGCGCCCTTGCCGGAGGTCCCGGTGGAGAAGGACAGCATCGCCACACGCGGCTCGACGCCGAACTGACGGGCCGTGGCGGCCGAGGAGATCGCGATGTCGGCCAGCTCGGCGGCGTTGGGCTCGGGGTTGACGGCGCAGTCGCCGTAGACGAGCACCCGGTCCTGCAGGAGCATGAGGAAGACCGAGGAGACGATCGAGGTCCCCGGCTTGGTCTTGATGATCTGGAAGGACGGGACGATCGTGTGGGCGGTGGTGTGGGCCGCGCCGGAGACCATGCCGTCGGCGTCGCCCATGTGGACCATCATCGTGCCGAAGTAGGACACGTCCTGGACCTTCTCGCGGGCCTGCTCCAGGGTGACCCCCTTCTTGGCGCGCAGGCGGGCGAACTCCTCGGCGTACTTCTCCAGCAGCTCGGGGTCGTTGGTGGCGATGACCCGGGCGGCGGTGATGTCCAGGCCCAGCTCGGTGGCGCGGGCGCGCACCGTGGTCTCGTCACCCAGCAGCACCAGGTCGGCGATGCCGCGGCGCAGGATGGCGTCGGCGGCCCGCAGGACCCGGTCGTCGTCGGGCTCGGGCAGGACGATCGTCCTGCGGTTGGTGCGTGAGCGCTCCACCAGCTCGGCCTGGAACATGATGGGGGTGACGACCTCGGAGGGCTCGACCTCCAGGGCGGACAGGAGAGCATCGACGTCGGCCTCCTGCTCGAAGGTGGTCACGGCGACGTCGATCTTGCGCTCCGAGCCGTGCGCGAGCAGGCCCTGGAGGGAACCGGCCGCCGAGGCCGCGGTGAAGGTGTCCAGAGGAGAGGTCATGACCGGGATGTTGACGTCCAGGCCCTCCAGGAGGCGCAGCGCGTGGGGTGCCACCTCGAAGCCGCCGTTGAGCACGAGGCCGGACAGGATCGGGAAGCTGGAGGAGGCCTGGGCCGCCATGAGCGAGATGAGCATGGCGGAGCGGTCAGCCGGCACGATGGCGAGCTGGCCGGCGGTCAGGCGCTCCAGGACGTGGGAGACGTCCATGGCGCACACGAGGACGGACTCGGCCTCGCGGTCCAGGAGGGTCTTGTCGCCGGCGATGAGAGTGCCCTCGACGGCGTCCAGCACCTCGTGCACCGCCGGGGCGGCCAGGAGCGGCACCTCGGGCAGCGTGGTGGAGGTGATGCCCTCGATCGCGGCCAGGGCCTCGGTGATGGGCCGGCGGTTCTCGGGGTGGCACTTGTTGGCCACGACAGCGACGGTGCGGGCGTGGTTGTCGGCGATCTCGGTCATGGAGACCTCCACGGAGCCGACGACGTCCTCCACGTCGTGCTGACCGGAGACCACGAGCAGGATTGGTACACCGATGTTGGCGGCGACCCTGGCGTTGAGGGCCAGCTCGGGGTTGCCGGCGACGTCGGTGAAGTCCGAGCCGTCGATGATGACGACATCGTGCTCGCGTGCCAGGGCTCGGTAGGCGTCGACGATGCGGGCCAGAGCCTCCTCGGGGTCGGCGTGGAACTCGTCCCAGGTCGCGCCGACGCACTGCTCGGCGGGCGTGGTGGAGCCGGCACGGTTCAGCAGGAGGGTGAGGAAGGCATCGCCCTCACGGCTCTCCACGAAGGGACGGAAGACGCCGACCTTGGCGACCACCTTGGTCAGGCAGGAGACCAGTCCGAGGGCCACCGTTGACTTCCCGGTTCCGGCGTTGGGTGAGGCGATGTAGATACTGCGCGCCACGTTGGGTCCTTCTCGCGTTGTCTTGGAGTCAGGGGCGCCGGCTCATTCCGGTGCCGTACGGGTCCGATTGTGCCCCCACCTGCGGGTTGTCTGCGACCAAAGGCCCGGTCTCAGTGTGTCTTGTGATGTGGGAACGGGCACATGCGTACGGCTCGGAGTGGGGTTCGAGGGGGCTGGGGGACTAGTCGGCTCGGGCGGTTTACTCCCTGCCGGCACCGGATGGGACTGTGGTTCGCCCGGTATCGGGGTCGACGCTCACGGTAACGCTGGTGACGGGCCGCTGGCGGCTGCTCGGCGTGCCCTGGGAGAGCCAGACCGTATATGTCGACGACGGGTCGTTCGGCTCGGGGAGGAAGAGGGCGACGGGATCACCGCCACGCGTCTCCTGCGCCGCTGCGACGGCGCGGCTCGGACCGGTGCCCTGATCCTGACCGGCACGTGTGTTCCCGGTCGGGGCTCCGACCGCTGTAGCAGGGGTGCGGGAGGTCGGCTCGGTGGGGTGGATGCCGTAGGCGCTGGCGTAGTAGCCCCACAGGAACAGCAGGGGCAGCAGAACCAGCCCGGCCGCCTTGAGCAGGTCGGTGTCCCGCGACAGGCGCTGCGCACGCCAGCGGGTGGACAGGACGGTTCGCCGGTAGCGCTGCAGAGGCCACCACACCCTGAGCCCACTGACGACCAGGACCAGAAGGACCATGCCCGAGGTTCCCACGACGAGACCGCCGACGGTCAGGCCCTGGTGCTCGCCCCGCCAGCGGGTGTGGGGAATCTCCTGGGACATCCAGCGGACGTGGCCGGGCCCCTCACAGGACAGGAGACAACGGTGCAGGTTGTCCAGGACCGAGCTCCACACCGGGGCAACGGCCGTCCGGCCGATCTCGGCGCCGGTGGAGGCTCCGACCACGTAGGCGGACCGCTTGGTCCTGACCTCGATGGTGTCGCTGCTCCGAGTGGCGGACAGGACGGGCTCGCCGGGGTGATTGCTCTCGATCGTCGCAACGGCCTGGGGCAGCGAGACCTCGTCGGGGCCGGCGCCGCGGGGGTAGGAGCTCGAGCTCAACGAGCTCGCGATCTCCGCCTGATACGGAAGGGATGTGCCGCTGAGAGTGATGGCCAGTAGGACCAGGCCGGCTACCGCCGACAACCAGCGTCGCACGAGTGACATCGTCCGGGAGACGAGGGACGGCGGGGAGGTGGATGGGGCGACCGTGGGGTTCATGGCGGGGCTGCGTGGGAGGATCTAGAACCCTGCGGGGGCCAGCAGGGCGGCAAGGGTGCACAGACAGGTGAGGATCGAGATGAGGACGTAGACGTGGCGTCCACGATAGCGACGCCTCCACAGTGAACGGGCTCCGCTGAGGCTCACGGCGGTACCAGCGACCTGGATGACCAGGGCCGTACCGACGGCCAGCGGACCGAGAGGACCGATGGCGGGGGCCAGGGCGTAGACGATGACGCACCTGAGGCCCGAGGCCCACAGCCCCAGCATGACTGCCTGGACGTCGGCGCTGATCAGGACCGGCGTGTCCGCATCGGCCCGAGAGGTGGCAGGCTCGGCGGTGCCGGGGCTCTCGGGGAGGCCAGGGATCGGCGGTGGCGGATGAGGTCTCCTGGAGGGCGGCGCCATCGACGATGTCGTCGGCATGCTTGCCTGACGAAATGTCTACATAATCAATACCGGGCGCACTCTTCATACTGATGAATACGGTAACGTTCAGGATAAATCGCGTCAACGCTCCAGCGTGAGACCGAGATGTGATGTCAGACAGGCCTTCTTGAGCGAAATACTCGCTGGTGGGGCCCTGTTCCGTGAACCGGAGAAATGGGATGGCCGCCGGTGTCGCTCTGTCCTAGCGCAGCAGGGGCAGAGCGGAGATGATGGTCAGTGCGACGATGACTGGCTCGAAGACCCGCTGATCCATGCGCTCGGCAAGACGGCGGCCTGCCAGGGCCGAGACGATGACGATCGGTGCGCAGATCACGGTCAGCGACATCGTGGTGGTGTTCACCAGCCCGGCCGAGATGGAGAAGGGCAGCTTGACGAGGTTGACCAGGAAGAAGAACCAGGCCGTCGTCCCCAGGAAGGCTTTGACGGGGTACCGGCAGGCCAGGAAGTACATGGAGGTCACCGGTCCACCGGCGTTGGCGACCATCGTCGTGAAGCCGGCCAGGCTGCCGTAGACCAGACGGGAAAGGCGGCCGCTGGTCGTGGGGGTGGCGAGTGCCGTGGTTGCCTTCTGTATCTCGAGTGTCGGGGCGGGTGGCGACGCCTGCGTCGCGGAGGCGCCGTCGGACGCCCTCCTGCTCGTCGAGCGTCGTTGGATGAGGGTGATGGCCACCAGGAGCAGCAGGATGACGCCGATGAGGCGCCGGGTGGAGTCGTTGGAGGCCAGGTGCAGGAACAGGGCGCCGGCGCCGACCCCCGTCAGGACCGCGGGGACGAGCCTGCGCAGCATGCGGAAGTCGGCGTCGCGGCGATAGCTCCACACGGCCAGCAGGTCCCCGGTCATGAGCATGAGCAGAATGGCCCCGGTGGACTCCTTGGCCGGTAGTACCGCGGTGCACAGTGCCACAGCGACGGTGGCTGCCCCGGGCAGGGCGGTCTTGGCGATACCGCACAGGGCCGCGACGACCATGAGCAGGATCCAGGTGGTGGCGGTCAAGGTGGGGAGCACGAGCCTGCCTCGCAGCGTTGAGAAGGAGTTGAGAAGGACGTGAAGGATCGGGTTTTGTCAGGACTTTTGCTCAGCCTAGCGGGCGGACGCCGACGGCGAGGGCCGGATGGTGGGATCCTCGCCGTCGGCGTCGTGGAGTGCGTGCGGCGCGGCCGCTTGCCAGGGCCGCTCAGAGCCCGGCTGCGGCCTCCAGGAGGTTGCGCGCGGAGATCTGAAGTCCTTCGACGTTGCCGTACTCGGCGTCCTCGTGCTCGATGTTGACGTTCATCTCCGGGTCCACCTCGGCGATGGCGGCCAGGAACTCGGCCCAGTAGTCGGTGTCGTGCCCCAGGCCGAAGGCGACGAACCGCCAGGCCGGGTCCTCGGGCCAGGCGTTGCACCAGTAGCCGTAGGCCACCGGGACCTTGTCCTCGGCCTCGGCGGGCACGTGGCCGAAGTCGGTGTCCAGGACTCCGCGGTAGGCGGCGCCGGGGAAGATCCTGGTGTCCTTGGCGTGGACGTGTCCCACGAGGGGCCCAGGCGCTTGGTGGCCGCGATCGGGTCCATCTGCTGCCAGAACAGGTGGGAGGGGTCCATGTTGACCTTGATGTTGGTCGCCCCGGTCTCCTCGACGAGCCGCTCGAAGGAGGGGACGTTGAAAACCAGGTTGCGCGGGTGCAGCTCCAGGCAGACCTGGACGTCGTTGTCGCGGGCCAGGGCGTCGATCTCCTTGAAGAAGGGCACGACGACGCTCCACTGGTAGTCCAGGATCTCCATGTCGATCCCGTTCCAGGGGTTGACGACCCAGGTGGGGTACTTCGCGCTCGGGTCAGTGCCCGGGGTGCCGGACATGGTGACGATCTCCTTGACCCCGAGCAGGCCGGCCAGGCGGATGGCTGCCCGGATGTCCTCGGCGTGCTTGAGGCCCTCGTTGGGCAGCGGCGAGGTGGGGTTGCCCGGAGGTGTTGAGGCCCGAGAGCGTCATCCCCTTGTCCTTGAACAGGCCCAGGTACTCGTCACGGGCGGTGGGTGAGGCCAGGAGGGCGTCGACGGGGCAGTGCGGGGAGGGGATGAAGCCTCCGACGTTCACCTCCGCCCCGGTCAGTCCGGCCTCCTTGAGGACGTCGAGGGCCTCGGGCAGGGAGCGGTCCTGCAGGCAGGCGGTGTAGGCGCCGTAGGTCAGTGGCATGAGAGGTCTCCTTGTGCGTCGTTCGGTACGTCGTTGTGTGGTGGTGTGTCTGAGGCTGTCGGCGCGGTGGGTCGGCTGACGGCCTCTCTTACAGGCTCGCGAGCTCGGGCAGTCCGCGACGTCGACGGCGGCGCCCCCGGCTGCGGCCGAGCGGGCCACGGCGTCGGCCAGGAGCATCTCGCGGTAGCCGTCGGCGAAGCTGGCGCAGCGCGGCAGGGCGCCCTGCTCGGGGGTGATGCCGGCGATCTGCTGGAGGAAGGCGTGGGCCTGGTAGGTGAACTGCTCGATCTGGGTCAGTCCGACCCCGCCGAAGGCCATGGAGGAGCCCCGTGCGAAGTAGGGGAAGTCGGGATTGACCAGGACACGGCGGGCCCCGCCCAGCCCGGCTGGGGAGCTGACGTCGTCGATCTTGATCTCACCGCAGCGGGCCAGGTCCCATGAGGCTCGGCCCTTCGTGCCCAGCACGTCGACCATGAGGGAGTTGGGCAGTCCCCAGGCCACGCGCGAGCAGGAGAAGGTGCCCACGGCGCCGCTGGCGAAGTGCGCGGTGAAGGTGGCGACGTCGTCGTTCTCCACCGGCTCGTAGGTGACACTGGCGGAGTCGCCGGTGTCGAGGGCGGTGCCGCGGGTGACGTGGCCGGTGGCCACGGGGCGCTCCTTGATGGAGGTCATCATGGCGGCGCCCGAGACCGAGATGATGGGGCCGCAGATGACCTCGGCGGTGTCGATGAGGTGGCTGCCGACGTCACCCAGGGCCCCCGAGCCCATGGGGCCCTTGTAACGCCAGGCCATGGGAGTGGAGGGGTCGACGCCGTAGTCGCACCAGTAGCGGCCGTCGAAGTGGTTGATCTCGCCCAGGTGGCCCTCGGCGACGAGTTTGGCGAGCTCGGCCACAGCGGCGTTGCGGCGGTAGGTGAAGCCCACGCCGGTGACGACGCCGGCTTCTTTCTCGGCCTGGGCCATGGCGCGGGCGCTCTCGAGCGTGTCCGCCAGGGGCTTCTCGCACAGGACGTGCTTGCCGGCCTTGATGAGGGTCTCGGCGATCTCGCGGTGCAGGGCGTTGCCCACCACGATGGAGACGATGTCAATGTCCGGGTCCTCAGCCACTGCCCGCCAGTCGTCCACGGCGCACTCGTAGCCGTAGCGCTGAGCGGCGTCCTCGGCGAAGGGGAGGTAGCGTCGGCGATGGTGTGCAGACGGACCTGCGGTAGGCCCAGATCGAAGACGGTGCCGACCTGACGCCAGGCGTTGGCGTGAGTGGTGCCGGCCATACCGGCGCCGATGACGGCGACTGACAGGGGAGTGGTGCTCATGGTTACCTCGGATGTCCTCATTGACGAGCGGGTGACTGGTTGAAGTCCTGTGCTGACATGAATTCACGCGCGTGAACTGATGACCTCAGTCTGCGTTCCGGCGGTGGCGATGTCAACCGGTGAGGAGATCTTCGTCCTGACAAAGGAGGCCGTTCCGAGGGGCGGGCGGAGAGTCTGGGACCGTGGTCCTCGGTCCGGCAGGCGAATCGAGGCGCCGCCGCTTCCGACGACGGTCGGTGCGTGAGCCGGCTCGGCGCCGGACGTAGTGCTCGTCAGCCGTGTTGTCTCATGACTTCTAAGAGTTTCGGATGCCGTGACATCTCAAGACACTGGGGCGACGGGTGGATCAGGCTTGATTGTCGTCACTCGCCCAGCCGGCAGGGGGCTGGTTGGGTCGTTGGGGTGGTGCCTGGCGTGTACTGCACGAGGGTCGGGGGCTGCTGGGCAAGGTTCGGGGGTACTCCACAGGGGTGGGGTTCTCGTGCAGTACACACAACCCTTGATCAGTACACCCCCACCCTCGTGCAGTAGACCGGCCCGAGGAGGGGCCGGGCCGGGCGCCGGCGTTGAGTCAGTGCCATCAGGTCCTTGTGCAGGAGCCAGAAGGGGCCAGACAAGGAAGATGGGGCCGGACCTGGGCGGGGGCGCCAGAATCCCGCTGCAAGGACCCTGGGCTCGATCACGCGCGAGGCCCGGCGTCCACGCAGTGGACGTTAACTCTCTCCGCTGTCGATATGCCCGGAGGGGATCCCTGGAGTTCTGTGGTCTTTTCTCTGCTTGCGACGCCTGTGCGGTGTTGAAGTCCGCTGTGTGGACACCTACGACCTACCAGTACGACCTGCCAAGCCTCTTTCATCGGCTCGCCATCGCCTCAGGACGACCCGCCCCATCCCGGGGTCCCGTTCGAGCGAGCGTCTCAGAAGTCATGACACTCGCATGTCTCAGAAGTGAGGAGACAAGACGGTATCGCTCGTCAGCGCCCCAGGGATGAGGCTCGCACGACGAGCTCTGGCTCCAGGACCACGCTGTGGGCCTCGGTTCCGGTGGCTGCCCCGACCTGTGATCCGTCGTCGGACGTGAGCCCGGCGCGTCGGCACACCAGATCCACGGCCCGCTCGCCCAGGAGGTCCTCGGGCTGGTCGACGCTGGTCAGTGAGAATTCCTCGCGCAGGGCCAGGTAGGTGTTGTCGTAGGAGGCCAGGGCGACGTCGACCCCGGGTTCACGGCGACTCTCGCGCAGGACGGGCACGGCGTCGATGGCCAGGACGTCGTTGTGAATGACCAGGCCCAGCGGCTCGGGGTGGTCCTGCAGGACCGCCCGGGTGGCGGGGCCCGCGTCCTCGCCGCAGCTGCGTACCTCGAAGGCCAGACCGGCCGCGTCAGCGGCACGGGCCAGCGAGTGCTCACGGTCGTGTCGGGAGGCCGCGTCGGTCAGGCGCGGGCCGATGTAGCACATGGTGCGCATGCCCAGGGCTGCCAGATGGTCGACGACGAGGCGCGCGGCGGCCTCCTCATCAACCCGCACGGAGTCGACCCGCCCGCCGGGACTGCGTCGCCCGATGACGCATACGGGCACTTCCTCGCCGATGGCCACCAGGTCCTCGCCGGGCAGCCAGGGTGAGACGAAGATGATGCCCGCAACGCGCACGCCGAGCAGACTCTCGACGGCCTGGTGCAGGACCTCGGGCTGATCGGAGCCGACCGTGACGAACAGGGTGAGGCCGCGCCGGGCGGCCGCCCGTCCCAGGCAGGCCGCGACCTGCTCGAAGAAGGCGTTGCGCAGGTTGGGCAGTACCAGGCCGATGATGCTCGAGCGCTTCCGGGCCAGCGAGGAGGCCGAGACGTTGACCCGGTAGCCGAGAGAGGCGGCCACCTCCTCAATGCGCTCGCGGGTGCCGGCGGCGACCTTGGGGGAACCGCTCAGGGCAAGTGAGACCAGGCTGCGCGAGACCCCGGCGGCGCGGGCGACGTCGCTCTGGGTGGCGGCATGGGCCTTGGACACCGTCTCATCCTGCTTCCTGCGGCGCCGGGCTGTCTACTGCGGGGCGTGCTCGTGTGCGCGCCCGAATAGTGCGCAGGCTACAGGCCGACAGGCTGGGTCAAGGGTGAGCCGGAACGGTGCGCAGCAGCGTGGCGATCCCGGAGATGCCCAGGAAGATGAGTGCCGTCGCGGGGAGGGTCGCGCTGAGCAGGTAGTCCCAAAGAGTAGTGTGCTGGGTCGTCAGCCCGATCCCGTGAAGCAGCCCGAGAGCCGCTGCTCCTGCGCCGATCGAGAGGATTGAGACTGCGGCTCGCAGCGCCCGTCTGGCAGCCGGCCAGGGGGTGACGAGCTGCAGCGGGGGCAGGGCCGCCCAGGCAGTGATCCCGGTAATGCCGCAGACGAGTGCGCTCGAGGCGGGCGAGTCGTCCTTGAGCAGGTTTTCAAGCATCCCCTGGCCCGCGACGACCCAGAAGAGGACGCAGTAGGCGACCAGCAGACCGTCGCTCCAGGTGAGGCGGGGATTCTCGCGCTCCCAGCGGGGGGACATCGGAGAAGAACCCATTCACTGTGCCTGAAACCCGTATCGAGGACACGACCTTTCCTCCTGTGCGTCATCGCGGTCAAGAGTGCCCTTTCCAGAATAAGACCACCGGTTCGCCCGTGCGAAGGGTGCGACGAGACTCATGAAGGATGCCCGCGTAAGAGGCTCGGTGCCTCATGTAGGACTGCCCGCGAAGCTCGTGGACCGTGGTGGGCATGGGAAGTGGGTTGTCGATGCAGGCCAGGGCCGAGATCACGGGAAAGTACGCCAGGGTGTACACCAGGGCGTCGAAGAAGGACAAGGGATGGATCCTTGATGAGGTCTGCGCAGTCACTGGCTGGAGTCGGGACAACGCGCGCCGACGCCTGGTGGCCGCAGCCAAGCGCCCACCGGGTCGCCGAAAGTCGGCGGAGCGCAGGGGCTAGAGCCCGCAGGTACTCCTACGACGCCTTGAAGGTGCTCCAGCGAGTGTGGGCCGCCAGCGGCGGGCAGTGCGGCAAGTACCTCAAGGGTCCATGCCGGTGCTGCTGGACCTGCTGGAGGCGAGCGGTGAGCTCGACGACGAGCCGCGCTACACCCCAGCCGTCAGAGACGAGCTGGTGGCCATGAGTGCGGCGACCATTGACCGCTACCTCGCCCCGGTGCGGGCTACCGAGCAGCTGCGGGGCAAGTCGACGACCAAGGCCGGTCCAGTTGCTGCGCAGCTCCATCAAGATCCGCAAGGCCGGTGACGAGATCGAGGCTGAACCTGGGTTCTTCGAGGTCGACACCGTCGCCCACTGCAGGGCCGACCCTCAAAGGAGAGTTCACCCGGACTGTGAACATGACCGACGTGCTCACGGGGTGGACCTTCACTCGCTCAATCCGAAACAACGCTGAGAAGCACATCATTTCCGCCCTGGACGCCGCCGTGGGATGCGTCCCGTTCCCCGTTTTGGGCATGGACTTCGATAACGGCTCAGAGTTCATCAACCACAGCGTGGTGCGCTGGGCCGGGGACTTGGACATCTACTTCACCCGCTCACGCCCCTACAGGAAGAACGACCAGGCCACCATCGAGTCGAAGAACAACCACCTGGTGCGCCGCTACGCCTTCTACTACCGCTACGACACCAGCGAGGAGCGCGAGGTCCTGGGCCGTCTCTGGGAGCAGGTCAACGTCAAGCTCAACTTCCTGACCCCCACCCGCAAGCCCATCGGATGGGGCACCGATAAGGCCGGTAGGCGTAAGCGCCTCTACGACGCTCCTCGTACCCCATTGGACCGGCTGCTGGACACCAGCGCCCTGACCAAGGCCCAGAAGACTGACCTGGTCTCGTACCGCAACCAGCTCAACCCCGCCTCTATCACCCGCCGCATCATCGAGCTCCAGGACGTTCTCATCCGCCTGGCCAAGGACAAGACCGACCAGCTCTACCTCGCCCAGTTCCCAAGCATCCTGCCCGACGTCCACAAAGGCGTACGAGTCAGGAAAGCCTCCTAACCACCCCTCAACTTGGCGGGCATTCCTACATGAGGCACCGAAGACACTTCGCGGGCACCTTGACATGAGGCACCCCGGGGACGGTTGTCGGGCCCCGGCGGACCGGGCTGATCGCTCTGGTCGACGTCCTCAGGCCGCCTGGGAACGACGACGCTCCCGACCGGCGGTGGTCGGGAGCATCGAGGTGAGGCGTCAGCCGGTGGGGTGCGCACGGAGGGGGAGTCCGTGCGCGCCCCGCGACGTCTCAGGCCTTGAAGAGTGTGCCCTCAAGGTAGGCGCGCGCCTTGCGGGCGTACTCCAGGGGGTTGGCGATGGCCGGGTCCTGCTCGGCCTCCACCAGGATCCAGTTGCGGTAGCCGTGGTCCACCAGGAACTTGTAGGGCACGGTGAAGTCGATCGTGCCGTCGCCGGGAACGGTGAACATGCCGGCCAGGAAGGAGTCGAGGAAGGAGCGCTCGGCAGCCTTGGACTCCGCCATCTTCTCGGGGCGCACGTCCTTGAAGTGGACGTGCTTGATGCGGTCGATGGTGGCCTCCAGCAGGCCCATGACGTCGCCGTCGCCCACGTAGGCGTGGCCGGTGTCGAACAGGAGGGAGACCTTGGCCGGGTCGGTCAGCTCCATGAGACGGATGGTCTCCTCCTTGGTCTGGATGACCGTGCCCAGGTGGTGGTGGTAGACGAGCTCGAGGCCGTGGGCGTGGGCGACGTCGCCCAGGCGGTTGAGGCCCTCGGCCAGGACCGGCCACTGCTCCTCGGTGAGCACCGGCTTGTTGGTGAAGATGCAGACGTCACGGATGCCCTGGACCGAGCCGGTCTGCTCGGAGACGACGACGCGGGTGGCGCCCAGGTACTCCAGGTAGGCGCAGGTGGCCTCGAACTCGGGGATGACGGCCTCGACGCCGTCGCGCAGGATGAAGGAGGAGAACCACTGGGCGACGATCTTGATGCCACGGGCGTCGGCGGCGGCCTTGACCTCCTCCTTGGGCGGGAAGAAACCGGCGCACTCGGTTCCGGCGAAGCCGGTGTCGGCCAGGTCGAGGAGCATGTCCTCCAGGGTGTTGAAGGCACCGACCTCGGGGATGTCGTCGTTGCGCCAGGTGATCGGGTGCATGCCCCAGGAGATGCCGTGGGGGTCGGAGATTGCGGTTGCGGGGTCGAGTGAGAAGGACATCGTTGCTCCGTGTCTGGTTGAGGGGCTGGCCGGGTGTCTTGCCAGTGCGGTGGTAGTCAGTGATTCGGTGGTCAGTGGGTGAGTGGCGGGTCATGAGCCGGTGACTGGTACGTCGTCGGCTCGTGGTCGCGGTCGGGGCGCTCCCGGGAGGCGGGTGCCGGCGCCGGTGCCGGGCGATGGGCCCGTGCAACGAACCTAGCAACAGGACTTTGTCCTGACAAGCCCTTTTCGGGCCCTCCCGGGAGCGCGTGTCGCGGGGGCGAGGTCAGGAGTAGAGCTTCTCCATCTCGACCTCGATCTCCTCCAGGGACTTGTCCTTGGTCTCCGGCATGATCTTGAACAGGATGACGGCCACGACCAGGTTGAGCACACCGTAGATGGTGTAGGTGACGCCGCCGCCCAGGGTCTCCATCATGGGCGGGAAGGTCCAGGTGATGATGGCGTTGGCGGTCCACATGCAGAAGATCGCCGTGCCGTTCATGATGCCGCGGACGTTGGCCGGGAAGATCTCACCCATCATCGTCCACACGATGGTGCCGTTGGAGGACTGCACGATGAGCATGAAGACGGACATGAGCCCCAGGATGAGGTAGGCGGCCCAGGCGGGCGGGGTGGTGTGGTTCGCCATGTGCGGGGCGATGAAGAACTGGAAGGTCGCGGCGATGCCCAGCAGGGTGACGCCCACGCCGATGACGTCGCCGATGAGCACCTGGCGACGACGGAACTTCAGGATGAGCCAGATGCCGATGGCCGAGCCGATGACCGACATGACGCCGTTGGCCACCTGGGCGGTGATGGACGCGGAGGTGGACATGCCGGCGTACTCCAGCACCTTGGGGGGCGTAGTACATGACGGTGTTGACGCCGGTGGTCTGGTTGACCACGGCCAGGAAGATGCCGACCAGGAGCAGCTTGCGCAGCCAGGGCGTGGCCATGACGTGGCTGAAGCCCTTGCGCTGGGACTCCTCCTGCTTCTCGTGCTGACGAGCCTCGACCATCTCCATGATCTCGTCCTCGATGGAGCCGTCCTTCTCCGGGACGCGCACGCGCTTGAGGGAGCCGATGGCGTCGTAGAGGCGCTCCTTGGCCAGGTACCAGCGCGAGGACTCGGGCATGAGTCGGATCCCGATCCACAGGGCCACGGCCGGGATGGAGCACAGGACCAGCATGTAGCGCCAGGCCTCGCCGTTACCGGCGCTGATGCTGAGCTGGTCGAGGAAGGCGTGGTACTCGGCCCCGCTCATTGAACCGCCCTTGGAGGCCTGGAGCTTGGTGATCTCATCGAAGACGTAGGTGCCCGGGGAGAAGTGCCCGCTGGGGTCGTTGGCGATGGTGATCTTCGGGCCGCCCTGGAGGGAGTTGATGATGGCGTTCATCGAGAAGGCGAGCAGCTGACCGGTGACGATCATGAGCTGGTCGATGGCCACGATGGAACCGCGGATGCGTTTGGGCGCCGTCTCCGCCAGGTAGACGGGGACGGTTGCGGAGGCGGCTCCGACGGCGAAGCCCAGGACGACGCGGAAGGGGTACATGACCCACACGTTGGGGGCGATGGTGGTTCCGATCGCGCCGATGAAGAACAGGGCGGCCAGGACCGTGATGTTGTGCCGCCGGCCCCAGCGGTCCGACATGAGCCCGCCCAGCAGCGCGCCCAGCGCGGCGCCGACCAGCAGGGTGCCGCCGATGGCGCCCTCCTCGAAGGAGGTCAGCTGGAGGCCCTTGGCGTCGAAGGGCATGTACATGTACGGCAGGGCGCCGGAGATGACGCCGGTGTCGTAGCCGAAGAGCAGTGAGCCGAGCGTGGCCACGGCGGCGATGGCGACGACGCCGCGGTGCTTGCCCGAGGCCGGGGTCTTGGCGACCGCCTCATTGAGCTCTTCCCTGGTGAGTCCGCGCAGGGACGTCGTGACTCCCTGTGACATAGGGGGTCTCCTCTCAGCCCTGCGGCGACAGTGCCGCAGGGGGTTGTAGTGATAGGTGGTGATGGTGGAATGAAGGATGGGGTGAGCCGGCTCGGCTCGGAGCGCTCGGCGCGTCTCAGGCGTCGAAGGTGGTCCGGCCCTCGACGCGGGGCACCTCGTGCCACTGGCCGTCGGCAGCCGAGGCGACGACGGCCTCGTCGACCTCCGCGGCGCACCAGGCGTCGGCGGCCGAGGGGGCGACCTGCTCGCCGGTGATGATCGACTCGATGAACTGAGCAGCCTCGATGGCCTTCATGTCGTCAAAGCCCATGGAGGTGCCGATGGCCGGCTGGAAGCGCTGCCACTGGCCCCACTGGGGGCCGGCCATGGCGCGGGTGTAGCCGTGGGAGGCGCCGCCGTCGAGCACGGGGCAGATCTCCAGCTCGTTGAGGCGCTCGAAGTTCCAGCGGGCCGAGCCCTTCGTGCCGTAGACCTCGACGACGTACTCGGCGCGCGGGCCCACGCTGACGCGGGAGGACTCCATGGTGCCGACGGTGCCGTTCTCGAAGCGCACCAGCATGGAGACGTAGTCCTCGTTCTCCACCGGACCCACCTCGTCGCCGATCTCGAAGCCGGAGTGGCCGATGCCCATCTTGGTGGGAATGGGGCGCTCGGTGATGAAGGTGTCGGTGACTGCGGTGACCGAGGCGATGCGTCCCACGATGTACTGGGCCAGGTCCGCTCCGTGGCTCATGAGGTCGGGGACGACGCCGGCCCCGGCCTTCTCCTTCGACGCCCTCCAGGTCAGAGGGCCCAGAGGGGAGGAGTTGTAGTCGGCGATGAACCACACGCGCACGTTCGTGATGCGGCCGAGCTCGCCGCCTCGTACCAGGGAGCGCATGTACTCGATCGCCGGGGTGTGTCGGTAGTTGAAGCCGACGGCGGTGACCAGGTCGGCCTTCTCGGCAGCCTGGGCGATCTCGCGGGACTGTGCGGCGCTGACCCCCATGGGCTTCTCGATCCAGAAGGGCTTGCCGGCCTCGACGGCCGCCAGGGCCATCTCGTGGTGGAGGAAATTGGGGGCGCAGATGGAGACCGCCTCTACCTCGGGGTCGGCCAGCAGGTCGTGGTAGTCGGCGTAGGCGCGTTCGAAGCCCAGACTGTCCACCGCCTCCTGGCGTACCTGGTCCACCGGGTCGGCGGCCGCGACCAGGCGCGGAGCCACGCCCAGCTCGGGGAATCGCTCAGCGATGGCACGGTAGCTGCGGGCATGAAGCCGTCCCATCCACCCCAGGGAGATGACTCCGATGCCCAGTATTCTCTTGTCGGTCATTACGGTCCTTTCCGACAACACTGTCGGCTGCTGCGTGTGTGGAGGTGTATCCGGAGGCCCCGGGAAACACTCGTCGTTAATGACGTCTCAGAAACATATCAGAGTGACTTTGTCCTGACAAGATGAAGGTTGAATGAAAATTCATCCAGTGTGACCCGGGATGTTGGTCGGACTCGCCCGAGCGGCCTTCATCCGCCTGCCGGTGCGGGGTGCGTGCTGCTCGACCGTATCGCGGGTGCGGTCCGGGCGGGCTGATTGCGGGCCTACGAGTGGCCATCTACCTGCTGAAATGGCGTCGTCGGATAGGATGGGGCGAACGGTGCCCGAGGTCGGGTGCCGGGTCTCGCGCAACGTGCGGGATCTGTAGGCACAACGGTGTGGAAAGGAAGGCGTCTGCGGTGCAAGGACCTCGAGGACGCGATGGCCGGGTCACGATCAGGACCGTGGCCGAGCACGCCGGCCGTTCCATCTCCACCGTCTCGGCGGCACTCAACGGCTCCGACGGCGTCGCCGAGAAGACCCGCGAGGAGATCCTGCGCATCGCCGCCGAGCTCGGTTATCAGGCGGACCCGCGCGCCCAGTTCCTGCGCCGTAGCCACACCGGGCTCATCGGGGCCAGCTTCGCCATCGGGCAGGCCTACCAAGGGCTCATCGTGGACGGGCTCTTCCAAGCGGCCTCCACTCTGGGGCACGCGCTGGTCCTGGCCACCTCCACCCCGCACCGCGGCGTGGCCGATGGGCTGCGCTCCCTGCTGCTGGAGCGCTGCGAAGGCATCATCCTCATCGACCCCGACATCTCCATGGACGCCCTGGCTCACATCGTGACCGCACCCCGGCGGTGCTCATCGGCAGCAGCACCGAGCTGAGTGACGTCGATGAGATCCACTCCCGCGACGACGTCGGCATCCAGCTGCTCGTCGATCACCTCATAGGCACTGGGCGGCGCCGCATCACCCACGTGGACGGTGGGGCGGAGACCGCCGCGAGGCGGCGGGTCGAGCGCTTCGGCCAGGCCATGGAGCAGCGCGGGCTGGCGGACAGCGCCCAGGTGGTGCCCGGAGGAGGCGATGAGGACAGTGGTGCCAGAGCGGTCCAGCACCTCATTGAGTCCGGTGAGCTGCCCGAGGCCCTGCTGTGCTTCAACGACCACTGCGCTGTCGGGGCCCTCATGGAGTTGCGCCGCCAAGGCGTGCGCGTCCCGCAGGACGTGGCAGTCACCGGCTATGACGGCATTCCGGTGACGGCGGCCACGGCCTTCTCCCTGACCACGGTGCGCCAAAACGCCGGCCTCATCGCCGAGGTAGCAGTGCGGGCGCTGCTGGCCCGTATGCACCCCGACCATGGCGGCCAGATCCCGGTGGGGGTCGCCGGTGCGGACCGGCGTCTGGGCGGGCACCTCTACCGGGTGGTACCCGAGCTCGTTGTTCGCGACACGACGGCCCGCGCCGCATGAACGTCGGAACAGTGCCCGTGCGCTACGCGGTATGTGGCGTACGGTGATGACCTGGATGTCAGGACCGAGGGGTGCATGCCCCCCGCACACTGGGACAGGAACCATGATCAACGGAGAACTCATCGACCTGGTCGCCGGCGACTATGAGGCGCGCATCGCCACGTCAGGCGCCATGCTCGTCCACCTGCGCAGGCAGGGACGCGACCTCATCATGCCCTTCGACGCCGAGGCCACGCTGCCCGCGGGCTGGCAGGGCAAGACCCTGTTGCCGTGGGCCAACCGCATCGCCGGCGCCCGCTACGACTACGGCGGTACCGAGTTCCTCGTGGCCTGCAACGAGCCGGCCAGCGGCTCCGCCCTTCACGGCCTGGCCGGCTGGATGGACTGGCAGTCGTCGACGATGACCCCTCCGGCCCCGACGACGGCGCTCCACGCAGCCAGGTCGTTCTCGAGCTGAGCCTGCTCGCCTCCTACGGCTACCCCTGGAGCCTGGAGGTCAGCGCCTGCTTCCGGCTCGACGCCGAGCGCGGACTGAGCATCACGGTGACCGCCACCAACGTCGGTGCGGCCAGGCCCGTCCCTGCCGGTTCCCGGAGCCCCCGAGGTCGACGGCGAGCTCGGTCCCGCCCCCTACGGCGTCTCCTGCCACCCCTACCTGACGCGCTCGGTGCCCTTGGACGACTGCGTTCTGACCATCCCCGCCGGAGAGGTCCTCGACGTCGACGAGCGCATGGCTCCCACGCACCGTCGCAGTGTGGAGGGCACCGACTGGGACTGGCGGGGCGGCCGGCTCGTCGGCGCCACCCGGACGGATAACGCCTACACCGCCCTGCCCGAGGGCACCTGGCAGGTGAGCCTGCGCGGCGGGCAGGGGAACCGAGCCGTCGTCATGAGCTCGGACGTGCCCTGGGTGCAGGCCTACACCGCCGATGAGCTCGGCCGCCCCGGCGTGGCCATCGAGCCCATGACCTGCCCGCCCAACGCCTTCAACAGTGGAGAGGGCCTTGTCGCCCTGGCGGTGGGGCAGTCCCACTCCTTCACCTACCGCCTGCACGAGGAGGACTGAGAACGCAATCCGCCTGCCGAGCCTGTCTTGTCTCCTCACTTCTGAGACGCTCGCTCGGGCGGGAATCCGGGGTGGGGCGGCTGCCCTGGAGACGACGGCGGGTCGATGAAAGAGAGCCGGTGGGTCGTCGGTGCCCATGGCGCGGACATCAACTCCGCACCGACGTCGAATCCCGACGAACAATCGCAGAATTCCAACGATCCCCGCTGTGAGCATCGACGCCCGGCCCGTTGATGTCCGCTGAGTGGACACCGGGCCGCTGGCGGGAGCGACTCCACGGGGTCTTGGTGGTGGGGGTCGGGCACCTCTGCCCCCATCCGCCCCACCTGGCCCCTGTCCCGGGTCCCGGTGGCACCGACGCAACGCCGCCCGGCCCGGCCTCCGTCCTCGGGACGGCCTACTCCACGAGGGCGGGGATCTACTGGCCAGGGGTTGTGCGTACTGCACGAAAGCCCGACCTACGTCGAGTACACATGAACCTCCTCCGGTAGCACCCCACCCTCGTGCATTGCGTCCAGGCGACGCCGGGAGCCACCTGGGCGACCGCACCCTGCCAGCGGAGCGAGCAGCGGCTCTCGCGCCTGGGAAACCGGCCCCACCGGTGTCTTGAGACGTCATGACATCCGAACTCTCAGAAGTCATAAGACAACACAGCGGCCTGCTGAGCCCGCAAGGTCCCGCAGGTGCTGGAAACGCACGGTGGGCGTCGTCAAGCTGGGCTGCTCGACGACGCCCACCGGCGTCTACAGGGGCGTGCTTCGCCCGGGTGTCAGCTCAGGCGCACCGGCTGACCGGAGTGGGCCGACTCCGTGGCGGCCTCGGCCAGGCGTAGGGCGGCGATGGCGTCGCCGATGCTGGTGGGAGGCGTGGTGCCGGACTCAACGGCCTCGATGAAGGCGCTCAGCTCGATGCGGTAGGCGTCGGCGTAGCGCTCCAGGAAGAAGTCGAGGTAGGGCTCCTGGGCGTCGGTGACCTCGCCGTTGGACAGGCGCACCGTGGTGGCGCGGATGTTCTCGGCGAACAGGGCGCCCTCGCGTCCCGAGGCCTCGAGGCGCTGGTCGTAGCCGGAGGAGCAGTGGCGGTTGTTGATAATGGTGGCCACGGCGCCCGAGGTGGCCTTGAGGGTGACGACGGCGGCATCGAAGTCGCCGGTGTCCTTCAGCGCCGGGTCGAGGTTCTGGCCGGCGGCGTAGACCTCCTCGATCTCGCCCAGGAAGAAGCGGGCGGTGTCGAAGTCGTGGATCGTCATGTCCCGGAAGATGCCGCCGGAGACCTTGATGTACTCCGCCGGCGGGGCCGCCGGGTCACGGCTGATGATGGTCAGCTGCTCGATGTCGCCGATCCTGCCGGCCTCGACCGCAGCGCGGGCGGCGGCGAAGCTGGGGTCGAAGCGGCGGTTGAAGCCGAACATGACGGGGACCGTGACGGCGTCGAGCTCGGCCTGGGCGGCCTCGACGTCCTTCATGTCCAGGGCGATCGGCTTCTCGCACAGCACCGCCTTGCCCGCCTTGGCGGCCGCCAGCAGGTGGGGGATGTGCAGCGGCGTGGGTGAGCCGACGATGACGGCGTTGATCTCGGGGTCGGCGAAGACCTCCTCGGCGTCCTTGCAGGACCGGGCGCCGTAGGTGGCGGCGAGCTTCTCTGCGGCGTCCTCGAAGGGGTCGCAGACCAGTGCGAGCTCGGCCTGAGGGTGGGCGGCGATGGTCTTGGCGTGGACGTGGCCGATGCGGCCGGCGCCGATGACGGCGATGGAGAGCATCCTTGCTCCTTCTGCGTGAGAGATACGTGCGTAGGTGATGGTGTGTGGTGGTGGGGGGAGGGCGGGTCGACGGCGCGGAACGTGTCTGAGCGCGTCGTCGACCCACCCGGTGCGGCGGGTGCCGCCTGCGGCCGTCCGGGCCCCCACCGAGACCCGGACGGCCCCAACCGGACCGATCAGGGCTGGGGCATGATGACGTCGCGCACCAGGGCGTCGAGGTCGGCGTCGGCCTGGAGGAAGCCGCGCAGGGTGCGACGGGTGGCGCCGAAGGAGTCGAACTCCTCGGGCGTCATGCCGTCGGGCTCATAGGCGCGCACGAACTCGGGGATGGACAGGAGCGTCTCCATGATCTCGGGGGCGACGGGCTCGTCGATGCGCTCGACGACCTTGTAGCCGGAGTCGTTGATGAGCTTCTGCCAGGCGAAGGGCGGGGAGACGACCAGGTCGCCGCCCACCAGCTCGGACCACTGCAGCACGTTGCGGAAGGCGGCCGACAGCACGCGGGCGCGCAGGCCACGGGCCTGGAACTCCTGGTAGGCGCGCTTGAGAGCGGCCACGCCGCCCCACTCCAGGTGGCCGGGGTCGAGGAAGAGCTTGTCCCGCTTGGCCACGATCTTGAGCCAGTCGTCCAGGCGGCCGCCCATAAGGGTGACGACCGGGCCCATGGTGGAGACGTCCTTGCCCTCGGCCTCGCGGCGCTTGAGACCGCGCTCGATGGCCTCACCGGTGGCCACGGCCTGGGGCACCGAGAAGGAGACTGTCACGTTGACCGACACGCCCCGGTAAGTGGCGTCCTCGATGGCCTTGACGCCCACCGAGGTGGCGGGGATCTTGACGATGATGTTCTTGGCCAGGTTCGAGAACTCCTCGGCCTGGTCGGCCAGGGCCTTGGCGCTACGGGCCAGGCGCGGGTCGGTCTGCATGGACAGGCGGCCGTTGCGCCCCTTGTGCTCCTCGAAGATGGGCTCGAGCAGCTTGGCCGCCTCGATGCTCATCTCACGCACGACCTGCCAGCCGATCTCGGACTCGGTGGCCTCGGGCATCTCCTCGGCGAGCTCGGCGATGCGGGGGAGCCAGACGTCCTTGCGCTGGTTGATGCAGGTGTAGGCGATGGTGGGGTTGCAGGTGGCGCCCACGCCGCCGAAGGAGATGGACTGGCGCAGCTCGTCGGGGTCGGCCGAGTCGTTCCACAGTGCGGTGGGCGTGTTGCGGGCGGCGTCGAGAAGGGGTCCAGGGGTGTATTCGATGCTCATCGGTTCTGTGCTCTCTTTCGGGTTCATCCGCGTAGGCGTCCTTGCAGCCGCGGTCCGGTAGCCCCTATTGAAGTGTGTCCGGCGCCGTCTGTCAACAATTGTCAGGACAAAGATTCCTGGGAGTGGTGACGGCTCCGCCGCCGGGTGCTGCTGCCGGTGCCGCTGCCGGCGGGAGGGTTAGCTCGAGAACAGGGAGGTCTCGAAGGTGTAGCGCGAGGCGCGGTAGATGTGCTGGCCGTACTCGATGACGCGTCCCGACTGGTCGTAGGTGATGCGGGTGGCGGTCAGCAGGGCGGCGCGACGACGCTCGTGGAGCTGCTCGGCCTCGCGGGTGGTGGCGTTGCGGGCGCCGATGACCTGCTTGGCGGTGGTGGGAATGATGTCCTGAGTGCGCAGGAGGTCGTAGAGGCCGCCTTTCTCCAGCTCCTCGCGGGTGGGGGCCATGGAGGCCGGCATGAGGTTGGACAGGACGGCGATCGGCTCCCCGTCGGCGCAGCGGATGCGGGTGCAGGACACGACGGCGGTGCCCTCCTCGACCTCGAGGTGCTCGGCGGCCTCGGCGTCGGCCTCGTGCTCGGTGTAGTCCAGCACGGTGGTGGAGGTGGCGTGGCCGGCCGCGGAGAGGTCCGCCAGGAGGCTGGTCAGCTGCATCGGCCGGTGGACGTGCATGGGGGAGACGATCGTGCCCACACCCCGACGGCGCTTGACCAGGCCGCGGTCCACCAGGTGCTGCAGGGCCTGGCGTGCCGTGGGACGGGAGACCTCCAGCCGCTTGGCCATGGAGAGCTCGTCCTCGAGCCGGGTGCCGGCCGGCAGGGTGCCGTCAAGGATCAGAGAGGCCAAAGGCTCAGAAATTTGTGTGTGCAGTGGAGTCTTGGAGTCGCGGTCAATCGTGATGTCGAGGGCGAAAGGGAGTGTGGAATCGGGCATGAGATAAGCCTGTGCGTCAGACGTGATAATGCCTTGAGCATACGGATGGCTCACTCCGATGTCACGTACCGTCGTCATGGCGACCGCAATGGCGGCAGTGGCGGCAGGTGTCGCCATCGCCGTCGTGCCTGTTGAGGCGGGTCCCGCGCGGTCGGCGAGCTCGGGTTGACCGCACGATCGCCTGATGCCAAATGTTCTAACAAATGCTTGACCTGGCGCCTGACTGTGAGGCAGGCTTCGCAATGACGCCCGGCGCAGGCCCCACTCCTGGAGTCCTGCGGGCCCCAAGGATGTGGAGACGCGATCACCGTGACGACAGCAACGACTGCAACCAGCGAGACGACCGGGGCGGCTGTGCCCGAGACGCGGTCCGAGGACCAGAAGCCGCTTGACGTCCTGACCATTGGACGTTGCGGCATCGACATCTACCCGCTTCAGGTCGGCGTCGGCCTGGAGGACGTGGAGAGCTTCGGTAAGTTCCTTGGAGGCAGTCCCACCAACGTGGCCGTGGCCGCCGCCCGCTACGGGCACAGATCTGCCGTCGTCACCGGCGTGGGCAACGATCCCTTCGGGCGCTTCGTGCACACAGAGATGCGCCGTCTGGGAGTCGACGATCGCCATGTCGTCACCAAGGCCGCCTACAACACCCCGGTCACCTTCTGCGAGATCTTCCCGCCGGATGACTTCCCCCTCTACTTCTACCGCGAGCCCTCGGCCCCGGACCTGGAGCTGACCTGGGAGGACCTGCCGCTCGATGCCATTCGTGACGCCTCCATCTTCTGGATCTCGGTGACCGGACTGAGCAAGGAGCCCTCGCGCTCATCCCACCACGCGGCCCTGGGAGCCCGTGACCGGAAGCGCTTCACGATCGCCGACCTCGACTACCGCCCCATGTTCTGGAAGGGCAAGGAGACGGCCCACCGGGAGGTCTCCAAGATCCTGCCCAAGGTCACCGTCGCCATCGGTAACCGTGAGGAGTGCGAGGTCGCCGTCGGCGAGAGCGAGCCCGAGCGCGCAGCCGACGCCCTCCTGGAGGCCGGTGTCGAGCTGGCCATCGTCAAGCAGGGTCTGGAGGGGACGCTGGCCAAGACCCGAGACGAGCGGGTGGAGATGCCCGTGACCTCGGTGACCACGAAGAACGGCCTGGGTGCCGGAGACGCCTTCGGTGGGGCCATCTGTCACGGCCTGCTGTCGGGCTGGTCGCTGGAGAAGACCATCTTCGCGGCCTCCACCGCCGGAGCCATCGTCTCCTCGCGCCTGGAGTGCTCCACTGCCATGCCCACCGAGCCCGAGCTTCTCGAGCTCATGCGCGCCCGCCGCGACGAGGTCGCCCCGGGTCTGACGGACCTGTGAGGAGACACTGATGAGCACGACCCCACTCCACCCCCTCCGTCTCCGGTACGGCCTCCGGCGGTGGTCCCAGGCCACTGACGGATGCCGTCACCGAGATCCGGGCCACCGACCCCGGCCGTATCGGACGGGTGCTGGCCCAGCGCCCCCGCGCCGGCCTGGCCGGGGCCGGGCGCCTCATGGTCATCGCCTGTGACCACCCCGCCCGCGGGGCCCTGGGTGCCGGCGAGCGGCCCCTGGCGATGGCCGACCGTGAGGACCTCCTTCAGCGCTGCGTGGCGGCACTGTCCCGTCCCGGCGTCAACGGCTTCCTCGGAACCGCCGAGATCATCGAGGACCTGGCTCTCCTGGGAGCCCTGGACGGCAAGCTCGTCTGGGGCTCGATGAACCGGATCGGTCTCCAGGGCGCCTCCTTCGAGATGGACGACCGTTTCGGCGCCTACGACGTCGAGGGGATCGAGGCCTCGCACCTTGACGGCGGCAAGATGCTCACCCGCATCAACTACGCCGACCCCGGCAGCGCCTCCACCCTGAAGTCCAGTGCTGAGGCCATCGACTCCCTGTCCGAGCGCGGGCTGAACGCCATGATCGAGCCCTTCATCTCCCGCTGGGAGGACGGCCGCATCGTCAACGACCTCAGCGAGGAGGCGGTCATCCGATCCATCTGCATCGCCCAGGCGCTGGGGCGCAGCTCGGCACACACCTGGCTCAAGCTGCCCTGCGTGAGTGAGCCCGCCTCGATGCGGCGGGTCATGGCCTCCACATCCCTGCCCAGCCTCATCCTGGGCGGCGAGGTCTCCGCCGACCCCGAGGCCACTCGGGCCTCCTGGGCCGCGGCCCTCGAGCTGCCGGGCGTCAGGGGCCTGGTCGTGGGCCGCTCCCTGCTCTACCCCCGCAACGACGACGTCGAGGCCGCCGTCGACGCCGCCGTCGCCCTGCTGTGAGCGCCTGACGCACGCGGGCCGCCGCCCCGGCCCGTAGTCGCCGCAGCCACCGCGACCACCGTCAATCGGCCCCGACCGGGCCGCAGATACGAGACAATCCGCACGAGTACCACCCAGGAGCTAAAGGAGCACACCATGGGTCACACCGACCGCCCCGCCCAGCCCGAGACGTCGGGCCAGTCCCGCTACGTCATCCGCGCCGGCGACCTCGCCCACGACAGCTACGAGCTCGACCTCACCCCCGACAGGGCCGGCTGGGAGTGGTCCTCCCTGCGAGTGGTGGCGCTCGCCCCCGGCAGCAGCCTGACCGTCCCCGCCGGCGAGCACGAGTACCTCGTCCTGCCGCTGTCCGGGGGCTGCGCCGTCCAGGCCGGTGGAGAGCGCTTCGAGGTGGCCGGACGCGAGTCGGTCTTCACCGACATCACCGACTACGTCTACGTCCCCCGCCGCACCGAGGTGACCCTCACCAGCGCCGGCGGCGCCCGCATCGCCCTGCCCGGTTCCAAGGCCACCGCCGACAAGCCGCTGCGCTACTGCCCGCGCTCCGAGGTCGGCACCGGCCTGCGCGGCGCTGGACCCTCCTCGCGCCAGGTCAACAACTACGCTCTGGGCAATGACGTCGAGACCTCCCACCTGCTGGCCTGCGAGGTCCTCACCCCCGGGGGCAACTGGTCCTCCTACCCGCCCCACAAGCACGACGAGCACTCCGAGGTCGAGCGGGTCCTGGAGGAGATCTACTACTACGAGGTCCGCTCCGGCGAGGGTGACGCCGAGGGCTTCGCGCTCCAGCGCATCTACCCCTCACCCGGGCACGACATCGACGTGTGCACCGAGGTCCGCGGCGGCGACGTCGTCGTCATGCCCTACGGGTACCACGGGCCCTCCGTGGCCGCCCCCGGCTACGACCTCTACTACCTCAACGTCATGGCCGGCCCCGCCGAGGACTCGGTGTGGCTCATGACCGACGACCCCCCACCACACCTGGGTGCGCCAGACCTGGGAGGGGCAGGAGGTCGACCCGCGCCTGCCCATGACCCCCATGAACGACTAGCCGACCCGTCTTTCGACCGCACCCACCACCTGAGAAGAGCAGAGAAGAACCACGATGAGCAACGAAGCCTACGCCGGCACGATCCGCCTGACGGTCGCTCAGGCCACCATCCGTTTCCTGTCCAACCAGTACTCCGAGCGCGACGGCGTCGAGCAGCGCCTCATCGCCGGTGCCTTCGGCATCTTCGGCCACGGCAACGTGGCCGGCATCGGCCAGGCCCTCCTGCAGAACGAGATCGCCCGCGCCGACGGCGAGCAGGAGATGCCCTACATCATGCCCCGCAACGAGCAGGGACAGGTGCACGCGGCAGCCGCCTTCGCCAAGACCACCAACCGTCTCCAGACCTACATGTGCACGGCCTCCATCGGCCCGGGCTCCCTCAACATGGTCACCGGCGCCGCCCTGGCCACCACCAACCGCCTGCCGGTGCTGCTGTTCCCCTCCGACCAGTTCGCCACCCGCGTCCCCGACCCCGTGCTTCAGCAGCTCGAGGACCCCACCAGCCTGGACGTCAGCGTCAACGACGCCTTCCGGCCCGTCTCGCGCTTCTTCGACCGCATCAACCGGCCCGAGCAGCTCATCCCCTCGCTGCTGAACGCCATGCGCGTGCTCACCGACCCCGCCGAGACCGGCGCGGTCACCGTCGCCATGCCCCAGGACGTCCAGGCCGAGGTCTTCGACTGGCCCGTGGAGTTCTTCCGCAAGCGCGTGTGGCACGTGCGCCGCCCGGTGCCCGAGCCCGCTGCGCTGGAGCGCGCCGTCGCCCTCATCAAGGCAGCCAAGCGCCCCCTCATCATCGCCGGCGGAGGCACCATCTACGCCGGCGCCAGCGAGGAGCTGCGCGCCCTGGCCACCGCCACCGGCATCCCGGTGGGCGACACCCAGGCCGGCAAGGGTGCCATCAACTTCGACCACCCCAGCGCCGTGGGCGGCGTGGGCTCCACCGGCTGCGACTCCGGCAACCACATCGCCGACAAGGCCGACCTCATCATCGGCGTGGGCACCCGCTACTCGGACTTCACCACGGCCTCCAAGACCCAGTTCAAGAACCCCGACGTGAAGTTCGTGAACATCAACGTCACCCCCTTCGACGCCGCCAAGGAGAGTGCGGAGATGGTGGTGGCCGACGCCCGTGAGGCCCTGACCGCCCTGACCGAGGCGCTCGCGGACTACCACGTCGACCAGGCCTACTCCGATGAGATCACCGCCGAGAAGGAGGCCTGGCTCAAGGCCACTGAGCGCTGCTACCACCTGGATCACGGGCCCCTGCCCGCCCAGACCGAGGTCTTCGGCGCCCTCAACGAGCTCATGGGGGAGGAGGACGTGGTCATCAACGCCGCCGGCTCCATGCCTGGCGACCTCCAGGCCCTGTGGCAGGCCCGCAGCCCGCTGCAGTACCACGTGGAGTACGCCTTCTCCTGCATGGGCTATGAGGTTCCCGCCGCGATGGGTGTCAAGCTCGCCCGGCCCGAGGCCGAGGTGGTCTCCATCGTGGGTGACGGCACCTACCAGATGCTCCCCATGGAGCTGGCCACCGTGGTCCAGGAGAACATCAAGGTCATCTACGTCCTGCTGCAGAACTACGGCTTCTGCTCCATCGGTGCGCTCTCGGAGTCCCGTGGCTCCCAGCGCTTCGGCACCAAGTACCGCCAGCGCGGCGAGGGCAGCCACCTGGCCGATGAGCAGGTCATCGACGGTGTCGACATCGCCGTCAACGCCCGCTCCTGGGGGCTGGACGTCCTCGAGGTCCACACCATCGAGGAGTTCAAGGAGGCCTACCGCAAGGCCGAGGCCTCCGACCGCCCCACGATGATCCACATCGAGACCGACCTCTACGGCCCCAATCCGCCCGGGTCGAGCTGGTGGGACGTCCCGGTCTCGGGTGTCTCCGCCCTGGAGTCCACCCAGCGCGCCTACGAGGACTACCAGCGCGACCGCAAGCCCCAGCGTCACTACCTGTAAGGGCACTACCTGGAGGGATCGCAGGGTAGGGCGCGGAACGGCGTGCAGCTCCTGCGCCAACCGCGACGGCGGGGTCCACGGCGGTCAAGGCCGTGGGCCCCGCCGTCCGCCTTGGTGCGCGTACGCGGGCTTCTGGCTGGGGCCTCGGGGTGTCGTCGAGGAACGCAGGGGGTCTGGAAGGATCACGATGTGGTCAACGCCCCCATTTTGTTCTGACAAAACGACGTCATCTGCTGCGTAGGACGTTAGGCTGGGGGCACATGCAAGGCGCTGGGCGCCCGACCGGCCCTCCACTGAGACCTTGGTCGGGGTTGTGCCCGGTTAACCCCATAGGCGGGGACGGGCCCGCGAAACCGACAATCAGGAGTCGATAACGATGAGAACGATCACGCACTGGATCGACGGAAAGCCGTACGAGGGCACTCCCATCGGCCGCTTCGCCGTCGAGAACCCGGGAACCGGTGAGGTTGAGGCGGAGCTGCTTCAGGCCTCCGACGCCGACCTCGACCACGCCGTCGAGGTCGCTCGCCGCGCCCAGAAGGAGTGGGCCAAGGTCTCCCTGGCCAAGCGCACGGAGATCATGTTCCGCATGCGCCAGCTGGTCCTGGACCACCAGGACGAGATGGCCAAGATGATCGTGGCCGAGCACGGCAAGAACTACTCCGACGCCATCGGCGAGATCCAGCGCGGCCGCGAGACCCTCGACTTCGCCACCGCCATCAACGTGGCGCTCAAGGGCGAGTTCTCCTCAGGCATCTCCACCGGCGTGGACATCCACACCCTGCGCCAGCCGGTCGGCGTCGTCGCCGGCATCTGCCCCTTCAACTTCCCGGCCATGGTGCCCATGTGGATGCACCCCATCGCCATTGCCACCGGTAACGCCTTCATCCTCAAGCCGGCCTCGGCCACGCCCTCGGCGGCGCTGCTGACGGCCGAGCTCTACAAGGAGGCCGGCCTGCCCGACGGCGTCTTCAACGTCGTCTCCGGCAACCGCACCATGGTCTCCAAGGTCCTCGAGCACCCCGGGATCGACGCGATCTCCTTCGTGGGCTCCACCCCGGTGGCCCACATCGTCCAGAACACCGGTGTCACCCACGGCAAGCGCGTCCAGGCCCTGGGCGGGGCGAACAACCACGCCATCGTCATGCCCGACTCCGACCTGGACTTCGCCGCCCAGCACATCTCCGCCGCCGCCTTCGGGGCCGCCGGTGAGCGCTGCATGGCCCTGCCCGTCGTCGTGGCCGTGGGCGGCTGCGGTCCGGACCTGGCTCGCCGCGTCAAGGCCCACGCCGAGAAGATCAAGGTCGGCTACGGCATGGACGAGGGCGTTGAGATGGGCCCGGTCATCGACGCCAAGTCCAAGGAGTTCATCACCGGCCTCATCGACGACGCCGAGTCCCGCGGCGCCGAGATCGTCCTCGACGGACGCCCGCTGGTGATCCCCGGTCACGAGAAGGGCCACTTCCTCGGCCCGACCATCGTCGACAACGTTTCTCTGGAGTCCTCGCTCTACACCGAGGAGGTCTTCGGGCCGGTGCTCGCGATCGTCCACGCCGACACCTACGAGGAGGCCATCAAGCAGGTCAACTCCTCGCCCTTCGGCAACGGCGCGGCCATCTTCACCAACGACGGCGGCGTGGCCCGCCGCTTCGAGCTCGACGTCGAGGCCGGCATGGTCGGCATCAACGTGCCGATCCCGACGCCGGTGGCCTACTACTCCTTCGGCGGCTGGAAGGAGTCGCTCCTGGGCGACACCCACATCCACGGCCCCGAGGGCGTGCGGTTCTACACCCGTGCCAAGGCGGTCACCAGCCGCTGGCCCTCGGAGAAGACCTACGCCGCGACCATGTCCTTCCAGCGCGAGGAGTGAGCGCGGCCGCTCCGCCATCCATCGCCGCGGACGCACCGTAAGCCTCAAAGACTGATCTGCAGGATCAGTCCGCGAGACCTACGGTGCGTCCGCGCATTGTTGGGACCGCCAGAGATCAGACATCTTTGTTAGTACAAAGACCTAGACTCTTGATCGGCGAAGCGTACAGTGGGTGTCACGTCCGAAACGATTCGGATACCGCCTCGCGAAGGAGACAACGATGTCCAAAGCCGTCAACACCAACGATCCCAGGTACTCCAAGCTCACCATCGGCGTCTGCCCTGACCAGTGGGGTGTCTGGTTCCCCGAGGACCCCAAGCAGATGGACCCCCGTCAGGCCTGGGAGGAGATGGCCGAGGCCGGCTTCGAAGTCATTGAGACCGGCCCCTTCGGCTACTTCCCGACCGACCCCAAGGAGCTCCAGAAGTGGTGCGACGAGTTCGGCATGAGAGTGGTGGCCGGTACCGGCTGGGGCATCCTGCACAAGCAGGAGGCCTGGGAGACCACGCTCAAGACCTTCCGAGCCATCGCTGAGACCCACGCCGCCGTTGGCGCCGAGTACATCGTCCACCTGCCTCCGCTCTACCGCGACGACAAGACCTGGGAGTGGACCGACGACCGCGTCCTGTCCGACGACGCCTGGAAGCTCTACGTCGAGCACGCCAACGCCTTGGGCCAGATGCTCCTGGACGAGTACAGCCTCAAGATGGTGCTCCACCCCCACGGCGACTCCCACATCGAGACGCCCGAGGAGATCGCGCGCATCTTCGACGCCACCGACCCGACCTACGTCAACCTGTGCCTGGACTCCGGGCACGTCGTCTACGGCGGCGGCGACCCCGTCGAGCTGTGCCGGAAGTACCCCGAGCGCATCACCTACGTCCACATCAAGGCCTTCGACGAGGACATCACCCGCGAGGCCCACGAGAAGGACTGGCCCTTCGGTGAGGCCGTCACCAAGGGCGCCTCGGTCTGCCCACCCGCCGGACTGCCCGAGATGCACGAGTTCGTCGACGCCCTTGCAGCCCTGGACAAGCCGATCTACGCGATCTGCGAGCAGGACTGCTACCCCTGCGACCCCTCCTTCCCCAAGCAGAACGCCATCAACATGCGCACCTACCTGGCCGAGTGCGGTCTGGGACTGGCCTGAGGCCTCCTGCCGCTCGATTCGGCCGACCTACTGCTGACACCACCTCAACGAGGAGACACATCATGACTGTACGCATCGGACTCATCGGCGCCGGCGGCATGGGCCGCGCGCACCTGGCCCGCATCGCGGGTGTCCTGTCCGGCGGCGAGATCGTCGCCGTTGCCGACATCAACCACGAGGCCGCGGTCTCGGCCGCGGAGCCTACGGCGCCAAGGCCTACGACAGCGCCGATGAGCTCATCGACGACCCGAACGTCGACGCCGTCCTCATCGCGACCTTCGGCAAGGTCCACGCCCCCGACGTCATCAAGGCCATCGAGGCCGGCAAGTACGTCCTGTGCGAGAAGCCCCTGGCCACCACCGCCGAGGACTGCATCGCCATCATGGATGCCGAGCAGAAGGCCGGCAAGAAGCTCGTCACCGTGGGCTTCATGCGCCGTTTCGACGCCGCCTACAACGAGATGAAGAAGGTTCTCGACGACGGCGACAACGGCCAGGCTCTCCTGGTCCACAACCGTCACCGTAACCCCACCGTGCCGGAGTCCTACACCTCGCGTATGGCCATCGACGACACGGCGATCCACGAGATCGACACGATGCGCTGGCTCCTGGGTGAGGAGATCGTCAAGGTGCGTGTGGAGCGCCCCAAGTCGACCACTCACCGCTTCGACCACCTCATCGACCCGGTCGTCGTCGTCATGTACACCGAGTCCGGCGTGCGTATCGACGACGAGGTCAACGTCAACCTGCAGTACGCCTACTCCATCGAGTGCGAGCTCGTGCTGGAGACCGCCGCGGTGAGGCTGGGTGACCAGGAGAAGGATCCACATCCGCGACATCCACGGCGACCGCAACGCCATGTGCCAGTCGCACATCGACCGCTTCGAGGCCGCCTTCAACCGTGAGGTGCAGGAGTGGATCAACGCCGTGGCCCGCGACGAGCACACCGGCTCGACCTCCTGGGACGGCTATGCGGCCACCTCCGTGGTCGACGCGGCGGTCGCCTCGCTGGAGGACGAGTCCTCCCCGATGGTCGATGTCGAGCTCATCGCCAAGCCCGCCTTCTACGCCTGACAAGCCTCCCCGTCGTCGTCCCTCCCGGCGCACTGCTACTGCCGAGGTGCTTGCGATTGCTGCGTGTTCGCCGGCGCTCCGGCACGCGCGCCGGGCAGACGGCGACGGGGTCCGTCCACCTCGCTCGTCCTGGGAGGCACTCGGCCCCGCCTCCCGGGACGACGACTATTCGGCGGCAGGAAGGGGAGCTCCCGGACGTCGTCGAAAGATTGAAAACTGCCACCCTCAACTACTTCCCCCGACGGGTTTGTCATGACATTATGGGTGTTGTCGACATGGCCGTCGGCCCCTGAGAGGAGACCTTCTTGGTAGACATCGCCCTTGACCCGAACATGTACTACCGCACCATGTCCACGGTGCGCACGCTCTACAAGGCCGCCGAGCTGGGCTTCGAGTACGTCGAGCTCTCGCCCAACGCGGACTTCCACTTCTGGCACCACCGCCCCGCTGCTGACGACGCCTTCGTCGCCGATCTCAACAAGGCGCAGAAGGAAACGGGCGTGAAGGTGCGCACCCTCAACCCCGTCTTCAACTGGTCCTCGCCCGACGAGGAGGAGCGGCGCGCCCAGGTGTCCAACTGGCGCCGTCTGCTCGAACTGGCCGACCAGATCGACGTCCGGGAGATCACCTCGGAGTTCTCCGGGGACCGCAACCGGGCCCGCCGCAGCGAGGAGCAGTGGTTCCGCTCGATCGAGGAGCTCATCCCCGACTTCGAGCGCTACGGCATCCGCCTCAACATGGAGGCCCACCCCCTACGATTTCGTCGAGCTGCATGACCCCGCCCTGAACCTCGTGCGCGCGGTCAACAAGGACTGGCTCGGCTACGAGTTCTGCTGCCCGCACGCCTTCCACCTCTCCGACGGCGCCGGCGACGTCGAGCGCATGATCCGCACCGCCCACGAGGCCGGCAAGTTGCGCGAGGTCCACATCGCCGACGGCTTCAACCACCGTGCCAACGACGGCAACCGCTACATCGTCAACCCGCCCGGCGCTGACGTCACCGTCCATCAGCACAACGAGGTCGGCAACGGCGAGGTCGACTGGGACGCCGTCTTCTCCACGCTGCGCGACATCAGCTTCGACGGTGTGCTCTCCGTGTGCGTCTTCGGCTGGCACGAGCACGCTGACGACATCAACCGCCGAGTGCTGGCCCGGCTCCACAAGGAGCTCGGCTGACCCTCATCGGTCCTCTCCGTCCACAGTGAGGACCGCCCACGCTGCCGGCTCCCGCTCCTGCGCTGCGGGGCGATGGTCGGCGGACCGGGACTCTCGGTCCACTCAGCAGCGCCTTTTCGCCTCCGCCAACGACGGCGGATGACCCAAGGAGTTCCATCCATGTCCACACCATCGAATTCTGCGGCGCAGTACACGCCGGAGAAGATCCAGGAGCTGGTTGACCAGACCCCCGCCTCAGGGCCGAAGCGCTCCCTCGGACTCATCGCCCTGGTCGCCACCCTCGGCTCGCTGCTCTTCGGCTACGACACCGGTGTCATCTCCGGCGCTTTGCCCTACATGTACCTGCCGCACTCCGCCGACGGTCTGCAGATTACCTCCTGGGAGGAGGGCTGGATCGGCGGACTGCTCTGCCTGGGTGCCGCCTTAGGGGCCTCGCTGGGAGGCCGTCTCTCCGACAAGTACGGACGCCGGCACAACATCACGGTTCTCGCACTGGTCTTCTTCGTCGGGGCCCTGGGGTGCACGTTCTCCCCGAACATCTGGGTCCTCTACTTCTTCCGCATCATCCTGGGCTTCGCCGTCGGTGGTGCCTCGGTGACCGTTCCCGTCTTCCTCGGTGAGACCGCTCCCAAGCGCATCCGCGGCACCTTGGTGGCTGTGGACCAGATGATGATCGTCTTCGGTCAGTTCCTCGCATTCGCCATGAACGCCTGGCTCGCCCAGCACCATGGTGGTCCTGCCGTCGAGATTCAGGGCGTCGAGGGCGAGCAGCAGTGGGACGCCGTCAAGAGCACCGTCGACCTCGCCACCATCACTGGCGGCAACGGCATGACCTGGCGTTACATGCTCGTCCTGGCCTCCCTTCCCGCCATCGCCCTGTGGATCGGCATCCGCCTCATGCCGGAGTCCTCGCGCTGGTACGTCGCCAACCAGCGGATCCCGGAGGCCATCGGCGCCCTCAAGCGCGTGCGTGATGAGGACAAGGACGGTTCGGTGGCCGAGGAGATCGACGAGATGATCGAGGTCCGCCGCAAGGAGGCCAACCAGGAGAAGTGGGGCCTGGCCCAGATCATGGGCGTCAAGTGGACCCGCCACCTGCTGTTCATCGGCATCATCCTGGGCCTGGCCGACCAGCTCACCGGAATCAACACGGCCATGTACTACACGCCCAAGGTGCTCGCTGCCGCCGGTCTGCCCATGAGTGACGCGATCTCCCTCAACGTGGTCTCCGGGTTCATCTCCTTCGTGGGATCTGCCGTGGGTCTGTGGCTGGTCACGAAGTTCGCCCGCCGGCACGTGGGCATCTACCAGGAGGCCGGCATCGTGATCTCCCTGGGGCTCCTGGCCGCGGTCTTCTTCTTCCTCATCCAGCCCTACCAGGACGCGGACGGCAACATCCACGGCGCCCCCGCCTTCGCCCCCTACCTGGTGCTGCTCATCGTCTCGCTGTTCGTCTTCGTCAAGCAGTCCGGAACGGTCACCTGGGTTCTCGTGGCGGAGATCTTCCCCTCCAAGGTGCGTGGTACGGCGATGGGACTTGCCGTGGGCACCTTGTGGATCGCCAACGCCATCGTCGCGATCGTCTTCCCGATCATGATGGAGAAGCTCGGAGGCGCGGGCACCTACCTCATCTTCGCGGGTATCAACTTCCTCTCGCTGCTCTTCTACATGAAGTTCGTGCCCGAGACGAAGTACCACTCCCTGGAGGAGCTCGAGGTGCGCTTCGAGAAGGAGTACAGCTGACTCACTCGGTCAGGGGGGCGGAGGCAGTGTTGAGTCGGTGACAGGCCGTCGGATCGGTGGACCCGACAGGAGCGGATTGAAGCAGACCGCCCGCTTCTGACACACTGTCTCATCTCCCGTCCGACGTCGTCAGCGTCAGCTGATGCCACATCTGAACAGACATCTACACACAATGCCGCCCATGACGTACACGGTGACCGGTCCATGACCCCGCATCCGCCGCGCAGCGCGCCGCCCGCCCCGGTTCGCCTCAGGCTGTACGCATGGGCGGCAGGTCTGTTCTTCGGAACCCTCGAAGGGTCGCTGGCCGTCGTCGTCGCCGACAACCGCAGCGGTGCACTGGCGCTGGTCTGCGTCGTCGGTGCGGCCATGGTTCTGGGGACCGTCGCCGGCAGGCCGCTCGCCCGGCACCTGGGCCGCAGGAGAACCGGCCTGGTCATGGCCGTGCTGGCCGCAGTGGGGGCGGGGCTCGCAGCGGGGCTCGACGGTGTCCCCGCCCTCATCGGCGCCGGGCTCGCAGGATCGGCCGCCGGTGGGATGCTCGTCGTGGCGCCACTGGTCTGCCACGAGCTCTCCTTGCGTGGGCACAAGCGTCTCATGCCGCAGGCCATGGCCCTTGGCCCCGCTGGGGCGGGCGTTGTGGCCCTGGCGGCCTGGTGGAGTCCGGCGCGCACCCCCACCGCCTGGGTGATGGTCGCAGTCGCGGCGCTGGCCCACCTGTTCTGCGCCCTGCGTCTGCCCGAGAGTCCGACCTGGCTGGTGCGGCAGAGCCGTGACGTCGAGGCCTTCGAGGCGCTGCGCCGACTGCACGGGACCCTGGAGGCCTCTGTGGCCATCGACTGGACCCGACTGGACGCCGAGATGATGGCCGAGCAGCAGGCTCTGACCCCTGCGGACCTACGGGTTCCCCAGGTGCGTGCCGCCGTGCTGACCGGCGCCGTCCTCATCCTTGCCCAGGAGGCGCCGCTGGGCGCGGCGGCTCTGGTCCTCGCCCCACTGGTCGCGGTCGACCTCGGCCTCGGTCCGGGTGCGATTGCCACCAGTGCCGCGGTCTGGGTCGGGTTGGCCCTTCTTGCCCTGGCGCTGGTGACCCGGATCGAGCAGCTGCGCTTCCTGCGCGTGGTCCTGGGCACTGTTGTGGCCGTCCTGGGGGCGACCTTCCTGGTCACCGGCCTGACTCTCGGGGGAGTGGGCGGTGCCTGGACGATCGTCATCTCACTGACGATCCTCGTGGCCAGCCAGTCGGTACTCGTCCTGCCGGCCTGTCAGGGGGCGATTGACCCGCGGATCCCGCCGTGGCTGGTCGAGGCCCAGCGGCGGGCCTCGGCGACCGGAGGGGCCCTGGCACGCGCCGGCGTCCTCATCGCTGCGCTGCTCGTCGTGACCCACCTCGGGACGTCCGTCCTGTACTGGGGAGCCTTTGTACTGTCATTCGCCAGCATCGTCGTCGTGCTCCTGCGCCTGCCACGGGAGCTGAAGGTCTGAGGGTGGGCGGGTCCGAGGGATACCCGCGACCGGATTTCGCGAATCCGACTTCAGACCTATGATTTGTCAGGACAAATGTCGTAAGGTGGAGGAGTGGCCGGAGGAGGCCGCCCGACGGCCCGACGTCGTCGACATCCGACAGAGAGGCAGCTGAGCATGACGAGCAACGAGGCAGTCCAGACCTCAGAGACAACCGAGTCCATCCCCGAGGCCATTCCTGAAACCATGAAGGCCGCGGTCCTGCGGGACCACGAGGTCGGACTGGAGATCGAGACCCTGCTCACCCCCCGGCCCAAGAGCGGTGAGGTTCTTATCAAGGTGGCGGCCTGCGGGCTGTGCCACTCCGACCTCCACGTCATCGGTGGCGCCATCGCCTTCCCGCTGCCGGCGGTGCTCGGTCACGAGGTCTCAGGCACCATTGTCGAGCTCGGCCCCGGCAACGAGCACACCGGCCTGGAGGTCGGGCAGAAGGTGGCCGGGGGCTTCCTCATGCCCTGCGGTCAGTGCGACGCCTGCGCCGCGGGCCGCGACGAGCTGTGCGGCCCCTTCTTCGACCTCAACCGCCTCAAGGGCGTCCTCTACGACGGCACCACCCGCCTGGCCACCCCCGACGGTGAGCCGGTGGCCATGTACTCCATGGGCGGCCTGGCCGAGTACGCCGTCGTCCCCCTCCACCGCTGTGGCCCCCGTGCCCGAGACCATCGACATGGTGCCGGCGGCCATCCTGGGGTGCGCCGCCATGACCGGCTACGGGGCCGTGCGTCGCGGCGCCGATCTGCGCTATGGGGAGACCGTCGCCGTGGTCGCCACCGGCGGTGTGGGCACCAACATCGTCCAGATCGCCCGGGCCTTCGGCGCCAGCCAGGTCATCGCCATCGACGTCGACGATGACAAGCTCGCCCCCATGCTCGACTACGGGGCCACTGCTGTGGTCAACTCCGTCACCCAGAACGCCCGCGAGGAGGTCTTCCGTCTCACCGGCGGCAAGGGCGTGGACGTCTCCTTCGAGGCGCTGGGCATCCCCGCCACCTGGACCACCGCCCTGGACGTCCTGGCCGACGGCGGCCGTATGGTTCCGATCGGCCTGGGTGCCGGCGTGCAGACCGCCGGAGTGGAGATCAACCGCACCGTGCGCCGCTCGCAGTCGATCCTCGGATCCTACGGTGCGCGTACCCGCCAGGACCTGCCGGCCGTCGTCGACCTGGCCGACAAGGGCGTTATCAACTACCGCGACGTCGTCTCGCGGCGCCTGCCGCTTGAGGAGGCCGGCGCCGGCTACACCGCGCTGCGCAACCGCGAGATCCAGGGGCGCGCCGTCGTCGATATGGCGCTGTAGTCCCTCATCGCCGGAGCTCTCCCGCCCGCCTCATGATTGCGCCTCCTGCTCGGGCCCTGCTGCTCTGAGTGGGAGGCGCGATGCGTGATCCGAAATCGAGGCGGAGGACGCGTCGTGTCCAAATCGGTGACAAAGGAACCTGTGGCTCGATCAGGCCGCTGATGGAACCGCGGAATCACGCGGTTTCTTATCGGTGGTGTGAGTCTGGGACCCGCCTTTGTATCCGATTTGGACATCTCGGGCGTTCTCGCCTTGCTCGGGAAGGGGGTGATTTCCGTATCGCGAAGAAGGACCTGAAGGCAGAGGAAGAGGGGCGCCGCCTGTGCGGTGCCCCTCGGGTTACCATGGCTGCGCGGGCTTCCTTGGCCGCGCAGCCTCGTTGTTCTGTGCCCTGCCGGGCTGGATCCTGGGCCTGTGTTGCTTGTGATGCGTGGTCCGGACCCGGTGGTGAGCTCAGCGAGCTCGTTAGAGACTTCTACGCTCAGCGGGCCTCGAGGAGGTTGATGCCGGTGTAGATGCCCACGCCCATGGTGATCGCGGCCAGGACGGAGGCGGCGAACATGATGGTCGGGATGCCCGTGACGGCGCCGACGACGGCCAGGACCATGGCCGCGACCATGACGGCGATCATGGCGACGGCGAAGGTGAGGCGGTTGGCCTCGGCCTGGGTGTTGGTGGTGGTCGCCTGGGTGGTGGTGGCCGTGGCGGTGGTCTCGGCGGTCTGGGTGGGGCGCTCGGTGGTGGTGGCGGTCATGTGAGTGTTCCTCTCGATGTGTGTCGAGCAGGTTCGCCTGACCAGCAGTCGTGCGTCCCTGCACGACGGCGTGCAGCCCGTGGGCTGGACGGAGGTTTCTCCGTCGAGTAGAACTCTAGGAAGGCTCCACCTAATTGTCTAGACAAAGGATCGTGACCTGTGTTGCGTCGGCGCCTTGTGGATCACAGGGGATCGCTGGAAAGGCTGCGGTTGGGTCGTCGAGACGCGTGGGCGGATCTGGCGTCATGGAGGGCATTGCTGGCCCCGGTGGGGGCTCGGAGAAGCCGTGTGTCATGGTGGTTTTGATCTGGAAACGTGACCTGTGATGCAGAAGTGCGACGTGCCCCACTGGTCTAGTCCTGTTGTGAGTTGCGTCGACTACATGACATTGCCGGGCGTGGTCGCATGACTGTCCGGTCGTCTTCGTGGACGGCCTCAGTTGGGTGCAACGGCAGGGCAGAGGGCGACTCGCTGCCGCCCCGGCTATCCTGTTCGGGTGACGACCAGCCAGACCTCTCCCAGCGCCGTCGGCCCTGTCCTCGTGGTGGACTTCGGTGCCCAGTACGCCCAGCTCATCGCCCGCCGCGTGCGCGAGGCCGGTGTCTACTCCGAGATCGTGCCGCACTCCATGAACGCCTCGGCCATGCTGGACAAGCAGCCGGCGGCCATCATCCTCTCCGGCGGTCCCTCGTCGGTCTACGCCGACGGCGCCCCGTCCGTCGATCCGGCTCTTTTCGACGCCGGAGTGCCGGTCCTGGGTATCTGCTACGGCTTCCAGGCCATGGCCCAGGCTCTCGGCGGAACGGTCGGACGCACCGGCACCCGTGAGTACGGGCATACCCCCGCCCGTGTAGAGGAGGGCTCCTGCCTGTTCGACGGAACCCCGGACGACCAGGTGGTGTGGATGAGCCACGGCGACGCGGTCCAGGCCGCGCCCGAAGGCTTCACCGTCATCGCCTCCACCTCTCAGACGCCGGTGGCCGCCTTCGAGAACCCGAAGCGGCGCCTCTACGGGCTGCAGTGGCACCCCGAGGTCCTCCACTCCGAGCACGGGCAGGCCGCCCTGGTCAACTTCCTGCACAAGGAGGCGGGGCTGCCGGCCACCTGGACGCCGGACAACATCATCGACGAGCAGGTCGCCCGCATCCGAGAGCAGGTGGGCGACGCCCACGTCATCTGCGGCCTGAGCGGGGGGAGTGGACTCATCCGTGGCCGCCGCCCTCGTCCACCGCGCCATCGGCGACCAGCTCACCTGCATCTTCGTCGACCACGGCCTGCTGCGCGCGGGCGAGCGCGAGCAGGTGGAGCACGACTACGCCGAGGGTATGGGCATCCGCGTCATCGCGGTCGACGAGACCGATCGCTTCCTGAGCGCCCTGGCCGGCGTCACCGAGCCGGAGGCCAAGCGCAAGATCATCGGACGGGAGTTCATCCGCTCCTTCGAGGCCGCCCAGCGGCGCGTCGTCGAGGCCGTCGGTGCCGAGGGCGGCGAGATCCGCTTCCTGGTCCAGGGGACCCTGTATCCCGACGTCGTCGAGTCCGGTGGGGGTGAAGGAGCCGCCAACATCAAGAGCCACCACAACGTGGGCGGCCTGCCCGAGGACCTCGACTTCGAGCTCATCGAGCCGCTGCGCGAGCTGTTCAAGGACGAGGTGCGCGCCATCGGCCGCGAGCTGGGAGTGCCGGAGAAGATCGTCGCCCGCCAGCCCTTCCCCGGGCCGGGGCTGGGCATCCGCGTTATCGGTGAGGTGACGGCCGAGAACCTGCGCGTGTTGCGGGCCGCTGACGCCATCGCCCGCGAGGAGCTCACGGCCGCCGGGCTCGATGGTGAGATCTGGCAGTGCCCGGTGGTGCTGCTGGCAGACGTGCGTTCCGTGGGTGTTCAGGGTGACGGGCGTACCTATGGTCACCCCATTGTTCTGCGGCCGGTCAGCAGTGAGGACGCCATGACGGCCGACTGGACCCGCCTGCCCTATGACGTCCTGGCGCGCATCTCCAACCGAATCACCAACTCCGTGCCGGAGGTCAACCGGGTGGTACTCGACTGCACGAGCAAGCCCCCGGGCACCATCGAGTGGAGTGACGGGCGAGTCAAAGCAACTGCCTGCTGTTGCGAGGCCCTACCGGCGCTGAAGCGCTGGCGGGGCCTTGCTTTGTCCGCCGTTGAGCGGTCTGGGGCGTCTATCGGTCCTGGCTGGGGAGGTGACTGGCGGTTCGGCAGGGCGACTCAGTGGATCTGCACATCGAGGACTGCGATTCTCGCCGGGAACGTACTTTTCCTGCAGATGACTGAGACCCGCCCCCAGTGGTCTGTGGGAGAGCTCAGTCCTCGTCGAGAAAGTACGTTCCCGATCGGGTTGGACCTGGGTTTGGACGGGAAACTGCGTGAACTGCAGGATGATAGGGCGCTCGTCTCCGAACTCAGCGGAGGCGTAGAGAGCGTGAAGAGCGCGAGCAGGAGGCGCGCCGTAGACAGGAGGAGCTTGATCGTCAGGCTGGAGCTCTGGTGACTAGCGGTGTGTTCGGGGACGCGTATATTGAGATTTTTGAGAATGGATACGTCCGTATTGGTGAGGCGTTGCTTGCGGAAGTCACGAGACGCCAGGAAAGGCTAATGTCGATATCGGGTTCGCGTGCTCCGGTAAAGTATTCTCAGATCCTGGATTCGCGAATTTCGCCGCAATCGCACGAAAAACTGCTGTCGATCAGTTTTTCGCGCGGCTGTGGTTCTGTGTCACCGAGTGTTCCCGCTCTGTCGTCCGGTCGGGCCGAGGTGTCTAAAGAGCTGAGTTCTCCTGGCGTATCTTCTGAAGACGTTGCGAAACGTCTACGTGATCTGGATGAACTGCGCAAGGAAGGCATTCTGGACGACGAAGAGTTTCTTGTCGCGAAGCGCAAGTTGCTGGGGAGGCTGTAGATTCGTCTCCACGTCATATTTTCGGTAATCACGGAAAAATTGAGAATTATGCGGTAAGTATGTGTCCGTATTGAAACGCTAAATTCTTGTAGTTCGTACTTCCGGGCATTCAATGTTGGTGTGGTTCTGACTACGATGGGTGAAGCAGTGGATGTCGCTGCATTCGTTTGTCTCGTTTCGGCATACTGTCGAATTTCAGGAGCCACAATGTCGTACCCTCCTCAGTCCAACCCGCCTCAGCCGTATCCGCCTCAAGGTCAGGTGCCTGCACCGATGCAGCAAGCGCCGGCACCGTTGAAGAAGGGGGCGCAACACCGTGGGCATCGTCGCCCTGGTGATGGCGGTCATCGGGTTCATTTTCGCCTGTGTCCCCGGTGCGCTCATCGTCGGTTGGATCCTGCTGCCGATCTCCTTCATTATTGGCTTGGTCGGCCTCTTCCGGAAGGGGGGAGGCGCTGTGGCCGGCAGTCACCGCAGTGATCGTCTCGGTGGTCGGAACCATCGTTGGTGTCATGGTGTTCCTGACGGTCCTGTCGAATGTCGTCGATGATGCTGTCAACTCCGCCAGTGCGGTCACTGCGTCAGTGGCCCCTGGCGGAAAGTCATCGGATGCAGGTGGCTCGGGATCCGCTGATTCCTCGCAGGGGAAGACTCGCGAGAACCCTTATCCGCTCGGCACCGAGATCTCCAGCAAGGACTGGAAGGTGGTGATCAATTCAGTCACCTTCGACGCCAATGCCGCGGTGGCTGCGGCCAACCAGCTCAACGATCCTCCTGCTGACGGGAAGGAGTACGTTCTCATCAACTACACGGCCACCTACATCGGCAACGACCCGGCTGGGGACACCCCTGCGTTTGTGACGGTCGACTTCGTGACGGCGGATGGTGTCACCATTGATGGAGCCGACTCCATCGCCGTCGCCCCGGACGCCATCGATACTCTGACGACGCTGTACAACGGGGCCAACGTCTCAGGCAACGTTGTGCGAGCGGTGCCGTCAGCCAATGCCCAGAACGGGGTTCTTGCGGTGAGCCCTGGCCTTGTTGCCGACAAGGTCTTCGTCGCCGTGAAGTAGCGTCTGCGCCTCAGCCCTCGATACCGGGGTCGGTCGCCGGGGTGGCGGTCGGCCCCATCCTCGTGCGCGACGGGTCTTGTCCCTGTCCAAGAAACGGACTGCGACGGCGCCGCCATTGACAGGATGCAGTGATGGTCCGCATATGATTGCGTCGAACGCGCCGCTGGCACTGGGCCTCGGCTGCATCCCCTGAAGGATGTCCCATGACAAGTGCTGGTCGAAGCGCCACCGCGCTGCCACTCGTCGTCCGCACCGCGCGAAGCGAGCGCGCTGCTGTGCCCTCCCCGTCCTTTGCTCCCTCACACGCCATGAACCGGCAGGTCATGGCGTGTTGTTGTCGCTGTATGCCGTAAGGTGTTTGTACTCCTGGTGGCCCCCGTAATGAACGCGGCCCGACGCTTGCACGTCGGATGCGCTCCGGACTGGCTAGCAGTCCACCTGTGCGGACGTCCTCACCCCCCCCAGGGCCATGAGCGCAGCGACGTCGTAGCGCGTGGTCGCCGAACCGGGATCGAAGGAACCCCTGTGTCTGCCGCCTCCTCCACTGTCTCCACCAGCGCGCCCACCACCCGCGACTCCGACGAGGCCCGTGCCGTGCGCGCCGCCAGGTGCCGCGCCACCACACGATTCGCCCTCACGCCTCATCCAGGGCATCTTCATCGCCTGGGTCGCCGTCACCATCACCTTCATCGGCCTGCACCTGGCGCAGCGCCTTCGGTGAGCCCGGTGACGGCAAACCGGTCGACGGCAACCCCACCGAGCGCTGGAACGCCCCCGCCAATCGTGAGCACCTGGGAGGATCGCCCCTCTTCTCCGGCCCCGGCGGTGCTGGCAGCTGGGAGCAGCTGCGCGGCTGGACCGAGGCCCGCCGCGCCGGCAACCTGACCGGGCTGTGAGGATATCGGGGCCGGTCGTCCCGGAAGAAGGTGGGGAAGGATCTGCGACAGTATCTGCAGACAGACGCTGGACCAGCCCCTGCCGGAACCACCTGAGCGACCGGCCCGACTGCGCTCGCCAGCCTGATGCCGACTGCGGACCGAGGATCAACCATGACCGATCACCCCACTGAGCCCACCACCACCGACTTTGAGGCGGAGGGCGCCCACTGGATCACTCCGCCCACCGACGGCGGTGAGCGCCTCGACGGGCGCTCGGCCGCCCTGGTGAGTGCCGACTGCGTTCTCACCGGTCGGCGCGGCCAGGTTGAGGGCAGCCTTGAGACCATCGGAATCCGGACCAGTAGCCCGAGCGAGGCCGAGGTCGCCCAGGCGTGCGCAGCCGGTCAGGGTGGTGCCGTCCTCCTGCAGGGACGGGACATCCTGGCCGTCGGAACGACCGCCGAGCTCGAGGAACGCCTGGCCGAGCTCCTTCCTGACGTCGACCCCAACGACGTCGTACGCGTGGACCTGCCCGGCACCACCCTCATGCCCGGGCTCATCGAGACCCACGACCACCTGCCCACCTCCGGCACCGACGTCGAGTACCCCGACTACGGGCCCCATGAGGTTGCCCGCCTCACCCTCAACGCCGCTCGCGCCGCCCGCGAGCTGCTCAGCGAGGGCGTCACCAGCGTCCAGTCCCTCGGGGCGCGCCACTATGTTGACGTCGCCCTGCGCGACGCCGTCGACGCCGGAGACCTGCGCGGGCCTCGGATCATCGCCTCCGGGCCGCAGATCACCACGACCGGTGGACACGCCCACCACGCCGGAGGCGCCGCGGACTCCCCTGGACGAGATCCGCCGCCAGGTCCGCCGCCACCACCTCATGGGCGCTGACACGATCAAGGCCATGGCCACCGGCGGCTTCATGACCGATGGTTCCGCCCCCTGGTTCGCCCAGTTCACCACTGAGGAGTTGCGGGTCCTCTTCGACGAGGCCCATCGGCTGGGCAGGTGGACGGCCGCCCACGCCCACGGCACCCAGGGCATCGAGCGGGCCGTGCGCGCCGGGGTCGACTACATCGCCCACGCCTCCTTCGTCTCGGCGGCCGGGCGCAGCGAGTTCGACCCCCACCTGGCCGACGAGATGGCGCGCGCCGGCGTGTACGTCGACTGCACGATCGTGGCCGACCTGCCCGGCATCATCGCGGCCGACCCGACCTTCGCCCCACCCGCCCGCCAGCTGTGGGAGCACGGGGTGAGAATCGTCGCCGGCCACGACGCCGGCATCCCCGCCTCCCCGCAGCGCGCCTACGTCGGTGGCCTCCAGGCCCTGGAGTCCGTGGGCCTGCCCCGTACCGAGGTCCTGCTGGCCGCCACCTCCAGGGCCGCCGCCGCGATCGGACGCGCCGGCGTCACGGGGGTGCTCGCCCCCGGCTTCGAGGCGGACCTCATCGCGGTCGCCGGGGACCCGAGCCAGGACCTGGCCGCCCTGCACGACCTGCGCCTCGTGGTGGCTCGCGGCCGCGAGTTCCGCCCCGATCGGGTCGAGGGCCTGGCCGCCTCCCAGACTCCTACCGAGGCAGTCGGTCCGTCGGCGACCCTGGCCGAGTGGCGAGAGCGTAGCGCCCGGGCCGCCCGCCACCCGGAGGTCTGAGCGTGCAGGATCAGGCACCGGGGGACAGTCGGGGAGACGGTTGGAAAGGCTCCTGGGGACCGGCTCGCGTCCGGCTGACCGACCTGGCCGATGACTACGCCCGACTCCTGGCCTCACAGGACCCGGTGGCGGCCGAGGCCACCGGTCTGCCGAGCCGAGCGCTCCTGCCCGACGTCGGCCCCGAGGCCCTGGCGGAGAGAAGCATGGTCGAGCGCAGGCTGCATCAGCTCGTCCGCGCCGTCGAAACGCCCCGGCCCCTGACCGGTGGCCACGGGGCGAGAAGCGACGGCCCAGGGGATGACGCTCGAGACAGCACGCCCGGCGACGGCGATCCTTGGGGAACGGCACCCTCGGCAGTACGCGTCCTGCGCGCCCATCTGCTCGAGCGCCTGGAGACCTCCATCGACCTCATCGACTCGGCGGACCAGGGCGCCGAGCTCAACATCCTCACCTCACCCTTCCAGGGCGTGCGCCGACGGCTCACCACCCTGCCCACTGACCTGCCTGGTTCTACCTCCTCCGTACAGGACTGGGCGGACCTGGGTGACCGGTACCGTGCCGCACCCCGGGCCCTGGCGGGCATCCGCGACTCCCTGGCGGTCAGTGCGGCCCAAGGTGTTCTGCCTCCTCGCGGACAGGTCGAGGCCGTCGCTCGGCAGACCGACGACCTGGCGCGTGTCCTGGCCTCCCGATCCCGCGGCGAGACGGGCGACGGCGGCAACGGTCTGCCGGAGGGCGTCCTCGGGCGGGACCTCCAGGCTGCCGCTGCCGACGCCGCCCGGGCGGTGGCCGGCCTCGGCCGCTACCTGCGCGGCGAGCTCGCTCCACTCGCCCCGGCCCGCGAGGGCGTCGGGCCGAGCCGCCACGCTCGCTGGGTGCGCCGTATGCTCGGGATCTCCATCGATACCGCCGAGGTCTACCAGTGGGCGCGCCAGGAGCTGGTCGACGTCGTCGCCGCCCAAGATGCCTTGGCCGCTGAGGTCCTCGGGACGGGAGCGCGGGCCGGCGACCTTGACGCGCACCTGCGCGCCGACCCCTCCACCGGAATGAGCCCCGAGGACTTCCCCTGCTGGGCGCAGGGCGTGGCCGACGAGGCCTGGGACGCCGTCGTCGGCCACCTGCTCGACGTCCCGGACGGCTTGGGCCGACCAACGGTGCTGCTCGACGCCCCGGGCGGCGGCGTCCACTACGAGGAGCCCGAGCCCAGCCGGAGTCTGCCCGGGAGGGTACTGCGCTCTTTCGCCATCGGCGACGAGACGGTCTGGCCCTGGGCGGAGCGCACCACGGTGCTGCACGAGTCGGTCCCCGGCCACCATGCCCACTCCGGCGCGCAGAGCCTTGATCCCTCACTGACTCTCTGGCAGCGGCACCTGGGGAAGGTCCCTGGCTGTAACGAGGGCTGGGCCCTGTACGCCGAGAGGCTCGCGATCGAGACCGGGTTGCTGAGTAAGCCCGCCGACCGCTTCGGGTGGCTGGCGGCGCGGCGCTGGCGGATCGTCAGGGTCCTGGTGGACCTCGGTGTGCACTCCTGGCTACCGGTGCCCGCCGAGATCGCCGCCCTGCCCGGTGCCGGCGGCGGCACGCAGTGGGACCGTCCCACGGTGGAGGCAGCGCTGCGCGCCCACACGGTCCTGGGAGAGGGGTTCCTCCAGTTCGAGGTGGACAAGCAGCTGGGCTGGCCCACCCAGGGGCTGGCATACGTGCTCGGCGAGCGGGTCTGGTTGGCGGGCCGCGAGCGGGCGCAGGACCGGGCCCAAGCGATGGGGGGAGAGGCTCGACCTGCGGGCCTTCCACAACCGCGGCATCGGCTTGGGGAGCGTGGGCCTGGACCTCCTGACCCGCGAGCTGGGCTGAACATCGCTGTGGACCGGCTGGAGGAACCCACCGGTCCACAGCGACGTCACCCGTTGTCCTACAGGGACGACCGCGCTCGGGTGCGGCCCACGGCCATGGCCACCGAGAGGATCGCGACGGCGAACAGGGCGCAGATCCCGCTGTCCACGAGCAGGGGGCGAATGATGCTGGCGGACATCGAGGTCGCATCGTAGGCCCCGGAGATCGCCTGGTCCGCCCAGTAGCCGGGCGTGAGCCTGGCGGCCCGGGCGACGGCGTCGGGTAGCCACTCGATCGGTACCCAGGCCCCGGCCAGGAAGGACATGGCCAAGCCTCCGATATTGGCGACGGCGTTGGCCGCGTTCTGGCCCAGGCCGAGCTGCCCCATGAGGAACCCTATTGAGATCGCCACGAGCATGTAGGCGCCCAGGGCCGCTGCGACCACACCCAGGAGCGGAGCTGATGTCGTCACGGTGCCGGCCTCGAAGACCGCCACCCCCAGCCCGAGGACCCACAGCCACCCGACGGTCCCGACGACGAGGCACGCGCCCAGCAGTCCGAGGTTGCGGGCCCCGCTGCTGACCGGGGCGGAGTCAAGACGGGAACGGATCGCCCGGCGGCCCAGCGCTGTCATGAGCGTGGAGATCGTGACGATCGCGAAGGTCATGAGCGGGTACAAGGAGAACCGGGCGTAGACGAGGAAGCTGTGCGACAGGGACGTGCTGTCCGGGGCGATCCGCTCGGCCGGGGCGGAGCGGTTCATCGTCTCCTTAGCCAGGGCGACGGCCCGAGCCGGATCGTCGGTGAGTGTTGACAGGTAGTCAGCGACCTGCCCCGTGTAGGAGTCGGTGCGCACGTTCATGAGTGCGCCGGAGGCGGACTCGTACCCGATGACCGTGTCCATTCGAGGTGGCTCATCACCCTCATGAGCCGTCTGCTGGAGCTGTTTGCCGTATCCGGCAGGGATGATGAGGATGTAGCTGATGCGGTTCTGCGCGGTGGCGTCCTGGATGGCCTGCCTGGAGTCCTCGAGCGGCTGAACCTTGCCGACGGACTCGACGTAGTCCTTGACCCCGTGGGAGATCGTGGAGTCGTCGCGGTCGATGACGGCCACGTTCGCCGTGGCGGTCGTGACCTGGCTGGAGTAGTCCTCGGACCTGGCCATGCCTGTGAACAGGCCGAACGTGGACAGCAGCACCAGGTAGATGAGGATGTACAGCCGGTGAGCGGCCATAATTCTCACACACGTCTTAAAGGTGCTCATGGGTCATCCTCCTGGCGCGGATCAGGGCGATAGGTCAGGAACAGGCACGTCATGCCCAGCAGGACTGCGCAGCTGCGGGTGAAGGGCTCCAGGGAGTCGTAGTAGAGGAGCCCGTAGAAGCAGCGGGCGGTCTGCCACAGGGGATTGGCCTGCGCCAGCAGCGGGGCATGGCTCTCGACGGAAATGGCCAGGGACTGGGCCGCGGGACCGTACAGGCCGGTGAACAACGACAGCAGGGAGGTGATCCCGGAGATCATCCCGACCCCCAGACGTCCGAGCGTCCCCAACGCGGCACCTGCTGCGCTCGACATGAGGCTGCAGACCCCGATCGCCACGAGGCACAGGACCGTGTGGGGCCCGAAGTCCACGTCCACGACTGTGGCGATGAAGGTGAAGGCGATGAGCAGACAGGCGAGGACGCACACCCAGGAGGCCGCGAGCGTGGCCGTGAGTACCTTCCACCGTGGCAGACCCGCCATGGTCTGGCGCGCGCCCAGGGGTGAGATGGCCATGATGCCCTGCACGGCGACCATGGCGACGGTCGTCCCCATGCCGCAGGCGAAGGCCAGCAGCGCGAAGTAGTAGTGGGTCTCGGGCTTGACGGGAGATGGCGTCACTGAGAGCGAACGGGTGAAGGACTGGTTGGTCTCAAGGGTGGCCAGCCGCTCGGGCGCCGTTCCCGCCTTGATCAAGGCCTCGTACTCGGCCCGTCTCTGGGTGTAGGAGTCCATGACCACCCGCAGCACCCGAGTCGTCTCGGCATCGTTGCCCTTCTGAGTCACGTGCAGCACGGGCTCGCCGCTCTCGACGGCGAGGTAGCCGTTGGTCTCTCCCCGTTTCGCGGCGGCCTCGGCCTCCGAGGCGGTGGAGTGGGTGACCTTGGTGATGAGGTGGGGGTCGGCGTCGTCGGCGGAGATCCGCTCGACGACGGCGTCCAGTCCCGGATCCGTCCGGTAGGCCTCGTCCTGGACGACGCCGAAGCTCATGGGGTTGGCCTCATAGGCTCGTTCAGGTTGGAGAACTGTGCCATGAAGATGAGTGACAGGACGATCGGGAAGCCGAGTGTCCACACGAGCAGGATGCGGTCGCGCAGGAGCCTGAGCACCTGGTAGGAGAAGACGGTCAGCATCTCAGGCCGCCTCGTCGCGCAGAGCCCGCCCGGTGATCTCCAGGAAGACGTCGTTGAGGGTCGGGGGCTCGGAGGTCACCCGGCCGCAGGTCGCCCCCACCTCTTCCAGCGCCTTCATGACGTCGGAGAGGTTATGGGCCCCGGGGGGAGCACTCGATGAGTACCTCGCCGTCCCGGTGGGTGGCCGTGCGCACATGCTCCAGCCGGCGAAGTCCCTCCAGGGCGTCCTCGCCCAGGGGAACCGGGTCGACGACCTCCAGGCGGATGCGCTCACCGATGCCGATCATGGCCTTGAGCTCGTCGGAGGTTCCGGAGGCCACCTGCCGACCGCGGTCCATGATGACGATCCGGTGGCACAGCTGCTCCACCTCCTCCATGTAGTGGCTCGTGTAGATGATGGTGGCGCCGTGCTCGTTGAGACGCCTGATGCCGTCGAGGATGGCGCCCCGGCTCTGCGGGTCGACGGCGACCGTGGGCTCATCCAGGATGATGAGGTCGGGGCCGTGGGCGATGCCGCAGGCGATGTTGAGACGACGCAACAGGCCGCCGGAGAGCTTCTTGGGCTTGAACTTCACGAACTTCTCCAGACCGACGAAGCCGATCGCCTCGGCCACCAGGCGGCGCCGCTCGGTGCGATCGCGAACGTAGAGGGCGCAGAAGGCGTTGACGTTCTCCGCCACCGTGAGCTCGTCGAAGACGGCGACGTCCTGAGGCACCACGCCGATGCGGCGCTTGAGCTCGTATGCGGTGGGCGTCATCGGCTCGCCGAAGACTCGGATCGAGCCCTTGTCGTAGGCGAGCAGCTGGAGGATGCAGTTGATCGTCGTCGTCTTGCCCGATCCGTTGGGGCCGAGCAGGCCCAGCACCTGGCCGCGCGGGATCTTGAGGGACAGGCCGTCGACCGCGACCAGCTCCCCGTAGCGCTTGATCAGGGGAGCCGACCTCCACAGCCGGGCCGGTATCCCTGGTCCCGTCTTTGACTTCCATCTCGGTTCCTTTCTTCCCGCCGGTGTTCCCCGGCTCATGACTCCCATGTTCCTGCGGGGGCGGTGGCGGTCAGAAGTGCCTGCCGTCATGACCTGGGCGGGCAGCCATGACTTCTGTCATGAGACTTGCGAACAAGACCTTCACAGCGGCATGCCGAGCCTGCAGGTGCGGGCCATCGATCGATAATCGAGGTGTGAAGGTCCTGATCGACAACGGCGTGCTGCTGGGCGGCTGCGTCCTACTGGCCTGCTCGTGGGGCGGGCGGAGACGGCTGTCGTGATCTGGCTGATCGCGGCCGTGGCTGTCGCCGGCCTGGGTGTGACCGTCAAGCAGGGACGGTGGACCGTCGCCGTCCCGGTCGCCTACCTCCTGGTGGGATCCTTCTCGACGGCCTCCGTAGTCGGGGCTCCGCTGGTCGTCTACGGCCTGGCCCGCCTCGGTGCGCTCGGGACCCGCCACGCGCGGATGGTGGCGGCTATCGGCTGTATCCCTTTCGTGGCCCTCATGGCCAGACGGGTCCCGGGTGCGCCAGTCATGGCCCTCGCTCTGGCGATCTGCGCGCTCGCGGCTCTCCTTGCGCTGCGCACCCTCCAGGAGGAGACGGTGCGGATGAGCCTGCACGCGGTGCGGGACGATCTGCGCGAGAAGGTCCTCACCCTGCAGGACACGAATGCCCGGCTGCTTCAGGCCCAGGACCACGAGCTGCGCGCTGCCGCTCTGTCCGAGCGCACCAGGATCGCCCGCGAGATCCACGACGGCGTCGGCCACCTCCTCACCCGTCTCCTGCTGCAGGTCAAGGCCCTCCAGGTCGTCCACCGGGCCGCGCCGGGCGTCGTCGACGACCTCGCCACCCTGGACGACGGCCTCGACGAGGCCCTGGACTCCATGCGCCGCTCCGTCCACGCCCTGTCCGACGAGGGTGAGGAGCTGGCCACCTCCCTTAACCTGCTGGGCTTGCGCTGCGGCATCGCCACCGTGAGCGTGGACTGCTCGACCGATACCGAGCCGCCGGCGGCGGTGGCGCGCTGCGTCGTCGCCGTCGTGCGTGAGGCCCTGACCAACGCCGCCCGCCATGGCAAAGCCCGTTCGGCCCGAGTGGCCGTCACCGACTACCCTGCGTTCTGGCAGTCACGGTCGACAATGACGGTGTCGTGCCCGACGAGGACGAGCCGGCCGTGGACGGCCGTGGGGGCTCGGGACTGGGCCTGCGCTCCATGACTGAGCGGGTCGAGGCCCTGGGCGGCCGGGTGCGCATCACCCTGCGACCGCGGTTCACTGTCTTCGCTACGATCCCCAAGGACGGACAAAGGAAAGAAGGAGCGTCATGAGGGTCCTCATCGTCGACGACGACGCGCTCGTCGCCCAGTCCCTGTCCACGATCCTGTCGGTCGAGGACGACGTCGACGTCGTCGGCCTGGGTGGTTCGGGTCTCGAGGCCATCGAGCGCTACCGGGAGCTGGCCCCGGACGTCCTTCTCATGGACATCCAGATGCCCGGCGGGGACGGGCTCAGTGCGGCCGAGAGGATCCTGACCGAGGATCCGGCGGCGCGTATCGTCTTCCTGACCACCTTCTCCGACGACGAGTACATCGTGCGGGCCCTCAAGATGGGGGCGCGTGGCTACCTCATCAAGCAGGACGTCGCCCAGGTCGCCCCGGCGCTGCGCTCCGTCATGGCCGGGGTCTGCGTCCTGGAGGGGGAGGTGCTCGAGCGCAGCACCACCATGGGACTCGGCGGGCCCACCGGAGGGCGGGGACAGGCCGAGGAGGACCGAGGACCATCAGCCAAGGACCTGCGGAGCACCGCCTTCGCGGCCCTGACCGACCGCGAGTACGAGGTGGTTGAGGCCGTGGCCGAGGGCCTGGACAACGCTGAGGCCGCGACGCGGCTGTTCATGAGTGAGGGCACGGTGCGCAACCACATCAGCGCGATCCTGGCCAAGCTCGGCCTGCGTAACCGCACCCAGGTCGCGGTCATGTACTACCGCTCCGCGCAGTCCGGGTGAGCCGAGCTCGGCCACAGACCTCGTCATCGGTCGCGCGGACCTCGAGGGCGGCTCTCAGTGAGGCACCGAGTTTCTTTCGCGGTCATTCTTAATGAGTATTGCCGATAGTTTGCCGTCCCGTCGTGCCCGGCGTAAAATATTTGTCACTTCTTCCCGAGTCTCGAGCTCGAGCCCTCAACGCTGCCTTCTTATCGCTCACCGATTGGAAGCACAGTCGCTCCAGTTCTCCCTGCCCGGTTACTTTGGTGCAAAACTCATCACGAATTGCTGTGAAGGAGGTGATTTCCATGGTGATCCGCGCGCAGACCGTCAACACCTTCGAGCCGCCAACGACTGCTGAGGGCATGCGCTACGCGTCCAGCGGGGGCTCCTGTTCCTGCTCGTGCCCTGCTCCTGCTCGTGCTCCTGCTCCTGTTCCTGCTGCTGTGCCTAGATGTCTCCGGCGCGCCCCGTGGGAGGGGCAACACGAGGCGCGCCGCCACACTCCCCTTTGAAAGGCCCTGCTTCATGCTCGTTATCAGTGATCTCTCGGTCCGCTACGGGAAGATCCTGGCGTTGGATCTTCCGGGAACGATCACCTACCCGGACCACGCGGTGGTCGCCGTGCTGGGCGGCAACGGAGCAGGAAAGACAACGTTCATCAACGCGGTCCTCGGTGAGGTCCCCCATGCCGGAAGCGTCACTGGTATGGATCCGAGCTGCACTGCTGTGCAGTTTCAAACGAATTCCTTTAACCCCCTCATGCGGGTCGGCGAGCTCTGCCGGCTTGTCGGAGTCGCCACGGGTGGCGACCTGGGGCAGACGCTGAGCATTCCTCCGCTCCTGAACCGGAGGATGAGCTCGCTTTCCGGTGGTGAGAAACAGAGAGTGACGTTGTTCCTCGTCCTGTCCCGCTCCGAGGAGAGCTACATCTTCGACGAGGTGACCACGGGGCTCGACTTCCAGACCCGTGAGCTCATGATGGAGATCGTCCGCGAGCGCACCCGAGGGACGACGGTTCTCATCACCACCCACTACTTCGAGGAGGTCGAGGACTGGGCCACCCACTGCCTCGTCCTGGATCGTGCCGAGCCTCTGTTCGCCGGTCCGGTCGAGGACTTCGTCACCGCTTCACCGCACCATTCGCTCATCAAGGTCCGGGCAGGCGGCGGACACCTGCCCGACCGGCTGCGGGACCGGGCGCGGCGATTCCCGTGGAAGTCGTCCGACCGCTTCCTCATCGCGCGCTCGAGTGAGGAGCAGCTGGCAATGGGAGAGGACCTCACCCGCAGCAGAAAGGTTTTCGAGGTTCAACCCCGTGGGCTCTACAGCGCGTACACGATCGCGATGTCGGACCGCCTTAGTGATCGAGAGGAGTCAGTCCGTTGAAGACTCTGCTGTGCGACCTGGTCACCGATATCCGAATGCTCTTCCGCGTTCCCGTATCGGCGTTCTTCACTGTCATTTTCCCCTCGCTCATGCTCATCATCATGATGACGAGCTATGGCAACCCGGATATCGGCAGCGGGATACGGCTGAGTGACAAGTACATCCTTATCGCCTCGGGGATGGGGCTCGCCCCCCTGACCCTCATCACCTTCCCCTCGTGGATCTGCTCCAGCGTGGAGAGCTCCTACCTCCTGCGCCTGAAGTACCTCCACGTCTCGTTGGCTCGTGTCGCCACGAGCAATGCGCTCGCCCACATGGTCGTCGCCCTGTGCGGAACGGCCGTGACCTTGGCCGTCGGCGTCCTGTTCTACGACATGAGGATCCCCAGCCTCCCCGCCCTGATCGCCTACCTGCTCCAGCTCGTCGTCGTCACCGCCTCGCTCATGCTCTTCGGGGCGGCTCTCGCCTTCATTGTTCGACAGACGGCGGTGGCGATCGCCGTCGGCCTCGTCCTCATGTTCGTCGTTTACATGCTCTGCGGCGTCTTCGGCGACTACTCCGCCATGCCCGCCGGCCTCCAGGCCGCCGGGAACCTCGTCCCCCTCAAGTACCTCATGAATGACGGATTCGACGTCTGGACCTCGACCAGGCTCATGATCCCGCGCCTCTGGGCGACCAGTGCCGGGTGGGCCTGCGCCTCCGCCGTCGTTGCCGTCATCGCCGCACGTCGTCGTCTCCGGCGGTAGAGAAGAACCTTGCATACAAAGGAGTCCTGATATGAAGAATACGTGCCACGGACTGATGTCACAGCAGGTCAATCGCCTATCCTTCGCAATCATTGCCGGCATCGTCATGGGTGTTGCGCTCTGTGCCGTCGTGATCTCGTTCGGCTATGGCCACGCCTACAACGCGCTTCCCGCATCGTACGATGTCCGTCTCCTTGGCCTGCCCATTTATCATCTCACCAGGGTCGGCGAGGCCTATGCAGGAGCCCCGGTGCCCCGGAACATGGTGTTCGTGGGCATCCTGTGCTCTCTTGTTCTCGCAGTCCTTGTGGAGACCTGGTGGCGCCGTCAGGAGAGCCGTCATGGGGACCGTTGAGGATCTC